>Ga0222421_100011_pt1 | contig 740460 bp, 640 predicted proteins | sample 3A1ome_2_FD_182473 | JGI IMG/M metagenome (GOLD analysis project Ga0222421, IMG submission 182473) | Enriched microbial communities from leaf-cutter ant dump, University of Wisconsin, Madison, United States - 3A150A (version 2) | ecosystem: Environmental > Terrestrial > Nest > Insects nest >... | reverse complement strand
TTAGTGTCAAGCAATTCTTTTTAAAAAGTTTTCTCAACACCAATCGCCGCCTAAACAACCCGGTAAAACCGAAACCCATCGGCAGCGGAGCGGCGTATATAACCGCTCAAAATAACCAGTCAAGACTCTATTTTTAAAATGTTTTTCAACACATCAAAAACCAAAACTCAACCCGTTATCCTTAGAACAAAAACTGCTCCTGGATAACCAGAGCGGCGCTTCTAGAGGAAGCTTCCACTCCGTGTCAACCGAGCTGCCGCCTTATCCACCGGAAGAAGACAACATATCCACACTGGACAATTCCGAAGAACAATCCACGCTGGATATACAAGACTCAGAAGAGGCGCCTTTTTAATCCCTTTTCAGAGAGGCGGCAAGCGCTAATTGATTCCTTATAAACTCGAAATACCGCTAACCCGCCGTAATATAGGCTTTCAAGGTCTGAGCCTCGTGTTCGGTTGCTGCGATCTTGGCCTTGACCAGATCGCCGATCGACACAATCCCGACCAGCTTCTCCCCCTCCATGACGGGCAGATGGCGAATCCGGCGATCGGTCATATGTCCCAGCAGGGCCTCGATCGTTTCACCGGGATTGGCACAGAAGACTTCACGCGTCATGATATTGCTGACCGGCTGCCCCAGCGCCTGACCGCCGGATGTGGCGATGGCCCGGATGATATCCCGCTCCGAGACGATGCCGACAACGCGATCCATGCGATCCAGAACGATAAAGGCGCCCACCTTACGGGTATATAACAGCGCCGCCACCGATGAGAGCGTATCGTCGGGCGTCACCGTATAGACTTCCCGTCCCTTTGTACTCAGCAACTGGTTTATCAGCATGAACCACCCTCCCCGGATGACGTTTGGCATTTCCGACGCCTTGTGGCGCTCGCATTACTGGGAGGATCAGCCTGCGCTCAACCTGTGGAAAATCAATTCAAATGCGCATAACGAGCGTCAACTTCTCGTGAAGAATCCGGGATGAAACGCTTTCAGCCAGTGGCCGATCACGAGGACGCCGAACACATAGCCGGCGATATGGGCCTGCCAGGCAATGACCACGCCCGGCCCGCCCAGTACGAAGGGCAGCAAGGCCGTCGCCAGATTGATGCCGATCCACACCGCGGCTGAACTCAGGACACGTGAATTGGTCAGTGGCACAATACCGCCGCTCGCGCCACGCATGCCGACGATCCGGCTGGAGGCGCCGATCAGGCCATAGATAGCACCCGAAGCGCCGACCACCGGCACCGCCGACGACAGGTTGAGCAGGCAGAAACCAAGCCCGGCCGCCATTCCACATAGAAAAAAGAAGGCGAAAAAAGACAGGGCCGCCCCCGCCCCCTTGCCGAACGCCCGGATTACCGGCGTGGCGAAGATCAGGCAAGCCACCGCGTTGAAAAGCACATGAGTCCAGCTTCCGTGCAGGAAGATATGCGTAAACAACAGCTCGAAATTGCCCTGCCTCAGCAAAACCGGCGACAGGGCGAAGCTATCCTGCAAGGCCCTGTTCAAAGCCGGCCCGCCCGATATCTGCAAGGCGTAACAGCCCACGATCAGCAATGGCAGAACCACAGCCATCAGCGGCGCATTGAAAGCAGGCTCTTTGCGGGGCGCCAGATCAGGCTGCTCGGCGTCATCTGTCATATTTCGGGACTTCTCGGAATATTTTCAATTAGAACGGTTCATTTTGGTCATATATGACCCTGCTTTTCCCCATTTAACAGGGGCAAACCAGCCGTCTCGACGCCCAAAAACCCATAAAATTGAATTTAATGCGTCAATTCCAGAAAAAATACACCTAATTTTTAGGGTTGGCTCCCAAAGTGGCACCTAAATTGCTGGCCATGGCTGCGTCTGCGGCGATGTCGTCCAGGCTGGAGCATGCGAATGACTATATTGAAGCCCCTGTTTCTGATGAGCACCCTGAGCGCTTCCGCCCTTTGCGGCGCGGCGCACGCCCAGAGCATGAGTACAAGTTCGGCTTCCTTTCAGGCCGGTTACGGCCTGAGCCTTCACCAGATGCAGACCGCCGTCGATCCCTCGACGCGCGACGCCAACGGCAACCGCGTTCTGGTTGACGGCATGATGGTCACCGGCACCGACAACAGCGTCTACGCCTATTCCAAAACGCTCGGTGCGGGTGATTCCTATTCCGGCGCCGGCGCACTGGGCGGGGCCACAGCCATCGGCAACAGCCTCTCGGTTGTGGTCAACGGCAGCTATAACACGGTCATCGTACACAATAATCAAACCAACAACGGCAATGTCACCGCGAACGCCAACGGCTCCACAGCCACCGGCGCGAAGGGAACGGACATCACTGGGGATTTGCAATTCTAATGGCACATACAACACACACGAAAACCGGCAGAAAGCTGGTCGCAACGATCGCCAGCCTGGCTGCCCTCAGCGTCGCTCTTACCGGCTGTATGACTACGCCAGGCGTCAATGCCCAGGGCAACTACAAGACTCCAATCGGCAAGGCCCCGGTGACCGCCAACCCAACCGCCTATTCCGACGCGCTGGTCTGCCTCGGCTCTTATGCCCGCTCGCACCGCCTGGCCTCGCCGCGTCTCGCCGTCGGCCGCATCTCCGATTACACTGGCCGCGCCTCGCTGGACGGCGGCCGTGAAATCACCCAGGGCGCGTCGCTTATGGCGATGACCGCGCTTGCCAAGGCCGGCGCCCGTCAGGTCGAGCGTTTCGATACCTCGGTCGGCGAACTGGAACTGAAATACGCCAACAACAAGCTGATCACCGACGATGCCGTCGCCAACCCGACCCGTCCGGCCGATTACCGCAAGATCATGGCGGGCCAGGTGGCCGGTTCCGACTTCTTCATCGTCGGCGGCATCACCGAACTGAACAACAATATCCGCTCTTCCGGCGTCGACGCCTATGCCGGAGACACGAAGGACACCGGCCCCAAGGGCCTGCTCTACGGCCGCACCCTGGTCATGAACGTGGCGCTCGATCTGCGTCTCGTCGATACCCGCACGCTGGAGGTGGTCGATGTCATCTCCTACCAGAAGCAGATCGTCGGCAAGGAAGTGAAAGCGGGCGTGTTCGATGTGCTGAACGGCAACATCTTCGATATCTCCGGCGGCCAGGGCGCGCTTGAGCCGATGCAGCTTGCCGTCCGCGCCATGATCGAGCGCGCCACGCTGGAATTCATGGCCAACCTCTATGGCGCGCCGGGTCCGGGCGTCTGCCTCGATCCACGAAACGACTTTCTCTATAATGACACGCTGGGCGCCACGGGTGGCCTGACCCCGGCTTACGATAACCTGGAGACAAACAATGCCGGTACGCGCGCAGACCCCAACCGTTGGCAGAATGTCGCTTCCGACAAGCCTCGCGGCCGTGCTGCTTCTGACGGCGACAGCCGCTACTAGTCAGGTTATCACCGACGACACCGGTAATACATCAGACCCGATCATAACCTCGGTCAATGGTGTGATGACGGTTGATAACGCACAGACCAATAACGGCATCATCTTTGCTGACGCGCCATTAAACGTAGTCGAAAACGATGGGCTGTCATCCGCTAACGCTTCAGCAACCGGCAACAATTTGCAAGGTGGTAATGTTGGCGCCGATGCCAATCTGCACTCAACACAGACAAACGCAGGCCGCATTGTCGCGCAAGCATCCGTCAATGGCACCAACACCGGCGACGAGGACCTGTCGCTCGGCACGCCGGTCTACGCCACCAGCCAGGCCATCGCCAACTATCAATCCGGCGTGACCAATGGCGCGCACCTGACCGCCGATACGCGCCAGTCATCGACCGCCGATCAGGTGGCCGCAAGCACCCACGTCACGGCGCCGAACAACGCCATCTATATCAGCGGCGAAGGCGACGCCACCACCGTGGTCAACCACACAGCCTACGAAGTGACCAATGGCCGCCTCGATTCAAAATCGTGGCAGTCATCGGATAGCGAAGCCCATTCCAACACTTCGGCGATCGTGCATTATTCACCCTCGCCCAACGCCTATAACGCCATGGCGACCAATAACTATTACGGCGCCTACAGCGATGATCGTGGCTCGCAGGAACACGATATCACGCAAACCCAATCAGCCATGACCCAGGCGCGCGCCGAAGTCTATGCCGGCAATGTCTGGAACATGCAGGCCAATGCGGCGGCGACCGGCAACGACGTCAATATCCAGAACGCCGGCGGCTCCATGGTCGTCACCAACGGCCAGACCCAGGCCGGCCTTGTCCAGTCGCAGGCCGTGATCGAGGCCGACGAATACGGTCAGGTCTTCGCCACCGCTTCCGGCATCGGCAACAGCCTGGCCGCCGGCAATAATGACAGGTATGTCCGTATCGACAACAACCAGTTGTCTTCCGGCGGCGTCGATGTCATCGCCTCTTTCGACGGCAATACAGGCTGGGACGGCTATGTCACCGCCGATGCGGTCGGCAATTCGGCCATCGGTTACGCCTGTTCGAGTTGCAAGGCCGACATGGGCGTGGACAATACCCAGGTCAACAATTCCGACGTCAGCGCCACGGCGACAGCGAGCGTCGGGCGCGGCCGCACCATCGTCTCGACCGCCCACGCCACCGGCAACAGCGCGTCCTATTACGTCGGCAACTGATTGCCACTCCCAGATTGAAAACCGGCCCAATCCTCCCCTGCGAAACGGGGGAGGATAATGCGCCTTAAGGCACCGCCACGGACACGGTGCCGGTAAAGCCGCTGCTGTAATCACCGCTCAGGCTGACCGTCGCGGCGGCAAGCTGCGCGGACGTGTCATCGCCGAAGACATTATCCGACGAGAAACTGATGGCGGCCAGGTTCCGGACACTGGCGCTGTAACCGCTGGCATTATTGTAAACCGTCTCGCAGGTAGACCGGTCGAAGGCCAGTTGGGTAATCTTGACACTGTTGTTCGAGATCGTGGCCGTCGACAGACTGGCATAGACTTCGACATGTATATGCGGCATCCGCCCGCTGTAACAGGCGGGGAAGATGGTGGTGAAGGTCACCTGCCCGTTGGCGTCGGTCACCTGAACGCCACGCAGGTAATTCTGCGCCGTGACGCCGGAGGAATAGAGCGAATAAAGCCCGGAGCGGTCGCAATGCCAGATATAAACAGCATAGCCTTCCAGCGGCGTGCAGCCCAGGCTGTAATCTTCCACCGTAAGGGTCAGGGTCAGCGGCACACCCGCCGCCGTGCCGGAATAACTGCCGAAACTGGTGGTGATGTCGCTGCGCACCACGCCGCTCTGCGTCAGCACATTGACGATCGCGCCATTGACCGAATTGGTGCCGTCCGCCGGATAGGGGCCGTTGGTTTCCGTGGCCGCCAGTGTGCATTCGCCGGTGGCCGAAGAAGAAGAGGATGATGACGAACTGCTGCTGGAACTGCTTGAAGATGAACTCGATGACGATGAGCTGGAAGACCCGGCGGACGTGCTGCCGGTCGTGCCCCCGCCCGAAGACCCGCCGCCGCAGGCCGCCAGCGCACTGGTGGAAATCGCCGATGCGCCGAGCATGAACAGAGTCCGACGGCGCGAAGACGTCAGGCCCGACAGGATAAGGTCTTCAAGGCTGTCCACATCCTTGTGGGCAGGTGCATTGGCATGGTGATCAGACATTCTAACTCCCCGGAGTCATGTTGGAAGCCCACAAGACTAGAGAGGAAATACGGCGAAAAGGCCGATGATATTATTTCAGAGAGGACAACAACCTGTCAGAAATGTCATCCGGCCCGCGTCGGCAGCTCTATGTCGGAGATAATCCGTTCACCGCCGGACCGCGACAACTGCACCACCACATCGATCAGCGACGCCGCATAGCTCAGGGTTTCCAGCCGCGTCAGTTGCGTGCCCGACTGCATGACCATCAGGGCGATCTGTTCCAGCGCCCCCTTCGGCGTATTGGCATGAACCGTGGTGAAGGAACCGGGGTGACCGGTATTGATGGCCCGCAGGAAGGTCACCGCCTCCTCGCCACGGATTTCGCCGACGATGATCCGGTCAGGCCGCAGACGCAGACTTGCCTGCAACAGGTCATTGATGGTGACCCGCGCCTCGCCCATCTCGCCCTTGACCGCCACAAGCCGCAGCGAATTGGCATGATTATCGGCGATTTCCGGCGTATCCTCGACCAGGATGATGCGCTCGTTCGCCGGAATGGTCTTCAGCATGGCGTTGAGGAAGGTCGTCTTGCCGGAAGAGGTGCCGCCGGAAATCAGGATCGTCTTGCGCGCCTGCACCGCTTCTTTCAGGAATTTGACCGGTTCCTTGCGGGCATAGGCCAGATCGTCGCGCTTGCCCTTAACCCCCGTATCGGGAATGGGACCGCGGTCATAGGCATCGAGCGACAGATCGACCATGCGGTGGCGGCGGATGGCCAGCGCCCAATGCTTCGCCGCCGGCGGCCCGACCAGTTGCACGCGCTCTCCACTCGGCAATGACGCGGCCAAAAGGGGATTTTCGCGGTTGATGCCCTGGTGCGCCACGCGGGCGATCTGCGCCGCCAGCCGGCTCAGCAACAGATCGTCGATCTCCGGATTTTCGATGCGTTGCATGTGCGGCTGGCCCGATACCTCGATCCATACCTCGCCCGGCTGGTTGACCAGGATTTCGGTAACATCCTCGCGCTCCAGAAACGGCAGGAACGGCCGCAGATAGGTGCGCAGATACACGCCATCCAGAGCCACCACGCTGTCTTCGGTAACCGCCATATTAAGCCCTACTGATTGAAATCGAGATCGCGTGCGGCGAAGACCTGGATCGGCGCGCCCTGCGGCACCTTGATTGTCGGCGGAATCTTGATGTCATTGGAAAGCGCCTCGCCGATCACACCAGAGGCATTGCCCGACGTGCCGATGACGATGGTCGAGGAACTCTTGCCGCTCAACGCGCCGGATATGCCGTTGACCACGGACAACAGTATGGACGAGCCGAAGCGCTTGGCGAAATGGGCGTCGACCTTGCCAGTGGCGCCCGCCTGGCCAAGATCATCCGTTGCCGGCGAGGCCAGTTGCACCGAAAGGCCATCCGGCCGGATCAGCCGGTCCCAGATGATGAAGGCGCGGGTTTCACCGCTGGTCAGACCCGACTTGTACTGGCCGATCAGGCGCGACCCGCGCGGGATCAGGATATTGGTGCCGTCGAAGCTGCGGATATCGCGCGAAACGATGGCACGGGTATAGCCCGGCAGGTCCGAATTGATCGCCGTTTCCAGCACCGCCGGAATCACCGCGCCCTGCGGCACCACGCGCGAGGGATCGCCGATCTTCCAGGCCTTTTGCGACACGTTCGCCGTTTGCGAAGCGAGGAAGGCGTCATTGGTATTGGCGGGCTTTGCCGCTGCCGCTGCCGCCGCTGCCTGCTGTTGCGCCGCCTGCTGCGAGGCCGGCACACTGTTGTCGATGATCAGGGCCGGCGCCCGTGTGCCGCCATCGACAACCGGCGCCGGTTGCGGCTGCACCACCTGAACCGGCGGCTGGACCAGCAAGGATTGCGGTTCGGGCGCTTCCACCGGGTTGACCGTCGGATCGATCGGCGGCAGCACCGACGGCGGCGGTGCGGGCTGAGCCGCTTGCGGCGGCGGCACCTGTTGCGGGCGCGGCTTCTGATCGGAAAGACCGGCCCAGGTCAGCGCTCCCAGCGCCAGCACGCCGATAATGCCGAGCGCCAGGCCGACGCCATCGCCCATGCCGGACGACCGCGCCACCTGCGGCATGGCCTGGATATTGGCGGCGTCGAGTTCGTCGGCGTCGATCTTGAGCCGGGGGTCATTGCCTGGCGGCAGCCTTGAACCCAGTCCTTTAGATTCGGGCATTACTTCGCACTCCCGTTCTTGCCGCGCGGCTTGGGCGACAAGCTGTCCAGCCCCTGCACGGCATAGGTATCGTTATACAGCACCGTCCTGAGGTCGCCGCGCCGCAGCACGAACCCCGGCGCCACCTGCTCGATCACGAAATAATCGCCGCGCGAGGCGTAGTTGACGATGCTCTCGGTATTGTCGGAATTCAAGGCATAGACGGCGGGCGCGGTCACGCCGGCGGCCCATTTCATATAGGTCGATATACCGTCATCGAAAACGCGGATCGGCACCAGATCGGCCGCGCCGCTGAAGGTATAGGCGGCATTGCGCTTTTCCGGCACCGGCAGGAAGGCGTTGGGATCGACCGGCGAGGCGGGGGCCAAAGGCGTGCCGGCGTTCTGGGCGGGCGGATAGCGGAAGCGCAGTTCGTAGGTGAGCTGGCCGTGGGCGCAATCGGCCGCCGGCGCCGTGCGCAGCTCGAAATTATAGCTGCGCTTGTCGCTCACCACGGTCATGTTGGTGTAGCCCTTCGGCGCGATGGCCTTGACGAATATCAGGTTGCCACGCTTGTTGGGCGTCACCTGCCAGGCGGCGGAATCGCCGACACCGACATTCTCGACATGCTCATCGGAGGCAAGCGTGATCATGGTCTGGAAATTCTGGCAGCCTTCCAGCTTCACCACCGCCGCCGGATCGTAGTCGATCGTGCGCAAACGGCTGTCCGGTTCATAGGTCTGGGCCAGAACCGGAGCCGAAGCGGCCGCTGCCGCCATCATCATAAACAAGACTGCTTTTTTCATCATCGATCAGTCCCTTTGGGGACAATTGGAGCCGCCAGATTCGGCATGAGCGTATTTTGGGCTGCCGGATTGCGGAAGCGCTGCCCCAGGCCTTGAACCCGGCTGAAACGGTCAGCGGACCCTTGCCACGCCTGCGGATCGTAAAGACCGAGCGTCTCGCTCCGGCTCGCCGCGCCGCCGGCCACCCCCGCCGCCACATCGGTGCTGCGGCTGATCGCCGTCATCATCGGATCGGTACGGGCATAGGCATCGCCGGCGGGCACGGTCATGCCGCCGCGCGTCGCCGGATTGGCCGATTGCCAGATCGCCGCCTGGGTGCCTTGCGACGCCACGGAGGTCATGGGCAGATCGCCCGCCGGCTTTTCGCGGATGGCCGCCTGCCAGTCACGCACCAGCGAGGCCGCCACCCACATCAGGGTAAAGAGGAAAGCGCAATAGATCACCGATCCCATGAACAGGATCACCATCGGCTGCACCGAATTGACCGCCGCGACCGGATCATTGCCAATGGCCTCGATCAGCGGCACGAACAGCATCAGCGCCGCCGTGCCGCCCAGCACCGTCAACAGCGGCGCCAGGGCGAAGACGCAGGTCGTGCGCAGCCAGCCGTTGAACAGGCCGCGCGTCTGCGGGAACAGGGCGAAGATAATGAAGATCGGCCCCAGGATCAGCAGCAGGTAAAGCACCAGCCGGGTCAGGATCAGCACGCCGAGCGTCGACACCAGCAGGCACAGGCCCGACAGCCAGAACAGGGTCACCGGCATGGAATGCGGCAGGATCAGCACCGGCTGAGCCGAGGTCGTCGCCACATTGCCGATATTGCGGGCGCTCGCGCCATAGGCCGGATCGAGCCGCCTGGCGATTTCGGCGAAATGGACAAACAGGTTGTCGAGGCTCTGGGCGAAGTTCATCACCGCGCTGCCGCGCTGGCCGAGCAGCGCCGCCGCCACCTCGTCCGGTCCGCCCATCATCAGGCCGTAGAAAACAGCGTGATAGGCCGGCCAGAAGGACACGAAGGTCAGGACCAGCACCATGGTCATGATGCGCGGCGACATCATCACCACCGTCAGCCGCGTCCGCCCGGTCAGGAAACCATAGGCGATCAGGCCGACATAGATGATCAGCATGGCGGTCAGGGCATAGCCGAAAGCGCCGCCCGGCCCGAACAGGCGGTTATAGCCCGTCTCCACCGCCGCATTGATGTGGCAGTCCATGGCATAAAGCGACCCCGATACCGAGGTTTCGCCGACCAGGCTGATGGCGGGGCAATAACCGATTTGCATCAGGCCCGTCCCTTCTTTTGCGGAACGTCTTCCGGCCATGGCGTACCGGTCAGGGGCTGCCACCAGCTTTCCGGCGCATCGCCATACTGGGCGCGCAGGTCGTCGAGATGGCGCACACTGGCTTCCCGGCCGGAGAGTACGGTCAGGATATGCGGCATGGAACCAAGATCGAGCCGCGCCACCACCGAATGGTTGCCGTGCTTGACCAGGAAGGCGCGGGCGTGCGGCGGCAGGGCGCGTATCAGGTCCAGTTCATGCGCGGTCAGGCCGAAGCCGTCGCAATAATCCTCAGGGGTCGCGCGCGGATTGGGCATGAAGATCTGCGTCGCCGCCTGCTCGATAATTGCTGACGAAATACGGCTATCAAGAGCATCACGCGCCGACTGTGTGCCGAATCCGAGAATGGCGTTGCGTTTCCGCAAAGTCTTCATCCAGTTGCGGATGGCGGCGGCGAACACTTCGTCATCCAGCGCCTTCCAGCCCTCGTCGATAATGATGATCGTCGGCGTGCCATCGAGCCGCTCCTCGACGCGCTGGAAGAGATACATCATGCAAGGCGTGCGCAAGGTCGGGTCATTGAGCAGCAGGGTCATGTCAAAGCCCAAAGTGCGGGCTTCCATGTCCAGCTCATCGGCGGCGTTATCGAACAGCCAGGCGTGCTCGCCCTCACCTGTCCACGGATTGAGCCGCGCCGCCAGATCGCCATGGGTCGGCCGCCGGACGCCGCCCAGCAGTTCGCGGAAGAAACGCAGACGGCGATACTGCGGCTCCTGCTCGAAATTGGCGTCCACCGCCTCAGAGATGATCGCCTCTTCTTCCGAATTGAGCGGCTGGTCCGGACGATGCAGCAATTGCGCGATCAGCGACCGCAGAAAGGCGCGGTTGCCGGGGTTATCCGGCAGTTGCAGCGGATTGAAGCCGGTCGGCTCACCCGGACGCAGGGTGGCGTAATGCCCGCCGATGGCCCGGATGAAGATTTCCGCCCCGCGATCCTTGTCAAACAACACGGTGCGCGGTTTAAACTTTTGCGCCTGCGCCGCCAGGAAATTCAACACCACCGTCTTGCCGGAACCCGATGGCCCGATAACGGTGAAATTGCCGAGATCGGCCTTGTGGAAATTGAAATAATAGGGCGTGCCCGATGACGTCTCGAACACGCTGACCGCCTGCCCCCAATGATTGCCTTCCGGCTGGCCGATGGGGAAGCCATGCAGCGAAGCGAAGGAGGCATAGGCCGCCGTCGAGATCAGCGCCTTGCGGGCAATATAGGGTTCATTGCCGGGAAACTGCGCCCAGAAAGCCGCTTCGAGATTGATATCCTCGCGCACGGCCACGGCGCCCAAATCTGCCAGCGCCGCCAAACTTTGCGCCACCGCCGGATCGAGCGCATTGAGCGACTTGGCCCGCACCAGCAGGCTCAGATGGTGTTCGCCCAGCCCCATCGAACCGGTGGCGAGATCATCCTTGGCAGCCATCAGCCCTTGCCGCAGCGACATGGCCTCCTCATCGGCGGCACGCATCCGGCGAAGGGCCAGGTTGATGCGCTCCAGCCCGATCTGGCGGTCGACGAAGGCGAAACTCTCCGTCAGGGTCATCTCGAACGGCAGGCGCAGGATGGCGTCGCACATGCCGGGCGTGGCGTGCGGCGGGTAATCCTTCAGCGACAATATGGCCGAGAAATCCTTGCCATCGCCGACAGACGACTGCTCCAAAGCTTCCAGGCCGAAACTGACCCGGCGATAGGGGATATATTGCCCCAGGTCGCCGGTCGGCCGCAGCACCGGACGCATCTCGCCATTATAGAGCGCCGAAAGCAGTTCCAGCGGTTCCGAACAGCGGCCGTTCGCCGTCTCATAGCCGCCAAGCACGCGCGGACCGTAGGCCTGCAAAGCCGCCTGGAGCGCTTCGGTCGCCGCCTGCAATTCCTTGTGGTCGCGCGCCAGCCCGGCCGCCTGGCTGTTCTCACCCATGCCGCGCCCGAACAGGTTGCCGAGGCCTTCGGCGAAACCGACCTTACCCTTGGGATTGCGCCTGACGATGGTGATGAACAGGTCATTGACGAACAACTGCCGGCTGGAAAGCCTGTCCTGCCACTTCTGCTGGATCAGGCTGCATACCGGATCGTCAAAGGCTGATTGCAGCCCGACACTGACCCGCCGGCGGATGATGTGATGATACAACACAAACCGCGACGACCCGACCGCCCGCAGGGCCGCGGCGCGGATGACCTGGCGATGATTGACTTCATCCGTATCCGCCGTCTCGAAAGCGAACCCTTCGAGATAGAGCGATTGCATCAGAGAGCCGTCGCGCAGCACGACGGTGCGGTCATCGAGCAGCCGGTCATAGGGCAGGCGATCGCCGACGCGCTGTTCCTTCGCAAACCAGCCAGCGAAACCACTCAAAGTCTTGGGACCGTCAGCCATGATGCTCTTTACGGATGGTATGAATTACAGCGCCAGAACCGATAGTTCCGGACGCGCGGGCAGCGCGACACCCTGATCAGCCACAGGTCGAAGATGCGCGGCTCCCGCAGGCAGGCAAGATAACCGATGGCATGGACGCCCAGCGCTACGGCGAAAGCCCAAAAGGAGCGTGTGATCAGGAAAGCCTCGGTCGTCACCACCGCATTGATGATGAAATAGCTGTAGGTGACGCCGGCAAACATCTGCGGCTGGGTCAGCGCCTTGAAAACAGGCGACTTGATCAGATCAGACATCGGTAAATCCCTCATTTTCAAGCCTCCTCTCCCCACTTGAGGGGAGAGAGTTGGGGTGAGGGGTTGCCTGCCACGACCACAAATACATGCTAGTTAGCGACCGCCTGGATGCCGCCCACAATCGTCGCGGCGCCGAACAGGATAAAACAGCCGACGATGACGGTGGCGCCGAAACGCCAGTTCATCCGTCCGGTCAGCATCATGAAGCCGACGGCAGCCACGGCGATGACGGCCACGGTGGTCGCCACCTTGCCCATCAGCGTCCCCTGAATCCAGTCGAGCGCGTTGGAAATCGGCGAAGATCCCTGCGGGACCATCTGCGCGTGGGCCTGGGTGGCGAACCCCATCAGCGACGCCGAAATCGCCATCAACGTATGCGAAAGATATTTCATAAACCTCACCCTATCCCGGCCGTTGCACAGCCTTCTCTATTCGGCTTCATCCGGCGGTTTCGCCTGTCGCGGGCAAAACACACCCATTTGTCCGCACTCTCGCCCAAGGCGGCAAAGGAATCAAGATTTTGTATGACAGTGGTTTGCGTTTCCGTCCGGATGATCCCTACAGAGCGCACAATCATGCCGTTAGCAAGGACGCATGATGTCCGGCCGGAAAGAATCGTGCGGAAATCAGGCCGCGAAAGTGACCGTCACGCCTTTTTTCTTGAAATAGGACTGCATCAGCTTGCGGCCCTGACGATTGTTCTGCGCCAGACGCGCCGGCTCCACGATGACTTCCTTCAGCCCTTCGGCCGCCAGCGCCGCCTTGAGGTCCCTGATCGCCGCATCGAGTTCCAGATTGTCATTGGCTAGCGATTCATAGATTTTTTCGAGGGCTTCGGCAGTGGTCAAGGCACGTCTCCATATACTGAATGGCCGCTGTTACCAGCTTTTGCCCGGAGACATCAAGACGGCTTACAAGATATCGATTTTCAGAGCGTGCAATATGGCGTCATCGATCGTCTGTTCCGTTGTCAGGAAATCGGCCCACGGATCGCTTTTCAAATGTGCCAGCCGTTCGGCAATCGTGCCGACATTGTAATCGGACGGCTTGAGCTTCACCGACAGCTCGTCCCAGAACAACGGCGTCGCAACGCCAGCCCCTTCCCTCGCCCGCACCGCATAGGGCGCCACAGCGGTCGCGGTCAGATCGTTGCGCAGGTAATCGACGAAAATCTTGCCCTTGCGCGCCGCCTTCGAGGCCACGGCGATATAGCGATCGGGATGATCATGCGCCATGGACTGCGCTATGGCGCGCGTAAAAGGCTTCACGGTCGCCCACTTAAGCTTCGGCGTCAAAGGCACGACCACATGAAGCCCCTTGCCGCCGGTGGTCTTAAGAAAGCTTTTCAGCCCAAACTCGTCCAGCCGCATCTTCACTTCACGCACGCCTTCGATAACATTTTCCCACGGCGTTTCCGGATCGGGATCGAGATCGAAAATAATCCGGTCGGGCTTGTCCGGCGCGCCGGCCATGGCGCCCCACGGATGGATTTCGATAACGCCCCACTGGATCAGGGTGATCAGGCCTTCGCGGTCCCTGATCATGATATAGTCCTCGTCGCGGTCCTTCACCTTCACGCCGGTGTCGTAGACGTGCTTCATGCCGCCGTGGCCGATATGACGCTGGAAGAAACAGGTATCTGAAAGGCCTTCCGGACAGCGCAGCATCGAAATCGGCCGGTTGACGATATAGGGCAGCATGCGCCCGGCGATGCTGTCGTAATATTCCGCCAGTTGCCGCTTGGTGATGCCGAGCGCCGGAAATATCACCCGGTCCGGATGCGAGATACGGATACCGGCGACTTCGGCGTCACCGGCCTTGATTTTCGGCGTCTCGATGGGCGGCGGTTCGGCTTCCATGAGTTTCCCTGTAACATGCAATGCCCGGTCGCGCCCCACCTGATCCGCCGGCTTGTCCTCGCGCAGGCCCTGGAAAGACGGGTGACGCAGGCGCCCATCATCGGTCCATTCGGTGAACTCGACCTCGCAAACCAGTCTGGGTGTCACATAATGCGCCCCGCGACGCGCATCGGCGGGCAGTTTGTCGTCATATTGGCTTTTGGCCGTCTCTATCGCGTCCAGCATCTTGCGCAGCGCCACGGACGTATCGCGGTCGAAACCGGTGCCGCACCGGCCGGCATAGACAAATCGTTCCTCTTCGTAATAGCCCAGCAGCAGGGCGCCGATCCCGCGCTCCGCATGGGTCGGGTCGGTAAAACCGCCGATGACGAACTCCTGACGCTTGTGACACTTGACCTTCAGCCAGGTTTTGCCGCGCCCGCTGATATAGGGCGCATCGGCGCGCTTGCAGATGATCCCTTCCATCTCCAGGTCGCAAACCCTGTTGAGAAAGCCTTTATCCGCCTCGGCGAAATGTTCGCTGAAATTCACCCGCCCATCGAAATGGCCGCCTTTGAGCAGGCTCGCCAGACGCGCCTTGCGCTCCAATAGCGGCAGGCCACGTAAATCCTCACCATCCAGGTACAGCAGATCGAAGACATAATATTGCAGATCGACGCTTTTGCCGCTGGAAAGCGTATCTTTCAGGGCCGTGAAACTTGACCGCCCCTCGGCATTCAGCGCCACCACCTCCCCATCGATAATCGCCGATTTAACGTCCAGCCCGGCCAGCCGGTCAGCCAGCGCCTGGAATTTCGCCGTCCAGTCCAGGCCGGTGCGCGTCATCATCCGCACATCCTTCCCTTCCACATAGGCGAAGGTCCTGTAACCGTCGAACTTGACTTCATGCAGCCAATCCCGGCCGGTCGGCATGGCGTCGGCCAGGGTCGCCAGTTGTGGCGGAATGAAAGCCAGGGTGGGCTTCCCCTTTTTTTCGGCGGCGGGCACCTTCGCCTTGCCGGACCCCCATACCTTGCCGCCACCTTCACCGGCGGCGATTTCCGCCATCGTCCGTCCACTGGCAACACTGGTATCGTTGTCGATCAGGAACTGGTCGTGGTCGTCTTCACGCACATAACCGTCATGGTGCTTGATCAGCAGCCAGTTGTTTCGGCCCCCGTCTTTACGATTCATGGCCTGCGGGCGCGGCTTCATCCGCACCAGCACCCATTCCCCTTGCAGACGCTTGCCATGCAGGCGGAACTTGAAATCACCCTTTTCCAGTCCTTCATGCGGATCACCGACCGGTTCCCACACACCTTCGTCCCACAGCATGACCGTGCCGCCACCGTACTGGCCCTTGGGTATAGTGCCCTCAAAGCTGCCATAGGCCACCGGGTGGTCCTCGACCTCGACCGCCAGGCGCTTGTCCGCCGGATCGAGGCTCGGCCCCTTGGTCACGGCCCACGATTTCAGCGTGCCGTCCAGTTCCAGCCGAAAGTCATAATGCAGCCGCGTCGCCGCGTGTTTCTGGATCAGGTAGCGATTGCCCTTGGTTTTCTTCAGAATGCCTTCCGGCTCGGCAGTGACCCTGAAATCGCGCTTCTGGCGGTATTTTTCGAGGTTGTCGGCCATCTAACCCGCCTTGCGTTTTGTGTCTTTGGCGGGTGCCCTTTTGGGTTTGTCGGATTTCGGCGGCACCGCCTTGCGGGTCCGTGACCTGACCGGCGCCTTGCGGTCGGGCTTCTTGTCTTCGGCAGGCGCCTCGCCACCGTCCTTCTCCCTAAGCGACTGGCGCAGCGCATCCATCAGATTGATCACCTTGGCCGTGGGCTTTTCTTCCATGACCTCGCGCGGTTCACGGTGCTCGATGCGGGCGTCGATCAGTTCCTGCAAGGCCTCGCGGTAATGATCGTGGAACTTGCCGGGATCGAAGCTTTTCGTCTTGCGCCTGATCAGTTCCCGCGCCAGTTCGACCTCCTCGCTGTCCGGCTTGCGGTCACGGATGTCGTCGAAATACGGATCATCCTCGCGCAGTTCGTCCTCGTAGCGCAGGGTTTCCAGAATCATGCCGCTGCCGAACGGCCGTATCCGGCACAGTCGCTCGCGCCCGCCGATCGCCAGTTGTCCCACCGCCACCTTCCTGGCCGCGCGCAGAGCGTCGCGGATCACCGCAAAGGTCGCGTCATTGCCCTTGCCATCGGGCGCGATGAAATAGGGCGTCTCGATATAAACGTCGTCAATCTCATCGACACCGACGAACTCGGCGATATCAAGCACCTTGCTGGAGGGAATCTTCAGTTCCTTGATTTCCTCCGGTTCGATCAGGATGTATTCCCCCTTCTCGACCTCATAGCCCTTGACCAGATCGTCGCGGTCCACCTGCTTGTCACCGGCCATCAGGGCATGATGCACCCGCTCGCCGGTCGGCTTGTAGATTTCATGGAAGGCGATAGTGCGCTGGCGATTGACCGCCAGGTACATATTGACCGGCAGGGAAACCAGCGACAACCGGATCGTGCCGCTCCAGTAAGGACGCAAGGCCATGGGACGCTCCTCTTTATGACCCGAAACCCTACGCGCCGGCGGGTAAGGAACGCAGCGGGAAAATCGCGGGCGGCCATAAAATTCGGATAAACTCATTTTTCGCGGGAACCTTTGCCGTCCGCGCGCATCCAACTCTGCAAAACAGGAACAGACACCATGCCCGCCGCCGTCCTCGATTATGACAGCCTGCCGGATATCGCCCTCAGCGATCTGGCGCGCCACCGCGATCCGCTGGCCGTGCGCCTGATCACCACCCGCAACAACCAGCGCCTTTTCCGCGCCGCCTGGAGCATCCTGAAAAACCGCCTAGACGCTGAGGACTGCGTACAGGATACCTACGTGAAAGCCTTCACCGGACCATCGCCCTTCACCGGCGCCTCATCGCTCTCGACCTGGCTGACGCGCATCGTCATCAACGAAGCGCTCGGCCGCAAGCGCATGGCCGAGCGGCACAGGCGCAATCTGGATCGCAGCGAGGTCGTCATGCTGGAAGCGTATCGCGGCCAGGGTAGCAGCGCCTCGCCGGAATCGCAGGTCCTGCGCACCGAACTGTCGAAGGCGCTGGAAGCTGCCGTGGCGCAGTTACCGGAAGCTTTCCGCACCGTTTTCATCCTGCGCGACATCGAGGAGATGAGCGTCGAGGATACCGCCCAGGCGCTCGATATCCTGCCGCAGACCGTCAAGTCGCGGCTGTCGCGGGCGCGGAGCCGCCTGCGCGCGACGCTCGATCCGCAGGTGAAAGCGGCGCTCGGCGGCACGTTCCGTTTCGCCGGACCTGATTGCGAACGCATGACACAACGGGCATTGGGCGCGCTGTGCCCCAATACGGGAGATAAAAATGATAGCTGAAACCTCGAACCGCCGCGGCCTGCTGCTGGGCGGCATCCTTACCACCGCCGGCCTGGCCGCCATGCTCGGCACCGGCACAAGCGCCCTCGCCGCTGCCCCCAAGGCCGACGCCACGCAGGATATCCAGATCCTCAACGCCGCCATCGCCCTCGAGCACGAAGGCATCGCCGCCTACACCATCGCCGCCGGCAGCGGCCTGCTCCAGCCGGCCGTCGTCTCCATCGGCGTCACCTTCCGCGGCCATCACATGCAGCACCGCGACGAACTGATCAAGGCGGTCGAAGCCTTGGGCGGCACGCCGGTCGCCGCCAAAAGCGAAGCCGACTACATCAAGGCGCTGAACGTCGCCACACTGAAAAACCAGACGGACGTCCTGAGGCTGGCGCTCGATCTCGAACGCGGCGCCGCCAATGCCTATCTCGGCCTGATCCCTTCGCTGGGTGACGCCTACCATCAGGTGGCCGCGCGCATGGCCGGCGACGAAGCTTTCCATGCCGCCATTCTCGGCAATGCGCTGGGCGAGCCTATCCCCACCCAGGCTCTGATGTTCGGCGCGTAGCCCCGCCTGCCCCTGTCCGTCAGCACCCGGCGGACAGGGGCCTTTTTCTCTTTCATACCGGAGTCCGTCATGCGCCCGCCGATCCTGCTGGCCGCCATAATTCTGCTTTGCCCCCTGCCCGCCGCCGCCCAAATGACAGGCAATGCGGCGCGCGGCGCGAAGCTCTACCAGCAACGCTGCACCGCCTGCCATTCGCTCGACGCCAACCGCATCGGCCCCATGCACCGGGGCGTCTTCGGACGCAAATCCGCCGATGTCTCCGGCTATGCCTACAGTGACGCGCTCAAGGGCCTGAAGGTCGTCTGGAACGCACAAACTCTCGACAAATGGCTGACCAATCCGCCCGCTATGGCGCGCGGCACCGCGATGGGCATCCGCGTCGCCAATCCGCAGGATCGGGCCGACCTGATCGCCTATCTCAAATCAGTCAGCCCGTCCGCGAAGACGAAATGACGCCGGGTCAGGTGCGCAGGGTGCGGTTAAAAAGCTCCAGCGTCCGCGTCCAGGCCAGTTTCGCGGCGTCCGCATTGAAACGCGGCGTGGTGTCGTTATTGAAGCCGTGCTCGATGCCCTCATAGACAAAGGCATGATAGCGGATAAAGGCCGCCTTGAGCGCCGCCTCATAATCCGGCCACTGCGCATTGACGCGCTGGTCATTGCCGGCAAAGTGGATCAGCAATTCGGCCTTGATATTCGGCACGCCATCGAGCGGCGGCGGCGCGCCATAGAAGGGCACGGCCGCTTTCAGTTCCGGTATCCGGGTGGCCAGCAGATTGGCGATGCCGCCGCCATAGCAGAAGCCGACAACACCGAGCGCGCCGTTGCCGCCATCCGCATTCAACGCATATCCGGCGGCGGCCACGAAGTCCTCGCGCGTTTTCGCCTGGTCGAGCTGGCCAAAAAGTTCACGCGCCTTGTCCTCGTCCCCTGGGTAGCCGCCGAGCGGGGTCAGGGCGTCGGGTGCGATGGCAATGAAATTATCCAGCGCCAGACGGCGGGCGATATCCTCGATATGCGGATTAAGACCGCGATTTTCATGCGCCACCAACACCACCGGCAGGGTCTTATCGGCCTCTGCCGGACGCGCCACATAGGCCTTGATCCGGCCATAACCCGAAGGCGACGGACTCTCGATCCAGTCCGTCCTGATGCGCGCGTCATCCGGTCTGACCTGCTGGGCGCGGGCAAAATCGGGCGTCAGCGCCGCCAGAGCCGCCGCCGCACCGGCGGCGCCCGCCGTATACTGCGCGCAGTTGCTGAGAAATCCGCGCCGGTCGATCAGACCATGCACATACTTGTCGAACAGTTGCAGCACTTCCGGCTTGAAGGCCATCGCCTGCGGCATATCCGGTTTTGTCATCGTCTGGCTCCTGTGAATGGCCCGCCCACCGTAAATCTTGTCATGGCGTTTATGCCGCCGCAATTAATTTTCGCGTGTTTTCCCATCGCTTTCCACTGGTCCGGCGTCGCAGCGTGGGAACATGAAAACCGCCGCCCTTCTCGATATTGAACCCAACGACTGCGAAGCCCAGGCGCGTTCGCAAGGTTTGCGCTACGTCACCGACGCAAAGCCCGGTTTTACCCGCAAACGCTACGGCAAGCATTTCCATTTCTTCAATGCGAAAGGCGAGCGTATCCGCGACGAAGAGATAATCGCCCGCATCCGCAGGCTGGCCATTCCGCCGGCCTATACCAATGTCTGGATCTGCCCCCATGCCAACGGCCATATCCAGGCCACCGGGCTTGATGCCAGGGGCCGCAAGCAATACCGCTATCATCCCGACTGGCGGTCCATCCGTGACGCTTCGAAGTTCAGCCATATCCTGGCTTTCGGCGATTTCCTGCCGAAGCTGCGCGCCGTCACCGCCGAACACATGTCGCAACGCGGCCTGACACGGGAGAAGGTGCTGGCGACCGTCGTCACCCTGCTGGAAAAGACCCTGATCCGCGTCGGCAATGACGAATACGCCAAGGCCAACAAATCCTACGGCCTGACCACCCTGCGCCACAAACATATCGATGTTTCGGGCCACACTATTCGCTTCCGCTTCAAGGGCAAGTCCGGCAAGGAATGGAACCTGAAACTGACCGACCGCCGCATTGCCCGTGTGGTGCGCGCCTGCGCCGATATCGATGGTCAGGAATTGTTCAAATATATCGATGACAACGGTACTGTCCGCGACGTCACCTCAGGCGACGTCAACGCCTACCTGCAATCGGTCACCGGCGAAGCCTTCACCGCCAAGGATTTCCGCACCTGGACCGGGACCGTGCTGGCCGCCATGGCCCTGCAGGATTACGCCATCTACGACACCCAGGCACAGGCAAAAAAGAATGTGGTCGCCGCCATCGAGCATGTGTCGAAAAAGCTCGGCAATACCCCCACGGTCTGCCGCAAGTCCTATATCCATCCGCAGGTCATCGACGCCTACCTGGACGGCAGCCTGATCCGTCAGATCAACTGCGAAATCGACAAGGCGCTTCAGGCGCAGTATGAACATCTGACGCCGGAAGAGATTCTGGTCCTGGCCTTCCTCAAGCAGCGTCTCATCTAATCAGGAGAGCCTCATGAATGATATCACCGTCGCTGTTATCGTCGGCAGCCTGCGCAAGGATTCGATCAATCGCAGACTGGCCCATGAGGTTGTAAAGCTCGATGCGCCGGGCCTCGCCTTCACCTTTATAGAGATCGGCGATCTGCCGCTGTACAATGCCGATTTCGAGGACAGCCCGCCGCCGGCCGTGGTGAAATTCCGCCAGGAAATCGCCGCCGCCCAGGCGTATCTGTTCATTTCGCCGGAATATAACCGCTCGCTTCCCGGCGGCCTGAAAAACGCCATCGACATCGCCTCGAAACCCAATGGCCATAACGGCTGGAGCAAGAAACCCGGCGGCCTGTTCGGTGCCACGCCCGGCGCCATCGGCACGGCGGTGATGCAGGCCCACGCCCGCGATGTGCTGGCCGCCGTCGGCGTGACCGTCTTTTCCGGGCCGGAAGTCTACCTGACAATCAAGGACGGCTTCTATACCGAAAGCGGTGAACTCAACGACGGCACGAAGAAGTTCCTGCAAGGCTGGATGGACGGTTATGCGGCTTTCGTGAAGAAAATACTAGCCTGAGTGCGAAAGTCCTATCCGGGTTGAGGAATTGACCACGAACCACACGAACAGACACGAACTTTCATTATCATGCCCTGGCCATGTGCCTGTTGTGATTCCACCATGATGGCCTTTGGCCATCTTTAAAAATCGAGATAGTACGCAAGCAGGGTTATATAGTATGAAGTTCGTGTGGTTCGTGGTCAATTCCTGAAACCTCAAACCTCGGCACTCACCGGCACATGCGCCCAGAATTCGATCTCGACCGTGGCGTCATAGGCCAGGTTGGTCACCCCGAAAGCCGTCCGCACCGGCAGTTGCGCCGGATGAAAATAGGGTTTGTAGAGCCGGTTGAAATCGCCCCACCTGGTGATGTCCGTCAGCATGACAGTTGCCTTGAAGATATGCTCCAGGCCCAGACCATAGCGTTTCAGTATCTCCGCCGTATTGGCCATGATGTACTTGACTTCATTCTCGAAGCCCTCGGCCAGCTTGCCGTTTTCATCCAGCCCGATCATTGCCGACAGGTAAAGCACCTGTCCGACCTGAACAGCCTCGGAAAAAGGCGAACGCGGATGCGGATGCAGATAATAGGTGATGCCATCGGCCGGGATGGGGTTGATGACAGGGCGGTCGGTTACATTGCTCATGACGTGGTTTTAGCGATCTTTGCGTAACGGGAAAAGCGGGTTTTGTGCAAATTTTCGTGCGTATCGATTATGACTCGTCGCCGATCTTCTTCGCCTGTCCGGCCGACCAGACATAGAGCGCGACGATGATCGCCAGCCCGATACCAAGCGCCAACAACATGCCGAGCGCGGCAGGCGTCGGCGTCGGAATGGCTATGATGTCCGGATTCTTGGTCCCGGCGATCAGGCCGGCATAGACGACATTGAACAGGCTCTCGCCGACGATAAAGCCCGAAGCGACCAGCACGCCCAGCCGGTCGGCGATATCCTTCGTTTTCATCTTCGCAATCAGTTTGACGAAAATCCAGCCGGCCACCGCGCCGACCACGACCGGCGCCGTCACCGAAGCCGGCAGATAGATGGCCAGTCCCACCCCCAGCGGCGGCAGGCTGAACTTCCTGCCGGAAGCCAGGCGCAGGCCTTCATCGGCAGCGATCAGCAAAATACCGACCACGCAGCCGATGGCGAGGTAGCCGAGCGGCAGATGCCCGCCGATCGCCCCCTTGGCCAGGGTCGAGATCAGCACGGCCTGCGGCGCATTGAGCGTGCCCCCCGCCACATCAATGGCGTGGAAATTCGGATCGCCGGGGAAGCCCCAGACATTGTTCAACAGGTTCAGGGTCAGCGGTACCACCACGGCCCCGGCCAGCACGCCGATGATCAGTCCGACCTGCTGTTTCCACGGCGTGGCATCGACCAGTTGGCCGGTCTTGAGGTCCTGCAAATTGTCGTTGCCGATCACCGCCACGGCCAGCACCACCGTCGTCACCATCAGGGTGAAGGCGATCAGGGCCGTTTCGACATTCGGCCCGGTGAACCTGTAGCCGATCATGCCGATGATCACCGCCGCGCCGAGCACGGTCAGGATGGCAATGCCGGAAACGGGCGAATTGCTTGATCCGATCAGCCCCGCCATATAGCCGCAGACCGCCGCCGCCAGCAGACCGGCGACGATAATGTAAAGCACACCGGCAATGACCAGCGGCAGGGCCAGGTCCGTCAGGGGACCGCCCGACAGGAAACCGAACAGAAGCCAGCCCGCCGGCACCATGGACAGCATGATAACCAGGCCGACGATCCATACCGGCAGGTCGTGCTCGGAACGCGGCAGGTCCAGCGTGCCGGCCTTGCGGGCGCGGCCGGCTTCGAGCGCCGACATCAGGCCGCCCCACACGGGCACGATCAGTTTGCCGATGGTCCAGATGGCCGCCATGCCGATGGCGCCGGCGCCGATGAAGCGAACCTGGTCGGCGCGAATGGTTTCGGCGTAATCGGCCACCGATAACGCCGGATCGGGATGCGCCGCCACCAGATGAAGAGGCCAGAAGCTGTCGATCTGGAAGGTGGAAAGCACCGGCACGCCGACGCCCCAGGCGAGGAACAGGCCGACAAACATGGCGATGCCGACCGTGATCCCCATCAGGTGCCCGGCCCCGACCAGGGCCAGGGACGACGAGCCGGCCATGCCCGAAACGCCCGTGGTCGAATTGACCTTGAAATAGGCGGAGATTTCACCCGCCAGGAATTTCGATGCCGCCCCCACCGCATAAAGCGCCGAGGTAATCGAACCGAGAAGCACCGCCCACAGCCCCGCCGATCCTTCCGCCGCGCCTTCGCGTGACGAGGTGCCGACGCGCAGGACTTCGGCGGCGGCGACGCCTTCCGGATAGGGCAGGCTCGATTGCGACACCAGCGCCCGGCGCAGCGGCATGGTGTACATCACCCCCAGAACGCCACCGATGGCGCACGCCCCGAAGGTAATGAAGAACGGCACTTCCTTCCACCAGCCGATAATGATCAGTCCCGGCAGGACAAAGATCACCGACGCCAGTGTGCCCGCCGCCGAAGCAATCGTCTGGACGATGTTGTTTTCCTGGATGGTGGCGTTCCGGGCGAAGCGCAGCAGCGCCATGGAAATCACCGCCGCCGGAATCGAGGTGGCGAAGGTCAGGCCGACCTTGAGGCCGAGATAAACCTGCGCGGCGGTGAAAATCAGGGTGATCAGCACACCGAGGATAATCCCGCGAACGGTGATTTCCTTCGGATGCCCCAGGGGCTGTCGTGTGATGGGGGTATTCATGGAATTCTCCGGTCCCAGGCATTTTTTCCGATAGTGCCCAAAAGCGCGGCGAACACAAGCTTTAGATACAGATTTAACTAATTCCGCCCGCAGGCGCCCTTCAGGAAATCGTCGTCCCCGCATCGTCGCCGCCGTCCGGGTCATCTCCCATCAGCAGACTATCGCAGGTCGAGTGATATTCATCGAGATTGCCTTTTCCGCTGGCGATTGCCGCCGCCAGCGCCTGGTCGGTGCGGCTGATATCGTCATCGGCCGTCACCTCATCGCTTTGCGACGCCTCGATATAGATGGACCGGGCCAGGTCGCGCGCACCGGATATGGCCTCGGCCTGCGGACCGTCCGGCTGTTTTGAGATCACCAGATCGTAAGTGGCCACACAGACAAGGGCCATATTGGCGACATCCACGTCGCTTGGGGGCGGCGTTTCCTGCGCGTCCGCCGCGGATGCGCCCAGCAGCGCAAACGCCGACAACACAACACACCCCGTCCTGATCATACTCGTCATACTGCGCCGGGTGTTACCCGCTCCTGAAAAAGGGACCCTGAAGATCCGGTTCTCAGGGTAAGGCACAATCGGGGAATTCCGCAAGTCATTGTCTCGCGCCCGCAAAATAATTCAGCCGCCGGTCTGAGCGAAGGCCGCGTCGCAATTGGCGCGCAGTTCCTTCAATGTCGGCGCGGGGGTTCGGGCCAGCCGTTCGCTCAGGCGATCGCGCATATCGGTGATGTCCCGGTCGACCCTTGCCTGGCTGAAACCGGTCGAGCGTTTGTAATAATCCACCGTACTGGCGCCCCTGACCATGGCCTGGCTGAGATCGTCCCCCCTGGCCGTATCGGCCACCATCAGGTAAACCGCCGCGCATCCCTTGGCGAAGTCTTCCAGTTCCGCCTTTGACGACAACTGTTCAGAGGGAACCTGCGCCTGGGCGCTTCCGGTCAAAAGCACTGCTGCAAATACGAAACGCCCCAACATTAAAAAGCCTCCCGCGACCGGCGGGAGGCTTTGACAATCGCCGGCCGCCGTTTATCAGCGTACCAGCCTTATCCGTTTTCCGCTACCACCACTTCGCCGGACGGGCGTCGAAACCGGCGGCCTTTTCCAGCACCGAGGCGATATTCAGCACCGTGCCTTCGTCGAGCGTCTTGCCGATGACCTGGAGGCCGAGCGGCAGCCCCTGCGAGTCAAGACCGGCGGGCACGGACAGGCCCGGCAAGCCCGCCAGGTTGGTGGTGACGGTGAAAACGTCGTTCAGATACATCTGCACCGGATCGGCGGCCTTGGCCTGGTCGCCCAGTTCGAAAGCGGCCGAAGGCGTCGCCGGCGTCAGGATGACATCGCAAGCTTCGAACGCCTTCGTGAAATCCTCGGCGATGCGGCGGCGGACCTTGAGCGCCTTGACGTAATAGGCGTCATAGAAGCCGGCCGACAGCACATAGGTGCCGATCATGATGCGGCGCTTCACTTCCTTGCCGAAGCCTTCCGAACGCGACATTTCATAGACGTCGGTCAGGGACGAAACACCGTCGGCGCGATGGCCGAAACGCATGCCGTCATAGCGCGCCAGATTGGACGAGGCTTCCGCCGGGGCGATGATATAGTAGCACGGCAGGGCATATTTGGTGTGCGGCAGGGAAATGCGGACGATCTCCGCGCCGGCGTCCTTCAGCCAGGCGATACCTTGCTCCCACAGCGCGTCAATCTCGGCCGGGATGCCGTCGAGCCGATACTCATCCGGAATGCCGATGCGCAGGCCCTTCACCGACTTGCCGATGAACGAAGAGAAATCCGGAATCGGCAGGTCGAGCGAGGTCGAATCCCTGACATCGTGCGAGCACATGGCCTGAAGCATGATCGCCGCGTCTTCGACCGTCTTGGTGATCGGGCCGGCCTGATCGAGCGACGAAGCGAAAGCCACCATGCCATAGCGCGAACAGCGGCCATAGGTCGGCTTGATCCCCACCGTGCCGGTAAAGGCGGCCGGCTGGCGGATGGACCCGCCGGTATCGGACGCCGTGGCGGCCAGGCAGAGATCGGCCGCGACCGCCGCCGCCGAACCGCCCGAAGACCCGCCCGGTGTCAGTTCGGCATTGGAGCCACGCGATTTCCACGGATTGACGACATTGCCCCATTTGGACGTCTCATTGGACGACCCCATGGCGAATTCATCCATGTTCAGCTTGCCGAGCATGACCGCGCCCTGGTCCCACAGGTTTTGCGTCACGGTCGATTCGTAGGTCGGCACGAAGTTCTCGAGGATACCCGAACAGGCCGTGGTGCGCACGCCCGCCGTGCAATACAGATCCTTGATGCCCAATGGCGCGCCTTCCAGCGTGCCGCCCTCCCCCCTCGCCAGCTTCGCATCGGAAGCGGCGGCCTGTTCGCGCGCCTTGTCGAAGGTCAGTTCGACATAGGCGTTGAGCGCCGGATTGGCGGTCTCGATCGCGCCGATAAAGGCGTTGGTCAGTTCGGCGGAAGAGAAGGTCTTCGCCTTCAGGCCGTCGATCGCCGCCTTGAGCGTCAGTTTCGTCAGATCACTTTGGTTATTTGACATTTATTCAACCACCTTCGGCACGATGAAGAAGCCGTCGACGGTCTTCGGAGCATTGGCAACGATCTGCGCCACCTTGTCGCCATCGGTGACGACATCCGCGCGCATCGGCTGCGGCATTTCGATAGCGGTGGTCATCGGCTCGACGCCGGTGACATCGACCTCATTCAACTGCTCGATCCAGCCGAGTATGCCGTTCAGCTCGCCGGCGAGCGATTGCAGGCGTCCTTCGTCTTCCCGCAGGCGGGACAGCGACGCCACTTTCTTGACGGTTGCCACATCGATGGCCATGACCAGAACTCCATATTTATGCGGAGTTCCGGTTAAAGGCTGGGAATGGGTTTGGCAAGAGGGGCCGCGCCCAAAAGCGCCTTCGTCCCTATAATGAAAACCTGCAATGAAAGCTTACTGGGTAAGCCCCGAAACAACAAGCGCCGGCCGCGCGCCGCTTCCGGAAGCTGTATTGCGCGCGATCAGTTCGACGCGGGGACGCTTGCTCAGGCTGTTGAGCAACGGCTTATTCACCTGACTCACGGCGCCATATACGGCGCCATCCTGGCAAGCCTTGTCGGCCATCTGCGTCAGGGGATCGTAAACCTCGCTGGCGCAAACATCATGGGCCGCCGCCGTCAGCTTGGCATAGAAAAAGCGAACCTGACTGATATCGTCAAAATTCACCCCCCTGGCCGAAACCTCACGCTGGGCGGATTCAACAGTCTGCGCATGGACATTTCCTGACGTCAGAGCGGCGGCGGAAAACAAGGCAGCACAAAGCATCGATCTACACATGATCTTCTTCCTCTCTCAATTGTAATGGAAACGCAACAAACGACGCGGCGACGTTTACACTCATTCATAGTAAATGGATACATAAATATTATGAATTTTTATACATCCACTAAAATAACACCTTAGATTTAAAAGTATCTACCGAAACAAATGCAGCCATTACGGCAGCAATCATAATCTGATATAAATATATACTGTATTTAAAGAAACAATTACACCAGAAACATCTTGCCGCCTAATGCGCCCGCCGCTTCTCCCCCCTCAAGGCCACCTGAGGCGCGTCCGGCATATAGAGTGCGGTCACTTCCGGAACATTGAGCTGCTGAAGCGCCCCCCGCATGGCCTCATCCTCACAGGCGCGGTCATCGGCGATCCGCCAGGAAGGTCCCTCACCGCCCTCGGTCTGGCAAACATACTGGACCACCTTGTAAAGCCGGGCATAAACCGCTTTCGTTTCAGCCGGGTCCTGAAGCTGGCGGATCTTGAAGGTGACATCGACCCTGGTCGTCCCCGGTTCCTGGGCGAAAGCGGCCGGCGCGGCCAAAAGAGCAAAAGAAAGGGCAGGCCCCAAAACAAGCCGTGACATGAGCGTTTCCTTTCCCGGCTCAGTTGCGGCGGGTCGAGTCGCTGCGCCCGGCATAGGCGGCAGCGTGATCCGGACTGTTGTGAAGCGCGCTCAGTTGCGGGGCGTCGACCTGCTTGACGGCATCCGAAACAGCCTCACGCTCACAGGCGGCGTCCGCCATGGCGGTCATCGGATCTGACACTTCACTGGTGCAGACCTGATGGGCGGCGGCGCTGAGCCTGGCGTAAAAGCCGCGGGCCTCGCGGGCATTGTTGAAATCGACATGTTTGGCGGAAACGGAGACTTGCGCCGGCTGACGCTCTTGCGTCCCGGCCTGGGCATTGGCGGCGCCGGCAGCGAGAACGGCGAACGACAGGGCGGCGGCGATAAAGATCGAACGGGTCATGATGAATTTCCTTTTGCGCTTTTAAGCAGATGAAGATGAATACTCTTGAAGAACTGAAAACACATCTACTCTCGTCAAAATGAAATTTAAACATGAATATTATTAAATCGGATCAATGTATTACAGACATTTCATTAATTACATATCCGTAATTTATTACATGAATTTAATCTGTATTTCCGGCACAATACTTTCAACGACAACTGTATCCAGAGAAACCACTCCACGGCGCAATGGCCCGCCTCACGCGCGCCAAACGATTGACTCCCATTGGCATAAGGCTCAAAGCAACCCCATGGCCGTTATCGACATCACCGAACTGGCGGGCGCCCTGCCGCCGCGCCGCGCGCTTCTGGGGCTGGACCTGGGCGAAAAGACCATCGGCGTCGCCGTTTCCGACATTTCCCTGACTATCGCCACGCCGCTGGAACTGATCAGGAAGTCGAAATTCACCCTGGAAGCCGAGCGCCTCTTCAAGCTGATGGCGCTACGTGAAGCCGACGGCCTGGTGATCGGCCTCCCGGTAAACATGGACGGCACCGAAGGCCCGCGCTGCCAGTCATGCCGCGCTTTCGCCCGCAACCTGCTGCGCCTGCGAGATTTCCCGATCGCCTTCTGGGACGAACGCTGGTCATCGAGCGTCATGAACCGCTTCCTGATCGAGGAAGCCGACCTGACCCGCGCCAAACGCGCCGAGGTCATCGACCGCTCCGCCGCCGCCTATATATTGCAAGGCGCACTGGATCGGATGAAGGATGCGGCCAGTGGGTAGACCAGCCCTTTTTCAGCGCCCGACCGGGCGCCGGCGATCGTTCGCCGCTCCCGCGAAGGCGCGCGCGCAGCGCGGCAGCCGTGAGCGAAAAAAATGACCTGGACGACCATCCTCAACGGCATTGTCCCGATCTTCCTGCTGATTTCCCTTGGCTATGGCCTGAAAAAATCCGCCTTCCTGCCCCTGCCGGTCTGGCCGCCGATCGAGAAATTCGCCATCTATGTCCTCTATCCCGGCTTTCTGATCCCCGCCATCTGGCATGCCAACCTCTCCGGCTTCTCCACCGGCCCGATCACCGTCGGCGTGGTCGGCTCGGTGGCCATCGGCGCGGCTTTCGGCTTCGCGCTCAAGCCCTTCCTGAAGCTCTCCGGCCCGACCTTCACCAGCGTCTTCCAGGGTCTGATCCGTTTCAATTCGTTCGTTTTCATCCCCGTGGCGGCGTCAATCTTCGGCCCCGACGCCAACAGCCTGTCCGCCGTGGCGATCAGCGCGCTTATTCCCGCCAGCAACATGATCAGCATACTGGTGCTGGCGCGCTGGGGCGAACCCGAAGGCGGCACGCCCGCCCGCACCCCGCTGTGGTTCGTCAGAACCCTGCTGACCAATCCGATCTTCGCTTCCTGCCTGATCGGGCTGGCGTTGAACTTCCTGCACGTCCCGAACATCACCTTCGCCGAAAAGGCGCTAAACATGCTGGGCGAAGCCGCCATCCCCACCGGCCTGATCCTGGCCGGCGCGGGCCTGAGTTTCGGCTATGTCTGGCGCCGGCCGGTCCTGGTCGGGCTGGTGTCGCTGTTCAAGATTCTGGTCATGCCCGTGCTGGCCTGGGCGATCTGTTACGCCCTGGGCGGCGATCCCATGGCGCAGGGGATTGCCCTGGCCTGCGGCGCGGCCCCTTGCGCGGCGGCGGCCTATGTTCAGGCACGGCACATGGGCGGTGACGCGCCGCTCATGGCCGGTATCGTGGCCCTGACCACGACCCTGAGCGCCGTCACCATGCCTTTGCTGTTATGGTTGTTCCATCTGGTCTAACCTCTCCTCCCCACTTCGCAGGGGAGGAAACTCAGCCCGCTCCCTCTTTCATCCATTGATCCAGTTGCGAGCCGCCGATCAGATCGGCCACCCAGCCAAAGCTTTCATCCTGCGCCGCATTGACGAACGCCGTCATGGCCGCCGAATGCAGCAGGCTGCCGTGACTGATCCGGCGCACCCCCAGATCCGCCAGTTCGCACACCGACAGCGGTTTCTTCCCCAATCCGCCGACCACATTGACCGGCCGATCGACATTGCGGCAAATCGTCCCGATTTCCTCCGCCGTCGAAACACCCGGCGCATAGAGCACATCCGCGCCGGCGTCCTGATAGGCCTGCAAACGGGCAATCGTGTCCGTCATGTCCGGCTTGCCGCGCAGGTAATTTTCACAGCGCGCCACCAGCATGAATTTGAAGGGCAGCGCCCTCGCCGCTTCGGCGGCCGCACGGATACGCTCCGCCGCCTCAGCCGCCGGGTAAAAACTCAGGTCATCGCCACAAACATCCTCGATCGAGCCGCCAACCAACCCGGCTTCCGCCCCCAGACAAATCGTCTCGGCGCAATCTTCCGGACGATCGCCGAAACCATTCTCCAGATCGGCCGCCAATGGCAGGTCGGTGGCTTCCGACAGGTCACGCACATGCGCCAGCACCTGTTCGCGGCCGGTCCGGTAATCGCCGATACCCAGTGAACGCGCGAAACCGGCGCTGGTGGTCGTCAGCGCCCGGAACCCCAGCCCCGCCAGCAATCGCGCCGAACCACGATCCCACGGATTGGGGATAACGAAACAGCCCCGTTCGTGCAGCCTTGCGAATTCCGCCGCCTTTTCCTTTTGGCTTTTCATGAATATGTCGTCCTTATGGCTTGTGCTTTGCGGCATTCTCCGCCAAAACGCGGCAAAGCCCATTCCTGCGGAATAATGACGACTGTGCCGGCAGTTTCTGTCAGCATGACCATTATGCAGACTCATGAAGACGCCACATGACCGATTTTAACGACCTGATCCGGACACGGCTGAACGCCTTCCCCAAGCGCCATTTCCTGGGCGCGCAGGATCTCGATCCGCCCGATATCGTCAATCTGCTCGATCTGGCGGATGTCTTCGTCGATCTCAACCGGCAATCGACCAAGAAACTGGACCTGCTCAAGGGCCGGACGATGGTCAATATGTTCTTCGAGAACTCGACCCGCACGCAATCGAGCTTCGAGATCGCCGGCAAGCGCCTCGGCGCCGATACGGTCAATATGAGCATGAAAACCTCGTCGGTCGCCAAGGGCGAAACCCTGATCGACACGGCGGTGACGCTCAACGCCATGAAGCCCGACCTGCTGGTGGTCCGCCACTCGGCCTCCGGCGCGGCGGCGCTTCTGTCGCAAAAGGTCGGCTGCTCGGTGGTCAATGCCGGCGACGGCCAGCACCAGCACCCCACCCAGGCCCTGCTCGACATGCTGTCGATCCGCCGCGCCTTCGGCCATGTCGATGGCCTGACCATTGCCATCTGCGGCGATGTCACCCACTCGCGCGTGGCCCGCTCCAATGTCATCCTGCTCAACGCCATGGGCGCCCATGTCCGCCTGGTCGGTCCGCCGACACTGATCCCCGGCGATGCCGACCAGTGGGGCGCCGAGGTCTATCACGACATGCGCGAAGGCATTGCCGACGCCGATGTGGTGATGATGCTGCGTCTGCAACTGGAGCGCATGGACGGGGCCTTTATCCCCTCCGCCCGCGAATATTACCGCTTCTTCGGCCTCGACCGCGAAAAGCTGTCCGTGGCCTCAAAGAATGTCCGGGTCATGCACCCCGGCCCGATGAACCGCGGCGTCGAGATCGATTCGGACGTGGCCGACGACCTCAGCGTTTCCCTCATTCAGGACCAGGTCGAGATGGGCGTCGCCGCCCGCATGGCCGTGCTGGCCTCGCTGGCGGCCCGTCTGGAGAACGACCGATGAGCAAAGGCTTTGGTCATCTTATTCCCTTCTCCCCATTAGGGGGGAGAAGGTGGCCGGAAGGGGCGGATGAGGGGGGCTTTTCTCACCTGTCCAGGTGTTCAATCTTGCCAAATAGCCCCCCTCACCCCAGCCCTCTCCCCCCAAATGGGGAGAGGGGGAGTTGCGCATGACTATTCCTTCCTCCGCCATCGCCTTCGTCAACGCCCGCCTTATCGATCCGGCCACCGAATATGACGGCCCCGGCTCGGTCATCGTCGCCGATGGCGTCATCACCCATGTCGCCCTGGGCCACGAAACCCCCGCCCTGCCCGCCGGCATCCGCATCATCGACTGCGACGAAAACGCCCTCCTGCCCGGCCTGATCGACATGCGCGTCAAGACCGGCGAACCCGGCCATGAACCCGCTGAGACCCTGAAATCCGCCTCTCTGGCCGCCGCCGCCGGGGGCGTGACCTCCTTCGTCGTCCAGCCCGACACCGATCCGTGCATCGACGAACCGGCCATGGCCGACTTCATCCTGCGCCGCGCCCGCGATATCGAACTGGTCCACGTCTACCCCGCCGGCGCCGCCACCAAGAAGCTGGAAGGCAAGCAGATGGCGGAAATCGGCCTGATGGCCGAGGCCGGCGCGGTCTATTTCACCAATGCCGACCAGCCGATCGTCAATTCCAAGATTTTCAGCCGCGTGCTGAACTATGCCAACGGCTTCAACGCCCTGATCGCGCACCGCCCTAAGGAACCCTGGCTCTCCGAAGGCGCGGTGGCCACGTCCGGCGAAATGGCGGCGCGCATGGGCCTGTCCGGCGTCTCACCTCTGGCCGAACGCATCATGATCGAGCGCGACCTCGCCCTGGCCGAAATGACCGGCGCGCGCTTCCTCGTCGATCAGGTGTCGACCCGCGAAGGTCTGGAATCGCTCGAACGCGCCAAGGCCAAGGGGCTGGAGGTCTTCGCCTCGGCCTCGATCAACCACCTGATGTTCAACGAGATCGACATCGGCGACTACCGCACCTTCTTCCGCCTCGATCCGCCCCTGCGGTCCGAACGCGATCGTCTGGCCCTGATCGACGCCGTATCGACCGGTCTGGTCGATGTCATCGTGTCGAACCACTCCCCCGAACCCGCCGAACACAAGCGCCTGCCGTTTTCGGAAGCGACGCCCGGCGCGCTCGGCCTGCAAACCCTGCTGGCGGCGCTGATCGGCCTGCACCACGAGAACGACATCCCACTGATCGACCTGCTGCGCACGGTCACGCAAAATCCGGCGCAACTGCTGGGCCTGGACGCCGGCCGCATCGCCGAAGGCGCCCCCGCCGATCTGATCCTGGTCGATATCGACGCCCCGTTCGCGTTGCGCGAAAAAGACATCCTGTCGAAATCGAAGAACTCGCCCTTTGAAAACCGCACCTTACAGGGCAAGGTGCTGAAAACCCTGGTGGACGGACACATCGTCTACGAGATTTAGTCGCTTCCCCTTTCCTCCCCCTCTCCCCGTTTACGGGGAGAGGGTCGGGGTGAGGGGCTTCTGTCCACTTCCGAGCCACCCCTCACCCGGCCTGTCGGCCACCCTCTCCCCGTAAACGGGGAGAGGGGGAAAATGAAGCCCATGCCCATTTCTGATCCTGTCATTTACGCGCTTGCCCTGACCGGCGGCTATCTGCTCGGTTCGATCCCCTTCGGCTATATCGCCGCGAAAGCCGCCGGCATCGATATCCGCACCGTCGGTTCCGGCAATATCGGCGCCACCAATGTGTTGCGCACCGGCCGCAAGGACCTGGCCGCCATCACCTTTATCGGCGACACCGGCAAGGGCGCGCTGGCCGTTGGCCTGGCCTTCTTCCTGCTGCTGAAAACCGATATGCAAACCCGCCAGACCGCCATGGCGCTGGCGGGCGCGGCGGCCTTTCTCGGCCACCTCTTCCCGGTCTGGCTGAAATTCAAGGGCGGCAAGGGCGTGGCCACCTTCTTCGGCACCCTGTTCGCCGCCTGCTGGCCTATGGGCCTGATCGCGGCTGTCCTGTGGCTGCTGACGGCCTTCATCTTCCGCATTTCTTCGCTCGGCGCTCTGGTCGCGGCGGCTCTGGTCGTGCCGCTGGCCTTCCTGCTGCATGTCGCGCCCTACCCCTTCCTCGGCATGGCCCTGTTCATGGCCGTGCTGATCTATATCCGCCACCGCGAAAACATCCGCCGCCTGCTGAAAGGTGAGGAACCGAAGATCGGCAAAAAGAAATAATCTCTCCTCCCCATCATGATGGGGAGGAGTTGTCAGCCCAGCTCTCTATTCAGCCAATAGGTGATGAAGATGATCGCTGCCACGCACAGCACCATGGCGGCAATAAATACCCCATCGGCAAAACGCTCCAGCCTGTAAATCCGCCGGCGGCGACGCGTACGCAAGGCCCAGTAGGCGCTCAAGGCCGAGATCAGGAACAGCACCGCATCCACGGTCACGATATCATCGGCGAAGGTGGCCACCTTGCGGATCGAGGCCACCACATGCAGCAAGCCGACCGCCGTCAGGCATACTCCGACCATACCGGAAGACACCGTGAAGATATGGATACAGATATCTTCTTCCAGCGGCGGCCGGTCTTTTTCATCCATCTTCAGACGCTCAGCAACCGTTCCAGCCTTGCAGCGGCGTCCGAAATGGCGAAGGCCGCCTTGCGTTCCATCTCATGCGCGCCGGCGTTCATGCGTGAATTCGCCGAATTGGCCTCATCCAGTTGCGCCCGCAAATCCTGCATCTCGTCGATCATCAGCAGGGCCGCCATCAGGAACAGCCGCACCTCGCCGATCGCGCCGACATCCGACACCACCATCTCGACATGCTCATCGAACTGGCGCGCCAGTTCCTGCACACGGCTTTCCTGGCCATCGGCGCAGCCGACCGTGTAGGGCTTGTTGTTAACCCGGACCGTGACCTCGCCCATCAGGCCGCTCCACTGACAAGCTGGCGGATATTGGCCGCCGCCGCCCCCAGCGCTGCATGGGCCGCCGTGGCCGCCGCCGCCAGTTCGGCATTCGACACCCGCGCTTCTTCCAGTTCGCTCAACACCCGCTCATATTCCTCATTGGTGCCCGATCCGGTAAATTCCGGCAGGGGTTCGCCCGATTGCAGCGCCCGCACGCGCGCCTCAAGCGCCTCAAGCGCCCGGTCGAGGCGATCGACCGCGACATTCAGGCTGCCGCCGGCTGGTTGATTCGGTGCCAAATGATTCGGTGAATGGTCCATAACCGCTCTCCTCCGATACACGCCGCGCGACCGCCGATTCGTCCGTTTTCGGAGCAAACCCGGCAAGAATCGCGCTGCAAACGCATTAAATCCTACACTTAGCCGGCAAGTTCGGCTAAAGGCACGGCCAAACATCGTACCTCGTTAACACTTTAATAGAGACTCACCCATGTCTACAAGCGCTGTTGCAGCCGCTCCCTCCACAAAGCCCTCAGGCGTCCTCATGGCCGACGCCATCCGCGTCCTGTCGATGGAGGCGGTTCACAACGCCAGATCCGGCCATCAGGGGATGCCGATGGGCATGGCCGATGTCGCCACCGTCCTGTGGACCAAATTCCTGAAGTACGATCCGAAGCAGCCGGACTGGGCCGACCGCGACCGTTTCGTGCTCTCCGCCGGCCACGGCTCGATGCTGCTCTATTCGCTGCTCCACCTGACCGGTTTCAAGTCGGTGTCGATGGAAGACATCAAAAACTTCCGCCAGTGGGGATCCACCACCGCCGGCCACCCGGAATACGGCCATACCGCCGGCGTCGAATGCACCACCGGCCCGCTCGGCCAAGGCCTGGCCACCGCCGTCGGCATGGCGATGGCCGAACGCCACCTCAATGCCCGCTTCGGCGACGATCTCGTCAATCACAAGACCTGGGTCATCGCCGGTGACGGCTGCCTGATGGAAGGCGTGTCACACGAAGCCATCTCGCTGGCCGGCCGCCTGAAGCTGAAGAACCTGATCGTCCTGTTCGACGACAACAACGTCACCATAGATGGCTACGCCACCGTCGCCGAAACCGGCGACCAACTGGCGCGCTTCAAGGCCGCCGGCTGGGCGGTGAAGGCCGTCGATGGCCACGACCACTCAAAGATCGCCGCCGCCCTGCGCTGGGCCACCCAGCAGCAGAAGCCGGTCATGATCGCCTGCAAAACCGCCGTTTCGCGCCGCGCCGGCGCCAAGGAAGGCGACAAGCACGGCCACGGCTACAACCTGATGGACGATGAAATCCGCGCCGCCCGCGAGCATATGGACTGGCTCGCCGCGCCCTTCACCCTGCCGGAAAACATCAGCAAGGCCTGGCTGGCCGCCGGCCGCAAGGGCACCAAGGTCCGCAAGGCCTGGGAAGCTGCCGCCAAGGGCCATCCGAAGGGCGCCGAACTGGCCGCCGCCATGTCGGGCGAACTGCCGGCCAATGCCTTCGAAGCCCTCGATGCCCACATCAACGAGGCCATCGCCACCCAACCCGCCGACGCCACCCGTTCCTGCTCCGGCAAGGCACTTGCCGCGCTCGTGCCCGCCATCGATACCATGATCGGCGGCTCGGCCGACCTGACCGGCTCGGTCAATACCCTAGTCAAGGGCATGACCGCCTTCGACATCGACAATTACGGCGGCCGCTACGTCCATTACGGCGTGCGCGAATTCGGCATGGCCGCGGCGATGAACGGCATGGCCCTGCATGGCGGCGTCCTGCCCTATGCCGGCACCTTCTTCGTGTTCTCGGATTACAGCCGTCCGGCCATCCGCCTGGGTGCGCTGATGGGCGCCAAGGTCGTCCATGTCATGACTCACGATTCGATCGGCGTCGGCGAAGACGGCCCGACCCACCAGCCGGTCGAACACCTGGCCTCCTACCGCGCCATGCCCGGCCTGCACGTCTTCCGCCCGGCCGATATGGTCGAGGCCGCCGAATGCTGGAAAGCGGCCGTGAAGGCCAAGGGACCGTCCATGCTGGTCCTGTCGCGCCAGAAGGTGCCCGCTGTCCGCGCACAAGCCGGCGATCTGTCGCTGAAGGGCGCCTACGAACTCGTCGCCGCTTCCGGTGAAGCGAAAGCCACGATCTTCGCCTCCGGCACGGAAGTCTCCATCGCCGTCGCCGCCCGGAAACAACTGGAAACCGACGGCATCCCCACCCGCGTCGTCTCCACCCCTTCCTGGGATATTTTCGACGCCCAGCCGGCGGCATACAAGGCCTCGGTCATCGGCAAGGCGCCGGTGCGCATCGCCGTCGAAGCCGCCGCCAGATTCGGCTGGGAGCGCTTCATTGGCGAAAACGGCCTATTCGTCGGCATGTCCGGCTTCGGCGCCTCCGCCCCGGCCGACCGCCTCTACAAGGAATTCGGCATCACCGCCGAAGCCGTCGTCGCCAAGGTCAAGGCCGCCCTGTAGAAACACTGATTTAGCATAAAAACAAACGGCGCCGTTTAATGCTTCTAAAACGCGATGACTAATCGCGTTTTAGCAAGCGCGACCGCGCGCCGCGCACGTTTGCGCGTAAACCTCTTTCGCAAGAAAGTAAAAAGAGCCGTGGCAGCGGCGGCCACCACGGCTCCGTCCGGAACCTCCGCTCCGGGGAGATACGGCGGTTCCAGAACCCGTTAACCAGGAAAAGCCTCATGACCGAGGCCAACCCTGTCGTTATCGGTCAAACGGCAGTGGTGATATTTTCCGTCGCAAAAAAATTGCGGACAACGTTCAGATATAAAAAAGACCGGGGCTTTCACCCCGGCCAGTTTGTGCCATCCACGGCATCTCTCCAAATCAGACCGCCCCTGCCGGTTACTCCGCCGGTGGCGGCGGTGGCGGCGCTTTCCGTTCGTTCTCATCGAGGAACCCATCCTTGTTGGTGTCCATTTCGCTGAACCGTGCCCTCGCCGGCGCGATGAATTCCTCAAGGCTCACCTTGCCGTCCCCGTCCGTATCGAGCCGCTTCAGATCCGGCCCGGCAAAGGGCGGCGGACCATGAGGCCCATCCCCATGCGGAGGATGCCCCCGGCGGCCACCCGGCGGCGGTCCCTGACGATCGCCATCCGGCGCCGGCGGACGGAAGGCGTCGAATTCGGCCTGACTGACCACACCGTCCTTGTTCGTATCGATATCGCTGAATGCCGGACGCGCGGGCGGCGCCTTCAGGTCCATCTTCCCTTCCTTGCGGGCCTGCGCCTCATCCGCCAAGGCCGGCATAACGCATGATCCGGCGAACGTAAGGGCCAGAGCCAGCCAGCCGACAGGTCTGAACATATTGTTTATCCTCATTACTTCAGGCAAAAAAAAACATACAAGCGTCGTTCCCGACAGAGCCACAGGATGCACGACCTGTATTGCCCGGCAATGTCAGCCAGCGGGGCAAATCCGGCAAAATTAAGATTTAATATGACGCCGGCGACATCTGAAAGCCGTAAGCCTGCGTCATTCGGGACACAGTTATTTTTCTTACAACCGCCCTTTTAGCGAGTATCATCGCCATGTCCTCAGCCGCCCAATCCTCAGCCAGCATGTCCCAGCCTGTCACCGCTTCTCCCACCCGCATCCTCGTCGTCGATGACGATGCCGATCTGCGCGAACTGATCAGCACTTTCCTCGGCCAGAACGGCTTCGAGGTCCAGACGGCCGCGCAAGGGCGTGACATGGAAAAAATCCTTGCGCGCGGCGATATCCATCTCATCGTGCTCGATTACATGATGCCGGGCGAGGACGGCCTGTCGATCTGCAAGCGCATCAACGAACAAGGCGGCCCGCCGGTCATCATGCTGTCGGCACGCGGTGAGGAAATCGACCGCATCGTCGGCCTCGAACTGGGCGCCGACGACTACATGGCCAAACCTTTCCACCCGCGCGAACTGCTGGCCCGCATCCGCGCCGTCATGCGCCGCCGCGAAGCCCGTAACGGGGCCGGTGAAAAATCGCCGATCACGCATTTCTTCAACTGGCAGCTCGATAACATCAAGCGCACCCTGCTCCGCCCTGACGGCATACAGGTAGCCCTGAGCAATGCCGAATTCGAGTTGCTGCGCGTTTTCCTCGACCGTCCCGGCCGGGCCTTGTCACGCGATCAGATTCTCGATTACCTGCACGGCCCCAACGCCGACAGCTTCGACCGCGCCATCGACGTGCAGATTTCCCGCCTGCGCAAGAAGCTGAGCGACGACGCCAATGAGGACATCATCCGCACCATTCGCGGCATCGGCTACATGTTCAAACCCCTGAAGTAATCCCTGAAATAACGGAGCCGCCTTGACGACACCTTCCGCGCCGCCGCCCCGCAAACGGCTGATGTCCCTGCCGATCTTCTGGCAGGTGATGGGCCTGTCGCTCGCCGTGCTCGTGCTGGCGCTGGTCATACCGGTGCTGGTGGTGCTCAAGGCGCCCGAACCGCCGCCTTCGGGCTACAGCCTGACGGAAGCCGTCACCGCGCTGAAAACCGGCGAGGTCCGCCTCCAGAACGGCCATAAACTCAAGGCCGCAACGGTTTCCACCGCACCGGACTTCATCGACCAGACGCCGCGGGAAAACGACATGCCGGCCCAGCGCCGCTACGCTTTCCAGTCAGGCATCGCACAAAGGCTGGCCGCCGAACTGCATGTGCCGGCGGATACGATCTTTGTGCATTTCCAACCCCGCCGGCGCTTTGACAACGGTCCCGGTCAATTCGCTTTCCGCAATGATTTCGGCGGCCCTTCCGGCGGTCCGAATTTCATGGCTTCGCAGCCTCCGCGAGACAATATCCGCTCACCGGTGCCGCCGCCGTTGCAGGAAAATGCGCCCCTGGCGCCAGGCCCGCAGAACGCGCCCGCTTCCGATATGGGACCGCCCGAAAGCGTCTTCAGCGGTCCCGGCAATTTCAGCGGCAACCGGATCGTCAGCCTCAATGGCGAAACACGGGCGGAAATCTTTTATCCGGCTTTCAGCGCCGCCTGGCGGCTCAAGGACGGCACCTGGCGCGTCATTACGCCGCCCAGGGAATTGATCGCGCCCTGGCAGGAGCGTCTCCTGCTTGGCTTCTGCCTGACCGCCCTGCTGATCCTGCCCCTGGCCTGGTGGCTGTCCCAGCGCCTGTCGCGCCCCATCATCGCGTTTTCCGAAGCGGCTTCCAAACTGAGCGTGGAAGACAATGCGCCCCCCATCCTCTCCGCCGGCCCGCGTGAGGTGCGCGCCGCCGCCGAGGTGCTGAACGACATGCAGGCGCGCATCCGCAAACAGGTGGAAAGCCGCACCATGCTGATGGCCGCCATCGCCCACGATCTCAAGACGCCGCTGGCCCGGATGCGGCTGCGCATCGAGGATCTGCCCGGTCCCCTGCGCGAGAAGCTGAATGGCGATATCGCCCATATGGACGGCCTGATCCGCAGCGCCATGAGCTTCACCAGCGCCCACAAGATGAACGAAACGCTGCGGCCGCTCGATTTTTCGGCCCTGGTCGATTCCCTCAGCGACGACCTGTGCGCGGTCTGCACCATGGAGCCGGCGCGGATCGAGGACAATATCATGGTCAAGGGCGACGCCGTGGCGCTCAGGCGCATCCTGATCAATCTCGTCGAAAACGCCGGACGCTATGCCGGCGGCTGCCGCATCGAACTGTCATCGCGCGGCGGCAAGGCGGAACTGCGCGTCATCGACAATGGCCCCGGCCTGCCGCCGGAAGCGCTGGATACGGTCTTCGAGCCGTTTTACCGGCTGGAATCGTCACGCAACCGCGACACGGGCGGCACCGGCCTGGGCCTGAGCGTGGCCCGCGCCCTGACCGAAGCGCAAGGCGGCACTCTCACCGCCACCAACCGCTATGAGGGCACCGAAATCACAGGCTTGGAACTGCTGATGGTCCTGCCGCTATTGGCAAGATAGTCCCCTCTTACTCCCTCTTACTCCCTCTTACTCCTTCTCGCTCCTTCTCGCTCCCTCTTACTCCCTCTCGCTCCTTCTTTCTCTTCCCCCTCTCCCCTTCCATAAGGGGAGAGGGCCGGGGTGAGGGGATGGCAACCGCAAGCGCTTGCGGCCAGCCCCTCACCCGATCCCTGTAAAGAGACGAAGAATTATCTTCCCGCACTAATAAATCGTTTCAATTTCGACCAAAAACCCATGCGCCACAGCGGTAATTATAAGCCCCCGGACTGGAATTGCAGTGATACCGTTACCATATCCGGCTCAGCGCGAAATAAGGCTTGACTTCAAGGCCTTGAGGTTAAAAAACCACCGCGCAATTACAGCGTTTGATGCTGCTATCTCATAAAAGGATTTCCCCATGGCTTTACGTGTCGCCATCAACGGTTTTGGCCGTATCGGCCGCAATATCCTGCGCGCGATCATCGAACATAACCGCACGGATATCGAAGTGGTTGCGATCAACGACTTAGGCCCGGTGGAAACCAACGCGCACCTGCTGCGTTACGACTCGATCCACGGCCGCTTCCCCGCCAAGGTCGCGGTCGAAGGCGACAGCCTCGTCATCACCGCCAACGGCAAGACCTACGCGCCGATCAAGGTGACCGCGATCCGCAATCCGGCCGAACTGCCGCACAAGGACCTGAAGGTCGATATCGCCTTTGAATGCACCGGCATCTTCACCGCGCGCGACAAGGCCGCCGCCCACCTGGAAGCCGGCGCCAAGCGCGTCATCGTCTCGGCCCCGGCCGACGGCGCCGACAAGACCATCGTCTACGGCGTCAACCACGACACCCTTACGGCCTCTGATCTGGTCATCTCCAACGCTTCCTGCACCACCAACTGCCTGGCCCCGGTCGCCAAGGTGCTGCATGACCTGTGTGGCATCGTCAACGGCTACATGACGACGATCCATTCCTACACCAATGATCAGCCGTCGCTCGATCAGATGCACAAGGACCTCTACCGCGCCCGCGCCGCCGCCCTCAGCATGATCCCGACCTCGACCGGCGCCGCCAAGGCCGTCGGCCTCGTCCTGCCCGAACTGAAAGGCAAGCTCGACGGCTCATCGATCCGAGTCCCCACTCCGAACGTCTCGGCCGTCGACCTGGTGTTCAACGCCGGCCGCGAGGTCACCAAGGAAGAGATCAACGCCGCCATCATCGCCGCCGCCGACGGCCCGATGAAAGGCGTCCTGGCCTATACCGACGAACCGCTGGTGTCGCACGACTTCAACCACGAACCCGCCTCCTCGACCTTCGCGCTCAAGCAAACCCAGGTCATCGAAGGCAAGCTGGTGCGCATCCTGTCGTGGTACGACAACGAATGGGGCTTCTCCTCGCGCATGGCCGACACCGCCATCGCCTTCGCCAAGTTCCTTTGATAAGCTGAACCCCGCCGGATCACTCCGGCGGGGTTTTTGATGCGAGGGAGCATGGCTGCAAAACCGCTGACTACTAAGCTAAACAAAATCTGGCCATTGCTAGCGGCCACCCTTATATGGGGCACTCTTCTCGCTTTCATCATGGCGATGCTATCGTTACGTTTTTATATTAGCATTACTCATCCAGCCTGGATCATGATTACAGGTAGTTTATTATTTGCTCTACCAACAGGGCTATTAAGCTCGCAAGGCTCCAAACCCTCAATTGTTGAGTCTATTTTGACAGTTATTGGCTACGCTATCTTGGTGACCTTGAGTGCCTACAGCACAATTTATCTACTCCTCTCCATTTATCCGCCAAATTTTTCTTGATCCTATTGGATCGCTTTTAAGGAAGTATCCTTTATGCCCTTCAAAACCCTCGATGATGTTTCCGATCTCAATGGCAAGACCGCCCTGGTGCGCGTCGATTTCAACGTGCCGGTCGAGGATGGCCGCATCACCGACGACACCCGCCTGCGCGTTGCCCTCCCAACCATTCGCAAACTGCTGGAAAAGGACGCCACCGTCGCCCTGCTGGCCCACTTCGACCGCCCCAAGGGCAAGGTGGTGCCGGAAATGTCGCTGGCTTTCGTGGCCCCGGCGCTTTCCGCCCTGCTGGGTCAGGACGTCGCTTTCGCCGACAGCCTCGATCAGCGTTATGCAGGCCCTGCCAAAGTCGTCCTGTATGAAAACGTCCGCTTCCACCCCGGCGAGGAAACAAACGACGCCGGCTTCGCCAAACAATTGGCCGCGCTCGGCGATATCTACGTCAACGACGCCTTCTCCGCCGCCCACCGCGCCCATGCCTCGACCGAAGGCGTGGCCCACCTCCTGCCCGCCTACGCCGGGGAATCGATGCGCCGCGAACTGAACGCGCTCGATTCAGCCCTTGGCAATCCCCAGCGCCCGACGCTAGGCATTGTCGGCGGCTCCAAGGTTTCCACCAAACTCGACCTGCTAAAGAATCTGGTCGGCAAGCTGGACGCCCTGGCCATCGGCGGCGGCATGGCCAATACCTTCCTCTACGCCCAGGGCCATGATGTCGGCGGCTCCCTGTGCGAAAAAGACCTGAAGGACACCGCCATCGAAATCCTGCGCGAAGCCGACACCAAGGGCTGTCATATCATGCTGCCGCTCGATGTCGTGGTGGCGCAGGAATTCAAGGCCAATGCGCCTCACCGCACCCAACCGCTCAGCGCCCCCCTCTCCGCCGATGACAAGATCTTCGACGCCGGTCCGCTGACCGTCGAAGCCCTGACCAATGTCATGGCCGGCTCGAAAACCCTGATCTGGAACGGCCCGCTCGGTGTGTTTGAATTGCCACCTTTCGACGCCGCGACCGTCGCCGCCGCGAAATTTGCTGCGCAGCAAACCAAATCAGGTAAACTGGTCGCCGTGGCCGGCGGTGGCGATACCGTCGCCGCCCTGAACCACGCCGGCGTGGCCGATGACATGACCTTTGTCTCGACCGCCGGCGGCGCCTTCCTCGAATGGATGGAGGGCAAGGTTCTGCCGGGCGTCGCCGCGCTCGAACAATAGTTGGAACAGTCATTGCAGGGTGACTGTCCTATTTAAAATTTACATCCGGGCGGTTCAAAACAGGTCAAAGACCACGCCGTCCGGATGCTCTTGTTTTAACGCGCATCTTAATCCGAAAAGTGCGCCACACTTTTCGGGATGCGCTTACCGGCCCCGCCACAGGGCCATCACACTGAAAGCCAAAAAGGGAAAATAATGGCTCGCATCAGCTTAAGACAGCTTCTCGATCACGCCGCCGAACATAATTACGGCGTACCGGGCTTCAATATCAACAATATGGAACAGGGCATCGCCATCATGGAGGCGGCGCGCAAGACCGCCTCGCCGGTCATCCTGCAAGCCTCGCGCGGCGCCCGCGCCTATGCCAACGACCTGATGCTGAAGCGCATGATCAACGCCCTGGCCGAAATCTACCCCGAAATCCCGCTGTGTATGCACCAGGACCACGGCAATAGCCTGGGCACCTGCGCCTCGGCAATTCAGCACGGCTTTACCTCGGTGATGATGGACGGCTCCCTGAAGGCCGACGCCAAGACCCCCGCCGATTATGACTACAATGTCGATATCACCCGCAAGGTGGTCGAGATGGCCCATGCCTGCGGCGTCTCGGTCGAAGGCGAACTGGGTGTGCTCGGCTCGCTGGAAACCGGCATGGGCGAGGCCGAGGACGGCCACGGCGCCGAAGGCGTCCTGTCGCATGACCAGCTCCTGACCGACCCCGATCAGGCCGTCGATTTCGTCGCCAAAACTGGCGTCGACGCCCTCGCCATCGCCATGGGCACCTCGCACGGCGCCTACAAGTTCACCCGAAAACCCGATGGCGAAGTGCTGGCCATGCACGTCATCGAGGCCATCCACAAGCGCCTGCCCAATACCCACCTCGTCATGCACGGCTCCTCTTCCGTGCCGCAGGAATTGCAGGACGAGATCAACGCCTATGGTGGCGCCATCCCCCAAACCTGGGGCGTGCCGGTCGAGGAATTGCAAAAGGCCATCAAGATGGGCGTGCGCAAGATCAATATCGATACCGACCTGCGCCTGGCCATCACCGCCGGCATCCGCAAGACCATGGCCGAAAACCCCGCCGGCTTCGACCCGCGCGGCTATTTCAAACCGGCCTACGCCCTGATGCAGAAGGTCTGCGAAGACCGCTTCGAACAGTTCGGCGCCGCCGGCAACGCCCCGAAGATCAAGCCCGTTTCCCTGCAGAATATGGTGCAATTTTACCTGTGAGAACGGATTATTAGAGCGCTTTGGCTTTGTCGAACTGCGTTTCCGAAAAGTGTGATGCATTTTTTGGATTAAAAAGCGCGCAAAAACAAAGAATTAGAGCGGCGATCTGATGCAGTCAGATCGCTGCCCCAGCGCTTTAAAGGCCACCATTATCGCGGTGGCTTTTGTTAATTTCGTAGCGAAAAACGCGATTAGGCCTATGGGTCCGAGACACGCCGCCCCGGCGATAAAGCCGCTATAAACAAGCGCACAATTAAACGCTGATGACGACCTTACCTCTGGCACGGCCGTTTTCAACATACGCCAGAGCGTCCGGCGTCTTGTCGAATGGAAAGACCTCATCTATGACTGGTCGAATTATTCCAGCTTCGACCAGAGAGGCGATTTTCCGTAATTGCTCACCATCCGCTTGCATGAACAGAAAAGCGTAGCGGACACTAAGCTTACGCGCCTGTTTGCGGACCTTGCCGCTCAATAGCCCGACGACAAACCTCAGCACGGGGTTCAACCCCAAGGCTTTGGCGAATTCGGGCGTAGGCGGGCCGGAAATAGAAATGGCCAGCCCCCCCAGCTTCAGCACGCGCAACGACTTTTCCAGCGTGAGGGCATCCTGGCTGTTCAGAACCAGATCGTATTCGGACAGCACTGACTCGAAATCTTGGCTCTTGTAATCGATGACCACATCGGCACCGAGTCGTTTGACCAGATCGATGTTCTTCGCGCTGGTCGTGGTGGCAACCGTCGCGCCCAGATGTTTGGCGAGTTGAATGGCAAAGGTGCCGACCCCGCCGGAGCCTGCCTGAATAAATACCTTCTGTCCGGGCTTTACCTTGCCCACCTCCACGAGGGCCTGCCATGCGGTCAGCCCGACCAGAGGCAGGGACGCTGCTTCTTCCATGGTCAGGTTGATAGGTTTTGGTGCCAAATCGGCCGCCTTGACGGCAATGCTTTCGGCAAAGGTTCCGAACTGAAAATCGCGTGGGCGGCCATAAACTTCGTCACCGACCTGAAACCCTCTAACCTTTGCGCCCACCTGCACAACTGTGCCGGCCAGATCGTGCCCGATAATGAACGGAGGCTTATAGGGCAGGAAGGCTTTGAACTCGCCGTCCCGAATCTTTGAATCAAGCAGATTCACCGCCGTTGCCTGAATCCGCACCAGAACATCGTCGTCCCCGATGGCGGGTTCTGGCAACTCGGCTAAGCGCAATGCGCCGCTTTTTTGATATTTATCGACAACGAAGGCTCTCATGGCGCTTTCTCCAACTTGCGCCGAACGGACTTGGTATCAGTCCTAAGACCGATCCGATGTTCAGTATCCGGCCCTGGCCCTGCCGCCGCATGCAATTTAGATGACGATCGACATCATTTATTATAGATGATATTTATAATCTAAATTGTCAAGCCCGTTTTTGACTATGTGTGGACGTATCCTTCCGAAACAGGCCAGGCTGGTCTGATGGCGAGGCCCTATGATAAAGGACAAGGACAGGGATGAGGGTGTCACGAGAAAAGGCTCAGGAGAGCCGTGAGCAGGTTATAAATACGGCCGCACGCTTACTGCGTGAACGCGGATTCGACGGCATAGGCGTGGCCGATATCATGAAAGCAGCCGGTATGACTCATGGGGGATTTTATCGTCACTTCGAGTCAAAGGACGAACTGGCCGTCAAAGCCAGTGAACGGGCCATTGCCGACACGAACGCCGTGATTGTCGATGAGCTTTCAAAAAAGCCTCAGGACCCGCTGCGCGTGCTTATCGAACGCTATGTGTCACCTGGCCACCGCGACGATCCCGGCACAGGCTGCATACTGCCGGCCTTGGCCGCCGACGCCGCCCGCCGCGATGATCCGGCCTTGCGTGAGATTTTCACGGCGAACATACAGGAATATCTCGACCAGCTTGGGAAACTTCTGGCCGCCCGCCCCGCGGCGACCGGCGTCCGCACACCGGCGGCCATACTTGCGGAAATGGTAGGAGCGGTCATTTTATCGCGCGTGATAACTAACGAAGCCATAGCAGATTTGCTTATTGCCGACGTCGTTAACGATATAGTCGGCAAGTAAACGGCCCCAATCTATCCCCGTCCATTTTTCCGGGTGCATTCTATCCGGATGTCTCTGGATGATCGCACAGCACAGGAAAAACTGACCCCGGAAGAGCGGCGTGCGCTTTTGCGCGCCTTCGCCGACCGGATGCTGCTCAAGGTCACCAATATGGACGATCCCGAAGACCTGCCGGGCGTCGAACGCGCCGTGCGCGTGGCCGCCGTCATCGAGCGCCTCTACAGCCGCTGTGACTGCGCCGAACGCCAGGTGCCCGATCCGCGCAAGCGGCAAGCCGAACGCGCCAGCCATGAGAGCGAAGCCATCAAGGCCCATGCCGAACTGGCCAGCACTCTGGAATGGAGCGAAAAGCGCCGCCGCACTCTGGGACAATGGTGGGACGCCGCCCAAAACGCCACAAAGAAAACCGCCCCGGAACATCCGGCGCGGGCATGCGATGAAAAGCCGGAAACGCCTGCGAATAAGGCAAAAGTCACCTATGTCGACTATACCGACGACATCGAGCAGGCGCGCGCCGAACTGGCATTGAGAAAACGCGCCGCATCGCTCTTTGCCGAAAGCGCGAAAAAGCCCCCGCCGCCTTCCTGACACGGCTTCATCCCGTCTGCATTGACTTTGGCCCCGCTTTGCTGTTGAACGCCCACAAAGGCTTTCCAGCATGCAGCTCCAGTTCAAACGCCGCTTTTCCATGGCCCACCGCCTGCGCTTCGACCAGAACTCGAAGTGCCTGACGCCGCATGGCCATAACGAATTCGTCGCGGTCAGCCTGCAAGCGCGGGACGCCGGCGCCATGCGCTGGGGCGGCGCCAACTATGCCGCCAGCTTCGCCAACCTGAAGCGCCACTGGCACGGCTTCGTCGATGACAGTCTCGACCATGCCTTCCAGCTCGGTCATGACGATCCGATGATCGGCTATTTCCGGCAACACGAACCGGAATTGCTGCCGCGCCTGCTGGTCATCGAAGGCGACCCGACCACCGAAGCCGTCGCCAGCGCACTCTATATGAAGCTGAACGCGATACTGGCCGCCCATCTGCCGGACTTTGAATGTGTGCGTTTCGAGATCGAGGAAACGCCGACCAACAGCGTGGTCCTCACCCCCGCCGATATCGCCGCCTGCCCGATCCGGCTGGGCGAGTGGTGCCACCGCGCCGATCTCAGCCTGAATGACCTGCTGCCGCCCGACGCCTGGAGTTCTCTATGAGCCTGACCTCCCGCCGTGTCTTCGTCAAAGGCCTGCGCGTAGAAGCCGCCATCGGCATCTACGACCACGAACACGGCCGCACCCAACCGCTGATCATCGACGCCATTTTCGACCTCGATCTGCACGATATCCACGGCCTCAAGGATACGCTGAATTACGAACTGGTCGGCCAGATCGCGCGTGACTTCATCGCCCGCGGCCATATCAAGCTGGTCGAGACCCTGGCCGAAGACATGGCGCGCACCCTCGCCGCCCTGCCGCATGTCCGCCGCGTCGAGGTTTCGGTGATCAAGCCGGAAGCCCTGTCGGACGCCGATCAGGCCGGCGTGTGCGTCGTTTTTGAAGCCTAGGCCGGATCGGACATTCAGGATTCGATATCAGGGCATCTGGCGCGGATGCGTGACAAAGGCAAGGAGAACCGCAGATTACGCAGATTTTTCAGCGTACAATCGTTGGCTTTCGAGCACAGGTATGTCTGTAAAAGCCGGGCGCTGAAAAATCTGCGTAATCTGCGGATAAACTGACTATCTACCTGAAAGCCCGTGCAAAAATCGGCACCTGAATGTCGATCCGTCCTAGCGTTCGGCGGCGGCCTGCGCCCCTGCCAGGGCCGGGCACTGCTTGCCCTGAGCCAGTTCTTCCAGGCGTCCGTTCCGCGCCAGCAAGGCCTTGACCTCAATCTTCTGCGTATCGGACAGATCGAGGAACAGCGGCGATATCAAAAGAATGCCGATATTATTCCCGACCTTATCCGCCGACTCGCCGGTCAGTTCGATGCGCCGCTTCAGGTTGTTGTCATATTCCGCCTTCAGGTGATCGCAGGTCAGGCTGGAATCGATAGCCCTGGTCAACTGGACCGGCTGGGCCACACGCCCGCCGCAACCCGCCAGCGCCAGAACCCCCACAACGACAATCAGTCGCCTCATAGCCATTCCCCCCTCATTTATTACCCGGCCACTCCCGCCGATGTCGCAGTGTTAGACATCAAAAAGCCGATTGACAATAGCTTAAGGTAGTGAAATGTAATAACTTCTACATCATAAGTAACCTTGGGGGGACATCATGAAAAAATTTATCGCCGCCGCGGCGGCCTGCCTGATTCTGTCCGGCTGCGCCTCGGCCTCCAATCCGGGCGCCATGGCCGTGGCGGTCACGCAGCAAAGCCTGATCGACACCACGTCTTCGCTCAGCCACGCCATCGCCGCGCCGACGGTCACCGGCGGCAAGACAACCAATCCGATGTGGGTGTCGAACGTTTCCGATGAGGATTTCGCCGAGGCCCTGCGCCAAACCCTGTCCGCCAATACCATGCTGGCGACCGAAAATGCCCGTTTCAACCTCGCGGCCCAACTGGTTCAGCTTAAGCAGCCCATGATGGGCTTCGATATGACGGTGACGGCGACGGTCACCTATACACTGACCGATACGGCCGGCAATACGGTCTGGAGCAAAACCATCGCCACGCCTTACACCGCCAAGATGGGCGATGCCTTCATGGGCGTGAAGCGCCTGCAACTGGCGAACGAGGGCGCGATCAAGGCCAATATCACGCAACTGGTCACCGACCTGATCGCGGAGAGCAAGAGCAATGCCCAAATGGCGGCGCTCAACTAATTCCTTGCGGCACGGCTCCGGCCTGGGATAGGCTGGAGCCATGCAATTCAAGGAACACCTGCGCCTGATGGCGGCCTATAACAGTGTCATGAACGCGCGGCTGATCGCGCTGGTCACGCCCCTGTCCGATGAAGCACTACTGGAAAACCGCGGCGCTTTTTTCGGCTCGATACTGGGCACGCTGAACCATCTCGTCGTCGCCGACCTGATGTGGCTCAACCGTTTCCGGCCGCAGCCCTATGGCCAGATGCTGGCGCCGATCGACGCCCTGCCCAGGCCGAAGGCGCTGGCTGATCTGCTCTATCCCACGCCTGCCGGGCTGAAACCGGTGCGCGAGATCCTCGATGATTTGTATATCCGCTTTATCGATCAACTGACCGACGCCGATATCGCCTCCCCTCTCTCCTACAAAAGCGCCACCGGTGGCGCTTTCACTAAGACGGCCGGTCTGCTCCTCAGCCATGTCTTCAATCACCAGACCCATCATCGCGGCCAGATCACCACCCTGCTCAGCCAGATGGGCCTGGATATCGGCATCACCGATCTCGCGCCTTTAGTCCCGAATATCGAAAGCTGAATATTGCATTGCGGCATGGCTCCGGTCGTACTAGGCTCAGGCCTTACCCCACACGGATGCGCCGAATGACCGCCAAGCCCCCTACCGAGACGACCTTAAGCGGCCTGAAAGCCCTTTTCGCCGATCCCCGGCTGACCGCCTATCTCAACTATCTGCTGATCCTCTTCACGGTCATGACCTTCGGGCTGACGGCGCTTCTGGCCATGCTGGTCGCCAATTTCGCCGAGGACAAGGCGCCGGACTGGATCAAGGGCCATTACGAATTCCAGAAGCGCACCTTCTGGTACGGCATCGGCCCGGTCCTGCTGAACGCGGTCGTCTATACCTTCGTGCAGAGACATAATATCACCACGCCTGTGGTCACCCTTATCATGCTGCTTCTGCTGCTGTTCTGCCTGGGCTATACGGTGGGCCGCGCCGTGCTGGGCTTCAATCACCTGCTGCGCCAACGCCCGATCCCGAACCCCAGGACCTGGCTGGCCTAATCGACCACATCCGGCGGAGGCGCTTCCGAAGCCGGTGCTTTCGCGCCACCCCGATTGACGCCGGCCATGCCGAACAGGTTCATCTTGACGCCATCATTGATGACATCGCCCGGCTTCTGATCGGCTGCGCAGCTTCCGAGACGCTTTGAACTCACCACATAATTGGTGACCCGGTTCATCTGGCTGCCGCCCGTGGTCTGGGACCGTATGTGCATTTCATACCGGCTGTTGAAATCACCGCTCAGCGAACCGGAATATTCAGTCACCACACCCGGCCCCAGGGTGCACTCGGCCAGAATGCCCCAGTTGCCATCCCCCTGCGGGCTGAAGGTCTTGCTCGTGCAGGCATCGCCCGACAGATCGGTGCCGAGAACGCCGAGGCGCTGGTCGGTCAGGGCATCGATACAGATTTTGAGGATCTGGGGTTTTTCGGCGCTGCCCTCTTCCGACAGGATCGTCTGCCACAGACCGGTCCTGCGCGCCGGACGGGGCGGCGGCGGTTTGGGCGCGGCAACCGGCGCCGGTATAGTCACGGCCGGCGGCGGCGCCTTTTCCGGCTTTTTGTCGCAACCGGTCAGCAGGACAAGGCCCGCCATCAGAGCGAAGCCGCTTATGACGCCTGTACTGACCTGAGACATATGCCTGGTTCCCTGTTCAATCCCCGCGGCGCGAAGATCGCATATACTCACAGGCGCGGAACAAGGGCGCCGCGCCCGCGAAGCCGGGAGACTATGGGAAAACCATCCACAGCACCAGTCTTATAAACGGTGTTTGGGGAAGTTTTTAGTTAACGGATCAGCGCTTTTTGGAGATGACCTGGAGGGTTTGCAAGGTACGCGGCAGTTCATCGGCCAGGCGGCGGCAGATTTCGCGTGCGCCGATCGAATAGACCTCGCCGCCATCGGCGATTTCGAGCGCCGCCTTGGCGGTGGCGTCGAGCAGCACTTCAAATTCGGCGATCTGTTCGCGGGCGAGCGCACGGGCCTCTTCCTGCAAACGGCGGACGCGCTGGGTGCGGCTCTCCCGGACCTGGGCCATGTCCTCAGGGAGGTTCGCCTTGTGCGTGACCGGCGTAGGCAGGCTCATCACCTTGTCTCCATCAATCACCTGACCGAGGGCAATCTCCTTGGAAACCGGCGGCACTACATTCAATCTAGTCCTGCGCATCTCAATTAACCCCATTTGCCGAAACACGATTCACAACGCGGCACGAGACAGTCCTCAAAGGCAACCATCTCCGTTTAGAGTTAACAAGCTGTGTATGGAACAGCCCGAACCCGACGGTGCGCTTCGGACAATCCGGCCCGCGGCGCCTATGCAGCCCGATAACTAGGCTCTCCTGAAATCAAATAAAAATCCAGTGGAAATATAGCGCGATTACGTCAAATCCGCATGTTTTATCCACAGCGTGGCTGGAATATGACGCTATTTGGTTAAATCGGAGGTTGAGCGGCCATTACAGGCGAATTAACGCCGGCGGGCACTCGCCCGTCCGGCTTTTTGCCTCGCGGTACGGACCTACTCACCGCCCAGCATGTCTTTGGCGAATTCCAGATCGAGCGTCTTGAGCCGCTTGATCTCGTCGCGCAGCCGGGCCGCCGTCTCGAATTCGAGATTGCCGGCGGCCTCGCGCATCTTCGCCTCCAGGTCGCGCAGGGTCGCCTGGAAGTTGGAACCGAGGAAGGGTTTGGCTTCCTTTTCAGCCACGCCCATCGGCACCTGGACGCGATCGCCCTTTTCGTAAGGACTGTCGAGGATATCCGCTATGCCGCGCTTGACCGATTCCGGCGTGATGCCATGCTCGGCATTATAGGCCATCTGCTTTTCGCGGCGGCGGCTGGTTTCGGCGAGCGCCCGTTCCATCGAGCCGGTCATCCGGTCGGCATAAAGGATCACCCGGCCATCGACATTGCGCGCCGCCCGGCCGATCGTCTGGATCAGCGAGGTTTCCGAGCGCAGGAAGCCCTCCTTGTCGGCATCGAGAATGGCGACGAAGCCGCATTCGGGGATATCCAGCCCCTCACGCAGCAGGTTGATGCCGACCAGCACATCGAACGCCCCCAGCCGCAGGTCGCGGATGATCTCGATGCGCTCCAGCGTATCGATATCGGAGTGCATGTAACGGACGCGGATGCCTTGCTCGTGCATATAGTCGGTCAGGCTTTCGGCCATTTTCTTGGTCAGCACGGTGACGAGGCTGCGATAACCCTGCTTCGCCACTTCGCGCACCTCGGCGATAACATCATCGACCTGGCTGAAATTGTCCCTGTGAACCGGCCGCACCTCGACCGGCGGATCGATCAGGCCGGTGGGGCGAATGACCTGTTCGGCGAAAACGCCCTGAGTGCGCTCCATTTCCCATTTGCCGGGGGTCGCCGACACATAGATGGATTGCGGCCGCATGGCGTCCCATTCCTCAAACTTGAGCGGACGGTTATCCATGCAGGACGGCAGGCGGAATCCGTATTCCGACAGGATCGACTTGCGCGCGAAGTCGCCGCGGTACATGCCGCCGATCTGCGAGACGGACACATGGCTTTCATCGACGAACAGCAGGGCATTTTCCGGCATGTATTCAAAGAAGGTCGGCGGCGGCTCACCGGGGCCGCGGCCGGTCAGGTAACGGCTGTAATTTTCGATGCCGGCGCAGGCGCCCGTCGCCTCCATCATTTCGAGATCGAAAGTGGTGCGCTGTTCCAGACGCTGGGCCTCCAGCAGCTTGCCTTCCGCCTGAAGCTGCTCAAGCCGCTGTTTCAGTTCCGCCTTGATGCGGTTGACCGCCTGGTTGAGCGTCGGGCGCGGTGTGACATAGTGCGAGGCGGCATAGACACGGACCTCCTTCAGTTCCTGCATCTTCTTGCCGGTCAGCGGATCGAATTCCTGTATGCTCTCGATCTCGTCGCCGAACATGTTGATACGCCAGGCGCGGTCTTCGTAGTGGGCCGGGAATATCTCGATCACGTCGCCGCGCCGGCGGAAGGTGCCGCGCTCGAAGGCCTGGTCGTTGCGCTTGTATTGCAGGGCCACCAGGTCGGCGCGCAACTGGCCTTCGTCGAGGGTCTGGCCGACGTTCAGATCGAAGGTCATGGCCGTATAGGTTTCGACCGAACCGATACCGTAGATGCACGACACCGACGCGACCACGATCACATCGTCGCGTTCCAGTATGGCGCGGGTGGCCGAGTGGCGCATGCGGTCGATCTGCTCGTTGATCGAGGAATCCTTCTCGATGAAGGTATCGGTGCGCGGCACATAGGCTTCGGGCTGGTAATAGTCGTAATAGGAAACGAAATATTCGACCGCGTTATCCGGGAAGAAGGCCTTGAACTCGGAATAGAGCTGCGCCGCCAGGGTCTTGTTGTGCGCCATGATCAGGGCCGGACGCTGGGTCTGCTCTATGATCTTGGCCATGGTGAAGGTCTTGCCCGAACCGGTGACGCCCAGCAGCACCTGATCGTGCTCGCGGCCCGCTATGCCGGCCAGCAGGTCGGCGATGGCGGTCGGCTGATCTCCGGCCGGCTCATAAGGCGCGGCCAGGCGGAATTTCCGGCCGCCTTCGGACTTTTCCGGACGCTCCGGCTTATGCGGCGTCCAGGCCCCCGGATGGACAGGATTGAAGTCCGTCACGAATGCGCCGGAGTTATCGGAAAAGCCGGGATTTTGCGGAGAACGGGTCATGAACGTAACATAAGGGGAGATAAAAAAATTGAAAGGGGCACATAAATTTTATGCCCCGCCTCACGCGCGGATTCGATAACGCCGTTTTAGACATTTCGGGCGTCAGAACTTGTCAGCGGCGTCGTCAGACACACCGGATTTTCGTTTGGATTCCAGCCGGTTATTTTGCCACTCCGTCTTTACGTTAACGGAAGGATGTTCCAAATTCTGATGAAAGCGCCGCTTAACGCTTCATTAAATTAAGCTTATCTGAATAAGAATTTGACTATAAAGCATTTGCAAATAATAAAAATCGCATAACACGTATAATCGATCATTCGATTACTTCGCTTTTCCTGTCAATAAAAAGATTTTAAGCTGCAATCAATTCGCACGATTTGCTTATGCAATCCCCCGGCAAAAGCCCGCACAACTGTCACCGCCAAAGCATCGCACCGATTTGAACACATTTCAGCCATAATTGCCCCCTAGATAGCGGCCTGCCCGGCGGGTCCTATCTGTCTCGCCGGGTCTGAGTCCCTGGTCTGTAAATTGCATGATTTATGCGTAAGCGATCTACCCCAGGCGACTTCCCGGAAGGCACATACCGCCTTCGTCACAGAGGACCAGATAGTTTTGATATCCATTTCGACTGCGCGCTATCGTATGCGCGCCCTCATGGCAGCGAGTTCAGTCGGCCTTCTGGTTGGCGCGTCGGTTGGCGCGGCCTGCCTGGGTAGCCATCTGGCCCGCGAAGGCAGCGCCCCCAGGGACGCCGCCCGCCTGATGATGGCGTCCCGCGACGGCAAGGTCGATATGAAAACGCTCGACGCCGTGGGCACGGTCGATCAGAGCGCGCTCAATATCGCCATGCGCTTTTCGCAATATGCCGGCACCGGCACGGGCAACAGCCTGCTCGCCCAGAATCTGACCGCCATCCGCATCTCGGAAGACGCCCGCAATCAGCGCGACCTTCCCGACGCCAAACTCGTCCTGGCCAGCAACATAACGCCCGTGTCTCCGCTCAGCGCGCCGGACACCGCCGCGCCTCCGGTGCGCGCCGTCGCCGCCATGCAGTTCAAGAACGCCAGCCGCAGCGATTCCGATTGCCTGACCCAGGCCGTCTATTATGAAGCGCGCGGTGAAGGCGTGGACGGCATGCGCGCCGTGGCCCAGGTTATTCTCAACCGCGTCCGCCACCCCGCCTATCCGAAAACCATCTGCGGCGTCGTTTACCAGGGCGCCTACCAGCGCACCTCCTGCCAGTTCAGCTTCGTCTGCAACGGGGCCATGGGCGCGCCGGTCGAAAGCTGGGCCTGGCGCCGCGCCAAGACCGTCGCCGACGCGGCGCTGGACGGCTATGTCATGCCGGCGGTCGGCGCTTCGACCAGCTTCCACACCACCGGCGTCAAACCGGGCTGGGGCGGCACCATGGATCGCGTCGCCCAGGTCGGTTCGCACATCTTCTATCAATTCCGCGGCCGTGGCGCGCGCCTTGTCAATTCGATGGCCGAGGTCCTCCCGTCGAACGCCGTGCCTCATGCCGCCGCGCCGCAACCCGATACGCCGGCCACCGCCACCCTGGATACCCAGACCGTCGCCATGCTGAACGCCCAATCCAGGGCGCAGGCCACGGCGGCCGTAAAACCCGTCCAGGTTTCGGCCCAGATCCACGGCAAATCGGCTCAGGATATCATCACCGAAGTCACCGCCAAGGGACCGGTCAATCCACCTGCACAGACAGGCGATGCCAAAGGCATCACTCAATAAAGACAAGGCCTCACTCCATATAGAAAGCGCGCCTGCCTCACCGGCCGGCGCGCTTTTTTGTATTTTTGCCCCACCGCGCAACGGCGTTAGGATTTCAACAACCTTAATCTGACAGGTTGGCGCAAAGGCTCGTCTTAACCATGAGTCGCACCGGGCGCCCGCGCGCCCGCATGCGGCATATGGCTGGAAAAGTCTGAAAGAAATTCAACGCCTTTATCCTATTACCAAGTTTGTCAGGGGCCGTAATAATGACGAAACTCACAACCGCTAATCCCGTCGGCGGGATTAAAATCTCCAACTGGTCGTTCACCATAAAATTCATGGCGCCCGCCGCGGTCGCCACCGTTCTTATGGCCGTACTGGCCTTTGGCGCCGTCTATGTCATGAACGGCCAGGGCAAGACCATCGACGACATCAACACCAAGGCGCTGCCGCAGGTGGTCGAACTGGGCGACATCAAGTCCTCCATCAAGGAAGCCAACGGCCAGCTTTATAACGCCCTGACCAAGAAGGCGACCGACCCGACGGCCAATGCCTCGGCCACCGTTACCAAGGTTACCGAAGACCTCGGCAAGATCGAGGCCCGCGTCAAGGCGGACGCCGGCAAGGCCGGCGACCCGGCGCAAAAGAAGCTGCTTGGCGACCTCGGCAAGGAAGTGAAGACCTATAAGGAGGCCGTCGAATTCGCCGGTTCGGTCATGGATGTCGATTTCGCCTCCGTCGGCCCGATGATGTCGCAGTTCGACGACGGTTACGCCAAGATGTCGGATATCAGCGACCAGCTCATCAAGGCCAATGTCGCCGCCGCCACCAAGGCCGCCACCGACGCCAAGGCCGCCCAGACCACCGGCATCAGCCTCCTGACCATTTTCGCCGTCATCATGGCCTGTATTTCCGGCGCCATCGCTTTTGTCTTCTCGCGCGTCACGGTCACCGGCATCAACCGCATCGCCAAGACGACCGAGGAACTGGCCAACGGCAACCTCAATGTCGATATCTCGGCCCTCGCCCGCCGCGACGAACTGAAGTCGGTCGTCGACAGCCTGAACGTGTTCAAGTCGAACGCCGAGGAAAAACAACGCCTGTCCGAAATGGAAGCCGCCACCAGCGCCACGCGCGAGCAACGCGCCCGTCAAATGGCCGAACTGGCCGAACGCTTCCGCCACGAGGCCCAGGACATGCTTGACGCGCTCGGCAATGCCGCCTCGGACCTCGACGCCAACGGCCGCACCCTGCTGACGATCGCCCAGGAAAACGAGCGCCGTTCGCAGGACGCCGTGTCCTCGATCCGCAACTCGGCCGATAACGTCCAGAACGTCGCCTCGGCCACCACGGAACTCTCCGCCTCAATCGGCGTCATCGGCGACCAGGCCGTCCGCTCGGTCGAAATCGCCGCCGAAGCCGTTTCGGAAGCCGACCGCACCAATGACTCGATGGCCGAACTCAGCCGCGCCGCCGACCAGATCGGTGAAGTGGTCGACCTGATCAACGCCATCGCCCAGCAGACCAACCTGCTGGCCCTGAACGCCACCATCGAATCCGCCCGCGCGGGCGAGGCCGGCAAGGGCTTCGCGGTCGTCGCCTCGGAAGTGAAGTCGCTGGCCCAGCAAACCGCCAAGGCCACCGATGAAATCCGCGAACGCATCAAGGATATCCAGTCGGCCGCCTCGAACGGCGTCAACGCCATCAAGGGCATCGGCGAAACGATCAAGCACATGAATGAGATCGCCTCGTCCATTGCTGACAGCGTTCACCAGCAGGGCGACGCCACCAACGAGATCGCCCGCAATGTCAACGAAGCCTCCGACGGCACTTCGATGGCCTCGTCCTCGGTGTCGCAGCTCTCCGCTTCCGCCGCCGATACCGAAAAGGCCTCGACGGAAATGCTGGGGGCCGCCAACCAACTTACCCAGCGCACCGAAGCCATGAGCGAAAACATCCGCCGCTTCCTGGCGGAACTGACCGCCGCCTAAAGCCGCTCACGGCCTGCCCGGCCCGCAGGCTCTGAAAATGAACGGAGACGCTTCGCGCGTCTCCGTTTTTTTTGATCAAATTTTAACCATGTTGCACCGCAGCATGATTCACCAGATATTAAACCTTCGGTCGTATTTACGCCGCACGGGCCTGCCGCTTCTTCATCAGGCCTCTTCAGTCCCTGTTGTAAAATCTGCGTGAAAGTTGCAAAATGCACATCTCGACCCCCAAGGCCCTTCTGGCCGGCGCCTTCGCCCTCTCCTTCGCTCTCGTCACCACCCAGGCCTTCGCGGATTGCGATGAGGGCCAGGAAACCATGGTCGGCAAGGCCATCGCCGCGGCCGCCAGCGCCAAGATCGCCCCGGTCGTTCCGACTCAAACCAAGAAAATGATCAACCTGGAAAGCTGCGACGCCGCCGGCGGCAACCTGGTTTCGGAATTCAAGTTCAACGTCATCGGCTCGGACGGCCTGTACTGGGTCACCGGCACCGCCAAGGTCGCCGGTGGTCAGGTCGCCGACATGAAGTTCAGCGGTCTGAGTCCGAACCTGGCGGCTGCCTCCTCCAAGGCCGGCGTCAAGCTCGCCGCCAACTAGGTCAATCCGGATTGAATGCGGCGCGGCGCAAGCCGCCGCCCTTCAGACAATTAAAAAGATGCGGAACTTTTTCGCATCTTTTTTTTGTGTCTTTTCAATCACCTGCCGCCGTTAACCTTTGCCACGTTGTCAGCAAGGCTTCCAGGGATTACCCGTTAAGTGACCTTAAGGAAGTCTTTCCGGCTGATTTAACTGATTATTTTCCTCTCTCATATAACATTGCTCTTACCCTGAAGAACCTCAAGGAGAGAAACCATGATCAAGAGAACCCTTTTCGCCGCCGTCGCCATCATGGCCCTGTCGGCCGCCGCCGCCAACGCCGCCTCCTGCTCCGACGACCAGGAAGCCACCGCCGGCATGCTGGCCGCCGGCGTCGCCAAGACCGCCGTATCCAAGGTTGTCGCCGTCACCGGCAAGCAGATGGTCAACATCGAATCCTGCGAATTCCGCGCCGGCAGCTACCAGGTCGATTACAAGTACAATTTCCTCGCCGCTGACGGCCTTTACTGGGTCGAACTGACGGCCAAGTTCGGTGCCGACGGTTCCGGCGCGACCACCAAGGTCAACAGCGCCAGCCCCAACATGGCCGCCGCGGAAGCCAAGGCCGGCGTGAAGCTGGCCGCCAACTAGCTTTGGCGCGCATTATCTGAAAGCCTTGCGACTTCAGGCTAAAAACCCCCCGTGACCAGTCACGGGGGGTTTTCTGTTTATCGGACGGAACGCCGCCCTATTTCCGGCGGACCGGCTTGAAGTCCTGTGGCCGGCTGACCGTGCGCGTTTCCTGACTGCGCGGGCTGGCAAAAAGCCCTCCGAACAGGGCGAAGGATGTCATGGCGTGTTGTTTCTTATCCGGGTCTTGCATGGGGGGCGTCTCCTTTTCCAAATGCGTTGCGATTACAAACGTATGGCCAGAAGACGCGGCGCGGCTCGCAGGGGCTTTCACCCTCTCAGTCGTCATCGCGTCATGGGGTTAACTATGACCAAAATTTCCCCCATTGCAAGAACTAATCCGAACACGGATTATATTATTTTTAAATAATATAATAAATCATTGTTTTTATTAAGTTAAAAATACGACAAGCTGATTAAATATAAATTTTCTCAATGCCGTTTTCCTCTACCTTGTCGATTCACCAGAAAGCAACTCTCTTTGGATAGGATGGCGCAGGATCAAAACGATCTTCGGCAAATCGGGCCGGCGCGGCGCGGAGTCTCAGTTTCATGTTCAAATCAGCGATCGTTCTGGGCACCGCCGTCTTTTGCGCGGTTCTGGCCGGCACGGGTGTCCTGTCATTCGGCGAGCACGCAATCCAGTCCCATGCGATCCGGACCGATGTGACCGCACCGGAAGCCGTCAGCGCCGGCGATACCGGCCCGACCACCGATACGCATGCCACCGCCATACCGAAGGCCAGCGACGGCCATTTCTGGGCCAATGCCACGGTCAATACCCGTGCGGTGCGCTTTCTCGTCGATACCGGCGCCACGGTCGTGGCCCTCACCCCGGCCGACGCCCAGCGCCTCGGTTTCGACGCCCGGAACCTGACCTATGACCGCGAAGTCACCACCGCCAATGGCAGGACCTACGCCGCCTCGGTCAATCTCAGCGTCGTCGGCATCGGTCAGAGCACAGTGCATAATGTCGACGCCATGGTGGTCAGGGAAGGCCTGCAAACCTCGCTGCTCGGCATGAGCTATCTTGGCCGCCTGTCACGCTTCGAGGCGACGCCGACGAGTCTTATCCTGCATCCTTGAGTTCATAGGCTCCGCGGCGCGCCTCGGCCGCCGCCATGGCTTCACGCACCGCCGCGACCGCCCGGTCCATGACCTCAAGGCCCGCGCCCGGCGTGATCGACTCCACTGTCATGATCCGCCGGAACGCCCGCGCACCCGGCAGGCCGTGCATGACGCCCAGCATATGGCGCGTCATGTGGGCCAACGGTGTCCCGGCCTCAAGCTGCGCCTGCATGTAGGGCCGGTAAGCCTCCAGCGCCTCGAAAGGCCCGACATCGCTCCCGGCGCCGAAGAACAGGCGATCCACCAGCCCCAGCAGGGCCGGTTCATGGTAGGCGGCGCGGCCCAGCATCACTCCATCGACATGCTGAAGGTGAGCCTGCGCCTCTTCGAGCGTTCCGATCCCGCCGTTTATGGCAATGGTCAGATCCGGATGGGCGCGCTTCAATTCGTAGACCAGTTCGTAATCCAGCGGCGGCACATCGCGGTTTTCCTTGGGTGACAGGCCCTTCAGCCAGGCCTTTCGCGCATGGACGGCGAAAGACGTCACCCCGGCCTTGCGGCATGCTTCCACCAGGGTGAACAGGCTATCGCGCGGGTCCTGGTCATCGACGCCGATCCGGCATTTGACCGTTACCGGCAATCCGGTGGCCTCGATCATGGCCCGCATACAATCGGCCACAAGTTGCGGCTCACGCATCAGACAGGCGCCGAAACTGCCCGACTGCACGCGGTCAGACGGGCAACCGCAGTTGAGATTGACCTCATCATAGCCCCACGCCTCGGCAATCTTCGCGCATTGCGCCAGTTCGTCAGGCTCCGAACCACCCAGTTGCAGGGCGACAGGATGTTCGATAGCGCCGTAACCAAGCAACCGCTCACGATCGCCATGAATGACAGCCTTGGTGGTGACCATTTCCGTATAAAGCAGAGCCTGGCGCGTCAGGGTGCGATGAAAGGCACGGCAATGCCGGTCGGTCCAGTCCATCATGGGCGCAACGGAGAATCTGGAAGCATTGACCTTGTTATTTTTTACTTTATTTTCAATCATTTCCAGAATTTCTCAAAGAAATCGCTCACTAATGCCGTCTTTTTAAAGCACGTACAGTAATCATATGGGAACGACAGACGCCCGTAAATCCAAATCGGGGTCATACTTCCCATCGCAATCGCACAAGGTGGAAATTGAAAGATCCTGCAAGTGTTTTTGCAAAAGGTTTTGGACGAAAGGTTCGGGCGGCCCGCCTTGAGCTGAAAATTCCGGTCCTCGAAAACAAACCGGCCAGGCGTTGTCAGGTTGGCCCAAAAACATGACGGTTGGGCCTGGATTCCGGCTGTGCGCCTGCCTGCCACCGCGTTAGGATATCCTGATGGACCCCAAGCCCGCCAAGTACGCCCCGAAATCCGACGGCGATATCATCGATGTCGTCACCCGTTATCCCTTCGCCTGGATCGTCTCGGCCGCCGATGGATTCGGCGCGACGCAACTCCCGGTCCGGCCGCATATCGAAGAGGGCCGGCTGACCGGCCTGATCGGACATTTCGGACGCAGCAATCCCCAGGTCGAACGCCTGCGCGCCCATCCGCGTGCCCTGCTGCTGCTGACCGGCCCGCACGGCTATATATCGCCTTCCTGGCTGACGGACCGGACCCAGGCCCCGACCTGGAACTATGCCAGCATCGCTTTCGACTGCGATATCCGCCTGATCGAAGACGCCCCCGGCATCGAGGCGCTCCTGCGCGATCTGATTGACGCCATGGAGGCCGGTCGTGACGCCGCCTGGTCGCTGGACGACATGGGCGAGCGGGCGGCGAGACTGGCGCGCGGCGTCGTCGGTTTCCATGCCCGGATTATCGACATGCAGCCCGCATTCAAGATGGGCCAGGACGAAGCCGCCCAGGAATATGGAGAAATCCTGACCGCGCTGGACCGCGAGGGCGCGACAGACCTGGCCGCCGCCATGCGGCAACAGAACCCCGGCCGCTGATCCTGCTCAGGTCGTGCCTGGCCTGGCCAGTTGGTTGAAATACTGGCTGGGCGGTGTGCCGAAGGCGCGCTGGAACATGGTGCCGAACGCGCTGGGGCTGTTATACCCGACCTCATAGGCCACGGTGGTCACCGACTTGCCCGACGCCAGCATGGACACCGCCTCCGCCAGCCTGACCTGCTGGCGCCATTCCGAAAAGGTGATGCCCGTTTCCCGGCGGAAAGCGCGCGTGAAGGTGCGGCGCCCCATGCAGGCCACCTCCGCCCAATGATCCAGATCGTCTTCCGCCGCCGGATCGTCCATGATCTTGCGGCAGATACGCATCAGGCGCGGATCTTTCGGCATCGGTATATTGAGCGCGGAGGCCGGGTGCTCGACCGCCTCGGCGATCTCATCTAGGATCAGGGCCATGATGCGCGCCTCGCGCCCGTTCAGGCTGTATTCGATAGGCAGGTTACCCGCCTCGATAATGAGTTCACGCAGCAGGGGCGATATTTTCAGGCTCTGGCAGCGCTTCGGCATGCGGGTATCGGCATCCGGCTCGACATACAGCGTCCGCAGCGATACATGGCCGCGGCAATGCGCCTCGTGACGGACACCCGCCGGCATCCATACGCCACGCTGCGGGGGAATGGTAAAGCTGACCTCATCGGTTATAACCGACATCACCCCGGCCGTGGCGTAAAGCAACTGGGCGCGCTCGTGGCTGTGCGGTGGATCGACATAATCCGGCGCATATTCGTCAATCAGCACCCCTATCGGGCGGTTGACCTTCTGATAATCTTCCCCATGCGTGCTGCGCGTTATCATGTGGCCCGCTATAGATGATTTACGCTCCATTCGCTGTAGCGCGCCAGCCACACGACGCATAAAAATAGTCCGCATACTGCACGTCCGAGAGTCCTGCCGCCATTACATCAGACTTCCAGCGCCGGAGCCAATCATGCCTGCCAGACTGTTCGCCCGAAAATCCATTGAGGCCCTGCAGGCCGAAGAACACCCCCTGCATCGTACACTCGGCGGCTTTCAATTGATGCTTCTGGGCATCGGCTGCATTGTCGGGGCGGGTGTCTATGTCATGACCGGCACAGCCGCCGCCCATTTCGCCGGACCGGCCGTTATGCTGTCGTTTTTGCTGGCCGCGACCGCCTGCGGCTTCACCGCCCTGTGCTACGCCGAACTCGCCTCCACTATTCCGGTGTCGGGGTCGTCCTACACCTATGCCTACGCCACCCTGGGCCAGGTGGTGGCCTGGGGGCTGAGCTGGCTTCTGATGCTCGAATACGGCCTTGCCGGCTCGGCCCTCGCCGTCGGGTTTTCCAGCTATCTGGTCAGTCTGCTCACTGATTTCGGCATCCATGTTCCGGCCTGGCTGGCCACGCCTTCGGTCGTTTCCTCGGTGGTGGACGGACGGACCAGCTTTTCGCTGAGCGGCGGGGTCAACCTGATCGCGGCGGCGGCGCTGCTGATCAGCGCCATTATCCTGTCCGTGGGGGTTTCCAAGTCCACCCTGGTCACGGCCTTCCTCGTCTTCATCAAGATATCCGTGCTTGTCGCCTTTGTCGCCGTGGGCACCGGCGCGGTGGATCCGGCCAACTGGGTTCCGTTCATCCCGGCGAACGAAGGGGGCTTCGCCTTCGGCTGGCAGGGCGTCATCCGCGGCGCCTCCATCCTGTTCTTCGCCTATCTCGGCTTTGAAACCGTATCGACCGCCGCCAGCGAGACGAAAAATCCGCAAAGGAACATGCCGATCGGCATACTGGGCGCCCTCTTCGTCTGCACGGCGCTCTATATCGCAGTGGCCGCCGTCCTGACCGGCCTCGTGCCCTACAGGGAACTCGGCGTCGCCGACCCGATCGCCGTGGCGGTCGACCGTGTCGGCCTGCCGGCTTTTTCGCTGATTATCAAGATCGGCGCCCTGACCGGCCTCGCCTCCGTCCTGCTCGTCAACGGCTACGGCCATTCGCGCATCTGCTACGCCATGGGGCGTGACGGCCTGATACCGCCGCTGTTCTCGAAGGTGCATTCCCGATTCCGGACGCCGGTCTGGGGCACGATCACCGTGTGCCTCACCTCGGCGGTTATCGCGGCCTTCCTGCCCATCTCCGTGCTGGGCGACATGGTGAGCTTCGGCACGGCGCTGGCCTTTTCGATCGTTGCTTTCAGCCTGATCTGGCTGCGCAACCGCCGCCCCGACCTGCCCCGGCCCTTTCGCGTGCCGCTTGGCGGCTTCACCATCGGCAAGGTCTGGATCGGCTACGTGCCCCTTCTGGCCATTGTGCTTTGCCTGGGCATGGTTATCCCGGTCGGCATGGATATTGTCTCGCAGGCGGGCCGCGGCGACGTTTTGCCGGCTATTTTCCTAGGCCTGTACCTGCTGTCGGGCGTGCTGATCTACGCTTTTTACGGCTATCGCAACGCATACCGGCCTGACTCCGAATAGGCCAGGGAAACACCATGCAGATCAGGACAATCCACCGCTATATCAGCCTCGTTTTCGCCGCGCTCTGGGTCTTTCAGGCGGCAACCGGATGCCTGATCGTTTTCCGTTGGGAACTGGATGACGCCGGTGTGGCCGGTTCCCGCGCCGCTTTCCAGGCCGAACGCCTGGGCGCGCGCCTCGATAGTCTGGCCACGCAGCCTGACACGCATATTTCGTCCGTCTGGTCAGCCAATGACAGCGCCAGCCGGTTCGATATCTTCTACAGCCATGCCGGCACGGATCGCACTCTGCGCGTTGACGGCCAGGGCGACCCATTGCGCGACCGGCGCAACGATACCCTCTCCGACGGCAATATCTATGACCGCCTGAGCGACCTGCACATGGCCCTGATGCTGGGAGATACCGGCCGGACCTTCCTGGGCCTCAGCGGCCTCCTTCTTCTGACGAATATCGGCCTGGGCCTCAAGCTCGCCTGGCCGCGCGCCGGCCAGTGGGTAAAGGCGATGCGCCGGCCCAGGGGCAAGGCCGCCCTTCCCCTTCTTTACGGCTGGCACCGGACCCTCGGTCTGTGGCTGGCCATTCCGGCGTTCATCACCATTTCCGCCGGCGTCCTGCTGGCTTTTGACGATGGCCTTGAGGGCCTTTTCAAGGCGGCGATCCCCACGCCCGGCGCTTCCGCATCCGTTTCGGAAGGCTGGATCAAACCCTCCGCCGCGCTGACCACGGCGCTCACGCCATATCCCGGCGCCACCCTCTCCGGGTTTTCCATGCCGGACACCGATACGCCCTGGTACAAGATCCGCCTGCGCGCGAAAGGTGAAATGCCGCGCATCTGGGGCATGACCACGGTCTATGTCAGCGCGCACGACGGCCGCATATTGAGCGGCTATGACGCCCGTCAGGCCCACGGTCCGGCGCGCTTCATGCTGGACACCATTTATCCTCTGCATACGGGCCAAATCGGCGGCACGGCCGGGCGGATTGTGCAGTTGCTCATTGGCCTGTGGCTGATGGCCATGATCGGCATGGGCATCAGTTTGTGGTGGACTCGCAGACGTCTTACGAAAAAGAATATCGCGCGATAAATTGCGAGGCTGTCAAAAAATATTGCGCCGCATAAAAATATTTTCACACTTACCCCTGTTTTTCACCCCTTTCAGGCAAAACTGAAGCACTTTGGCAACACGCGATCCGGCATCCACTTTACGCGGCCTGATCGCAAGACAAACTGTCCTTCGCTAAACATCGGGCCATCAAAAAAGAGCGTTACAGTTTCATCACGTTACCCTGACACTTTCTTATCATGGGCAATTCAATAAGGAGCGGAGTTGAAATGCTGACCCAACGGACTTTCATAAAGAAAACCCTCACCCGGACCTTGCTTCTGGCGACGGTGGCAACCGCCTGTATCAGCGGCGCCGCCGTGGCGCAGGACGATACCGGCGACGGCCTGAAGACGACCAGGGAAACGGTCGATGGCACGACCGTCGTTATCATCAAGTCGAAGCGCTTCGTCCCGGCCGGCGCGATATCGGCCAACAAGACGGACATCCCCCTGATCAAGACGCCGCAGTCGGTTTCGGTTATCAATCGCGACCAGATCGACCTGCTGGGCTTTACCGACCTGCAACAGGCCGTCCGTTATACGTCCGGCGCCTTCGGTGAAAACTACGGTCCCGACCTGCGCTATGATTTCGTCACCCTGCGCGGCTTCACGCCCAAGCAATATGTCGACGGTCTGGCCGCGCCGGTCACCACCACCATCTTCTCGACCGGCGTCGACCTCTACGCGTTCGATTCCGCCAGCATCATCAAGGGGCCTGCCGCCACACTTTACGGCAATTCGCCGCCGGGCGGCCTCTATAACCAGACAAGCCGCCGCGCCAGCCGCAATTTTGGCGGTGAAATCCAGGGCAAGCTTGGCAGCTATGACTACAAGTCGATCGCCGGCACGGTGACCGGCGCCCTCAGTTCCTCGGTTTCCGGCCGCCTGACCGGCCTTTATCTCGATCGCGGCGCCGAACGCGATGGCGTCTCGGCCAAGCGCAGCCTGATCGCGCCGACCGTGACCTGGCAGATCAGCGACGCCGACACCCTGACCGGTCTGGCCTACCTGCAGGATGACGAGGTTGACGGCGACACCAACGGCTTCCTGCCGGAAGTCGGCACCCTGCTGCCGAATCCGAATGGCCAGGTCAGCGAATCGACTAATCTCGGCGAGCCGGACTACAACGTCTACAAGCGCAACCAGTGGGCGGTCGGTTACGACTACACCCACAAGTTCTCCGACAGCCTGTCCTTTTCTTCCAACGCCAAGTACAGCAAGTATCGTGAAAACAGCAAGGTGATATACGGCGCGGCCCTCGAAGCCGACAACCGCACGGTCGACCGCTACAGCTTCCCCTACATGGAAAACGTCGAGAGCTTCGCCATCGATAACCGCCTGGACGGCACCTTCACGTCGGGCAGCGTGACGCACAAGGTTCTGGCCGGTATCGACTACCGCGATGTCAAGAACTTCGCCCAGTACGGCTTTGACATGGCGTCGTCGATCGATCTCTATAATCCGGTCTACAGCGACGCTTCCAGCATCGTCACCCCGGCCTGGAACCCTTACAACGATCAGGACCTGAAGCAGACCGGCCTCTATCTGCAGGACCAGATCGGTATCGACAAGCTGTTCGTCACCCTGGGCGGCCGCTATGACGAAGACAAGATCGTCACCAAGACCTATGGTCCGACACCGGCAACCAAGGATGACAAATTCACCTATCGCGTCGGCATCAACTATATTTTCGATTCCGGCATCGCCCCCTATGCCAGCTACTCGACCTCATTCGAGCCGGTGCTGGGTACGGGCACGGACGGCGTTGCCTTCAAACCGACGGAGGGCAAGCAGTCCGAATTCGGCGTGAAGTATGATGGCCGGACATTGGATAACGGCGTCAGGCTCTTCGCCACGGCCGCGGTCTATGACATCAAGCAGACCAATGTCGTTTCGACGGTTTACTCACCGGTCTTCACAAGCACCCAGGTCGGTGAGGTCGAGGTCAAGGGCTTCGAGGCCGAGTTCGTGGCGCGTATCAATGAGCAGTTCACGATCAACGGCTCCTACACCTATACGGACAGCGAAGTGCTGGCCAGCAACAACCCGGCTGAAATCGGCGGCCCGATGCCGACGACACCGAAAGACAAGGCTTCCCTGTTCGCCGACTATACGCTGAAATCCGGCGCGCTCGGCGGTCTGGGCTTCGGCCTGGGCGTTCGCTACAACTCCAAGAGCCTCGGCAGCTACGGCACGGGCATCTGGGGTCAGCAATCGACCCTGTTCGACGCCGCCATCCACTACGACACGCCGGACTGGCGCCTGGCCCTTAACGGCAGCAACATCACCGACGTGAAATACGTCGCGCGCTGCTCCGGGCCGGTCGGCTGCACCTACGGCGCGGGTCAGACCTGGACCGCGACTCTGACGCGGAAGTTCTAGTTAAATACAAGGCCCGTTTCCGATTACGTGGAGACGGGCCTTTCACCCTATGTTTTTATACGCGTAACCGAAGACTGATCCATACAGGGGGTTTTAATGAAGGGTTCATTTTCCACGGCCTGGCTGCCCGTCATCGCCCTTGCGATTGCCTGTTCAGGCGCCATGGCCGCGACGCCCCGCAAAGGCCCGCATCACCTGCCTGTCAAACCCGCTTCCGCCGCAAAACCACCCGCGGATTTCGCGGATCAGAAAACCCGTGAGCACCCGCTCCCCTTTATGCTCGGCGGCAATCCCAGCACCTACAAGCCCCTGCCCCGGCAGGACCTGCTGATCACCCACGCCACCGTGCTCGACGGCGCGGGCCACCGCTTCGATGACGCCGACGTGCTGAGCCGTGACGGCAGGGTCGTGGCGGTCGGGCCGCATCTCGATGGCGGCAATGCCCGCGTGATCGACGCCAAGGGCCGCTGGGTGACGCCCGGCATTATCGACCCGCACAGCCACGACGGCACCTATTCCATGCCGCTGACCTCGATCGACGACGAATCCGGCGATGTGTCCGAAATGAGCGGCCCGATCGCCGCCGACACCTGGATCGAACACGCCATCAATACCCAGGACGCTAGTTTCATCTATGCCTTGCAGGGCGGGATAACCACGCTCCAGGTCCTGCCCGGATCGACGCCGCAGATCGGCGGACGGGCGGTGACGCTCCATCCCATTCCCGCCACCCATGTGGCCGCCATGAAATTTCCCGGTGCGCCGCAGGGGCTGAAAATGGCCTGCGGGGAAAACGCCAAGGGCTATTTCGGCGGCAAGGGCCAGAAACCGACCAGCCGTCAGGGGGAAATGGCCAATTTCCGCGATGTCTTCAGCCAGGCCGACGCCTATCGCGGCATGTGGCGTCATTATGAGGATGAACCGCACGGTCCGCCGCCGGCGCGCGACCTGAAACTGGATACCCTGGCCGCGACCCTCGATGGCGACCTTCTCGTTCAGGTTCATTGCTACCGCGCCGACGACATGGCCGAGATACAGGCCCTGGCCAGCGAATTCGGCTTTAAAATCACCGCCTTCCATCATGCGGTCGAGGCCTACAAGAACCCGGAGCTGTTCACCGAAACGGGCACCTGCGCCGTCGTCTGGTCTGACTGGTGGGGCTTCAAGATGGAGGCCAATGACGGCATCCGCGAAAACGCCGCCATCCTCGACGCCGCCGGCGCCTGCGTCACCATGCACTCGGATTCGCCGGTGATCGGCCAGAGGCTGAACATCGAAGCCGCCAAGGCGGCCGGCGCCGGACGGCATATGGGGCTGGCCGAACCGCCCGAACACATCATCAAATGGATCACCAGCAATCCGGCGAAAGTGCTCGGACTGGAAGACCGCATCGGCACCCTGGCCCCCGGTTACAATGCCGATATCGTCATCTGGTCGGGCGATCCGTTCAGCATCTATACCCTGGCCGATACCGTCCTGATCGATGGCGCCATCGCCTATGACCGTCACGATCCGGCCTATCAGCCCCTGAGTGATTTCCAGCTTGGCCGCAAGGCGGGAGTTTCCCAATGATCCGCTCTCTTGTGCTCGCCCTGCTGCTGATGCCCGCTGGCGTTTCCGCCCAGGATATGGCCATCACCCATGCCGAAGCCTGGCCGATGACGGGCAATGGCAAGGTGTCCGACGCCACGATCATCGTCCATGACGGGCGGATCGTCTCCGTTACCACCGCCGGTCCTGTGCCCGAAGGCGCGGCCGTTATCGACGCCGGCGGCCGCATGGTCACGCCCGGCCTGATGAACGCCGCCACCCAGCTTGGCCTGGTTGAAACCGGCGCGGCCGATGAAACCAACGACAAGTCGAGCAGCAACACCACCCTTGGCGCGGCTTTCGACGTGCAATATGCGCTCAACAGCAACAGCGTCCTGTTGCCCGTGGCGCGCGCCGATGGCGTGACCCGCGCCGTCAGTTATCCGGGCGCCGCAGGCGCCGCGCCTTTCATGGGGCAGGCCGCGGTGATCAGACTGGTTGAAAGCGGTGATATTCTCGAACGTCCGCAAGCCGCCATGTACGTCCAGATCGGCAGCGCCACCCTGTCCGCCGCCGGCGGATCGCGCAGCGCGCAATGGCAACTCCTGCGCAATGCCCTGACCGAGGCCGGCCGCTACCAGCCCGGCAAACCGGATCAGCCGATCAGCCGCCTCGACGCCGAAGCCTTGCAAAAGGTGCTGAAGGGCCAGCTTCTGGTTATCCTTACCCAGCGCGAATCCGATATCCGTCAGGCCATTGCGCTGACTAAGGATTTCAAGCTGCGCGTCGCCCTCATGGGGGCTAACGAGGCGTGGCGCTGCGCCGATGCGCTGGCGGCGGCGAAAATCCCCGTCATCCTCGACCCGATGGACAACCTGCCGATCAGCTTCGACCAGATCGGCGCGCGGCTCGATAACGCCGCCCTTCTCGGCAAGGCGGGCGTGCCGCTGGCATTCTATGCCTCCGGCAACACCATCTATCTTTCTTACGACGCCGGCGAGGCGATGCGCGAAGTGGCCGGCATGGCGGTCGCCAACGGCCTGCCCTATGAGAGCGCATTGGTGGCCATGACACGCGGTCCCGCCGCCATATTCGGCATCGGCGATCATTACGGCACGCTGGCGAAGGATCAGGACGCCGATCTCGTTATCTGGGATGGCGATCCGCTCGAACCCGGCAACTATCCGTGGAAAGTCTTCGTGCAGGGGCGCGAGGCCTCGCTTGAAACACGCCAGACCCTGCTGCGCGACCGTTACGCCAGGCCCGCCGCCCTGCCTCCGGTTTACCAGAAATGAAACACCTGCCGCTTGTCGCCCTGATAGCGTTGTTCACCGCTTCGCCAGCTTTCGCCCACGATGACGACCTGCCTGTGCCCTACGGCAATGCCGTCGGCTGGATCAAGGATGGCGCGGGCGCGATCGATAATATGCGTCCGCGTCAGGCCAAAGGGCAGGTCCTGCCGCTCAAGGCCACGCGCAGGATCAGCTTCGACACCACCGAAGGCACCTGGATGTCGCTGGCCGTCTCGCCGGACGGCAGGATGATGGTTTTCGACATGCTGGGCGATATCTATGCACTGGATACAAAGGGCGGCGCGGCCAAAGCCCTGCGCACCGGCCTGCCCTTCGAGTCCCAGCCGGTTTTCTCGCCCGATGGCAAGCAGATCGCGTTTATCAGCGATGCTTCCGGGGCCGACAATCTGTGGGTCATGAAGGCTGACGGCAGCGGTGCGCATCAGGTCAGCTTCGGCGAGGATGATACAGTGTTGCTATCGCCGGAGTGGGCGGCGGACGGCCGGACCGTCTTTCTCAGCCGCTATCGCCCCAGCTATAACGCCTATGAGCTTTGGCAATACGGGCTGGATGGCTCCGAAACCCTGATCGTGCCGTCCAAGGCCAGCGCTGATCAGGGCCGCGACGCCTGGGCCAGCAGCCTCGGCGCCACGCCTTCGCCGGACGGCAAATCGCTTTACATGGCCCGCCATATCGGTTCGGACGATCCGGACCAGCGTGACGAATGGACCATCGTCAGGCGCGATCTCGCCACCGGTGTGGAAACCACGGTCGTCGCCGAACCTTCCGGTTCCGGCCACAGCCGTAATCCCGGCGCCTATTTCCGTCCGTCGCTTTCGCCCGATGGCCGCTGGCTCGCCTACGCCACGCGCTTCGACAACCAGACCGGCCTGCGCCTGCGTGACCTGCAAACCGGCGAAGACAAATGGCTGGCCTTTCCGGTGACGCATGATCAGGTGCAGGCCAGTGCCTGGCTTGATCTGCTGCCGCGCTATGCCTTTGCGCCGGACAGCCAATCGGTCCTGATCACCGCCGGCGGCAAGTTTCAGCGCGTGGCGCTCGATGGCAAGGTAACGCCGATCCCCTTCAGCGCCCATGTGCAACTGGCGCTCGGTGCACTCAGCCGGCAGAAAATCACCGAAGATACCGGCCCGATCCACGCCCATATCATCCAGACGCCGCAGATGTCGCCGGATGGGTCGCAACTGGCGTTTTCAGCGCTCGGCAAGATCTATGTGATGGCGCTGGCGGCGAATGCGATACCGCGCCAGATCGCTGATGGCTGGCAGCCGTCGTGGTCGCCGGATGGCAAGTCTCTCACCTATGTCACCTGGTCTGCGCGCCATTCGGGCGATGTCTGGACCGTGGCGCTGGATGGCGGCGCACCGAAGAGGATCAGCCCGGCTTCCGGCTATTACACCTACCCGGTCTTCACGCCGGATGGCGCGCAGGTGCTGGCCGAGCGTTCGCCCCAACGCGACCGTCTGCGGCTTTACATGGAATATGGTGCGCTGCGCGAGGCGACGCTTGTCAGCCTGCCGGTAAATGGCGATGCAGCCCGCGAGATCGCCACCCTCACCGTGGGCCAGCGCCCGACCTTTACCCATGAGCCGGATGCCGCTTACCTGCAAACCGGCGCGGGCCTGTCGCGTATCGACCTCAAGACCGGCGCGGTGACGGACATTGTGTCGGTCAATGGCCCCGGCTGGTATTTCCAGGATGGCCCGGTGCCGGTGGACGCCTTAAGCCTGTCGCCCGATGGCAGGTGGATCGCCGCCCTGGTCGGCCAGCAACTGCATGTGATCGAGCGTCCCGGCCCCGATGTGAAGCAAATCGACCTGTCCGATCCCAAGCTCAGGCATCGCCGCATTACCGCCGTCGGGGCCGATTTCTTTGAATGGTCGGCGGATGGCAAGACCCTGACCTATGCCCTCGGCTCGACCTTTTACAAACGGCCGCTCGACAGCATCACCTTCGATGACAAGCCCAACTGGTCCGCCGATCCGGGCAAACCCCAGTCCTTCCACGCCGATGTCGTCGTGCCCCGTGATGAGCCACAGGGCCTGCTGCTCCTGCGCGGCGGCACCGCCCTGCCCATGGATGCCCCCGCTATACCCGACGCCGATATCCTGATCGACGGCAACCGCATCGCCAAAATCGGCCCACGCGGCAGTTTTGATGTACCGGCCGACACCGTTATCCGTGATGTCACCGGCAAGACGATCATGCCCGGCTTTATCGATACCCACGATCATATCGGCACGGTCCGCCGTGATATCCTCGACAGCGAGGACTGGGCCTTGCGTGAGCGCCTGGCCTATGGCGTCACCACCAGTTTCGATCCCTCCACCCTGACGATCGATGAAATTACCTACAAGGACATGCTCGACGCCGGCCTGATGACCGGCCCGCGCCTGCCCTCCACCGGCACGGCCATTTTCTCTTTCAACCGCTTCGCCTCGCTGGACGAAACGCGTCAGGCGCTTAGCCGTTATCGCGACGATTACGGCCTGCACAATATCAAGTCCTACCGCGCCGGCGACCGCAAGGTCCGGCAGTGGATCAACATGGCCGCCCTCGATCTCGGCCTGCAACCGACCACCGAAGGCGCGCTGTCGTTCAAACTCGACCTGACCCAGATCATGGACGGTTATTCCGGCAATGAGCACGCGCTCGTCGCCCTGCCGATCTATAATGATGTCATCCAGTTGCTGGCGCAGAGCCGGACCAGCTACACAACCACCCTGCAGATCACCAATGGCGGCGCGACGGGACAGGATTATTTCATCGCCCGCGATACCCCCTCGGCCAGCGCCAAGTACCGCCATTTCACCCCGCATTTTGCCCTGGCGCAGATGACCACGCGCCTCGACCAGTGGCTGCCGCTCTCCGAATATGCCTTCCCCACGGTGGCCAAGGGAGCTGCCGATATCCAGCGCGCCGGCGGGCTTGTCGGGATCGGCGCGCACGGCAATACGCCGGGCGTCGGCTTCCACTGGGAGCTTGAGGCGCATGTCATGGGTGGCATGAGTCCAGAAGAAGCCTTGCACGCCGGCACGCTCGGTTCGGCGGAAACGATCGGCCGTATCGGCGAAATCGGCAGCCTGACACCCGGCAAATTCGCCGACCTGCTGATCCTTGATGCCGATCCGCGCCAAGATATCACCAATGCCTGGAAGATTTCCCAGGTGATGAAAAACGGCCGGCTCTATGAAGCCGCCAACCTGAACCAGATATGGCCGGACGCCGTTTCCGCGCCCGAACCCTGGTTCGCCAGCGAATACCCAAACAGTGGAGAAAACAAATGATGAAGTCCGTTCTCGTGGCCGCCGGCCTGTTGCTTTGCGCACCGGCCGCCGGTTTCGCCGCCGAACCGGCCCCCGTCGCCAGCACCATGGTCGAGATCTACCGCATCGCGCCGGGCCAGCATCAGGCCTTTCTGGAATTCATCGCCAAGTGCGACGAGGCCAACAAGCTCGCCGGCCTGCCGCCGCGCCAGCTCTATATCCACAGCGACGGCGCCGACTGGGATTTCCTGCTGCTTCAGCCGGCGCATACACCGCCGGAAAAGGTCGCCGCTTTCGATGCCGCCTGGGATAAGGTCGGCCTGCCGTCAGGCTCGAACTTCTTCTTTGAAATCCGCAAATATATCGCCGAGCACACCGATACCGTGACGAAGGGGCCGACCACCGCCGCCGACTATCTGGCGACCGCGAACAGGTAGTCCCGGTCGTTTGGCCCGTTCGGAATATTAATTGGTCCGAACATCGTAGTCCGCCAGGTCCCGCAGCCGCTAAAATGGCTGAAATCGCGTTACAGGATACCCAATCGGTGCTCAATACGACTTCAACCCAGGCCGGCTCGGAACTCGACCCCGGCGTGCGTGACTTTATCCGGATCACCGGTGAAGCCTATGTCACCCATGGCGGCGATCTGGAAAAAACCGCGGTGAACGCCCGCCAGGTCGCCGAGAAGGTACGCGCGCCCTGGGTGGCGGGCGGGCCGGTCATGTTTTCCACGACCGAGCAAAGCGTGCCGACTTCGCACGGCGCTGTTCGTATCCGGATTTACAACCCGGACAGCACCGCGACGAAGCCGGCGCTGATCTATATTCACGGCGGCGGCTGGGTAATGTTCAGCATCGACACGCACGACCGGATCATGCGCGAATACGCGGCGCGCGCCGGCATATGCGTGATCGGGGTCGATTATTCCCTGTCTCCCGAAGCCCGCTTCCCGGTCGCGCTTGAACAGGTCGTGGCCGTCATTCACCATGTGCGCGATCAGGCGTCATCGCTCGGCATAGACCCGGACCGGCTGGCCCTGGGCGGGGATTCCGCCGGCGCCAACCTGTCCCTGAGCACGGCGATTCACCTGCGTGATACGGGGGCCGATAAAGGCCTGCGCACACTTGTGCTCAATTACGGCGCCTTCGGTATTGATCTGTCGGCGGACGATGTGCGCAAGTATGGCGGACCGGGCTATATGCTGACGGCTGAGGAAATGGCCTATTTCTGGTCGCAATACCTGACCGGCGGTGACGATGTGAATCCGCTGGCCGTGCCCCTGCTGGCCAACCTGCACGACCTGCCGCCGATGTTTCTATGCGTGCCGCAATGCGACGTGCTGACGACGCAGAGCCTGATACTGGACGGGCGGTTGCGGACGGCCGGCGTCGACACCCGCACCATCGTTTATCAAGGCGCCACCCATAGCTTCCTGGAAGCCGTATCCATTTCCGAAGTGGCCGAAAAAGCATTCGCGGACACCTCGGCCTGGTTGCGCGAGCGGCTGTAGTCTGTCAGCCTGCCGTCAGCCATGACGGTGTAGATGACGGTCATGACCCATGCAAAACCCTTCAGAACCCTTCGCACCGCGGCCCTCATCGCTATGGCCGGCATGATGACGGCCACCTACGCCACATCCCAGCCGCGTCACGATCAGCATCCTCACGAAAACCGCAAAACCACCGAACAGCAGGCCATCCGCGAGGCGGTGGCGCGCGGCGAGGTCATTCCCCTGCCGAAAATTCTCGTCATTGCCCAGAAGGCGGTGCCGGGCGATATCATTGATGTCGAACTCGAACAGAAGGACTGGGGCCTGAAATACGAGCTGAAAATATTGACAGCCGATGGCCGCGTCCGCAAGATCGATATCAACGCCAGGACCGGCAAGGTGGTGAAGATCGGGGATGACTGATGCGCGCCCTTGTGGTTGAAGACGACCCGGATGTCGGCGCCGATCTGCGTCAGGCCCTGCATACGGCGGGTTTCGTCGCTGACCTGGCCACGGATGGCGACGCCGCCTGGTATCAGGGCGATGTCGAGGATTACGATGTCGTGGTGCTCGATCTCGGCCTGCCGAAGCTGGACGGCCTGTCCGTGCTGAAACGCTGGCGCGCCGCCGGCCGCAATTTCCCCGTCATGATCTTGACGGCGCGCGGTGACTGGACGGAAAAGGTCGAGGGCATCGAGGCCGGGGCCGACGACTACCTCGCCAAGCCCTTCGCCATGGGCGAACTGATCGCGCGCCTGCGCGGCCTGATCCGGCGCGCGGCAGGACGCGCCTCGCCGGTCCTGACCATCGGCGGGCTGGCGCTCGACACCCACCGCATGACCGCCACGGTCGATGGCCAGCCGGTGCGGCTGTCGCCGCTGGAATTCCGTTTTCTCGATTATCTGACGCACCAGTCGGGGCGGGTCATTTCGGCCGGGGAGATCGCCGAGCATCTTTATGGCGCGGGCGACACCACCGACGCCAACACCATAGAGGCTTTGGTGGCGCGGCTGCGGCGCAAGATCGGCGCCGGCGTCATCGAAACGCGGCGCGGCCTCGGCTACATCCTGGCGGAGACGGCGCCTTGAAGCCGGTTTCCCTGCGCCTGCGCCTGCTGATCGCCGCCATGCTGGCCATCTTTTTCGCCCTGACCCTGGCCTGGGGCGGACTGAACCTGATGTTCCGGCGCCATGCCGAACAGCGCGAAGCCACGGTCCTGATCCGGCAGGCCGAGCGGATCGTGGCGGGCATCGTCACTGCCCCGGACGGTACGCCGGTTTTGCAAAATCCGCCACGCGATCCGCGCTTTGACGAGATCGTCGGCGGCCTGTACTGGCAGGTGTCTTTTCCGTCCGGCGCCCTGCATTCGGCCTCGCTGTGGGATCAGAACCTGCCCCTGCCCGCCCGTCCCGATGCCGCGCAATGGCGCAGGGCGACGATCAGGGGGCCGTTCAACGATCATTTGCTGATCGTCGAGCGTCAGGTGCGTTTCGGCAAAACGGGTCCGGCGGTACTCATACAGGTCGCGGAAAACGATGCCGACATGCGGCGGGCCTATGTCGAATTCGGCTGGGAACTGGCCGGCTCCTTACTGGTGCTGTGGATCGTACTGGCCCTTGCCGCCTATATTCAGGTGACGCTCGGCCTGCGGCCGCTGGACCGCCTGCGGATGGCAATGGAGCGTCTGCGCCGCAGCCCCGCCGCCCGCCTGCCCGTTGATTACCCCAGCGAGATCACCCCGTTGATCACGGCCATCAACGCCCTGGCCGATGCGCGTGAAAGCGATCTGTCCCGCGCCCGCCGACGCGCCGCCGATCTGGCGCACAGCCTGAAAACGCCGCTGTCCGTCCTCTCCGCCCAAAGCCGCAGGGCACGCGCCGCCGGCGCCGAAGAGGCCGCCGACGGGCTGGATCGCGCCATATCGGTGGTCGGGGCGGCGCTCGAAGCCGAACTGACGCGCGCCCGCAGCGCGGCGGCGCGAGCTGCGGCGGAAGCTGTTTCCGAAGCGCCGGCGCTGAAAGTGGCTGAGGCCCTGATCGCGGTCATCGAGCGCACGGAACGCGGCGAAAGCGTGATTTTCGACACCGACATCGATCCGGCCCTGAACCTGCCGGTGGCCGAAGAGGATCTGGCCGAGATGCTGGGCGCCCTGATCGAGAATGCCGCCCGCCATGCCCAGCGGCGTGTGCGCATAGGCGGCGGCGCGACATGGATCAGCGTCGAGGATGACGGCCCCGGCATCGACCTGTCGAAAATGGAAAGCGCGCTCAAACGCGGCCAGAGACTGGACGAGGCCGGCACCGGCCACGGCCTCGGCCTGGCGATCGTGCGCGACCTGGCCGAAGCGACCGAGGGCGATATCACCCTCGGCCGTTCGGAACTGGGCGGGCTGGCGGTCACCCTGTCCTGGAAGACGCCGGCTTAGGACGGATCGTCATCCAGGCCTTTACGGTCGCATAATAAGGTTGGTTACGTTTACAGGCGCGCCTGGAACCGTTCAGCGCCTTACTATCCAGTACTTTATAAAACCCCCACCCCACGCTTCGGCTGCCCCCCTCCCCATAAACAGCAGGGCTATCGCATATGAAACGGATGTAGATAATTTGCATAAAAAATCCCCTCTCCCCACATGTGGGGAGAGGGTTAGGGTGAGGGGCAGAACGATCTGCCGCCTGTAATTTTGTTGTTGCCCCTCACCCGGTCACCTGCGCCGCTGACGCGGCTTGTTTCCCGTCCTCTCCCCTTCAGGAAGGGGAGAGGGGAAGAATTTAAATCTTGCTTGGCATATGCGATAGCCATGCCGTTTACGGGGAGGGACAAAACAACTGAATGTCGATTTGTCCTAGCTTTTACCCACGACCACGACGCTGAAGTTCTTGTCGGCGCGGAGATATTCGCCCTTGTCGTCGCGCTCGACGGTCGCTGCCGGCAGGTAAATCTGGCCACTGACCGGATCGAAGGCGGCGGTGCGGGCGCCGTCGGACGTCTTGACCGTTTGCAGAACCGTGACCTGGCCCTGTTCATCCAGCTTGTAGATGGTCAGGGTGCCGTCGATGCAGGAGACATAGCCGATCCGGGTCTTCGGATCGAACAGCGAGCCATCCGCCCCCGCGCCGATGGCAAAGGTGCCCTTGTCGGCGCCAGTGGCCGCATCGATCAGCTTGGCCGTATTGTTGTGGCAGACCGGGATCAGGAGGCCCGTGACCGCGTCATAGGTGATGCCCGTCGGCTCATGGCAGCCCGCCAGCGGGTAGCGCGCCACTTCCTTGCGGCCCGCCACGTCGATGACGAGGATTTCGTTGGTGTCTTCTATATTGACGTAGACACGCCCTTTGCCGTCGCTGGCCGCCGCTTCCGGCACCCCGCCGGCCTTGACCGTGGCCACGACCTTGGCCGCCTTGATGTCAATCAGGGAAATATCCTCGGAATCGCCGTTCATTACGAAGGCCAGGCCGCTGCCGGCATCATACAGCGCGCCGTCCGGTCCCTTGCCGGTCTTGATGTCGGCCTGGGCCGCGCCGGTCTTGCGGTTGAGCAGGGTCGCGGTGTCGGCGCCGTTATTGGTGGTCAGCATCAGGTCGGTACCGGGAATGAGCAGGACCGCCGCCACATCGTCGCGCGTGATCAGGGTGCGGACGGCCTTTGTGGTCAGATCAACCGCCATGACGCCATATTCGCGGCCGATGAACAACTGGCGGGCATCGGCATCGATCGAGGCGTAGTCATAACCGCCTTCGGGCGCTTTCAGGGTTTCGATAACCTTCCAGACGGGCGCGGCGGTTTCACTGCCGGCCGGCGTCGCCGGTTTCGGGGAACAGGCGGCCAGACCAACGGCCAAAATCAGCGCGCTCAGGGACAGGGAAGCATAAGGTTTCATGGGAGTCTCCTTCTGTGAATCATGATTATCCGCCGAAGCTGCGTTGCAGCCGGAGGCCGACATAGGGGCCGCTTTTCAAGACGCGCCGTTCAAGATAGGTGATGCCGCCTGTCCCGCGCAAACCGGTGTAGAAGGTGCGGGTACGCAGCGCGGCGCTGTTGCTCAGGTTCTTGCCGTACAGCCTGACCGTCCAGAGCACGGAGGGCTTGTATTCAACAAAGGCGTCGATCCGGTCGCCCAGGGTATCGGCTTCGATCTCATCGACCTTGAAATCCGCCACGGCCTCGGCCAGCACGTAATTGACGCCCCAGCGCAGATGCCGGGCGGGCAGGTCATGGGTCAGGCCGATATCGCCTTCACGCGGCGCATCGCCTGAGATATGGCGATCATGGCCGGTTGACGGATCGGTCACCCGGCTGCGGCGCAGGGTGAGATTGGCCTGAAGGGTAAAGCCTTTCATCCGCCAGCGATCGAGCGGCAGGTTAAGGCTGGCTTCCAGTTCGTCGCGCGTACCGTCACCGATATTGCCAACGGCGTCATAGACCTGATCGTCCGTGAAAACCGGAATGCGGTCAACGACATCGCTGACGGCTTCATGACGGACCGCCACGACCAGAGAACCGCCGGTGAAGCGATGTTCCCACGCGGCTTCGCTGCGCCACAGGCTGTCCGGCTCCAGGTCCTTGTTGCCGGCGGTGATGCTGCCGCCGGTCACCGACGCCGAACTGACGAAATCGGCGAAATCAAGCTGGCCGACCTCGCGTTCATACAGGAAGCGCAATTCGTCGCCCGCCTTCGGTGTCCAGTTGAGCAGCAATCGGGGTTTGAAGAAGGACAGGGATTTCGACAGGGTGCTGTCGCCGGTCTGCGTCAGTTCAGAACCCTCCACGCGTCCACCGGCTTCCAGGGTCAGGGAGGGCCGCATCCGCCAGGTGGCGGTGACGAAGGCCTCGGCGCGTTGCTCCTCGACCCGGACATTGGCGGCGGGCAGCGCCACCGGCATTCCGTCTTCCTCAAGCGCGGCATGACTGTCGAGCACATTGATCGCGCCTTCGATCCCCGTTTCCAGCGTCCAGGCGTCGCCCTGCCGGCGCAGAACACCGCGCGCCAGGGTTTCGCTGGCCTGCGAATCTTCGCGGGTCAGATCGCCGTCGCCGTCACTGTCGTATGACGCCTCCATGGCGTCGATGCGGGTGTCGCGCCTTATAGCCAGAACATCGAAGGCATAGCGCTGACCGAGCGGGCGCTCATACTGGAGGCCGTATTCGCTGGCCCGCGTATGCCGCCGTTCCTTGCCGGTGCTTGGTTCCGCTTCGGGAAAGATAATGACATTGCCGATATCGGCGAACATCCGCGTGTCCTTGATCAGGCCGTTGAGACGTATCTTGCCGCCCCATGCCGGCTGGCGATAGACCGCTGACATCTCGCCGGTCGTTTCGCCTTCCGGCTGGGCATATTCGGTCAGGCGCAATGGCGTGCCATTGGCCAGGTAGCGATTGCGCGAGCCGAAACCGTGCTCATCGTCGATCGTGCGATAGAGGGCGGCGGCGAGATCGAGCACCCGGTCGCCTTTCGCGTAGGTCAGTTCACCGGCCACGCGTGGCGCGCTGTAACCGTGGCGGAACCCGGCGTCTTCCAGTTCGAGACGTCCCTGTACGTTTGCGCCCTTGCGCCGGATCACATTGGCCAGCAGGGGATAGCCCTGCATATCGTATCCGCCCGCGCCGCTGCGGACCAGTTCGATCCGTTCCACCGTTTCCGCCGGAATGCGCTTCAGGACGTCTTCAAGTGTTTCCTGCTTGCTGGCGGGGCGCTGGCCATCCAGCAGCACATTGCCGGCCGCGCCGGAATAGCCGCGCAGGTCGGCATTGCCTTCCTGAAGACGGAACCCCGGCACGAGCCGCACCATGTCAAACGCCGTCGCCGGCTGCGAGCGGGCGAAATAATCCGCCGGATAGGGCGTGACCGCGGCCTCCCCCGCCGCCTGCGCCATCAGGGGCGCAGACGCAAGGGCCGCGATGAAAAGCGCGCAGGCCTGAGCGCGCATCAGAATTTCTGCGCCAGCTTGAGGACGAGGTGCGGCTTATTCTTTTCACCATATTCGTGCCTGTCGGTATCGTAGTAACGCAGGTCAAGGCTGGTGGCGGGCAAAAGCGCATAGGTGACGCCGATATTGACGCCGTTATAATCCTTGGCAGGCGTCAGGCGGCGCGCGCCGATCCCGCCCGAAACGCTCCATTTGGCGTTCAGCTTCTGTGACAGCGAGGCATCGATCCAGATGGCCTCTTCCGTGCTGCCGGAAGCGTCGGCAGAATATTCGACCTCGACCTTGGCGGTCGTGTTGCCGAAGCTGCGGCTGACATCGCCCTTCCATTCGACATATTCATTCTGTGAATTCTTGGCGCCGACCTTGATCTTATAGGCCGCCTGCAAACCAAGCTGGAAACCGGCTTTCTTACCCCTTACGCCGAGCGCGAATTCCTGCTGGGAATCGGCGCCGTCGGCGCTGGTGACGTTCTTGACCTTGATGCCGGCGAAGAACGGGCCGTGCGCCGCCTGGATATAGGCGGTACCTTGCGGATCGTTGCCGGTTTCCGAGGTATCCTTGCTCATGCCATCGGTGGCGACGGTGATCTGGCCGGAGATATCGAAGAACGGCCTGTCTTCCGCATGCGCCGATAACGCGAACAGGGCGGCGGCGCCGACGACGAGAAATGGCAGGGTCTTTTGCATGATCTTTCCTTCGGTTGAGGCTTGAATTTGCATCAGCCGATAGGCGAGGTTTGCTGACATCCGGCTGACAGGCAAGCCGCGCTTAGGGTAACAAAGCGCCCGCAAGCCCCAAGAAAGGACCAAAATATCTTATTGATATATTTTGATATTTATAAAATTCGGCACTGAAGACGGCACAATGCGGTGTCTCCTGCGCACCGCAAACTGGCCCATTGGCACCTGACTTTGGCCCGTCCGCGCACCCGATCTGCCCGCTGATTTCAGGGGAAGCCAGCAAAGGGGCCGGTGGCCAGGCCCGATCCGGCGCTAAAGCATACGGCAGGACTCGCGGATAACCAGTTGGGTCGGGATACGCGTGGTGGTGATTTCATGGCCTTCGATCAGGGCGGCGACGCTATCGACCAGCACGCGCGCCGCCGTTGTCGTATCCTGGCGCACGCTCGACAGGCGCGGCGACACCGTATTGCATACCCACAGATCGTCGAACCCCATGACGGCGACCTGGCCGGGAATGGCAACGCCGCGCCGCGTCAGTTCGCGCATGGCGCCGATACCCATGATATCGGTCGAGGCAAAAATGGCGTCGAAGGCCACGCCGGTGTCGAGCAGCCAGCCGGCCGCCGCCGCGCCATCGTCGAGCGTCAGGGCGCAATCGACCTTCAACGCGTCGTCGAACGGCAGCCCCGCGTCATGCAGGGCGCGGCAATATCCCTGGTAGCGTTCGATGAATTCCCAGTGATCGCCGGAAAACTTGCCAAGATAGGCGATGCGCCGGCGGCCCTGCCGGATGAGGTGCGTCACCGCGTCGAAGGCCCCGCCCTCATTGTCGCTGACCACGCAGACCTTGCCGCGCGCCGTGCGGTTGAGGCCCCAGACCACCCAGTTGTCATCGGCATGGTTATAGCCCTGGAAATTTTCGGCGTAAGTCTCGAAATCCTTGGAACCGAGGAAAATGATCCCTTCGGCCGGCCGCGAAATGCAGTAGTCCGCGCCCCAGTTATTGCTTTCCTGCTGGAGCGAGATCACCAGTTCAAAGCCCTTCTGGCCGGCATATTTGATGATCTCGCTGATCATCGGCACGAAGAAGGGATTGATGGCGCCGTGATCGTTTTCCATGTCTTCGAGCACAAGAACGGCCAGGGTCTGGATCTTGTTCGAGCGCAGCTTGCGGGCGTTGGAATCGACCTTGTAATGCAGTTTCTGCGCCGCATCCATCACCCGCCGTCGGGCGTCGGCGCTGACAAGCGCCGAACCGTTGAGCGCGCGCGAGACAGTGGCCTGGGATACGCCGGCCATGGCGGCAAGATCGAACGATGTCGGTCGTTTCATAGGATGGCCTCCCCGGAACTCCCTGTCTTTCGGCGCTGTGCAAAATTTGCACGTCACGGTAACAAGCGTATTTTCCAAGGGATTTATCGCACATCTGTCACGAATGACAATTTGTATACGTATTCACGGCAACGGATGCCCCGATCAACAGGCCGTCGGCAGGCCCGCGCCGCAGTGTCGGGCAATGAATTGTGCATGGTCCGGCAAGCGCGCGGCTTCCCGTTTCAGGATATTGCGAATATTGGCGAGGTAATCGGCGCGATCGGAAGGCCGCACCGTCTGGACGAACGGATGGGACGTTCTGGGGACGATTCCCTGCCCCCACATCACCTGCAACCAGCTCGACAACTGGAACAGATCATGCGGCGTCGGCTGAATAATGCCGCTGTCACGAAACAGCCCGATCTTGTCCGTCAGGTTGTCAGGCACGGCCATATGCCGGCAGTCATCCCAAAAGGCGTCACCTGTGCGCGCATTGGCATGGTAATGCAGAATGATGAAATCACGCACGAATTCGTGCTCCTGTACGGCCAGCCGGTTATATTCCTTCCGCTGCCGTTCCGTGTCGCCGATGTGCGGGAACAGCAGGATCAGACGTTCTATGGCGCTCTGGATCATATGGATGGAGGTCGATTCCAGCGGCTCCAGGAAGCCGCCGGCCAGCCCCAGCGCAATGCAGTTTTTGTTCCAGAACTGTTTGCGGCGTCCGGTGACGAATTTCAGCGGCCGCGCATCGGCCAGCGGCCGGCCATCGAGATTTTGCAACAGGATATCGTGCGCCTCATCGTCCGACATATGGGCCGAGGCATAAACATGGCCGTTGCCGGTCCGGCTTTGCAGGGGAATCCGCCATTGCCAGCCGGCGCGCCGGGCCGTCGAACGCGTACAGGGCGTGAGCGGATATACGGTTTCGCACGGGATCGCCAGGGCGCGATCGCAGGGCAGCCAGTGACGCCAGTCTTCATAACCGGTTTTGAGCGCGCCCTCGATCAGCAGGCCGCGAAAGCCCGAACAATCGAAAAAGAACTGGCCGCCGATCGTTTCACCGCTTTCCAGACACACCGATTGAATATCGCCGCTCTCCGCGGCCTGCGCCACCCCGGTTATCCGGCCTTCGTGGCGGATAACGCCGTGCGCTTCGGCATAGCGCCGCAGGAGGCGGGCATAAAGCCCGGCATCGAAATGAAAGGCGTGAATCAACCCCTGCAACGGACTGTTTGCGATAGCCGGCACGCGGTCGAAACGGTTCTGCCGCACGGCCAGGGCGGAAAAACTGTAGTCCCACAGGGAAACCTGCCGGCCTTCGAGCCAGTCATTCAGCCAATAATGATGGAACGGAATATAGGCCAGGTCCTTGCCGATGTCGCCGAAGGCGTGAATATAGCTGTGATCCTTACGATACCAATCGCGGAATTCAACGCCCAGCTTGAACGTGCCCTGCGTCTCGCGCACGAATTCATCCTCATCGATACGCAACATGTTGTTGAACAGCGTCAGCGGCGGAATACTGGCCTCCCCTACGCCGACCGTGCCGATGTCCTCGGATTCGACAAGCCGGATGGTGAGGCGCGGGCCGAACACCCTGGTCAGCGCCGCCGCCGTCATCCAGCCCGCCGTACCGCCGCCGACAATGACCACCGATCTGATTTCCGCCGGATGCATGTTTTCCTCCGCAGGAAAGACAACACCTGCCGGCGGAAACCGGCAGGTGTCTCAGGTTTAAGGAAACAGAGCCTAGAAGAACCTGTAGCCGACGCTCAGCATATAGTCGGCGCCATAGTTCTCGTACTTGATGATGTTCTGTGTCTGCCCCTTTCCAGCATAGATGACGAAGGGCTGATCGGTGAGGTTATAACCGGACAGGTTGACCGACCAGCCTTTCAGCGCGCCATCGTCGAAGGTATAGCCGATCTGGGCGTCCACCACCTTTTCCGAAGCGATCCACTGCGAGCCGAGCGAACTGTCGAAGTTCGGCACCTGCCCCAGCCAAGCGCCCCGGTAGCGGCCGCTGACGCGGGCCGAAAAGCCGTGCTTTTCGTAATAGACGGTCGCATTGATGACGCGCGGCGACAGGCCCGGCAACGGAATGGCGTTAACGCCATCCGGCTTGATCTGCGAGTCGTTGAAGGCCGCGCTCAGGATCACGCCGAAGCCGTCCAGAACCGGCGTGACCATCTCGCCCGGCACCGAAGCGGTCAGTTCCAGCCCCTTGACATAGCCGCCCTTGCCATTGGCCTGGGCGCCGATATAGCCCATGCGGTTGGCGTCGGCATCGCTATAGGTGGCCGCCCCCGTCGCGGCGGGTAACGGGAAGGCCGAGAAGTCGTAAGGCAAGGCCTTGTAGTAGATATAGCTGGTCAGCTCCTTGTAATAGAGCGCCGCCGATACATAGCCCTTGCGTCCGAAGTATTTTTCGAGCGACAGGTCGTAGGCATTGGCTTCCCAGGGACGCAGGTGGGCATTGCCGCCGCTGGCATTCCAGTAATAGGGATTATCGCTGGCACCATACGGCGGCTGACCGTCTGCGGCGACCGTATAGGAAACCCCGCCGGCCATGTAGTCCATCGGCGGCCGCGCCAGAGTCTTGGCGGCAGCCAGGCGCAGCGACGTATCGTCGGCCAGGGCGAAGTTCAGATTCAGGCTGGGCAAAATGGTCGTGTATTTGTCACCGTCATGCACCGTCGTCACCGGCAGTTCGTTGGTTACCGGGTCGGGACCCGCGGTAAAGCCTTCGGTGACGCTCTGGTCGGCGGTCTGGGACTGAACGCCGATATTGCCGGTCAGCGGCAGGCCGAACAGGTGCGTATCGATATCCGCCCGGATAAAGGCCGTGGTGAGCTTTTCCTCCATCGCCCAGGTCTGGGTGATGTCGAAGATACGGTCGCCGGCCAGGGCGATCGGGTCGACACGGGCGTCGGTGACGCTCCAGAAACCGCTCTTGTAGAGGCCGAGCGCATCATAGGAGATCATGCCGTGGGAATTGCCGAGGAAGTCCGTATTGACCGTGCCCGTGCGGTAGGCTTCCGGGACGACCATGGCCGGACCGTCGCGGTTGATCAGCATGCCCTGCCACTGGTATTTGCTCTTGGACCGGTCGGCATAGTTGACGCCGAACGTCAGGGCGCTGAACGGCCCGCCATGGAGATTGCGCGCCGCCGCCAGCCGGACGGCCTTGATCTCATCGTCAACGGTCGGATTGCCGACATAACCGGCGCGCGTGTTCGGCCCGCCCCAGCCGCCCGGATCGGTCAGGAACACCTTGTTGAAATCGCTGTAATCGAATTCGGTATGGACGTTGGTGAAACCGTCCGGATCAGTGGTGAAGCTGAAATTGTCGGTGACGACCGCCCCCGCCGGGCCGGTGCCCGCCGTCGATTCCAGCCGCAGGTCGGTGCGGTGGACCTTGGAATCGCTGACATCGGCCAGCAGTGACCAGTCGTCGTTCAGTTGATAGGCGATATTGACGCCGAAATTATCGATTTTGGCGTGGCGCTCATTGTTATAGTTTTCGATGACCGTGGTCACGCCGTTGAACGTGCCCGACGTGATGCGGCCATTCTCGACCGTATAGCCCGGCGACAGGACCTGGCCCGTACCCCAGACCGTGCCGTATTCCAACCGGCGGATCGTCTGCATCTCGGTGAAATCGGAATGGAAGGCGTCGATCGTGACATGAAGCTGGTCGTTCGGTTTGAATTCCAGCGATCCGAAGAAAGAAGTGCGGTCGTAATAGGACGATTGCTGACCGCTCTTGTCGCCGCCGATGACCAGATTGCCGTCGGTATATTCCGGGTAGCCCCAGGGTTCGTGCGTCTCGGCCTGATAGGGCGCCTTGGTATGGGCCACGCCGAGCGCCAGGCCAATGGTCTTGTTGGCGAACTGGTCGATATAGGTGATGTTGTAACGATCGCCCTTGGTGATGGCGCCGGGAATGGCGGCGTCGGTGCTGTTCTGCTCGATCTTGTAATTGAGCGACAGGGCGCGCTTGCCGTAGGACAAAGGCCGGACCGTTTCGAGATCGACCGTGCCGGCGATGCCCTGATAGCTCATGCCGGCGTTGGGCGTCTTGTAGACCTTGACCTGGCTGATGACTTCGGAGGGATACTGGTCGTATTCGACCGAGCGGTTATCGTTGGTGCTGGCCTGTTCGCGGCCATTCAGCGTGGTCACGGTGAAATCCGGGCCGAGGCCGCGGATGCTGAGGGTCTGGGCGCGGCCCTTGTCGCGCTGGGCGGCGATGCCCGGCAGGCGGCCGATCGATTCGGCGATCGAATTATCCGGCAGCTTGCCGATATCCTCGGCCGAAACGGCTTCGATGATCGATGAATCTCTTTTCTTAGCGGTGATGGCGTCCTGAATGCCCTTGCGGATGCCGCTGACAACGACAACGGTTTCATCATCGGGCGCGGCCCCATCAGAGGCCGCCGTATCCTGCGCCCTGGCGGGGGCTGTCAGGCAGGCGGTGGCGATCGCCAGACCGGCAGAAGCCGCAAGTAAACGCGCCCGCAATCCGGCTCCACTGTAGTTTTTAAACATTCTTTTCTCCCTTGGTTAGTTGTTTTCACTTACGATTTTCAGGTTTCTCAACGATCCTGACCATCGAAAGCCTTTTTAAACTCCTCAACCCCGCGCTTCTTGGTGAGCGCTCATATGCAATCGTGTATGTGCATCTATTGAATACTTAAATTTACCGGCAATTTGATTGAAGCTTGCCGCACACCGGATGCCGCTCCAAGCAGACTGGAAATAATCCGGCGTCCCGCTTCCACCATATCGACTGAAATACAGGCCACCTTTCCGTTCGTTTGCGGCAGGCGCCCCTGACGAAACCCCGCCAGCCGGACCTTGCCCGCCAGATGATCTATCGCCATCGGGAACAGCGCATCGGACGCGCAGAAAAGGCCGTCGAAAGAACCGGCGGTCAAAGTGTTCAGGAGCAGGTCGGGATCAAGACTCAGCCCCGCCTCGCTCAGTGCCTTGAGATAGCCGCGGAAACGACGCCCCATGTCCGGGCCGTCATGGCCGCCCAGCCAGGCGATCCGGCGGCAGCCCGCCCCGATCAGATACCGCGTCGCCAGATCACCACCGGCGAAATTATCCGGTCCGATGGCGCAATAGCCGGCTTCGGCCGCCTCACCCCACGCCACAAATTTCCGCGTCCGCCCCGCCGCATCGGCAAGCGCTTCCCGCCAATGCGCCTGGCCCAGGAAAAGGAAAGCGTCGGCGACGGTATGGTCCATGAATGCCGCCAGATCGCGCTGGCGGTCCGGCAGGTGCGAAATAACCAGATCGCAACGGGCCTCCCTCGCCGCTTCGAGAATGCCGGCCAGCAGATCCTGAGGCAACGGGTCGGAAAGTCCGGCGGGCACGATCAGCGCCAGGATCGCCAGACGGCCCTGAAGCCCCTCCGGCATGTCATGCGGGGCCACATAGCCGTGATCGCTGGCAATCTGCCAGACGCGGCGCTTGGTCATGCGGTTGATCAGGCGGGAATCGCTCAGGGACCGCGATACGGTCGCCACCGAAACACCGGCCAGGCGCGCAAGGTCCGTCATCCGGATTCGCCCGCCGAACGGACCACCTTCGCTCTGGCGCACGCGGCGCGTTTCCATTCTGCCGGCTGACATGAGTGCTTACGCCCCTTGAAGATGGCTCCCTTGATCCGGGCTTCATCTTCTCTCACGCTGTCGCGGCAAAAAACCCTCTGATTTTTAGTGGATACGTATTCAGGCGATTGGCGCGCGAACACGAAAAATCAGAGCGCCGGCCCGCTCCCCCTCAGGCCGACACGTGCTTAGTACCGGCGCGAAAGACTCAGCGACCAGCTTCGCGGCGCGCCGGGCGTCACGCGATCCAGGCAGCAGGCATCGGGGAAATAGCGCACATCGAAGAGGTTCGACACATTGAACCGCGCCGTCCATCTGGCGACCGGATAGGACAGGCCCAGGTCGAACAGAGTATAGGGCTTCAGCGTGAAAAGCCCCACACCATATTCATAAAACGACCGTTCGCTGTTGTAATTGAGGCCGGCGCTGAGGCCGAGCTGCGCCAGCGGGCCGTCCTGCACCGTGTATTGGCCCCAGAGATTGAGCGCGTGTTTCGGCGCATTCGGCAGGGGAATGCCGACCGGGTAGGTATTGTCCTTTGTGATTTTGGCGTCGATATAGGCATAGGCCGCCCGCAGGTCCCAGCCATCCGCCGGCTGCCAGGCGCCTTCCAGCTCGACACCACGGCTTTGCTGCTCGCCCGTCACCACGTAGTAGAAGGGATGCGCCGGGTCATCGGTCGCCACATTCTTGCGGGTCAGTTGAAAGACCGAAATCAGCGCCGAGCGGTCATGTGTCTTCCCGACATACTTCAGGCCGACTTCCAGATTTTCGCCGGTTTCGGGTGGCAACTGACTGCCGTCGAAGGTGGTATTCCAGGCCGGGGTCGGCGTGAACGACTTCGCCACATTGGCATAGAGCGAGGCTTCTCCGGTCACGGCATAGGTCGCCCCGACGGTCGGCGAGAAGGCGCTATCCCTGGCGCCTTCGCTATTCACCTTGTCCCAGCGCCCGCCGAGCGACACATTCAGGCGGGAGGTCAGGCCGATATTATCCTGTACATAAAATCCCGCCTGCCAGGACCGGGCGCCGCCGGCGCTGAAATCATCGTAACTCTCATCGAGCGGCGCATTGTAATCCGGCTCGAACAGATTGAGCGGATTCAGCGAACCATCATAAAGTCCGCCGTTATAATAGTCATAGTGATTGTTGTAATAATCGTAGCCCACCATCATCCGGTGGGTAATCGATCCCGTCGCAAAATCCAGCTTGAAGCGGGAATCGACGCCCAGGGTCTTGTTATCGTAATGGGTGCGGCCGTAGAGATACCGGCCGATCGTGGTCTGATCGTCGGAAACGCCCGCCGCGAACATCCACCTGTCCCAGTCATCCACCGCACGCTCATAGCGCAGGTTCTGCTCGAAGCTCAGATGCTCGCTGAACCGGTGGATCAGTTCGTAGCCGATATGGGCCGATTCCTGATCATAATAGCCGGTCGGATCGCTGACCGCGAAAGTGACCGGCACCTGACCATTGGGGTTCGGCAGAATGGTGCCGTAGGCCGGCAAGGGCGAAAACGGATTGGTGTCGTCGCGCTGGTAACGGGCAAGCAGGGTGAAGCGCGTTTTCTCGCTGAGTTGCACGGTCATGGCCGGCGCCACGTAAAGGCGTGTCAGGTGCGAGAAATCGACGAACTGATCGCCGTCGCGGTAAACCAGGTTCAGCCGCCCAAGGATGGTTTCTGCCTTATTCAGCGCGTGATTGATATCCAGGCCGAGATTTACGCTGTCATAAGACCCCGCACCTACGGTCACTTCGGTGAAATTGCCCTTGTGCGGACGCTTGCTCACCAGGTTGACGACGCCGCCCAGAGGCGATGCGCCATATAGCCCGGAGGCCGGCCCCTTGATGACCTCGATCTGCTCCAGCCCGCCCAGTTCATGGATTTCGCCGGCGACATTGCCCTTCTTCAGGCCATCCAGGAAGACGCTGCCATAGGCGGCGTCATAACCCCGGATCTGCCAGGCGTCGAAAAAGCCATAGGTCGAACTGCGCGACATGCCCGCGACATTGCGCAGGGCGTCAGCCAGCCGCGTCACCCCCTGCGCCTTCAGCGTATCCGCCGTGACAACGGATGTCGCCTGCGGATTCTCCTTGTCCGGCACGCCGCTCTTTCCCGCTTCGGTGGCGTCACCGGCCTGGTGGGCTTTCAACTGGCCTTCAACGACCACTTCCGTGATGCCGTCCGGTGTCGCGGGCGCTTCGGCAAAAACGGCGCCCGCGCACAACGGCGTGAAGAGAGTGGCGGTCAATAAAAATGATTTGAGATTGATCATAACGGTCCCCGGAAAGTATGAATTTGTTGCGAATAATTCGCACAACTAGGACCGTCAATAGAAAATGCGTCTTATTTGCAAAATAAAAGAACGCTGTGATCATTCAGCGTCCGTCCGCCGCCCTTTTATCTGGCGGCGAACAAAAGACTCCGGACGCAGGAGGTGAATTTTATTCGGCGATATAGGTCAGGGTGGCGATATGCAGCAGGCTGTTCACCTTCTGGCCGCTGACCGTCACATCGGACGGGGTTTCGTTTTCGGCGATCAGGATATACTTCCCCTTGCCGCGCGCCGGCACGGTGAACCGGCCTTCGCCATCCGTCGCCATTTGCCTGGCCCACTTGTCGGGATCAACCAGTTTCACGGTCTTGTCGGGAACGGGCTTGCCTTCAAAGGTCAGTACGAAAGTATCGCTGTTGGCCGCCACGGGCACGAACTCATAACCCGCGCCGCCCGTGGGTTCCGAACGGCCGTAACGGGCATGGTAGACGGCGGCCTGGAACTTGCCGTCATCGGTCTTCCACGGCTCCCAGACGGTATCATGCACCCAGCGCACATCGCCAGCGGCGGTCACCGGAACGGTCTGGTGATCGGCTTGCGCCGTATAGGCCACCGCCTGCGGCTGGCCATCGATCAGCAGCCGGCCGCCGGTCAGGCGTTTGGCGGCTTCCGGGTCGGGCCGGCCATCCGGATCACCCAGATAGACATGCAGGGTGGCGGCCTCACGTTCCAGCCAGACCTCATGCGCCTGCGCGGTGACAGCGGTGGCGGCAAACAGGACGGCGCTCAACACAGCGGTTTTGAACATGGTGATCTCCTTGGCGCTTAAACCGTCTCGCAGGCTGGTGTGGAAACCTGCTTTACCAACAAGACGAATGCGAATTATTTGCAAAATGTCTATAGACGCCCTACTTGCGAGTCAAACGCAAAAAAGGGCTTCCATAAAAATAGAACTTATAATTCAGAAGTTTGATACCTCAGCCAGGTCCCGTCCATACTGCCTCATTCCCATGCCGGTTACGCTGGCCGGTTATTTTTGCAGCCGCGCCGCGCCCCAGGTGACGATGACCGGTAATTCGTTCGCGGCCGTTTCACTGGCTGAAACCAGTTCGATAATATGCGCGCCGGCGATATGGGCGTCGATTTCACGCGGGTTGTCGCCAAATTTCATAGCCGGGGTCTGGCTGATCAGCCTGCCGTCGGCATAGACGGAGAAGATTACCGGCCGGGCGCGGTTTTGCGTTGAATCGTCTACCCCGACCGTGGCGCGGAACGCGGTATAACCGTCCGTATTTCTGACCTGCAGCAGCGAATTGCCGAGCACGCCGATACCGCTCCCGTAATGCTGACCGGCGACCTGCAGACCCTGACCATAGGGCGTCGTGTCCGCCTGCGCGCCGCCCCAGCCGGCATATTGCGGCCGGGCGCTGCCGGAAGCGGTGCCGCCCCACGGATCGATCATGCCGTGGATGGTCGGATCCGGTACGGGCGTTTTCACCCCGTCATCCGCCACATTGATCACGCCGGGGATTTCGGAGAGATAAACGCCATCGGCCAGTTCGCGGGCGCCGGTCGCGGAAAACACCCGCGTTTCGTGCGGCGCCAGTTTGACGGTCACTTCTCCCGTGAATTCGCTTTTGTCCTTCGACCACAGGTCCACCAGTTCGACCGGCGCGTCATCCCGCAGCTTCAAATGGCTGGCCAGCAGGGTCAGCGTCACCGGCGCGGCCGTGCGGTTGAACAGGGCCACCGCCTTACGGGGACCGGTCAGGGTCTTGACCAGAATCTGCGCGTCGTCGGAGTCGTAGGCTATGGTCGCCTGGTTGCCGGCGGCATCCTGATCGACGGCGACCAGATCGGCATTGCCCCAGATATCCAGCAGGGATTGCGGCGCCTGTCTCAGATCATAGCTGATCAGCAGGGGGGCGCTCATCATCGCCCACAGCGTGAAATGCGTCCGCGCCTCGGTCAGGTGACCGGCATCGAATTCGCCCGCGCCGATAAACAGGATATCCGGATCGTTCCAGTGGCCCGGACCGGCATAAAGCGACCGCTTGGCTACGCTGTCATAGTTGTGCAGCATGCTCGACCAGTTGGGCGTGATGTCGCTGGAGGCGCGCCACGAACTGCCGACATCCTTGCCCCATTCGCGGACATTGGCCATGCCCCAGTTACACATCGAAAACACATAGTCGTTGTCCGGATTGGCCTGTTTCAGGGCGGCGGCCACGCGGGCATAGCGTTTTTGCACGGCGGCATCGTCCGTCCGGTTGATGGCGTCACGGTAGATTTCCGGTTTCAGGCCGATATAACCGTTATCCCTGACCAGTTTCGAATCCGGCGCGAAATCGGCCAGCCCACAGGCGTCGACCTTGATGTAGTCAAAGCCCCATTCACCGAAATAGAGGTTGATATCCTGCTCGACATGGCCATCGAGGCCGACCTGGCGTTCCTCGGCCGTGCCTTCGGGCAGGTTCGGGGAATGCAGATCGAACGCCTGCGAACAGGCATTGCGGCCGACATCGGTATAGAGGCCCGCCTTCAGTCCCATGGCGTGGAGGCGATCGGTGAACGGCCGGAAACTGGTTTCGCCGTCCGGCGTTTCCGCCGAGGGGAAGATGCTTGTCCGGACGATCATCCGGCCATCGCTGAGGCGGCGCTTGCGCCACCAGCCGTCATCGAGGTTGACATAGGTGTAGCCCAGCTTCGCCAATCCTTCATCGACCAGCGCCTGTGCCGCCCCCATCACCTTGGCCTCGTCAACCTCGGTGCGGAAGGCGTTCCAGCTATTCCAGCCCATCGGCGGCGTCCTGGCGGCGCCGTCCGTATTGCCGAGCCAGACGCCTTTTGCGGCAGGCTGCGCGAAGGCCGTAAGCGGCATCGCCAAAGCCATCATGGCGCCGGCGATCAGAAGTTGGGTTTTCAGATGCTTGGTTTTTTGGCGCATGATAATTCCCTGTTTTATTTCGCGTTGCCGGTCAGTGCCTTGACCTCGGCTTTCCAGTAAGACGGCAGATCGCCATAGGTATCGAAACCGGCCTGCCAGTCGCCGCTGACATCTATCACATAGAGATAGTCCGGCGCATAGATATCCGACGCCCGCAGCACGGCGTCCAGTTCGGCGTTTGCCGGAATATTGTTGATGATGTGCCAGACCTCCGTGCCCTTTGATTTGGCCAGATCGGTCGCCGCCTTGATCTGTGTGTAATCATTGACGTAATGCTGGCCGTCATTCTCGAACAGCACGATCATCTCGCCCGGCGCGGTGGCCGCCACAGCACAAGTATCCGGCATCCCGACATTGAAAATGATCCTGCCGCCTGGCCGGTATTTCGCCACCAGGGCACGCAGCCTCTGATATTCGGCGTCGAACAGGGCGCAATCATAATCCGCCGGCGCGGTTTCATCGAAGAAGATGCCCACAAGGTCCGGCATCCGCTCGAAATAGGTCCTGACCTGCGCCTCGATGCGTTCCCAGGTCTGGCACTTGCCATCCGTATTGCAGTCGTGCCTGAAATAGCCGGTCGGCACATAGGCATAGAGGCGCAGGTCATGCTTTTTCGCCCGGCGGAAAACGGGCTTGTAGATATCGAGATCATCGACCGGCCTATCGACCGAATCTTTCGCCAGGATGCCGCTGCTGGGATTGATCAGGGCGACCGTATGATCGGGAATACGCTCGAAGTTCCCGACCCTGTGACCCCAGTAGCTGACCACGGCCAGTTGCGGTTTCGCCATCGCCACGGCGGGCGCCAGCCAGATCAGGAGGAGCAGGAGACAGGTCTTCATTGGCCACCTTTCAGATGATCGATATACTGGCTGTGCGCAGGAAGCGCCGAGGCGCGCTGGCCGATCATCCGGCGCAATTGTCCCATGCGGTTGAGGAACTCTTCGCGCGGCATGGCGTCGGCCAGCGGATGATAGCGTCTTGGATGCAGCCCCTGCCCCATCAGCACCGAGAACCAGCTTGAGTCCTTGAACAGGTCCTGGGGGAATTCTAGCAGCAGGCCTTCGGATTCAAACACCTCAAGCCGCATCCGCAGCGTATCGGGAATATCCATGGCGCGGCACTGACGCCAGAAGGGCGTATCCTCGCGCTCCGTCAACTTGTAATGGGCGATCAGGAAGTCACGGACAGAGGCATATTCGGTGTTCATGTCGTCGTTGAATTTCGTCCGTACGCCCGGATTGACGGAACCGCGCGGGAACAGCGCCATCAATCGCGCCAGCGCACTTTGCACCAGATAGATCGAAGTCGATTCCAACGGTTCCAGAAAACCCGACGCCAGACCGAGCGAAACCACGTTCTTTTCCCACATGCGGGCGCGATGCCCCGCCGTGAATTTCAGCACACGCGGTTCGGCCAGCGCCCTGCCCTCCAGCCGGCCAAGCAGTTTATCCATGGCTTCACCGTCTTCCGCGAAAGCGTCGCAATAGACGTAGCCGTTGCCTGTCCGGTGCTGAAGCGGAATGCGCCATTGCCAGCCGGCTTCATAGGCGGTGACGCGGGTATAGGGCGTGGGCGGCCCCGCGGTTTCGCACGGCGCCACCACCGCGCGGTTGCAGGGCAGCCACCCGCTCCAGTCCTGAAAGGGGACGCCCATTGCCTTGCCGATCAGCAGGGCCGCGAAGCCGGAGCAATCGATGAACAGGTCGCCTTCCACCGTCCGTCCGTCTTCCAGCGCCAGACCGGTGACATCACCGGTTTCCGGATTGAGGTGCACATCGCGCACCCGGCCCTCGATCCGCGTAACACCGCGCGCTTCGCTGTAACGCCTGAGAAAGGCGGCATAGAGACTGGCGTCGAACTGATAGGCCTTGTTGAGCCTGATTTGCGGCAAATCGGTCTGGGTCGGCCCGCATCGGCCCGCGCGGATCGCCAGGGTTTCCATATTGAACTGGCCGTAGTCCTTCGCGCCTTCGTGGGCGGCCAGGCGCAGCCAGTAATGATGGAAACCAATGCCCTCCATATTGAGGCCATAGGCGCCGAACGGATGCAGATAGCTGTGTCCGGTGCGGGTCCAGTCGATAAACTCGATGCCCAGCTTGAAAGTGGCCTCCGTTTCGCGGATCAGGTCGGCTTCCTCTATGCCGAGAATGGCATTGAACAGGTTGATCATCGGGATGGTCGATTCCCCGACGCCGACCGTACCGATTTCGGCCGATTCCACGAGCGTGACGGAGAGGCTTTCGCCATAAACCTTCGCCAGGCAGGCCGCCGCCATCCAGCCGGCCGTGCCGCCACCGAGAATGACGACTCTTTGCAGTTTGGAAACGGGTTCAGTCATTGACAACGGTCCGGCGCTTTACAGAGAAAAGGCGGCGCGCAGCATAACCGCTGCGCGCCTTGAGTATTCCATGCCACCGGGGAAAGCGGTACACGGGCATGGACAGGAGATTTTAGTACTTGAACCGCACGCTCAACTGAACGCGGCGATCGAAGGCGAAGGTCCCGGCCGGCAGGAACAGCGGTTCCTGATCGGGGTTGGCCTCCGTTGGCCCCAGAACCTCCTGATAGATCTTGGGCCGGGTATCGAGGAGATTTGTGCCCTGGAGATCGATTTCCGTGTGGGAATTGATCGCATAGCGCAGCGAGGCGTCGAGGAAACCTTCGGCCGCGTTCCACACCGGGAAGCCGATACAGCAGTCATTGACCGAATTGACGTATTTCGACCGCCAGTTATAGGCCAGGCGTCCGCCGAACGATCCCTTGTCATACATCACGATCAGGTTGTAGGAATCGTCCGAAAGCTGCTCCAGACGGCCCGGATTGATCATGCCCTCCTGAGCCGAGCGCGTGATGGTGGAGCCATCCGCCGTATCGAGCGTCAGGTTGGTGTTCTTCACGCCCTCATTATGCAGATGCGTGTAGTTGGCCTGGACGCCCAGGCCATCGAACGGCTTGGGCAGGAAGGTGAAGTAACGCTGGAAGGCCACTTCAAAGCCCTTGACGCTGGCGCCATCGCCATTCACCGGACCGTTCACCACCACATCGCGGGTGACGCCGTTATGGGTCATCGGCACCACGAACGTGCCGTTCTGAATATAGTCGTGGAACTTCTTCGAGAAGATATCGAAGCTGAACGAACCGACCTCGGCGAAGTAGCGCTCGATCGTCAGATCGAACTGGTCGGCCGTAATGGCCTTCAGGCGCGGATTGCCCGTACTGCCGGAATAGCCGTAGATATAGCTGACCGGATTGCCGGAACCATCCAGCACGATGTTGGGGTTGCCGACGGTGATCGCCGATTGCGGCAGATAGCTGCGTTGCAGCGTCGTGTAATTCTTCAGCAGGCCCATGTCCGGCATCGACATGGCGCGCGAAGCGGCGAAACGCACCACCCAGTTATCCGGCAGCGAGAACCTCAGGTTCAGGCTGGGCAGGGTGTAGGTGTGTTTGGTCTTGACCGTCGAACTGGAATAACCGCCATCCGAGAAGGCCTGGTCGTCGAGCGAGTTCTGCCCCAGACAACCCGGCGAAACGGCGTACTGGCCGGGCGCCAGGGCCGCGATCTGCTCAGGCGTGAGCGTCAGGCAGTTCGTTTCGTCAAAGGTGAACGGCGTGGCGAAATTGACCGCGCCGATGCTGGTCAGGTTGGTCTGGACCACCCGTACCCCGACATTGCCGGACAGAGTGATGCCGCCGCCGAACACCGTGGCGTCGGGGCCGCCGAACTTAAGCATGGCATAGGCGGAATCCTGCTTCAGGTTGACGTTCAGGATTTCACCCGGCTGGAAGCAACTGCCGGCGATATTGGCGGCGCGCATGCAGATCGGGTCCCAGTTCGATGACGGCGTTTTCCCGTTGGCCGATTGCGCCGTCATACCGAAAGTCTGCTCCATCAAATTGATATCCTTGAGATATTCAGGATTGATGGTGACGAACTGGCTCTGTCCGATCAGGCCGTCCAGCATACCGTTGTCGCCGAAGGTCCGCGTCTGCCAATAGGTGCCAGGATAACCCGCGAAATTGGCCGTTTCCGGCGCATCGAGATGGAAGGAATCGGCGGGATTGGCGCCCCAGTTGCTGGAGATCGACTGCCAGTTATAGGCCGACCATTGATTGAGCTGGTCACGCTCGGACGTCCGCACGCCGGCGCGGATTTCGGTGAGCCATGGCCCATCGAAGGCATAGGCGCCGTCGAGCTGGAAGGCATTCATGGTCGCCTTGGAATCCTCCAGGTGATCCATGATCGATTCATTGAAGTAGTTGCGGTAATCGGACAGCGGATCCGTGCCCACCACATTGTAACCGGACGGCAGCTCGAAATTCAGCTTCGGCAGATCGCCGGTCAGATCGACGGCCAGATTGGCGTAGGTGCCGTTGCGATAGGTAATATCGTAGTGTGTATTGACGGACAGGACATGCTGCGCGTCGAAGGTCAGCCGAAGCCGGTCGGTCGGCGTCCAGACGAAGTTGAGCGCGGTGTCCTCGACCGTGCGGGTTTCGGTCGAGTAACGGGTCGCCAGATTGAGCGAAGGCCCGAGCCGGCAAGGCTGGCCGGCGTGCGTGACATCCGACAGCAGACACGGCTGATAAATCGGCAGATCGCGGCCGTTCTCATCCTTGATGCCGTACTGACCGTAGGTGCCGTACTGGTCGGTGGACCCCAGCTCATATTCACCCGTGGCCCAGTCGGCGATATTGCCATAGCCCCAGCCGCCGGCCGAGGCCGTGATCACACCCGTCTGGAACATGCCGTTGCTGCCGAAGGTGAAGGGCGTGCCGCCGCCGGCTTCATTGATGCCGAGGCCCGGCGCATCGGGCGGCGCGATCAGGCTGCCGTCCGTCCAGACCGTCGATTCATTGGTCGTGGCCGGATCGACCCAGGCCCAGAAGCTGAGAAGCTGGTCCTCGTTCCAGGTGTTTTCATAGGTCGATTTATTATACTGGAGCGTCGCCTTGAAATGATTGTCGGTGCTCGCCCACTGACCGGCCAGCGAAATGCCCTTGCGCGTCCGGTCATAAACCGTGTTGTTATAGCTGATCCCGGACGGAATGAAATTCATCTGGTCCGAATAGACGCCGGCGGCGAAAGGCATCATGCGCGGCAGGGTCGCACCCTGGCTGGTGGTTTCGATTTCGGAATAGGCGATATCGCCCAGGAAACCGAAATCGCCCAGTTCCGTCCGCCAGCGGTTTGAATAAAGCGCCGATCCCGATGGGGTCCACTTCTGGCTGAGGTCGCCGTAATCACCCTCGATCGTGGCGGAGATAAGCTGCCCCTTCTGATCGAAGGGCAGGCGCGTGCGCAGATTGACCGTGCCGGCGATGCCGCCTTCCAGCATGTCCGCCGTCATGTTCTTGTAGGTGTCGACGCCGGACAGCATTTCCGGCGATACATCTTCCCAGCTCAGGCCTGACGCGGAACCGGCGCTGAAGATATCGCGCCCGTTGAATTCGGCCTTCACCTGCTGAAGGCCGCGGATAATCACGCCCGTCGGCTCCGCCGGAAAGTGCATGACATCGCCGCCCGCGACCGAGCGCATGACGGTCACACCGGGCACGCGCTGCAAGGCTTCGGCGACCGACTTGTCCGGGAAGGCGCCGATATCCGTGGCGGTGATGGAATCGACCACCGTATCGGCCGTTCTCTTGATATCCTGAGCGGTTTTCAACGCCTTGCGCGAGCCGACCACCACCACGGCCGTGGTGTCAGCCGTATCGTCCGGGGCGGCCTGCGTTTCGGCGGGTGCGGCCTGCATGGCAAACGCCTGCCCCGCCACACCGGCCAACCCGCAAACCAATGCCATGGTCAGCGCTGTACGCGAGATACCGTATCTATGTTGCCTGATCTTCATCCTCTGTCCCTTTTTCGTTTTAAGCTACAAGAGCTACAGTTATGATGCTACATTTGCTACAAATGTCAAACCCCGTTACATGCCTTTCAAAATTATATGACAATTAATGAGGTATCTGTTGCAAATCGGCACTACCGCCCCTGAGGATGAAACTTGCGACGGGTGATTATTTTCCCAGCCCAGACAAGGTTTTTCTGACAATAACCGGCAGGTGCCACGATAAATGACTCCTGGTCGGCATCTGCCATTTTAAAAATTGACTTCTCGAAAAACTGTAGCACATATTATGTAGTGAAGCTACATAAAGGGAAAAAATTCATGCCTCCGTTCAAGACCTGCGTCTCCGTCCTGGCGCTTTTGACCTTGCCCGCCCTGCATTCGGCAGCGCTCGCCGGTGAATCGCAGTCTTTCGGCAACCGGAACGCCGCCCTGACATGGACGGTCGACGGCGCACAGGTGTCGGATTTCCGCTTCGATGACAAACTGACGGGCCGCACCCTGAGCGTCACCGCGCCTTTCACCATCTCGCTGCATGACGGCCCGACCCTGACCCTGGCCGACCTGCCCCTGACTGCTCCCCTGCGCGTGGTGACGATGCCCGGTAACGCCCAGGCGTCCCGGCTATCCGAAACGCAATCCCGCCAGGAGATTCAGGGCACGTTCGCTGACACGGCCGGTCGTCTGCGCATCGACTGGCGTCTGGTGCAGCCCGAAGGGGCCAAATACCTGCGCGAGGTCGTCACCATCACGGCCCTGACACAGGACGAGATGATCCCGCAGGTGCGCCTCATGGACCTGATTGCACCGGGGGCGGAAATGGCCGGCAAGGTCAACGGCTCTCCCATCATCGCCGGCAATGACTATGTGATGTTCGAGAATCCGCTGGCCTACAGCCACGCCATTGTGGAATCGGACCAGGCCTGGACGCAGATCGACAATGCCCTGCCACTGCGCCAGGGCCAGAGCCTGACCTATTCCGCCGTGATCGGCGTAACGGCGCCCGGTCAGTTGCGCCGCGATTTTCTCGGCTATATCGAAGCCGAGCGCGCCCACCCTTACCGCACCTTCCTGCATTATAATTCCTGGTACGATATCGGCTATGACACAACCTATACCGAGGCCGACGCGCTCAACCGCATCCATGCCTTCGGCGAAGAACTGGCCGTCAAACGCGGTGTGAAAATCGACTCATTCCTGTTCGATGACGGCTGGGACGACCTGACCGGCCGCTGGGCATTCAGCCCGGCCTTTCCAAACGGCTTCATCCCTTTGCGCGATGCGGCGGGCAAGTACGGCGCCGCGCCCGGCGTCTGGCTGTCACCGTGGGGCGGCTACAACAAGAACAAGGCCGCGCGCATCGCCAATACGCCGAATACCGGTTATGAGATTATCGACGGCGGTTTCGCCCTTTCCGGCCCAAAATACTATGATGACTTCCGCAAGGCGACCCTGGATCTCATCACCCGGCAGGGCGTCAACCAGTTCAAGCTGGACGGCACCGGCAATGCCGGCAAGGTTTTCCCCGGCAGCCGCTTCAACAGCGATTTCGACGCGGCGATCCACCTGATCGACGATCTGCGCGCCGCCCAGCCCGACCTGTTCATCAACGTCACCACCGGCACCTATCCCTCGCCTGCCTGGCTGATCTACGCCGACTCGATCTGGCGCGGTGGCCAGGATCACGCCTTTACCGGCGCCGGTTCTCCCCGTCAGCGCTGGATGACCTATCGTGACCGCGAAACATACGAGAATATCGTCATCGGCGGCCCGCTTTTTCCGCTCAATTCGGTCATGCTGCACGGCCTGATCTACGCGCAACACGCGCCCGGCCTCGACAGCGATCCGAAGCATGAATTTACCGACGAAGTGCATTCCTATTTCGGCAGCGGCACGGCCCTGCAGGAAATGTACATCACCCCGTCCCTGCTTAAACCCTCGGACTGGGACACGCTGGCGGAAGGGGCGAACTGGTCGCGGGCCAATGCCGATATCCTGAAGGATACGCACTGGATCGGCGGCGATCCGGGCCGGCTGGAGGTCTATGGCTGGGCCGCCTGGGCGCCACGCAAGGGCATCGTCACCCTGCGCAATCCGTCCGACAAGGCGCAGGCCTACACGCTCGATGTCGGCATAGCGCTGGAACTGCCTGACGACGCGGCCAGAACCTATGCCACCAAGACCCTGTGGGGGAATGCCCGCACAAATGCAACCGTCACCGCCGGACAGCCGGTGACGCTGCAACTGAGGCCGTTCGAGGTGGTCACCCTGGAGCTTAGTCCCCGGTAGGCAGGTAATGCTGCTGCGGCGAGACGGCCGAGGAGACGCGCCTCAGCGTTTCGATGGCCGGCTTGCCGATCATCAGCGCCACGCGGTCGGCAATGCAGTCGAGCACGAACATCTGCGCGAAACGGACCGGATTGGGCTGATGATACGGAATATCCGTCGCCAGTTCGATGGGGATAAGAATATCCACCAGTTCGGCCAGCGGACTTTTCAATGGCGCCATGGCAATACAGTTTGCCCCGTAACTGCGGGCGATGCGCGCGCTCTCGGACAGGGTTTCGGGCTGCCCGGTCGAGGAGACGATCAGCACGCAATCGCCCTTTTTCAGGGTCGCGGCGGTCATGCGCTGCATGTAGCTGTCAATATGGGCGACGGCGCGCAAGCCCAGGCGGAACAGGCGGTTCTGCGCCTCCATCGCCAGTATGGCCGAACTGCCGCCGACCCCGAACACCGCGATCATCGGCGAGGCCATCAGCAGTTTGGCCGCCGCATCGATCTGCTCGAAATGCCCGGTTTCGCTGACCGAGCGCAAGGCGATGGTGACACTGGTGCTCAGCCGGTCAAACCGTTCGTCCCCCGCCGGACCGCCCCGCCCTCCGTCCTCATTCGTGCCGATCGGCCGGGAGAATTTCTGTTCGAGTACCAATGACTGCGCCAGGTGTTTCTTGAATTCCTTGAAGCCTTCGCAGCCGATGGAGCGGCAGTAACGAATGACCGAGGGTTCACTGACCCCGATCCGGTTGGCGAAGCTCTTGATGCTGACATCGACGACCGTGGCGGGATCGCGCAGGATTTCCTCGCCGATCTTGAGATTGACCCCTTCCTCATGCGGGGCGCGGTCACGGATGGTCGTCAGGATGTCGTTCAATACGGTCATGCCCGTCTTGTAGCAAAATTACACGGTTTTACAACACAGGGTTATTTCAGTTTCCGCCGCCCCGCGAACAGTCCGAAGACGAGGATATAGACGTAACAAGGCACCATGAGGCAGAGGAAGACGAGTTGGAAACCGTACTGGTCCTTGAGGTGGGCGAACAGTTGCGGGATGACCGCGCCGCCGATAATACCCATGACCAGGAAAGCGGCGCCGAACTCGGTCAGCTTGCCGAGGCCGCGGATGCCGAGCGGAAAGATGGCCGGCCACATCATGGCGTTGGCGAAGCCGAGCGCGAAGACGAAGGCGACGGATACATAGTCCCTGGTCAGGAAGGCGCCGATGCTGAACAGGATGCCGAGCACGGCCGAAAACACGAGATAGCGTTCCTGGCTGACGAAACGCGGAATGGCGATCAGGCCGCAGATATAGCCGATCAGCATGCCGACCATGGTGTAGCTGGTGAAGAAGATGGTCTTGTCGAGCGGCAGGTTGAAACCATTGCCATAGGTGCCGACGGCATCGCCGGCCATGACCTCGACGCCGACATAGAAGAAGATGGCGAGGAAGCCGAACAGCATTTGCGGCAGGGCGGCCCAGAAGCCCTTGCCGGCGCCGGGATTGGCGTCATCGCTGATATTGGGCAGGGGGGACTTGTAGACGAGGAAGGCGATCACCGCGAGGAAAGCGCCCATGACCAGATAGGGCAGATGGATGCGGGCGGCAAAGGCGTTGAGCAACAGCTCGCGGGCGGCGGTGGTCGGGGCGGAATCCACCTGTGCCTGCATCTGGCCGATACCGTTGAGGATCAGGGTGCCGATGACAAAAGGCGCGGCCGCGCCGGCCAGCTTGTTGAAGATACCCAGCAGGGCGATGCGCTGTGCGCCCGATTCAATGGGGCCAAGCACGGAAATATAGGGATTGGAGGCCGTTTGCAGCAGGGAAAGCCCCGCACCGATGACGAACAGCGATACGAGTGTCGGCGGGAACAGCCGCATGGAAGCGAACTGGCCGAAGCCGGCGGCGCCCACCGCCATCAGCAGAAGACCCAGCGCCATGCCGGCCTTCATGCCGGTCCGGCGCAGGATAAAGGCCGAAGGCAAGGCTAGGAAGAAATAGGAGAGGTAAAAGACCGACGGCACGAAGAAGGCTTCGACATCGTTGAGCGAAAAGGCCAGCTTGGAGAAGGTGATCAGCGGACCGTTCAGCCAGGTCACGAAGCCGAAGATGGCGAACAGGCCGCAGAACAGCAGCACGGCCCCCCAAGGCGTTTTCCGGGGCGCATTCGCGGCGGATGAATTTCCCAATGTCGGCATGGCTATATGTCCCCCATGTTGGATTGTTATTCGCCGGCTATGGCGGTTCTGGCTGTGAGTGTCTTGTGCGACAGAAATCCACCGGCGCGGTCCAGCCCTCGCCCTTGCGACCAGCTATGGACGCCGTTGACGAAGACCTCTTCGATGCCCGCCGAAATCTGGACGGGTGTCTCGAAGGTGGCGCGGTCCGCCACGGTGTTGGCGTCGAAGACCGTGATATCGGCCGCCATGCCCACCGCCAGACGGCCACGGTCATGGAAACCGAAGCGCCTGGCCGGCAATGCCGTCATCTTGGCGACCGCCTCCGCCAGCGAGAACAGTTTCTGGTCACGGGCATAATGGCCCAGCACACGCGGGAACGTCCCCCACAGGCGCGGATGGGGGTTCTTGTCATTCGGCAAGCCATCGGAGCCAACCATGCACAAGGGATGTGACAAAATGCGGCGCATGTCGTCTTCATGAATCTGGAAATAGCAGGCATAACCCGGCAGCAACCGTTTGGCGGCCTCGCGTTCGCTGATCTTCCATTCGCGGGCAATGTCATGCAGATAGCGCCCGGCCTGATCCGGATGGGTTTCGGACGAATTGATCAGCACCTTGATCTCGCCGTCGCACAGATCGGGATTAAGCACCGACGACCCCGCCGTATAGGGATAGCAGTCCATGGCGACAGGCTGTGTTTTCGCCGCCTTGTCGATCAGGCTCAGCGTTTCGACCGACCGCCCCCAGTTGCGCACACCGGCGCATTTGTGGTGCGAGATGACCAGGGGCGTCTGTGTGGGATGAGTCGTCGTGAAAGCCTCCTGCAGGGCTTCGGCAACACCGTCATATTCACTGCGGATATGGGTGGCATAGACGCCGCTATGAGCGCTGACCGTTTGCGCCAGCGCTGTCAGTTCATCGAGATCGGCGGCGGCGGCGGGCGGATAATAAACCCCCGAACTCAGGCCTGTCGCGCCCGCTTCCAGCGCTTCGGCCAGCAGGCCCTGCATCTGCTTGCGTTCATCGGGTGTGGCCGCTTTGCCAAGGTCCGGCAGACAGATGCGGCGCAGGGTGGTGTGGCCGACCAGCGCCGCCACATTGACCGCCGGCCGCGCCTCATCGATGGCGGCGGCATAGCCGGCAAAGCTTGAATAGGCGAAGGCTTTGGCGTCACCCAGCAGGTTGAAGGGTTCTTCCGGTTCGCCGGGAAAGCGCAAAGGCGCGATCGACAGGCCGCAATTGCCGACCACGACCGTGGTCACGCCCTGGCTGATCTTCGCCGTCATTTCCGGCTGGCGGATACAGGCGTAATCATCGTGAGAATGAACATCGATAAAGCCGGGCGCGACCGCCTTGCCGTTCAGGTCGAAAACCCGCCGCGCCACCCCATCGGGCAGGTCGCCAATACCGGTGATAGCGCCGTCGCGTATGGCGATATCCGCCTTATAGGGCGCAGCCCCGCCGCCATCGAAGACAAGGCCGTTGCGCAACAGGATATCGGCGGGGACAGGCGGCATAGGCATGATACTCTTTAAAAAAATGTCTTGAGGGCGCCGGTCACGGCATAGGCGTCATCGACTTCAAGAATGACCGGCCAGCGATCGAACGTGGTGCAGGGATGGGAAATGCCCAGAGCTACATAGTCGCCGATACGGACGGAGGCGCCGGCGGGCAGGCGGATATAGCCGTGCTGGTCGTTCATGCGGAAAAACGACCAGTTTTCGACGGCCTTCGCGGAGGCATTTGCACCCGGCGTGGCGTGATATTCGACCTTCGGCAGGCCCGCATCGTCGGACAGGTCGCGGCGGCCGGCATTGACGATGATCAGGTCCGGTTCGGGGTGGGAAACCACCTGCGCCCAGACCTCCAGCGCCGGATGGAGTGCCGGCGCCGGCCCCAGCACGCCGCGTTCGCCGACATGGGCCAGCAGCTTTTTATAGAAACCGGTGTCGTGGGTCAGATAGCAACCACTGCGCAGCAAGGGCGTAATGCCGTCGCGCTTCAGGCCGCGCGCCACCAGATCGAAATAGGCCGATCCACCCGCGCTGATGATGGGGTCGCCGCTGAACAGGCCTTCATCGCGGCAGGTATTGAACAGGCCCAGCAGGTTATCGAGAAAGGCATCGACCTTTACCGCGTCTACCGCCGCATCACCGGTGACGATCAGGCCTTCATAGCCCTCGATGCCGCGCAAGGCCAGCACGGGCGATTGCGCCACGCGGCGGGCGATATCGAGCGCGGCCTCCCGGGTTCGCGCACCGGTGCGGCCGCCGGAAATACCCAGTTCGACCAGTACCTCGAAAGGCCGCAATGCGCCGGTGGCAGTCAATATGCCTTCCAGCCGTTCGACACCCGCCAGGCTGTCGACAAGACTGAGGATCAGGGTATCGGGAGCCGTGTCCTGATACGCCGACAACGCGCGGATTTCCGCCTCCCCCACCAGTTCATTGGCGATCAACAACTTCTTGACGCCGTATTTCAGGGCGGTGCTGGCCTGGGCGAAAGTGGCCACCGTCATGCCCCAGGCGCCGGCTTCCAGTTGCCGGTCGAACAATTGCGGGCACAGGCTGGTCTTGCCGTGCGGCGCCAGCTTCGCTCCCGCCTGATCGATATAGGCCTGAAACGCCTGGAGATTTTGTGTCAGGACGCTGCTGCGGATCACCGCCGCCGGCAGGGGAATGGAGCCATCGAGCAGGTTCCAGCCCTGCGCGCCGGCCTCGCGGAGGGTCAGGCCTTCGGCGGCGGCAGGCACGCCCTTAAGCCCCGGATGCAATGGCAGATTCAGAATCGGATCGAGATCGAGCGCCATCAGAACGACTCCAGGGTCAGTTCGGCGGCCAGAACCGGATTGCCCGCGGTCAGCCCGGCATCGACCGGCAGCACCACGCCGGTGATCATGCGTGACAGGTCGCAGGAGAGGAAGGCCACCGCATTGGCGATGTCCTTCGGATCGGCGAAATCGCGCAGCGGATACCATTTCTTCAGATCGTCGAAGACTTCGGGCTTTTTCGCCGCGCGCTCGGCCCAGGCCTGGGTCTTGACCGTGCCCGGCGCCACCAGATTGGCGCGGATACCGAGCGGTCCGTATTCGACCGCAAGCGCCTTTGTATAGCTGACCAGTCCGGCCTTGGCGGCGCTATAGGCCGGGTGACCGATGGCGAGACCGGCATTGACCGTGCCGATATTGATGATGACGCCGGACTTGCGCGCGAACATCGCCGCCTTGACGGCTTCGACGCAATGATAGGCCGCGCTCAGATTGATGGCGAGATCGTGCGTCCAATCCTCAGGCTTCAGCGTCGCCAAAGCAGTAGCGGCCGCCGCGCCGGCATTATTGACCAGGATATCTACCGGCCCGCTTACCGCCACCAGGCCGTCGATGGCGGCCTTCACCGCCGCCAGATCGGTCAGATCGACCGCCGCCGTCTTCAGGCGCGCATCCATGCCGGCAAACGCGTCAGCGTCACGGTCCAGGGCCAGCACGGTTGCGTCCCAGCCGAGAAAGGCCTCGCATAATCCGCGCCCGATGCCCCCCGCCGCCCCGGTGACAAGAACGACCTTTCCGCTGAAATCAAACATGAACTACCTTTTCCGTAAGCGCCTTCCTGAGCCATTCGAGGTTCATCGGACGCAACATGCCGAAATTATAAAAAGCGAAATCACCGATCCCCAGGCCGCGCAGACCATCCAGCGTCCCGGTCAGATCGCTTTCACGACTCATATCCGGATAGCCCGGACGCAGGATAACACTGGTACGCGATGCCGGAACCAGATCAAGCACATAACGCCCATCCGCCACCACCGCCTCAGGAGATGACTGGTAAAGCGGCAGTTCCAGCCCATCACTGACAGCATCGAGCGCCGCGAGATCATGGCCTTCGAGATAAGCCGTGGCATGCGGCCGCTGGCAGGTGGCGATCACCTTGACCTTCACCGCCGGATCAACCGCCGCGCGGATATCAGCCACCAGCGAGGTCACGACCTGACAGCGGAAGCGATGGAAGGCGGCCAGATCAGGATCGTCGGTGTTCCAATCCTCAAGCGATTGATCGGGGCCACCGCCAAGCCAGGCATCGACCGCCGTGCAGATGCGCGCGGCCAGACCATCGGCGTCGATTCCGGCCCGTTTCGCGCCTGCGCGGCACGGATCGCAGAAACACAGGCCGAGCATGGCGTCCAGCCACGCATTCGGCGGCATCTGCGCGAATTCATGATGAAAGCCATGGCCATAGGTCAGGAAACCCGGCGTTTCGAGCAACAGGCTTTTCAACCGGTAGTTTTCCGCGATATCGCTGCATAGGCTGACCGCATAGGCGCGCACCGCCGGCTGCGACGGGCACAGACTGTAGGGATAGGCGTCACCGAAAGCGTTGCGCGCCGTCAGCTCCGGATGCAGCATACCCAGCCGTGTATTGTGAAGGAGCACCGTCCAGGCATTGACGGCGATATCGTCACGCCGGCACAATTCGGCCAGCACATCACGTTCCGCCGTCAGGCGCGACACCTGCGGCCGCACGATGCCGTAAGCCTTGCGCGGACGAAAATAGATTGTGCCGTCTTCCGGAAAATACACCCGCGCCTGCGCATCTCCCGGCTGGAGGAACTTGCCGGCATGATAGCTGGCCGCCAGGCTTATTTCACCCGCGCCAAGCGCCTGGATACGCGTAACCATACCCTCCGTATCCTGAAAGTTCCAGGGATAGGCATAGACGGCCACCGTCATTTATTTGGCCTTGTAGGCGATGACGTCGATCTCAACCTTGGCGTCGATCATGATCTGCGAACGCACGCATGACCGCGCCGGCAGCTCACCATTGAAATAGCCGGCATAGACGCGATTGAACGCCGCGAAATCGCGCGTGTCGTCGAGCCAGACATTGGCCTTCACCACATCGGCCAGGGTGCAGCCGGCTTTGGCGAGGATGGCCACGATATTATCCATCGTCTGCTTTGTTTCGGCGACAATGCCACCCTGAACGATCTCGCCGCTGGCGTCGAAACCGACCTGCCCGGAGACGAAGACGAAGCCGCCGGCCTCGGTGGCCTGCGAAAAAGGCAGCATTTGCCCGCCGCTGCCGGATCGCGGATCGCCGATACGTGTGATGGCCATAGGCATCCCTCAATTCATATATTTGTATAAGTAGCTTAACTACACAATATAAACTACATGAATGCATCCTGTCAAACAAGGACTGGCCGGCCACCTTATTTATTCACAATTCCCGGCCGGATCAGACAACAGAACCAGTTCTTCGGGACGAAACGGCCGGCCGTACAGCCTGGCCGCATAAAGCACGGAACCGATGCCGGGGGCATGCAAGGGTTTGCGCAGATCATACACGGACGAAAACGCTCCCAGATGCTGCCGGAAAGGATCGAGGATCACCGCGCCGCACCTGAAGACGCCGCCGGAATAAGACAACGCCACCGGCTCATCCGGCGCGTAACCGAGCCTCAGTCGGATGGCATCGACAATCGCCGCCAGTTCGTAACCCGCCGAGTCGAAAATCTTCAGCGCCACGCGGTCGCCGGCTTCTGCCGACTGCGACACCAATCTGGACATGGCAGCAATCCGATCACGCGACGGCGCCTCGCGGCCGAAGACATCGCCGCAGATATCGAGATCGTTTTTCAGGTCGAAGGCCTGACGGAAAATATCGTAAAGCGGCCCCCTGGCCAGCCGGCCGTCGGCCATGCGCGAAAAGGCGTTCAACCCGGAAATGGCGATCCAGTAAGCCGACCCTTCATCGGAAAAGACTTCGCCCCAGCCACCACCGCGCGCCGACTTCCCTGCATGCTCGCCATAACCGATCGAACCGGTGCCGGCGACGATATGGATGCCATCGGCGCCGCCGAGCGATCCGGCCCAGCCGCAGATCACATCATTGCCGCATCTGTACCGCCTGTGACCGAGCACCGCTTCCGGCACCACATCGAGCATCGGTTCGGCGGTGGAATCCTCGCCATGCGCCGGCAGGCCGAAAAAGGCGTAATCGATATCTGCCGGTGTTCCGGACACCTGCGCCAGCACCGCCCGGACTCCTTCGGCCAGCAGGTCATGCAGGCCGTCGAAGCCGATCTGGATGTAGTAGCCCGAACCACCCTGATGGGTGGCGCGCACCCGTCCTTCGGCATCGACCAGCACGAATTCGGTCTTGGTGCCGCCGCCATCCACCCCCAGCAAATAACCCATCTATCACCCCAGTTCGTGGATACGCACGCCCTGCACGACGCGATTGACCGTGCCCGACGCGTTCGGCTTGTCGGGCGTCAGGTTGTGACGCAGAGATTCGTAAAAGGCGAAGACCTGCGGACAAATGATATAGGGGAAAAGCAGGTCGGTGTCGTCCGCCGTTTCCAGCCCCCTGACGCGCACCGTATCGGCGGCGTCGACTCCCGCCCCGTCCTGCGCCGTGATGGCGATGACACGGGCGGCGTCATTGTCGCGGCGCAGTTCATCGAGCAGATCTCCGTCATAGCCGCGCGTATAGGCATTGTTCGAGAAGAAGACGACAATCAGCGTCCTGCTGTTGACGATGGTCTTGGGGCCATGGCGGAAGCCGAGCGGCGAATCGAACATCGTCACCCGCCCGCCATTGGTCAGTTCCAGCAGCTTGAGGCCGGATTCGCGCGCCAGACCCTGAAAGATATGGCTGCCAAGATAGACGATGCGTTCATAGCCTTCGGAGGCCGCCTGTTTCATGGCGGCGGTATAGTCGGTGAGCACGGTTTGCGTCGCCGTGGCGATGGCGCCGATCCGTTCCTGCATGAGGTCAATGCCGGTGAAAGCCGCCAGCGCCGCATAGGTCATGCACGAAAAGCTGGAGGTCATGGCGAAACCGCGGTCGTGCGTCGCTTCGGGCAGCAGGATCGTCAGGCCGTTCGCACCCCGGCCATAGGCCGCCAGTTCACCCTCGGCATTGCAGGTGATGACCAGATGATGCAGGTTGGTGACGAAACGGTCGGCCAGTTGCGCGGCGGCCACGCTTTCCGGACTATTGCCCGAACGGCCGAAGGAGACGAGCAGGGTCGGTGTATCCGTCTCGAAATAGAGCTGCGGCGCGCAGGCGATATCCGTGGTCGGAATCGCCTCGACGTGCGTTTTCAGCCGCGCCGAAAGCGCCGGCGCCAGGCATTCGCCGATAAAAGCCGAGGTGCCGGCACCGGTCAGGACGACGCGCACCTTACGGCCGAGCAAAGGTTTGAGGAAGGCGTCTACCTCAGCCTTCCGCGCGAAAAGCAGGCTTTGAGTCTGGCGCAGCATGTCCGGCTGCTGCTCGATCTCGCGCGCTGTCCACAGGCCGCCCAGCCCTTTCAATTCCGCCTCATCAATACCGAGGTGGGTTACGGGTTCAGGCATCGGTCAACTCCAGGGCACTTATGTTTTTGGGCATACAGGCGGCCAGATAGGCATCGAGGGTCGCGCCGATATGGGCGATGATCAGGTTTTCAGGCGTCAGTTTCAAGCCGCCGTCACGGATGACCGCATAGGCGTCCGGCAGATACTGGCTGATCAGGGCGAGCGGCGGCGGCGATTGCGTCAGGTTGCCGAACAGCCGGTCCTGCGCCGCCTGTATCTGACTGTCGGGCCAATAATAGCGGATGCGGTCGGACAGACTATACTGCAGATCGAACTGCAAATCCGCACCGGTGGCGTGATAATATTTCGCCCAGTTCTTCGGTTCGGCGGCCATGCGGTCGATCACCACCTCGCGGAAACCGGATCGTTTTTCAGGCGCGATCCATTCGCCTTCGATGGCATCGAGCGCCCACAGGGCCTCCCGGAGCGCAAAGGTGACACCGGGGCCAACCTTGAGGATGGCGAAGTGATCCTCGACCAGTTGTTTCAGCGCCTTCGGCGTCTGGTAGTCGGTCGAATGGGCCTCGAAAACCATGGTCGGCAGGGCATCGATGGCGCGGCTCAAGGAAATGGCCTTGGCGCGATTATAATCGATGACCTTGTGGTGGTCGAATTCGACGCCGGGCTGGACGACCGTGGCGATGACCCGTGGCCATGCGGCGGCAAGCCCCAGTTCAGTGAAAATCGCCTTGTGCGTCTCGATCGTGGCCAGCGCCGCCTCCGGCGCGGTCACTTCCAGTTCCGGCAGGTCTTCGTGGGCGCCGCCCGGCACCGGCACCTCGGTGCCGATGACATAGACCGGCGGTTCGCCGCCAACCCTGGCATGGGTCGCCTCGGCGATGGCGATCAGGCGCGCGGCGCGGCGGGCGATGGTTCCTTCCGGCAGGGGCACCGGATCATCGGCGCACGACATCGAGCAATCGGCGTGGATCTTGCGGAAACCGGCGGCGACATACTGCTCTATGAGCACCTCGGCTTTTTGCATGGCCTCATCGGCCTTGAGGTGCGTCCAGGGATTGGGGCCGAGATGGTCCCCCCCCAGCAGGATGCGCTTGCGGTCGAGTCCCGCCTTGTCGGCGATGGCATAAACAAAGGCGACGAAATCGGCCGGCTTCATGCCGGTATAACCGCCCTCCTGATTGACCTGATTGCAGGTCGCCTCGATCAGGGTGACGTCGGATTTCCGTTTGAGCGCATGGGCGAAGGCCGCTTCCACGACCAGCGGGTGCGCCGAGCAGACCGAGGTTATACCGACCCCCTGCCCGGCCTTGTGGCGGGCGACCAGATCGCGCATGGCCTTCATGACTTGTCCTTCGTTTAAAGTAAGTGCGTTAAAGCGACTCTTACCGCAAAACACTCCACAACGCAATCAAAACAATGAAAACGAAACATTTAAAATTGCGTTTTATCAAATATAGAAAGAAATAATCTAAAAAAGGCCGGCCCTGCGGGAAAGAACAGGACCGGCTGTCAGTTTAGAGGAAATTCAGGCGGCGAGCGCCAGCAGGGCCGAGGCGATCACCGCCAGCACCAGGCCGACAATCTTCAGTTCGCCGGGAATGGCGTTGGCGACGACCAGCGAAATCACCGCCGTCACCAGGGGCGCGCCGGCATTGGTCAGCGGCGCCACCACGATCGCCTTGCCATGACGGAAGGCATAGACCAGGCACAGGGCGCCGATGGCGTTCAGCACCTGAATGGCGGCGGCCAGCCATGGCCCGTCCAGCCCCCAGTTGATCGGTTTGGAGACGTCCGTCATCATCAGCGCCACCGGCGTCAGCATCAGGCCGGTGACCATCATGTAGAAGAAGATGCTTTCGGCGCTCATTGAATTATTGGAGAGCTTCATGAAATAGGCCTGGATGCCCCAGCACGCCATGATGATCAGGGCGAGCGGAAACCACACGCCGCCATTCATGAAGGAAAAGCCCTTGTCCGGCGAGAAATCGAACATCGGCAGGGCGATCAGGGCCAGCACAACGCCGAGCAGGCCGAGCCTTGTGGTGCGCTCTTTCAGGAAGGCCGCCGACATCAGGATGGTGACCAGCGGCGACAACGAAATCACCGGAAAGATCAGATAGGCCGGGCCGGTATTGACGGCGTAGAACAGCACCATCTGGCCGCCCGCGCCGAGCAGGCCGATGATCAGGCCATAGAGAATGGATTTCGGATCGCGGTCGAGCTTCCAGCCCGCCCTGGCCAGCACATACAGCGCCGGCAGGATCATGGTCACCGCCCAGACGCAATAGGTCAGGGTTTCAGGAAACCCCTTCTGCGCCGAAATGCCGGTAAAAGCGCCCCAGACGCCCCACAGGACGACGACGGCCAGCGCGAAAATCAACCAGCGTTTGCCAGCGGCGGGCGATGTGCCTTCCGGCATTGGTTCGTTCATATTGCCCCCCTTAAATTGGCGTCGCTTCGATCAGCAGGAAGCGCTCGAATTTTGCCGGAATGCGGTTTTGAGCCGGTGTGATCTCGCCCAGCGCTTTGTCATTAAAATAGTCGCGCAGGCGGTAACGTTTCTTGCTCAACCCGCGCAGTTCGACCTCGCCATCCCATGTTTCGGCATAGAAGGCGTAATAGAGCCTGCCGTCCTTCTCGACCGCATGGGCTTCCGGCTTGTCGAAGCCGATATCGTAAAGCTCTCCGCGATACTGGCCGGTCGAGAGCATGTGCTTTTTGTAGAGTCCAATCCATTTGCGCCACATCACTTCGCGCGCCGGCGTCAACTGGAAATTCTCGCCCGCCTCATGGCCCGGCCCCGGCCAGGTGAACTTGGTCGAAACGATACCGCCAATCCCGACGGTCGAGGCGAAATCGTCGCCGCCATCGGAAAGCTCGACGTGATCGCCGGCATAGGCGGCATCGCGCCCCATCAGGCCTTTCAGCGACTTGCCCTTCAGCCGCACCTGCCACGAACTAAGCGGATCGGAGGCCGGCACATGGTTGGTATAGGGCAGGTTATGGAAGGCGTATGACGTGCCGCACGGGCAGAATTCGACCACCGCATTCGGGTTGATTTCGCGCGCCGTATCGTAGATCAGCTTCCAGAAATCCTGGAGGTGTTCGACCGAATCCTCCGGTTTTGCATGGTTGTGCGCCGGATTATAGCAGGGCGCGACGCCGTTCATATGCTGGCCATCGAGTTTCAGCCCCTCGAAGCCCCACTCACCGATAATTTTCTGAATCAGTTGGCGGTAATAGTCGCGCGTCGGCTGATAGGCCGGGCAGAGGTAAAAGGCGTTCCACCAGGTCACATTCTGCACCGCGCCATCCCTGTCGAGCAGCAGCATGTCGGTATGATCGTGCAGCAGGTCGGTGCCCGGATCGACAGCCAACGGCGCCAGCCACAGGCGCGGCCGCAAACCGGCCTTCTTGATCGATTGCACGAAGGCGATCATGTCCGCATCCTTGCGCGGGAATTTCTTCGTATCGAGATACCAATCGCCTTCCGAGGTCTGCCAACCGTCATCGAGCACCGCCCAATCCAGGCCCACATCCTTGGCTTTCGCAAACGTGCCTTCGATTTCCTCGACGGTGAAATTGCGCGCATAGCCCCAGGCGCACCAGATCGGTTCGTAAGATTCCGCCGGTGGTTTCGGCGCGGCCAGTCCCCGATCGGCCATCACCCGGCGATAGGCATCCAGCGTGGCGTAGTGATCACGCTGGTGGACGCTGACAAAGGTATCGAGCGTGGTCAGGCTGTCGCCGGCTTTCAGCGTTTCGGCATGGTCATAGCGGATGCCGACGCCCGCGCCGGCGGTCGTGGCGATCAGGGGCAGGGAGATCAGCTTGGGCGCATTTTCGATATGACCGACCGCCAGCCCGGCATCGGGCCGCCAGACATCGACGATCGGCGTGCCGCTGCCGTAATCAGAGGCATTCATGCCCATGAAATTCGGCTGATCGAAACCGGCCTTGACCGGCTGCACCCAGTCGCGGCGATCGTCATGCGACGAGCCGGAGAAGGACCAGAAAGTCGTGCCCTTCAGCATATGGCTGTGCGAGGTCCAGGCGGCGATGGCGAGATCGTTGCCGCCGGTATTGCGGTAGGTTACGCGGCTGATAGCGAAGCCGGAATAGCGGTCGTAAAGCGCGATCTCCACCGTCTTTTCCAACCCCTCCGGCGACATGCCGCGCAGGGCGTACAGGATGCCCTTGCCGTGGATATCACTGACCGGCTTCTGGCTCTTGTCGCTGAAAGTGAAGCGGTCGATCACCTTGCCATCGGCCAGCGTCACCGTTTCCGACGGCGCGAAATCGGTCAGTTCGACGGCCTTGCCATTCTGCCGGGCGATGATGCGGCTGTTCAGGCCCAGATCGAAATCGATGGCGATGGCGGAATCGCCGATGGAAGCGACGGAAGCGGTTTGCGCGCGGGCGGCGGTGACCATAGGCCCGGAAGCCATCCCCGAAACGATCACCGTGCCTGACAGCAGCTTGAGCATACCGCGCCGGCTGGTCATGTTTTGCGTTCTCATCGTCGCTCCTCCCGCTGTTCCGCATGGTTCATTTTTAATCTTGCATAAGTCAAATTAAAAAGGCAAACAAAAAGACATAAAAACGAAACATTGAATTTCGTTTTCTTTCTTTTCGGAATTTGGGAGCCGGAATATGACCCTTCGCAGCCTGTTTTTGAGCCTGACCGCCAGCGCTTCGCTGATTGCAGCAAGCGCCTGCGCCGCCCCGAATTATACTGTCGCTGATTTTGCAAAGGTCAAAAAGTTCGATTCACATGTCCACGTCAATGTCACCGACCCGGCCTTTGTCAATCAGGCGAAGGCGGACGGTTTCGAGCTTCTCAGCATAAATGTCGATTATCCGGAATTCCCGGCTCTTTCCGAACAGGCCGCCGTCGCGCATCATTTCCATGCCGCCGATCCGGCGCATTTCCACTACGCCACCGCCTTCAGCATGAAGGGCTTTACGGAAGCCGGCTGGGCGGAAAAAACCAATGCCTGGCTCGATTCCGAATTCAAACAAGGCGCGGTGGCCGTTAAAATCTGGAAGAATGTCGGCCTGATCGAGCGCGATGAAAAGGGGCAACTGATCTTCATCGACGATCCGCGTTTCGACCCAGTGATCACGCATATCATCGCCGCCGGCAAGGTGATCATCAATCATCAGGGCGAGCCGAAAAACTGCTGGTTGCCGATGGACGAGATGACCACCGACAACGATCGCTCCTATTTCAGGGAACATCCCGAATATTACATGTACCTGCATCCGGAGATGCCCAGCTACGAGGCGCTGATGGCGACACGCGACCGTTTCGTGGCGCGTCACCCCGACCTGAAATTTGTCGGCGCCCATTTCGCCAGCCTGGAATGGAGCGTCGATGAAGCCGCGAAATTCCTCGATGCTCACCCCACCGCCAATATCGAACTGGCGGCGCGCATGACGCAGATTCAGTACCAGTCAACCCGCGATTACGCCAAGGTGCGCAACTTCTTCATCAAGTACCAGGATCGCATCATGTACGGCACCGACCTGACGCTTAATCCGGGCGATGACCCGGCCGAATTCAGGAGCGAGGCGCACAAATACTGGCTATCCGACTGGACCTATCTGGCGACCGGCGGCACCCAGCACATAAAGGACATTGCCGCCGATCCGAAAGGACTGGCCCTGCCGAAGGACGTCATCGACAAGGTCTATTACAGCAATGCCGCGCGGGAATATTCAATACGATAGCATAACAGGGCGATCCTGGCTGCCCGCGTTAAAATGAGACTCCGGCGATAGCGGTAGCGTGAAATGATCAGGGACCTCTGTGTAATCTGTGGATACCCTTCCTTCCGGCGCCAGGACTCGCGTAACGGCCTGTTTTTTTGATCCACAGATTACACAGATATTCAGGGTAGCCGCACGCTACCGCTATCGTTCGTGGATGGATTGTACGTTTCCGCTTCGCGGGGGAGAGAGCGTCGCTTCTTCATCTTATCGATCTTATGAAGTGGGACACCTAGGCCAGGTGCAGCTTGAAGCCCAGTTTTTCCGATGCCTCGCGGATAAAGTCCGGCGCGTCGGCATCGGTGATCAGCGCATCGATCTCGCTGATATCGATGATGCGGTGCAGGCAGACCTTGCCGAATTTCGATGAATCGGTAATGGCGATGACCTGGCGCGCCGTCTCGACCATCTTGCGGTTCAGTTGCGCTTCCGGTTCATGGTGCGTGGTGATGCCGCGCTCGACATCGAAGCCATCGACGCCAAGAAACAACTTGTCGAGCAACAGTTCATCGAGCGCCGCCACGGTCTGGGCGCCGTAAAAGGCCATGTTCTTGCGGCGCAGTTCGCCGCCCAGCATGACGATCTTTATCTTTCGTTTCTGCGCCAGGGCCGACAGCACCTCGAAATCGTTGGTGACGACCGTGACGTCTTCCTCGTCCGGCAGGAAGCGGGCGATCTGCAACGCCGTGGTGCCCGAATCGAGCATGATCGAATCGCCCGGTTGCACCATCGACGCCGCCAGCCGGCCGATGCGTTCCTTCTCTTCGGTGTGGCTGGTCCGCTTGGTCTCGATCGGCGGTTCGGCATTGATCGTCACCACTTCCGAGGAAATGGCGCCGCCATAGGCGCGCGTGGCGATGCCGTGTTCTTCCAGATAATGCAGGTCCTTGCGGATGGTCTGCATGGATACGCCGAACTGCTCGGACAGCGACACCACCTGTACACTGCCGCGCGATTTGAGCATGGCGGTGATTTCGCGGCGGCGCTCCGAGGTATCGCGCGTCAGTTTTACCGAACCTTCGGCCATTTTGTTTCGGTCCCCGAATCCATCAGTTTCGTTTCGATATGCCGCTTATCCCTTAAATGCCGCGGAAGTTCAACCTGGCCAACCTGTTTCAGATGCGCGAACGCCATTCGACCGGATCAAACCTGTGTCAAATTTGCTTCTTTTTTGTTGCGATTGACATATAAAACGAAAGATAATGTGGACACAAAGTCAAAAGCATACATAAATCGCAACATAAGGGAACGAGCGCTACCCATGCGCGCCGTAAATATGGAGACTAACAGATGCCAACCATACAGATGAAACGCAAATGGCTTGTTTCGAGCGCCGCCCTGATAGCCCTGGCAGCCGCTTCCCACGTCAGCGCTCAGGACGCGTCTTCCACCGATCCGGCCCCTGCCTCCGCCGACGAACCCACACAGGAAATCATCGTCGTCGGGGTGCGCGGCAGCGTGGCGCGCGCGGTCGGCCTGAAGCGCAACGCGACGACCGTGCAGGACTCCATCAGCGCGCTGGAACTGGGCATGTTCCCCGATGACAATGTGGCCGACTCGCTCAGTCACATCACCGGTGTTTCGATTTCGCGCACAGCCGGCGGCGAAGGTCAGAAGGTCAGCGTTCGCGGCCTGGGGCCGGAATACACGCTCTCCACCTTCAACGGCCGGATTCTGGCCACCGACGGCGCGGGCCGCGACTTCGCCTATGACGTACTGCCGTCCGATGTCATCAGCGGCGCCGATGTCATCAAAGGGGCGGAAGCCTCGCTGACCGAAGGCGCCATCGGCGGCCTGATCAATCTGCGCTCCGCCAGCCCGTTCGACAAGCGCGGTCAGCACGGCATTCTGCGCCTGGAAGGCGACCGCAACCAGATGTCCGAACTCGACGGACAAAAGCTGTCGGGCGTCTACAGCAACACCTTCGCCGATGACAAGCTGGGTGTACTGTTTGGCGTCGTCCTCGAAAAACGCGATGACCGCACCGATGTGGCCGGCAATGACGGCGGCTGGACACGCAACCCCGATCCGAACGACGAAAGCTGGCTCTACGGCAATGCCTGGGGCGGCAATATCGACCCGAACGGCAATGGCGAACTCGACGAGGACGAATACGGCCTTATCGGTCCGGGCCAGTTCCGCGTCGGCTCGATCCTGGAGCAAAAGAAGCGCAGCGCTTTCACGGCAAAGGTCGAATGGCGGCCAAACGACAATTTCCGCCTGGTGGTCGATGGCCTGACGACGAAGCTCGATTCCCCGCAGGTTGGCTACCAGCAGTCCTTCTATCCGCTCTTCGCGCCTGGCCGCTGGTCCAATATGGTCATCCAGAACGGCATCGTCACCAGTTTTGACATGAATAATCCCGATCCGGAACTGCGGATGAATCCGGAACTGCTCAACCAGACCTCATACCGCGTCGTCGAGACGGACCTGTTCGGCGCCAATGCCGAGTGGCGGGTAAGCGATACACTGACCCTTACGGGCGACATTTATCGTTCGACCTCTTCGCGCCATTCCGGCGGGCAGGACAGCTATGTCGTGCTGCGCATGAACCAGCCCAATTCGGCCCATATCGAACTGACCGGCGCCTATGTCCCCAGTGTCACCGTCAATTTCGATGATGGCCGCGACCTGGCCAGCGGCCTTGCCAACGGCGAATTCACCGACGCCGATTTCAACACGCACTATTTCTCGCTTGAAGGCGACAATATTGATGATGAAATCAATGGCGCCTCGTTCGCCGGCAAGTGGGCCGTCGGCAAATCCTGGTTTGAAAGCCTGCAATTCGGCGTCACCTATACCGACCGCAAGAAATCACGCGACCTGATCAACAATTCGCTCACCGGCGGCGCCGATTACTATTCCGGCGATTACGCGATCAATGTCGGCGATCTGGGCGGCAATGTGATCTCGCACAGCTTCACCCTGCCCAATTTCATGAGCGAGGTCCCCGGCAATTTCCCGCGCACCTTCCTGGCGTTCGATGTACCGGCTTATGAACAGGCGCTGGCCAATTATGATGGCCATTTGCGCCCCGATGAAGAGCCTTATTCATATGCGGACGCGGCCCCGGTATGGAATCCGCTGCAAAGCTATCGTGTCGGTGAAAAGACCTGGGCGGGCTTCGTGCAGGCCAATCTGGCCGGCGAGCGCTGGAGCGGCAATATCGGCCTGCGTGTCGTGCAGACCCAAACCACCGCCCAGGCGTGGGATGCGAAAATCCTTGAGATCATCGAGAACGGCGCCTTCAACTACACGGCCGTCTATGCCGATCCGACCTCGGTGACGCAGGACAGCGAATACACTTATGTGCTGCCATCGGCCAACCTCAACTACCGCATCACGGAAACATTGCGCCTGCGCCTAGGCGCCGCGCGCACCATGGCGCGGCCTTCGGTCGAAATGCTGGCCCCCACCAACACCACCGAAAGCGTCTCGTGGGGTGAGTTCACGCAGATTTACGGCGGCAATGCCAACCTGCGGCCCTATTCCGCCGATCAGTTCGACGCCTCGCTGGAATGGTATTTCGGCAAGAACTCGATCCTGAATTTCGCGGCCTTCCACAAGCATATCGAAGACCAGATCACCAGTAGCTGGGAACCCGGTCAGGATATCGGTGTGACCGGCTACCTGTTCAATGTCAGCCGTCCGATCAATGGCGATTACGCCAAGGTGAGCGGCATCGAAATCGGCCTCCAGCACTTTCTGGAAAACGGCTTCGGCCTACGCGCGCAATATACGCGCAACTGGTCCACGAGCTTTGTAGGTGACGAGGAACGTCCGCTCGAAGGCATCGCCCCGTCGGTCTATTCGCTGGGGCTGTTCTATGAACACGGCCCGGTGTCGCTCAGCCTGACCGGCGACCACACGGATGGCTTTGTCACAGCGACCAATGTGCTTGGCGCCGGTTATAACGAGCAAGCCGATCCGATCACCTGGGTAACGGCGCACGCCTCGTACAAGATCAATGACCATCTGGACATCACCCTGGAGGGCCAGAATCTGCTCGACGAGGCCAATACCTACAGCATAAACGGCAATCCCTTGCTGCCGCAGGGCTATTACCGGTACGGCGCTTCCTACAAGCTTGGTATGAGCTACCGCTTCTAGAGAGCCATGCCTGTTTAAACTCAAATGGCCCGCCCCGGTTTTTCCAGGGCGGGCCATTTCTATCTTCAGATCTTGATACCGGCGATCGAGCAGACGGCAATCGGCGTAGCTGTCAGCCGGGCGCATTTTTTGTTCCCGCCGTTTAGCATAATTTATGCCTTATTAAGTCTGATCCATTACATCAGGCAGGGCGTCATAGTTGTTTTTTGCAACGATGAAAGACGCCTGCCTAACCCGTCGGTGCAAAACGCCCGGCGGGGTTCATGTTTCAGGATTATTCCATGCAAGCCCGTTTTTGCACCTACGCCCACACCCGCACCAAGCTCCTGACCACCACCCTCCTGATGAGCGGTATATTATTATCCGGCCAGGCCCTGGCACAAACGGCCCTGGCGCAGACAACCATGCCTTCGGGCGGTCAGGTGATCGCGGGCACGGCGACGATCAACGGTTCGGGCAGCCAGATGGTGATCAGCCAGTCATCCGACAAGGCGATCATCAACTGGACGGATTTCTCCATCGGCCAGGGCGGCGCGGTTACCTTCAACAACGGCAACGGCGCGACGCTCAACCGTGTCACCGGCGGCAACCTTTCCACTATCGACGGACGACTGAACGCCACCGGCTCGGTCTATCTGATCAACCCCAACGGCGTAATCATCGGCAAGACCGGTGTGGTCAATGTCGGCGGCGGATTCGTCGCTTCGGCGCTGGATATATCGAACGCCAATTTCCTCAATAGCGGCGACCAGACCTTCTCAGGCCCTTCGCTGGCCTCGGTGGTCAATCTCGGCAAGATCGGCGCCCTGGGTGGCGACGTGGCCCTGATGGCCGTGAACGTGCAGAACAGCGGCGTAATCGATGCGGCGAACGGTACGGCGGGCCTGCTGGCGGGCCGCAAGATCATCCTGCGCGATTCAAGCGTCAATGACGGCAAATTCCTGATCGTCACCGGCGGCTCGGACAGTTCCGTGACCAATGACGGCGCCATCGCGGCGGCGGCGGCCGAACTGCGCGCCGAAGGCGGCAATATCTATGCGCTGGCCGGCAATACGGACGGTGTGATCCGCGCCACCGGCGTGTCGGAAAAAGGCGGCAAGGTATGGCTGACGGCCGGCGCGGACGGGTCGGTCGATATCGCCGGCGGAACCGTGGCAGCCAGTGACGGCATGGGCAATGGCGGCGCGATCATGGTCACGGGCGGTCTGGTCCAGGTGGCGGCCGACGCCACGCTGGACGCTTCGGCCACGGCGGCGAACGGCCAGGGCGGTACGGTCAATGCGATCGCCGACATGGCTACGGGCAAGCTGATCTTCGCGGGAACGGCCCTGGCGCGGGGTGGCAGCGCCTCCGGCAATGGCGGATGGGTGGAAACCTCCGGCGCGGCGGTCGATTTCGACGGCGCTCGCATCGATACCTCGGCAGCGGGCGGCAACAGCGGCCAGTGGCTGGTCGATCCCTACGACCTGACGGTGGGCCTGGCCGCGGCCTCGACCATCTCAACCAATCTGGCCACCACCAATGTCACCCTGCAGACCACCGACACCACGACATCGGGTCCGGGCGTACAAAGCGTCGGCCAGGGCGACATCACCCTCACCTCCGATATCACCTGGTCATCGGGCAATACGCTGACTCTGGACGCCTATCACGGCATCAATATCAACGCCAATGTCACGATTGCCGGCGCCGGCGGGCTGGTCCTGACCACCAATCACGGCGGCACGGGCGGCGACTACAGTTTCGCCACGGGCAAGTCGATCCAGTATACCGGATCGGGCGGCAGCCTGGCCATCGACGGCAATGCCTACACCCTGCTCTACAGCCTGAGCGACCTGGCGGCGCAAAACGGCGGCAGCGGCTATTACGCCCTGGCAAAGCCGATTGACGCGACGGGCACGACGTACAGCAATTATGTCGTGTCGTCGCTGGGCGGCATCTTTACCGGGCTTGGCAATACCATCTCGAACCTGTCGATGATTACCGATAATAGTGGTTATTACAGCAATATAGGCATGATCGGTACGATTTCGGGCACGGTCCGTGATCTGGGCCTGGTCAACGCTACGCTAACAATGGATTATGATAACAGTTATTATTATGGCGGGTATAGCGGCCTGTTGACGGGCTGGAATACGGGCACGATCAAAAACGTCTATTCGACGGGCAGCATCACGGTCGATGACAGCGATAACAACTCCTATTACGGTGGCTATTACGGCGGCCTGGTCGGCGTCAATCTGACGGGTACGATCAGCAACAGCTATTCGACGGCATCACTGGATGTCAATGGTTATGCCGGGGGGCTTTCCGGCTATAATGGCGGCACGATTTCGCAGTCCTACGCCACCGGTTCGGTAAGCGCTAATTCGACAAATGCAGGCTATTACTACGGTTATGTCGGCGGCCTGGTTGGCGTTAATCCCGGCACAATCACCAACGCTTATGCGACAGGCGCCGTCACCGGCTATTGGGTCGGCGGGCTTGTTGGCCAGAATGGCGGTTCTATCACCAATGCCTATGCCACCGGCCTTGTCACGGGGCTTACCGACATCAACTATAACGGTTATGCGGGTGGCCTGGTCGGCGACACTTACGGTTCGGTCACCAACGGCTATTACGACGCCGAAACCACTGGTATGGCGGACAGCAACGGCGGTTCGGTCGGACTGACCACGGCGGAATTGCAATCGGGCACCCTGCCATTGGGCTTCGATTCGACCGTCTGGGGCACATCGGCTACCCTTTATCCCTACCTGACGGCCTTCGGCGTCATCACGCCTGACCAGAAGATCAGCGGTTATGCCTATAATGCCGACGGCACCGGCGCCACGGGGGCCAGTGTCGGCGTCTATACCGGCGGCTCATTGCTGACCGGCTATGCCGCGACCAGCGGCGCCAACGGCTATTATTACATCATCGTGCCCGGCAATACGGCCGACTCATCGACCCAGCTCGGCGCCACCCTGACCCTCAGCGGCGATGCGGCGGTCAGCGGCGTGACCTATACCGACGCGCCCACCCTGACGGACGGCGATGTCACCGATTTCAACGTCACATCCGGCGTCTTCGCGGCCTATACGCATGACACCAGCATGAGCGGCCTTGCCACATCGATGATGTCAACTTTCGACCTGACGGCCATCGGCTCCCTGCAACCGGAGACGACAAAAATCTTCGCGGCTTCTGATTTCACCGTCGATACCGCCATGAGCGCCAGCAATGCGCTGCGGCTTCAGGCAGGCGGCAATATCACCATCGCCAATAACGGCTCACTGACGAGCGACGCCGGCGGGGACGCCATTATCGTGGCGGCGGACGGGGCCTTTGTGAATGAGGCCGGCGCCAATGCCCTGACGGCCGCCAATGGCCGCTGGCTGGTCTACACGCAGGCGCACGGCGACGCATCGTCTCTGGCGACAGGCAATGATTTCGGCGGCCTGAACGGCAGGGCCTACTATAACGACGCTTTCGATTTCTCGACAGGCACCTTTGCCTCGACGCCAAACAGCGGCAACCGCTTCGTCACCGGCCATGCGCCGACGCTCGCGGTCACGCCGGATTCGCAAAGCCTGGTCTATAACGGCACGGCGCAAACGACCGGCTACAGCCTCAGCGGCTATCTGAGCACGGCGGACAGGACGGCGGACAGCGTGACCGGTTCGGTCAGCGGCCTGACCGCCGGCAGCAAGAATGCCGGCACCTACAACCTGACGGCTTCCGGCACACTGGTTTCAGATGAGAATTACGGTTTCAGCTATGGAACCGGTACGCTGACCATCACGCCGGCCACACTGGTGGCCAGCCTGACGGGCACGGTCGGGAAGACCTATGACGCCACGACGGACGCCACGCTGACCAACGCCAACTATGCGCTGTCAGGTGTATTCGCCTCTGACAACGTAGCGCTGAACAATCCTGCTTCAGGCCACTATGCCGACAAGAACGCCGGCACGGGCAAGACGGTCAGCGTTTCCGGCCTGGCTCTGTCGGGTAGCGATGCCGGCAACTATACCGTCAACAGTTCGGCCTCCGGGGCCATCGGCGTGATCGACAAGGCCACCCTGGTCGCCGGCCTGACCGGCACGGTCGTGAAGACCTACGATGCCACCACGGACGCCACGCTGACCAGCGCCAACTATACCTTGTCGGGCGTTCTCGGTTCGGACGAGGTGGCGCTGAACGATCCCGCCTCAGGCCATTATGCCGACAAGAACGCCGGCAGCGGCAAGACGGTCACTGTTTCCGGTCTGGCCCTGTCAGGCGATGACGCCGGCAACTATACCGTCAACAGTTCGGCTTCCGGCGCGGTCGGGGTGATCAACAAGGCCACCCTGACCCTGGCGGCGGTGACCGGCACCAAGACCTATGACGCCACCACCACCTCATCAGGGACGGTTACCGTCTCCGGCCTGCAAGGGTCCGATACCGTCAGCGGCCTGACGCAATCCTACGATTCAAAGAACGCCGGATCACGCACCCTCGCCGTCAATGGCGGATATGTCGTCAACGACGGCAACAGCGGCGGCAACTACACCGTCACCACGCAAACCGCTTCGGGGACGATCGACAAAGCGGTCCTGATCGCCGGTCTGACCGGCACGGCCGTGAAGACCTACGACGCCACGACGGACGCCACTCTGACCAGCGCCAACTATACCTTGTCGGGCGTTCTCGGTTCGGACGAGGTAGCTCTGAACAATCCGGCCTCGGGCCATTACGCCGACAGGAACGCCGGCACGGGCAAGACGGTCAGCGTCTCCGGCCTTGGCCTGTCGGGCAGCGATGCCGGCAACTATACCGTCAACACCTCGGCTTCCGGCAATATCGGCACGATCAACAAGGCCGCCCTGACCCTGGCGGCCACGACCGGCACCAAGACCTACGACGCCACAACGACGTCTTCGGGGACGGTATCCGTGACAGGCCTGCAAGGCGCCGACACAGTAACGGGCCTCAGCCAGTCCTATGACAGCAAGAACGCCGGTTCGCGCACCCTGCTGGTGAACGGCTATGTCGTCAACGATGGCAACAGCGGCAACAATTACATCGTCACCACGCAAACCGCTTCCGGCACAATCGACAAGGCGACGCTTGTCGCCGGCCTGACAGGCACGGTCGGGAAGACCTACGACGCCACCACGGACGCCACGCTGACCAGCGCCAACTATACCCTGTCCGGCGTTATCGGTGCGGACAAGGTGACGCTGAACAATTCCGCTTCAGCCCATTACGCCGACAAGAACGCCGGCACGGGCAAGACGGTCAACGTCTCCGGCCTGACCCTGACCGGCGGCGACGCCGGCAACTATACCGTCAACACCGTGGCCACCGGAACCATCGGCGTGATCGACAAACGTGCCCTCACCATCGCCGCGGATGATGCCGGAAAGATCGCCGGCAGTGCCGACCCGCTCCTGACCTGGCAAGTGACGCTGGGCAGCCTGGCCGGTGACGACACGATCAATGGCGGCCTGGTCCGCGCCTCAGGCGAAAACCCCGGCAACTACGCCATCACCCAGGGATCCCTGGCGGCTTCGGATAACTACGACGTCACCTTCACCGGCGCGAAGTTCACCATCACCACGGCGGCCATGCAGAATCAGCCGGTCGTCAATCCGGTCCAGAGCAGCCTTACCCCTCCGCCCGCGACATCATCCGCCTTCACGGACAACACCGGCTCAGACGACGGCGCGTCCAGCGCGAATGGTGGTGATGCCGGAACATCCGGCGGCAATGCCGGCGCCGGCAATCCGGACGCGACCGACCCCGATACGGGCCACAACAGCTCATCGTCTACCACCTGTGCCGATGGCAGCGCCTGCACCAACCAGCCCTATCCGGGCAACCAGACCTTCTCCAGCTATGTCAGCTTCCTGAGCCAATAAAAATATGTCCCTTATCAAAAACCTCCGCCTGACCGCCGTCTGCCTGTCCCCCCTGCTGCTCACGGCCCTCCCGGTGCACGCCCAGGTCATCGAGCGCCACCTGCCGGAAACGCCGCAGGTCACGACCAAGGCGCTGGTTACCCCCAATGCGGTGCCGAACGACCAGGACGCCACGCCGATCGGACCGGCCCTGCAATCCATCGTCCTGCTGGGAGCAGACGAAGCCGTTCACGGCGATGTTTCCACCGGCATCACTGTCGGCGCGGTGGAACGCCTGCGCGGCGACGCCGTACAGGCCGACCTGCGCCAGCGCCTGCAGCCCTTTCTCGGCCAGACCCTTTCACGCAAGCTGATCGCCGAGATCGAGGCCGCTGTCGCTCAGGATTACCGCGACCTGAACTATCCGTTCGTTTCCCTCTCCACGCCGGAGCAGGAAATCGACGGCGGTGTCCTCCAGGTGCGGGTGATCGAATTCCATGCCGGAGACATTTCGGTAAAGGGCGCTTCGGACCGCGAAGCCGCCTATGTGCGGTCACGCGTGGCGCTGGAAAGCGGTGACGCGATCAATGCCCGCGAACTGACCTATGACCTGAACGGCCTGAACCGCTATCCCTTCCGCCAGGTGCAGGCCGCCTTCACGCCGGGGCAGACCCTGGGCGCCAGCGACATGCAGATGACCGTGCGCAAGACCAAGCCCTGGCAGGCCTATGGCGGCTACAGCAATGACGGCTCGCCTTCGACCAGCTTCGACCGTTACTTCATCGGCGGCGCGGTGGGTAATCTGCTGGGCCATGACAGCGTGCTGTCGGCGCAGGCGACCGCTTCGCGCGATGCCCTGGCGGGGGAAAACAATCCGCATTACCGCAGCTTCGCCCTGAACTATACCCTTCCGGTCGGGCGGCGTGGCCTGATCGAAGCCACGGCCGATACAGTCACCACCTGGCAAGCCACGGACCCCTTCGCCGTGCGCCTCAAGGCGACGGAAGGCAGCATCGGCTACCGGGCGGCCCTGTCGAAGCTTTATGGCGATCGCGGCCTGACGGATATACGCTTCGGCATCGAGGCGCGCCACCAGACCGGCACCACCTATTTCAGCGGCATCGATGTCTATGACGTTTCCGTGGATGTGTATCAGTTCTACGCCGGTCTGCACCATGCGGCCTCCGATGCGGTGGGGGCCGCCAACTGGGATCTGGCCCTGCACATGAGTCCCGGCGATATCAGCAACGGCAACAGCGCCGAACAGATGTATCTCTATTCGCAGGGCCGCCTGCCCGGCGCCACCTACACCTACCTGACCGGCAGCTACGACCGGCTCACACGGTTAGGCGATACCCTCAGTCTGAAGACGCAGATCTTCGGCCAGTTCACGCCGGTGGCCCTGCCCCGTACCGAACAGGCCGGTGTCGGCGGCACCTGGCTGGTGCGTGGCTACAGCCTGGACAGCGGCGCGGCCGATACCGCCCTGATCCTGCGCAACGAATTGCACATGCAAGGTCAAATCTGGGGGAACGGTTCGATCGATCCTTACGCCTTCACCGACCTGGGCTATGGCCGGGACAACTTCGCCCGCAGCGAAATCGGCCTGGCCTCGGCCGGGATTGGCGCCAGCATCCGCCTGATTTCTCATGTGGCGCTCAGGATCGACGCCGCCGCCGCCCTGGCGCCCAGCGGCCTGGTCCGCCCCGGTGACATAACCGCCCATACCCGCCTGCAACTGGCCTTCTGATGCGTCTGGCTGATCCGTCTGGTTAATCCGTTTGGCCGAATTCGACCGGAACCGTCATGGCTATGCGTTCGCCCGTGACTTCCGCCGGCGGGACCGGCAGGGGTTGCGCGGCAGCCAGCATGTCCAGCGCGGCCTGGTCGAGTTCGCCGACGCCGGAGGTCTTTGCGATTCGCCCCGACAGGACACGGCCCTGCCGGTCGATGGTGAAGGCCAGCATCACCACGCCACGCAAATGCCGCCGCCGGGCCTGAGGCGGATACACCTTGAAGCTTTCCAGATGCAGCCGCACCTTCGCCGCATAACCGGTCGCCGCTTTCGGATTGCCGTTGGCGGCCGGAGCGCTGGACCGGGAAGCCGCCGGCTGCGGAGACGCCGGAGCCGGATGACCCCGTGCAGCCGGTTGCCCGCCACCGGATGAGGTGGCCGGTGATGGCGCGGTCTGTGGGGTTGCCGGTGCGGATTCAGCGGATGAAGCCGGCGATTGGACCTGGGTCTGGGCTTGGGTTTCGGCCTGCGTCTGAGCCTTTGAGGTCGCCGCGGAGGCAACAGGTTCGGATGAAGGCGGTGGCCTGACAGGCGTCTGGGCAGGCGGTTCGGCAGTCTCAACGACCTCGGCCTCAGGCGTTCGTCCGACCAGCGAAACAGTCATGGCCATTTCCGCCACGGGCGGCTTCGTCTGCGGCAGGGTAAAGACCAGTATGGCAAGAAAGGCTCCGTTGATCAGAACGGAGCCTCCGGTCGCCCACAGGATATTTCCGGGCGATGCCATGGAATTTAAAACGTCTTGCCGACCGTGAGACGCACCGTCTGGCCCGCCGCCGGCAGATAGCTGAGGTGCGGCTGGTAATAGAGATCGAAGATATTGTCCCAGTTCAGGCGGACATCGACCCCTTCCAAGGCACCGCTTTGCGGCCGCCAGGTCAGGAACAGATTGTGAACATCATAGGAATCGGTGGTCGAGGATACGGCGCCGGTCGTGGCGGAATAGGCATTCTGGCGGCCCGCGAATTCGCCACGCCAGCCAAGGGAGAGGCCCCAGGCCGGCACGACCCAGCCCGCCGTCAGGTTCAGTTGCTCCGCCGGGATGGTGTTGAAGGCGATCCCGGTCAGCTTGTTATAGCCATTGACGGTTGAATAGGCTGCACGGGTATAGAAACGGCGGGCAGCGTATTCGGCCTCCACTTCCGCGCCGGCATAGCGCGCCTCGCCGACATTGGTATAGGCCGAAGCCGTATTCGAGGTGCGGGTGATCAGGTTGGTGAAATCGTTCTGGTAGACGGTCAGTTTCAGGTTCAGCGCGTCATTGCCGGTAAAGAGGCCCCTTTGCGCATAGGAAGCGCCGATTTCCTTGTTTTCCGAGACTTCCGGTTTGAGGTTCAGGCTGATGGTCTGAGCCGCGCCGCGCGTGTAAATCTCATCGAGAATCGGCAGGCGCTCGGTATGCGACAGCGAGCCGAAGACATTGATGCGCGAAGTCACGGCATAGAGCACGGCCAGCTTGGGCGAAACGGCGTCGAGATCGACATCCGACGGCGTGCCGGTGGAGCCGACGACATAGGTGCCGGCGCCGGGCTTCAGCTTCGACTTGTCATAGCGGACGCCGGGAATAAGCGTCAGCTTGTCGCCGACCAGGATTTCATCCTGCACATAGAGGCTGATGCGGTTCATGTCGCCTTCCGGGTGGGTGGTCGCGCCATTGGTCACCGTGCCGGTCTGGCTGTAGCGCGGATTGCGGCGCTGCTGATCGTAGGTCTGGATGCCGACGGTCAGGAAGTGATCGAGCGCCCCGGTCTTGAAGGTCGAGACGTTCTCGATCTTCGCCTGCACGGTTTTGTAGGTATATTGCGAGCTGTAGCCGAGCGAGCCGGGCGAGAACTCGTTATCGGTCTGGTCGGTGGCCGATTCGTCGAAGGCGATCTGCGCCTTCAGATCCAGCCAGTCATTGCCGGCAAAGCCGTTGTCATAACCGATGACATAGTTGGTATCCTCGGTCTGGCGGCGCACCATGCTGGGGAAGGCGGCGGCCTGCTGGTCGTACATCTGCCAGGAATCGCTGCGCCATTTCTGCGCTGAGGCCCAGAGGCTGTGCTGGCGGTCGCCGCCGATATAATAGCGCGTCTTGACCAGAGCCGAGGCGCCCGATGCCTGCGACGGGGAAACCGTATCGCCGTTGCCGTCCTGATAATCGTCCGATGTGCGGCTGTTGGCCATGATCAGCAGGTCGAGGTTTTCAGTCGGCTTGAGGGCGGCGATCACCGAGGCCAGCGTACCCTCGCCATTGCTGACGTAACCGGCCTTGGTGCGCAGGGCGAAGCGGTCATCGCCTTTCAGGAAATCAGAGGCGTCCTTGGTGGTGAAATTGACCGTACCCGCCAACGCGCCCGTGCCGTAGACGGTGGAAGAGGACGGACCACGCAGTACTTCAACCCGCTTGTAGAGTTCCGGATCGGTGAACAGGCTGCCCATGCGGTAGCCCTCGAAGAACTTGGTCACGCCGTCTATGGTGAAGACGACCCGGCTGTCAGATTCGGACAGCGCCGTGCCCATGCCGCGGATATTGAGGCCCTGGCCCAGTGAGGACACACCGCCGGCGGCATCCACCCCGGCCACGTCTTCGAGCAGGTCGCCCACCGTGCCCGCCTGGGCATTGTCGATATCTTCCTGATCGAGCACGGTCACCGATTGCGGCGTATCGATGGCCACCTTCTCCTTGCCGGTCGAAACAACGATCTTGCCGAGCGACAATTGCGTGGTGGCGTCATTGCCTGCGCTTTCGGTCGTTTCCTGGGCGAAAACCGGCGCGGACAGCAGGCATACCGCCAGCGCTGTGGTCGCCATCAGACGTGCGTGTTTAAAGGGGGACATCCCAAAACTCCTCAGATTGCAAAAAAGGGTTGTGCCGGTTATGCCGGTCAATATATGAGAATAATTCTCATTAACGATAGCGAACACAATGTCAACACTATTGCAAACAAGAATCATTCGCAGTATTGCATCCTGACATTTCCGCCACAGACCGAAGGGGATTCATACACACCATGTCACATCATCTGAAGACCAGCCTGCTTGCCGTAACGATAGCCGGCCTGTTCGCCGCGTCCGCCCTGGCGCATTCGCCCTACCTGAAACCCAACACCTTCACGCCGGACAGCAAGCGCACCCACGTCACGGTCGAAGCGTCTTTCGCCGAGGGTGATCTGCGCCCGGACGTCGCCATGAAGTCGGACGCCTTCCACGCCGTGGCGCCCGATGGCCAGGTGGTGCCGCTCACGCCCGCCGCCAGCCTGTCCGACGCCACCTTCCTCGAAGTGCCGCTGACTCAGGATGGCACATATCTGATCACTTCCGGCGTGCGCCAGGGCCGCGTGGCCAAGGCGGCGATCAAGGACGGGCAGGTGCGCTTCCTCGAAAACGGCGGAACGCTCAATCCCGGTGAAACCGCCGTCGATGTCCGCAGCATCACCCGCGCCGATGTCTATGTCAGCCACGGCAAGCCCGCGCCACACGACATCACCACCGAACCGGGCGTTGAAATCCATCCGGTCACCGCGCCTTATGACGCCTATGCCGGCGAACCGTTCAAACTGGCCGTGCGCGAAAACGGCAAGGGACTGGCGGCCGAAGTCACCGTGATCGCCGATGGCGAAACCTATAACGGGAAATCCGCACCTGTCGTCCTGCAAACCGATGCGTCCGGTCAGGCCAGCTTCACGCCGCCGAAGGCCGGTCTTTACCTGATCCAGACGCGTGTGCGCCGCGCTTCGCCCAATACGCCCGGCCTGTGGCTCAGCAACACCGCCACCCTCACCCTCGAAGTCCTCCCGCAATAAGGCCCAAAAACAAGGTATCATCATGAAAACCTCCCTCCCCCTTGCCCTGCTCGCCCTGCCGCTGCTGGCGGCGGCGCCTTTGGCCCACGCGGCCTCCCATTCCATCACCACCTTCATTGAGGAACAGGACCTCAACGGCGATGGCAAGGTGTCCATGGCCGAACTGAAGGCTGGCCGCCAGGTCGGTTTCATGAAGGCTGATTTCGATGAAAGCGGCGGCCTGACCGAAATCGAATATGTCAGTGAATTCGAGGGCCGGCTGATGCTGAAACTCAGCCAGATCGCCGATCCCGAAAAGCGTCTGGAAGAGCAGCAGCGCCAGATGCGTCAGGCTCATGTACGCTTCGGCGTGCTCGATACCGATAAGAACGGCCTGATCGACTACAATGAATATCTGGCCTCCGGCGTGAAAATGTTCGAGCGCCAGGACCGCGATAAGGACGGCTTCGTCACCGACAAGGATCGTATCCTGCTGGAGCAGGAAGCCAAGGCCGGCAAGGGCGATGATTTCATCGCGCCGTAACCGGACCATAGCCGCCTCTCTCCTGGCTGCGGCGGCCAATAAAAAAGCCCTGCCGGCCTCGGAGGCGGCAGGGCTTGTCGGATCGCAGGGCGACTGAGCCTTGCATCGAACCCGGCCCCTCATAAAGAGCGGCCGGGTTATAGGCTTTAGAAGCTGCCGCGCAGCACGAGGGAGACGCGCTGATCGGCCACAGTCCAGTTGTGCTTGTAGATAAGCGACTGGCTCATATTGCCCTGCGTGCCGTAGTACCAGTTGTCACGCTCATCGATCGAGATGACATTCTTGGTGTCCAGCAGGTTGACGGCCTGAATGCCGATCTTGAAGTTCTGGTTCAGGCTGTAGAGCAGCGAGGCGTCAAGCTGGCCGTAGTCTTCCATATAGGCCGGGGCCTGGACGTTGGAAGCCGAGGCCGACATCAGGTAACGCGAGCGCCAGTTGTAGGCCAGGCGGGCGTCGATGCCATACTTGTTGTACATCAGGGTGAAGTTGTATGAGTAGCGCGACAGTTGCTCCAGCGGCAGTTGCAGCTTCGACGAACCGATCTGGGCGGCGTCGAAGACGTTGCCGGAGGTGTTCTGCGTGCCCTTGGTGGACAGGATGGTGAAGTTCACATCCGTACCCAGGCCGCTCAGGACACCCGGCAGGAAGTCATAGAAGAAGGTGTTCTGGAACTCGATGCCAGTGATCTTGCCGTGGCCGTGGTTTTGCGGGATCGTGCCGACAACGGTTTCGGTGACGCCGTTGTTGGTGATCTGCAGCGAAGCCAGGTCGCTCTGGATGTAGTCGTAGATTTCCTTGTCGAACAGGCCGAAGGACAGCATCGAGCCGGGCTTGATGTACCATTCATACGACAGGTCGAACGAGGTCGCCTTCATCGGCTTCAGGTTTGGATTGCCCGAATAGAAGCTGAAGGCGGCGCCGGTGTTGTACATGACCGGCGTACAACTGGTTGGTGTGATGTGCGTCGTGGTATTTTCCACACCAACTTCACAGTTTTCATCGTTAATCGTATCGAGTTGGTCTTGAGTATATGTTCCGCCAGCCGCTTGGTTCAGAACATTGTCCGCACCCGTCGCCAGACGCTGCTGATAGGTACCGTACATGGTGAAGGACGGCTGCAACTGGTAGAAATCCGGACGCACGATCGAGGTGGCCGCCGCGAAGCGGATGGCCATGTCGGAGCGCGGCTTGAAGCGCAGGTTCAGGCTCGGCAGAACGTTGGTATAGCTGTTCTTGTACTCGCTCTTGACGTTGGAGCCATCGGCGAACAGCAGGGCCTGGAGGGCCGCAGACGAATAGGCCGAAGTGTCGCCCGTGGTGTTGGTCAGGGACGCGATGTGGCCAAGGCCGCTCGAATTGGTGTCGGTCTTGACGGCGCGGATGCCGAAATTACCGTCCCATTCCAGTCCGCGGCCGAACAGGGTGTCATGACCGAAACGCAGCATGCCGTAGACAGCCGTGGTGCGTTCGCGTTGCAGATTGGTGCCCAAGCCCGAAGTCGAGGTCGGGGCATAGTCGTAATTGCCGTTGAAGGCCTGCCAGAATGAACCATCGCTCGGCGTCGTCGAACCGGCGTTCACCGCATTCCATATCCACATATAGCCGGCGAGGCTGCCATCCGCGAACGGGCTGTATTGTCCCGCGCTTGCGCCCTGACCCCAATCCGGCACAGTGCCGTTACCGCAGGTTTCGCAATAATAGCCGTAGGTGTATTCCGGATAGGCCGCGAGATTGCTGCCCAGGTTCGGCGTGAACCAAAGCTTTTGCAGATATTCCGCTGTAGCGGTCGTGCTCTTCGCCAAATTCATGCTGGGCATCCACAGCGATGGCGGGGCCGCCACATCGCCACCGAAGAAGTTCGAGAAGCTGACGATTTCCTGATTTTCCGGGAACGAACCGGCCGTCGCCGTCTGGCCGGTGAAGGCCCACGGCGCCGCGATGGCGTTCCAGTTATAGCCGCTGTCGCGTTGGATCGAATACCGGTCCGTGGCGCGAACGCCGAACTTGACCGAGCGGAAGAAGTCGCTGTCGAAATCATAGCCGGCATCGAACTTCAGCGTGTTCTGACGCGCCTTGTCGATTTCCGAATGGTCCATAGCGGCGTAAAGGCTGAAGACATCCGGCGTCGCGGTCAGATCGCCCATGGTGATGACCGGCAGGTCGCCCGTCAGATCCAGACCGATGCCCCCCGTCGCCGTCATGAAGTTGTAGACGGTGAAGTCGGTATTGGTGCGCTTGCTGTCGACATGCTGGAAGTCACCGCTGACGGACCAGCGGTCGCCATGCCATTTGAAGCCGGTCGAGAAGTCGCCGGTCTGGCTGTCATCGACACCGTAGCGGGTGCCGAGATTAAGCAGGAAGCTGTTGGCGACCTGATTACCGCCACCACCATTATCGACAATCGTGCCGGTCAGGAAATTGCCGTTTTCATCGAAGGTGAAATCCGTACCCGTGGCCGGACGGTTTTCAAAGCTCTGGTTGTTGGTCGCCGAACAGCAGGCCGAGGTCTGGGCAAAATGGTCGGCATTGATCAGACGAGCCTTGGAACCGAAATAGGTGGCGTAGATTTCAGTCTGGTCATTCGGCTTCCACTGGAAGGCGCCATAGACGCCATCACGGGTCTTGTCGCGGTCTTCCAGCCGGTATTGCACGCCGGTTGGCACCATGACCGTGCCCGTCGTACCAGGGATTTCGTTACAGGGAGTCCCTGCAGAATCGTCATCCGAGCAATTGCCATTGTAGCTGAAGGAAGCGCCACCGTCATAGGACGCCTGCACCACGTCGCCGTGCGCATTGTACGGATCGACTTCCAGTGCGTTCAGGCGGCTCTTCAGTTCGGAGTGGGCCACGTCAACGAGGATACCCATTTCGCCGACCTTGGTGTCGAAGCGCTTGGACAGCAGCACCGAAGCCGAGGGCGTCCATTCCTTGCGCAGACTGCCGTAGGTGGCGTCCGCCGAGAAGGCGATCTTGTCGCCCTTGGAATCAAACGGCATCCAGGTGCGCAGATTGACCGTGCCGCCCAGGCCGCCTTCGACGATTTCCGCCGAGGGGTTCTTGTAGACATCGACGCCCGCCGCCAGTTCCGGCGTGACGTCTTCCCAGCCGAGCGCGCGACCGTTCTTGGCGCCGAACGAGTCACGGCCATTGATTTCCGAGCGGACCCAGGTCAGGCCGCGGATCATGACGCCCGATCCTTCGACGTTCAGGCGGTCGATATCGCGGGGTTCGTTGGTGCGGCCGATAGTGACGCCGGCGATGCGTTGCAGGGCTTCGGTGACCGAACGGTCCGGCAGGGCGCCGATATCGACGGCGGTGATCGAATCGACGATCTGGTCGGCGTTCTTCTTGATCTGCTGCGCGTTTTGCAGCGCCTTGCGCTGGCCGCTGACGATGATCACCGGGGAGTCATCGGCCGCTGCATCAGGGGCCGGGGCGGTGTCCTGAGCGTAGGCGCCGGCAGCGATGAGCGCCAGACCGGAGGCGGCTGACAATAACGCCAGAATTCGGGTTTTCGTAACGTTCATGGTAATCTCCCTCAATATTTTTTTGCTATGCAGCGACGGGAGGCCGCTGAATTGGTCCCATATATCCAAGCTGGATTTGGAATTCAAATTATTATTTCAAATTGCAATATTGAAACTTATTTGAAATTTTCTCATTATTTTCAATTACTTTAATTGTATGATAGCGCTTCCAATATTGTGATATAAATGTACCATGCAAAAAATACCCAATACCAATGTTCCGCGAATTGAGGCGGCGCATCGGCAAGATTTTCAAATAAGAAATCTCGCCCTAGCGACATGTGAAATATAAAAAATGCTCGATACGCGGGATGCCGATTGAAAATGACACCGGTTTCCTATAGGCTCCGTTTTAACAGATCACCCGGCAAAGGGGGCCACAAGGCCGGCCAAAAACCAGATCGCACAACAAAAGAAACGGGGAATAAGTGAATACGTCCAGCGTCATCCTGGACCAGGTCACCAAGTCTTTCAGCGGCCATGATGTCATCAAGGGCGTCTCGCTGGAGGTCAAGAAGGGTGAACTGGTCGTCTTCGTCGGCCCCTCGGGCTGCGGAAAATCCACCCTGCTGCGCCTGATCGCCGGGCTGGAAATACCCACCAGCGGCCGCATCGACATCGCCGGTGAAAACGTCACCTATGCCCATCCGTCTAAGCGCGGCGTGGCCATGGTCTTCCAGTCCTACGCCCTCTATCCGCACATGACGGTCGAGGACAATATCGGCTTCGCCCTGCGCATCAAGGGGGTGCCGCGCACCGAGATCAAGCTCAAGGTCCGGGCCGTCGCCGAAACCCTGCAACTGGGCCACCTGCTCCACCGCCTGCCCAAGGCGCTGTCCGGCGGGCAGAGGCAGCGCGTCGCCATCGGCCGCGCCATGGTGCGCGAACCCGATGTCTTCCTGTTCGACGAACCCCTCTCCAATCTCGATGCTTCCCTGCGCGGCCAGATGCGGGTGGAGATCGCCGGCCTGCATGCCCGCCTGGGCGCCACCTCGGTCTATGTGACACACGATCAGGTCGAGGCCATGACCCTGGCCGACAAGATCGTGGTGCTTAATGGCGGCCGCATCGAGCAGGCTGGCCCACCGATGGAACTATACCGCCGCCCGGCCAACCTGTTCGTCGCCACCTTTATCGGCTCACCGGGAATGAATATCCTGCCGGTGAAACTGGCTGGGGCGGAACGCGACCGGGTGACCGTCACCACGGCACAGGGGCCGATCACACTGCCGCGCGTCAATGCCCGCGTGGTGGCCGGCGCGGAAGCCAGCCTCGGTCTGCGCCCGGAAAGCCTGTCGCTCACCACCGCCGGAAAGGGCCAGTTATCGGGCTATGTCAACCTGATCGAACGGCTGGGCGGCGAAACCTTCGCCTATGTCGCCCTGAAAGGTTTCGAGGCCCCGCCGGTCATCGTCCGGCTGGATGGCGAGGCTGAACTACGAGTGCATGACGAGGTGCATCTCGCCATCGACGGTCAACGCGCCCATCTGTTCGGCGCCGACGGCCTGGCGCTCGGCCATGCACCGGATACGAAGGTGGCCTCCTGATGTCCGGCGCCTCCATCTATGCCAGCCGGCGCGCAGGCTTGCTCTATATCGCGCCTTTCGCCATCGGCTTCCTGCTGTTCACCGCCTTTCCATTTGTCGCTTCCTTCATCCTCAGCCTGACCGATGCCCGGCTACAGGATCAGCTCGGCGACGCCCATTTCATCGGCTGGTCAAACTATGCCGGCATGTGGGGTGACGCCACCTTTCGCAAATCGCTCGGCGTCACCTTTTTCTACGTCTTTGTCACCGTGCCGCTGAAACTGGCCTTCGCGCTTCTGATCGCCGTTGTACTCAATTTCAAGCTGCGCGGCATCGGCCTGTTCCGCACCGCCTTCTACCTGCCGTCGATCCTGGGCGGCAGTGTCGCCATCGCCGTGGTCTGGCGCTTCGTCTTCGCCGGCGACGGACTGGTCAACCAGTTCCTGCACGGGGCCGGCATCGGCGGGGTCAACTGGCTGGGTGAACCTTCGACCGCCATGTTCTCGATTATCCTGTTGCGCCTGTGGCAGTTCGGTTCGGCCATGGTCGTCTTCCTCGCCGGTCTGAAAGCGATCCCCGAAGACCTCTACGAAGCCGCCGATCTCGATGGCGCCTCGCGCCTGCGCCAGTTCTGGATGATCACACTGCCCCTGCTGACGCCGGTGCTGTTCTTCAATTTCATCATGCAGATCGTCCAGGCCTTTCAGGAGTTCAACGGCCCCTACATCATCACCGGCGGCGGCCCGATGAAATCAACCTACCTGCTGCCGCTGATGATCTATGAGGAAGCGTTCAAATACTTCAATCTCGGCTATTCCTCGGCCCTGTCATGGGTGCTGTTCGTCATCATCGCCCTGTTCACGGCCCTGGCCTTCTGGTCGCAACGATTCTGGGTTTTCTATGCCCAGGAACGCAACGATAAAGGAGGGCACTGATGAGCACGATCTCCGTACATGGCTGGCGACACCACCTGCCGCTGATCAACGCCATCCTCCGCTACGGCGTGCTGATCGGCGTCGGTTTTCTGATGCTCTATCCGCTGTTCTGGATGATCGGCGGGGCCTTCAAGAACAATCATGAAATCTTCGCCTCGCCGGGCTTCATTCCGTCGCACCCGACGATGGACGGCTTCACAAAGGGCTGGAAGACCTCGACCGAATACACCTTCGCCACCTACCTGCTGAATACGATGAAGATCGTCATCCCTAAGGTGATCCTGACGGTGATTTCATCGGTCATCGTCGCTTACGGCTTCGCGCGCTTCGCCATTCCCGGCCGCAAGCTGTTGTTCGCACTTTTGATGGCGACCGTTCTGCTGCCCAAGTCGGTCCTGCTGATCCCGCAATATTTGATGTTCCGCGAATTCGGCTGGCTCGATACCTACCTGCCGCTTTACATTCCGCAGGCCTTCGCGGTGGAGGGCTTCTTCGTCTTCCTCATCATCCAGTTCATGCGCAGCCTGCCGGTCGATATGGAAGAAGCGGCGGTGATGGACGGCTGCAACTCGTTCCAGGTGCTGATCCTGATCGTCTGCCCGGTCATCCTGCCGGCGATCATTTCCGTCGCCCTGTTCCAGTTCATGTGGAGCATGAACGACTTTCTCCAGCCGCTGATCTATCTGTCGAGCGTCGAGAAATATCCGGTGGCGCTGGCCCTCAAGATGTCGATCGATGTGACCGAGGCCACGTCATGGAACGAAATCCTGGCCATGTCGGTCATCGCGCTCGCACCATCGCTGATCCTGTTCTTCGTGGCGCAGAAATACTTTGTCGAAGGCGTGACCTCCGGGGCGGTGAAGGGATGAGCGCTTCATTCACACGCCGCACTGCTATAGCGGGCATGGGCGCGTTGGCCGCCTGCTCGCCCCGCACCGCGCCCGGTCCGAAGCGCCAGGTCACCCTGCGCATGAGCTGGTGGGGCGGGGCTTCGGCGCACAAGGCGACGCTGGAGGCCCTGCGCCTGTTCATGCAGCGCTATCCGCATATCGAGGTGCGCGGCGAATATACCGGCTTTCTCGGCCATCTGGAGCGCCTGACCACCCAGATCGCCGGCCATACCGCACCCGACCTGATGCAGATCAACTGGTACTGGCAGGTGCTGTTCTCGCGTGACGGAAAGGGCTTCTACGACCTCAATACCTTATCGAAAGAGATCGACTTTTCGCAGTACGACGCCCGCACGCTGGGCATGGGCGACCGCAACGGCCTGCGCAACGCGCTTTCGGTCGGCAATGCGGCGCGGCTGTTCTATTTCAACCGCACCACCTATGACAAGGCGCGGCTGCCCCTGCCGGATTCATGGGAAAGCCTGCTGGCTGCCGGACCGAAGATGCGTGAGGCTTTGGGAGACACCTATTATCCGATCGACGGCACCTTCCAGGACTTCATCGCCATGGCGCGGTCGCGCATCGTGCAGAAAACCGGCAAGCCGCTGGTCGATGATGTCAACAAGCGCCTCAACTGCACGCCACAGGATATCGCCGAAATGGCGCGGCTTTACGGCGGCCTGACGCGCAACCACAGCCTGCCGGCGGCCCGTGTGCGCGCCGCCTACGGCAATGTGGCCCAGCAGGAGATGCGGCCGTGGATCAACGGCCAGTTCGCCGGCTGCTATCTGTGGAACTCGTCGATCGACAAGTTCACCGATACGCTCAGGCCGGGTGAGCATATCGAACTGGCCTCCTATCCGCTGATCCCCGGCGCGACGGATGCCGGCCTGCTCTACCGCCCGGCCATGATGTTCGCCATCAACCGCCAGACGCCGCATCCACAGGAAACCGCCCTGCTGCTCAATTTCCTGATGAATGATCCGGTTGGGGTCCGCGCCATGGGCCTGAGCCGGGGCGTGCCGTCCTCGGCCATCGCCCGGCGCACCTTGACGGAAGACGGCCTGATGACCGGACTCAAGCTCGACAGCGAGGCCGAGCTGGCGAAACTGCCGATCACCGTGCTGGAAAGCCCGTGGTTCGAGCATCCGCGCGTGCGTGATGGTTTTCAGGATATTCTGGAGATGCAGGGCTATGGCGTGATCGATGAAGCGACGGCAAGCCGGCGGCTTTATGACGACATCAATGCCATACTGGCGCGCGTAATCCGATGACTCTATCGGTCGTCGCCACTATGCCGACCGCGCTGGCGCTGGAAGTGGCCAATGGGCAGTGTTTCCGCAGCCCCGCGCCGCATCGCGTCCGGGTGGATGACGTCGAGGTTTTGGTAACGGACCGCAACAGCTTCACCCTGCGCGATTTGAAAAGCGATACGGATTATCGCATTGAAGTGGAAAGCGGCGGTCAGGTTTATAAACTGACGGCGCGCACCAAGCCGCTCACTGCCGTGCTCGATCCGCGCGCTTTCGGAGCCAAAGGCGATGGTATGAGCGACGATAGCCGCGCCTTGCAGGCCGCGCTTTCCGCCTGTCCACCCAATGGTCTGGTGCGGCTGGACGGCGGCGATTTCGTCTCCGGCCCGTTGTTCCTGCATAGCCAGACCCGTCTGGAAGTGATGCATGACGCACGTCTTCTGGGACTGCGCGATATCAACGCCTGGCCGCTCCTGCCGGGCACGCTTCCCGGCCCGGATGGTCAGCCGGTCTTCCTCGGCTCGTGGGAAGGCGAACCGGTCACCTGTCATGCTGCTTTATTGAATATCCTGTCGGCGGAAGATGTGATGATCTACGGCGAAGGCCTGATCGATGGCCGCGCCGGCATAGACACTTGGTGGTCACGGGATCTTATCGCTCACGAGAAGCGCGTTCCGCGCGTCTCTCCGCGGGGGCGGCGAACGATCGCCGACGCCCGGTCGGACGCTGAAGAATTTGCGTCCTTCGCCGGCTGGCGGTCCCGCCTGGTTTTCGCCGTGGACAGCCAAAACCTGACCTTCGAGGGCGTAACACTGGCGAACAGCCCGTCATGGACCCTGCACCCGCTCCACTGCACCGATGTCCGCGTCGCCAACCTGTCGATCACTGCCCCTACCGACAGCCCCAATACCGACGGCCTAAATCCCGAAAGCTGCACCGGCGTCACCATCACCGGCGTCCATTTCACCGTTGGCGACGACTGCATTGCCCTCAAATCCGGCAAGATCGGCATGGCCAAACAGGCTTTACGTCCGACCCGCGATGTCGCCATTTCCAACTGCCATATGCAGGATGGCCACGGCGCCGTGGTCATCGGCTCGGAAATGGCTTCGGGCGTTTACGACGTCCGGGTGCGCGACTGCCTGTTCACCGGCACCGACCGTGGTCTGCGCATCAAGACCCGGCGCGGGCGCGGTAAGGACGCCATTGTGCAAAATATCCATTTCGACAATATCCGCATGGAAAATGTCGGCACGCCCTTCGTCATCAACAGTTTCTACTGGTGCGATCCCGACGGCAAAAGCGATTATGTGGGAAGCACCGAACCGCTGCCGGTCGATGATGGCACACCGTCGCTCGGCGGCTTTACGCTGACCCGCATCCACTGCACCGGCGTCAGGCTGGCCGCCGCCTGGCTTTTGGGCCTGCCCGAAAGGCCGGTCGATGGCATTACCATCGACGGCTTTTTCGTGCGTTATGCCGCCGATGTCATGCCCGAACCGCCGGACATGGCCGCCTCTATCCCCGCCGTGGCCCGTCAGGGAATCCATATCCGCAATGCCCGCCATGTCCGCCTCGATCATATCGATATCGCAGGTCAGGACGGCGAAACTCTCACACTGGAGTCCGTATCGTGATCGTCATCCCGAAAATCCCCGAAGATGTCGCCAGAGCACCCGTGCAACGCGCCTTCCATCTGGACAAGGGTACAATCCGCAAACTGTCGGCTTTCGGCGCGCAGGTGCCGGTCTTTATCGAGGCCTATATCCGGAGCTGGAAACCCTACAAGGATTTGTGGAACTACGAGGACGGCATGATTTGGCTGGGCGCGCTCGATCTTCATGAGGCTACCGGTGATGCCGCCCTGCTCGATTTTGTCCGCAACGAAGCCGAGCGCCGCATTACCTCCGAAGGCGGCATGACGACCTTCGATTCCGATGAATACAATATCGACAATATCCATGCCGGACGCATCCTGCCACGCCTTTACGCCCTCACCGGCGATGAGCGTTACCGCATAGCGATGGACCGGCAGTTCTCGCAATTGCTTACCCATCCGCGCACGCAATCGGGCAATTACTGGCACAAGCAGATCTATCCGTGGCAGGTCTGGCTGGACGGCCTTTATATGGCCCAACCCTTCCAGACTGCTTATGCCCGCCTCGCTGATCGACCGGAATTGTTTGCCGATACGATCCGTCAGTTTCTGGCCGTCGAGGCCAATCTGAAAAACACCGATACCGGCCTTTACCATCACGGCTGGGACGAATCGCGCACCGAACGCTGGGCCGATCCGGTAACCGGCCGCTCGCCGTGCGTCTGGAGCCGCGCCATGGGCTGGTGGGTGATGGCCCTGGCCGATGTCTGTGAGACGGCGGAGGGCCTTGACGGCCACGAAGACATCGCTCGCCTGTTGCGCGAGAGTCTCGACGCCCTGCGCCGGGTACGGAAACCCGATGGATTGTGGTATCAGGTCGCCGACCAGGGCAATCGTGAGGGCAATTATGAAGAAACCTCAGCCTCGCTGATGATCGCCTACGCCCTGATGAAGGCGGCGCGGCTGGGTATCGCCGGCTCCGATACGGCCGCCGAAGGTTTCGCGGCCCTGCGCCTGATCTGCGATCGCTTCGTCACCCCCTCCGCGCTGGAAGGCATATGCGGTGTGGCGGGCCTGGGTAATACGCCTTACCGCGACGGCACTTATGCTTATTATCTGTCGGAAAAGATCACACCCAACGATCCGAAGGGCGTTGGCGCATTGATGATGGCCCTGTCGGAAGGCCTGCCCCTCATTACGGCCTGATTTTAAATATGAAAAAGGTTGTTGCCACAACTATGGCAAAATTATCGCAGTTTTGACAGAACGACGATTTTTAATGCTACCGGTGTCATTCTAGGCGGATATGACCTTGCCAGTCTAAAAATTCTATGCCTAGTTGCTGAACATCGACGTTATATGAATCTTGTCCGATTCAATGACACCGGTGTCAATTTATAAGCCGAAGCGAAGCCCCAAAAGGCTTCCATTCATACGAACAGCCGGATGCAAACCTCCGGACTGTTGGCAAAACGGGGAGTAAAAAACCGATGCTGAAACCGACCGACGCCAGAGTTGCGTCAAAATTCACCAAAGCCCTCGCCCTGAGCGCTTCCGTCGCCGCCATCGCCATGGCCGGCGGCCTGTTCGCCGGTGCCGCCCTGGCCCAAGACGCCACCCAGGACGCCGCCGAAGCCACACCGGCCGCACCCGCCGATGATTCGACCCTTGTCATCGTCACCGGCTTCCGCGGCTCGCTGCAAACCGCTATCAGCGAAAAGAAGCGCTCTACCGATATGGTCGACGTGATCAAGTCGGAAGATATCGGCCAGTTCCCCGACCTGAACCTGGCGGAAAGCCTGCAACGCATTCCCGGCGTCTCAATCGATCGTGACGGCGGCGAAGGCAAGCAGATCACCGTGCGCGGCCTCAATTCGGAATTCTCGCGCACCCGTCTGAACGGCCTTGAAGCCCTGGCCACCACCGGTTCCAAGGATTCCTCCGGCGGCACCAATCGCGGCCGCGGCTTCGACTTCAACGTCTTCGCCGCCGACCTGTTCAACTCGCTGACCGTGCGCAAGTCGCTGTCGGCCGAGATCGAGGAAGGTTCGCTCGGCGCCACGGTCGACCTGCAAACCGCCCGCCCGTTCGATTACAAGGGCTTCACCATGGCCGGCTCGCTCCAGGCCGGTTATAACGACGCCTCGGAACAGACCGAGCCGCGCGGCACCTTCATGATCTCAAACCGCTGGGCCGACGGCAAGTTGGGCGCCCTCGTCTCCGTCGCCTACGGCACACGCACGGTTATCGAGGATTCGACCAACACCACGCGCTGGGAAAACGCCTACGCCGCGGGTAATGCCGGCCGCATCGGCGCCTACAGCACCGATGGCGGCGCCACTTTCATTCCGGTTACGCCCTGCACCAACAATGCGGCCAATCAGTGCAACACGACCGAAAGCAATTCCAAAAACCCGGTCCTGACCGATGCGGAAGCGTTGAAAATCAGCCATGCTCTGCATCCGCGCATTCCGCGCTATAACCACTTCGAGACGGATCAGGAACGCCTGGGCATCACCGCCGCCTTCCAGATGCGGCCGAACCCCGGCACCCTGTTCACCCTGGAAGGCATGTACGCCACCTTCGGCTCCAACCGCGACGAATGGGAAATCGAGGGCATCTCCTTCAGCCGCACCGGCGCCGGTTTCCCGAAATCCTCGGTCTATGACTATACGATCGATGATGAAGGCACCATGACCAAGGCGTCGTTCAACGATGTCGATATCCGCGCCGAACACCGCTACGATGAACTGAAAACCACCTTCCAGCAACTCAACCTGACCTGGGATCAGAACTGGGGTGACCGCCTGACCTCGAAAGTGCTGATCGGCGCTTCCAATTCGCTTCAGGATAACCCGGAACAGACCACCTTCACGTTTGAATCCTACAATGTCGATGGCTACAGCTACGACTATTCGGACATGACGCATCCGGTCTTCAACTACGGCACATCGGCCACCAATTGCTCGCCCGACCAGGCCTGTTACTGGACCTATTCCAGCAGCGCCGCGAATGGCGATGCTTCGCTAATCCGCCTGCGTCCGCAATCGGTGGAAAACAGCTTCGCCACCGCCAAGCTCGACCTGAAATATGAGCTGACCGACAATATCGATATCAAGTTCGGCGCCTCCAGCAAGAAGTACGAGTTCACTTCCACGGAATACGGCCGCTATACGTCCAATCCGCTGACTCGCGACGAAAATGCCTCCGGCGCCATCGTCAACGCGATCAACAGCGATATCGCCGGTTATTCCGAGACGGTCACGGTCGGCGGCAATACCTACCTGATCCCCAACCTCGACAAGATCCGTGACACCTTCGACTATAACTGCAACTGCTCCAACGCTTACGGGGACTTCAAGGTCAACAACACCAACTCCTCATCGATCGCCGGCAACCGCAACGCCGAGGAAGTCGATACCGGCTATTACCTGCAAGCAGATTTCCATGGCCAACTCGGTTCCATGCCGTTCCGCGGCAATATCGGCACCCGCGAGGTGCGAACTGAAACGACCGTCAGCGGTTATATCGGCACATCCGGCGCGCCAGCCCTGACCACCGTTCAGCGCAGCTATACGGACTCGCTGCCTTCGCTGAACCTGATGATCGAACCGCTGAACAACGTCTATCTGCGCTTCGCCGCGGCCAAGACCATGGCGCGTCCGACCCTGCTGTCCATGACGCCGGGCGGTGGCTCGATCAGCACCACCAACAAGACCATCACCACGGGCAACCCCTATCTCGACCCGACCCGCGCCAATACCATGGACTTCTCGGTCGAATGGTATCCGGACAAGGACACCCTGCTGACCCTCGGTCTCTTCCAGAAAGACCTGAAGAGCTATATCCAGTCGCGCGCCCAGAATTTCAAACTGAGCGAACTGGGCTATAACTATGCCGATCTGGGTGAAACCAGCGACGTCGAATACCTGGTGACCACGCCCGTCAACACGCCGGGCGGCAAGCTGAAGGGTTTTGAAATCAACATCCAGAAGCCGTTCACCTTCCTGCCGGGCTTCCTGAGCCGGACCGGCGGTATCCTGAACTACACCCACGTCGAGTCGAAGATCCAGTACTACACCTCGGCGGGCGCCACCACGACGACCGAAGCCGACCTCCTCGGCCTGTCGCCGGAAGCCTGGAACGCCACCCTCTACTATGAAGGTGACAAGCTTTCGGGCCGCGTCGCCGCCTCTTACCGCGACGGCTATCTGTCCCAGCTCGCGCCCGGCTCCTCGGCCGATTTCTGGGGCAAGCATGAGACGCTCAATATCGATGCGCAGGTGACCTATAAGATCAACAGGCAACTGACCCTGGTTCTGGAAGGCATCAACCTGACCAACGAACCGGATGACCGCTACGTCGCCTACAACACGGCTCAGGGCAACACCGCCCAGAACCTGCTGTACGATTACGGCACTTCCGGCCGCCAATACTACCTCGGCCTGCGTTACAAGTACTAGGGCCTGCTCTTCTCTGTCATAACTGGGGCGCCGGAGTCATCCGGCGCCCCCTTTTTATGAGCGGGGATGTTTTTGAAGGATAATCCATGTCGAAAGCCAGCCGCCGCGACGCCCTGAAATCAGCCGGACTGGGCCTCGGCCTGTTGTTCGGCGCTTCCGCCGCGACGAGTCAGGCCGCGACGGCATCCGCCCGTGGCGTCGAGGGGCAACGCCGGGCCGATCTGGGCGATGGCCGCTTCCTTAATCCGATCATGGCCGGCGACCATCCCGATCCGTCGATCCTGAAGGACGGGTCTGATTACTACATGACCTTTTCGACCTTCGAGGCCTATCCCGGCTTGATCATCTGGCACTCGAAGGACCTGGTGAACTGGCAACCGGTAACGGCGGCGCTGACGCGCAATATCGGCTCGGTCTGGGCGCCGGAACTATGCAGGCACAACGGGCGCTACTACCTCTATATCCCGACGAAACAGACCAAAACACCCGGCAGCAAGACCACCTCGTGGGTGATCTGGGCCGACGATATCAAGGGGCCGTGGTCGGAACCGGTCGATCTCGATCTGCCCGACCATATCGATCCCGGTCATGCGGTCGGTGAAGACGGTTCGCGCTGGCTGTTCCTCAGCGGCGGCGACCGCGTGCGCCTGAGCGATGACGGGCTGTCTACCATCGGCGCGCCCGAACACGTCTACGATCCGTGGCATTATCCCGATGAGTGGGACGTTGAAAGCTTCTCGCCGGAAGGCCCCAAGGTCACCCGCCACGGCGATTATTTCTATCTTATTTTGGCGGTCGGCGGCACGGCGGGACCACCGACCGGCCATATGGTTATTGCCGCCCGTTCGCGCTCGATCAACGGCCCGTGGGAACAGCATCCGCGCAACCCGCTGGTCCATACCGCCGCACTCGATGAAAAATGGTGGTCGCGCGGCCACGCCACCCTGGTCGAAGGCCCGAAAGGCGACTGGTGGGGCGTCTATCATGGCTACGAGAACGGCTTCTGGACCCTGGGCCGCCAGACCCTGCTGGCGCCGGTCACCTGGAGCGCCGACGGCTGGTTCGATTTCGGCGGCGGCGACCTGTCGCAACCGATAAAGAAGCCCCTGCCCGGCCCGGCCACCCCGCACGGCCTCGCGCTTTCCGACGATTTCACCACCGACAAATACGGCCGGCAGTGGAATTTCTTCAACCCCACCGCCGATGAAACCGGCCGCATCCGGCGCGAAAACGGCGTGCTGCACCTGACCGCGCGCGGCGAAGCGCCCTCCTCTTCCGCACCCCTGCTGTGCGTCGCCGGCGATCAGGCTTACGAATTCGAGTGCGATATCGAGATCGATCCGGGCGTCCGCGCCGGGCTGCTGCTGTTCTACGATTCCAGCCTCTATTGCGGACTGGGTTTCGACACGCGGACCTTCATCACCCACCAATACGGCATCGAACGCGGACGGCCCGCCAATCCCCACGGCCAGCGGATAAAACTGCGCGTGCGCAATGACCGCCATATCGTCAGTTTTCATACCTCCGCCGATGGAACAAACTGGACACGCTTCGATCGCGGCATGGAGGTTTCCGGCTATCATCACAATGTCCGTGGCGGCTTCCTGATGCTGCGGCCCGGCCTTTATGCCGCGGGCAGTGGCGAGGCTCGTTTCCGCAATTTCACCTACCGGGCGCTTTGACCGCACTTTTTCTGGAGTCTGAAGATGAAACTCTCCCTTCTTGCCTTTTCAGTGATGACGGCGCTCGTGGCCGCGCCCGCTTTCGCCGCGGTCGTCGGGGTCAATACGGCGGCGCCGGCGATCACGATGGAACGCATCGAAACCCTGCCGGCCGAAGCGCAACCCGCCTGGCGCGCCTATCTCGACCGCTCCGTGGCGCAGATGGCCGCCGACCGCGCCGCCCTGACCGCCGAAGGGACGCCGGGCGTCATCCCGCCGGTGAAGATGCGTGGCGATAGTGAAAAGACCATGCCGCTCGACCGTGCGCCGGACTGGTATGCCACGCCGGACGCGCGTCATATCGCCGATGTCATTGTCAGCTTCCAGACCCCCGCCGGCGGCTGGAGCAAGAACCAGTCACGCGACGGCGCTTTGCGCGTACCCGGCCAGGCTTACGCCGGCGATAACAATTCACGCTTCATAGCGCCCGGCGATTTCGATACGGCGCGCGACGAGCACTGGCACTATGTCGGTACACTCGATAACGACGCCACTATCACCGAGCTTCAGTTCCTCGCCCGCGTCATCACCGCGCTTCCCGGCGATGACGGCCTGCCCTATCGCACCGCTTTCGAGAAAGGCGCGGCCTATCTCTTCAACGCACAATTTCCAAACGGCGGCTGGCCCCAGGTCTGGCCGCTCGAAGGCGGCTATCACGACGCCATCACCTTCAATGACGACGCCCTGGTCCATGCCGCGGAACTGATGTCGGACATCGCATCCGGTGCCGGTGATTACGCCTTCGTGCCGGAAACAACGCGCCAGCAGGCCGCGAGCGCCCGTGACCGCGCCATCGCCTGTATCCTGACCACGCAGGTGATAGTGAATGGCCGCCGCACCGTCTGGGGCCAGCAGCATGACGCCCTGACCGAGTTGCCTGTCGCCGCGCGCAATTTCGAGCCGGACGCCCTTTCCAGCGCCGAAAGCGCTAGCCTGCTGATCTATCTGATGCAATTGCCCGATCCGTCGCCGGAAATCGTGGCGGCGGTGCATGATGGTGTCAGATGGCTGCATGAGGTCGCGCTGCACGATGTCGCGTGGACCGATGGCGGCGACAAGGCCGCTGGCCGCAAACTGGTCGCCAGTCCCGGCGCGCCCGATCTGTGGGCACGCTATTATGTGGCCGCCACCGGCCAGCCGGTCTTTGGCGACCGCGACAAGACCCTGCACGACGATGTCAACGAAATCAGCCTGGAACGCCGCAACGGTTACGCCTGGTTCAACACCGCGCCGCTCAAGGTCTTCAAGACCTATGATAAATGGAGCCACGCCCATCCGCAGGCTGCGCAATGAACCGCCGCGACAGCCTGAAACTTCTGGGCGCCGCCGGGGCTGTCATGGCCGCGCCTGCCATTGCCAAAACCGGCAGCCCCTCGGTCATGACACAGGCCGGGCCGGTCATCGGGCAGGCGAAGGCCGGCGTCGAGGTCTTTCTCGGCCTGCGCTACGGCCAGGATACCGGAAAAGCACGCTTCCGGCCGCCGGTGAAGCCGGAACCGTGGACCAAACCCTATAGCGCCGATCACTATGGCGCGGCGGCCCCGCAAGGCGGCAAGGCGGATGACTGGGGCCAGAGCGAGGACTGCCTGTTTCTCAATCTCTGGACACCGGAAGCCAGCGACCGCAAGCGGCGACCGGTTATGGTCTATATACACGGCGGGGCCTATAATACCGGCTCAGGCGGCAGCCCGCTCTATGACGGCACCAATCTGTCCCTGCGCGGCGATGTGGTGGTGGTGACCATCAATCATCGTCTGAACGCTTTCGGTTATCTCTATCTGGCGCGGCTGGAACGCGAGCTAACGGGCGCGCCGGGACCGCTGGCCTTTTCCGGTAATTGCGGCCAGCTCGATATCCATCTGGCGCTCGAATGGGTGCGCGACAATATCGCGGCCTTCGGCGGCGATCCCGATTGCGTCATGGTTTTCGGCCAATCCGGCGGCGGCGCCAAGATCGCCACCATGATGGCGACACCCGCCGCGAAAGACCTGTTCCACCGCGCCGCCACCATGAGCGGCCAGCAAGTCACCGCTTCCGGCCCCGGCAATGCCACCCTGCGCGCCACCGCCTTTCTCACAGCCCTTGGCCTGAAGCCCGACGCCGATGGGCTGGCGCAGGTGCAGACATGCCCCATGAACGATCTGGTGGCGGCGCTGAAGGCCACCGATCCGGTGATCGGCAAGGGTGGGCTTTATTTCGGCCCGGTGCTCGATGAAACCGTCCTGTTCCGTCATCCCTTCTGGCCCGATGCTCCGGCGCAATCCGCCGCCATACCGATGATGATCGGCAATACACATGACGAAACCCGTGCCTTTCTCGGCGGCGATCCGCATAATTTCGACCTGACCTGGGAGGAACTGCCGGCGAAGCTGCCGCCGCAATACCGCGTCGATATCGATCCTTATCTGGTCATCGACACCTACCGCCGTCTGTATCCGCACATGTCGCCGTCCGATGTCTTTTTTGCCGCCACCACCGCCGGACGTTCCTGGCGCGGCGCGGTCGAGGAGTTGGAGGCACGGGCAAAAACCGGCGCGGTCACCTATGCCTATCAGGTGGACTGGGCAACACCCAAGGACGGCGGCCGGCTCGGCGCACCCCACACCATCGACATTCCTCTGGTTTTCCGCACCACGGCCGTGCCCGGCAGCCTCACCACCGATAGCGCAAACGCATGCAAAATGGCCGACCTGTTCTCGGACGCCTTCATCGCCTTCGCCCGCACCGGCTCACCCCAGACCGCCGTCCTGCCGGCATGGAAGCCCTATTCGATGGCTGGACGCGAGACAATGCTGATGAACCTGCCGCCGCAGTTGGCCAACGACCCGCGCGGCGAGGAACGCAAGCTGTTCGCCAAGGTGCCCTTTATTCAGCAGGGCACATAGAGCGGACCGGCACTGGCATGTCTTGTACGACGCACCCCAATATAATGGTAGCCTGTCTGCGTGCGGCGGCGGTGCCGGGACGTGAGTGGCCCAACCGGGAATCATTAAACAACCCCACCGCGAAATCGGATAAAATTCAGACTTTGGTAAGATTGTGGCAACGGTCCCTTAACCAAAGCTGTTCACTATGCCCGTGACAAGCCCTGCCCGGAGTCTCATTTCCCCCGGCGCGGCCACCAGTACAAACGGGGTATGTTGTGGACGACTTAATTGCTGAATTCCTGACCGAAACCGCTGAAAGCCTTGAGGTCGTCGATAGCGAACTGGTCAAGTTCGAGGCCAACCCGACCGAACGCAAGACGCTCGATAACATTTTCCGCCTCGTCCATACGGTCAAGGGCACCTGTGGCTTCCTGGGGCTGTCGCGCCTCGAAGCCGTGGCCCACGCCGGCGAAACCCTGCTCGGCCGTTTCCGCGACGGCAAGCTGGATGTCACGCCCGACGCCGTGACGCTCGTTCTGCACTCCATCGACCGCATCAAGGTGATCCTGGCCGGATTGGAGCAAACCGGCAACGAACCCGATGGCGACGACCATGACCTGATCTCGCAACTGGAAGCCATGGCCGAGGGCCAGGCCGTCGACCTGTCCGCCGTCAAGGCCGTCGAAGTGCCGGATCGTCCGATCAATGGCGAAATCGAACCGGCCGAAATCAACATTCCGTCCTTGGGCGTCGGCGATATCGACCCCGCCACCGGCCGCGCCCTGCGTCCGGGCGAGGTTTCCGAAGCCGAACTGGAGGCCGCCTTCGCCGCGGCGGACGGACCTGATGACGGCCTCAAGCCCGGCGATATCGATCCCGCCACCGGCCGCCAGTTGCGCCCCGGCGAAGTCTCCGAGGCCGATCTCGAAGCCGCCTTCGCCGCCGCCGAGGCGCCGGACTGGATGACTGACACCACCCCTGAACCGGTGGCCGAAGTGAAGCCGGACGTTGAGCCGGTCAAGGCCGCCGCGCCGGAACCGGCGAAAGCCGCATCAGAACCGGCAAAAGCCGCGCCGAGAGCACCCGCCGCCCCGGAACCGGCGCCTTCGCTCGGCGGCGAGGATGCGCAAGGCATCGCCACCACGCAATCGATCCGTGTGTCGGTCGATGTGCTCGAAGGCCTGATGACGCTCGTTTCGGAAATGGTGCTGACCCGCAACCAGCTTTTGCAAATCAGCCGTAACCGCGAAGATTCCGCCTTCGCCACGCCGCTGCAGCGTCTCTCCACCCTGACCGGCGAATTGCAGGACAGCGTGATGAAGACCCGCATGCAGCCGATCGGCGCGGCGTGGAAAAAGCTGCCCCGTCTGGTGCGCGACCTCTCCTACGAACTGGGCAAGAAGATCGATCTGGTGATGGAAGGCGAAGGCACCGAACTCGACAGGCAGGTGCTCGAACTGATCCGCGACCCGCTGACCCACATGGTGCGCAACTCGGCCGACCACGGCCTGGAAGGCACCGAGGAGCGCGTCCAGATCGGCAAGCCGGCCAACGGCACCATCAAACTGGCGGCCTTCCATGAAGGCGGCTACATCGTCATCCGCATCGCCGATAACGGCCGCGGCCTGAATACCGCCCGCATCCGCGAAAAGATCATCGAAAAGGGCCTGGCTTCGCGTGGCGAAGTCGAGGGCATGAACGATCAGCAGATTCATCGCTATATCTTCGCGCCGGGTTTCTCGACCGCCGCCAAGGTCACCAATCTCTCCGGCCGCGGCGTCGGCATGGACGTGGTGCGCACCAATATCGAGCAGATCGGCGGCCAGATCGACCTGACCTCGATCACCGGCCAGGGCACCACCTTCACCATCAAGATTCCGCTGACCCTGGCCATCGTTTCGGCCCTGATCGTCGGCGCCGGCGCGCAAAAATTCGCCGTGCCGCAGACCTCGGTCATGGAGCTGGTCCGCACCGGGCAAAACGCCGAGCACAAGATCGAAAAGATCAATGACGCGCTCGTCCTGCGCCTGCGCAACAAGCTGCTGCCGCTGGTCCAGCTTGGGCCGACGCTGCAACTCGAAGCGGCGAAGGATGAGGACGCCACCTTCGTCATGGTCATTCAGGTGGGGGAACGCCGCTACGGCCTTGTCGTCAACGACGTGCTCGATACGGAAGAAATCGTCGTCAAGCCGCTGGCCACCATCCTGCGCGATGTCGATGTCTTTTCAGGCGCCACCATCCTGGGCGACGGCTCGGTGGTCCTGATCCTCGACCCCAACGCCATGAGCGAACGCGCCGGCAACATGCTGGAGGAAAAAGCCGCCGAGGAAACGGAAGAGACGGTTTCGGACGCCGGCAGCGAAAAGGTCGCCATGCTGCTGTTCAGGGCGGGCAACGGCGCGCCGAAGGCCGTCGAACTCGAACACATCACCCGCCTCGAACACGTCGAATCATCGCAGATCGAGATCATGGAAGGCCGCGCCGCCCTGCAATACCGTGGCAAGCTGATGCCGATCCTGACCGTCAACAGCGATTTCTCAGGCCTGCTCTCCGCCCATAATGAAGAGACGCATATCCAGCCCCTGCTCGTCTTCACCGGCGAGGGCTACGCCATGGGCCTGGCGGTCGATGAGATCGTCGATGTCATCGAAGACCACATGACCATCGAACTGTCAGCGGATCGTCCGGGCGTGCGCGGCACCGCCATCGTGGCCGGCCGCGCCTGCGAGATCCTCGATGTCGATTACTACCACCTGCGTGGCCTGGCGGAACACCAGCGCCATCCTGCCCATTCCAGTGAGAAAGCCGTCGCATGAGCCTGCGTGATTATGTAACCCTCCGCGTCGGCGGCCAGCTTTTCGGTGTCGATGCCGCCCGTGTCCACGATGTCTTCCATCCACGCGGCCTGACCCCCGTGCCACTGTCGCGTTCGGAGATCGCCGGCGTACTCAACCTGCGCGGCCGTATCGTCACCGCCGTCTGTGCCCGCCGCCGTCTCGGTCTGCCGCCCCGTGAGGAGGGCGCGCCGGAGCCGCTGGCCATCGGCCTCGAAGTCCATGGCGACAGTTATGGTCTGGTTATCGATTCGGTCGATGAGGTCCTGAAACTCGATGATGAAAAGTTCCATGCCCCTCCCGGCAACCTCCCCCCGCGCTGGGCCGAAATAATCGTAGGCGTTTATCAATTGGAAAAGGAACTTCTGATAGTGTTGGACCCACATACGCTTTTGGATGCCGCACATCTGAAGGCCGCTTAACGCCTTTTAGAAAAATAGGGGAAAATCAGGATGAAAACCTGTCTTGTCGTCGATGATAGCCGCGTTATCCGAAAGGTCGCCAGACGCATCCTGGAAAACCTGCAATTCGAGGTCAGCGAAGCCAATGACGGGCTTGAGGCGCTGAAATCCTGCAAGGAAAAGATGCCCTCCGCCATCCTGCTCGACTGGAACATGCCGGTCATGGACGGCATCACCTTCCTGCGCCAGTTGCGCAAGGAAGACGGCGGCAAGGCCCCCGTGGTCGTCTTCTGCACCACTGAAAACGACCTGGCCCATATCACCGAAGCCCTGACCGAAGGCGCTTCCGAATACATCATGAAGCCGTTCGACGGTGAAATCCTCGAAGCCAAGTTCTCGGAAGTCGGCCTGCTCTGAAAGTAATTAGTGTAACCTCCTTAAGCCGCTTCGGCTTTCGGCAAGGCCAAATGGCCGCCGTCGCCAATGCGACGTAAGCCCCGCGGCGTATGAGCGCAAAAGAATGTCCCTGAACCCCCATACCGCTGCGTCCCTGCGGCCCCTGAAGATCATGATCGTCGATGACTCGGCGGTTGTGCGCGGGCTGATCTCGCGCTGGCTGGAACACGAGCCGGACATGGTTCTGGCGGGCCTGGCCATCGATGGCGCCAAGGGCGTGGAGAAGGTCAGGGAAATTCAGCCGGACGTGCTGATCCTCGACATCGAAATGCCGAACATGGGCGGGCTGGAGGCGCTGCCGAAGCTGCTGGCCGCCAAGCCGGGCCTGAAGGTTCTGATGGCCTCGACGCTGACGACGCGCGGCGCCAATGTCACCCTGCGCGCGCTCGAACTGGGCGCGGCCGACTATATTCCCAAGCCCGATTCGACCCGCATCGGCGGCGCCGACGGTTTCCGCACCGAACTGCTGACCAAGATCCGCGCGCTTTGCGGCCGCACCCGCGCCTGGCCCGCGCCGCCTTCATCGGCCCAGATGCACAGCGCGCCGGCGCCCCCCCCCCCCTCCGCCTACGGACATACGCCCTCGGCGCCGCCCGCCCTGCGGCCCGCGCCGAAGCCGGTCATCACACCGGTCACGCCCCCGCGTCCGCGCAGCACAGGCCCCAAACGCATCGACTGCCTCGTTATCGGCGCTTCGACCGGCGGCCCGCCCGCCCTGCGCAACTTCCTGATGGGCCTGGGGCCGGACTGGAAATTGCCGGTCCTGATCGTGCAGCACATGCCGGCCACCTTCACCGCCATTCTCGCCGAACACCTCGACAAGGCCCTGCCGCAGAAGGTGCAGGAGGCCAAGGACGGGATGCTGATCGAGAGCCGCAATATCTATATCGCCCCTGGCGACTTCCACATGACCATCCGGCCCGACCCGATCGTCAAGCAGATCCGGCTCGACCAGACCCCGCAGATCAACTGGTGCCGGCCGGCGGTCGATCCCCTGTTCAAATCCGCCGCCGAGGTTTACGGCAACCATGCGCTCGGCGTGGTGCTGACCGGCATGGGCCATGACGGTCGTGACGGCGCGCAGGCCCTGGTCAATGTCAACGCCTCCGTCATGGTGCAGGACGAAGCCACCAGCGTCGTCTGGGGCATGCCGGGCGCCATCGCCGAAGCCGGCCTCGCCGAAATCATCAAACCGATCGACGGGCTATCCGCAGCCTGTAAAGCCTTTGCGCGCGGGGAGCGCCCGAATAATGACACCTGAAGATATCGAACACCTCGCCGCCACGCTGAAAACCCGCTCAGGCCTGATCCTCGGTTCGGACAAGACCTATCTGATCGAATCCCGTCTGTCGCCGGTGGCGCGCCGCGAAGGCTTCGCCAACGTCTCGGCCCTGCTCGCGGCACTGCGCACCAAGCGCGACGAAAAGCTGATGGCCGCCGTCACCGACGCCATGACGACCAACGAAACCTTCTTCTTCCGCGACAAGCTTCCGTTCGACCAGTTCAAGAGCGACATCCTGCCGGCCCTGGCCAGGACGCGCCTCAACGGTGACATCAAGGTGTGGTGCGCCGCCTGCTCGACCGGCCAGGAACCCTATTCGCTCGCCATGCTGATGGACGAGATGAAGATGCTTTATCCGCGCCTCAATCTCGATATCCTCGCCACCGATATTTCCGAACGCTGCCTGGAAAAGGCCCAGGCTGGTCTCTATACGCAGTTCGAGGTCCAGCGCGGCCTGCCGATTACCCTGATGGTCAAGCATTTCGAGAAGATCGACGAGATGTGGCGCATCTCGCCGAAGCTGCGCGCCTCGATCCGCTTCAAGAAGATGAACCTGCTCGACGATCTGCGCCTGGTCGGCCGCCAGGACGTGATCTATTGCCGCAATGTGCTGATCTATTTCGATCTGGAGACGAAGAAGCGCGTGCTGGAGCAGATGGCGACGCTTCTGGCCGATGACGGCTGCCTGTTCCTCGGCGCCGCCGAAACGGTTCTGGGCATTACCGATCTGTTTAAGCCGATGCCCGGCATGCGCGGCCTCTATATCAAGAATGCCGCCGCGCAGACGGCGCCCCACACAACGTCGATGCGTAAGATCGCCTGATTTTCACCGGCGGGACATCCGAAGACGGCCCCGGCGGACATAAAGCCTGAAACGTCCTTGAAAGGTCCAACATGTCGCCCGCTGAACAACAGGCCGCTTCCCTGGCCTGGCAACACGCCCATCCCCTGCTGATGGTGCTTTTCTCCACTATCGGCACGCTGGTCGTGATCACCTTCATCGTGCTGATCCGCTGGCTCGTCAGCCGCGCGGCCTGGCGCTATCATCCCGGCGGCGCGGGCGGTTTCCTGAAGGATGAATTCGTCCGCTGGGGTGCGATCCTGATCCCTTACCTGGCGCTTTCCATCGGCTTCAAGGTTTTTGTCTACGACCTCCACCCCGAATACAACAAGCCGGAAGTCTGGATGGGCTTCGCCGTCGCGGCCATTGCCTTCCGGCTGATCCTGCGCCGGCTGCCTTTCGTGAAAGCCATGGCCCGCCATATAGACGCCGCCCGCGCCCAGGCGAAAGCGGCCCGCGCGGGTTGATCCTAAATCGCCTTCGCCGACTCGCGCTCGACCAGCGAGAACGGCAGTTCCCGCCGCATGTCGCTGAAATTCGGCGCGTCTTCATCCATCGAGGCGCGCGACAGCAGCATATCCGCCGCCGCATAGGCCAGGTCGGTCACCGGCTGGCGGATGGTGGTCAGGTGCGGCCAGATGATCATCGACCCCGGCGTGTCGTCGAACCCGGCCACCGACACCTGATCGGGGATACGCACGCCGGTTTGCTGGGCATAAGCCATGACGCCGAAGGCCATTTCATCGTTTGAGGCGAAAACCGCCGTCGGCAGGTCGCCGGCATCCGCGAAAAGCCCCCGCGCCGCCTCCAGCCCGGAAGCGAAGCTGTTAAAGCCCTGAGCGATCCGGTGGGGACGCGGCGCCTTTCCCGCCTCGCGCATCGCCCGGACGAAACCGTCATAACGCCGGTGAGACGACCCGTGTTCCGGGTGGCCGCGCACGAAACCGATGTCGCCATGGCCGCGCGCCAAAAGGAACTTCGTCATCTCGTAGGCGGCCTGGGTGTCATCCATCTCCACCAGCGCCGAGCGGCCGGGGAACAGCGAGGGCGACACGCGCACATAGGGCACGCCCGCCGCTTCCACCGCATCGAGCACCACGGCCATGTCGCACAGGGGCGGCGTCAGGATCACGCCGTCGAGGCGGATGGTGGCGAGCAGCGAGGCGATGGCCCTGCCGATATCCGGCGCCAGGCTGTCCTGCGGCTCGCTGAGGACGTGATACCCGCTCTGGCGGCAGCGCTCGATCACCCCCTGCTGCATGTCGATGACATAGCTGGAGGATGGATTATCGTACAACAGCCCGATCAGGAAACTGCGCGATCCGGCCAGCGACCGCGCCAGCAGGTTCGGCCGGTAATGCAGGCGGGCGGCCGCGTCCTTCACCTTGGTGCGGGTTTCCTCGCGCACGTTCGGCTCGTTGTTCATCACCCGGGAGACGGTCTTGATCGACACGCCGGCCAACCGCGCCACATCATTGATCGTGGAAACCGTATTGGCTACGGATTGCTCTTTTGCACGTTCGGCCGGAGCCTTGGTCTGCGTCACTCGAAATCGAGCCTTTGTCTGGTGGCCGCACAATCGGCCGGAAAATTGGTATGTTCAGCTTGCGTCCGCAATGACAGCTTTGTCAATTGTAAAGACGCAAGCCGATTCAACCGCTTATTTTTTCCCAAACGTTGCCACCGCTTCGGCGGCCAAACGGGTGATTTCAGACCAATTTCCCTCTTTCATCGCCTTGGCCGGGGCAACCCACGAACCACCGACGCACAGCACATTATCGAGCGCCAGGAAATCGGCGGCGTTTTTCGCGTCGATCCCGCCGGTCGGGCAGAATTTCACCTGCGGCAGCGGACCGCCGATACCCTTCAGGTAAGGCACGCCGCCGGCCGGTACGGCGGGGAAGAATTTCAGATGGGTGAAGCCCCATTCCAGCGCCTTCATCACTTCCGAAGAGGTGGCGACGCCCGGCAGCAGCGGCAAGGCGTCCTGATGAGCCAGGGTCTTGGTCAGGCCGGGCGAAACGAGGAACTTCGCCCCGGCCTTTTCCGCCTTTTCGGCATCCTTCGGCGTCAGCACCGTGCCGGCGCCCACCACCGCATCCGGACGCTCTTTCGAGATCAGCCTGATGGCGTCGAGCGCGCAATCGGTGCGCAGGGTGATTTCCAGCGCCTTGATGCCCCCGGCCAGCAGGGCGTCCGCCAGCGGCAGGGCCTGGTCGAGCGACGGAATGACCATCACCGGCAGCACCGGCCCCATGGTCATGAATTTTTCTACATCGGGATGCGTGGACATGCTGGTCGTTCCTCGTTCTAATTTTCCTTCCTAACAGGAAGGGAGATAATCTTAAGTCGTTGACCTCCAAATCTCTTTTGAGATTTGGCAAGGGCGACCGCCCGCCCGAGCCGTTGCGAGGGAAGCCCGCGCGGCATCTGAGCGCACAAAAAAAATCAAATCGCCGCTATGCGGTGATTTGCACGTCGGTTAAGGCATTCGCCGAACCGAGCAACGCCGCGTACGGATGGATGATGATGCTCGACGGGATGCTGGCCACCAGCCCCGCCAGCGGCGCCTTGGCCTCCATGCGGGCGCGGAAGCGCAGTTCGTCGATATGCTTGATCAGGCGCGGCGCGATGCCGCCGGCGATGAACATGCCCGATGTCGCGCCGTGGCACAACGCCAGATCGCCGCACACCGAAGCGAGAATATCGAGGAAGGCCTCGACCGTATAGCGGCTGCCGGTGGCGTCCTCGCCTTCCAGATGGGTGATCTGCGCCGGGGTCAGGCTCTCGGCGATCTCGCCACGGATCGAGGAAATCGCCTGATAGAGATTGACCAGCCCCGGCCCGGACAGCATCATCTCAATGGTGACGCGGCTGTGCTTCCTGCGCAGGAAACGCAGGATTTCGGTTTCATAATCATTGACCGGAGCGAACGAGGCATGGCCGCTTTCGGTGGACAGGCAATAGGGGCCGAATTCGCCGCCCACCAGCACCGAGGCGCCGAAACCGGTGCCCGCGCCCATGACGGCGTGAACATCGCCGAACCCTTTGGTCACCGGCCCGATGGTCTTGATGTCGTCGCCTTCCAGATGCGGCAGGCAATAGGCCAGGGCGGCATAGTCGTTGATCAGCTTCGCCTTGCGCACGTTCACGGCTTGGGCCAGCAGGTCCTCGCGCACCTCCCAGTCGAGATTGGTGAACTTGATCCGCCCGTCCTTGACCGGTCCGGCCACGGCGACGCAGGCGTAATCCAGCTCGGGCCGGCCGCCGATCGACTCGAAATAGGTCCTCAGGGCGTCATAGACATCCTTGTGATCAGCCGTTTCCAGCGACTTGAAGTTCGCCAGTGACGTCTTGCCGTTTACGCGCTCCGCAATGGCGAACCGGGCGTTTGTGCCGCCGATATCGCCCACCAGTCCGCGCAACGGACGGTCTGAAGTGGATTTGATGGAGCTGCTCTCGAAATGCGCTGTCATATATTTACCAAAAAACGGCGCCACCCTGGTCGGCCGGTCCTACCGATCGACGCATGTGCGCAAAAAGTTCCCGTCCCATGCCGTCGGCTTCTGGTGGCCGATCGGCATTTGCTCTTTGTGAAAACTCGGCGGCATCTCCGAGGAAATCTATGGTTCCGGCCACGCAATCGACACGCAGCACGTCCCCGTTACGCAGTTTCGCAATCGGCCCGCCATCGACCGCTTCCGGCGTCAGGTGGATAACGGCGGGCACCTTTCCCGATGCCCCCGACATGCGGCCGTCAGACACCAGCGCCACCTTGCGCCCGGCATCGAGAATGCTGGAAAGTGATGGCGTCAGGCTGTGCAGTTCCGGCATTCCGTTGGCTTTTGGCCCCTGAAAGCGGACGACGCAAATGAAATCGCCTACCGGCAGTTGTTTCGCCTTGAAAGCGGCCAGGAAATCGTCCTGGTCGTCGAAAACGACACAAGGGGCTTCAACGATCTGGTGCTCCGGCTTGACCGCCGACACCTTGGCGACGGACGTACCGAGATTGCCCTTGATCTCGCGCAGCCCCCCTTCCGGCGAGAACGGGTTGGAGACAGGACGCAGGATGTTTTCATCGAGGCTCTGCGCCGGCGCATCGCGCCAGACGACCTCGCCGTTTTGCAGCACCGGCTCTTTCGCATAGTCGGCCATGCCCTGCCCCCAGATGGTCTGGACATCGGCATGCATCAGGCCGGCGGCCAGCAGTTCACGAATGACGAAACCCATGCCGCCGGCGGCGTGGAAGTGGTTTACATCGGCCGAGCCGTTGGGATAGACGCGCGCCAGCAGCGGCACCACGGACGAGATCCTGTCCATGTCTTCCCAGGTCAGGATCACCCCGGCGGCGCGGGCCATGGCCGGCAGGTGCAGGGCATGGTTGGTGGAGCCGCCGGTCGCCATCAGGCCGATAACGCCGTTGACGATGGCCCTCGCGTCGATGACATCGGCCAGACGCGACGGATTTTTGGAATTTTCCGCCGATTTCGCCGCGCGCTCGACGGCGCATTCCGTCAGGGCGTCACGCAAGGGCGTGCCCGGATGGACAAAGGCCGCGCCCGGCACATGCAGGCCCATCATTTCCATCAGCATCTGGTTGGAATTGGCCGTGCCGTAGAAGGTGCAGGTGCCCGCCGAATGGTAGGAGGCCATTTCGGCGGCCAGCAGGGCGTCACGGCCGACCTCGCCGAGCGCGTACATCGTGCGGACCTTGGCCTTTTCCGGGTTCGGCAGACCGGACCCCATCGGGCCGGACGGCACGAAGATGATCGGCAGATGAGCGAAAGAGAGCGCGCCGATCACCAGGCCCGGCACGATCTTGTCGCAGATGCCCAGGCACAGCGCGGCATCGAAGGCGTCATGGCTCAACGCCACCGCCGTGCCCATGGCGATGACATCGCGCGAAAAGAGCGACAGTTCCATGCCCGGACGGCCTTGGGTCACGCCGTCGCACATGGCCGGCACACCGCCCGCAACCTGGCTGGTGGCGCCGAACTTGCGCGCCATGGCACGGATCTTTTCCGGGTAGTCGTGATAGGGCTGGTGGGCCGACAGCATGTCATTATAGGCCGTCACGATACCGATATTGGGCACGGCGTCGAGCGCCGCCTGGAGCTTGTCATTGTCGGACGCGGCGGCGACGACATGGGCATAGTTGGCGCAGGAAAGCTTCTTACGGCGCGGCTCGCTGGCCTTGTAGCGATCGGCGCGGTCCATGAATTGTTGGCGCAGGTCCTGCGAGCGCGCGATGATGCGGTCGGTGACTTCGGCGATTACAGGATGCAGTTGTGTCATGGTATTTAGTCCTTTAGCCCGCCCGTTAACTTGCCCAGACGAATTCGACGTCGGTCGGACATTGCGCGATAAACGCGCCGATCGGCGAGGCATAGGGATCGGTATCCTCGGTCGAAGCGCGCAAGGCGTCGAGCTTGGCCTGACCGGTGATATAGAAGAGAATGCGGCGCGAATTATTGATGGCCGGCACCGAGAGCGTGATGCGCGGCAATTGCGGTTCCGAACCATCGGTGTGCGGCTTTACCGGCAATACCAGGCGATCGGTCGTGTAAACCTCGGCATTGACCGGATTATGCGGAAAGATCGAGGCATAGTGCGAATCCGGCCCCATGCCCATCAGGGCGAAATCGAAACGCGGCGCCTCGCCATGGTTCAGGTCGCGCAGGGTCTTTTCGGCCTTTTCGGCGCAAGCTTCCTGATCGTTTATATCCTGAATCAGCGTCAGGAATTTCATTCCGGTTCTTTGGCCTGAATGATCCTTATCGGCCAGTACCGGCGCCAGCGCCTCACGCATCATCCGGGTATTGGATGCCGCATCATCGACCGGCACAAACCGTTCATCGACCTGCGCGAGCGTGACCTTCGACCAGTCGATTTCCGCATGAACCAGATGCTGGTAGATCGGCCTGGGCGTGGTGCCGCCACAGCCGATCCACACCGCTTTGGTGCGCTGATCGATGGCCTGGCGCAGGGCGTCGGCGATGGCCTCGGCGATATAACTGCCCGCCCGCGCCGTATTGGCGAAGCAATGCACGGTCACGGTCCTGCCGTGGGCATTCCAGGTCAGGACGTCCTCGGAAACGTTCAGCTTGTGCGCCGCCTCAGTCATTCCACACGCGTCCCTCGTCGCGCTCGATCAGGCGGAAGGCGCTGACCGGCCCGAAGGTGCCCGCCGGATACATCTGCGGCTTCATGTGCGTGTCGCTCCACGCCTGAATGATGCCGTCCACCCAGGTCCACGCCGCCTCAACTTCATCGCGGCGCACGAACTGGGCGTTATTGCCGTTCAGCGCATCGAGGATCAGGCGCTCATAGGCGATACGGCGGCGCGGCGGCTTGCCGTCATTATTGCCGTCAAAAGCCTTGATAAGCGACAGGCTGAGATCGAGCGGTTGCAGGTGCATCCCCTCGGCGGTCAGACCGGGCGCCTTGTTCATCAGGGTCAGCGAGATATCTTCGTCGGGCTGGAGGCGGATCAGCAGACGGTTGGCGTGGGCTTCCGCGCCGAAGATCGAATGCGGCAGCGGCTTGAACTGAACCACGATTTCGGTGGCGCGCGACGGCAGGCACTTGCCCGTGCGCATATAGATCGGCGTACCGGCCCAGCGCCAGTTGGCTATCTCGGCCTTGATGGCCACGAAGGTTTCGGTATTGGACGGCGAACCCTTTTCCGCCTCGTAGCCGGCGATCGGATGGCCGTCGGCGAAACCGGGACCGTACTGGCCGCGCGCCGTATGCGTCTGCACGTTTTCCGCCGTGATCGGCTTCAGCGAACGCAGCACCTTGACCTTTTCGTCACGCAGGGCGTCCGAGGCCAGCGAGGACGGCGGCTCCATGGCCAGCAGGCACAGGAGCTGCAACAGGTGGTTTTGCAGCATGTCGCGGATGGCGCCATATTCGTCGTAATAGCCGAGACGGTCCGCCACCCCGACCGTTTCGGCGATGGTGATCTGGATATGGTCGATCGACTGCGAATTCCACAACGGCTCGAACACCATATTGCCGAAGCGCAGGGCGATCAGGTTTTGCACCGTCTCCTTGCCGAGATAGTGGTCGATGCGGAAGGTGCGGTCCTCGGCAAAGGCATGGGCGACGGAATCGTTGATGATCTTCGAGGTGGCCAGGTCGCGGCCGATCGGCTTCTCGATAACGACACGGTTGGGGGATTTATTGAGTCCGGCCTTCTCGATATGCTCGCAGATCGGCTTGAACAGCGACGGCGATACCGACAGGAAGAAGACGATATCGAGCTTTTCGACATCGCCCAACTCGTCCTTCAGCTTGCTGCCCCAGTTATCGTGGGCGGCGTCAAGCGCCACATGGACGATACGCTTGCGGAAACGACTGAGCGCCGCCGGGTCGATCCATTCGCCGAAACGGCTGGTGACGGCGTTGCCGATGCGGTCGACGCAGACCTCGGTGCCGCAATCCTCGCGCGCTACTGAAATAATCCGCAGGCCGTCGGACAGGAACCCATCCTGGTCCAGCATCGCCAACGACGGCCACAACATGCGCATGGCGAGATCGCCCGTGCCTCCGACAAGGACAAAAACCTGTTGGCGCGCGCCATTACTTCCAGAAGATGCCGACATAAGACCTTTTCGTTCCGAACCTGTGACCTGCCCCTTGTGCCCAGGGCTTTCATCATGACAGCGTTGTCATAACCTCTGTTTTCCGGCAGGTCAACAATGAATGTCAGCAGGCGTCGCAAATGCCGCGCCCGCACCGGTCATATAGGCCATGCAGCCCCAAAGATACAAGTTGGAAAACCATCAGACCTCACCTCCCTGGCGGGCTGAGAGAGACTGGCTGAGAGAGAAAAGGCGGCCATTTGCGGCGCACAAGCAACCTGTCACCCGGCCCATATGCTTTGCCCGATCAGCGCCTTGGCGAGGCTTTTGACCTGATCGGCCCCATCCTCGACAATGGCAGGCTCAATCACCAACCGGCCGCCTACCAGGCGCATCACCCCGTATTGCGCAGCGCCGACGCAATGCCATTCACCGTCAGTTGCATCGCCAGTTGCACCAGCTTGTGGCGGTTGCCGTGGCGGCGGATGCCGAGCAAATAAACCTGCAGGCGGTTGAGCGAGTTCAGAAGCGGATTGGCGCGCGCGATCTGGTTGCGCAGGCGTTCATGCGTCGACAGCAGATAGGGCGCCCCGCGCAGGCGCAGGATCAACGCCACCGTATCGTCGAACTCAAGCCTGATCCTGTCATAGATTCGGTCGGCCTCTTCCGGCTCCCCGGCCAGATCGGCATACAGCCGGGCGATTTCCATGTCGGTCTTGGCCAGGGCCATTTCCATATTGGCGATGAAGACCTCGAAGAAGTCCCACTGCATCATCTCCTTCAGCACATCCTCATCAATCTTCAGTTCACGCACCGCCGCCGCGAAACCGTACCAGCCCGGCAGCATGAACCGCGTCTGCGACCAGGCGAAGACCCACGGAATGGCGCGCAGGTCCTCGATCTTGCCCGACGAGGTGCGCGAGGCCGGCCGCGAACCGATCTTGAGGTTGCCGATCTCATCGACCGGCGTCACCGTATGGAAGAAGTCGAGGAAGTGCGGATCATCATAAACCAGCGCGCGATAGGCCTCGAAAGACGCCGCGTGAATCCGGTCCATTACCGGCGTGAATTTTTCCTCCAGCACCGCGTCGGCCGAATGCGCGGCGGTCTTCGCGCCGCGTTTCGGCACCGTCGCCAGGAAGGTGGCCGCCGCGAAGCTGTCGAGCGTCTTGTGGGCGGTGACGACATTGCCGAACTTGCGCGCGATCATTTCACCCTGTTCGGTGACGCGTATCTGCCCGCCGACCGTGCCTTCCGGCTGGGCCAGGATCGCCGCGAAGGCCGGCCCGCCGCCGCGCCCGACCGAACCGCCGCGACCATGGAACAGGCGAAGCTGCACACCGGCCTTGTCGCACACCGCCTTGATCGCCTTGGACGCCTTGTGCAGTGACCAGCGCGAGGAGGTATAGCCGCCGTCCTTGTTGGAATCGGAATAGCCGAGCATGACTTCCTGCAGGGCGGGGCGGCCCATCAGCGACCGCACGGCGAAATTGCCCAGCCACTTCTTCATGATTTCGGGCGCCGCCTCCAGGTCGCCGATCGTCTCGAACAGCGGCGAGATTTTCAGCATGCAGTGCGGCTGAGGTCCGCCGCGCACCAAACCCGCCTGCTTCAACAGCACCAGCGGCTCCAGAATATCCGACACCGACGACGCCTTGGAAATGACATAGGCGCCGAAAGCGTCCGGTCCGAACCGCTTCACGATCTCGGCCGCCGCATCGACGATGCGCAGTTCGCGGCGTGTCTCATCGGAGTATTTGCCGTATTCCCAGCGCAAAATCCGATCATTGGAAAGTTCGGCATAGAGCAGCGAACAACGCTCGCTTTCCGACATGCCGAGATAATCGACCAGTTCCGACGACTGGGTGAACAGTTCGGCGATGACGCGTTCATGCACATCCGAATTTTGCCGCAGATCGAGCGCCAGCAGGTGGAAGCCGCACGAGCGGGCGATACGGATCAGGGTCTTGAGCGTGGCGCCGATCATGCGGCGGCCGCCATTGCTCCCCAGGGAATTGCGGATCACCCGCAAGTCACGCAGGAATCCGGCGCAGCTTTCATAGGCCGGAGCCAGGGCCGAAATATCGCCGGCGCGGCTGTCGCGCGCCTCGCCGAGCGTTTCCGCCCGTGTGCGCGCCAGACGCTGCTTGATATAGGCAATGGCGCGGCGATAAGGCTCGTCGACGCGATGGATATCGGTATTGAGCGACTTGCGCGCCAATTCGTGCAGCGCGTCGCTGACCGGCGTCACCTCGTCCGACATGGTGAGTTCGCTGTCGAGCTTATCGAGATGGACAGCATAGAAATCGAAAGCGACGCGCGCCTGTTCCCGATAGGCGTAGCGCAGCGTCACCTCATCGACATGCGGGTGCCCGTCACGGTCGCCGCCGATCCACGAACCGAGCTTGAGCACGTCCGGCAGCGGCCCCTCGTGCGGAATATCGCGGCCCCATTCGGTGTAGAGCGTCACCAGGGCAGGCAGGACCGAACGCTTCACCGCGGCGATCAGGTTGTTGATCTCGTCGCGCACCGTGATGCGCTCCGGCCGGTTGAGGCGCGTGTTCCACAATAACGCCACCGCGCGGTAGAGATCGTCCTCTACCTGCTTCTTCTCACCTGGATTGGCGGCCTTTTCATAGGCCTGCAACAAGGTGGCGATCTCAGTTTCGCGCTCGACGATCGAGGCGCGGCGCATTTCGGTCGGGTGGGCGGTGAAGACCGGCGAGGCCAGCATGCTGCTGAGCGTGGCGTCGATCTCGGCCTTGTCCAGTCCCGACTGACGGGCGGACTCCACCGCATTGGCCAGGCTGATCGGCCGCATGGCGCCGTCGGCGCTCTCGAAACTGTCGATCTGGCCCAACTGGCCGACATCTTCCGAAATGACCGACAGCATCGACAGGCAGGTCATGATGCGGGCGATATGCGCCGCCTCGGATTCGCTCAAGGCACTGAAATCGAAAGTCTTGTCCTTCAGCGCCTCAACCTTGTCCATGACCTCCGCCCGGCCGAACTCGTGTACGGCCTCGGTCAGAAAGCCTTCGAGCAAGCCAATATGTTGTTTGACGTGATTGAGGACGGTATCGGTCATAGTGTGATATTCCAGGGTGCCCGTAAGGCCCAAATCTTCACACTTTACGTCACAAAAACAAAGACTTGCATTCAAGTTTGTTCCGACGGCGAGCGGTCAGAGGTCAAGCCGGTTTATTATTTTGTGCTCCCTGATTAGGCGCGATTTTTTTGCATCGCAAGATAACAAATTGGCCGCAAAAACAGATCATATTGATAGTACGAATGAATCCAAAGCCTTGAGTCTTATTGTCTGATTTAATATTTTTTTATTATTGAACATTTGGCGGCAAAAGTTTCATTAGAAACATAACCTTGCGGCGATTGCGCGCCCCGCGTCATGGTATCTTTGCACCGCCCGCCATTTGTTAAGACTTTTCCTGTAGAAATAGGCTCAATAAGCTTGAAAATAAGCAAGAGGGTGTCCCATGGCCAAGGCGGCCTTTCATCGTCATCAACGCGTTTATGTTGAACCCGTCGGCACCTGGGCGGTGATCGACAAGGTAAATCCGGTCTGGGTCAAGGGCTTCGACGAGCCGGTCCGCGTCACCTATGACTGCGGCCTGGGCCGTGATTTCGCCGCCGAGGAACTGACGCCCGAAAGCGCCGCCGACAAGAGCGGCCATGACCAGCGCCTGTCGCACTGGCGCCTGATGCGCGCCCGCAACAAGTGGCAGACCCCCGAAGAAAGCCGCAACCACCCCTTCCCCGGCACCTATCCGATCGTCGTCACCGACGAAAACGACTGGGGCGGCTGGCGCGTACCCGGCGCCGAATATGAGCGCGACCCGGCCCTGATCGAGATGCAGGCCCGCCTGATCGCCGCGGCGCCGCACCTGCTTAAGCTGGTCAAGGATTTGCGCGATTATGCCCGCAACAACAGCGAACTGGACGATGACCTGATTTCACTGGCTAAACGCGCCGACCAGTTGCGCCAGCATGTCGAAACCGACGTGACTGACGTGCCCAAAGCCCATCAGGGGTAAGTTAGCATTGTCCACGAACCACACGAACTCTGAGTTCGTGTGGTTCGTGGACAATGCCTTAAACAAAAAGCCCTCCGCACGGGAGGGCTTTCAGGTTCCATCAGGCGGCAAAACCTACTTCTTCACCCAGTTACCATTGGCATCCTGATAATATTCACCGGCCTTCAGTTTCGGCACGATGACATTGGCGTAGGCCGAAATGCCGGCGGCTTCGGGCGAGACACCGTTTTTCGCGGCGGCCTGTCCGTAGACGCTGCTGCGGCCGGCGTTGATTTCATCGACGGCGGCCTTGGTGGCGGCATCGCCGGAACCCGACACGAAGCCGAGATAACCGTTATTGCGTTCGCCGACCGTGCCCTTGGCCTTGGCGGCATCGACCAGCGCCTTGGAGGCGGCGACATCGGCGGCGGCCGGGGTGGAGACAAGAGCGCCGGCGGCGACAACCGAAGAGGCCATGGTAAGCGCCACCATTACGGCCTTGAACAGAGAGGACTTTTTCATCGGATTTTCCACTTTGACTCTCCTAGAACAGATCGGGGTTTTGCTGGATCAGCGCTTTCACGTCCTGATCGAGCTGAACCTTCACATTGACATCAAGCTTGGCATAGATGGGCGCCAGGTTGACATTGACATTGACCGAGGGCGTGCAGGCGATGAGCATTATACCACCCATGCCTATAGCTGCCGCCGCAATCGCTTTCTTCATAAATGGCTCCCTCAATTCGAGCTGTAAATACGGTGATACGATATAGACAGATATAGGCTGAACCGTGGCTGAACGGAACGGATATTTTGACTGGACATTTTACAGGCTTGTGCCGCACACAGGATGACGGTGCTCCGAAGGTTACACATGCCGCAAGCCGACATATCCGCCAGGCCGGTCATCGCCCGGCAAAAAGGCCGCCTCAATGTCTGGCAGTCGCTGTGGCTGCGCGGCGTGCTGGTGCTGGTTCTGCTCGGCATCGCCCTCACCGGCCACTGGCTGGACCGCAAGGGCCTGCATGACAATACCGACGGCGTGGTGTCGTTCAGCGATGTCGTTTACTTCACCGCGATTACCGTCACCACGGTCGGTTATGGCGATATTACCCCGGTCACCGACCGCGCCCGCATGTTCGATACGTTCGTTGTCACGCCGATCCGGCTTTTCATATGGATAATTTTCTTCGGCACGGCCTATACTCTGGCCCTGAAGAGCACCTGGGAGCAGATCCGGACCCGCATGATCCGCAAAGGCCTGAAAGATCACATCATCGTCTATGGTTATGGGGCCACCGGGGAAGCGGCGGTCGGCGAACTGCTGCGCCAGGGCGTGAAGCCACAGGACATTGTGGTGGTTGATCACAGCGCCGATCGCATTGCCCAGGCCATTGAATGTGGCGTCACCGGCATAGAAGGCGACGCCACATTCAACGCGACGCAGGATGCCGCCGGCATAGAGACGGCCCGCGCCGTCATGGTGGCGACACACCGCGACGATTCCACCGTCCTGATCGTGCTCAGCGCCCGCCAGATGAATGCCACGGTGCCGATCAGCGCCACGGTGCGCGTCACCGAAAACGAAGACCTGATCCGTCAGGCCGGCGCTGACAATATCATCAATCCGGTCAGCATGGGCGGCCACCTGCTGGCGCGCGCCTCCGAAGGCAGGCACGTTGCCGAGTGCATCGCCGACCTCGCCTCGGCGGACGGTCAGGTGGTCATGCGCGAACGCCAGGTGACGGCCGACGAGATCGGCAAGCCGTTGAGCGCCATTAACACCGGCATGGGTTTACGGATTTCACGGGGCAATCATATTCACGGCTACTGGGAGCGCGCGGTGCAAAACCTGAAGGCGGGTGATATTATCGTCGAGATCGCACGAACGGGGTCCGAGTAACCGGAAAACAACCCGCACGACGCACAGGGGCCAGTCATGGGCAAGCTTATCCTCGGAATGAATGTCTCGCTCGACGGTTATGTCGATGATCTCGCCGGCGGTCTGGTCATGGGACCGCCGGGACCGCAACTGTTCAGTTATTGGACCGAAATGGTGCGTGACCAGGCGGCCACCATCTATGGGCGGCGCATGTATGAGGTCATGCGTTACTGGGATGAAGACCGTTCGGAATGGGATGCCTCCTTGCGTGAATTCGCCGCCGTCTGGCGCAGGCTCCCCAAGTGGGTTGTGTCCCGCACGCTACCGGAGGCCGGTCCGAATGCCACGCTTATTTCCGATGATATGGAAACGCAGGTCCGGGCGCTAAAGGCCCGCACGGAGGGTACGATCAGCGTCTCCGGTCCGGAAATTGCCGGCCTGATGACGCGGTTGGGCCTGATCGATGAATATCATCTGATCATGCGCCCCTTTGTCCTTGGCGCGGGCAAGCCGTTTTTCCATGAGGCGCGCCCGCCCCTGCGCCTGCTGTCAAGCACGCGGATAGACGACGACACGGCCTGCCTGATCTATACCCCCGCCTGAGCGTTACGGGTTCGGTTTCTGCGCCGTGTTGGAATAAAACGCCGCCAGGTCGTTCAGCACCTCATCGAGATTGACCGGCACTTCGAGATAAAGCTCGACCGGCGTTTTTGACGGCAGCTTGATCGGCTTCTGCATCCACTTGCCGCTGATATAATCAATCAGGCTGATCTTCGCCTTCTGCTTCTGCGGCGGATCGTAGTAGCCCTTGATATGGAAATTGATATTGAGAATGCCGCCGTCGATCGAATTGAGGCGGGCATCGATCTGGTCATAGGCGACATGCTCCATCGCCTGGAAGGCCAGGTCCTGGAACGGGTTGAAGTTCGGATCGGCGGCCGCAGCGACTTCGGCGTTCTTGCTGGCGATGGCGGCGGTGGCCGGCGGCGCGTCGGTGGTCACCGAACCGGTGGCGGTATTCACCCCCGTCACCGCCGTGCGATAAATGGAAATCTGGCCGGGCGCGTCTGATGTCATGGTACCATTGGCGAAGGCAATATGGCCCTGAGCATAGGTGAACGGCAGGTGGCCGCTGAGATTGCCCTTGAAGCTCATGCTGTTGTTCAGGTCGGACGCCGCGATGATCTTGCCGAAATCGAGGCCGTCGAAGGCCAGCACGCCCTTGATCGGCGTCTTGCCGTCGAAATAGACTTCGGTCGGTTCCAGCCGCACGGGACCGCCAGGGCTTTCCACCGTGGCCTGTTCCAGCGCCAGATGATCGCCCAGAATCTGGAAGCTGACATTCAGGTCGGTCAGGGGGACGCCGAGCTTCGTTTCGGCGAGATGAATCTTTTGTCCCGGCGCGGTGTGCATAGGCGACAGGGAATCGAAGACGATCTGTCCGGTCAGGCCCTGCGACGGGCCGGTGGCGCCGAAGAAGCTCATGCCTACGCCATAGGGCGCCTTTTCGGTGGCCGCCACGAAACCGCCCACGCCGATATTGAGCACGCCGCCGCTCGAACTGGCCGTCTTCGTCCAGTCGAACGCGCCCTCGAAGCTCATCGGACCGGTGACATCGCGGCTGAAGATGGCGGCGACGAGCGGCGACAGATAGACCGGTTGCAGGCCATCGGGCTGGAAATTCAGATCGAGCGTTTTGACAGAGAGGCGGCCCGCACCGGAGGCGACATCGCTGTCCAGATTGATCGCGGCGATCTGAAGGGGTTTGCCATCCGCTCCCTTGACCGAAGGCGTGGCAGCGAAGAAACGGCCGGTCGTCGCCTTGCGATCCTGCTCAATGCCGCCATCGATACGCAGGGGATTGAAGCGCGTTTCGCTCTCCGGCACGCCGTCAGTCAGGGTGGCGCCCGCCAGGGTCGCCTTATAGCCGAGGCCGTCGCCCAGACTATAGGCCTGGAAATCGCCCTGCCCGCCGTCGAGCTTCACGATGACATTCGGCGCGGTCAGGCCAAGGTCGCGGTAGGCGCCGGTCACGCGCCAGCCCTGCGGCGTATAGACCAGGAACGACTTGCCGGTCTGCACGATCGTGCCGGACAGCCCTGTCAGTTGATCGCCGATCTGCGCCGAGGCCGCCGTGAAGCCGGCCGTGTCCGCCAGGGTGACATTGAAACCGCCGCCGGACAGGGTATTGAAACGGCCATGGCCTTTGACCTGCGCGCCCTGCATCGGGTCGAAATCGAACTGCGCCGCCAGATTATAGCCGCCGGACAGGATGCCCCGGTCCATCATCAGGCCGTCGAGGCTAAGGGCCACCTGCGGCAGGCCGCCGCCTGTGAGGGCAATGGCCGCCGCCCCCTGTTGCCCCGTGGCGATCAGCGGTTTCGAGCCGTGCGGCACGAGGGTCGCCTTGCCGCCGCCGTTCAAGGCCGCTTCCGCCCCCTGCACGCGAACCTCCATTTGCGGCGGGGTATCGGCGTCGCCGTGCAGGTTGAGGCTCAGGCCCCTTATGCGCAGGGCAAAACGCTGGAAAGCCTGATCGAGTGTAATGATGGCGTCGGGCGGCGGCGGCACCGGCGCGCCGGGGATCGGCAGCCTGGCGGCGGCTTCGGCGCGGGCGGCGGCGCGGTCCTTCGCCATGGGGGCAAGCCCGCTGTAGCGACCGCGATCGGAACGGATATCGCTCTTTATAATGACAGTCCATGGTCCGGCATCGGCGCCGGCCTCGGCGCCGCCATTGAGCGATAGCGTCGTCTGGTCGAGCGACAGGTCAGTCCCCTGTGCCAGATGACCGACCGTCATGCCGCCGGTGAAGGCTGCCTTGGCGCCATCGGCATCGGAGGCCACGGACAGGTCGGAAAGGGTCAGGTGCGCGGCCTGGATTTTCAGGTCGCCCTGTCTGAAGCGGCCCGCCTCGCCGGCCATCGGGCCATTGAGATTGAAGGCCAGGCCGGTTTCGCTGGAGAAGCCGGTATTGAGCGTCAGGTCATCGCCGGCGATGCGCAGGGTTTCGGCCTGCAAATCGCCCGACTGCAGGCGATCCGTGCCGGCGGACAGTTGCGTCTTGCCGGAATAGGCCACGCCCTTTTCACTGGTCTTGAGCGCGCCATCGAAACGCACCTGCGTCTCGAAAGCCTCGGCGCGCGCCCCCCGACTGACCACTTCGTCGCCGGTCAGGGTGATGGCGGCGTCCATCGAGCCGCTGAAGGCATCGTAAACGGATTTGGAATGGCGGTACGGCAGATGGCTGTCGAGATCGAGCACGACATTCTGGGCATGGAAGCGCTGATCCTCGGCGCCGATGGTTTCGACCAGGTTGCCGCCGCCCTTGACGGTCCAGTTGTCGCCTACCAGATGCGCCTTGATCTGCAACTGGTCGCCGGCCTTGCCGGTATTGACCGATTGCGCCGTGACGCGGCCCTCATGCAGATCGCCCGTGCCCAGCGTGCCGGTCAGGTGCGTGGCCGGCAGTTTCAGGTCGAGTTGGGTCAGCAGGCCATTGCGCAGGCTCAAACCGCCATGGCCTTTCAGCAGGCCGTAATCGCTGGCCAGGCTGATATCGGCGTCGGTGACAACGATCTCCTCCGGCGGCGGGGCATTGGACGGTTTGGCCGACAGGGCGTTCTGCACAACCCGGTCGAGCGAGCCGAATTTCAGCTTGCCGTCCTTGATCGAGAGGGCGACGACCGGCTTCACGACATGCAGGGTTTTTAGGCGCGCCAGCGGCAGGCCATTGCCGGCAAAGGGCGTCAGGGCATAATCGGCATCGAAGCGCCCGACCGACATTTCCGGCTTCTTGATATCGCCGATCAGCACACTGCCGGCGGCATGGCTGAACGAAAGTTTGTCGATGGTGACATGGGCGGTGACGCCCTGCCCTTTCAGCCAGCTTTCCGCCACCGATTCCGCGATGACCTTGCGGCCCGCCACGCCGACGATGCCGAGCGCGGTCACGCCGCACAGGGTAATCCACAACCAGCTCGCGGCGCGGAAATTGCCGCCATGCGAACCGCCGCCTTTGCCGGACGGACGCCGCCCCGGCAGGCCGATATCATCCGCGTGTTCCCCAGACGGCGGTGCGCCATCGATCCCCGTCGGCCGCGAAAAGCTTTCCCCCGCGCTCATATGCGCCGGAAACCACAGGGCTTCGTCAGACAGGGAGGCTTGAGACAGGAAGGCTTGGCTCATCAATCGGTCTTGTCGTTCTGCGGCATTCGCCCACGGGATTTGAAACGCATTATGAACCATACCTTTTAAAAAGTGTGGATATCGTATGATTTTCTTTCCAGTTTAGGGCCGGTTTGGGCCGAAATTCCGGCATATCCGGGATTGGTGGCGCCTTTTATGGCCAAAAAACGATTTGTGCTATTTTTTACAGGTTTATGAAGCGGTTATCCACATACGGCGCTATCATCCGTCACAAAAGGTTAACGCGTTAAGACCTCGTTAATATCTTTTAAGCAGGATTTTAAGGATAACAAGGTAATTCCTTGCGCAAGCAGGGCCGGCAACCGGGGTAAAACCGCCTCATTTTCGCCTTCTTTTGGCGTAAGCAGAGCCTTTCACTGTTTCGAGACTCACGGCATTATATCGCCCTTACGAGTCTTGCCTGCTGCTTGACCGCCTGATGGCGGCCTCAAGCAAAGCTATATTGAGTCTGCCGCTTCCTGCGATCAGGACCGGCGCCCTACCGCTTAGAACAGGACGAATTCGCGTATCCATGGCCCAACTCGACCCCCGCCGGCAACCTGTCAGACTGACGCCAATGATCTTCGCATTGGCGACCGCGCTGACCGTCGGCACCCTGTTGTGGAAATTCGTCCAGCCGATGGGCGGAAGCATCCAGCCGATGGACCCGGCCGCCGCCATGGCCCTGGAAACCCAGGCCTTCGCCGAAGCCGCCGCCCGTCCCGGCTATGAACAACCGGTCGATGTGCCGGTGTCGCTGCGGTCCGGCGAAACCCTGGCCAGCGCCATTTCGCGCCTGGGCGTGGCGTCCGACGAGGCGCGGGCCGCCGTCAGCCTGTTATCGAAATCGTTCAACATTACCGATATCAAGGCCGGCCAGACCCTGGAGGCTGCCATCGCCAAGCCGGTTCAGGGCACAGGCCCGGCGCAGCTTCTGGGCCTGACCGTCCGCACCGGCCCGGCCAAACAACTGACGCTGACCACCTCGCGCGACGGCCAGATGCGCCTGCGCGCCCTCGAAGAGGCGGTGCGCGACGAGCGCCGTGTCGCCATCGGCACGATCAGCGGCTCTTTGTTCACCTCCGCCGCCACCATGGGCGCGACCCCGACCCTGACGGCGCAGGTGGTCAGGCTGTTCGCCCACAAGCTCGATTTCGAGCGCGATATCCAGTCGGGCGACACCTTCAAGCTGGTTTTCGACCGCAAGGTCACCGAAAGCGGCCGTACGGTCGAGGCGGGCAATCTGCTCTATGCCGAGATCGAGGCCAAGGGCGGCGTGGACCGTTTCTATTCGTTTCAGCCGAAAGGCGCTGGCTCCATCGAATATTACGATGAAAACGGCAAGAGCATCAAAGGCTTCCTGCTGGCCACGCCGATCTATGGCGCACGCACCTCATCGGGCTTCGGGATGCGTTTTCATCCGATCATCGGCTTCATGAAGATGCACACCGGCATCGATTTCGCCGCGCCTTCCGGCACGCCGATCCAGGCCGCCGGCGACGGCGTGGTGATGGACGCCAAATGGTGGGGCGGCTATGGCCGCTGGGTCCGCATCGCTCATAATAAAGAGTGGGAAACCGGCTACGGCCACATGTCGGCCATCGCGGTCCGGCCCGGCCAGCATGTCAAGCAGGGCCAGATCATCGGCTATGTCGGCACCACCGGCCGCTCCACCGGGCCGCACCTGCATTTCGAGGTCTGGCAAAATCATCACCCGATCGACCCCAAGGGCGCCAAGGTGCCGCAATCCACGACCCTGGCCGGCAGCGATCTGGTCGCTTTCCGCGCCCGCAAGCATGAGATCGACACCATGATCGCCCAGGCCGAGGCCAGCCCGACCGGCGCAGTCGCCAATGCCGATACGGCCAATGGCTACCGGTTCGACATGGATGCGGCCGATACCGCCCAACCCCAGGCCCAACCTCAGTCTCTGGCCCAGACGGAGACAAGTTCCCTACGCGGCAATGGCGGCCGTCCGTTGCGTTCGGCCATCACCACCACGCGCGGCACGCGGTAGACGGGCCGCCTACCCCCGTTCCTTCGTCTTCTGAAACGACACATCGGGGAAGCGCTCGGCGACGTAGTTTATCTCCCAGCCCGACTTGCCGAGGAAGACCGGCGCCTCATCGATATCCGCGCCCATCTGTGAGCGGTACTTACCAGCGAAATCCTCGATCTTGGCCGCGTCGCCACCCAGCCAGCGCGCTTCGGCGTAAGGCGACGGCTCGAACACGCATTCCAGGCCGTATTCATTGGCCAGGCGGTCGGCCATGACCTCGAACTGGAGTTGGCCGACGGCGCCCACAATGAAATCCGAACCGATCGACGGACGGAACAATTGCGTCACGCCTTCTTCGGCCAGCGATTCCAGCGCCTTTTTCAAGTGTTTGGCCTTGAGCGGGTCTTTCACACGCACGCGCTGGAGGATTTCCGGCGCGAAGTTCGGCAAGCCGGCGAAGCGCACCGTGCCGCTTTCGGACAGGCTGTCCCCCACGCGCAAAACGCCGTGGTTCGGGATACCGATGACATCACCGCCGAAGGCGTCCTCTGCCAGTTCGCGGTCAGAGGCGAAGAACATGATCGGCGCGTTGACCGAAAGCTGCTTGCCGGTGTTCTGCACCTTCAGCTTCATGCCGCGCTGGAACTTGCCAGAGGTCAGTTTCAGCATGGCGATGCGGTCGCGGTGGTTCGGGTCCATATTGGCCTGAACCTTGAAGACGAAGCCGGTGACTTCCTTTTCGGTCGGGCTGACCACCGTATCGACACCGGCTTTGCTGGCCTTGACCGTCTTTGGCGGCGGCGCGAAACCACCAATGGCTTGCAGCAATTGATTGACGCCGTAGTGACGCAGGGCCGAACCGAAAATCACCGGCGTCATGTGGCCTTCGAGGAAACTTTCCTCATCGAACGCCTTGAAGCCGCCCTCGATCAGTTCGGCGGTTTCGGTCAGTTCGGCGCGTTCGTCGGCGGACAGCCAGCCGTTCGCCACGGCCTCATCGAGCGGGGCGGGTCCTTCATGGCCCTGGTCGTATTCGGCGCCGGAATCGCGCCGGGTGAAGGGATAGAACAGGCCGGTCTTCAGCTCCAGCATGCCGCGGAACCGGTTGCCGGAACCGGCCGGCCAGTAGAGCGGCGACGGGTCGAGTTGCAGCTTGGCGGCCACCTCGTCGAGCAGGGCCAGAGCGTCTTCGGCCTCGCGGTCCATCTTGTTGATGAAGGTGATGATGGGGATATCCCTGAGACGACACACCTCGAATAGCTTGAGCGTCTGCGGCTCGATGCCCTTGGCGGCGTCCAGCACCATGACGGCGGCGTCGGCGGCAGTCAGGGTGCGGTAGGTATCTTCCGAGAAGTCTTCGTGGCCCGGCGTATCGAGCAGGTTGAACATCTTGCCATCGTGCTCGAAGGTCATCACCGATGACGACACCGAGATGCCGCGTTCCTTTTCGATCTTCATCCAGTCGGAGCGCGTACGGCGGTTTTCACCACGGGCGCGCACCTGACCGGCGGCGCGGATCGATCCACCGGCCAGCAGCAGGTGCTCGGTCAGGGTGGTCTTACCGGCGTCCGGGTGCGAGATGATGGCGAAGGTGCGCCGGCGCGGCGCTTCGGTTTCGGGGGTGTTTGACATGGCGCGGGGGATATAGGTTCGGGGGCGAAAAGTCAAAGTAAGAAACCCCACCGCCGGTCCTTAGTGCTTCGGATAGGATTTCACGTAAAGCGATGCCCAGCCGGTCTTCGGACTCATGTCGTCAAGGTTCCAGTCAGCCTCGACAAACGGCGCATCTGTGCGCTGATATTTCGGGTAGCCGTAATAGTTCTGCGCTTCGGAATCGATGATCTCGCCGCGTCCCTCCGCCACATCGGATAGAATCTTGAAATCGACATCATCGCGGTCCCACGGCCGGGCGCCGGCGGATTCGTAGATTTCATCCTCCAGCCGCGCCGCCGGAATAATCGGCATATCCTCCGGCAGGTAAGGCATCTGCGCCTTCAGGATTTTCGCCGAACCGGTGGTATAGCGGCCGGTCTGCGCCACCGGCGTTCCATAGGGATCGACGGCGATATTGTCGCGCATGTACAGTGACACATCGCCGTCACCGCCCAGCGTGAACAGCGGCGTGGAGGTCACCGTATCCGGCCCCTGGCGATAGACATTGCCGATCAGGGTGATCACGCCCGTTTCAAAGGGGTGCGTCTCCCATTCATGGGCGATCAGGTTGTAATGGATCGCCTTCTGTCCCGGATTATAGATCATCGAATTGACCTCGGCGGCATGGACCCCGCCCTTGAACAGGGCGTTGCGCTCCTCGTTCGAGGCGTAGAGATTGGCATAGAGCAGGATGCCCGTGGCGTTATCGTGGATCAGGCCGCCCTTGGAATGCTCGCCCTTGTCGTGGGTCGATTTCGCCAGGCCTTCATAGACGAGATTGTGGCTGTAGGTGATGTCGTGAGAAGTGTTCTGCCGCCATTCGGTGATATTGGCGCCCTTGAAGCGCGGACCTGACGCCGACAGGTTCTCGTCGGTCGCCCACGAGAAACTGCAATGATCGACAATGACATTGTAAGCCGCGTTGGTGGACAGACCGTCGGCATCCCAGCCGCTTTTCTTGGGATGCCCCGCTTCGCCGGTGCGGATCATGACGTGCTGCATGATGACGTCATGGGTGGCGATGTTGAACTCGCCCTTGATGAAGGTAATGCCCGGCGACGGCGCGGTCTGGCCGGCGATGGTCAAAAAAGGATTTTTGATACGCATCGAGTGGCTGTCGAGATCGATCACCCCGCCGACCTCGAAAACGACGATGCGCGGCCCCTCGGCTTCCACGGCTTCGCGGAAGGACCCCGGCCCGCTTTGATTGAGATTGGTGACACGGATAATGCGGCCGCCCTTGCCGCCTTGCGTCGCCTTCGCCCAACCCAGCACATCATAGGTGGAGCGGTTGAGGTGGAATTCCGCGGGGGTGGCGCTTAAACCCGGTGCAGCGAAGGCCATAACGCCGCTCATGACACCGTACAGGCAGAGTAACTTCCTGAAAGACATAGCTTTTCCCCTTTGTTTAAATCGGCGCGTGACGTCCGCTTCATATTATGGTAACCGGTGTCATAAAGCTAATCGGCGGCATTTGCAAGCGCCGGACGCAAGGGGGCAAGCTTGACGGAGACGATCGAAACATTCCCTGGCCGCCGCAAGAAGGTCACGATCAATGATGTGGCGCGGCTGGCCGGCGTTTCCAAAAAAACCGTGTCGCGCGTCATCAACAAGTCCGCCAGCGTCCATCCGCGCACACGCGATGAAATCACCGAAATCATCACCCGCATCGGTTTTCATCCCGATCCGCAGGCGCGCGGCCTGGCCTTTCGCCGCGCCTTCCTGATCGGCCTGATCTATGACAATCCCAATGCGCAATATATCGTCAACATGCAGATGGGCGCACTCGACCGCCTGCGCGGTTCAGGCATCGAACTGGTGGTTCACCCGTGCGACTGGCACAGCGAGGCCTTTATTTCCGGCCTGCGCGAGTTTCTGGAAAACCAGCGGCCGTCCGGCGTCATCATCCTGCCGCCGGTCGCCGAGGACCGCCGGCTGCTGGACCTGCTCGATGAACTGAACGTTCCCCGCGTACGGGTAACGGCGCGCGCCACAGGCGATGCCGGCCCCGCCATCGGCCGGGAAATCGTTTCGCGTGACGATATCGGCTGCGCCGAGGCCGGCGCCCATGTCGCGGCGCTGGGTCACCGCCGCATCGGCTATATCGGCGGCAAACTCGATTATCCTTCCGCTCATGTCAGACGACAGGGCTTTGAAGCCGGGCTGGCCACGCATGGCGCCGTCATCGCGCCCGATCTCGATGAACGCGGCGACTACAGTTTCGATTCCGGCTATGCGGCGGCGCGGCGGCTTTTTGCCCGGCCAAATCGCCCCACCGCCATCATCTGCGCCAATGACGAGATGGCCGCCGGCGCCTACAAGGCAGCTTTCGAGGCGGGCCTGCGCATCCCCGGCGACCTGACCCTGGTCGGCTTCGATGACGCGCCGATCGCCGATCGCCTGTCGCCGCCGCTGACAACCGTGCGCCTGCCGACGCGCGAAATGGCGCGTATGGCCGCCGACCGGCTGATCTCGACGGACCTGCTGGATGATGCTCCCCTGGTGGTCGATTCCGTATTGGTGGTGCGCGGCTCATCCGGCGCGCCCGTCTCCGGCCAGTAATAAAACAACCAGCGATTAATCGGCCAGAATTGTGTTGCCAAAATAAATGACACCGGTTACCTAAACATCAAACAACGGGTATCGGACGGGCCATCCCGCCGGAAAAGCCTTTCTTTAAACGGGAATAAAAAACATGTGCACCAGCCACTACGCGAAGACGCTTTACGCGACGCATCCGGATATGATGAAGGGCGTCGATAACGCCGACCTGCGCGACAAGTACCTGATGACAGGCCTGTTCGCGCCGGACGCCGTGGTGCTGAACTACACCCATTTCGAGCGCTTCGTCATTGGCGGGGCCGCGCCGGTCAAAGGCACGGTCAAGCTGCCCGACCAGACCGAACCCGCCTCCGCGGCCGGACGCCCGTTCCTCGAACGCCGCGAACTCGGTGTCATCAATGTCGGTTCGGGTACGGGCAAGGTGTCGGTCGATGGCGTGGTGTATGACCTGGCGCAGAAGGACGGTCTCTATATCCCCATGGGCACGGCCGAGGTGCTGTTCTCTTCCGATGACGCCGCCAATCCCGCCCTGTTCTACCTGACCTCGACACCGGCCCATGCCCGCTACGAGACGGTCAAGATCTCCATCGACAAGGCCGTGCCGCTGGAGCGCGGCTCGCTGGAGCAATCCAACCAGCGCGTCATCTATCAGTATATCGTGCCGACCACGGCGAAGTCGTGTCAGTTGCTACTTGGTTTGACTATCCTGGCCCCCGGTTCGGTGTGGAACACCATGCCGCCGCACCTGCATGACCGCCGCTCGGAGGTCTATTTCTACTTTGGTCTGGGTGAGAACGACCGGGTGTTCCATTTCATGGGCGAGCCGGATAATGCCCGCCATATCGTGATGGCCAATAACGAGGCCGTCGTTTCACCGCCGTGGTCGATCCACATGGGCTGCGGCACCAGCAACTATGCTTTCATCTGGGCCATGGGCGGGGAAAACCTCGACTATACCGACATGAACGTGCTCGATATCTGCCAGTTGGCGTAACAATCAAAAAAACGGGGAAAATCCATGTCCAATATGTTCGATCTGACCGGCAAGGTCGCTCTTGTCACCGGCGCCAATACCGGCCTTGGCCAGGGCATCGCGCTCGCCCTGGCCGAAGCGGGGGCCGACATCGCCGCCGCCGGCATCGTGCCCGCCGATGAAACGGGTGAAAAGGTGAAGGCGCTCGGCCGCCGCTTCCTCAATATCGACGCCAACCTGATCACCATCGAGCCGGTGGAACGCATCGTCGCCGAAACCGTGAGCGGACTCGGCGGGCTGGATATCCTGGTCAATAATGCCGGCCTCATCCGCCGTCAGGACGCCGTGGATTTCTCGGAAAAGGACTGGGACGACGTGATGAACGTCAATATCAAGGGCGCCTTCTTCATGGCCCAGGCCGCCGGCCGCCACATGATCGCGCAAGGGTCGGGCAAGATCATCAATATCGCCTCGATGCTCAGCTTTCAGGGCGGCATCCGCGTACCTTCCTACACCGCCTCGAAATCAGGCATCGCCGGCATCACTCGTCTTCTGGCTAATGAATGGGCGGCCAAAGGCCTGAACATCAACGCCATCGCGCCCGGCTACATGGCCACCGACAATACGGCGCAAATCCGCGCCGATCCGGCACGTGAAAAGGCTATCCTCGATCGTATTCCCGCCAACAAGTGGGGCCTGCCCGCCGATCTCGGCGGCGCGGCGGTCTTCCTCGCCGCCCGCGCCTCGGACTATGTAAACGGGGCGATCATCCCGGTGGATGGCGGCTGGCTGGCGCGGTAGTTCAACGCTCTTTCGTCAGTGCCTTCATGCGCGTCGCCACCGCCATGCGGCGTTCGCTGCTGGCCTTGCGAGCATTCTCCACCGCCACGATCTCGGTGGCGCGCAGCAGATGCTCGATCACGCGGTCCATGTGTTCGTGCATGGCCTGGCGCGCCGCCGCCACCGAGCGGTTTTTCAGCGCGGTGAGGATATCGGTATGTTCGGCGATCCGGTCGTTCATGCCAAGATCGGCGGCGCGCGCCAGCACATTGCGCGCCAGCGGCGAATGGTAACGCCAGTCCCACAGGTTCTCGACGCAGGTGGTCAGGGCGCCGTTGCCGGTGCTCTGGGCGATCAGGATATGGAACTCGCGGTCGGCTTTTTCCGCTTTCACCGGGTCGGCGTCACCCATCTGCTGCACCAGGCTCTCCAGTTCGGCGATCTGTTCCTCGCTGATCAGGGTGGCGGCCAGCGCCGCAACCTCGGCTTCCAGCAGCCGGCGGGCTTCGATCAGTTCGAACGCGCCGATCTCGGCGTCGGTAAAGGCCGGCGCGCGCTTTTTCTTGTGCGCCACCGTAATGCCCAGACCGTGCTTGGCCTCGATCAGGCCGAGGATTTCCAGCGCGATCATCGCTTCGCGCAGGGAGGGCCGGCTGACGCCATATTGCAAGGCCAGTTCGCGCTCGGTCGGCAGCCGGTCGCCTGGTTTGTAGCGCCCCGATTCGATTTCGGCAGCGATGGAATCGGCGATCTTGCGGTAAAGCTTTCTGGAGTCTGACATCTGTGCGGAAGAATGAAGGACGGGGGCGGAATCATATGACTGTTAACATGTTCCGCTTCAACCAAAAAGACCGCATCCCTTACCTGTACCTGTACAGCTTCAACTGCTGAATGCCGAAGCCATCGGCATTGATCTTCAGATGACGGCCCTGATGGCTTTCGTCGCCGTTCAGCCAGCGGCCGGGCTTCCACACCCCGCCGACATAGCGGCCCTCGACAATCTGCTCGATGCCGACGGCTTGTTTTGCCGGTGCGGCATCCTCGAAGGTCACCACCACGCCCGTACCGGCGACAATGAAACTGTCATCACCGGTCTGGATGATCAGGCCGCCATTCGAGGCAATGTCCTGCTGGTCCTTCGGCGTCCACGGATCGACAAAGCTGACCGTGAACCTGTAACCGCCCAGGGTAAAAGATTGCGGCGTTTCATCGGCCACGCCGTCGAACGAGACGCGCGGCCGGAAACCACGCATCCTGCCACTTCCCTGCGCCGCCAGGATCTGCGGCGTCAGTTGCTTCAGCACATCATAGGCGCCGGTCAGGTTGGCGCTGTTCTCCGGCTTGATGTTGTCAATGGAAAAGGGCGAAAAGCCGATCGAATCGAGCTGACCGATGGCGTAGAAGGCGTTGGCGCCCGCTTCCGGCTTGCCCGCCTGATTGGCCTCCGGAATGAAGAACGGATTATCCGGCCGCTTGAATTTATCGGCCCAGTCCGTGAAATTGGGAAAATACATGTCGATGGCCAGAATATCGATATCCGGTGCGCCCGGCTTCCAGATATCGAACAGATGCGGCAAAGGCCCGGCGCTCGGATACTGGCCCGGCGTCTTGCCCGGCCGGATCAGGGCAGCATTGACATACATCGGCAGCGGATATTGTGCCTTGCCGGCCTTGGCCAGTTCATTGGCGAAGACGGCAAAGTACCAGGCCTGAAAGACCTCCTGCGCCTGGACGGACTCGCCGAAGACTTCCGGCCAGGCACCGCTTTCCTTCAGACCGTTGGCCTCCCACAGATTCCGCACATAGGGATCGAGCGACGCCTGATGCGCCTTCAGATAAGCAATCAGTTCAGCAGGCACGGGTCCGTTCCAGGCTCCTTGCGCCTGCGGGCTGTAGTCGCGCACCACCGGCAGCATGCCGATCTCGTTTTCCACTTGGACCATGACCACGGTATGCGCCGCATCCACCTGCTTGAGGTGCGCCATCATCGCCGAAAAGGCGCGGGCGTCGGCGGCCAGGGTATCGGGATCGAATGGCGACAGAATATCCTGCGGCTGCCCCTTGTCGTCCTGCGCCTTGGCATAGGTGGCGTAATCGCGTTTCACGTAAGGCGGCACATAGGTGGACATGGAGTTTTTCCACGCGCCGAACCACAGCAGGACCAGCTTCATGTCGTTTTGCCGCGCCTGTCTGAGCATGCCGTCAAGCACGGTGAAGTCATATTTACCTGGCTGCGGCTCGATCTGATCCCATTCGACCGGGGCAATTACCGTATTCAGGCCCACCGATTTCAGGGTCGGCCATTTGGTATTGAGATAGTCAAGGCTGGAGGCCGTGGAATTGGCCAGTTCGCCGCCCAGGATGAGAAAGGGCTTATCCTCCACGACCAGTTGCTTCGTCGTTCCGTGCGCCTGCAAATGCGGTATTTCAGCGGCCCCGACCGGCGCGGCGGCCAGAACAGCGCAGATAGCAGCGGCGGCGGCAAATCGGAAAGAAGCGATCATGGGATTTCCTCACAATGCGGAACACTATTCCAAAAAAAAGCGTGGTGCGCCACAGGGCACACCACCAAGATCAGGGGGAGGTTCGGAAGAAAGTGCGGCGGCGGAGTGTGCGCCCCGCCGCCAGGTCAGGTTTAGAACTTGCCGCGGATACCGATGGAGATCGTGGTGCCCGCCTTGTACCAGAAGTTGGGCGCGCCATCGAACTGGAAGTTCTGGGTCAGGGTCGCGTCGGTCAGGTTGGTGGCGTTGAGCGTCAGTTCCATATCGCGGCTGAAGCCGAAGGCCTGTTGCAGATTGACGCTGGCTGCCAGGTCGAGTTGCTCGTAGCTTTCATTGAACAGCACCGCGTTGGTAATACCCTGCTGGTTGTTCAGTGTGGCCTGTGAGCCGTCGCGGTAGGTATCGGACAGACGAATCGACCAACCGTTACGCTCATAGAAAGCGGTCAGGTTCCAGGTCTTTTCCGGCACGTTGAGCGCGATGGCCGGGGCGGCGCCGGTGCCCTTCTGCTTGATGTAGGTATAGTTGGCGCTGTAGCCGAAGCCTTCCAGCGGCGCCCAGAAGCGGTCAAGCGGCTGGACCCAGGCGAATTCAAGACCATCGATCTTCAGCTCGCCGCTGGCGTTGAACGGCTGGCTGATATTGACCTGGGCCACGGACGGACCGCCACGCAGATCGATAGCGTCCTTCTGCGACTGGTTCAGTGTGTCATAGGTCACGCCATACTGGGCCAGGAACGAGAACGGATAAAGCGTGTTCTGGTTCAGGGTGAAGCCGTTGATCTTTTTGCTGAAAGCGGCCAGCGAGACATAGCCTTCCTTGCCCGTATACCATTCCAGACCGAAATCGAGGTTCTTGGAGATATAGGGGGTCAGGGCGGCATTACCGAGGCTGCCGTTGAAGGCCGAGATATCGCCAAAGCTCAGGCCCGGCAGCATGCTCGACGGATTCGGCCGGGTCATGGTCGTTGACGCGGCGAAGCGGCCGATCAGGTTGTCCTTGATGTTATAAGCGAAATTGGCTGAAGGCAGGTAGTTCTTGTAGCGCGTCGTACTGTAGCTGAAGACGACAATATTGGGGTACTTGGCGCCATCCAGCGAGGTGGATGTATTGCGCGGATCGGGGATCGAGTTCTGGCCGCCGATGATCTGATCCGTCGTCGTGGCGCGGACACCGAAATCGTAACGCAAGCGGTGGCCGAAGAGATCGCGGTCGCCATTGATCTGAATATAGGCCCCTTGCACCTTTTCACGCAGGAAGGAACGCGGCGAATTGATGTTGGAGCCACCGGCCACCGGAGCGCTGTCCAAGAATTCGTAATAGTGTGAATCGGCGGCGAACTTGTCCCAATTGATATTGACGTAGCCATAGGGGCCGGGCACCAGATAGTTGGCCAGGCTGGTTTCCGGGATCAGCGATCCGCCATAGGCCAGGGCCGGTGAGCCGGCGGAATATTCCGTACCAAGACCCGGATAGGACGGATACCCGGCGGCGAGCGCGGCCGCCAAATCGGTGATGACCTCGCCCTTACAGGCCGGCTGCAAATTCGGTCCCGGCAGATTCACGTTCGGATTATTGCCGCATGCCGCGTTTTGCCAGGCCTGCGAGTTGTCGTAAGGCGTGATCCGGCGCGAGGTGTCGTCATAGGCCAGGCCGATTTCCATGTTGAATTCCGGCGTGCCCCAGTTCAGATTCGTATGGAAACCGCGCGTCATGGTGGTCCGCGCTTCGGACTGAATGTTGACGCGGCCACCGTTCCAGCCGAAGCTTGCCGGATCGTTCAGGTCGACATTCGACGTAAAGGTCGGGTTGCCGTCATGGTTGGTGTAGGTGGCGGTGACGCCGGAGCTGGCCGGGGTGATCAGCAGGACGGTCGGCGAATCGCGGCGGAAATCGCTGTGGGTGTAGTTGGCGTCGAAGGTCCACTTCAGGCTGTCATTGATATCCCAGGCGAAACCGGGATTGATCGAATAGAACTTGTTGGTTTCGATGAAGGGACGGTATTCCAGGAAGAACTGGGCATTGGCGAAGGTGGCGTCGGTGACCACGCAGCCATCGGTGCAGTCAGAGCGATCGACCTTCATATTGACCGGAATGGACGAGCCATTGCGGCCAACGAAGTTCATATCGGTACGCTGCTGATCGTTCTCCTTCTGCGCGGCCATGCCGTCGATCCAGAAACGCAGGCTGTCGGACGGCCGGTATTCGAGGCTCAGGATGCCGCTGGTGCGGTCACGCGAACCGTAATAGTGCATCGGGCGACCCAGGCGCGGGATGATGCCGTTATCGATGGCCTCGATGCTGAGGCCCGGATTCATGGCCAGTAACAAGGCCTCATCGATGGTGGCGCCGGTGGTCAGGCCATTGCCGGCATTGGCGGGCACGGTCGCCGGAATGCTCCAGTTGCCGCCACCGGTATTGTTGCGCGTCGCCGCCGGATTCATGGCGGCATTCAGGTTGGCGTTCGTCCAGCCAACCGATTCAAAGCCCTCGGCATTGATCGGGCTGTGTTGATAAGCCACGCCGGCCAGCACGCCGAAATTGCCCCACTTTTTCGAGAACATCAGCGAGCCTTTATAGCCCATGTCATCAACCTGGCTGTTCTTGCTGCCTTCGAGCGAGAACTGCACCTTGTCGCCCTTGAAATCGAACGGACGGGCCTGGCGCATATTGACCGCGCCAGCCGCGCCGCCTTCAACCTGACTGGCCGAGGCCGACTTGGTGACGGTGAGCTGGGTGAAGAGTTCTGGTGGGAAGATGTCGAGATCGACTTCGCGGTTGGTATTGCTGGTATTGACGTCGCCGGTCGAAGCTACCGCCACCGGCGCGCCATTCAGCAGGACGCGCGTGAAGCTCGATCCCAGGCCACGGATGGCGATGGTCGTGCCCTCGCCGGTGATTTCGCGGGCGATGGTGATGCCGGGAATACGGTTGAACGATTCCGCCAGGTTGGTGTCGGGGAACTTGCCCATGTCTTCGGAGAAGATGGCGTCCTCGAACCCGGTGGCGCGCTTTTTCGCCGAGGCCGAGTTCAGCAGGCTGCCGCGATAGCCGGTGACGATGACGACCGTATTGTCATCGACCGCGGGCGCGGCCTCTTGGGCCGTTTCCTGGGCGCTGGCGGCAACGGCGAAGCCGCTGAGGAGGGTGGCGCCAAGCAGCGCGACCTTGAATCTATTACGGGCGTTACCCGAACCTTTGAGCATGATCTTTTTTCCCTGTCTGGAACTTGCAATTCACGTGCAATTTCTTTGGCGCCGCAGCCTCAATCTGGTAGCGGTCACATGTCGTCTTGGTAATTGGCCTGTCCGTACTTGTCAATAAAGGCCTTACCAATTTTGACGCAGACGCATCATTTTTTCGACACAATCTTTACACGGAAAGGTTTTGGAAAGCGCTGTCATTGAAAGTAAATTTCTTCAAATATTTGATATATATAAATTTTATACAGAACCAATCCGATTGTGAAATTTTTCACAGCGTAAGACCATCCGCTACTTATTGGTCAGATGTGTGTCACTTATGAAACGGTCGCCCCCATCACCCCCACCTCTCAGCGGGGGAAACATCTGCCGCGACCAAGGCTCTTCCTTGTAAAATCCCGTCGGCACGCCGGACCAATGGAAAAGAATCCGCATTTCCGGTTTACATCAGGCCAAAATAGATTATTGGTAAGACCAATATGCAGAGACGCAGGCGAGTGAAAGGCTACGTGTACCCATGGATTCCCCAAAGATTTCAAAAGCCGAAACCGGAGACAAAGCAACGGCTTCGAGGGACTCCGCCACCGTCAGAACGCCCGATACGCTGCTCATCCGGTCAGCCAGGGTCATCATTACCTGTCCCGGCCGCAACTTCGTCACCCTTAAGATCGAAACGGACCAGGGCGTCTACGGCATCGGCGACGCCACGCTCAATGGCCGCGAACTGGCCGTGGCCAGCTATCTTGAGGATCATGTCATTCCCTGCCTGATCAGCCGCGACGCCCACCGCATCGAAGACATCTGGCAATATCTCTACAAGGGCGCCTATTGGCGGCGCGGTCCCGTCACCATGTCGGCTATCGCCGCCGTCGACATGGCGCTGTGGGACATCAAGGCCAAGGTGGCCGGTCTGCCGCTCTATCAGCTTCTCGGCGGTTCGAGCCGGGACGCGATCAGGGTTTATGGTCATGCCAACGGCACGAGCATCGAGGACACCATCGAGGTGGCGCAAAGTTACCAGGCGCAGGGTTATACGGCGATCCGCCTGCAATGCGGCGTGCCGGGGCTTGCCTCGACCTATGGCGTTTCCAAGGACAAGATGTTCTATGAACCGGCCGATTCGGACCTGCCGACCGAGAACCTGTGGAACACCGAAGCCTATATGCGCGTGGTGCCGAAGCTGTTTGCCGCCGCCCGTGACGCCCTGGGCGAAGAGGTCCATCTGCTGCACGATGTCCACCACCGCCTGACACCGATCGAGGCCGGACGGCTGGGCCGCGATCTCGAACCCTACCGCCCCTTTTGGCTGGAGGATGCGGTCGTCGCCGAAAATCAGGACAATTTCCGCCTGATACGCCAGCATACCACCACGCCGCTGGCCGTCGGTGAAATCTTCAATTCGATCTGGGATTGCAAGGACCTCATCCAGAACCAGTTGATCGATTATATCCGCGCCACCGTGGTCCATGCCGGCGGCATCACGCACCTGAAGCGCATCGCCGGTTTCGCCGATATATATAATGTCCGCACCGGCTGCCATGGTGCTACCGACCTATCGCCCATAACCATGGCGGCAGCCCTGCATTTCGACCGTTCGATCCCCAATTTCGGCCTTCAGGAATATATGCGCCATACCGAGGCGACCGATGAGGTCTTCCCGCACGGCTACCGCTTCGAGAACGGCTTCCTCTATTCATCGGAAACGCCGGGTCTTGGCGTCGATATCGATGAGGAAAAGGCGGCGAAATATCCGTACAAACGCGCCTACCTGCCGGTCAACCGCTTGCAGGACGGCACGATGTTCAACTGGTAAGAGACGTAAAGCCAGAAACCCCACCACCACGCCCATGAAGAATGGGCGCGGTCCCCCTCCCCGGCATGGCCGGGGAGGTACAAGAGACTAAAACCCTATACCTCCCCAACTTGTTGGGGAGGGGGACCATGAGCGGCAGCGAATGGTGGTGGGGTTTCTTGCTTACTGAATAACGACGGAGTTCACCTCCGCGCATAAACAGGGAAACGCCATGGAAACGCCCGCCACCGCCATACCCAAACCCGCAGGATACGTACGCTGGATCGTCTGCGGCATCCTGTTCCTGGCCGTGGTCATTTCCTATATCGACCGGCTGGTCATTTCCGTGCTCAAACCGACGCTCGCCGCGCAATACAACTGGTCGGAAACCGGCTATGCCGACATGGCCTTTTGGTTTCAGGCGGTCTATGGCATCGCCTTCCTGATTTCCGGCCGCATCATCGACAGGATCGGCGCCAAGGCGGGCTACACCTTCGCCATGGCTATCTGGACCGCCGGACATATGATGCACGCCCTGTTCACTTCCACCACCGGCATGATCTTCGCCCGCCTGCCGCTGGCCATGGGCGAAGCCGCCACCTATCCCGCCGCGCTGGTGGCCGCCAATTCGTGGTTCCCGAAAAAGGAACGGGCGCTTGCCATCGGCGTGCTCAATGCCGGGGCCAATGTCGGGGCCATCGTCACACCGCTGATCGTGCCCGCCATCGCCCTGGCCTGGGGCTGGCGCGCCGCCTTTATCATCACCGGCCTTTTTTCGGTGGTCTGGCTGGCGGTGTGGCTGCTGTTCTACCGCAAGCCGCGCGACCACAAGCTGACCTCCGCCGCCGAAGTGGCGTGGATCGAATCTGACGCCACCATTGAGGAGCCAACAAACAAGGTTTCCATCCTGCGGATGCTGAAATACCGCCAGACCTGGGCCTATATGTGCGGCCGCTTCCTGATCGATCCGGTGTGGTGGACCTTCCTGTTCTGGCTGCCGGCCTTCTTCGCCAAACAGTTCGACGTCAAGCTGTCCGGCTTTGGCCCGCCGCTCGTCGCCATCTACCTGCTGGCCGATGTCGGTTCCATCTTCGGCGGCTGGCGCTCCTCCAGCTACCTGAAACGCGGCTGGCATATCGACAAGGCGCGCAAGACCGCCATGCTGATCATGGCCTTCACCGTCCTGCCGGTCGCCGCGGTCACCTTCATGCCGAACATGTGGTGGGCGGTGCTGCTGATCGGCCTGGCCTGCGCCGGACACCAGGGCTTTTCGACCAACCTCTTCACCATTCCCGGCGATCTTTACCCGCACTATGCTTCGGGCACGGTGGCCGGTCTGGGTGGTCTGGCCGGGGCCTGCGGCGGGATGCTGATGGCCAAGTTCGCCGGCATCATCCTGCAAACCACCGGCGGCAATTACACGCCGATCTTCGTCGTCTCGTCGGTCATGTATCTTCTCGCCTTCTGCGTCGTTCACCTGCTTTGCCCGCGCTGGGAAAAGGCTACTCTGTAAGGACTTGCCATGCGTCGCCTTATCGCCGCCGTCTGTTTCGCCGTCGCCACCCTGGCCACCGTTGCCCATGCCGAAGATGGCTATGACCTGTGGCTGCGCTATAAGCCGGTCGAGGCCTCTTATGCTGCGCAATATAAGCCGCATGCCATTGCCATCGTCGGTAATGAAACACCGATCTTGAACAGCGCCAAGGCTGAGTTGAAACGCGGGCTGGATGGCCTGCTGACGCAGGACACGCCGCTGACGCAAACCGTGACGGACGGGGCCATCGTACTGCAAACCGGCGACACAAGTTTTTCCGAAGAAGGCTTCCGTATCGACGCCGACACCATCGACGGTCATGCCGTGACTGTCATCCGTGCGAAGACGGATCAGGGCGCACTTTACGGCGTCTTCCGTTATCTGCGCCAAGTCCAGACCCGCCAGCCAATCACCGCCATCACCGACGCACCCAAAATCAAACTCCGCGTCATCGATCACTGGGACAATCTCAACGGCTCGGTCGAGCGCGGCTATTCCGGCACCTCGATCTTCGATTGGTGGCGGCTGCCGGATATCGTCGATCCACGCCTGACCGATTATGCCCGCGCCGAGGCCTCGATCGGCGTCAACGGCGTGGTGCTCAACAATGTCAACGCCAAGGCCGACAGCCTCACCCAGCCTTACCTGCAAAAGGCCGAGGCGATAGCGAAAGTCTTCCGCCCCTGGGGCATCAAGGTCTATCTGTCGGCGCGCTGGTCGGCGCCCATCGAACTCGGCGGCCTGGAAACTGCCGATCCGCTCGATCCGGCGGTGCAGGCGTGGTGGAACGCCAAGGCCGACGAGATTTACAAGGTGATCCCCGATTTTGGCGGCTTCCTCGTCAAGGCCAATTCGGAAGGCCAGCCTGGTCCCGGCGATTATGGCCGCAACCATGCCCAGGGCGCCAACATGCTGGCGGCCGCGCTAAAACCGCACGGCGGCATCGTCATGTGGCGCGCCTTCGTCTATTCTGAACACGACGCCAATGACCGCGCCAAGCAGGCCTATAACGAGTTCAAGCCGGTCGAGGGCCAGTTCGCCGATAACGTGCTGCTGCAGATCAAGAACGGCGCCATCGATTTCCAGCCGCGCGAACCCTTTCACCCGCTGTTCGGGGCCATGCCTAAGACTAACGAAATGCTGGAAGTGCAGATCACCAAGGAATATCTCGGTCAGGGCACGCACCTCGTCTATCAGGGGCCGCTCTATGAAGAAACCTTGAGGGCGGACACTTTCTCGAAGGGCAAGGGATCGACAGTGGCCAGAATCATCGACGGTTCGCTGGATCATCATATGCTGACCGGCATGGCGGGCGTCTCCAATGTCGGCGATGACCGTAACTGGACGGCGCATGATTTCAGCCAGGCCGACTGGTACGCCTTCGGCCGGCTGGCCTGGGACCCCGAGGCCTCCAGCCGCGATATCGCCACCGACTGGGTGAAGATGACCTTCTCCGACAATCCGGCCTTCGTGATCCCGGTGGTCGATATGATGATGGCCTCGCGCGAAACCGCCGCCAACTACATGACGCCGCTCGGCCTGGCGCACCAGATGGCGACCGGTCATCACTATGGCCCCGGTCCGTGGGTCTGCGATCTCGCCCGCCCGGAATGGAACCCGTGCTACTACGCCAAGGCGGACGCGCAAGGAATCGGCTTCGACCGCACGAAAACCGGCTCCGACGCCCTGGCGCAATATACGCCCGCCGCCGCGAAGCAGTGGGCTGACCCGAAAGCCATGGATGAGCGCTACCTGCTGTGGTTCCACCATTTGCCATGGGATTACAAGGTCAAATCCGGACGTACCCTGTGGGACGAACTGGTCACCGATTACGATATGGGCGCGAAACAGGCGGCGCAGATGCAGGCCACCTGGGCGGCCATGAAGCCCTACGTCGATCCGGAACGCTTCGCCGCCGTCTCGGCCAATCTCGGCATCCAGGCCCGCGAAGCCAGATGGTGGCGCGACGCCTCCATCGCCTATTTCCAGTCGAAATCCGGCCTGCCCCTCCCCGCCGGCATCGCCCCGCCGGAACACGATCTCGACTGGTACAAGTCGCTCGATTTCCCCTATGCGCCGGGTCACTGATCCGGCGTCCGCTTGACGACCGTTCGCTTTCGATGATACCGCTACCATAAAAGCGGCGCCATCAGACGCGCCCAATCAGAGAGGAATACCCATGCACCGCCTTCTGACATCCGCTGCCCCGCTTGTCCTTGCCCTTGTCCTGTTCCAGCCGGCGCACGCCGCCACGCCCGAGGCCTGCGCGTCAGCGCCCTGCGCCTTTCTCGACAAAAGCCTGACGCCGGAAGCCCGCGCCAAAGACCTCGTTTCGCGCATGACGCTGGAGGAAAAGGCGGCGCAGATGCAGGATAACGCCTCGGCCATCCCGCGCCTCGGCCTTTTGCGCTACGGCTGGTGGAACGAGGTGCTGCATGGCGTCGCCCGCGCCGGAGACGCAACCGTCTATCCGCAAGCTATCGGCCTGGCCGCCACCTGGGATAACGCGCTGATGGGCCGGATCGGTGACGCCATCGCCACCGAGGGCCGCGCCAGCCACAATGCCGCCCTGGCCCGCGATCCTTCCGGCACCGACCGCTATTTCGGCGTCAACTACTGGTCGCCCAACATCAACATCTTCCGCGATCCGCGCTGGGGCCGGGGGCAGGAAACCTATGGCGAAGACCCGTTCCTCACCGGCCATATGGCGGTCAGCTTCATCCACGGCATTCAGGGCGATGATCCCCTACTCTACAAGGGCGTGGCGACGCCGAAGCACTTCGCCGTCCATTCCGGCCCCGAACCCCTGCGCCACGGCTTCAATGTCGATGCCTCCCCCTTCGACCTGGAAGATACCTACCTGCCCGCCTTCCGTTCGGCCATAGTCGATGGCAAGGCCGATTCGCTGATGTGCGCCTATAACGCCATCGACGGCTATCCCGCCTGCGAAAGCCCACTGCTGCAAAACCGCCTGCGCGGCGACTGGGGTTTCAAGGGCTTTATCGTCACCGACTGCGATTCCATCGACGATATGGTGACCGGCCACAAAAAATACTCCGACGCGGCTTCAGCCTCGGCGGCGGCCATCAAGGCCGGTGCCGATCTCGATTGCGGCACGACCTACAAGGCGATTCCCGAAGCCGTGACGCGCGGCCTGATCACGGAAGGCCAACTCGATGTCTCGCTGGAACGCCTGATGGCGGCGCGCATCCGCATGGGCCTGATCGACGGCAGCCCCTATGACCGGATTCCGGCCAGCGAGATCAATTCTTCCGCCCACCGCGCTCTGGCCCTGAAAACGGCCGAGGAATCGATGGTGCTGCTGTCCAATCGCGGCAATGCCCTGCCCCTGAAAGGCACGGAAACCATCGCCGTCATCGGCCCCAACGCGCACCTGCTGCAAAGCCTGGAAGGCAACTATACCGGCGTGCCGGTCGATCCGTCCTTCCCGCTCGATGCTTTGAAAGCGGCTTTCGGCGCGGATCATGTCATCTATGCCGCCGGAGCGCCGCTAACCGACGGGATGCGGATGCCGGTGCCGACGACCTTCCTGAAAACCGCAGCCAACAGCAGCGAAAACGGCCTCAAGGGTGAATATTTCGACAACCTGACCTTCGCCGGCGCGCCAAAGATGACGCGCACCGATCCGGTGATCAATTTCGACTTCTACCGCACCGCGCCGGAGGGATTCAAACCGCTCGGCTTCAGTGTGCGCTGGACCGGGGTGATCACGCCTCCCGCCCCCGGCAAGTACCAGATCGGCTTCCGGATGCAGACGCCGCGCGAGGGCCAGCCCGCGCCGGACGTCAAGGTGTGGATCGACGGCAAACTGATCGTCACGCCGGAACTTTCCGCCGCCGCCGGCCGCGATGAAACCTATTGCGGCGGGGCCTGCGCCAAGCCGCCGATGGCGCCGGTCGCCTATGAATTCACCGACACGAAACCGCACGATATCCGCATCGACTATGTGCGCACGGTCGAGGACCGCGCGTCTTCGCTCGACTGGATCGCCCCGGCCCAGCCGCTGCTCGACGGTGCGGTGGACGCCGCGAAACAGAGCGATGCGGTCATCGCCTTTGTCGGCCTGTCGCCCGATCTCGAAGGCGAGGAAATGGCTGTCAGCTTCCCCGGCTTCAAGGGTGGCGACCGCACCGCGATCACTCTGCCCGAAGCGCAGCAAAAGATGCTGGAAGCCGTCAAGGCGACCGGCAAGAAGCTGATCGTCGTCTATATGACCGGCGGCGCGATTTCCGATCCGTGGCTGTCCGGAAACGCCGACGCCGTGGTCCAGGCCTGGTATCCCGGTGAAGCCGGCGGCGAGGCCATCACCAACACGCTCACCGGCAAGAACAACCCCGGCGGCCGCCTGCCCTATACCATCTACCGCGATATCGCCGACCTGCCCGCGTTCGAGGACTATTCGATGAAGGGCCGTACCTATCGCTATTTCAAGGGCAAGGTGCTGTATCCCTTCGGTCACGGCCTGAGCTATACGACCTTCGCCTATGACAAACCGGTGCTTTCGGCGCAAACGATCAAAGCCGGCGATACCGCGACGGCGCAGGTTACGGTGCGCAACACCGGCACACAGGATGGTGACGAGGTGGTCCAGCTTTATCTCGCCAAGCCGGGCGATACGGCAAATCCGGTGCTGGCCGGTTTCTCGCGCGTGTCTCTGAAAGCCGGTGAAAACCGGACGGTCACCTTGCCGCTCGATGCCCGCGCCCTGTCGCAGGTCGGTCAGGACGGCATCCGCAAGGTGCTGCCGGGGGATTACATTGTCACTCTCGGCGGCGGCCAGCCCGGTTTCACCCCGACGTCTTCAGCCAAACTCACCGTAACCGGGACTGCGGACGTTACGAAATAATCAGGGCTGAAATAATCATCCCGCTTTTTGCGGATCGTCGTCCGGTTCCTCATCGACACGCTTCCTGAACCCCGACTGGCCGTCCAGTTCATTGGCCGGACGAGGTATCGCCACGGTATTGCGGTCACTGTCGAGCGCGGGCGTGCCGCCGGAAGGCGGGGTGGGCCGAGGATTAGGATTGGGATGAGTGGTCATGGTGTCCTCCTTGAGGGATCAATCTAACCCTTGCCGTATAAGGAATCGGAACGGCTCGACCGCCGCAAGATAAGGCTTTGGTAAAGACAACCCACACCGCTGCCAGAAACAGGCATCCGGCAGGTTTATGTCATGTCCGGCCAGGCGTTTCCGGCTGGATTTTTTATCCCGCGCCTGCGCCTGTTTTCAATGCCCTGAAGCTCCAGGCCGACAAAGGCAGGTTCCCATGCGCCCATCCCCATGCCAAAGCTCCGACAGTGCAACGCCCCGCACGCTTCAGGAACAATATACCGATCTGCGCCGGCATACGCTTTCCCTGATCGCACCGCTTGCGCCGGAAGACATGGTGGTCCAGTCCATGCCCGACGCCAGCCCGGTCAAATGGCACCTGGCGCACACCACCTGGTTTTTCGAGACTTTCCTGCTGAAGGATCAGCCCGGCTATCAGGTTTTCGATCCTAGCTACGCCTATCTCTTCAACTCCTATTATGAAGCGCTCGGCCCTCGCCAGCCGAGGGCGCAGCGCGGCCTGCTGACCCGCCCGCCGCTTGGCAACATTCTGGCCTACCGCGCCCATGCCGATGCCGGCATGGCCCGTCTGTTACAATCCGATCCACCGGCACAGACCGAGGCCCTGATCCGGCTCGGCATCGCCCATGAGGAACAGCATCAGGAACTGATCCTGATGGATGTGCTGCACTTGCTGGCGCAATCACCGCTGAAACCCGCTTATGACAAGGCATTTCCCGCCGATACCGGTGGCAGGCCCGGCCATTTCCAGCTCCGGCCGGGCGGACTGGTCGAGATCGGCCATAAGGACAGCGGTTTCGCCTTCGACAACGAGTCACCCCGTCACCGCACCTGGCTGGAGCCATTCGAGATCAGCGACCGGCTCGTCACCAACGGCGAATGGCTGGCCTTCATGGCGGACGACGGCTACAGCCGCCCCGACCTTTGGCTGTCCGATGGCTGGGCGCAGGTTCAGGCGCAGGCGTGGACCGCGCCGCTTTACTGGCAAAGCGATGGCGACGGCTGGCAGGAGATGAGCCTGCGCGGCCCTCAGGCCCTCGCCGCCGATGCGCCCGTCACCCACGTCAGCTATTACGAAGCCGACGCCTATGCCCGCTGGGCCGGCGCGCGCCTGCCGACGGAAGCCGAGTGGGAAGCCGCCGCCAGTGACGGCGTGCTCGATCAGGTGGATGATGCCGCCTGGCAATGGACCGGCAGCGCCTATCTTCCTTATCCCGGATTCCAGCCCGGCGCCGGTGCGGTCGGGGAATATAACGGCAAGTTCATGAGCGGCCAGATGGTTTTGCGCGGCGGTTCAGGCTTTACGCCCGCCGGCCATTCACGCCCGACCTACCGCAACTTCTTCCAACCCGAAAAGCGCTGGATGCGGTCCGGCGTACGGCTGGCGCGAGATCTCGCCGCCGGACATGCGGCGGAGCGCCATGAGGCCGGTTTCGCCGCCGATGTGGTGCGCGGCCTGTCGGCGCGGCAGAAATCCCTGCCGCCGAAATATTTCTATGACGCCGCCGGTTCGGCGCTTTTCGAGGCCATCTGCCGGCTCGATGAGTATTACCCGACCCGCACCGAAACCGCCCTGCTGACCCGCATCGCGCCGGAACTGGCCGCTTCCATCCCCGCTAATGCCGTACTGGTCGAATTCGGCAGCGGCGCCAGCGACAAGACGCGCCGGCTGCTCGACGCCGCGCCGCAGCTATCGGCCTATGTGCCGGTCGATATCAGCGAGGACGCCCTGCGTGACGCCACCCTGCGCCTCAAAGCCGCCTATCCCCACCTGCCGGTCACGCCGGTGGCCGGTGATTTCACCGCGGAAATCCACCTGTCCGATGCACTGAAAAGCCGTCCGCTCGTCGGCTTCTTTCCCGGCTCGACCATCGGCAATTTCACCCATGCCGAGGCCGTGGCCTTCCTGCGCCGGACCCGCGACCTGCTGGGCAGCGGGGGGCGCCTGATCCTTGGCGCCGACATGGTAAAGGATGAGCCAACCCTGGTGGCCGCCTATGACGATCCGGAGGGCATGACCGCGCGCTTCAACAAAAACCTGCTGGTGCGCATCAACCGTGAACTGGGCGGCAATTTCGATCCCGACGCTTTCGATCATCTGGCGGTGTGGAATCCGGATTTTGAGCGGATGGAGATGCACCTTGTCTCGCGCACGGACCAGATCGTGAAAGCCGCGGACCACGCTTTCGCCTTCAAGGCCGGCGAGCGCCTGCATACCGAAAATTCCCACAAGTTCACCCTCTCGTCGCTTTCAAGACTGGCGGCGGAGTCCGGCTGGCGGATCAATGCGCAATGGATCAGCCCGGCACCGGAATTCGGTATCTTCAGCCTTGCCGCATGAAAAAGACCCGCCATCTTCATGATGGCGGGCCTGTGGTGTGAAAGATAGGGATGCCTAGCTGTCGAGGAACGACCGCAGCTTGCGCGACCGCGAAGGATGCTTCAGCTTGCGCAGCGCCTTGGCCTCGATCTGGCGGATACGTTCTCGGGTAACCGAAAACTGCTGGCCGACTTCTTCCAGCGTATGGTCGGTGTTCATGCCGATGCCGAAGCGCATGCGCAGCACACGTTCCTCACGCGGGGTCAGCGAGGCCAGGACCCGTGTCGTGGTTTCACGCAGGTTGGACTGGATCGCCGCGTCGATCGGCAACACGGCGTTCTTGTCCTCGATGAAATCGCCGAGATGGCTGTCTTCCTCGTCGCCGATGGGCGTTTCCAGCGAGATCGGTTCCTTGGCGATTTTCAGCACCTTGCGGACCTTTTCCAGCGGCATGGCCAGCTTTTCGGCCAGTTCCTCCGGCGTCGGCTCGCGGCCGATTTCGTGCAGCATCTGGCGCGAGGTGCGCACGATCTTGTTGATCGTCTCGATCATGTGCACCGGGATGCGGATGGTGCGCGCCTGATCAGCGATGCTGCGCGTGATCGCCTGACGAATCCACCAGGTGGCGTAGGTCGAGAACTTATAGCCCCGGCGGTATTCGAACTTATCGACCGCCTTCATCAGGCCGATATTGCCTTCCTGGATCAGGTCGAGAAATTGCAGGCCGCGATTGGTGTACTTTTTTGCGATCGAAATAACGAGGCGCAGATTGGCCTCAACCATCTCGGTCTTGGCCTGACGGGCTTCGCGCTCGCCCTTCTGCACCGTGCCGACGATGCGGCGGAAATCATCGACCGCCACGCCCATATCGGTGGCCAATTGCGTCACGTCACCGCGGATGCGGTTGATCGCCGGCCCGTCGTTATCGATGAACTTCTGCCAGCGGATGCCCATGTCGCGCACCTTGTCGCCCCAGGCGGGATCGAGTTCGCGCGTATAGTAGGCCGAGAGGAATTCGGCGCGCGAAATGCCGTAACTGTCGGCCAGGCGCAGCAGACGGCCTTCCAGCCCCATCAGCTTCTTGTTGATGGTGTAAAGCTGTTCGACCAGGGCCTCGATCCGCTGGTTGTTGAGCTTCAGCGTCTTCAAATGGCGGGTGATGGTCGCCGTCACTTCATCATAGGCCGCCCTGTCCGCCGGATCGAGGGGCAGGCCCTCCAGCTTGGCGGTCAGCATCTTTTCCTGGGTCTGACGGTAAGTCTCGAATTCGCCGGCGATGGCGTCGAGAGTCGCCATCACGCCTTCGCGCAATTCCGATTCCATGGCCGAAACCGACGGGCCGGCGCCATCGTCGAAATCGTCCTCGTCCTCTTCCTCAGCGGTTTCGGGCTTCTTTTCTTCCTCGTCCATGGGGACGTAATCGTCGTCGTCGTCATCGCCGCTCCTAGCCTTCTTCGGCTCGGCCACCTTTTCGGAGAGCGCTTTGGATTCGGGCTTGGGTTCCGGCTTCACCGGCTCCGGATCGGGAATCTTGATGACCGGCGGCACGAAACGCTGCGGGCGCGGTCCGGGCTGGATCACTTCCTCCTCGACCTCCTCACCATCCTCACCGAGCGCGCCCGGCGGGGGACCTTCCTGCGGGCCGCCGCCATAGGTGCCTTCCAGGTCGATGATTTCACGCAGCAGGATGCGGCCGGACCCGAGTTCCTCGCGCCAGATCATGATGGCTTCAAAGGTCAGCGCCGATTCGCACAGGCCGCGGATCATGGTGTCGCGGCCGGCCTCGATGCGCTTGGCGATGGCGATTTCGCCCTCGCGGCTCAAAAGCTCGACCGAACCCATTTCGCGCAGGTACATGCGCACCGGGTCGTCGGTGCGGTCATAGTTCGAGGTCTTGGTGGTTTCCACCACCGCGCCGGCTTCCTCCCGCACGGCGACTTCGCCGCCTTCCTGCGCTTCTTCCTCGGACTCGATGACATTCACGCCCATTTCGGTGAGCATGGCCAAAGTGTCTTCGATCTGTTCGGAGGTGAATTCTTCCGAAGGCAGCACCTTGTTCAGCTCGTCCATGGTGACGTAACCGCGCGCCTTGGCTGCCTTGATGAATTTCTTGACCGCGGAATCGGTCAGGTCGAGCAAGGGACCGTCGGACGAAGCCTCATTCTCAGGTTTTTCTGTCGCCGTGCTCATTTTGTCACACTCATATGGATCTCCGCAACGAGCCTGAAAGTTCAGGAGCCGCTCATGTGTCTTATTAAGGATAGTCTAAACGAAAGCTTAACTCCATGACTTCGCATGGTTTTCAAGTCGCGCTCTCGCCACTGTCCTGCCAGATTTGTCCGCTTCTCAAGGACTTCCGCAGGGCATCGCGTTCGAGCTTGAGCCGTGAAAAAAATTCTGTCCCCACCTGTTCGCGGGCCGAATTCAAAGCACGGTCCAAGGCCGTCAAACGCGAAACCGCGTTGAACGCCTGTAACCAGCGGGAATGGGCATCAGCTGAAGATATGTCCGGAGAGAGGAATGGCGCGCCGCTCTTTAGGGCCGCCTTCTGTATCTCGCTTAACAATGCACCAAGTCCTTGCTTTTGCAGATGGCGACTCAATGACAGCCTGTCAAGCCCCTCGTGCTGAAAACTGAGCGCGATGAGCGCCTTTGCGAGCGGCGTGAGCGCCTCGTCGCCAAATCCGTAAGCTTCCAGTCCCTCCACCTGGTCCAGCATCCAGTCGGGGTTATCGATCAATCCCTGCGCCAGTCCGGCGGAGGTCGGGTCCAGCGCCGCCTTGAGATTGACAGCGGCGCGGCGCGTTTCTTCCATGGCCGGCGGGATAAAGACCTCGCGCTTCTGGCCGGGTTTCCACGGCGGACGCGCGCCGCCCGGAAAGCCGCCCTGCCCCCCGCCCGGAGCGAAAGATGTCTTCGCCCGTTGCGGCGTCACCAACCCGTCATAACGTTCCAGCAGGTCATTGCGGTAAGCCTCGGCCAGGTCCTTGTCCTCGATCTGCGCCGCCAGGGCGCGCAGGCGTTTCTTGAAACCGGCCTTGCGCTCCGGCGTATCGAGCGGCTCCAGTTCGGCCTCGCGCTGGAACAGTACCTCGACGAACGGCTTTGTCTCTTTCAATGCCTCGCGCAGGGCCAGCGCGCCCTTTTCGCGTAGCACGTCGTCCGGGTCCTTGCCTCCGGTTATCAGGCAAACCTTGAACGAGCGGCCGGGCTTCAGTTTCGGCAGAGCGCGATCCAGCGCGCGCGAGGCGGCCCTCTGTCCGGCCTTGTCACCATCGAAACAAAGGGTCGGTTCCGGGTGACGGCGCCACAGGATATCGATCTGCTCCTCGGTGAGGGCCGTGCCCAAAGGCGCAACCGCCGCCACATGCGCCCGCTGGCAGGCGATGACATCCATATAGCCTTCGACCACCACCAGTTCGGCGTGATTTTCTTCCGCCCCCAGCAGTTTCAGCGCCTTTGGCAGGCCGAACAGCATCTGCCCCTTATGGAACAGCGCCGTTTCCGGGCCGTTGAGATATTTCGCCTTGTCATCCGGGTTGAGCGCCCGCCCGCCGAACGAGACGACAATGCCGCGCTGGTCCTCGATCGGGAACATCAGCCGGTCGCGGAAACGGTCATAGGGGGCCGAACCGCCCTCGATCTCGATCAGCAGGCCGCATTCGACCAGTTCCGACACCTTGGCGCCGCGCTGGACCAGGGCGTCTTTCAAAGCCGTCCGATCGCGCGGCGCATAGCCAAGGCCAAAGGTGGCGATATCCTCTTTCGACAGGCCGCGCCGCTCCAGATATTCGCGGGCGTTCTGCGCCGCCGGAGTCTTGTCCTGCAAACGCGCCATGAACCATTTGTGCGCCAGATCCATCCAGTCCGACAAGCCCCGGCGTTTCATCTCGGCGGCACGCGCCTGTGGCGTTTCGACCGGCAGGGCCATGCCGGCTTCGGAGGCCAGTTTCTCGACCGCCTCGTTAAAGCTCAGGCGTTCGGTTTCCTGGAGAAAGGAGATGATGTCGCCATGCTTGCCGGACGAGAAGTCGTGGTAAAATCCCTTGACGTCATTGACATAGAAGGATGGCGTTTTTTCTCTGGTGAAAGGCGACAGGCCGACCCATTCACGGCCGTTGCGGCGCAGCTTGACGCTCTTGCCTATGACCTCCGAGGGCCGCAGGCGCGTTTTCAGCTCTTCAAGGAAATGATCGTCAAACCGCACGGCTTATATCGGCACTCCGCAGTCCGAATGAATTTCGGCACGCATACAATAATTCTGTTGTTAGCCGCGATTAGGCAAATGGCAAGGCTTTGCTGCCATTTTTGTCTTTCGGGTGTGGAGTAAAGAAGAATGCCGGCAAAATCATGGATGAAGGTTACAGCGGTCACCGGCCTGACCCTGATGCTGTCAGGCTGCACCACCCTGCAGGCCACTTATGACGCGATCCGCCAGAAACCGGCGCCGGTTTTCCAGACTCACGGCGGCGACATCCTGACCCCAGAGGGCGCGCCTTTCATCGCCCGTGGCATCAACCTGCAATATGGCGACAATCCCAAGGCCGCCCTGCCGGCGATCAGGGCCATTTCCTCGACCGGCGCCAATATCATTCGCCTGCAGCTGCGCCGCGACACCTCGGCCAGCGACCTGAAAAAGGCGCTCGACAGGGCCATCTCGCTGAAACTGCCGGTCATGGTCTTCTACTGGGAAAGCGACATCACCTGCGGCAGCGATGGCGCGCGCCTGCGCAAGGACACCCGCGACCTGTGGCTGACGCGCTGGGCCGACGTGCTCAACGCGCGCAAATACCAGCCATACCTGATGCTCAATATCGCCAATGAATGGGGCGTCTCGAAGGATAATTACACCGGCTATATGGCCACCTACAAAGACCTGATCCGCGCCCTGCGCGCACGCGGCTACCGGGCGCCCATCGTCATCGATGCCGCAGATTGCGGCCAGGCGACGGGCAGTTTCCTCGCTGGCCGCGGCCAGGCGCTGCAGGCGGCGGATCCGCTGCACAATCTGATCGTTTCGGTCCACGCCTATAACCTGCCGTGGAATTCACCGGAGAAGATCGACCAGAACATCGCCGATCTGCGTACCGAGGGCGTGCCTTTTCTGCTGGGTGAATTCGGTGACCGTGAACTGGTCGAGGACGGCAACGCCGTCGATCACCTGCACCTGATGGAAAGCGCCGAAAAAACCCGGACCGGCTGGATCACCTGGAGCTGGAAAGGCAATGGCGGCGCCACGCGCGTGCTCGATATGTCCGAAAGTTATGGCAAGGCGCGCCTGACCCGCCGCGGGCACGATATCGTTGATGGCCCTTACGGCCTGCGCGCCACCGCCAGATAGCCGCGTTCTTACGGGAGTTTTACCCTGCTGCCCCGATATAGGGGCCACGGCCTTACAATGGTGCGCCTAAGGTGCGGGCGGTCAAGCGTATCCCCTCCAACAAGGACACACCAGATGAAACCCTTTCTGCGTATTGCCGCCACGGCGGCCTTTATCACCTCGATCGCCGCGCTTCCCGCGCTTACCCAGGCGCAATCGACGCCTTCGACCAACGATCCGAACGCGGCCGCGCCGATGACCACCACCGGCAGTTCGATGCAATCATGCGACAACACCTCATGGACAAACGGCAATGCGTCCTCGCGCAGCGATAACGCCGAGGCCTCGGCCGACACCGCCATGAGCAATTGTGCAGCCAGCATGAGCAGTGAATCCATGAGCAGCAGCATGAGCGACATGGCCAACAGCACCATGTCGATGAGCAGTGACAGCGTGAGCGATTCCAGTTCTTCGTCCTCGATGTAGACCGGCGCATCGAAGCAAAAGCCGGGGAAGCGATTCCCCGGCTTTTTTATTCGGCGCAGACCAGTTGCCGAGGCATCGGCGTTTTCAGCATCTCGACAAAGCTGTCGCGCCAGCGCGACACATCGTTCGTCTCGACATTTTCCATCAGGGCCTCCCAGCGCGCCCGGCGCTGCTTCAAAGGCATGTTCAGTCCCTGCCGGATGGCCTCGGCAACATCCTCACGGCTGAGGGGGTTGACGATCAGCGCCTCCTTCATCGTTTCGGCGGCGCCGGCGAATTCCGACAGGATCAGCACGCCCGGATTGGCGGCGTTTTGTGAAGCGACGAACTCCTTGGCGACGAGATTCATGCCGTCGCGCAAGGGGGTCACCAGACCGATATGGGCGGCGCGATAAATCCCCGCCAGTTCGTCACGCCGGTAGGGCCGGTTGACATAGCGCAGCGGCACCCAGTCCACCGTGGCATAGGCGCCGTTGATCTGGCCGGAAATGGTGTCCAGCCGGGCGCGCAGGTCCTGATAGGCATCGACCGAATCGCGTGACCGGGTGGCGATTTGCAGCAGGAACAGATCACCATGCAGTTCCGGGTACCTGTCGAGCAGCGTCTCGTAGGCCGAAAAGCGTTCTTCCAGCCCCTTGGAATAGTCGAGCCGGTCAACGCCCAGGATCATCTTGCGCCCGGCCTGGCTCTTGATCATCAGCTTGCGGTATTCCTCCGCCTTGTCGCTTTTCAGGGTGGCGGCGAAATCGGCGGCGTCGATGCCGATAGGGAAGGCCCTGACCCTTGATTCATGCCCGAACGCCTTGACCACGCCCTCTTCGCAGACCTCGGCCTTGACGTCGTGGCGGGCGTAGTCGAGGAAGGCCTCGACATCATCCTCCGTCTGGAAACCGACCAGATCGTAACTGAACATGGCTTCGACCAGTTCGGTATGCCGCGGCAGGGTGGAGAGGATGCGCCGCGCCGGCCAGGGAATATGCAGGAAGAAGCCGATGCGGTTTTTTACACCGCGCTTGCGCAGTTCGCGGCCAAGCGGGATCAGGTGATAATCCTGCACCCAGATGATGTCGTCCGGACCGATCAGCGGCAGCAGGGTTTCGGCGAAGCGGATATTGACCCGCTCATAGCCCTCGTCGAAACTGCGTTCGTAATTGACCAGATCGGTGCGGTAGTGAAACAGCGGCCACAGGGTCCGGTTGGCGTAACCGTTGTAGTATTCGTTTTCGTCCTGTTCTTCGAGATCGAGCAGGGCCACGGTGACGCCGCCGACCACCTGCATGGAGATGTGGCCGGTATATTCCTCGATGGTGTTGCCGCTCCAGCCGAACCACAGCCCCTTGTCCTCACGCAGCGCGGCGGACAGCGCCATGGCCAGGCCGCCGGTGGTGCCCACCCCGGTATCGGCCGGCGGATTGACACGGTTAGATACGACGATAAGACGGCTCAACAACAGCCTCCAGTTCAAGATATTGCGTTTGCAGGCCGCTCTCAAGCCAGGCATGGACGGCCTCGACGCTTTCCAGGCGATAACCGGCCCAGGTTTCACGCAGGTCCCCGACCAGAATGCCGATGCCGCCCAGGGCGCTGACGGCGCGGAAACCATCCTCGTCGGTCAGATCGTCACCGACAAATACCGGGATGGCGCCGGCGAACGGCGGCTCGACCATGAAGGCGCGTACCGCCCGGCCCTTGTCCATACCGGGTGTCAGGAACTCAGCGACCAGGTTGCCCCATTGCAGTTTCAATCCGGTACGGCGGGCCAGATCCTCGGCGAAGACCTGCACCACCGGCTCCAGCGCCGGATCGAGACGATAGTGCAGCGCCACACTGAGCGGTTTTTCCTCGACACGGAGATCGGGAAACTTGCGCGCCAGAGCCAGGCTTTCCTGACGCGCCGTCTCGACACCGGCGTGAACCGATGCCGTTATCATATCCAGCCGGGCATCGCGCCGCTGCAGGCCGTGACTGCCCGCCACCGCCGGAATGACGCCTTCCAGGATACGGTCGATCTCGGCGATCGAACGTCCGCTGACAATCGCCATGCGGCCGTTCAGCCGCACGGCCATCCGCTTCAGCAGGGCATTGCGCCGGATATCCGGCCCGACATCTTCAGGCACTTGAGTGAAGGACGCCAGCGTCCCGTCCAGATCCATAAACAGGGCAATATAATCCAGATGCAGGCGGCCCGATACATTATGCTTGCGCATAACGGCGTTCGCATGACCAGCCCCCAGCCTTCCAGAACCGCCCCCGGCCCTGTCCTGCAACGCAATACCCGTCATTAAAAAGCACTCCACTTCAAACACAGCGCAAAAACGGCCGAACGACCGCCAAACACTATAAACTTAAGTATAAGTTCGCCCCAATTATGACAAATTATGAATATTTATTGATAGATATATAATATTCATGAAAATAAAATTTCGACAAAAACGAAACTTTAAGATTGAGGACAATGCCACACAGGCTTATCAAGTTAGCATTTGCAACAATCTATTTTCAACCCTCCTCTCGTTTCTGTGATCGATTGTGAATGTTTTCGTGAACAAACCAGGCGTTTCCAAAGCGTAATACGATTATTATCGAAGCATCCCACATGGCACAGAAGACAACGGCACAGAAGACAACGGCACAGAAGACAACGGCACAGAAAACAACGCTCGACCTCGCTCCCATCGGCAACTGCGCCGCCACCGCCCTGATCGACCGCAAGGGCCGCTTTGTCTGGGCCTGCTATCCGCGCATCGATGGCGAACCGGTCTTTTCCGCCCTGCTCGAACCTGCCTGCGGCAGCGACGGGAACGATGCAGGTGTCTGGAGCGTCGAAATGGCCGATGTCAAGGAGATCACGCAGGACTACATCCGCAACACCGCCGTCCTGCGTACCGAAATGCGCGATACACACGGCGCCGTGGTCGAGGTCATCGACTTCGCCCCACGCCTGCATCACCTCAACCGCACCTACAGGCCCTGGGCCTTTTATCGCCTCGTCCGCCCCGTCTCCGGCACGCCGCGCATCCGGGTCCGCATGACGCCGACCGGTCATTGGGGCCGCGACCCCGGCGAGGCCACCTACGGCTCAAGCCACATCCGTTACAAGTGCGGCCCGGCGGTCATGCGCCTGACCACCAACGCGCCCCTCACCTACCTGCGCGAAAACCAGACCTTTCGGCTGGAGGGACCTTTGGGCTTCCACCTGGGGCCGGACGAACCCTATCCCAACGAGGTGCTGACCGATGCCGAACACATGCTGCGCGCCACTATCTCTTACTGGCAGGGCTGGGTGCGCACCCTGACGATTCCGCTGGAATGGCAATCGGCCGTGATCCGCGCCGCCATCACGCTCAAGCTCTGTTCCTATGACGACACCGGCGCCATCGTGGCGGCCATGACCACCTCCATTCCCGAAGCCGCCAATACCGGCCGCAACTGGGATTACCGCTACTGCTGGATCAGGGACGCCTATTACGTGGTGAGGGCGCTCAATCGGCTGGGCGCGGCGGACATACTGGAATCCTATCTCGTCTATCTGCGCAACCTGACGGATCAATCGGCCGGCGGCCATGTCCAGCCACTTTACAGCGTGTCATTGCAGGGCGACCTGACCGAACGCATCGCGCCCGACATGAAGGGCTATCGCGGCATGGGACCGGTCCGCGTCGGCAATCAGGCCTATGAGCATCACCAGCACGATGTCTACGGCCAGATGGTCCTGCCGCTGACCCAGTCCTTCTTCGACGCCCGTTTCCTGCGTGTCGGCACGGTGGCCGATTTCCATGCCCTGGAAAAAGTCGGCGACCGCGCCTTCGCCGTCTACGACAAGCCCGACGCCGGGCTGTGGGAATTCCGCACCATCGCCCGCGTTCATACCTATTCGGCGCTGCTGTGCTGGGCGGCGTGCGACCGGCTGGCCAATGTGGCGCTGTCGCTCGGCCTGAAAGACCGCAGCGCTTTCTGGAGCCGGCGCGCCGGCATTATCCGCAAGGCCATCGAAACAAAAGCATGGAATGAGACACTCGGCATCTTCACCGGCTCCTTCGGCGGTAATGAGGTCGACGCCAGCCTGCTGCAACTGTTCGAGCTGGGCTTCTTGCCAGCCGACGACCCGCGCTGCGTGGCCACCTTCAACGAATGCGAGCGGCAGTTGCGCAAGGGCGACAACTTCTACCGCTATGTCGAACCGGACGATTTCGGCGCGCCGGAAACCGCCTTCAACTTCTGCACTTTCTGGTACATCGAGGCCCTCCATCTGCAAGGCCGCACGGAAGAGGCGCGCGAGCTGTTCGAGGCCATGTTGGCGCGGCGCACCCATTCGGGCCTGCTGTCGGAAGACGTTCAGGTCGAAACCGGCGAACTGTGGGGCAATTTCCCGCAGACCTATTCGCTGGTCGGGCTGATCACCTGCGCCGATCTCCTCAGCCGGACATGGGCGACGGTGCGGTAACACCCATCGGACCGCCGCTGCCAGGTCGCTGAATATCGATTCGTTTCAACGCTCTTGCCAACGCTCTTGCATGCCGTCAGTTCCCGGGCTATATACTGAACCAAATGGTTCAGTATATAGCCCGTCTCGATACCTCGTTCGCCGCGCTTTCGGACCCCACCCGGCGCGGCGTACTGGAACAGCTTGGCCGCACCGATGCCTCGATCAGCGACCTGGCCCAACGGTTCCACATGACGCTTACGGGCATGAAGAAACATGTCGGCATCCTGGAGGCGGCGGGGCTGGTCATTACGGAAAAGATCGGGCGCGTGCGAACCTGCCGGCTTGGCCGGCGCGGAATGGCGGAAGAAGCCGCCTGGATCGAAAGGTATCAACAACTCTGGGCCGCGCGCTTCGATGCCCTGGATGAGATTGTCGAAGAATTGAAACAGAAGGAGACAGCCGATGAACGAGGCAAAAGATAACCAACCGACAGTGGAACGGACATCCGATCGTGAACTCGTCGTGACACAGACCGTCAATGGTCCGGCGCACCTTGTATTCGAGGCATGGACCACCCCCGACCTGTTCAGACGCTGGTGGGCGCCGAAGTCGTGTGGCCTGACCATATTATCCTGCGAGATGGATGTTCGCACTGGCGGCGAATACCGTTTGGTGATGAACCATCCGGCCGCCGAACAGCCCATGGTGTTCTTCGGCAAGTATATCGAAGTCGTCCCGAATGCCCGAATCGTCTGGACCAACGAAGAAGGTGACGAAGAGGGCGCCGTCACGACGGTGACCTTCGAGGCGCGTGGCGCCGGAACCGTGGTTGTGTGGCGCGATCTTTATCCCACGAAAGAAGCGCTCGACGCCGCCATGGTCGATGGCAGCACAGGCGGATTTGGCGAGCAGTTCGAGCAACTGGACGCACTCCTCGTCACGCTTGGATAGCGGCGGCAAACGAACGCGCCTAATTCCCCGTCAGGCGCGCTTCCATCAGATCGGCCTCGCGCACCAGCTTGCGCGCTATATCGTCCGAGAGTTCGCGCGACCGGCTGAGTTCGTAAAAAACATTCCGCTCGGCGCGCAGGCCGGCCAGCCTTAGTTCCCGCTCAACCCTTTCAAGGCTGCGCAGATGCGTGGCCGCCTCGCCGTGAAGCCCCCGATTATCGATCCGCCGGCGATAAAGCTCCAGGATCCGCGCGCTGGCTTCGGCGTAAAGCTCGGTATCCTTTTTGCCGATCTTCATGGCCTTCTGGAGTTGCTCGATCGCCTCGATCGCCGCCTCGGCTGCCACGGCGCGCGCCGCATCCTCCTCCGCCAGACCCTTCGGCTCGGGCGGCAGCTTCAAACCTTTCAACAGGAAGGGCAGACCAACGCTGGCCAGCAGCAGGGAGACGACGATCACCGCCGCCGCCAGAAAGATGATCAGGTTGCGCGCCGGAAAGGCCGAGCCATCCCCCACGGTGAAGGGAATGGTCAGTACGCCCGCCAGTGTAATGGCGCCGCGCACCCCGGCCAGCGACGTCGCCGCGATCAGCCTCAGGCTGGGTTTCGGCACCACCTTGCCTTCGCGCAACGCCCGGAACAGAGTGAACCGCAGCGCCACCCACACCCACAGGAACCGCAGGGCAATAAGGGCGAAGCTGATGGCGGCGACATAGACGATCAGCCACAGGGGGTCGGTGTGGCCGGTATCGCGCACGACATGCGCCGCCCGCGAGGCGATGCTCGGCAATTGTTCGCCCAGCAGCACGAAGATGATGCCGTTGGCGGTGAACTGAACCATGTCCCATACGGCATTGCGGCGCACGCGGGTTTCGGCGAGCGCCTGCCCCCTCTGCTCGGCATAGCTCATGGTTATGCCCCCGGCGACGGCGGCCAGGATGCCAGAACAATGGAATTTTTCGGCCAGCAGATACGCGCCGAACGGAATCAGCAGGCTGATCAGCACCTGCGAGCCGGCGTCCTCACCGATACGGCGCGAAATCATGCCCTTGACGAGGGTGATGGCCCAGGTTACGCCCACCCCGATGACGATGCCGCCAAGGGCCAGCCACAGGAAGGTGCCAAAGGCTTCGATCAGCGAAAAGCTGCCGGTCACCACTGCGGCGACCGCAAAGCGCATGCAGACCAGGCCCGACGCATCGTTCAGCAGGGCCTCGCCTTCGAGAATGTGCATCAGGCGTTTCGGAATAGGCACCTTCGTGGCGATGGCGGAAACAGCAATCGGATCGGTCGGCGAGACGATCGCCGCCAGCGCGAAGGCAGCGGCCAGCGGCATGACCGGCATCATCCAGTGGATCAGCAGGCCGATGCCCAGTACGGTAAAGACGACAAGGCCCAGCGCCAGTTGCAGGATGGTGCCCTTGTCGCGGAACAGGCCCTCTTTCGGTATTTTCCAGCCATCATAGAACAGCAGGGGCGGCAGAAACAGCAGGAAGAAGACATCCGGCTTGAGATCGACGGCGGCGCCCGTGGTCAGAGCAATGACGGCGCCCAGCGCGATCTGAACCAGCGGCATGGGCATGGAGATCGGCGACAACCGCGACAGCCATCCGCTCACCACCACCGCCAGAAACAGAAACAACGATATGGTGACGCTTTCCATGCGTGCGGAACTCCCGGCAAAAAATTGATATGCAATTAGACCTTATTCGGGGAAGCGCGGTCAATGGCCGGATTTCACATCGCCTTACAAAAAACGCGTAATCGTGATGCCTTTTTAGTTATTAACAATTGACCTTTCGCCCCTTGCTGCCTATGTGTCCAGCCGTTTGCGCGCCGGATGGCGAGCTGAATTTCAATCAAGGAGACAATACCTCATGACAACTGAACTTCTGGAAGGTTGCACGGGCGTATTGGTCCTTTCCGACGGCACGGTTTATCAGGGCCTCGGCTGCGGCGCGGTGGGCGATGCGCTCGGCGAGGTCTGCTTCAACACCGCCATGACCGGCTACCAGGAAATCCTCACCGATCCGTCCTACATGGAGCAGATTGTCGCCTTCACCTTTCCGCATATCGGCAATGTCGGCGTGAACAACGAAGATATCGAGCAACTCGGTAACGATCCGAAGCGGGCCGCCAAGGGCGCCATCTTCCGCGACGCCCCCACCCCACCGGCCAACTGGCGCTCGGACATGAGCTTCAATGACTGGCTGGTTTCGCGCGGCGTCGTCGGCATTTCCGGCATCGATACGCGCGCACTGACCAAAAAAATCCGCGAAAATGGCATGCCGCACGGCATCGTCGCCCATTCGCCGACCGGCGTCTTCGATCTCGAAGCCCTGAAAGAGAAAGCGCGCGAATGGAAGGGCATCGGCGGCCTTGATCTCGCCCCCGCCGCCACCACGGCGCAATCCGCGGCCTACACCACCGACCTGTGGCAATGGCCGGAAGGCTACACTTCAGTTTCCGGGGACAGCGCGAAAAAGGAATTCAGGGTCGTGGTGATCGATTACGGCGTCAAGCAGAACATCCTGCGCGCCCTGGTCGATATCGGCGCCGATGTCACGATCGTTCCGGCCGAAACCCCGGCGGAAGATATTCTCGCCCGCAAGCCCGACGGTGTGCTCCTCTCGAACGGCCCCGGCGACCCGGCGGCGACCGGCGAATACGCCGTGCCGGTGATCCAAACGCTGGTGAAGTCGGGTATTCCGGTCTTCGGCATTTGCCTTGGCCACCAGATGCTGGCGCTGGCGCTTGGCGCGAAGACCATCAAGATGAGTCAGGGCCACCACGGCGCCAATCACCCGGTCAAGGACGAAACAACCGGCAAGGTCGAGATCGTTTCGATGAATCACGGCTTCGCGGTTGATCGTGACAGCTTGCCGCAGGGCGTAGCCGAAACGCACGTTTCACTGTTCGACGGCTCCAACTGCGGCATCGCCATGACGGGCAAGCCGGTATTTTCGGTGCAGCATCACCCGGAAGCCTCGCCCGGCCCGGTCGATTCGCTTTACCTGTTCGAGCGCTTCGCCCAGAACATGCGCGACGCCAGGGTTTCGGCTTAACGCCCAGCCTAACGCAAGTCCAGCGGCTGGACAAAGCGATATTCGCCCGGCAGGTGGAGCATCTTCAAATCCTTGCCGGTCACGGTCCGGTCCGCCACCTTGATCTGTAGCGACAGGCGACACGTGCCAGATCCCACCGACAGCAGTTTCGAGTCGCTGATCGTCAGTTCCACGCCCTCGAAATAACCCGTCAGGCTCAAGGCCACGTTGAGCGCGAAGCTTTTCTCGCTTCCCAGATCGATGGTGACCGCAGGGCGCATATCGCGCGAAAGACCGTGCGCCCCCAGTTTCAGCACCACCGGTTGGCCCGCCTTGCGGCTGGCGCGGATATCGCGGGCGGCGCACCAGCCATCGGCAAGCAGAACCAGCGGATCGAAATGCAGGCAGGCCATAACCGCGCGGTTGATCGCCCCGCGCAGGATGGGAGTCGCCATGACAAGGTTTCGCAAGGTGCGATCCTTGTCGATCGCTCCGTTGATCTGCTTTTCAATATCGCTCCGTGTCTCCGCATCAAGCAGGCCATCGAGCCACAAAGCCTCTGCCGCCGGGGTCAGGGTTTCGCTCATTGGCCGCTCTCCCGGCCGACAATCAGCGGCCCATGGGCATTCAGCCGGCCCGGCCCATATTCGAGGCGCGCGGTGACCTTGGCCACGCGATCAAACCCCTGTTCCGGCAACCGGTGCTTACCACGAAAGATCAGGATCAAGATAGCGAGTCCGGCCACGGCAATGCTAAGCCAAACCCACAACAGGCCAGGACGAAGCAGAGACTCCAGCGATGGTAAGCGCAAAGGCGGCGCCTTTTCCGCCGGCGCTTGTGAAACAGTGACAAATGCCATGATTTCATCCGGCGCGGCGGCAGTGGAAGCCGACGCCGGTTCGGCTTCGGCCTTAATCGTTTCCGGTGGGGCTTCAACCGCCGTCATGGCCGACGGTTGCGGCTTTTCCCCGCTGGCCGAGACGCTCAGCGCCAGTTGACCGCCAACCGCCAGGGGCACGCCCGCCGCCGGCCTCTGCTCGATAATGACGTCCGCGGCCGCATCGCCGGATGTCCGGGTCAGGACCGGAAAGATGGAAAAATACCGCATCAGTGGCACGGCGACCTCATTATACCGGCAACCCACCAGATTGGGCGCCACCTGTTTTGCCGCCGCCGCCCTGATGGCCGACGGCGCGCACGTCCGCGATTTTTGCGCGGAAGCGGAAACTGGTGCGATCAGGGCAGCAAAAACGCATAGTACTGGGAAGATAACGGCTCTCATTCCAGCCCCCATATGTGCCGCGTTCTCGGCATAACGCGGTTCTAGCATTAATCATGAACAGGTGCCAGCTTGCGTTAACCATTTGCCCCTTCCTGGTGCGCAGCCGCCACAGCCGGGATTTTCGTTTCCCGTTATTTCAAACCTTCACATAGTGCTGATGAGTCCGAGATTCTTGAGATCAGTGCTTGCAACAGGGGGGGATAGGCTCTAAAGCACCCGCTTAGCCATAAAACATGCTGCGCCCGTCGAAGGCGCAATTTTTTTAATCGGACTGCGCCTGCGCAGCCCGCTCTAATCTTGCGCAACGGCTTAGCCGCTTGCGCCCTGCACGAAAGACCGAGATGCCCAAACGCACAGATATCAAGTCCATTCTCATTATCGGCGCAGGCCCTATTGTGATCGGTCAGGCCTGTGAGTTCGATTATTCCGGCGTTCAGGCCTGCAAGGCTTTGCGCGAGGAAGGCTACCGCATCATCCTGGTCAATTCCAACCCGGCGACGATCATGACAGATCCGAACATCGCCGACGCCACCTATATCGAGCCGATCACCCCGGAATTCGTCGAGAAGATTATCGCCAAGGAGCGCCCGGACGCGCTTTTGCCCACCATGGGCGGCCAGACCGCGCTGAATACGGCGCTGGCGCTGGAAAACGCCGGCATCCTCAAAAAGTACAATGTCGAGATGATCGGCGCCAAGGCCGAGGTTATCGACAAGGCCGAAGACCGCCAGAAGTTCCGCGACGCCATGGACAAGCTGGGCCTCGAATCGGCGAAATCCGCCGTCGCCCACACCTGGGACGAAGCCGTGGCGGCGCTGGAAGCCATCGGCGGCCTGCCAGCGGTCATCCGGCCTTCCTTCACCCTGGCCGGCACGGGCGGCGGCATTGCCTTCAACCAGGAAGAATTCAAGGAAATCGTCGAGCGCGGCCTCGATCTTTCGCCGACCACCGAAGTGCTGATCGAAGAGTCGATCCTCGGCTGGAAGGAATACGAGATGGAGGTGGTGCGCGACACCGCCGACAACTGCATCATCGTCTGCTCGATCGAGAACGTCGATCCGATGGGCGTCCACACCGGCGATTCGATCACCGTCGCCCCGGCCCTGACCCTGACCGACAAGGAATACCAGATCATGCGCTCGGCCTCGCTGGCCGTTCTGCGCGAGATCGGCGTCGAAACCGGCGGTTCCAACGTCCAGTTCGCGCTCAATCCGCGCGACGGCCGCATGATCGTCATCGAAATGAACCCGCGCGTGTCGCGGTCTTCGGCGCTGGCATCCAAGGCCACCGGCTTCCCGATCGCCAAGATCGCCGCCAAGCTGGCCGTCGGCTACACGCTCGACGAACTGCAGAACGACATCACCAAGACCACCCCGGCCTCATTCGAGCCATCCATCGATTACGTGGTCACCAAGATCCCGCGTTTTGCCTTTGAAAAGTATCCCGGCGCCGAGCCGCTTCTGGGCACCTCTATGAAGTCGGTCGGTGAGGTCATGGCTATCGGCCGCACCTTCGCGGAATCGATGCAGAAGGCCTTGCGCGGGCTGGAAACCGGCCTGTCCGGCTTCGATGAAGTCGAAATCGCCGGCGTCAGGACGGCCGAAAACCCCGACGCCATCCGCGACGCCGTGATCCGTGAACTGGGCCGCCCGACGCCGGATCGTATCCGCGTCATTGCCCAGGCCTTCCGCCACGGCCTGTCGGTCGAGGACATCAACGCCGCCTGCGAATACGAGCCGTGGTTCCTGCGTCAGATCGAAGCCATCGTTTCCGAGGAAGCCAAGATCGGCGCACTCGGCCTGCCGGAATCCGCCAAGGCGTTCCGCAGCCTCAAGGCCATGGGCTTCTCCGACAAGCGTCTGGCGCAACTGACCGGCAAGAGCGAGAAAGAGGTTCGCAGCCTCCGTCAGGATCTTCACGTCCGCCCGGTGTTCAAGCGCATCGACACCTGCGCCGCCGAGTTCGCTTCCTCGACCGCTTATATGTACTCGACCTACGAATCGGGCGCGCTGGGCCAGTTGCCGGAAAACGAAGCCGAACCTTCGGATCGTACCAAGGCGATCATTCTCGGCGGCGGTCCGAACCGGATCGGCCAGGGCATCGAGTTCGACTATTGCTGCTGTCATGCCGCTTTCGCCTTCAAGGAGATGGGCATCGAGGCGATCATGGTCAACTGCAACCCGGAAACCGTCTCGACCGACTACGACACCTCCGACCGCCTCTATTTCGAGCCGCTGACCGCCGAGGACGTGCTGGAACTGATCCATGTCGAGCAGTCGAAGGGCGACCTGCGCGGCGTGGTCGTGCAGTTCGGCGGCCAGACCCCGCTGAAGCTGGCCCAGGCGCTGGAAGACGAGGGCATCCCCATCCTCGGCACCTCGCCGGACGCCATCGACCTGGCCGAAGACCGCGAGCGCTTCCAGCACCTGCTGCGCGACATCGACCTGAAGCAGCCGGTCAATGCCATTGCCCGCACGCCGGAAGAAGCCTTCAAGGGCGCCCATGAGGTCGGCTATCCGATCGTCATCCGCCCCTCCTACGTGCTCGGCGGCCGCGCTATGGAAATCGTCCGCGACGACGAACAATTGGCGCGCTATGTCCGCGAGGCCGTGCAGGTGTCGGGCGACTCGCCGGTGCTGATCGACCAGTATCTGTCGGCCGCCATCGAGGTCGATGCCGACGCCCTGGCCGATGGCTCAGGCAATGTCTTCGTCGCCGGCATCATGGAACATATCGAAGAAGCCGGCGTCCATTCGGGCGACTCCGCCTGTAGCTTGCCGCCCTTCTCGCTGAAGCCGGAAACGGTCAGGGAACTGGAGCGCCAGACGGTCGAACTGGCCAAGGCGCTGAAAGTGCGCGGCCTGATGAACGTCCAGTTCGCCATCCTGCACCCCTATTCCGACGCGCCGGAAATCTACGTGCTCGAAGTCAATCCGCGCGCCTCGCGCACCGTGCCCTTCGTCGCCAAGACCCTCGGCCAGCCGCTGGCCGGCATCGCCGCCAAGGTCATGGCGGGTGAGCCGCTGGCGAGCTTCGACCTCAAGCCCCGTGATTACCAGCATGTCGCGGTCAAGGAGGTCGTCTTCCCCTTCGCCCGCTTCGCCAATGTCGATACGGTGCTTGGCCCTGAAATGCGCTCGACCGGCGAGGTCATGGGCCTCGACTGGGTGCGCGACGGCGAAAGCATGATCGACGCCTTCTCGCGCGCCTTCGCCAAGTCGCAGCTCGGCGCCGGCGTGCGCCTGCCGGTTTCCGGCAAGGTGTTCGTCTCGGTCAAGGACATGGACAAGCCGGTCATTGTCGACTCGGTGCGCACGCTTCTGGACCTCGGATTCAAGGTCGTCGCCACCGGCGGCACCGCCGACTACCTGAAGGCGCAGGGCCTCGATGTCGAGCCGGTCAAGAAGGTGCTGGAAGGCCGTCCGAACATCCTCGACGCCATCAAGAACGGTGAGATCGACCTGGTGTTCAACACCACCGAAGGCAAGCAGTCTCTGGCGGATTCATTCTCGCTGCGCCGCGCTACGCTGATGCAGAAGATTCCCTATTACACCACGGCTTCGGGCGCTGTCGCCGCCACCCGCGCCATCAAGTCAGGCTCTAACGAACTGCTCGATGTCCGCCCGATCCAAGCATATGCTTAAAATTCGGCAAGCATAATATTTCATGTTAGTCTCCCCCAAAATCCGGGAGAGACTAACATGCGCCATATTGGCCTAATCGGCTTGATTCTGTGCCTGATGGCCGGACACACAGCGGCCCAGGAACTGCGCCCTTGTGCGCCCACCGGCAAACCGTCAGAAGCCGCCAACATCAAGCCTCAGTGCGATTTGTCTTTCGTGCAAATCCAGTTGGAAAGCCACGGCAGACGATCCGGGGATGGTCCGTTCACCATGGTTATTACGGGTGAGGGAACTGTCATCTATATTCCGTCTCGTTTCGATAAGGGTTGGATATTCGGGCCGCAGAGCTATCACATTCCGCCGGAACGGGTCGTCGCCATGCTCGACTTGGCGCAAAAAGCGGATTTCTGGTCCCTGCCGGATACCTATCGGCCGGCCTCCATGCCCGATGATCCGCGTTTTCCCATGATGAAAACGATAGTTGATGATGTTTACCGCCGGGTGGAGATCACGACGCGCAGCACAGTTAAAAGCCTGAGCATATACGATGGTCCGGGCAGCAATGGCGCGTCCGAAATCGCGGATAATCTCATGTATCAACTGGCGGAACTGAGCGGCATTCGCCTGTGGCATGGCTTCAGCGCCGAAACGATGGCGCAGTTGAAACAAAATGGATTCGACTTTCACTCGGAAAGAGGCGGTGAACTTCTGATCGAAATGACGGCGGCACCTGGTAACTCCGATGCGGATATTGATACCCTACTGGCCCTCGGCGCACCGGCGGACTACGTAACCACCAGTCACTTTCTATTGGAGACAGGATTACTGGATGCGGCGATAGACAGCGGCCGCAGTGCTTTCGTAGACAGATTGATCGCCGACGGCGCTCTGCTGACCGGAAGCCAACCGGACCCTATCAAAAGTGCGCGCGCCCTGGCTCATGCCACCGCCGCCACCTCTCCCGAAATGGTGTCCAGACTCCTTGCGCAACACCCGCCACTTGTCTTTCGTACAAAAGCTTCTGGCGATGACGCAGAATGGAACAATATTCCGGTAATCACCCTTGTCGGGCAAAACAAGGCGCATTTTTTCGATGAAAACACCTCCGATATTAGCGGTCAGATAGCGGTGACACAGCAATTATTGGACGCCGGTGCCAATATTAATGATCGTGGCGCCAACCAGTGGAGCCTTCTCGATAACGCCGTTCATCAGGGCGATCTGCCTTTTGTTTCCTGGCTGATCGCCCATCATGCGCAGGTGACGAAGGAAAGCTTTGTTCCCGTGCTGAGTGATGAAATGACCATCATGCTTCTCGACACCGCGCCTCAACTCGACAATGAAACCTGGCACCAGATTGCTGCCAATGCCAAGCCGAAGACAAAGGCCTGGCTCAAAGCCCGCGGCAAATGGCCCGCAGAATAGGCCGTTAATGTGTATCCGCGCAAAAATGCCGCTGCCTTAATAAGTCCCTAAGCCTGAAATCCTACAATGAAGAGCGGGCACAGAAGTGTCCGCTCTTTTTGCGCAGGGAGTCCGGTTATGAAAATCACCCCTGTCCCGTCCGTCAATGCCGCATTGACGCCCTTGCGTGTGCAGCCGGTCACCGCCGCGCCGGACCGGATTTTGCCGGATCGTTATGCCACCGCCTTCTCGCTCAATCAGGCGCAGTTCGAGGTCCTGACCGCCTTCCTTGTCAGTTCTTTGGCCAGCGCCGAAGCCGGCGCACAGCTCGGCAAACGCCTGAAAGCCATGCAGGCCCTGCGCGGTCTGGCAGCGCGCGGGCAATTGCGCGGCATCGATTCCAAGAATGCTCGCCTATTTCATCAATTGACCGATCAAAGCGATCTCGGCCAGCGCGAAGCCGCCATCCAGCAGGATGAGGTTGCCGCCATCAATGCCGCCGTCACTCATCAGACACCCCCCGCTCAGGCGCAACTGGCCTTCTTCGATCATCTGTCCCCGGACGACCAGACGATCCACTTCGAGCTGAACATCAACGCCGTCAATATGCACGGCTTCCAGCGCTTTGGCTCACTTGACGACTACCGCCGCAAACTGGCCGAAGCCGCCACGCAAACCTCATCGGATGCCCTGCCACCGGCGGCGCTTGTCTCCGGCGTCATCTGACCCCGTAACAAAAAGTCACCGATCACACGCTTGTGAACCGCGCCAGATACGCTATGATTGCGCCGCAAAAAATTGCCACCCAAAGCGCTGTCCTTGCCGCAAAAAAGTCACGCGATGACGGCAAATGCTGGGCGCAATCGTTACGCGTAACTTCCTTTTTACCCAGAGTTCAAGACACAATGACCTTGCCGCACTGGCTCCGTCCCGGCCTGTTATATGCGAAACTGAAACAGACCCCGCCCGCCGTCTGGACAGGCCTGCATCGTGGTCTGTGCGTCATCGCGCCGCTTTTGCTGTTCGCCGCCTTTTTCGATGTCAATGTGGTCAACCCGACGCGTATCGGCTGGCTGATGGAGCACGACTGGGGCCAGCATGTGCTGGGTTGGAATGCCTGGCGCCGGATGCCGTGGTCGACCTTCAACCACGAAAACCTGCTGGGCGCGCCGGTTGGCAATACCATCTTCTCGACCGACTCGAATCCGCTGTTCGCCTTCATCTTCAAGCCATTCCGCCAGTGGCTGCCGGATGATTTCCAGTATATCGGCCTGTGGTTCCTGTTCTGCGTGGTGATGCACTTCACCTTCGCCTACAAACTGATCCGCCCCCACGCGCCCGATTCAAAGGTTTGGGGCAGATGGACCGCGCTCGGCGGCGCCATCGCCCTTTCCGCCCTGCCCATGCTCTATTACCGCATGCGCCACGATACCCTGGTGGCGCAATGGCTGATCCTGTGGGGCCTGCATCTTTTCATCAATGTGAAGGATGATACCCTGCCTTCCGGCAAGGGCTGGCGCTTCCTCCTGAGTTGGTTGCGCAACGGCCCGAAGATGCGCGGCTGGTGCGCCCTGCTGTTCGTCACCGGCATGGTCCACCCCTATCTGCTGTTCATGATCGCCGCCATCTGGGGCGGGGATTGCATCAAGCGCTTCTTCAGTAGCCTGCGCATTGAAGACCGCCGGCTCCATGCCGACTGGAAAACCCTGCTCGACGCCGTGATCCGCGCCATCCCGCCCTTCGCCCTGGCGATCCTGGCGCTGTTTATCGGCGGCAGTTTCAACAAGGGCATGAGTCCCGGCGCCGGCGGTTACGGCTATTATTCCTTCCCGCTCGACGGCTGGTTCAATCCGGTCAAGCCGGAATTCTCGGCTGTTCTCAAGGCGTGGCCGCTTGATGGCGGGCAGTCCTTCGAGGGCTACCAGTATCTTGGCTTCGGTCTGATCGTGCTGGTGATCGCTGCTGTCATCCTCTACATCACCACGCCGGAAGCGAAGGCCGCGCGCGGCTTCATCGCCGCCCTGCGCCCCTTGGCCATTCCCTTCCTGCTGCTGTTGCTGATCGCCACCTCCAATCACGCGCAATTCTACGGCTACGATATCTGGAAATTCAGACTGCCCGACGAACTGCGCAACCCGGCCGCCATCCTGCGCGCCTCCGGCCGTCTGACCTGGCCGATCACCTATCTGCTGGTCGCCACCGCGCTGGTTGTCCTGTTCAAGAGCCGTCCGAAAACCATCGCCGTCCTGCTGCCGCTGGTGCTGGTCGTCCAAGCCTATGATATCGCCGGCCTGTCGAAGGCGATGCGCCAGGCCACCCGCCTCGCCAGTTCGGACCAGATCTATTACGAGACGCCAAGTCCGGAGTGGGACCAACTGGTCAGCGCCGCCAGGGGCGTCGATTTCTACCCGGCCAATGTCCATATGAACGACAAACTGTTCTACGAACTGACCTGGCGCGCCACCTCGCAGGCCAAGCCGGTCAACACCATGTACGCTGCCCGCGAGAACCTGATCCAGATCGCCAATCAGGAAGCCGGCATGGACGCCTTCAAGCGCGGCGAGGTCAAGTCCGACCACCTGTTCGTCTTCCTCAAGCAGTGCGACGCCCCGCAGGAACTGTGGCCGCGCCTGCGGATGCTCGACGGCGTATGGATCATCCCGCCGAAAGACAGCCACATCGACCTGCCGAAGCCCGAATGGTCGCCCCTGCGTTCGGAGGTCCGTTTCGGCTGGCTGGATCAGGGCACCTGCCTGCTCGATGAAAACTGGTCGCGCCCGGAATATGACGGCGTATGGAGCGAAGGCCCCGCCGCCAACCTGCGCATCCCCATCCGGCACGTCCAGTTCGATACGCCCAGGCCGAAGGAACTGGACATGACAATGAAGGCCAAGAGCCGCCAGCCGGTTCTGGTCAGCGTCTTCGTCAACGGCGTCAAGGTCGGCGAGGTCAATCTCACCAACCACACCTCGCTCAATACCCTGCCCCTGCCGGCCTCGGTTCTGAGCCGGGAAAACCTCAAGATCCGCTTCCTGGTCGCGGAGCCGGCGAAGGACGAAGACGAAATCGTCGCCACCAGGGCCGCCGAGACATACAGCGGACGCAGCGCGGCTTTCAAGGCGGCGAAGGCGGCAGCGGCCATTCCGGTGGATGCGCGCGCACTCGGCATCAAGCTGATCGATATCAAGCTGAGCGATCCGAATGCGCCCGTTCCCGCTCCGCCCCTCGAAGGCTGAAAGCCTTACGCTACAATGCTTCATCTGCGCATGGGCCGCCGCTTCCCGAAAGTTCTTTTAAATCACGCCAAATAGAACTATAAGGGCTGCCGGTTTCGATTTGTGCACTGCGTTATGCGGGCAATTCACAAACCTACCATCGCCAGTATTCGCCCTGACCGGTTGTTGCCCCCCTCAACCGACGTCAGGGTTTTTGTCATTCCTCAGGGTGGAATAAAGTATTAATCGACATGGAAAAAGTGCCGATGACTGTCGCGGGCTACCAGGTCCTCGACGACGAACTGAAAAGATTGAAATCCGTCGAGCGCCCCAGCGTGATCGCGGCCATTGCGGAAGCGCGCCAGCATGGCGACCTGTCGGAAAACGCCGAATATCACGCCGCCAAGGAGCGTCAGGGCTGGATCGAGGGCCAGATCGCCGAGATAGAAGACAAGATCAGCCGCGCCCAGGTGATCGACGTGTCGAAACTGTCCGGCAACAATGTCAAGTTCGGCGCCACCGTCACCGTGATCGACGAGGATACCGAAGAAGAAGGCCGATATCAGGTAGTCGGCGACCATGAGGCGGACGTGAAATCAGGCAAGATTTCGCTGTCGTCGCCGCTGTCGCGCGCCATGATCGGCAAGGAAGTGGGCGATGTTGTCGAGGTTCAGACCCCCGGCGGCGTCAAGGCCTACGAAATCCTCAAGGTCGAATGGCTCTAAGTCTGCCGCGGGGGCCATTATGCTCTTGCTTTTTTGCGCTTCCATGAACACAACAGCCTGCGCGGGCTTGCTATTTTCGCAAGGCCTGCGCAAGCTTTTGACGCTTATTGTGAACCGCCCGGCAAAACCGCGTGAGGATGGGAGTGAGGAATGCCTCTGCCGCTCATAATCTGGGCTGTTTCCGACGGTCGGGCAGGCATTGAAAATCAGGTTCTGGGACTGGCCGAGGCCGTGGCGCGGCTCAGTCCGGCCAAGATCATCAAGAAACGCATTCGCTACACCGAACTGTTCGACCGCCTGCCTTCAGCGCTTAAGATCATGCCCGACCGCATGCTGTCAAACAGCAGCGATTCGCTCGATGCGCCCTGGCCGGATATCTGGATCGCCGCCGGACGCGCCACCATCCCGCACAGCAGCCGCATGCGCCGACGCTCAGGCGGCCAGACCTTCGTGGTCCAGCTTCAGGACCCGCGCCACAATCTGAAGGCTTTCGATCTCGTCATCGCACCGGAACATGATCATGTCGAGGGCCGGAATGTCCTGCCGATCATCGGTTCGACCAACCGCATCGAGGCCACCAAGCTTAACAATGCCCACAAGGCCTGGCGCAGCAAGCTGAAAGGCCTGCCCAAGCCGCGCATCTGCGTGCTGATAGGCGGGCGCTCCAAGGCCTATGATATGGACGCCGCCCACGCGCAGATTCTGGCAGAGGAAATCCGCGGCGCCATCCTCAAGGCCAAAGGCTCCCTGCTGTTGACCGTATCCCGCCGCACGCCCACAGAGGCCCGCATCATCATCGAGGATACGCTGAAAGACCTCCCCGGCCTTATCTATAACGGCCAGGGCGAGAATCCCTATTTCGCCTTCCTGAAGACCGCCGATCGCTTTCTGGTGACCGAGGATTCGGTCAATATGGTCACCGAGGCCGCCGCCACCGGCAAGCCGATCCAGATACTTAGCCTGGAACGCCGCGCTCTCGGTTCGGGTGAAAAGTTCGATGAGTTTCACGAAACCCTGCGCGCCAAGGGCATTACTCATCCGTTCAACGGCGTGCTGGCGGGTGAACCCTATGCCCCGCTCGATGAAACACGCCGCGCCGCGGAATATCTGCTGGAGATGTACCGGCAAAAAAAATAGCCGGCGAAGCTCTCACTCTTCGCCGGCCACTTTTACGGGCATCCGCGTGTCTAAACGCGCCGGCCCCGTACCATCCGGCCCAGAGCGATCAGAATACAGGCGCCAATGACACCGGCGATCAGGTAACCGATAACGCCGCCAAAGCCGATACCGATCATGGAGAAAAGCGCATTGGCGACGATAGAGCCAATAATCCCCAGAATGATATTCATCAAAAGCCCCTGGTTGGACTTCATGATCTGCTCGGCGATCCAGCCGGCCGCCGCGCCGACGATAATGGCCAGAAGCCAGCCAATACCTTGTTCATTCATGATATCACCTCTCCCTTGATACACCGCGAACAGCCCGCGGGCTGGAAGCAGCCTAGACCGGCTTGAAGAGGTTTGAGATATGGGTTCGGCGGAAAATTTGTAAAATTTCGGAAAGGAGAAAGCGCTTAAAAACCTTGGGAAAATCACTGGGACCTGCAATTCCAGATGACAATCGCCGCGCCGGTACCTATCTAATGGCCATCAGGTTTTCGATTCCGTCAGGTGCCTCCATGTCAGCAACTCCCCCCCGCCCTCTTCGCTGCGCCATCATCGGCACCGGTCCCGCCGGCTGGACCGCCGCCATTTACGCGGCGCGCGGCCTGCTCTCTCCGGTCATTTTCACCGGCCCGCAGGATGGCGGACAACTGACCATCACCACCGACGTCGAGAACTATCCCGGTTTCGCGGAGGTGGTGCAGGGGCCATGGCTGATGGACCAAATGAAGGCGCAGGCCGTCCATATGGGCACGGAAATCATCGGCGAAATCGTGACGAAGGCCGACCTGTCGAAGCGTCCCTTCCTTCTCGAAACCGAATCCGGCGCGCAGTTCCTGGCCGAAACGGTCATCATCGCCACCGGCGCCCAGGCCAAATGGCTGGGGCTGGAGTCGGAAAAAACCTATCAGGGCTTCGGCGTTTCCGCCTGCGCCACCTGCGACGGCTTCTTCTACCGCAACAAGGTGGTCGCCGTGGTTGGCGGCGGCAATACAGCCGTCGAGGAAGCCCTTTTCCTCACCAAGTTCGCCTCGAAAGTCTATTTGATCCATCGCCGCGAACAACTGCGCGCCGAGAAGATTCTGGTCGAGCGCCTGCTCAATGACCCGAAGATCGAACCGGTCTGGAATGTCGCCATCGATGAAATCCTCGGCGAAAGCAATGAATTCGGCGGGCTGGGCGTCACTGGTGTGCGCCTCCAGGATGTCAACACCGGTGAAAACCGCGTCATCGATCTCGATGGCGTCTTCATCGCCATCGGCCATGCCCCGGCTTCGCAACTGTTCGAGGGCCAGTTGGAAACCAAGCAGGGCGGCTATCTGGTCGTCGAGCCGGGCACGCCGAAGACCTCGATCAAGGGCGTTTTCGCCGCCGGCGATGTCACCGACGATGTTTACCGTCAGGCGGTCACCGCCGCCGGCATGGGCTGCCAGGCGGCGCTGGAGGCCATTCGCCTGATCGCGGAAGAGGACCATCACCACAGCCTGCTTACGGCGAAAGAAATCGCGGAAGATTTTTCGCATCTGCCTCTTGAACAGCAGGAACTCGCCACCAAATCATAAAACGAAGGCGCCAAGGATGGGCCTTCTGGTTTAGCAACACCGCCCATCAGGGGGTGTAGATGTTGAGCCAAATCAAACCTTTACGGGTTATGCCGCAGTCTGCCTGCACGCCCGTAAGGCCTCGCTTTCTGAAGGAGTGCCCCTATGCGTACCGCAATCGATTTTTCCCCCCTGTACCGTTCCGCCGTTGGCTTCGACCGCCTGGTCAACCTGCTCGACAGCGCTGCCCGCACCGATGCCGCGCCGGGCTGGCCGCCCTATAACATCGAGCGTCTCGCCGCCAGTGAAGGCGAAGATCAGGGCGACACCTACCGCATCGAAGTGGCCGTGGCCGGTTTCCGTCCCGATCAGCTCAATATCGAAGTCAAGGAAAACGTGCTGACCGTCACCGGCAAGAAGGATGACGACGCCGGCACCCGCACTTTCCTGCATCGCGGCCTGGCCGAGCGTTCGTTCGAGCGACGCTTCCAACTCGCCGATCATATCAAGGTGACCGAAGCCGACCTCGCCAACGGCCTGCTGTCGATCACCCTCAAGCTCGAAGTGCCGGAAGCCAAGAAGGCGAAGACCATTGCCATCAAGACGGCCCAAAACGACCTAGGCAACGACTCCGCTCCGGTCCTGACCGCCGCCGAGTAATCTCCCTTAAGCTTCGCCGAACAGGCGTTCGGCGAAGCGACCTACCTTGTTTCTCCCTGAACTGATGTGTGTCGCGCGGTCCACCGAGACGTGACCGCGCCCAAGACCCCCGGCCCTCTGATCTCCGCCTGTGATCCCTTCAGGCGTCTGACGGTCAGACGACAAGCCGGGGGTCTTTTTATTGTGCAAATGCGAATAAGCGGCTTGATCCATACTGTACGGTACGGTACATATTGTGATCTGTCATACCGGATATTCCTATGCGCAATCTGCTCTTCGCCGTTTCCACCACCCTGCCCCTGCTTTTCGGCACGGCCCATGCCCAGACCCAGCCCTATCAGGCGGTGGGCGAACAGCATGACTGGACAATCGACATCGGCGGCGGCGCGGTCTATGGCTTCAGCGCCAATGGCGGCGATCCGGAAAAGGTCAACGCGATTCCGTGGGCCGGTTTCAATTACAAGAACCGTGTCTATGGCGATGCTCTCAATGGCGTTGGTTACAATGCCATTTTGCGCGAGCGTCTGCGCGCCGGCTTCCAGATACGCCCGCATTTCGGCGGTAACGCCAACGGCCTGGAAGGATTGGACGTGCCGGGCTTCGGCGCCGATCTCGCCGGTTACGCCTTCTATCGCGTCGGCGGGAATTTCAGCCTCGGGGGCCGCCTGATGCACGATGTCAGCGGCGTCTCCAACGGCTCATCCCTGATGCTTTCTGTCGGTCATCAGGACATCACCCCGGTCGGCCTGCTGCAAACCCTGGTCTATACGCGTTTCGGCGACCGCAAAACCAATCAGGCCTATTACGGCATCGAAGCCTCAGAAGCCGCCGCCACGGGCCTCAGCGCTTATGAGGTCGGTTCCGGTCCGCAGAATGCCGGCATCGCCTTCCTGATGATGACGCCGATCCGCAAGCATTACGCGATCGCCACCTTCATCAATGCCGAACGCGCCCTCGGCGACGTGGCCGACAGCCCGCTGATCCAGATGAAGCAAAACCAGGAAATGAGCTACCGCGCCGGTATCCTGGTGGTGCGCCGCTTCGGTGGGAATTAAGGCGCCGGGTTACTGAAAATTTTCATGACATCGCGCTGCATGGAAATCACCCGTACGATCCATACCTTGCCGGAACGGATGCGATAAAAGATCATATGGCTGTTCTTCGGGAAACTGCGCAATCCGGGCCTTATGCGATCACGGCCTCTGCCCAATCTGGGATTATATCCCAGTTCCGTAAAGGTTTCAGCCAAGGCCTCCAAATAAGCGACTGCCTGCTTCGTGCCATAATTCTGTTCGGTATAATCGAAAATCTCCGATAGATCCTGATCGGCCGCAGGCGAAATTTCGTGGTTTTCACTCATTCCCGATGCTTGAGTTTATCGGCAATAATCCCTTTAACACTGCGGCCACTTTCGGAAGCTTCCCATCCTTTGGCGATTTCCGTGCGCAGTTCATCAAGTGTCCGCTGGCGGTAAACCTCATGCAGGCGCAACGCCTCCCGAACGACCTCGCTGGCATTCTGGTAATCGCCAGAGGCCACCTGATGGGCGATATAATCTTCCTGTTTGGCTGTAAAACTGACGTTCATGCGCGCCTCTCGTGACTAGACGACAGTATAATCCTGATAGCTATATTTAGCAAACATGGCCATTGAATGGGCTAACTCGCTATCCGTCCGCGCAGGGCCACGCAGGTGGTATGCTCCAGCGCTTCCAGATTCATCATCGCGCCCTGAAGATTGGAGCGCGAGATATCCGCCCCATCGAGCCGCGCCAGCTTCATGTCGGAATCGGAGAAATTGACATTGCGCATGCGCGCTTCACGCAGGTCGGCCGGCAGGAAGCGCGTGGCGTCGATCTTCAGCGCGCCGAGATTGGCGCCTTCGAGATTGGCGCCGTCAAGCCTGGCCTTGAACATCCGCACCCCGCGCAGGTCGGCGCCGGAGAGATTGCAATTGCGCAGGTCGGCCTCTTCCAGGTGCGCCCCCTGAAGCTGGACGCCGCGCATATCGAGGCCGTAGAAGACCGCCCCCTTGGCCGACAAGGCCGCCAGGTTCAGCCCCTTGATCGACCCCATGCCACGCAGGTCGGCATTATCGAATTTTGACGGCGCGCCTTCCTTGCCGAGCGTATCGACCCAGAGTGCATGATCGCGCAGCATCTGGCCATAGGGCAGCGCCTTGATGTCCGTGCCCACCACCTTGTCGGTCAACATCCCGGTCATGTCGGTCTGCGACGTGCGCCACATATCGGTTTTCGCCCCGATCAGCACCGCATCGCGCAGGGAGGCGCCGGACAGATCCGCGCCGGACAGATCCGCCCCCGCCAGATCGACATTATCCATGATGCACTGTTTGAGATTGGCGCGGATCAGCTTGCATGATTTCATCGTGGCGTCGGTGAAATCGGCTTTCATCGCCTGGATGCCGGAGAGTTTCGAGCGATCGAGATTGGCCCCGCGCAGATTGGCATAGGTCGCCTCCGACGAGCGCATGGAGATTTCGACATAGGACAGGCCCGCCTGCTTATCCGGCAAGGCCAGCGCGCCCTCGCGCAGGTCAGCCTCATAGAGATCGGCCTCGCATAGATTGGCCCCACGCAGGGACGCCCCACGCAGATCGGCCCGGCGCATCGAAGCGCCGGTCAGGTTGGCCAGCTGCAGGTCGGCGCAATACAGATTACAGGTATCGAGCACCGTGTTCGAGAGATCGCAGTCCATCAGGATGGCCGCGGTGAAATCGGCGTCATTGAGCACACGCCCGGCCAGATTCAGGCCCGACAGATCACACCAGGCAAAGACCGCGCGCGCACCGCCCGGCTTCATGGCGCGCAGGCGTTCATGCTTGGTACAGATCGCATCGACCTGCGCCTGGTTCAGCTTGGTATAGCGAGTATCGCCGGCGGTGGCGGTCATGCGGACAGGCTTTCCTCATAATCAGGAAAGGGAAGTCTCGCATAAAAACCTTAAAAATTTGGGTTATCCGGCCATTAAGCCTGATGCGCGCAGGGCCTGGGCCAGATCGGACCCGGCCGGAACCGACAGATGACGATAGCCCTTCCCCGCCCAGGCCACCAGTTCGGCCTCCAGATCGTCGCCTTCGGGAATGAATTCAGCGTCGAAACCGTGGCCATCCGCGTCAGTCTGGACGAGCGGCCGGCCGGTGCGGTGATAATGGGCGGTCGGGGCGATCAGCCTGCCCGCTTCATCCGCCAGCAAGCCGGATTCGACCGTGATCCCGGCATCGGTCATGCGTCCGACACCGATATGCGAGGCGAAAGGTGAAGGATCGTCACAGGCATAGACCACGCGTGCCACACCGGCCTCCGCCAGCCTTTGCGAACAGGAACAACCACCATTCGAGCGCTGTCCGCAGGGTTCGAGCGTGACATAAGCGGTAGCGCCTCTTGCCGCTTCACCGGCCTTATCGAGCGCGATTTCCTCGGCATGGGGCCGGCCGCCATCGCCCGTCGCTCCTTCGGCGATGACCATATCCGCCTTCACAAGAACACACCCCACCGCCGGATTGGGCCAGGTCCGGCCCGACCGCGCCAGGGCAATCGCCCTGCGCATAAAATCGCTTTCCTTCCCCCTCTCCCCTTTCAAGGGGAGAGGGTCGGGGTGAGGGGTTGGTGGAATCGTCACAGGCTTCGCCGGATAAAACTGAAAATCATGCTCGATTATATGATCCGTTATTCGGCCTTCGCAAATAGCGGCGATGGTTTCCAGAACACCGTCAGGCTGGGAAAGCATATGACCGCTTGGGAAACGCGCCACCGACCATCCATAGGCGGTCATAAAAGCATTCCGGATCCGGTCTTTCGGATCGTCGATATGCTGACTACCGTCCAATTCGATGACCAGTTTCAAGTCAATGCACGCGAAATCAGCGATATAATCACCAATGACAAAGCTGCGATGAAATTTGATGCCATCTAATTGTCGGTTGCGCAGAGCATTCCACATACGGCTTTCGGCGATATTATCAGACTTTCGCAGCGCCCTGGCCAAAGGCGTCAGTCTGGAACGCTTCCTCGCCATTCATTACCCTTTTCGTGCGCCTGTCTGACAACCCCTCACCCCAACCCTCTCCCCTCAAGTGGGGAGAGGGGGGAAGTATTGAGCCGCAGACTTAAAGTCCCCTCGCCCTTTTCAAGGGGAGAGGGTTAGGGTGAGGGGTTCTTTCTTCTACCCAATCGCCGGCAATGGATTGGCACGGCCCGCGTCGAGATATTTCGCCGACAACGGCTTCAGATTATCATCCAGCTTAACCACCAGCGGATTGCCGGTCGGCACTTCGACTTCAAGAATCGCCTCGTCGGACAAGTCAAACAACGACTTGATGATGGCGCGAATCGAATTGCCGTGGGCGGCGACCAGAACCGTCTCGCCCGCCTTCAACGCCGGCACGATATCCCCGGTCCAGAACGGCAGAACGCGATCGAGAGTCGTTTTCAGGCTTTCGGTATCGGGCAGATCGGCGCCGGCATAGCGGCGGTCACCTTTGAAATCGTAGGTGCTGCCGGCTTCCAGCGGCGGCGGCGGCACATCGTAGGAGCGGCGCCAGATCTTCACCTGGTCCTCGCCGTGTTTCGCGGCGGTTTCGGCCTTGTCGAGGCCGGTCAGACCGCCATAATGACGCTCGTTCAACCGCCAGTCCTTCACCACCGGCACGAACGACTGACCGGCGGCTTCCAAGGCCAGGTTGCAGGTGCGGATGGCGCGGGTCAGCACCGAGGTAAACGCCTTGTCGATCTCGATACCCTCGGCCTTGATCAGCTCGCCGCCGCGCGTCGCCTGGGCTTCGCCCTCAGCCGTCAGGTTGACATCGACCCAGCCGGTGAAGCGATTTTCGAGATTCCACTGGCTTTGGCCGTGGCGAAGCAGGACGAGGGTCGGCATAGGGTGTCTCCGGTCTGTGAATATCGGCAAGGCTATAGGAGGCTTGGACGCGGATATCAATACGGATACGCGCCGCTCATGGCCGGTTCCTGTATTGCAAATATGTGATCAGAAAGAGCATCAGGCTGGCCACCGCCAAAACCGGCTGCATGCTGAGCAAGGCATTCAGCAGGGGTATATGCGCCATCAGGCTTTGATAGACCACCGCCGCCGCCAGCAGAAACTGGCCGATCAGCAACATGGCCCACAGGATCAGGACTTTACGCAACAGCGGTTTGGGCATCCTAGCCTAACTCCTCTTCAAGCATGGCCAGCCGTTCGGCCTGGTCCTCGGCGATCAGGGCATTGATCATCTGATCCATGTCGCCTTCCATGAATTGTGGCAGGTTATAGAGGGTCAGGTTGATGCGGTGATCCGACACGCGTCCCTGCGGATAGTTATAGGTGCGGATGCGCTCGGAACGGTCGCCGGAACCGACCTGCGACTTGCGGGCGTCGGAGCGCGCCGTGTCGAGCGCCGTGCGCTGCATGTCGTAGAGGCGCGCTTTCAGATTACGCATGGCGATCTGGCGGTTCATGTGCTGCGACTTTTCCGATGAGGTCGCCACAATCCCGGTCGGCAGGTGGGTGATGCGCACGGCCGAGTCGGTCTTGTTGACGTGCTGGCCGCCGGAGCCGGAGGCGCGGTAGGTGTCGATGCGGATATCCTTATCGAGAATCTCGATCTCGACATCTTCCGCTTCCGGCAGGACCGCCACCGTGGCCGCCGAAGTGTGGATGCGACCGCCCGCTTCGGTGGCCGGTACGCGCTGCACCCGATGAACGCCGGACTCGAACTTCAGTCTGCCGAAGACGCCATCGCCGGTGACGGAAGCAATGATTTCCTTGTAGCCGCCCATTTCGCCTTCGGAGACGCTGTCGATCTCGACCTTCCAGCCCTGCGCGGAGGCATAGCGGCTGTACATGCGGAACAGATCGCCGGCGAAGAGGGCCGCCTCGTCGCCGCCGGTGCCAGCGCGCACTTCGAGAATGGCCGAGGCGTTGACGTCCTTGTCCTGCGGCGCCAGCAGCAGGGCCACGCCATGCTCCAGTTCCGGCAGGGTGGTCCTCAGGTCTTCCAGTTCCTCGGTGGCCAGCGGCGACAGGTCGGGATCGTTCAGTGCCGCCATTTCCTCCAGTTCGGGCACGGATTGCCGCGCCTTGTGCAAACGGGTCACGGCGTCGAAAACCGGTTTCAGTTCGGCGTGTTCCTTCGACAGCTTGACGATCTCACTGCCGTCGGTCGCCGATTCCATGCGCGCTTCAATCATCTGGAAGCGGTCCATGACCTGGGCCAGCTTGGCGTCGGGAAGATGTATCAAGGCAAATAACTCTTATTGTCTTCGCCCTCCCTGCGAAGCGGGGAGGGGGGGACCATCGCTTGCGATGGCGGGAGAGGGGCTTTCGCCGGTGGAATTGCCCTTCCGTCACTCCCCATAAATGGGGCAGGCGAAGGCAACAATGCGATCTGCTCTACATTTATTTCGGGTAGGTTTCAATGAAGCTCTGGCGCTTTTCCAGTTCGGCATGCAGCGCGGCGACACGCGGCGCGATCACCCGCCAGTCGATATGCGCCATGCGGAAATCGCAGAAGGTGGCGGCCACGCCGAGCGTCAGGGTCCCCATGTCGAAAACATCCGGTTCGGGACACAGATCATCCGCCACGGCGAAGGTGCGCCTCAGATTGCCTTCCCAGCGGTCCAGCCAGAAGGGCGAGCGCTCGGTTTCCGGCCGGCGGTTCTCGTAGACAATCTTCGCCATCATCTCGTTCAATCCCGCACCGGCGGTTTCCAGGCGTTTCACCCGCCAGTAGGCGTCCGTGCCATAGTCGGGCAGCAGACGCGTGCCCTCACCCTGCGTCGCCAGCCAGGCGCTGATCAGGCCGCTGTCGGTCCAGCAAACACCCGCGTCATCGATCAGCGCCGGCAGTTGCGACAGCGGATTGGCGGCCACCAGGTCGGGCGCCGCTTCGACCGGCACGCGGGCGATTTCCTCCACCCGGCCCGTCAGTCCCCTTTCCCTCGCCACAATACGAACCTTGCGCACGAAGACGGAAGTGGAACTGATGAACAGCCGCATGACCCTGTATCCGGTTAATATTTAAGCCGCCCCTCTCCTGCTCCGCAAAACCTTTCCCGTCAAGGGCCGGGCCACGATTTCAGCCTGATTTTCACGGCACGGATGTCTTAATATCCGCTTAAATAAAAGCGCGCTCTGTTTGCCTTAATTTAAGACATATACAGTAAGTTGACGGGCAAGAGACAACTCACCTCAGAACGAGGACCTGGTGAAACGTAATTCAGGCGAATTAAAACTGCTCGCCCCCATGGCCTTGATTGTCGTGGTGGCTGTGTGTGCTTTGGTAGGCAGTTTATGGGTATGGGCCGAGCAGGCTGACACGATGTCGCGCGCCCGCGAGGAAAAGCTCGTCATGCTGGGTCTGAACCAGATGGCGGACGACCATTCGCAACTGATGACGCCGATCACCATCTGGAACAAGGCGGTCGAAAGTACCGCCGTCCGCTATGATGAAGCCTGGGTGAAGAACAATATCGGCGACTATTTCCGCGATTTTCTCAATTTTGAATCCAATCTCCTGCTGAACGACAAGGGCGAAACCGTCTTCGCCTATCAGCATGGCCAGGTGGCCGCTCCCGCCCGTTTCACCAATACGGTCCGCCAGACCGCCAGCCTCGTCGCCGGCCTGCGCCAGACCTATGAAGACCGCAGCGCCAGGGGCCTGCCCTACACGACCGGCACCAGCCATGTCGGCCGCCTGATGGCGATGGACGGCCATATCTATATTGTCGGCGCCAGCCTCCTGCTGCCCGACAGGCAGGATACGCCCCTGACGAAATACAAGCCCTTCGTCGCCATCGGTATGCACGAACTGTCGGGCGACGAACTGATTGCCCTGTCTCAGCGTTACATGGTATCCGGCATTCAGGTGCTGCGCCCAGGCCAGCCGGCCCCGGAGGGTGCGGCCACGGTCGCCTTCCACGACGATGACGGCAAGGTGCTGGCCAGGCTGAGCTGGATGCCGGATACGCCCGGCCATACCCTGTTCATCCGCACGCTCGGTCCGGTCCTGATGATCTCGCTCGGCCTTGGCCTGATCGCGCTCGTGCTGCTGTACCAGAGCCAGCGCGCCGCGCAGGGGCTGATCGCCTCGGAAGCCAAGGCCAAGCATATGGCCCTGCACGACAGCCTGACCGGCCTGCCCAATCGCACCCTGTTCGCCGATCGCCTGCATCAGGCCAGCGAACGCCTGAAACGCCAGGGCGGCCACGTCGCGGTTATGTGCATCGGCCTTGACCGCTTCAAGGACGTCAACGACACACTGGGCCATCTGGCCGGCGACGAGCTGATCCGCAACAACGCCCAGAAGATCACCGGCATGATCCGTTCCGGCGATACGCTGGCGCGCCTCGGCGGCGATGAATTCGTCATCATCCAGACCGATACCGACGGCTCCAGCGCCGCCTCCCTGGCCAAGCGTATCCTCGAAGGCCTCACCGGCACGGTCAATCTCGAATCCGGCCAGGTGTTTTCCTCCTGCTCGATCGGCGTCACCCTGATCGGCGACGGCGATATCGATCCCGCCGAAGCCCTGCGCCAGGCCGACCTGGCCCTTTACCGCGCCAAGGACCTCGGCCGCGGCCAGTACGCCTTCTTCGAGGTCGAGATGGACGCCACCATCAAGCTGCGCAAAACGCTGGAAACGGGCTTGCGCGAAGCGATCCATGTCGGGGATATCGATGTCGTCTACCAGCCGCAGGTCGATCATTTCGGCCATATCGTCGGGGTCGAGGCGCTGTGCCGCTGGACGCATCCGACGCGCGGTCCGGTTTCCCCCGCCTATTTCATTCCGCTGGCCGAGGAATGCGGCCTGATGAACGATCTCGGCAGCCTGATCATGCGCCGCGCCATGGAAGATTCGCACCGCTGGCCGGGCCTGAAAGTCGCCGTCAATGTGTCGGCCACCCAGATGCGCAATTCGACCTTCCTGGCGACGATCCGGGACCTGCTGGCGGAAACCCGCACCGCCGCCGAGCAGATAGAGATCGAGATCACCGAGGGCGTGCTGCTCAATGACGACAACACCACCCAGATGGTGCTGCGCGACCTGCGCCATATGGGCTTCACCATCGCGCTCGACGATTTCGGCACCGGCTACTCGTCGCTCGGCTACCTGAGCCGCTATCCGGTGGACAAGATCAAGATCGACCGGTCGTTCGTCTCCAATCTCGGCATCGATCCGGAAGCCGAGGCGGTCATACGCGCCATCGTCAAGCTTTCCAAGGCGCTGAACCTGAATATCGTCGCCGAGGGCGTGGAAACGCGCGCCCAGAAGAATATCCTGCGCCAGACCGGCTGCAATATCATCCAGGGTTACCTGTTCTCGAAACCGGTCACCTCCAGCGTCATTGACGAGATGATGAAGAACGAACGCAAACTGGCGATCATCGACGAAGAGGGCTATGTGCCGGCCAAGGCGATCAAGATGACGCCGCGGATGAGTTAGAGCGCCTGATTACAGCTTTTCGGCGTGCGCCTCGACCAGGCCGACGATATGCTCGATCATGTCGGCATTGGAGAGCTTGTGATCCGGCTTGCCGGCCATATAGACCATCCCCGAACCCGCGCCGCCGCCGGTAAAGCCGACATCGGTATAGAGCGCCTCCCCCGGCCCATTGACCACGCAACCGATGATCGACAGCGACATCGGCTTGGCGATATGGGCCAGCCGCTCCTCAAGCTTCGCCACCGTTTCGATAACGTTGAAACCCTGGCGCGCGCAGGACGGGCAGGCAATGATATTGACGCCGCGATGGCGCAGGCCCAGCGATTTCAACAAGTCGAAACCGACCTTGATCTCCTCCACCGGGTCGGCGGCCAGCGACACGCGCAGGGTGTCGCCGATGCCCGCCCACAGTAAATTGCCAAGTCCGATGGCCGACTTGATCGTGCCGGTGCGCAAAGGCCCGGCCTCGGTGACACCGATATGAAGCGGACAGTCGATGGCGTCGGCCAGGGCGGTATAGGCCGCCACGGTCAGGAAAACGTCCGACGCTTTCACCGAAATCTTGAACTCGTGGAAATCGTGGTCGCGCAGGATATTGGCGTGGAACAGCGCGCTTTCGACCATGGCCTCCGGACACGGCTCGCCGTACTTTTCCATCAGGTCCTTTTCCAGCGAACCGGCATTGACGCCGATGCGCATCGAGCAGCCATAATCCTTGGCGGCCTGGATGACTTCCCTGACGCGATCGGGTGAACCGATATTGCCGGGATTGATGCGCAGGCAGGCCGCGCCGGCTTTCGCGGCCTCGATGGCGCGCTTGTAGTGGAAATGGATATCGGCGACGATCGGCACATGGGCGTTATCGACGATCGTCTTCAGCGCGGCGGTGGAATCGACGTCCGGGCACGACACGCGCACGATATCGGCGCCCGCCTCTTCCATGGCCGCGATCTGGCGCAGGGTGGCCTGGGCGTCCGAGGTCAGGGTATTGGTCATGGACTGGACGCTGATCGGCGCGTCACCGCCGACCGCCACCTTGCCCACCATGATCTTGCGGCTCGGCCGGCGCTGGATCATCCGCCAGGGTCTGACGTGCGTATGATCGGCGTGTGTATGATCGTGAGGTCGATGCGTATCCATGATGCTCTGGGTAATGCTGGGAACACGCCTCCTATATCAGGATGCGCGCCTTTCGTCACAAGCCGTTTTTCAAATAATATTACTGGACTTCCGGCGCGGCCGCGGATGAACCGGCCGCCGGCGGTTCGGCCGGGCGCTGGCTCGGCAGGTAGGGGATCGGCCCGTTCGGCTTATCCGCCGTCAGCGGTGCGATAGGGGCCGAGGGCGCGGGGCGCGGGGCGCCGACCACCTGCCCCGCCTGAGCCTGCTTCTGATCGAGCGCGTCGGAAAGCTGTGCCGCCCGCGCGTTTATGCGGCCGATGGCGGTCAGCGGATTTTCCAGCGCTCCGGCATATTCGCCGTTGTAATATATCTCGAATGCCGAAACGTCCGAAACATCGATCAGCAGATTCTGCTGGTCGCTTTCCGGCAGGCGGTAAGCTTCGCCGGCGCCGATGGAGTGGGCGAAATAGACCGTGCCGTTGACCGGATCACGCACCACCAGATTGACCGTCTTGGTGGCCTGGATGGTCACCGCGGAGTTTTCCGGCGCTGCGCCATAGACCGCGCCGCGCGGATTGAAGGCCTTGCGCATCTGCAACACATCGCTGACCGGCACGGGCGCGGCGGAATTGGCGTTCCGCGCCGCTTCGATGGAGGCAAATCCGGCTTCCAGGCCCGGCGTGGCATAGGGCACCGGCACATCCTGATCGCGCGGCGCCGGTTGCGGCTGCGACACGAAGATGGCCCCGTTCAGCATATTCGGCACGCCCCTGACCCAGGAGGCATTGCCGAACTGCGCTTCATGATCATCATTGCCGAATTTCAGGCTGGGCTGGCGCTGAACCACGTTCCATATGATCACCGCCGCCACCAGGCACGCCGCCGCGCCGATATAGAGCCGGTAGTTGGGCTTGACCTCATCGAGCGACGCCCCCGAGGGCGCGTGGAGCTTGACCGGGGCGGGCGCCACCTCGCGCTTGTACATGTCGGCCAGGGTCTCCTCGTCCAGCCCCAGCGCCTTGGCATAGGCCTTGACGTAGCCGATGGCGAAAGCGCGCGGCGGCAGCACATCATAGGCCGCCTGCTCGAAAGCTTCGAGATAGGCGCGGCGCACGCGGGTCATTTCCGACACCTCGCCAAGCGACAGGCCTTGCGCTTCACGGGTCTTTTTCAGGATTTCAGCCAGATCGAACCGGTCCGGCAAACGGCTGTCAGTCGTGCCCTTGAAGGCCGAGTTCGCCTCGCCTCGATACAGCCCCTGATAGGGTTCGTCCTCGATGATATGGGTATCGGGGATATGGGTATCGGGCGTACTCATGCCAAGGTTCTGCCGCTTGATGTTCCTGGGGGGACCGCCGGTGACCAAACCATAGGCGGTCATAATAATCAACACGGACATGGCTTTCGGCCACGCTTTGATAACGCAATTTTTGGTGTTTGATATCAGGGTCAAGTCAGGTTAGAACAGCTTTCAGTCTAGGCCCCGGCGGCCGTCGCGCCTGTCAACCGGCCTGACGGGCCAGCCGGACGGTCGGCTTACAAGGAATGTATTTCATGCCCGCTGCCTTCGATGACCTCTACATCGGCCAGAGTGTTTCCATTGGCGCGGGGGTTGTTTCCGAAGAAGAATTGGCGGCCTTCTGCAAAGCCTACGCCCCGAACTGGAATATCAATGACGGTGTGCCCGACGCGCTGATCTTCGTCCTGTGGTCCAGGTTGGAGAGCGAGGCCGCCTCGCACTGGCCGCAGACCAAGCGACTGGCGGTCGACGCCCTGCGCTGGTCGCGCAACCCGCCGCCGGGCGAACTTTTGCGCGGCCGCCTGACGGTGATGGGGAAGGACGCGGTGGGCGATACGAAAGGCGTGGTCATCGCGCAGAACGATGTGCTGGATGAGGCCGGCCGGCTGGTTTTTTCCTGCCTGACCCGCTCGGTGTTCCAGCGCCTGCCCAAGGCGCCGATGGAATAAAGCCGGCGGACAGGGCCAGCTTTCTTTCAAGGCATGCGTCGCTTTATCTTCCAATACCCATCTGTCGGCGTATTAATATTTAATATTTGTGAACTTTTTATTTTATAAAGCATCACATTTATTTCTTTTTTCACAAAAACCGCTAAAACAAACCGGAAGTACCGCCTTTCCGGACACTTAGCGATCAAGGATAACGGAATTTCCCATTCGACCCTGTGAGCATAGCCCAAAATTCCCCATTTGGTTGAATCATAAAATAAAAACACTTTCACCTTAACAAAAACTGCGTTATATTTACCGAAAATTAACCAGCTTTCCCACGCCCGCCTCATTCCAATGCCGCAGGTGCGTGTTAGTTCAGCGTCACAGTAGCTTATATTCAGCGTACCTGTAGCGTATACGCCAAGTTTATCCAATTTCAGTAAAATATTCGGACCGGTTTTAGACTGTCAAAATGCTTTGACGTTCCGAAGATACACGCCTCACGATTGGATTCGTCAGGTCTGGAAATTTGTACGCGTAAAACGCCCATAAGCAAAAGCGCGGGAAGAACAATGAGAGTCGATACACATACCTGGCGCCAGACAGGCGGCCAGAACGGCGAACTGACACATGTTTGTGAGAAACCGGACATTCCGCCTTCCGAACCGCCCGCTTCAGCCACGCCTTCCAGTCATACCGCTTCAGGCACCGAACGGCGCACGCCGGATGTCTTCCGCGATGCCGTCATCACGCTGATCCCGGCCCTGCGTCTCCATGCCGCCGCCCGCGTCCGGTCACGCAGCGAAGCCGATGACCTGGTGCAGGAAACGCTTGTCCGCGCCTGGTGCTATCGCGGCAGTTTTCAGGAAGGCACCAATCTCAAGGCCTGGCTCTACAAGATCATGCAGAACTGCTTCTATCACGACCTGTCCCGGCAACGTGACACGATCGAGGATATCGAGGGCCGCTGGGCGGCGCGGCTGTCGGTCGCGCCGGCGCAGGAATGGCGCCTGCAATATAATGACATGGTGTTCGCCCTTGACCGGTTGCCGCCGGATGCCCGCGCCGCGCTTGTCCTGATCGGGGCCTCCGGCTGCTCCTATGAGGAAGCCGCCGAACTGGCGCGCTGCCCGGTCGGCACCCTGAAAAGCCGGGTCAATCGCGCGCGCGAAAAACTGGCGCACCTGATCGACAGCGGCGCCGGCCGGCTGAAGCCGCTGCCCAGACAGGCGGAACAGGCAGACGGCGTTCAGCCCTGTCTGGACGTCTCCGGGGAATAATCGCATGTGGCAGATACGAGGGAAACGGGCCTTTGCCAACGCCGCCCCCCTGGCGCTGATGACCGGCGCCGGTCTGTTTTGCCTGGCCGGTCCCGCCCTGGCTGACGGTCCGTACGCCCAGCGCCTGACGCAGCTTGAACAGGCGTTGCAATCGCAGGAAAGCCGCCTGGATTCACAGGAAAAACGCCTTGCCGCGCAGCAGCAGGCCCTGACGGCCCAGCAGACGGAAATCGACCGGCTGCGCGCGGAACGCGATGGCCTGCTGGCCGATATCCGTGCCGGTCGCAGCGATGCCGGCGATACCGCCGTGCCCTATGCCAGCCTGGCTTCCGGCATGGCGCCCGCTGCCGATGCGGCCTCCCCCGCCACGCCGTCTCAGGCGCCGGCCATGACGGTGGCCCAGGTCGAGCCGATGAGGCCCGACCCCCTGCCGCAGCAGCCGGTCGGCGCCGCGCCTCCGGCCAAAAAGGTCGAGGAAGTCGCCGCCCTGCCCGAGCATGTGGGAGTCCTCACGCCAAAGGGCCGCCTGGTCTTCAATCCCTCGATCGACTATGTGCGCTCAAGCTCAAACCGCCTGGTGTTTCGCGGCGTCGAGATCGTGCCCGGCATCCAGTTGGGCGTGATCGAAGCCAATGACGCCGACCGCGATTCGGCGGTGGCCACGGTGGCCATGCGCTACGGCCTGACCAGCCGGCTGGAGGTCGAAGCCCGCATTCCCTATGTCTACCGCCATGATCGCGTCACCACCCTGGCCCAGCGCGACGAAACCATCAGCCGCACCACCGAACTCGACGGCCAGCAGATCGGCGATGTCGAATTTTCGGCGCGTTATCAGCTTAATGACGTCCGCCCCGGTCACCCCATCTTCGTCGCCAACGCTCGTATCAAGCCGCCCACGGGCCTTGGGCCTTACGATGTCGGCTATGATCAGTTCGGCGTGGCCACCAGTCTGGCCACGGGGTCCGGTTTCTGGGCGGTCGAGGGCGGTCTGACCATGCTCTACCCCACCGACCCGGCGGTCGTCTTCGCCAGCATCAGCTACCTGCACAACCTGCCACGCGACATCGACAAGGAGATCGGCGGCGCGTTTGTCGGCCGTGTCGAACCGGGCGGCGCCATCAGCGCCAGCCTGGGCTTCGGCCTGGCGCTTAATCCGCGCTTCTCCGTCTCGTTCGGCTATAGCCACAGTTACATTTTCCCGACGAAGACGCAGATCGGCACGACGGTCCAGCAATCCAACAGCCTCCAGGTCGGCTCCCTGCTGATGGGCTGGTCGTACCGCATTAACGAGCGCATGACCCTGACCAATAATTTCGAGTTCGGCGTCACCAGCGACGCGCCTGACATGCGCATGGTTGTCGCCGCGCCGATGAGCTTCTGATTTCGCAAACAGGGTTAATGACTGCGCATATTGGATATCGATCATCTCCTTGCTTAAAAAGAGAAAATAAATCCTCACCACGGTGATTTTTGCCGGAACCTTTTTTCCAAACCCCGATTTAATGACCCGAAGGACGGTCCTTCAGAATTCATGAATTCGAGGTTTACCAAGATGACCAGCAAAAGCATAAAACTCCTTGCGTCCGCATCCGCCCTCGCTCTTGGCCTGATGGTCGGCGGGGCTTTATCGGCGGCCGCGCAAACGACCAATTCGGCCGACAATGGCTCCGCTGCCGTATCCGTCGCCGACTCCGCCAATGACAACTCGAACAGTTCGACCACCGACAATTCGAACAATTCGACCAATACGAATGCAACACTGGGCCTGTCGGTCGCCGACTCCGGCAATGACAATTCGAATAATTCAACCACCGACAATTCCAACAACTCGACAAACACCTCCCTGGGGCTTTCCGTCGCCGATTCCGGCAATGACAGCTCCAACAACTCGACCACCGACAATTCGAACAATTCGACGACCGATAACTCGAACAATTCAACCAACACCTCGCTGAATGTCGCCGACTCGGGCAACGACAGCTCGAATAACTCGACCAACACCACCGACAATTCCAACAACTCGACAAACACCTCCCTCGGCGTGGCGGATTCCGGTAACGACAGCTCGAATAATTCAACCAACACCAACCTCAGCGTCGCCGATTCCGGTAATGACAGCTCGAACAACTCGACCACCGATAACTCGAACAACTCGACAAACACCTCCCTGAGCGTCGCCGACTCCGGCAATGACAGTTCGAACAATTCGACTCACGACGATTCAAACAATTCGACCAATACGGCCGTGAACGTCGCCGATTCCGGTAATGACAACTCGGATAATTCGACCACCGACAACTCGAACAACTCGACCAATACGGCCGTGAATGTCGCCGACTCCGGCAACGACAATTCGACCAACGATTCCTACAACGCCGACAACTCAAACTCTGGAAACGTCTCGAATTCCAATAATTCCAGCGCTGACACCAATACCATCTATGTCAGCCTGACGAACCAGGACCTGGACGCCAGCGTCACCGGCTCCAGCGTTACGCTGAGCAGCGCCGATGATTCTCAGGACGGCAACTTGACCACGGGTAATATCGTCGCCCGCGGCGGTTCCTACGCCAACTTCGCCGGCGTGCAAACAGCCAGCTCGAATACCGGCGTCGGCTCAATCAACCAGGCTGCCACTGCCTTGTCGGCCAACGCCAACATCACCTTCACCGGCGGCGGCCAATAACGCCTCGCCGTGGTTGAGGGCCGGGCGCGCCACAAGGTTCGCCCGGCCTCATGCCCAAAAGCCATTTTTCCCGGTACCCTCTTTTGAAAGTGTGTACGCGCCATGTCCCTGAAACGCCTGAACCTATGCAGCCTGATGGTTATGCCGCTCGTGGTGGCCAGCCTTTCTGTTCCGGCCTTTGCACAGGAGGCGCCCGCTGCGCCGACCGCCCCTTTTCCATCGCCGGTCATCGCGCTATCCACCCTGGAGCCGGCGCCGCTGGCGGCGGAGGAACTGGATGAAATCAGCGCCGAGGGGGCCGTCACGAATATCGTCACCAGTCAGAATCTCAACGCCACCAACAGCGGCAACACCATCACCGCCGGCACAGTCCAGAACGGCGACATCAATTTCTCCGGCAATGCGCTGACCGGCTTCAGCGGCGTCGGCAATTTCGTTTCCAACACCGGCAACAACAACAACCTGCAGGGCAGCATCAGCGTCATCGTCACAGGCGCCCCGCTGTCTCAGTGAAATATGAAACACCTGGCCGTCATCACCACCTGTCTGCTTGCCCTGGGTTCGGGTGCGCCGCTTCTCGCGCATGCCCAGGCCACCCTGACCGATGGCGGCATGATGTTCTCGGTGCCGGTCACCAGCATGAAGGATATCCCCTTCCGCACGGTTGTCCGCCAGCAATATGACTATAGCTGCGGTTCGGCCGCCCTGGCCACCCTGCTGCATTACCATTACAATCTACCGGTCAGCGAGGCCGAGGTTTTCAAGGCCATGTACGCCAGGGGCGATCAGGAAAAGATCCGCAAGGTCGGCTTCTCCCTGCTCGACATCAAGAATTACCTTGCCTCACGCGGCTTCCAGGCCGACGGTTACAAGCTGACCTTCGAGCAACTGGTGAAGATCAACCGCCCGGCCATCGCCGTTGTAACCGCCGGCGCCTATCGGCATTTCGTGGTCGTCAAGGGCGCGCGCAACGGCAAAGTGCTTATCGGCGACCCGGCGGGCGGCTTGCGCACCTATACCAATGCCGAGTTTTCACAGATATGGAACGGCGTCATCTTCGCCATCCATGCCTCGTCCGGCGTCGACGCGCCCTATAACCGTGACGAGGAATGGAGTCCGTGGGCGCTGGCGCCCCTGGGCCAGCCAATGGGAGATGCCTCCCTGTCCAGTTTCACCCGCGAATTGCCGCCGATCTACCAGATCACGTCCATGATCAACGGCAATCCGCCCACCACGCCCTGAGTCCCCCTTCTATTGAGTACATTCATGTCCAGAGTTCTTGTCATCGGTGTTTTCGCCACCCTTATCGCCTTCCCGGCCCTGGCCGAGGACACTTTGACTCCGCTCACCAGCGACGAACTGAAGGAACAGGTCGGCGGTCTGCGCACGCCCACCGGCATCGAGTTCGGCCTCGGCGCCGTTATCACCACCTATATCGATGGCCAGCAGGCGCTGCAATCACACCTGACCTGGACAGACCAGGGCATCCTGCAAACCACGGACGGCGGTTCACTCACCGGCGCGGCGGCGGCAGGCATTCATGTCGATGGTTCCGCGCCGGGTTTGTTCCTGCCGGGCCAGAACGGCGGCACCGTCGTGCTGCATGATCTCGGTGACGGCCGCATCGGCAGCGTGGTCCTTAACACCGCCGACAACCGCGATATCCGCCAGGAAACCGTCGTCAATCTCGATATCCCGCAGCTACAGCAACTCCAGCAGGACTATGCCGGCCAGAAATTCCAGATGACCCTTCAGGATTCGGTATCGCGGGCGCTGGAAAACGCCAATCACTAACGCTTCAGGCGGTCCACAATATCATTCAGCGCCAACAGACAGGTTTCACCGAGCGCGCGTGAGCGGGCGGCAGACCAGGCGCGCACCGGTTCCGGCGCATCGTCGTGATCCTTGAACGGCATTTCCAGCGTCATGGCGATGGCCTTGAAACGCTCGGCCACGGCATTGGTCGAAATCGCCAGATTGGCCGTGCCCGGTCCGGGAATATCGTAGCCGAATTTGGTCTGGAAGTCGGGCGTGCGCGCCAGCAGGCGATCAAGGTAAGCCTGATAAAGCGCGCCCCGCGCCTCGGTCCATGACGGCGTGCCCTCGAAACCAGCCATGAAGACATGCGGGATCGCCTCGTCGCCATGAACATCGATGGCGAAATCGACACCGCTATCCGTCATCGCCTGGAAGACATACAGGATTTCCGGACTGCGTTCCGGCGTCGGGCCAGCCCATTCGCGGTTGAGATCGACGCCGGCGGCATTGGTGCGCAAATGCCCGCGCGCGCTGCCGTCGGGGTTCATGTTGGGGACGATGTAGAAGGTGGCCGCTTCGCGCAGCCTGACCGCCGCCGGATCATTACCGGTCAGGAAAGCCAGCGCACCCTCCATCCACCATTCGGCCATGGTTTCGCCGGGATGCTGGCGGGCATAAAGCCAGACCTTCACCGCGCCATTGCCGAGAGTGAAGAGATCGAGATCACGGCCATCAAGCGTTTGCCCCAGCACCTTATGACCGATGCCCGGCAAAGCGGCCGTCCGCGCCACCAGCCCCCGGTGGCGATTGCTTTGAAACGGCGCGAAATAGGCGAACCACACCGTATCCGCCGCCGGTTTGTGACGGATAATCAGAATACCGTCTTCGTAAGACGTATCGGTACACAGCCAGTCGGCGTTATCTGAACTAACGCGGGCGCGGTAGTTTTCCCAGCCGCCCGGATAGGCCGAGCCGCCGGCATTGGTGAGGCGCAGGGTGAGGTCGATGCCCGCCGCGCCATCGACCCGGAAATAGAACCACTGGTAATAGTGCGAGCCGTTGTCCGGCCGGATCGCCAAATCCCACCGGCCGCCCTCACCACCCAATACTTCGATATTACCGCCGTCGAAATCGGCTGTGAACGTGACTGACATGGGAAACCTCCGGCACAAGACTGTTTCCTGCGTATCTATCCGAAATCAGGTCATGACGCCCATCACTTTTCCAGAAAAATCAATTCGCCGGGTTATAGGTTTTCAGGAAATCCAGCACCGCTTCCGCTGTTGCCAGCCGCGCCGCCTCCGTTGTCAGTCCGTGGTCGCTACCGGGCAATTCGGTATAGGTCACCGCCTTGCCCGCACCTTGCAGGGCATCGCGCATCACCTTGCTCTGGCGCACCGGCACGGCGCGGTCATCGGTCTGATGCACCAGCAGGACCGGCACCCGGATATCCATGACCTGATTGCGCGGCGACAGCCCGTTCCAGCCCGCCGGATCGCCGAGATAGCCGGTGACAATCGACACCGAACCCGGATCAGGCGAAAAAGCGCGCGGCCATTCCGGGTCCGCCGTCAGGCTGGCGATCTTGTCGGGATCGGGCAAGGGCCGCCTGCCCTTCACCCAATTCACATAGTCGCCTATATCGGAAATACCCCCCAATGACACGGCGCAGCGCCAGGTATCCGGCGCGGCCGCCCCTTCCAGCGCCGCATAGCCGCCATAGCCATTGCCGATGATGCAAACCCGCGCCGGATCGGCCAAACCTTCGCTCACGAGATAACGAACGCCATCGGCGAGATCGGACTGCATCCGCCGCCCCCACTGTCCCTTGCCCATGTCCATGAAGGCCGGGCCGGAACCATCCGAGCCGCGATAATTGGGTTGCAGCACCAGATAGCCGCGCGAGGCCAGCACCTGAGCCAGCCAGTCGAACCCGCGGCTGTCATGCGCCTGCGGCCCGTCATGCGGCAGGACGATCAGCGGCAGATGCCTGGGTTCCGGCTTCGGCGGCAGGGTCAGCAGCGCGCCGATCTCCAGCCCATCGGCGGCCTTATAACCGACCACTTTTTGCGAGGCGACCCATTCGGATGGTACTTCGGGATGGATATCGCCGATTTCCAGCGTCTTTCCGGTCGTGAAATCGATGAAATAATAGGCGCCCGGCTCTTCGCCACCCTGGGCGAAAATAATCATCCGATGCGGATCGCGTGCCGTGGAGACGACCTTGACCGCCTGTCCCGGCGCGGCATCCTGCGCCCGCTGGTAAAGCTGGCTCATAACGGGATCGGTCAGGCCATATTCCGGCGCTTCACCGGTCCGGACAAAACCCGCCAGCCGACCCGTTTCGGGGTTGAAGACCGGCCGGTCGCGCGTAGCGTCACCCGGTTCCAGCGGCGCGGAGAGCGTCCCGTCCGCCGCCAGTTCATAATAGTGGAAGCGCCGGTCGGCGCCTTGCGCGGTGCTGCCGGTTTCGACGTCAAAAATGACGATCGACTGGCCGTCACGCCCCAACCCGACCATGAAGGGGGCGAAAGTGCCCTCCCGCGAAACAATCTTGCGCGTCAGGATGGGCTTCCATTTGCCATCCACTTTACGCTCGATGCTGAACTGTTCATTGCGGAAACCATAGACCGAGCGAGCGACGATATGCCCCTGTTTATCGAGCAGCCAGTCATCGACATAGCGGTTCTCACGGTCAAGATCGCCGCCGCCATCATCGATCAGCTTGCCCTGTCCGGTTTCCGGATCGCTGCGCCACAGATAAACCCGTTTGGTCGGCTGGCCGCTCATCGACAGGCCGCGCAGTTCGAGATAGGGGCCGATCAGTTCCGTCTTGCCGTCCGCCGTCACTACTTCCGGGGTGCCGAGCGCCAGATTGGCATATTCGCTCATCCGTGAACCCAGCCCGACGCCGGCGCGGTCGGCGATATTGACCGAGGTCACGGCGGTCTGGGCGCGGACGCCGTAATAGGCGCAGCCCGGCGTCGTGATACTGTCCATCGCGCTCATCATGCTTACCGCATCCGCACTGCCAGGCTTCAGGCTGTCGGACAGGGTATTGCGCACGGACGCCGCCGATTTGGAATTCTGGTTTTTGGCGGAAGGCCCGTCGCTGCACGTTCCGCGCAGGCCCGTCACCGTGTTCGAGATCAGGACATGATTGGCATCGGCCCAGGAAATGGCGGAAATATCGCCGGGATTAAGCTTGATAACCTGCCTGGTCTGGTCGGCCAGACGATAGATCACCAGCACGCGATAGCCTTCGAGCCAGGTGACAAAAGCGATCTGTGCACCATCCTGCGACAGGGCCACCTGTTCGATACGCGGACGCTTGACGAAGATATCGATCGGTGGCGGCGCATCGACCGGGCGCGGACGAAGCGCCCCCCGCACTACAACCTCGGTCGGCGTCTGTGCACAGGCGTTTTCCATGCCCGAAAGCATGACGGCCAGCCCCAGGCCCGCCGCAGCCAACCAATGAATACGTGACATCTCACCCCCTCGCCTGTGCCGTTCCCTGCTCTATGGCGGTTTGCCGGCATTTGCCCACTACAACGCGAATCCATTCAGGATGCAAGGCCTTCCCCCTCTCCCTTTTTATAAGGGGAGAAGGCTGGGGTGAGGGGATGGCAACCGCAAGCGTTTGCGGCTGGAAACTCCGCCGCTTCGCATCATCTATCCCCTTAAAGGTAGAGAGGAAAAATATCACACTGTAAAAAAGCGATGCACCGTAGTCTGGCGGTAGACCTCGCCGGGGTCAAGCCGGGCGCTGGGAAAGCCCGGCTGGTTCGGCGCATCCGGGAAGGCCTGAGCTTCGAGTGCCAGGCCATCACCCTGCCGGTACAGCAGATCGCCCTTGCCGCGCAGGGCGCCGTCGAGGAAATTGCCGGAATAGACTTGCAGCCCCGGCTCGGTGGTCAATATGGTCAGGCCGCGCCCGCTTTGCGGATCGAACAGCCGCGCCGCCGGTTTCGGCGCATCCGTCCGCCCGCCGCGCAGTACAAAGTTATGATCGTAGCCGCGCCCCAGCCGGATCTGCTCATCCGAAGCGTCACGCAGACCGGCATTGATGGCGCGCACCTGACGGAAATCGAAGGGCGAACCCGCCACCGGGCGCAATTCGCCGGTCGGGATCAGATCGGCATCCACCGGCGTGAAGGCGTCGGCATGAAGAGTCAGGTGCGCCTCCAGCGCGCTGCGTCCGGAAGCCGCGCCGCCCAGATTGAACAGGGCGTGATTGGTCAGATTGCAGATCGTCGGCTTGTCGGTCGTGGCTTCATAGTCGATGATCAGTTCACCGTCACGCGTCAGGCGATAGATGACCGAGGTGGTTAGCGTGCCCGGATAGCCCGCCTCGCCATCCGGGCTGATCCGGCCGAGCCGCACCCGCACTTCCTTCGCGTCCGCTTCGCAGGCTTCGATATCCCACAGGTATTTATCGAACCCCCGCCGGCCGCCATGCAGGCTATTGCGCCCATCATTGGCGTCGAGTTGGTAAACCATGCCGTCGAGCGTGAAGCGCCCGCCAGCGATGCGATTGGCGCAGCGTCCAACCGTGACGCCGATATAGGTCGGCTGGTCGAGATAGGGGCCGATCCGGTCATGACCCAGCACGATATCGGCGCCATAACCGGCGCGATCAGGCGTGATCAGGCTTTGCAACGCCGCACCATAACTCAGCACGGTGGCATTGATGCCGCGTCCATTGCTCAAACGAACGGCGGTCACCGCCGCGCCATCGGGCAAATGGCCGAAAACGGACTGGCTGATTTCAGGCGTCATGATGAGCGTTCAGCCGTATGGGTACGCGTGCCCGCCATGCTTCTCTGCGTATCATGCAGGGCCAGGCGCACCAGCGATTCCATGCACCAGCGGGCATCATTGCCATCGCCGCGTCTGATCGCCTCATAGACGGCGCGGTGATCGGGCACCGGATCGCGTTCCAGCGCCTTGATCCTCTGCTTGTAGCGGGTGGACCAGGCCACGGCGGCGCTGATCGAGGCACTCAAACTCGCCAGCGCCTCATTGCCGGTGGCCTGCATCAAAGCATCGTGGAAATCGAGATCGGCCTGGCGCCCGGCTTCGGTAGCCAGGGTTTCCGACGCCATGATATCGAGCGCCTCGTCCATGGCCTTGAGGTGCGCCTCATTGCGCCTCTGCGCCGCCAGTGAGGCCGCCACCGGTTCGGTAATCAGGCGCAGCTCGAACAACCCCAGGATAAAACTTTCGCTCGGTTCCGCCTCGAACATCCAGCGAAGGACCTGCGGATCGAGCAGGTTCCAGCGTTCGCGCTCAGTGACGCGCGTGCCGGTCTTGGGACGGCTTTCGACCATGCCCTTGGCCGCCAGTATGCGGATGGCCTCGCGGTAGGCCGAGCGCGATATCTCCAGAGACGTGCTGGAATCGATTTCGTTCGGCAGGATATCGCCCGACCGGTAAACCCCGCTCAAAATCTCGACGCCCAGCCTGTGCGCCAGCGCGCCATGCAGGCGGCCCTGCGGCATCTGGTGACGGAACTCGGTATCGAGCGGCCCGGTTTCCAGGTCGCGCGCGTCGTCAAACTCCTCAAAATCGTCCATGGTCCTACACTATCCTCGGCCAGCCATCGGCCGTCCATTTCAAACGCGCAATGCGCAATGCCGCCCTGCCGTTTTTTTCTGCGTCATAGGCGTGATAAACAATGAAACAGGCCTCATTTTCCTCAAAGACCGACGCCCCGCCCGGTCCTTTGAAACGGTCACCCTCGTTCGCCTTGAGCAGCACGGTCCCGCCGCCTTCGGTCAGCTTCCGGCCGGCGTCATCGACATAGGGGCCGTCGATGGTCTTCGCGCGCCCCACGCAGGTGTAGTAACTGCTGTCCATGCCGCGGCAACAGAAATCATAGGCCGCGACCAGGTAATACCAGCCGCCACGCCGGAAAATAAACGGCGCCTCGATCGCCCCCGGCGCGCTGCGTCCGGCGATCCGTTTGATCTTCGCGCCCTTTTTCGGCTTGCCCGTCACGGGATCGAGTTCAACCAGTTGCAGGCCCGACCAGAAGCTGCCGAAACTGAGCCAGCGCCGCCCTTCGGCATCGACGACATGGCTGGGATCGATGGCGTTATAACGGTCGCCCTCGCGCGAACGGATCACCAGCCCCTCGTCTTTCCAGCCGCAATCAGGGCGCGCCGTATCGAGGGTCGGCGTCGTCAAGAGGCCGATGACCGAATGGTTCTTGCCGAAAAGCGAGGCGCAGTAATAGAGATGGTAACGGCCGTTGACGTAACTGATATCCGGCGCCCAGGCCCCGCGCGTATCGGGTATTTCATCGATGACCCAATCCGGGAAACGCGGCATGACCGCCCCCTTGAAGGTCCAATCGGTCATATCCGGTGAAGTCCGCCAGTGGATCAGGCCCCTGACCCCGTCATGGTCATCGCGCATCTGACTGGTGCAAAAGACATGGTAGCGGCCATCCCCCTTGATCATACAGGGATCATGCACCGGGTAGAGGTCGCCGCCGAGGCGGTCGGTTTCCGTTTCGGCCCTGACCGTCAGCGCGGCAAGGCCAGACGCGGCGACCGCTCCCATCACTCTGCGCCGGTTCCACATGATCGGTCCTCCGGAGAAAGAAAGGGCGCCGACGCCTTGCAGCGACAGCGCCCCTGAAGTTCAGGTTAGAGAAGGTACGCGGTTACAACATTTGCGCGCATCGTGATCCAGAAAGTGCGTCACACTTCCCGGGATGCGCTAGTACTTCCAGCGGAAGCCGACAGCGATCGTCCGGCCAAGAATGCTGGAACCAAAATTATCGGTATCCTGACCACCGGCGCCGCCGAAGTAGTAGTAGGTCTGGCTCAGCTCGTCCGTGATATTGGTGGCGTCGAGGCTGACCGACATACGATCGTTGATGTCATAATTGATCTGGAAGTCCAGGCTCTTTTCAGGGCGTTTCCAAACACCCAGCGGATTGGCGAAGATGCTGGACTCGTTGTGATCAAGGAAGTTCTTGCGCCAGACATAGGACAAGCGGGCGCCGACCGGACCGCGTTCGTAGGCGAGCGTCGCGTTGTAGGACAGCGGCGATACACCGAAGAACTGAGTGTTCAGCGATTCGGTAATATGGTCGGCGTCCGTGCCTGCCACAGGTACGTTCTGCTTGGAGTCGAGATAGGTGATGCTGGTCTGCACGCCGAAGCCATCCAGAATGCCCGGCAGGCTTTCCGGGAAATAGGTCAGGCCCAGTTCAAGCCCTTCCAGCACACCATCGGACGCGTTGACCGGTGCGCTGACGCGGAAGGTGGTAGCGTTCAGATCCGGATCGGCATCAGGTACATTAACCGTATAGAAGAACGGCACGACAAGCCCGTCAATCTGGCGGCGGAACAGAGTGCCATAGATGGCGCTGCCGCGTGAGAAATACCATTCCGCCGTCAGGTCAGTGTTTTTGGCATGAGTCGGGCGCAGATTTGGATTGCCGCCCGAACCACCGCCAATACCGACATTGGTAACGTTGGCCGCCAGGTTGAGAATCGGGTTGAGCGCAGTGAAGTCCGGACGACGCAGGGTTTCGCCATAATTGAAGCGCAGGGTCAGCTCATCCGTCGCATCATAACGCAGGGTCATGCTTGGCAGGACCTTGGCCGTGGACTTGGTATCCTGACCGACCGTAATGCTGCCATCGCTCTCCTTATTGAAGAACGTCATGTCCGTCGTCACATCGACATAGCGCAGACCGAACTCACTGCGCAGGCGATGGCCGAAGAGCTGGTTCTCCAGATCGACCTGGCCATAGGCCGAACCGGTGATTTCCTTGACCTTGAAGGTGGTGAACAGCGAAAGCTGGTCTGAGGTCAGGAAAGCGGGATCAACCGAATGATACAGATCACGGATCTCATCGATGTGATCCGCGATATAGTAACCATTGGCCGCCACCCATTCATGCGGCACATCGGCGCGGCCGAAGAAGTCGCTGTTATAATAAGCATAGCCGGCATCCATGTCGCTCAACGGGCGGCCCAGGAAAGAGCTTTGGGTGCGGTTGGCTTCCGTAGCCGTGCGCTTGTCCCAACGCACGCCGAAGCTGAACTTCCGCACCGGTCCCCAGTTATCCGGCGTATAAACACCATCGAGCTGGCCGGTCAGAGCGCCGCCCTGATTGCGGTTGGCATTGTCGTAGAACTGGGCGACATTCCAGCCCGTCGGATCCGTCAGTACCGCCATGTCGGCAAAGTTGAACTCGGTAATACCATCACCGCGGTTAAAGTCGACATTGATCTGGCTGTGAACACGATCGGTACGCTGCGCCATGAAGGCCGACTTGTAAACGCTGTCCTGATAAGAGATATCGCCGACCAGCTTCAGATTGTTACCCACATTCCATTTGCCGTTCAGGGCGTAGACGTAAGAGTCTGTGCTGGCAACGGTCATGTCACCGCTGACGAAACCATAGACATCATTAACCGTGCGTGTCTTCAGGATATTGGTACCCGGATAGGTCGTGACCGCTCCCGGATTGCCCCACCAGTCAACGAATGAGAAGAACAGGTTGTTGAAAGTAGAGTTGCGGTAACCGTCATAGAAGAATTCGGCGGTATAGACGGCATCGGCATTCGGCTGCCACTGGAAGGCGGCGACGGCCGACGGGCGTTCACGATCACCTTGCAGTTCGTTCTGGAAGATAGCATCGCGCGACAGATAATAGGGATAGTCCGCGCCATTGATGTTCAGGGTCGAACCCGGCGCCGTCGGCAGGCCGGGATAAAGGCCGGGCGTCCAGATCGGATGTTCGGCATCGTGCGTCGGATCACGGCCATCCGTATTGAAGACGCGCTCCAGCGGCACCCAGCCGGACGGAATATTCGTCTCGGTCAGGAAGGGCACCAGTGCACCGGCCGTAACACTCTGGTCGGCATATTTGGTGCGGGCATAGGACAGATTCACCAGGGCGCCGAATTCACCGGCGCTGGTGCTCCAGCGATTGGAGGCCAGGACGCTGATGTTCGGATTGAACTCTTCCGCCGGTTCGATATAGATGCCACGAGCGGCAACGGAGATTTCCGGTCCCTTGAAATCGAACGGCCGCAGGGTGGCGACATCGACCTGACCGGCCAGGCCGGTTTCCAGTTGGTCGGCGGCACGCGTCTTGTAAACATCTACCTGGCGGACCAGGTTGGCCGGGATATCCTGGAGTGCGAATTGGCGCCCCGAAGCCGTGAAGACATTGCGACCGTTCCATGTGGTGGCAATATCCGGCAGACCACGGATCGAGATGGCGGTGGCTTCCCCACCGGTACGTCCGGTCACCTGAACGCCGGTGACGCGTTGCAAGGCATCAACCACGTTGTTGTCAGGCAGCTTGCCGATATCTTCGGCGACAATCGAATCGACCACCTGGGTAGCGCGGCGTTTGACGGCCAAGCTCTTGGTGATGGAAGCGCGAACACCCTTGACGATGATAACGGTATCATCAACCGGAGCCGCTGCGTCAGGCGCCGGCGGGGCGGCGTCCTGCGCGAAGACGGTCGTGGCGAAGGCGAGCGTCAGGGCGGAAGCCGCCAAGGTCAGGCCGAATTTATGCCCAAATTTATGAATGGATTTTTGGCCGCGATGGGCCGCTGACGAACGGTCAGTCATATCGATCTCCCTGTTTGATTCCGGTTCATTGTCGTGAACTCTGTGCCGCCATATTGTCCGACAATAATTCACTGTCAATACGGATCGGACAATTTGATCGTTATTTTGTCTGATTTATAAGGATCGTGTCTCAAATTCGCCACACCGATGCAAGTCTTTATTTTTAAAGGATAAATGTAAAATATATTGATTTTAAATATAAAATATTCCTGAAATTCTTTTTTACAGACAGCCATTTGTCATATGATTTCAGAGACTTTCCGCATCTCTTTTCGTAGGACAAAATATGGCAGACCTTGGCAGGCGCTTTTCCGGCCGGATCAAAGCGCCTGCTTTTTCCGGTCAACGCGTCGCTTTGAGCGAAAAAACATTCCACGATTGCGGTTTCAAAACCGCCGAAAAGGCCGTACCCGAAATTCGCGCAGAATCATTCAATGCCGGCCGGATCGCTTCGTCATCACAGGTATTGACGCACTTCAGATCGGCATGATGCAGTTCGGTCGCCGAGGCGATTTGCAACCCTGTGCTTAAGCCGCGCAGATCGGCCAACAATTCCATCGCCTCTTCCGTCGAACGATTGAGCGCGAAGATCGAAACATCGCCGGTTTCGGGATTATAGATGGCTGTCGCCAGCAGGTGCGGGATAGCGCCATGGGCCTTGGTTTCAAAAGTGGTGGCATCGACCTTCAGGCGCAGCACCTCGCCATGGCCCAGGCGCGTACAGTCGGCAATCGGATGGAAGATGGTCTGACGCCAGGCGGCCCCACCGGTTTCGGTGAAGATCGGCCCGATGACATTGACGAGTTGCGCCAGGCAACCGGCCTTCACGCGATCGGCATTATTCATCATGACGATCAGCGCGCCGCCAACGACCAGGGCGTCCTCGAAATTGTAAATCTCTTCCAATAGCGGCGGCGCTTCCGGCCAGCCGGGCTTCTTGACGTCATCCGGCGTATGCGCCTTGTACCAGACGTTCCACTCATCGAGCGACAGCATGATTCGCTTCTTCGAGCGGCGCCTGGCGGCCACGGCATCGGCCACCGCCGCCACTTCCCTGATGAAATAATCGAGGCTTTCGATCTCGGCGAAGAACTCCTTGATGTCGTTGGAATCGTTGCGCATATAGTGGTGTAGCGAGATGTAATCGACCTGATCGAAACAGGTATCGAGCACCTCATATTCCCAGGCCGCATAGGTCGACATGGCGCGCTGCGACGAGCCGCAGGCCGCCAGTTCGATGGTCGGATCGACCCATTTCATCACCTTCCCGGTTTCCTGGGCGATACGGCCATATTCAGTCGCCGTCTTGGCGCAGGTCTGCCACGGGCCGTCCATCTCGTTGCCCAGGCACCAGAACTTGATGTCATGCGGCTGCTCGAAACCGTGCGACTTGCGCAGCTCCGAATAATAGGTGCCACCGGGATGGTTACAGTATTCGAGGAAGTGACGCGCCTCGTCCGGCCCGCGCGTGCCGAGATTGACGGCGAACATCGGCTCGACCCCGGCTTTGCGGCACCAGGTAATGAACTCGTTGGTGCCGAACTGGTTCGTCTCGGTTGTGAACCAGGCGAGGTCAAGCTTCACCGGGCGCTGGTCCTTCGGCCCCACACCGTCTTCCCAGTCATAACCACTGAGGAAGTTGCCGCCGGGATAGCGCACAATAGTGACGCCCAGCTCCTTCGTCAGGGCCAGTACGTCACCGCGGAAGCCGTGTTCGTCGGCGGTCGGATGCCCCGGTTCATAGATGCCGCCATAAACACAACGGCCCATGTGCTCCACGAAAGTACCGAAGACGCGGCGGTCGAGCGGAGCGATGACGAAATCGCGGTCGGCGATGATCGAGGCTTTGAGAGTCATGGTCTTTACTCAGAGTAGATGGAAAAGAAGATCGTTGACGCGGTGCTCGGCGGCTTGCAGCGCCTGTTCGGTGGTCTTGTGGCCGGTGATGGCCGAGGCCATTTCGTCGCCGATGATATCCTGAATGGCGAACTGACGCTCGACGCCGACCGGCAGGGTTTCACCGGCGCTGGCCAGTTCGATGATGTCCTTGCGGTACGGCAGGGCGAGATATTGCGCGCTCGTCGCCACCGGCATCTGGCTCGGCAGGTGGCCTGTGCGCGACCAGTCGTAATCGTGCTGTTGCAGGAACTTCATCAGGCGGAAAACGGCCTCAGTCTGCGCCGGCGTCCGCTGGCGCTTCGGCATCACCCAGGCGTGGCCATCGACATAGGCGACCTGCTGGGAGCCGTATAGCATCGGATAGGGCTTGACCGTATAGGCGTGGTAAAGCGGCCGGCCCTCGGTCTGCGCCTCGGCATTGAAGGCGCCGATCATCCAGGTGCCGACCTGATAGACGCCGCCCTGCCCGTTCAGGAAGGCCGATGTCGCCGCCGGATAATCCTGGTTATGCGTCATCAGGTTCTCGGCATACATCTGGCGGAACAGATCGACGATGCGGCGCGCTTCCGGCGTATCCAGTTTGATATGCTTGTGGTCAGGAAAGAAAACGGCTTTCTGGTCAAGCAGATAAGTATAGAGATTGCGCGTATAGGAGGCGCGTTCGTTGTCCGTCGCCTGGATCAGATATGGCAGGCCGGTCTTCGCTTTGAACTGGCGCGCCTGCCGGATCAGTTCCTCCGGCGACTTTGGCAAGACGGGCTGGCCATCTTTCATCAGCCCTGCTCTGGCGAACAGGCCGGTATTGATATGCCAGAGCTGCGTCCAGTTATCGAACGGCATCCCGTAAACATGATCCCTGATGATCACACCCGCCTTCGCGGAAGGGGTGAAGACCGCCGGATCGATGCCATGCGTCTTAAAGCCCTGATCCAATGGCAGGATCATGCCGCGCGACTGGTAGTCCGGCATGGCCGACATGTGCATGGTGACGATATCGGGCGGATCGCCGGCGGCATATTCAGCGGAAAGCTGATCATAGCCCGGCCAGGCGGCGACATTGACCGACAGTTTGATATCCGGATTTTCTTTCTCGAACTGGTCGAGCAGGCCGGTGATGATTTCGCACTCGCCATCAGGATTGCGCAGCGGCGCCTGTCCCTTCGGCACATTGGCGCGGCATTCGCCGAAGATGCGCTGGACGGTGATATGAGTGGCGGCGTCCTTCGGCTGGCAGGCGGTCAGGCTCAAGGCCAGAAGCAAGCAAGATGCCCCACCACCCCGCGCCAACAAATTAGGGAGGTTTAATAAAGAACGCATCTTTCTTATACCTCCCCAGTTTACTGGGGAGGGGGACCGCACGAGCTTGCGCAGCAAGTGAGATGTGGTGGTGGGGGTTCTTACTTTAAACCACCTCATCGCACCGCCGCTCCCGACACCGCCTTCACGATATACTTCTGGAAGATGATGTAGACGATCAGGATCGGCACCGAGGCAAAGACCGCCTGGGTCATCAGGTAGCCGAGGCCGCTGGTTTGGGCGAAATTGATCTGTGACGAGGCCAGGCCCACGGTCAGGGTGAACATATCGGCGCGCGTGGCGGAGATCAGCGGCCACCAGTAGTCGTTCCATGACGACAGGAAGGTGAAGATGCCGAGCGTCGCCTGCGCCGGCACGGTCAGCGGCAGCAGCACTTGCCAGAACACCTTGAACTTCGAGGCATTATCGAGCAGGGCCGCCTCGTCCAGCTCTTTCGGAATGGCTCGAAAATATTGAGTCATCAGGAAGACGCCGAAAGGCGCCGCCAGCCCTGGCAGGATCAGGCCGGGGAAGCTGTTATGCAGGTGCAGCGTCGAAAAAAGCTGGTGCCGGGTGATGATCACCGCCTGCTCCGGAATGGCCAGGCCGAACAGCACGAACAGGAACAGCTTGTCGCGGCCGGGAAAGTCAAGCCGGGCAAAACCGTATCCCGCCAGCGACGACAGGATAAGCACCCCCAGCGTTGTCAGGCCCGACACGATCACCGAATTCAGCAGCCAGTGCAGAACCTGGCTGTTCTGGATGATGGCGATATAGTTCTCACCCGTATAGGGCGCGTGGAAGGCATTGGCGGTGGAACGCAGCAGGTCGCCGTTCGATTTCAGCGACAGCATGACCGTCCAGATCAGCGGGATCAGCATGATCAGGCCCAGCACGATCAAGGCGGCGAGTACCGCCATGTTGCGCAACATTTTCGATTGCGAAGGGGTCATTTCGCTCCCTTTTTAGTTTGCGCTACCGCTCCGCTGCTTGAGCGCTGCCTGGTCACGAAATACTGCACCATGGTGGCGATCAGGATGATGGCGAAAAGTATCTGCGAGGCGGCGGCGGCATAGCCGATATCCCAGCGGCGGAAGCCGACCTCGAAGATGAACAGCACGATCGGCCGTGAAGCGCCGTTCGGTCCGCCCTGGGTGATCAGTTGCGGCTGGCCGAAAAGCTGGAATTGCAGCACCACCTCGAAAATCGCCACCAGAATAACGGTGCGGCTGACGCTCGGCAGGGTGATCGAGAACAGGGTGCGCAACCAACCGCTGTTATCGAGCGCGGCGGCTTCATAGATATCCTTCGGCACCTGCTGGAGCGCGGAGAGGTAAAGCATCATCGGCAGCCCCAGGCACCACCAGACGGTGATGATCGCCATCGACACCATGACCAGGTTCGGGTCGCTGAGGAACGGGATCGCGGGTAAACCGAACATCGCCCGCACATTGGTGATGAAGCCGCCATCGGCCATCAGGATCATGCGCCAGATCAGCGTGACGATGGTGACCGAGAGCACCGAAGACGAGAAGAAGACGCCGCGAAAAAAGGCCGCCACGCGCGTGGTGCGGTTGAGCAGAAGGGCCAGGATGAGCGGGATGACGGTCAGCGGCGGCACGGTCAGCAGGACGAACCAGAAGGTATTTCCGACCGCCTGCAGGAAGATATCATCACGCAGCAAACGGCTGAAATTTTCCAGCCCGACAAATTCCCGCCCGCCGAACAGGTCGGCTTTGAACAGGCTAAGGACCATGCCCGACAGCAGCGGATAGATCAGCAGGAACAGATAAAAGAACAGGAACGGCGCCACGAACAGGGCGTTGGACCACTCGGCCTTTTTGCGGGAGAGAGCACTCATTTCATCCTCCCTTGCACAGCGAGAACCTTCGTTCCGAGGAAGGTGGCGCGGCGAAGTCCGCGACGGAGGGGGCCATTCCCCCTCCACCACTTCGTGGTCCCCCTCCCCCGCTTCGCAGGGGAGGATGATGATATGCGCCCCTCATTCCGCACTATCCGTATGATAGCCCAGTCCTTGCGCATTGAAGAGATGCGCGGCGGAAGCATCGAGCTTCAAACCCACGGCGTCGCCCATACGGACACGCGACAGCCCGGTATCCTCTGCCGTTACCGGCGTGCCGTCTTCCAGCTTGGCATACACCAATGTCCGCTCACCCAGCCGCTCGACAAACTCGACCTTCGCATTGAGGTCACTCTGGTCCGGCACGCCGATGCGGATGTTTTCCGGCCGAAGCCCCACACGCCAGTGCTCGGAAACCGGCAGGCTATCGAAACGGATACCAGTGCGAATCCCGTCCTGCCCGCTCAGCGTCACCGCCGCGAAACCGGCCTCATCAACGACCCCGGTTTTCAGAATATTCATCGGCGGCGAGCCGACAAAACCGGCCACGAAGACATTATTCGGGCGGCTGTAAATCTCCATCGGCGTACCGACCTGCTGGATGATCCGGTCCTTCATCACCACGATCCGGTCGGCCAGGGTCATGGCCTCGACCTGATCGTGCGTCACCAGGATCATGGTCGCCTTGAGACGCCGGCGCAATTGCGCCAGTTCCAGCCGCGTCCGCATCCGCAGGGCCGCATCAAGATTCGACAAAGGCTCGTCGAACAGAAACAGGTCGGGATTTTTCACGATGGCGCGGCCGATGGCGACACGCTGCTTCTGACCACCGGAAAGCTCGCCCGGCTTGCGATTGAGATACGGCTCCAGTTCCAGTATCCGCGCCGCCTCATCGACCCGGCGGCCGATCTCGTCCTTTTTGACGCCGATATTTTTCAGGCCGAACGCCATATTGTCGGCGATGGTCATATGCGGATAAAGCGCGTAGTTCTGGAACACCATGGCGACGCCACGCGCGCCCGGCGGCAGAGTGTCCACCCGGCGCCCACCGATATGGATTTCCCCGTCATCGACCTCTTCCAGCCCGGCGATCATCCGCAGCAAGGTCGATTTTCCGCAGCCCGAAGGCCCCAGGAAGGCGATAAATTCATTCGACTCAATAGTCAGCGAAATATCATCCAGCACCTGGACGGCGCCATAGGCCTTGCTGACGTTTTTTATCCCGATGCCGCTCACGCGCCTGTCCCTATAATCACAATGCCTTGCGCACGCCGTAAGCGCGCGGTTTGCTCTTTTTGGTGTGATTAGCGGCGTAACCCGCCTCATCTCCCTGTATGTCCGGCGGTCGCCTTTGCGGCTTTTTACTCAGACAAAAGGAGATTTAACACCGAATGCCGGCCCCGGCAACATTTGTCTGAGTTAAAAATAAAACACCGGCCGGCCTGATCCGTATTTTTCTTGGCAACACAGCGGATAAGGCCGTATTGAGAGAACAACAGAATTTTCCTCAGGGCTGAACATGCCGACCATCAACGATGTCGCCAGACTGGCCGGCGTCTCCACCGCCACGGTTTCCCGCGTCCTCAATGACTATGCCCACGTCTCGCCGGCCGTGCTGGATAAAGTCATGGGCGCCATCGACCAACTGGGTTACGAACCAAACCAGATGGCCAAATCCCTGCGCACCCTGAAAACCTCGCGCCTGATCGTCACCGTTCCCAATATCGCCAACGCTTTCTTCGCCCATATCATCCGCGGCGTCGAGGAGGCGGCGCTGGCGGCGGGCTATACGGTTTTGCTGGGCGATGTCGGATACGCTTCGGTTTCCGGGGGTGACAGCGAAGACGCCTATGCCGGCCTGCTGCGCCGCAAGGAAGCCGACGGCATGATCTTCCTCGGCCACACCCTGCCGGTGTCGCTCAATGACATGGTGACGAAAAAAGGCGCCAGCGCCCCGATCGTCAATGGCTGCGAATTCAGCGACTCTCTGAACGTCTCGTCGGTCCATATCGACAATGCCCTGGCGGCACGGCAGATCATGGACCACCTTTACGATCTCGGTCACCGCCGCATCGGCGTCATCACCGGCGACCTGCGCAGCCCGATCAGCCGCGATCGCCTGCAAGGCGTCACCGCCAGCGCCGACCAGCACGGCCGCAGCAACGACCTGATCCTGCTGACCGGCGACTACTCCATCGAATGCGGCGCCGCCATGACCACGCAACTGCTGGCCCAGGCCAAGCGTCCGACGGCGATCTTCTGCTTCAGCGACGACATGGCGTTCGGCGCGCTCCACGCCATTCGCGCGGCGGGCCTGACCTGCCCGGCGGATATGTCGGTGGCCGGTTTCGATGATGTCCATCTGTCGCGTTTTTCCGCGCCTTCGCTAACCACCGTGCGCCAGCCGATGCACGAAATCGGCCGCAAGACCGTGGAACTACTGCTCGGCATTATCAATGGCGGCGTCACCGAACGGGTCAATATCACGCTCGACCACGAACTGGTTTTGCGCGAAAGCACAGCCGCGCCAAAGGCTTGAACGCAGCCTGAAATTTGCGAATGATTCTCTTCCAAAGAGTCTGTTGTAATCGATTTCAAGTCATGTTACCCATTTCGTAAAAGGGGCTGAATCCCGAACAGGTTGCAGGAGCTTATCGGTGCCAGTGTTGTCGAGACGAGTGTTGTCGAGCCGTTTACGATCCGCCATGGTCTTCACCCTCGCCACGGCGGCCGCCACGCCGGTTATCGCCGCCACGCCCATCGACGCCGCCCAACTGGCTAATGGCGAAAAAGCCTTCGCGCAATGCAAGGCCTGCCATTCGATCGAGAAGGGCAAGAACGATGGCGTCGGCCCAAATCTTTACGGCGTCTATGGCTCGAAGGCCGGCAGCCATTCCACCACCTTCAAATATTCCGCCGCCATGAAGGCTTCGGGCCTGACCTGGAACGACGCCACGCTGGACAGTTTCCTGCTCGCGCCCATGAAGGCCATGCCGGGCACAAAGATGACCTATGGCGGCGTCAAGGACGACACCAGACGCGCCGCTCTGGTCTACTACCTCAAGATCAGGTCGGCGGAATAATATCCGGCGGCTGAGCAAAAGCAGAGTCCGAAAACGGACCTGACACACAGGGATGGAAATGATGCGATTCAGTTTAGCGACGCTTGGAATCTGCCTGCTGCTGGCCACCCCGGCGCCGGCCGGCGATCTCGGCTTTACCGACACGCCCATGCTGCCCGGCGGCAAGTGGCATGTCCATGATCCGGCGCGCCCGCATCCGCCGGTCATAACACCCGGCAAGACGGCCGGCGATGCGCCTTCCGACGCCATCGTGCTTTTCGACGGCTCAAGCCTCGACGCTTTCACCACCGCCGACGGCAAACCGGCCGACTGGACTTTGGCTGATGGGGCCATGACCGTGCCGCACCGCGACGGCCCGCACGGCGACGGCAGTCTGACCACCAGGGACGCTTTCGGCGACATCCAGCTTCATATCGAGTTCCGCGAACCGACGCCCCCCACCGGCGCCTCGCAGAACCGCGGCAATTCTGGCGTCATCCTCATGGGCCAGTATGAAATACAGGTGCTCGATTCCTACGACAACCCGACCTATGCCGACGGCCAGGCATCGGCCATCTACGCCTGGAAGCCGCCGCTGGTGAATGCCTCGCGCAAACCCGGCGAATGGCAGTCCTACGATATCATCTTCGAGCGCCCGCATTTCGATGACGCCGGCAAGGTTCTGAAGCCCGCCTATGTCACTGTGCTGCACAATGGCGTGCTGACGCAGAACCACCAGGAAATCCTCGGCAAAACCGACTGGAAGACGCTGGCCACCTATCACCCCCATGCCGACGCCCTGCCCTTCACCTTGCAGGATCACGGCAGCGCGGTGTCCTACCGCAATATCTGGGTGCGCAAGCTGGCGCTGCAGGAGGAATAGACATGGCCCACGATCATGATCACCGTTTCGACAGACGCCATTTCCTGACCGGCATCCTCGCCATGGTCGGCGGCGTGGCGGTCGCGCCCATCGCCCGCGCCATGCAGGCCGGCATGGACCCCGGCTACATTCCCGCCAGCCCCTATATGACCGCCGATCAGCGCGCCCTGACCGCCGCCGTCTCCGAGCGCATCATCCCCACCACCGATACGCCGGGCGCCATCGCCGCCGAGGTGCCGGCCTTTATCGAGATGATGCTGTCGGAATGGTACTGGCAGGCCGAGCGCGACATGGTGATGAGCGGCCTTAGCGCCATCGATGCCGCCGCGCAAAAAACCCACGGCAAGCCCTTCGCCGCCATCACGCCCGAACAGCAGGATGCCATCCTGACTTTGGCGCAGGCCCAGACGCTTTCCGGCGCGCCCGCAGACAGTTTCGAGCACCTGCGGCAACTGGTCATCTTCGGCTATTACAGCTCCGAAATCGGCTGCACGGTCGAGCGCGTCTACCTGCCGGTGCCGGGCCGTTATGACGGCGCCTATCCCTACGCCGACGTCAACCGCGTATTCTCATCGTAACGGGGCCAGCCATGTCTGATTATGAATTCGACGCCATCGTCATCGGCTCCGGGGTTTCCGGCGGCTGGGCCGCCAAGGAACTGACCGAAAAGGGCATGAAGGTGCTGATGCTCGATCGCGGCCGCATGGTCGAGCACAGCGCCGACTACCCCTATGAAGGCACCGGCCCGTGGGAACAGCCCTATCGCGGCCAGACGCCCCCGGCCCTGGTCGAAAGCGATTACTACGCCTCGCGCTACGGCGGCGCGGCGCAGACGGCGGTAAAGGGCTTCATGAACAATGACCGCCTCAATCCCTACGCCTTCAGGGACGGCCCGGAATTCCGCTGGGTGCGCCCCGGCATTGTCGGCGGCAAGTCGGTCACCTGGGGACGGGTATCGCTTCGTTTCGGACCGCAGGACTTCGAGGCCAACGGCAAGGACGGCCATGGCAATGACTGGCCGGTCCGTTACGAAGACATCGCGCCGTGGTATTCCTATGTCGAATCCTATGCCGGCATCGCCGGATCGAAGGAAGGCCTGCCGCACCTGCCCGACGGCGAATTTCAGCCGCCGCACCCGATGAACGTCGCCGAAACCTGGGTAAAGGAACGGCTGGAAAAGGCCATGCCCAGCCGCAAGGTCATCCCGATCCGCACCGCCAACATGACCGAGGACAAGCCGGAACAGGGCCGTTCGCGCTGCCAGAGCCGGTCGCAATGCAATCGCGGCTGCTCGTTCGGCGCTTATTTCTCGACCCAGGCCGTGACGCTGCCCGCCGCCCGCGCCACCAACAACCTGACCCTTAAGTCCGATCAGGTGGTGACTTCGCTGGAATACGATCCGAAGACCAAACGCGTCACCGGCGTGCGCGCCATCGACGCCAACACTCAGGCGGCCCATACCTATCGCTCGCGCATCGTCTTCCTGTGCGCTTCGGCCATGGCCTCGAACCAGATCCTGCTCAATTCAAAACTGCCGGGCAGCGACCGGAGCTTCGCCGATGCCAGCGGCACGCTGGGGCGCTACATCATGGATCACCCCATGCTGACCCTGTTTTCCGGCAATTTGCCGGAAGGCGTCCATGCCGATGTGATCGAATATGGCCGCAAGCCCGCCGGCATCTATATTCCGCGTTTCCGCAATCTCGATGGTCAGGACGCCGATGCCGACTTCCTGCGCGGCTACGGCTGTCAGGGCGGCGGCAGCCGCGGCGTTTCCGGCGCGGTCGGCTTTGGCGCTTCGATGAAAGAGGGCCTGCGCAGATACGGGCTATGGTCGGTCGGTTTCAATGTCTTCGGCGAGTGCCTGCCCTATCTCGACAATACCATCACCCTGCACCCGACCAAGGTGGACCGCTTCGGCGTGCCGCAGGCCCTGTTCAATGTCACCTACCGCGACAACGAAAAGAAGATGATGGCCGATGGCGCCCGCCAGGGCCGGGCCATGATGGAGGCCGCCGGCCTGATCAATATCTCGTCGGAAGAAAAACCGCATATCCCCGGCGACTCGATCCACGAGATGGGCGGCGCCTGCATGGGCCGTGACCCGCGCACCTCGGTCACTAATTCATGGAACCAGTTGCACGAAGCGCACAATGTCTTCGTCACCGATGGTTCCGCCATGGCTTCCACCTCGTGCGTCAATCCCTCCCTGACTTTCATGGCCTTCACCGCCCGCGCGGCCGATCAGGCCGTGAAGCTGGTAAAGGCAGGCGCGATCTGATCCTCTTGCGGCGGTTTCCTCCCGAACCCCGACTGGACCGCCGCCACAGGCCGTAACACCTGGGTTACGGTTTTTAACCCTGAGCACCAACCGCAAAGGCAGGTGTCTCAGGGTTCTTTTTTGACCGGTGCCTTAACCCATCAGCCCCTGGCTGCGGGCGAAACCGGCCAGAAGCTGCGGCCAGATGTGATAGGGCTGGTCGAGATCCGGCTTCATGCCGAAACCATGGCCGCCGCTGGCGAAGAGATGGGTTTCGACCACAATTCCCTTCGCTTTCAAGGCATCGCGCAGGACCACCGAATTGGCTACCGGCACGGTCGTATCGTCCTCGGCCTGGGTCAGGAACATCGGCGGCGTCTGCGCATCGACATTGCGGTCCGGCGCATAGCGGGCGATCTGTTCGTCCGTGGCCGGTCCACCGAGCAGGGACGGTGCGGTGCCTTCGTAAGCAATGGCGGGATCGAGCGAAATCACCGGATAAATCGGCGCGGCGATGAATGGCCGGGCGTCAAACTGATCCGCTTCATCGACCGGGGTATAAAGCGCCTGCGCATGACGGGTGGCCAGAGATGCGGTGATGAAGCCGCCGGCGCTGAAACCCACCACGCCGACGCGCTTCGGATCGAGTTTATATTGCGCCGCATTTTTGCGGATCAGCCGCATGGCGCGCTGGGCGTCGATGGTGCCGACATCGGCGCGGTTATCCCAGCCGTCATTGGCCAGACGGTAGAACAATACGAAGCAGGTGACGCCCTGCCCGTTCAGATATTCGGCCAGTTTATAGCCTTCGTGATCGAAATAGTTCCAGCTAAACCCGCCGCCCGGAATGATCAGCATGGCCCCGCCATTGGGGTCCGCCGCCGGGAAAACCGCCAGGCGCGGCTTCGATATACCCTGCACACGGCGGAATTTCACCGCCGGATCGGTCGAGGTTTCCTCAACCACCTCTTTCATGTCCGGATGCAACTGCCCCGGCGCGCCCTGCGGCCACAGGTCGATGGTGCCGGATGGCGCAGGCCAGCCGGCGATGGTTTTCGCGGTATCGGGGGCAGGCGTCTGGGCCATGGCCCCTCCGGCGGTCAAAACGAGCGGGGCCAGCAAAAGCGAACGGCGTATGGTATCCATATTATTTCCCAATAACCCTCAATGATGTGGCGAAAATGGATGATTTTCGAGCATCGCCGCGCAGCGTACTTCAGTACGTGAGCAACGAAGCGCAGAAAAGCGTGCATTTGCAGACCATCAGTGAGGTGTTATTCCTAGCAGGTTGCGAAGTGACTCTTTGGATACGCCGCTACCGGCGAAGTCGTCAAACGCCTTTTCGGTAACACGGATGATATGATCGCGGATAAAGGGCGCGCCTTCGCGGGCGCCATCCTCCGGATGCTTGAGGCAACATTCCCATTCCAGCACCGCCCAGCCATCGTAATCATACTGCGCCAGCTTCGAGAAAATGCCCTTGAAATCGACCTGACCATCGCCCAGCGAACGGAAGCGCCCCGGCCGGTCCACCCAACCCTGATAACCGCCATAGACGCCTGACCGGCCATTCGGATTGAACTCGGCGTCCTTGACGTGGAACATCTTTATCCGCTCGTGATAGATGTCGATGTAGCTCAGATAATCAAGCTGTTGCAGCACGAAATGGCTGGGATCGAACAGAATATTGGCGCGTTTATGCCCACCGACCTCAACGAGGAAACGCTCGAAGGTGGCCCCATCATGCAGGTCTTCGCCGGGATGGATTTCATAGCAGCAATCGACCCCGGCATCCTCGAACGCATTAAGGATCGGCAGCCAACGGCGGCCCAGTTCGGCGAAGGCTTCCTCCACCAGACCGGCCGGGCGCTGCGGCCATGGGTAAACATACGGCCAGGCCAACGCGCCGGAAAAGGTGGCGTGCGCCTTGAGGCCCAGCCGCTGCGACGCCTTCGCCCCCAGCTTGACCTGCTCCATCGCCCAGGCCTGACGCTCTTTCGGCTTGCCATGCAGGCTGAGCGGCGCGAAGCCGTCGAACAGCGCATCATAGGCCGGATGCACGGCGACGAGCTGGCCTTGCAAATGGGTGGAAAGCTCGGTGACCGACAGGCCATATTGCGCCAGCATACCGGTGATTTCGTCGGCATAGGTCTGGCTCTGCGCGCACTTTTCCAAGTCGAAAATCGCCGGCGAAGAGGTCGGGATTTGCAGCCCCTTATAACCGAGGCCCGACGCCCATTGCGCCATCGTCTCCAGTTTGTTGAAGGGGGCCGCATCGCCAAGGAATTGCGCCAGGAAAATACCGGGGCCTTTGAGTGTCTTCATAACAATTGCTCCCAGTTCTTGTTGCGGCTCGATAGGATCGCCGTCTCGATGAACGCCATACCGCGCACGCCATCCTCTATGCCCGGCACCAGCGACGGCGCGCCGGACGATATCCGGTCGGCGAAATCTCGGTAAAGCGTGGCGAAAGCTTCGAGATAGCCTTCCGGATGCCCTGCCGGCACCCGCGCGCCATAGGTCAGATAAGGCGTGCCGGCGTGCAGGATTTGCGTCGGCGCATCATGCCAGTTAAGTGTCAGGGTGTTGGGCGTTTCCTGCGACCAGTCCAGCCCGCCTTTTTCGCCATAGACCCGCAGGCGCAGGCCATTGCGGTCACCGGCGGCGATCTGCGATGACACCAGCACACCGCGTATGCCATTTTCATAGCGTAGCAGCACATTGCAATCATCATCGAGCGCGCGGCCGGGCACCACGATACCGAGATCAGCGCTTAAAGAGTCCACTTTCGCGCCGCTGACAAATTCGCTCAGGTGAAAGGCATGGACGCCGATATCGGCGATGCAGCCGCCCAGCCCCGATTGCGCCGGATCGGCACGCCAGTCGGCCTGTTTGTTGTGCAACGGTTGCGATAACCAGCCCTGAGAGTATTCCACCACGATCTTGCGGATCTGCCCCAGCCGGCCTTCAGCCACCCACTTCCGCGCCTCGCGTACCAGCGGATAGCCGCTATAGGTATAGGTCAGGCCGTAAGCCCTGCCGCTTTTGCGCACCACGTCACGCAGGGCCAGCGCTTCGTCAAGATTGAGCGTCGCCGGCTTGTCGCACAGCACATTGAAGCCGGCCTCCAGTGCGGCTTTGGCGATCGGGAAATGGGTATCATTGGGCGTGACGATGGCAATCAGGTCGAGCCGGTCTTTTTCCATCGCCAGCATATCGCGCCAGTCCGTATAGACGCGCTCCGGCGGCAGGCCATAGCCCTCGCCCGCCTGCCGGTTCCTTTCCGCATCACGGCTGAAAGCACCCGCCGTCAGGACGAACCGGCCATCCAGCCGCGCCGCCATCAGATGCACCGGGCCAATAAACGCGCCCGGTCCACCGCCCACCATGCCTAGTCTTAGCTTTGTCATATCGTCTCGGATTTTATTGTTGGTGTTCCCCGATCACCACCGGCCTGTACCCCCCCTTGCGGCGGAACCACAGGATCAGACCGAGGAAGATCAGGCAGGTAATCACCGGCAGCAGGGCCACTTCTTTCAGGGCGTCCTTCTTGGCGCTGCCGGAAAGTCCCTCCAGCACCGCCTTGTCGGCGTCGGAAGCCACGGCCACCTTCGACTCGTCCAGCGCCTTGTAACGGCCGAACACGCTGACCTTCTCCGTCAGGTACTGTTCGGAAAGCGTCGTCTGGTGCGTGGCGTCATGCAGCTTCAAACCCCGCTGCGTCGAATTATCCTGCGCCGCACCCAGCAGCACCGAGCCGACAATGCCCGCCGCCAGCATACCGCCGCCGGCCAGCATGTTCAGCGTCACCGCGCCGCCCTTGGGGAATTGTTCGGAAGCCACACCCAGCGCCGTGCCCCAGAAGAAACTCTTGCCGATGCCGTAGAAGGTGGCCGCCGCCAGGATGGCCAGACCCGTCGCGCCCGACATCAGGAACAGGCCCGCCGCCGCCAGCGCCGAGGCCATGGCCAGCACGCCCAGCGGATTGAGCCACTTGATCAGCGTCCCCGCGAAGATACGGATGACGAACACGAGGGCCGAGGTATAGATCAGCACCCAGCCGGCGGCGAGGCCGAGCTTGTTCATTTCCGGCGTCATCAGCGAGGAAATCCAGCTATCGGTTGAAAGCTCGGTGACCGCCAGCGGCATCATCACCAGCACCAGCAGGATAAACAGCGGGCGTCCCGGCGAACGGGCGAAAAACGCGTAGATCAGAGCCAGCACCGCCGCGGCGCCGAACGACATCACCGGTGACAGAGCAAACACGCGCCCGACTTCCAGCATGATCAGCGCCGCCAGGATAAAGGCCGAGATAAAACCCGCCTCGCCCAGCATGGTGCGGTAGGACACGCCCGACGCCACGCGTTCGGATACCGGGAACTTGCGGCCGATCAGCAGCACCGTATAGACCAGCACCGGAATGATCATCAGCCCGACCTTCACTCTCCAGTCGAAGCCGCCGAGACTGTCCAGCCCCATGGCCAGCAGCCCGCCGAGGATCATGCCGCCCGGCCAGGCGGCGTGCAGGCGGTTCAGCCATTTCGACTTGTCGTGCGCGAAAAGCGTGGCGATCAGCGGATTGGCGGCGGCCTCGACCGCGCCATTGCCCAGCGCCATGATGAAGGTGCCGGCATAGAGCGACCAGTAGCCGGTGGCCGTAAAAAGCAGTCCCAGCCCGACGATATGGCAGAGCGCCGCGAACCACAGGGTCACACGGAAGCCGATCTTGTCGATGAACAGCGACATCAGCACGATGGTGATCGAGAACGGCCACAGGCCGACGCCGAGCAGTTCACCCTTTTGCGTTTCGGTCAGGGCGAAGTCGACGCCCCAGTTATCGATGACCAGCGCCCGCAGAATAAAACAGAAGGAGGTGGCGGTGATGGCGGCAAACGCGGTGGCGAACAGCCAGCCCTGCCCTTTCCTTGTTATCGTATCCATGAAACATTCCCTGCGTTTTTGGGCCATCACGGATAAACTCCCCCCGTCCGGCCATATTTTTAATAACCGAATAGATGTAATCGATTACAGAAAAAATGCAAAGCCTATTCTCCCGGCCGACCGGTTTAAGGCCACAACGCCAAATTCCGCGCCTATTAGGTCTTAATTAAACTCAATGGCTTAGGCTGGCGAACTTACAACCCTGCGTCCGTGTGAAAACCTGAAGCCAGTCCCAGAAGCAAGCCCCATAAGCAAGCCATGACCAAGCCTGCCTGCCGCGCCCGTTATCTGCTGTCCCTCGCCGTCATGCTGGCTGCGGGTGCCATCCCTTGCGCGGCGCTGGCGAACACCGGTGGCCCGTACCTCAACTGGCGAAACAAGACCTCGGCAACGACACAGACCGCACCGGAAACACCGCAAGTCCGCACCCCCACGGGCGATTACCCGGTTCCACCCTCGCCTTACGGACAGGTCGGCGATCCCTATGCCCGCAGCCTGCGCTGGCCGGCCAAACAGACGCCCGCCGCCGCCTCAGCCCCGCCCTCACCAACCGCCTTCGCGCCCATGCCCGCGCCGCCGGTCCGCGCCCCGTCGCCGGTTTCGATATCGCAGCCCGTACCGGTGAGCGCGCCGCAGCCGGTCGCCGTGACGCCCCTGCCGCCGGAACGCGCGGATCCCGGCCTCGCCGACGATCCCGGCATGGCGGATGACGCTCCCATCGCCGCCGCGCCGCCAAAAGCCGCTCTTAAAACCGAACCGCTCCCAGCCGCGCCTCTCCCTGCCACACCCGCGCCAGCCGCGGTCGCTTCCGCCCTGACCACGGACGGCGCCTATGAGGTGCCCGCCACCAGCAAGTACGCCGCCCGCATCGCCGCCGCGCGCGCCGCCACTCTGCCAGTTGCCGAAACGCCGAAAAACGACCCGACCCCAACCACCGCCACCGCGCCGGAACCCGACGTGTCCCTAGCCTCGCAGGAGGCCGACCACATCTTTATTCCCGGCGAACACTACAAGACTCCCGCCGACGAACCCCGCCTCTACAGCCTGCACCGCCAGTACGGCATGAAGCCGGACCCGATCAGCGTCACTCCCAACGCCACCGGCGCCCTGCTGACCCTGACGCCGGAGGCGGTCGAGGACGGCGACACGGACAGCGACAGGACATCCGCCGCCGACTGACCGCCCTCCCCCTTCGCCGCCGCCAATACTTTCCCCGCCAGAATGGCCCTTAAGGAAACAGAATGTCCCGCGTACCGACCTCTTCGCTGATCGACCTGATCGAACTGGCCCACGAGCCTTCGAGCGCCAAGCGCCGTGAATTGCTGCGCCAGGTCACCGGCATCTTCATGACCAGTCCGGAAGAAATCAGGGGCACGGAAATGGAACTGTACGATTCGGTGATGAGCCAGCTCGCCGCCGATATGGAAACCGTGGTCCGCGCCGAGATTTCCACCACCATTTCCCAGACCCGTAATGCGCCGCTCGGCCTGTTGCGCCGCCTAGCCTCCGATGACATCTCGGTCGCCGAACCGATCCTCACCCGCTCGCAGGCGCTCAGCGAAACCGACCTGATGCACATCGTCTCGACCCAGGGGCAGGACCATCTGCGCGCCGTGTCTAAACGCGACACCGTGCCGGAAAGCGTCTCCGGCGTCATCGTCGATCGCGGTGACGATACGACCCTGCACACCCTCCTCAGCAATGACGGCGCCCGCCTGTCGCGCGCCAGTAACGAGCAGGTCATCCAGCGCGCCCAGGCCAATCCCGCCCTGCATGAGGTCGTGGTCAACCGCGCCGATATGCCGATCGACCTGATGAACGACATGTATTTCGTCGTCGAGGCCCGCCTGCGTGAGCGCATCATGCGCGAAAACGAAAAGCTCGATCCCGCCGTGCTCGAACGGGCGCTCTCGCGCGGGCGCAACAAGGTGGCCGTGGCCTATGGCAGCTTCCCCGACGACTATGAAAAGATTTTCGCCGAGGTCGACGCCCTGCGTCTCAATTCCCGCCTGACCCCCACCCTGCTCGCCAAATACATGCGCGATCCGAACCCGACCTATTTCCTGTGCGCCCTGTCGCAGATGGCCGATATCGATTTTCTGACGGCGCGCCACCTGGTGGAGAAAAAGGAGATCGACGCCCTGGCGATTGCCTGCAAGGCGGCCGATCTCGACAAGGCCCTGTTCCTCACCTATGCCATGATCATGCTGGCCGATCAGGAAAACGCCATGGGCAAGGCCAGCGACTATGCAAAGCTCTATACCGAGCTGCCGCGCGACACCGCCTTGCGCACCATCCGTTTCTGGCGGATGCGCCGCGCCGAAGGCCACGCGGCTTAATGACGATTTGCGGAGCAAATCACCATTAAGCTTTTTTCGTAAGAGATAGCGCGCAAACGTGCGCGGCGCGCGAAACGCGTTGGTGGCAGGGCTTCTTGCTTCCTTCCCAAACAGGGCAAAAAAAAGCCGCGCATAACAGCGCGGCCAGTTTAACAGGGAGGAAACGCCCAGGAAGGGCAAAGGCCTCGAACAAGGCCTAGTGACGCTTCAATAGCAGGGTGTTAGCGCTAACGCAAGCACAAAATGACAGCGCTGTCATGTTTTTTGCCGGGCGCGTTTCCAGACTAGGATTCGCCATGCTCATGCAGGAATTTCGCCAGCGGCTCGCGCAAGGCCTGCGGTCCGGCCACCGCCGCTTCAAACAGGCATTTCTGGATATCGCGCGGCAGATCGAACCAGCGCATGACAACCGCCGCGCCCAGGGCCTGGACCAGTTTTCGTTCATCCTCGCGCAAATCATGTCCGGCGGAGAGGTTCCATGACAGGAAAGGCTTGCCGCCATCCGGCGCGTTCTCTTCGGCCATCACACAGCCTCCGGCGCGCGCGGTCCCCGGGCATCCGGTTCGGGCAGGGGTTCCGGCACGAGCATGGGGTCTTCCCCCTCGGGCACCGGCGATATATCCGGCCCGATATCGGGGACCGTCGGGGCGGGATCGGGCACGGGGGGCGGCGGATCGTTCTGCAAAGGCATTGTACGGCTCCGGAATGTGAATGAGACAGGCCCACACTAGCATTCGCCTCATAAAATCCGCACGGTTCAAACCGGCGTCCGGATAAGAAATCCATAAAGGCCGCCTAAAGCCGGTTATCCAGGTAAAAATCCACTTTCCGAAGCGGACGATTATTATTTCCCGTTTCCGCGAATACTTGTACAGCACGGTTCTTTATCTTCACCTTACCATCTATTTACGTTGCCCGCCGGCTATGTGGATAACAATCTTACGGAGCCGGGCGTAGTGTCCCCGCCGTGCCCGGCCTTCCGCCGGCGTACATGTTAATCCGGCTTTCCGCGCCCCGCATATCCGGACACGGAGGGTCTACATCCAGACAACCCAAACGGTCTTCCCGCTTCGCTGCGGGAAAAGGAGACACTATGCCCAGAACTTCCAGTAATGACGATCAACGCGGATCCCAGTCACGCGAGCGCGACGAAGAAGGACGCTTCACCAGTGGTTCGGGCGGCGCACGTACACGCGCCCGCGATGACGATGATGACCGCCGTTCATCCGGCCGTGGCTGGTTCGGCGATTCCGAAGGCCACGCCGAGGCCGGCAGCCACAGCCATGACAATTATCGCGGCTCCAGCCGTTCGTCCTCACGCTATGATGACGACGATGACGACTATCGCACCTCCGGGCGCGACCGCGATGAAAACGGCCGCTTCACCAGCGGCGGACGCAGCCGCTCACAGAACGAGGACCGCGATTTCGAGGACTGGCACGCCTACGGCCATGACCGCGGCTGGCACGCCCACCAGCAGGGCCGCCACGGCCAGGCCAACCGCAACCGTGACGCGGAAGGCCGTTTCACCAGCGGCGGACGTGGTTCACAAGACCGGGACGATGACCGGTCCTACGGCGCTTCATCGGGCCAGGGCCGCGGCTGGCACGGCGATCCGGAAGGCCATGCCCGCGCCGGCAGCATGAGCCACGGCGGTTCGCAAAACCGTGGCCGCGACTACGACGACGATGACGACGGCCGCTCATCGCGCGGCCGGTCTTCGGCCAATCGTGACCGCGACGAAAACGGCCGCTTCACCAGCAATCACCACTAGATAGCCGGCCATTCGCAAAAAATGAGGACGCCCCCGCGTCCTCATTTTTTTGTGACCGCTCCCTGTCTTAAAGTTATGTGGCTTGCCGCCGCGGATTAGCGTCTGTAGCTTGCGGGCGGTTTTCAACGGCGGGATGATCATGGCCAAAATCGTAGCCAAAATCGTAGACAGAAGAACACTGATGCGCGGCGGTCTGGCCACCGCCTTGCTGGCGCCGCTGACGGGCCTGGCCGCCGAGCCGCCCCTGGTCCCCATCCGTACCGATCCGGCTCAGGTCTTCCGCACCACGGTCTGCCTGCGGCCTTTCCGCGCCGCCGGTCCGCGCATCGAGGCCGAAACGGTCGGGCGCAAGCAGGTCATCCACAACTATGGCCATGGCGGCAGCGGCTGGTCATTATCCTGGGGTTCGGCTGATGTCGCCGTGGGCCTGGCCATGCAGACCTCGCCGCGAAAAATGGCCGTCATCGGCGCCGGCGCGCTCGGCCTGACCGCCGCCATCACCGCCCAGCGCGCCGGCGCCGAAGTCGTCATCTATGCCAGGGAGCGCTTCCCGTTCGTGCGCTCGGCCCGCGCAACCGGCATCTGGTCGCCGGATTCACGCGTGGCCCAGACCACCGCCATGCCGGCCGATTTTCCCGTCCTGTGGGAACGCATGGCCCGCACCTCGGCCACCATGCACGAATCCTTTGTCGGCAGTGCCGGCAATCCGGTCGAATGGATAGACCACTACGTCCTGCGCGACCCGAAACCGGAGCCGGCCGCCGCGCCGCCAAAAACGACAGAAACAACAGAAACGCCCGCGCCTTTCGATCCTGGCTTCGCCTATCTGAATGACCGCCTGCGCGGTCTGATGCCTGCCTATAGCAATATCGCCCCCGAAACCACGCCCTTCGCCGCAACGCAAATCCGGCGCGGCGTCAACCTCTCCTTCAATATCGCCGATTATGGCCGCCAGCTTGAGGCCGATTTCCTGCTGGCCGGCGGCCGCTTCGAGCATATGGAATTTCACCAGCCGTCCGATCTGTCGAAACTGAAGGAGAAGGTCATCATCAACTGCACCGGCTATGGCGCCCGCGCCCTGTGGCGTGACGAAAGCGTCATCCCCGTCCGTGGCCAGATCGTCTGGCTGACCCCGCAGGAAGGCGTTCATTACGGCTTCTATCATGACGGCATGGGCGTCCTGGCCCGGCGTGACGGTATCGTGGTCCAGGACTACGGCCCGGACGAGGCCTTCGGCTGGAACGATGCCAACGAAACCGCCGATCCCGTAGCCGCCCAGGCGACGCTGGAAAAACTGAAGGCGGTTTACAAGGCGTAATCCTCGGCAAACACCGATTTCGGCACATGGGTGATCCGGCAGGCCAGATCGCCCTCGCCCGACGCCACGATATAATGGTCCCCGCCATCGGCGATGCCCGTGGTAAAAACGACATCGCGGATATAGACCTGATCCTCAATCGGACGGGTAAGCGCCGGATCGGCCTCCAGCAGCGGCGCACCGCCACTGCGGATCACCCGGCCGGGATCGTCACGGTCCAGAAGCGACCAGTAGGTGCGGTAAATCCCGACCAGTTCCTTCGGCTCGACGCCGTGCCAAAGTGTGAGCCAGCCATCCGGCGTCAGGACCGGCGGCGCGCCACCGCCCATGCGCGCGGTCGCCACCGTGCCGGAATGTGGCCTGATCCCTGGCTTGCGATACGGCTTCCAGTAGAACCTGTCCTTCGATGACGCCAGGTTGATGGAAGGCCCGGCGCGCCATGGACTGCCTGGCGGATAGGCGAAATAGAGATCGCCGAGCGGCCTTGTCTGCGCCCAGTATTCACCATTGATCCGCCCCTCGAAGATCAGCATGTCCTTGTTCTGGTGATCGAGCACGATATCCTCGAATGTCCAGTCCAACCCGTTTTGCGAACTGTAGAGCGTGGTCGAATGACGCTCCGGACTGACCGAGCAGGTGGTCATCAGGAAGCGGCCCTCTATTTTCGAGAGGCGCGGGTCCTCGACGCCATAGCATTGCAGGCTGTCCGCCGGCGCCACCGCCTTGTCATAGTGCATGGCGATGACCGCAAGTCCGTCCGGCGTCAGCTCGACCGGCAAGAGCCACGACAGCGAGGTCAGGGCGATGATCTTCCAGCCACCGCCGCGCAGCTTGAAGACGCGCGGGTCGGCGGTATCGACCAGTTCCAGCGGCCACGGATCGAGGACGTAGCGGCCCTCCTCCCAGCGGATGGCATGGATGTGATCGTTGAAAATCGGCGTACGCAGGGCCTCGGCCACACGCACCATCATCAGCAGGTTGCCGTTATCCAGCCGCGTCAGGCCGGGATTGAAGGCGCCCAGCACATATGTCTCCGCCTCAAGATGCCCGGCCAGCGGTGAACGCGACAGGTCGATATCGTCCGGCGTCAGGATCAGGCGGTCAATGTCCCAGGCCGTCACCGGACCGGCTTCGCATCAGCGGCGATCGGGGTTTCGCGCTCGATGGCGAGCAGATCCTCATCGGTGTCATGCACCGCGACTGCGCCGTCATCCGGCATGTCGGCGGCGTCGATATCGAATGCGGCGCCGCTGTAAACCTTATGCGTATCATCAATGCCGGTCGGCGTATATTCCGAGCCATGCCGGTCGCGGTTTTCGGCGGTAAACGGCACGCCACCGGCATCGCTCAGGATGGTTTCGCCGGGCTTCAGCACGCTGTCGCGCGCCAGGCCTTTCGAGGTGGTTACGGTCATGGTCATGTCCTCTCGTCGCCCCCCGCCGATATCAGCGAAAGACACATCAAGAGACAATGCGGTTTTATACCCGCTCACGCACCCGGTCGAGTTGCGCCTGCGCGCCCCTGGCCAGGGACTTCAGGTGCTGTTCACCGAAGATTTCCACCGCCGCCTCCAGCGCATAGGCCGCTTCGGTGCGTTCCATCATGAAACCGGTGATATCGCCGCGCGCCACATAAAGCCGCGCCAGATTGGTCTGCAGAATGGCCCAGCCGACCGGATCGTGCTCCGGCCGGCAGGCGCGCAGTTGCGCCTTGAAATCGGCCTCGGCCCTGTCGAGCGAATGGAGATCGCCTTTCAGTTCGGCGTGTTTGGCCAGGCAGGCGGCGCGATTGTTGATCAGTTGCCCACGCAGGGCCAGGCCCTTTTGCAGCGGCCGTTTCAGCGCCAGGTCGTAAACCTGCATCGCCTTGTCGTAGATCTGTTCGTTGAGCGTCAGTTCGGCCAGGGCCTGCAAACCCATGGCCAGGGCCTGCTTGTGCGCCACCCAGTCGAGCGGCGAATGCTCGAAATCGACCGGCTCCTCTTCGGCGCTGAGCAGTGAAATCCCTTCCGAAATCACGCCCGGATTGCCCTCGATCTCGCCTTTCCACACCATGGCCAGGCCCAGACGCAGATTGACGCGCGACCAGGTGACCGGCTCATAGGCCGGATCGAAGCGCGCCTGAAGCGCCTCGAAATCCCGGATCACGGCAGCCATCAGGGCGGAATCGCACCGGTCAAGCCCCACCAGGGTCAGCAGGTCGGCGCGCTCGAAACGGGCCTGCGCCGCCTCGATCTTGTCGGCGGCGGCATGACTGTGCCGCACCTGCCGGTCGGCGCGCTCGACCGCCCGGTCGATATGGGACATGGCGAGAAGCGCCGGTTCGAGATCCTCGCCGATCCCCTGTTTGACGGCGAGCCGGGCGGCCAGTTGCGCCTCGACGCGGTTGAAGCGGGCGCGCAGGGCCTCATCGTCCTGAACCGCGGCACGGCCGCCGGCCAGCAGATCCTCGGCCGAGGCCAGCAGATCGTATGTTTCATAAAGGTCCGCCGACAGGAGGCAGGTCTGGGCCTGTTCCAGCGCGGCGATGGCGGCCTCGGCGGCGGTTTTCGCTTCCTTGCCGGCGTTTTCAGCGGCCGAGGCAGCGCGACGCAGTGCCACCGGATCGCCGGTGCGGCGGCCGTATTCGCGCCAGATACGGGCGGCTTCGAGATAGGGCATGAAGCGGTTTTTGGTCGAAACGCGTCCGCCCTCGATATCAAGCTGGCGGCCCTGCGTGATCAGCATTTGCAGGTTCATCAGTTCATAGAGGCTGGGATCGGATTCCATCCGGCCGTGATTACGGAAAATACGCCTCAGTTCGCGGCCAAATTCAAACATCGCCTGTCCATCGTCCTTCCGGTCGAAAACCGTATCAAGACGATACGGCCTGCCGGGAGATGGAAGGGTAAATGCAAGGGGCGCGCCGCCGTAAATACACGAGCCGGTTTATCCACGGCTGAAATCCGCCCGGAGTCGGGAACGGTAATTATTTAAGTTTATAAAACCTTAAGACTCTCGACAATAGGTTAACGCCACGTTTACCCTGTTCGCATTCGCCGAATCAGGGCGCAACCGAATCTGACCGGGCCGGATAGCGGCCGAACTGTACAGGACTGCCCGTGGCGGAGACGCGTCAAAACCTGCGCACCCGAGGCCTGGCCGGAAAGCGGGCCGGCGGGCGGACGACCGCGGGAAACGCCGATCCGAAGCGGTCCGCCTTCTCCCGCCTGATCACCGCCCCCGTCTCTCCCGCCATGCCGTCCTGGATCAGGCTCGGCGCGCTCGGCCTGACGCTCGGCCTTGTCATCTTCATGGGCCTGTCCACCCAGCAGCTCGGTAACAGCCTGTCCGCCGGCCAGGATGCCGAAGGCCAGGCGCTGCTCACCTCGGCCCGGCTCGACGCCGCCCGCCTCGATGGCCGCCTCGCTAATGCCCGGCTGGCGCTGGAGGCGGCGCAGGCGCAATGGAGCCAGAAACCCGACGCCCCCCTGACCGCCGCCGAACAAGGACTGAAACTCGGCCGTGACAGCCTCGACAGCGTCGCCCTGATCAATACGGACGGCGATTCCGGCAAGGACGGGATCATCGCCCAATCCGGCGGCGAAGATGCCGATCTGATGCGGGAAGCCGCGCGCGAAGCCCGCGATCCCTTCAGCATCGTCACCGCCGGTTCGCGCCTCAGCCGGACGAATCGCTCCTACGCCGTGCTGAAAGGGACCGCCGGCGCGCCTGATCTGGTGGCCCGGCTCGAAGACAATCTGCTGACAGAAGTCCCGGACAGCGGCCTGAGCGCCCTTGTCGCCCCCGACGGCACGCTTGTCGCCGCGTCCGACAACGCCCTGACCGGCAAGGACCTCAAAACCGCCTTCGCCGTTTCCTACAGCCAGCTCCGGGCGCGCGCCGATTCCGGCAACCTGATCCAGGGCGCTCTGACCGAAGGCGGTTTCGTCAAGATCGCGTCCGTACCGCAGGCCGAGCTGACCACCGGCGCCGAATTGCGCGGCGGCGGCAAGAGTCCGTTCATCCTGCTTCGAGCCGCCCCCACACCGCGCTTTTTCTCGACTTCGCAAAGCCTGCTGAAAGGCGTGATCTTCGTTGGCGGGCCGCTGCTGATCGGCGCCCTGTTCGGACTCCTGCTGTTCTTCCAGGCGCGCAAGAACCGCGATGACGCCCGGCTTTTCCAGGCCAACGAACAGCGCTACCGCCTGGCGGTCGAATCGGCGCGCTGCGGCATCTTCGACTGGGATCTCGACCAGAACCTGATCTACATGTCCGATGTCACCGGCGTCATGCTCGGCTGGGGCGGCGGCGGCGTCGCCTCCACGGCGGAGGTGCTCGACCGCATCGCCCCCGAACAGCGCGCCGATGTCATCAAGGCGCTGGAAACGGCGCGCTCCACCGGCGCGCTCGATGTCTCTTTCCGCGTGCCTTCGGCCAATGGCCAGGCGCTGTGGGTCGATGCACGCGGCCAGTCGGTCGGCGAGCGCACCGGTGGCGGTTTCACCCGCTTGTCCGGCGTGGCGCTCGATGTCAGCCAGGAGCGCATCGCCCAGCTTCGCGCCCAGCGCGCCGAAACCCGCCTGCGCGACGCCATCAATTCGGTATCGGACGCCTTCGTGCTGTGGGATCGCCGCGACCGCCTGCTGATGTGGAACGCGACCTTCGGCGAAACCTTCAATATCGACGCGCGCTTCCTCAAGGCCGGCACCCCGCGCGCCCTGATCGACCAGGTGATGCAGATCGCCATCCGCCGCCAGCAACCGACGCAGGACGAACGTGAGGGCGTCTTCGAGGCCGAACTGAATAACGGCCGCTGGATACAGGTGTCGGAAAGCCGTACCGCCGAAGGCGGCCGCGTGGTGACGGGCGCCGATATCACCGCCGTCAAGATTCAGGAAGAAAAGAGCCGCGAAAACGAGGAAGCCCTGCAGGGCCTGGTCGACAAACTGGAGCAGAGTCGCCAGCAACAGACGGTCCTGGCGCGCAAGTACGAGATCGCCAAGCTGCGCGCCGAGGCCGCCAACCACGCCAAGAGCGAATTCCTCGCCAACATGTCGCACGAACTGCGCACCCCGCTCAATGCCATCAACGGCTTCTCGGAAATCATGTCGTCGGAAATGTTCGGCCCGCTCGGCCATCCGCGCTACAAGGAATACGCCAACGACATCCTCAGTTCCGGCCAGCACCTGCTGTCGCTGATCAACGATATCCTCGACATGTCGAAGATCGAGGCCGGCAAGCTGAACCTACGTTTCGAGCCGGTGGTCGTCGACGAGGTGGTCGAGGATACCTTGCGCCTGATCCGGCAAAGGGCGGAAAAGGCGGGCCTCAAGGTGCGCGTCCACCTACCGCAACTACCGGAAATCACCGCCGATTTCCGCGCCCTGAAACAGATATTGCTCAACCTGCTGACCAATGCGGTGAAATTCACCCCCACCGGCGGCACCCTGACGATTTCCGCCATCGCCACCGAAACCAATGTCCATATCACCGTAGCCGACACCGGCATCGGCATCGCCCGCAAGGACATGGAGCGCCTGGCCCGGCCGTTCGAGCAGATCGAAAACCAGTTCTCCAAGACGAAGGAAGGCACCGGCCTTGGCCTGGCGCTCACCAAGTCGCTGATCGAGATGCACAATGGCCGCTTCGAGGTCGACAGCACCCTCGGCGAAGGCACAACCTGCACCGTGATCCTGCCGATCGTCCAAAGCGCCGCCAACCTGAGCGCCGACCGCGCGGCTTGATCGGACTTGCGGCGCAAGTCTGATCAAGCTTTTTCATAAGAGATTGCGCGCAAACCTATGCGGCGCGCAGTCGCGCTTGCCAAAATTCAATGAATGAATTTTGGAATTCTTCTCTTTCCTGTACCTCCACACCTCTGATGGGGAGGGGGACCGCGCCATTCTTCATGGCAGGGTGGTGAGGATTCTTTCTTGCTTTCCGTCGTCACAAATATGCTACAACGCCCTATGAGCGTAGCTTTCACCAGGGATGAAGACCATGAAGCGGCGGCGGCCAACCTGCCCGACCGCCCGGTTTCCCCGCATCCCAATCTCGTCACGCCCGCGGGCCTGGCGCAACTGGAAGCCGCCTTCGCGGAGGCGAAGGCCGCCTACACCGCCGCCCAGACCGCAGGTCTGATCAATGAAGACCGCACCGCCATGGCGCGCACCACCCGTGACCTGCGCTACTACACCACCCGCCTCGGCTCGGCCCAGCGCATCGATCCGGTCATGACGCCCGATCGCGTGGTCTTCGGCTGCACGGTTACGATCCTGCGCGATGACGACCGCGAACAGACCTTCCGGATTGTCGGAGAAGATGAAGCCGATCCGGCGAAGGGCAGCATATCTTACGTCTCACCGCTCGCCCGCGCTCTGCTCGGCAAGGAGGCCGGGGATGAAGTGCAGGTCGGCGGCGCCGGCCTGGAAATCATATCCATAAGCTGACGCCGGCTATTTGGCCGGTTCCGCCTTCACAGCCACCGGCGCCCGGTCATCCTTTTCGATAAACCGGTCGAACCGTCCGCTGGCGCGCAGAAGCGTGGTCAGCATGAAGGCCCGTTCGCGCACCGGCAGTTCCTTCATATTGAGGATCAGGGCGTTCTCGATCTTGCCGCGCGCATCGTTCTCGGCATTGCGCGCCTGTTCGGACAGCATAGCGATCTGCGCCGCATCATAAGGTTCCTGCGACACCAGCGTCCGCGCCTGGGCGCGCAGGGCGCGCGCCCTGGCCATGTCGGCTTCGCCGGTCAGGGCCGCCGCCTTGGTCAGCAGGTAGATATGATGACGTTCTTCCTTCGTGGTGCCCTCGGTCGCGTCGCGCCAGGCCTTCTGCATGGCCAGGGGGCGCTTGAAATCACGCAGATGGTGCTTGACCACGACTCCGGCGCCCACAAGCGCGCCGATCAGAAAGATATTGAGGATCAGCGAAACCGCCATGATCCATTTCAATCGCGTCTCGGTCAACCAGGCCTTCATTATCAGTCCCCCCCGTCTATCATCGCCACCTGCTCCAGCACGCTGGTCACCCGCAGGTCACTCAGGCTCATCAGGCTGAGGTTGATCCCCAGCGCAGCACCGGCCACGCAGGCCGCGGCGGCGATGCCCACGCTCCACAAAACCGGCCGCGACACCGGCGCGGGACGTGACTGCACCGGAAAGGCGATGACATTGCCCACCGGCATGAAGTCCGCCGCGAACCGCTCCACCGCCGCCTCGAAAAGCGGCTGATCCGCTTCCGCCCGGCCATGGTCCGCGACTTTGAGCGCTTCCATCACGTCATCCAGCGCGCACGCCGCCTCCAGCCAGGCCTGCGTCTGCGGATTCGCCGCCAGACAGGCCAGCGCCGCCTCGCGCTCGGTTTCCGGCCAGCGCGCTGTCTGCGCGCCATAGGCATCGATAATGGCTTTCAGTCGTTCCAAACTCATATTGCTCATCTTTTACCTCCCGCCTTCACCGGGATTACCGCCGTCTCACTCATCAGGCTTCGCAAGGTGCGCCGCGCCCGCGCCAGCAGGCTTTCCAGCGCTTCGATGCTTACCCCCATCACCGCCGCCGCCTCGATATTGGACATCTCCTGATAATAGTTCAGGGTGATGGCCGTCCGCTGCCTTTCGGGCAGTTGCGCCAGGGCGTTCTGCAAGGCCCGCGCCATCTGCGCCTGCTCAAGCCGCGCCGAAGGCCCCGCCGCGTCATCGACGATCTCGACCTCCTCCGGGCTGACGGTATCCCGGCGGCGGCGCAGGCGGTCGTAACACAGGTTGAGCGCCACGCGGTGCATCCAGGTATCGATACGCGCCTTGCCCGGCACCCAAGTGGCGGCCTGTTTCCAGGTCCGCACCAGGGTTTCCTGCGCCACGTCCTCGGCCTCGGCCGGGTCGTTCAGCATCCGCCGCCCAAGCGACAGCAAGCGCGGCAGCTTGCGCGAAACAAGCGCCGACACCGCCGCCATGTCGCCACGCGCGATCCGCTCCAGCAGAACCTCGTCAGGATCTGTCGTCACCTGTTTCCCCGGCAGAATCGTGTTTATCCGAGTCGTCTCAACTTGCCCGGATACAAGCTGTATCCGCTTCTGTTGCAGATTTTCCACTACCCCGCCCCGGTTCATGACGGGCCGGTTCAGGAAAGGCATCTGCCCCATAAATCGTGGTCCTTCAGCGAGATGTATGAATAGTCAAAGCTTATAATCCGCCGCTTGTCTCAAATGGTTTCACGCCGAAACCGGTTTTATCCGTCGTTTGGCCGGACAATCTTTTCAAACGCCAGCCGGGCGCGCTTGCGGATATCGCGCAGCTTCTTCTCCAGCGTATCGAGCCTGCGGGTATGAACGGCCCGTGCCAGCTTCCTCTGGAAGGCTTCCGGCTCATTGCGCGGATCGTCCTGCGCCGTCAGCGACACCCGCATCACCTGCGCAAGGGATTGCTGCACTTTCCACGCCACGCTCAGGGCCTCGATCTCCGCCGCCGGCGCCAGCCCCGCCCGCTGCATGGCCGAAAGCGCCTGAAGCGTGCCGACGCGCAACGGACCGCCGGCCTCAGCATGAACCAGTTGCAGGTACTGCGCGGCGAACTCGCAATCGACCTGTCCGCCGACCGACAGCTTGAAATCCCAGAATCCCTTGGCGGGGCGTTCCTTTTCCATCAGGGCGCGCATGTCCAGCACGTCCTGCGCCGTCTGCGCCGGCGAGCGCTGGCGGCGCAGGATGGTTTCGACCTTCAGCCGCACCAGATCGGCGAAATCGGCCGAACTCGACCAGACGATCCGCGCCCGCGTCAGGGCCTGGAATTCCCAGGTGTCCGCGCCCTTGTCGTAATAGTTCTCGAAGGCTGCCAGCGATACCGCCACCGGCCCCTTGGCGCCGGTGGGCCTGAGCTTCATGTCGATTTCGTAGAGCTGGCCTTCGTGCGTCGGGGCCGAAAGCGCCGAAATCAGCCGCTGGGTGAAACGACCGAACCAGGTTTCCGGCGCCCAGCTCTTGAGGCTGGAAACCGACGACGGATCGTCGGGCAGGTAGATCGCCATCAGGTCCAGATCGGAGGTCGCCGTCATTTCCTGCGACCCCAGCTTGCCGAGCGCCAGGATCGCCACCTGCCCGCCCAGCTTTCCGGCCTGACGCACGATATCCTCCAGCGCCAGCGGCGCCAGGTGATGAATGCAGGCGTCGGCCAGCCGCGCATAGGCCGCGCCGGCGGCTTCGGTGGTCAGGCGGCCATTGAGTATCTGCATCCCGATGCGGAACTGCTGCTCGCGCCCGATGCGGCGCAGCGCGTTCATCACCGCCTCCAGATCGGCCGGAACGCGCTCGACCTCACGCCGGACCAGTTCGTCCAGTTCCTCACCCAGCGGATCGAAGAAACCGGCGTCGAGCATGGCGTCGAACGAGGTCGGGTGGCGCGCCAGCATATGGGCCAGCCGCGGCGAAAAACCCATGATCTCGACGATGGAATGGAACAGTTTCGGATTGGCGAGGAACAGGGACTGGATCTGCACCCCGGCGTTCAGCGTCACAAAAAAGGAGGCGAAGCGCGTGAAGGCGATGGAGGGCGTGCCGGTTTCGTTCAGCGCCTCCAGCAGGCGCGGCACCAGCCGGGTGAACAGTTCGCGGCCTCGCTCGGAACGCGTGGCGGGAATGCGTCCATGGTGCCAGGCGCGGATGGTGGCGGCCACCTGTTCCGGCTGATCGAACCCCATGCGCGCCAGGGTCTTGATCGTTTCCGGATCGTCATCGACGCCGGTGAAAACCAGCGAGCCGAAAGAGGACGACAGCGACTCGGATTCGGAAAACAGCTCGCCATAATGCGAATTGACCAGCCGCAGGGTGCGCGATACAGCCAGGTCGAAGCGCGACAGGTTGGAAAAGCCGGAAAGCGCCGCCACCCGCATCCGTTCATCGTCATTTTCCGGCAGGTCGTGGGTCTGCTCGTCATTGATCATCTGGACGCGGTGTTCCCAGTCGCGCAGGCGGATATAGGCCTGTTTCAGCTCCTTGGCGACGGCGGGCGCCAGGTGTCCGGCGCGGCGCAGGGCGTCCAGCGCGTCGAGCGTCCGCTTGGAGCGCAGGGAAGGATCGCGCCCGCCAAGGATAAGCTGCTGCGTCTGGGCGAAGAACTCGATCTCGCGGATGCCGCCGGCCCCAAGCTTGAGGTTGGCGCCCGCCGCCTCCAGCCGTTCATCGACCTTGTAGACGTGAATCTGCCGCTTGATCGAATGCACGTCGGCGATGGCCGGATAATCGAGGCTGCGCCGCCAGATGAAGGGCGACAGGGCCTGCATGAAGTCCTTTGCCTCGACCGGATCGCCCGCCACGGCCCGCGCCTTGATGAAAGCGGCGCGTTCCCAATTCTGACCGACAGATTCATAATAGTTCAGCGCGAAGGGCACGCTCACCACGGTCGGCGTCGATGACGGATCGGGCCGCAGCCGTAGATCGACGCGGAAGACGTAGCCGTCGCCGGTGCGTTCGGAAAGGAGGGTCGAAACGCCGCGCGCCACCCGGTCGGCAAAGGTCTGCGGATCGACCTGCGCATTGACCGGCAGGCGGTCGAGATCGCAGAAGAAGGTGATGTCGATATCGGAGGAATAGTTCAGTTCGCCGGCGCCATGCTTGCCCATGGCGAGTACAAACAGGCCGGGCAGGATGCCCCGCTCGCCCGGCGCGTATTCAGCCAGCCGGCCCTCATCTATCCGGCCTTTGTCGCGTTCCTCGCGCACCGTCAGGGCCAGGGCCGCCTCGGTCACCGCGTCGGCGAAGCGCGTCAGGGCGGCGGTGACATGATCCAGGCTCCACACGCCGCCAAGATCGGCCAAAGCTGTCAGCAGGTGGGTTTCGGCCTTGAGCTGGCGGAGCAGCGTCTTGGCGGCGGGAATATCGGGCGTCTCGACCGTGGCCGCCGTATCCCTCAGCGCCTCGGCGGCCTGCAATATGGTTTTCAGGCGGGCTTCGGGGGCCGATATCAGGGTTTCACGCAAACGCTGCGGATCGCGCCGCATGAGGCCGGCCAGATAGGGCGAAGCGCCGACCACCGGCCTGAGCGCATTTTCGGCCTGTTGCAGCACATCGCGCCAGCCTTCGGCCACCGCCGCTTCATACAGAATTTCAAAGACATAATCCGCCGCGCCGGCGTTCAGGATCGGTCCGCACGGATGCAGCCGGTCAACCAGAGAAGAGAATAAAACATCTGCCATGAGGTAAGCGGTACAGGTCCCTGCGTCTTTTGTCCTCTATGTGTAACCTTGAATCGCTGAAATACCAACCTTTCCAACATGTTTTTGAGATGGAAAGCGGATTGAACCACGAACCACACGAACGGACACGAACTCTGAGTTTTGGTCGGCATGGTCAGGTGTTTTATCTGATCATGATATGGACCATGGACAGATGCAAAAGAAGATGGAAACGCACGGAATATGCGCACGCGGATATCCTGTGCCCGCAGGGCAATGCCTGCCTGTGAGAAGATGGGACATGATGGCGCTTCGCGCATGAACCTCCATATCTTTCCGTCTCCTTTTGTGCCTGTTCGTGGCTTTCTCCCTGACATGTGGCAACGCTCACCAGCCCATACAATTGAAACCCGGAGTTCGTGTCCGTTCGTGTGGTTCGTGGTCAATCCACTTCCAATACTGGCCATCCGCCTCGTGATATCATATCAATCGCACCCAAATCACGCCCCGGAGTCTGATCATGCGCGCCTATAAAATCGTCGATGCCTTCAGCGCCCGGCCGTTTCTCGGCAATCCCGTTGCCGTGGTTCTGGATGCCGAAGGCCTGGACACCGCCGACATGCAGGCCATCGCCCGCTGGACCAACCTGTCGGAAACCACCTTCCTGATGCCGCCCGAACATCCTGACGCCGATTACCGCCTGCGCATCTTCACGCCGCTGAGCGAGCTGCCTTTCGCCGGACATCCCACGCTCGGCAGCGCCCACGCCATTATCGAAGCCGGACGCATCATGCCGAAGAATGGCGTCCTTGTGCAGGAATGCGGCATCGGCCTGATCCGCATCGAGGTCACCGGCGGCGACGCCGGACGTCTCCTGACGCTTGACCTGCCACCCGCGCGGATAGATGCCCTTTCCGCCGATGATATCGCGGAACTGGAAACCGTTCTCAAGGCACCGGTCCAGCGGGACAGCGCGCCGGCGCTCGTCAATGTCGGCCCCGTCTGGATCGTGGCGCAAATGGCGGATGCGGCGGCGGTTCTCGCCCTCGAACCCGATTTCGCCCGTTCAGCCCTGTTCGAGCGCCGGCTGAAGGCGACGGGCATCACCGTCTTCGGCCAATATCCCGATGGCGGCACGGCCATTGAGGTCCGTTCCTTCGCCCCCTCCTGCGGCGTGGCGGAAGATCCGGTGTGCGGCAGCGGCAATGGCAGCGTGGCCGTGTTCCAGATCAGCCGGGGCCTGATCCCGCCGGCGGCCACCGGCTATACCGCCGGGCAGGGCCGATGCGTCGGCCGTGACGGACGGATACGAATCTCGGTCGATGACACCGGACGGGTGAGCATCGGCGGCGCATGCGTGACCTGCGTGGACGGATCACTGACCGCGTAGCCGAAAAAAATCCCCCAAAACGATCCAGGCAGGACGGTTCAGGGGGAGTCTTTCGCCGCGCTCGAACCGGCAAGGCCGGTCCGGTGGCTGTTAATTGCCGCCTTGCGAAACCGCGTCGAGCTTGTCGCCGTTGGCGGCCAGGACCGGCAGGGTATTGGCGGCAAAGGTCTTCACCGATTCATCTGTGCCAGTGGTCGCATAAGCCTTGAAGACGTCTTCGGCCTTGTCATTCACAGCGCCTTGCGCGGCCACATATTTGGTATCGAAATCGGCGCCCTGGGCCACCTTCAGTTCACCGAGCTTCGTCGTGTAATCGTCGGTGAAATTCTGGTCGAAGTGCATGTCCGAGGTCGAGCCTTGAATGGCGGTGACCATGGCGGCGCGGGTTTTCAGGCCGTTATCCAGCACAGCCTGAGCGGCGGCCTTGACATCGGGGTCCTCCCCCTGCGTAGCGGCCAACTGGCTTGCGGCGATACTGAATTCATTGGCCATGAAGGCTTCGCGCATGAAATCCTTAGCCGCGTTGGCATCCTCGGCCACCGCCGGAGCCGTTACGGGCGCCGTTACAGGCGGCACGGCAGGCTGAACAGGCGCGGGGTCGGTCGTCTGGGCCGAAGCGCCCGCGGACAGGCCCAACAGCACCAGAGACGCGGCTGTGGCCAGAAGGGCGGGAGTCTTATAAGCATTTTTCATAACATTCATCCTCATTGAATATCTGCGCCTGTTGAGCGGGCGCCGGCTGAGGCGAATGACAATAGGGACCCGGCTTGGTAGAAATGCGGCTGTAAAAACAGGAGCCGGTACCCCATGCTGACAGGAAAAATAAAAAAGCCATAGTCGCGGCCGCCAAACCGGGCTTTATCGTGACGGGATCGTGGTCGCCGGGTCAGAGGATGTCCAGCACCCTTTCCTGCGGCCGCGCCAGAAGCGTGCCCTTTTCGCTGACCACGATCGGGCGCTGTACGAGAATGGGGTGCTCGACCATGGCGGCCAGCAGGCGGTCGTCGCTGACGCTTGAATCGGTCAGGCCCAGTTCCTCGGCCGGCGTGCCGTTGAGGCGCAGCAGGTCGCGCGGCCTGGCGTTCATGGCCTTGAACAGCGATTTCAGCAGGGATTCGGTCCAGCCTACCTTGCGATAATCGACAACGACCGGCTCGATACCGGCCTCACGGATCAATTCAAGCGTCTTGCGGGAGGTCGAGCATTGCGGATTGTGATAGATAGTGACGGACAGGTCCGGTTTGGGCATGATCAGGCCTTGAAGCGATTATTAAAAGTGTTACGCGCTTTTGATGTCACCGGCCGGCGGCTCACCGGCGGCATGTTTCCCGAAGAAGGCCCGCAAGGCGGTGGCGGCTTCGGCATTGTTTTCCGTGACCTCTTCCAGCAGGAAGCCCATCAGTTCGGCATAATGGGTAAAATTGGCGCGATAAATGATCGAGCGGCCATCACGATAGGCGGTCAGAAGCCCCGCGCCGGTCAGGATGCTGAGATGGGTCGAGGCCGTATTGGCGGGGATGCCGTTGGCCGTGGCGATCTTGCCCGCCGCCATACCGTCCGGTCCGGCTTTCACGATGGTGCGGAAGACGTTCAGACGACCGGGATGCGCCAGAGCAAAGAGATTAACCACCGCGTCGTCGCTGATCATGGAGAGGCCTTTGGAAACGGGTCGCGCGCAGGGAGCCTGCGTTCGCGCGACTGAAAACTGTGAGCGGAGCCTTCTCTAACTATTATAAAACTATGGAAACTTAAAGGCAGGCCTATGGCTCTTTCCTCACAATATCAGGGCGATCCTCACACGCTTTCGTGCGCGCCCGTGATCGGAACGAAAAAACGGCGCGCCGTCCGTGGGGCCGGACAACGCACCGCAAGTTTAACAGGAAAGGATATCTCCGAGGTATTCTGTCTTGGCAAAGGCAAGGCCCCTCACGGCCTAAGCCGCGAAACGCACGCCGTCCTCCCCCATGCGATCGAGGCGCGCCTGAATATGCGGACCGGTCAGGCAGTCTTCCGACAGATTGGCCAGGGCGTCGATGCGCGCCGCCAGATGATTGAAGATATCGGCATAGGCGATGGCGATCGTGCCCGATGACGCGCCGGAAACATCGGCAGGGTCAGGCATATGCCAGTCGGTGACGACCGGCGCCCCCTTGAATTGCGGCATCCGGGCGCTTCCCCGGCGATCGGGCGACAGGCGGATGATGAAATCGAAACCGGGATCTTTTTCATCCATGACTGCCATCATCTGCTTGGCATGGACCCGCTCGGAATTGTAATTGATCTTTTCCATCAGGGCCACGGCGTAAGGATCGACCACCTCGGCCACGCCGTAACCGGCGGAAAAGGCCTGAAACCGGCCGGCGCCCAGGCGATTGAGCAGCGCCTCGGCCAGAATGGAACGCGCCGCGTTATCGGCACACAAAAACAGCACATTGAAAGTGCGCAAACCCGTCGTCATCCGTACATCTTCCATATTGGCCCCTGTATCCGGAGCGGCCACGTCCGGGCGGCTCCCGTTACAAGAACAACGTTATCACCAATTGTTTATTCCGGGATTTACGAAATGGGTGAATGAATTGACAACAAAAAAGCCTGCCGAGAGAGGTCGGCAGGCTTTTCGATGTTCGTAAAGGCGTTGTCGCTTAGGCGGCGACAATGCTGCCTTGCTCGTGCGGGTCGCGCAGCACATAGCCGCGGCCCCAGACGGTTTCGATATAGTGGTTGCCATCGGCGGCCACGGCCAGTTTCTTGCGCAGCTTGCAGATAAACACGTCGATGATCTTCAGTTCAGGCTCATCCATGCCGCCATAAAGGTGGTTCAGGAACATTTCCTTGGTGAGCGTCGTACCCTTGCGGAGCGACAGCAGCTCCAGCATTTCGTATTCCTTGCCGGTCAGGTGGACACGGTTGCCGGAGACTTCGACGGTCTTGGCGTCGAGATTGACGACGATATCGCCGGTGCGGATAACCGACTGGGCGTGGCCCTTGGAACGGCGGACAACGGCATGGATGCGCGCGATCAGCTCGTCCTTATGGAACGGTTTGGTCATGTAATCGTCGGCGCCGGAGCCGAGCGTCTTGACCTTGGTGTCGATTTCCGAGGTGCCGGAAAGGATCATGATCGGCGTGTTGATCTTGCCGACGCGCAACTGGCGCAGCACTTCCACGCCGGACATGTCCGGCAGGCTGAGATCGAGCAGGATCAGGTCGTAGTCATAGATCTTGCCGAGGTCGATGCCCTCTTCGCCAAGGTCGGTGGTATAGACGTTAAACCCTTCCGACTTGAGCATCAGTTCGATGCTCTGCGCGGTCGCGCTGTCGTCTTCAATAAGTAGTACGCGCATATAAGCCCCTCCCGGCTCGTGGGTAACGAAAGCAGCGCCCGCGACATGCAAACGCCCGTTAACCTTCATGCTAAACAGGAAATCCCTTAAGATTCGTTAAGCTTAACAACTCGGTTTAGAAAACTCGGATTCAAGGGGTAAGGTGATTTGCGAATCGGGGGCAAGAGTCGGGAGTCAACGATTCTCTTTATACACAGGATTTTTGCGGCCATTTTTTCAGGGTGAGTCATTTGAATCACACAGGCCAACAAAACGGCCAGCAAAACGGCCAGCCGGAACGCAGTCCGCCGCACGCGCCCTCACAAGCACGCCATTGCAGGAAGAGACGCTGAGTTATCAGGCTTCTTCGATCATATGGTGCAAAATATCGACATAGCGCAGGTCGTTCTTTTCCGACGCCAGCGCCGCCCTCACCAGCTTGTGCCGCGCTTCCTTGGGTTCCAAAGTGCCGATATCGACCCGTTCGACGATGCGCATGAGATGGGCGTTGAGATCGGCGGCGTCATGATGGGAGGCGCCCTCGAAAAAGCGCGTCAGGGCCTCGCATGCCTGACTGCGGTCCAGAACGCCGGATCGGAACATCTCCAGCACACGGCCGATATTGATATCGAGCGCCTGCTGCGCCGCATCTTTCATGAAGAACATAGGATACTCCTTGGCTACACGCCCGTTGATCCCACCCTGCGGCATAATGTAACACAACGCCGTTACGCCGTCCGATCAACTATTCGGGAGCCGATGGCGGTAAGATATGCCGTATTGAACCTGCCTCAGGCCCTGACATAGACCCAGGCGTCCACGCCGGACCGGAGCCGGACGGACATACGTTTGTAATCGGCAACCTCATATTCATCGGCCGCCGCCAGTTCCTCAAGCGTGATCTCGAAGACCATGCCCGCCACCTCGTCTGTCGGGTCGCTGCTCGGCGCCACGATCGGATGATGGCTCTCACCGCTCAAACGCACCACTTCGGGATCGCTGATTGCCACCATCGTGCGGGCATAGCCGGGAATGGCGTCGGCCCGGCCGGTCAGTTCACGGCCAAAATTGGCGATCTGCACCGCTTTGGTTTGCAGGGTGCCATAGGAGAAGAGCAGGACGGTTCCGGTCATGGCGCTCCCTATAGCCGCGCCTCAGCCGAAGGTAAAGGCATAGGCCTCCGCGCCGGGATCAAGGAACTCGATCCGGAAGGTCCGCTCGGCGGCCTTTTCCTGGCGGATCAATTGATACAGGCGATGTTCGGTGATCGTGCCCAGGCCGTTTTCATCCGTATCCGCGCCGTGGTCCTTGCCAGGCGCGCGGCCATCAAGCGTGACGCGGAAACGCACCGGCTTCTCCGTCGCCCCCAGAACCAGATGCAGGTCACGGGCATGGAAGCGGTAGACGATGCCGCCGCCCGCCGCGTTCGCCGTCGCCATCTGGCCGCCGACCGTCCAGCCGCCATAGAGGCTCCAGTCATTGAGATTGGCCGTACCGCGCGCATAGACATGCGGCGCGTCCTTCACGAAACCGCCCGGCGAGGTGAAGGATTCCGCCCGCCGGTAGCCGACATAGGTTTCCCGCGATCTGACATCGCCGCCGGCCGCCGCTTCGATGCCCGTGCCGCTGACCGTTGAAACGCCGGGCACATAAGGCTGACCGTGCGCTTCGGCGAGCAGGCGCTGGATCACCTGCTCGGATTCGGCATAACCGCCCTCGCCCGAATGCGTGTAACGGATACGGCCCCGCGCATCGATGAAATAGTGTGCCGGCCAGTACTGGTTATGAAACGCCTTCCATACCCTGAAATCATTATCGGTTGCCACCGGATAGGCGATGCCGAGATCTTTCAGCGCCTTGCGGACATTGCCGGCATCCTTCTCGAAGGCGAATTCCGGCGTATGGATGCCGATGACCACCAGCCCCTGATCACGGTATTTCACGTCCCAGGCCTTGATATAAGGCAAGGTGCGCAGGCAGTTGATGCAGGAATAGGTCCAGAAATCGACTACCACCACCTTGCCTTTCAGGCTGTCACGGTTCAGCGGCTTTGAATTGAGCCACAGACCCGCGCCGTCCAGTTCGGGCATATCACCCAGCACCGGCAGCGGGCCATCATTCATTCCCACCGCCCTCGCCATCGGTTTTTGCGCCGAGAAACGGTCGAGCAGGCCCTGCTCGATGCGCGTGGTGCCGGAAAGCGAGAGTTTCGATAACAGACCGGTATCCAGACCGGAAGCGACCGCCGCCACGCCGAGCAGAACCGCGACACCCAGCCCCTTGCGCACCGCCTCCCCCAGTTTCAGCGACCCCTTCATCGCCCTGAACACCCGGCCGCCGACCAGCAGGGCAAGCGCCAGGGAGGTGGCCGCTCCCAGCGCGTAAGCCAGCAGCAGGAACACACTTGAGATACTGGCGCCATTGAGCGCCGCACCGGTCAGGACAAGGCCGAGGATCGGTCCGGCGCACGGCGCCCACAAAAGTCCCGTGGCGATGCCGAGCAGGAACGACGCCGCGAAACCGCCACCCACACTGGTCTTTTCGCTCAGGCGCGCCCCCAACGCCACCAGCGGCCGCGTGGCGCGGTCGGCCAGTGACGGAAACAGCAGCAACAGGCCGAACAGGGCCAGGATGACCAGCGCCACGATCCGGCCGACGCCCGAAGCCTGCACCGCCCATCCGCCACCGACCGCCGCGAGCGTCGCCACCCCGGCAAAGGTCAGGCTGAGGCCCAGCAACAGAGGCAATCCGCTTTTGATGAAAGGCTGATCGGCGCGCGCAAAGACAAACGGCAATACCGGCAGAATGCACGGACTGACAATGGTCAGCGCCCCACCGAGATAGGCCAGTATAAAGAGGATCATGTCTGCGCTCCCTGTTGCATATGACCTTTATACGATAATCGCAGCCATCCGGTTACCTGACGCCCTTTTTAACAACGTCATGCGGCCGCCCCCTGATCATCAAGCTATTTCCCGCCCGGTCGCCTAATCCGCCGGACGGAGGAGGCGCCTATGCCCTTCGGGATGCGCCAGAGTCGCATCTTCCAGCACGCGCGCCATGGCGTCACGCGCCGCCAGCAGGATATGGCGCAACTGACAATCATCCGGCGTCGGACAGTCATCGCAACGGGCATAGGCCGTGCGGCTGGCGCAACTGGTGAGCGCCAGAGGGCCGTCGATCTGGCGGATCAGGTCGGCGATCGAGATCATATCGGCCGGGCGCTTCAGGCGATAACCGCCGGAGCGGCCACGCTTGGACTCAAGAAAGCCCTCCCGGCGCAGTTCGAGCAATATGCCTTCGAGAAAATGCAGCGGCGCCTTGATGCGATCGGCAAGTTCCGTCGTCTGCAAGGTCTGGCCGACATTAAGCCGGCTCAGTTCCTGCATCGCCCGGATGGTGTACTTTGCCCGCTGAGACAACATGTTTACTCCGCAATTTCCTGTGTGTAGGTCAAAAGCCCGAAAAGCCGGCAGTGCTTCAATATATGAGAAGTCCTGACAATAACAGCCGCCGCAGCCGGTCAGATGCCTGCGCCAAGATCAAAAAATTCATGCGCCAGGCTCGATCGGCGCGGCGGCGCATCGGCCGCCTGCACGAGCAGGGCTGCCAGGCGCGTCACCTGCGCCGCTATTTCGGGCACAGCCGTAACCTCCCACCACGCCGGCCGCGTCAGGCCACCTATGGCATAGAGGCTGCCGGAGGCCTGTCCATGGATATCGATGACGCGTGCGTCCGAGGTATCCAGTCCGAGACCCAGCCGGTCAGCATGAATCAGGCCCTGGCGGCGCAGGTCGGCAAACAGCGGCGCGCCCACGCAGTCATAGTCGGTTCGGGGTCCGGTACAGTTAATGACACGCGCAACCGCGAGGCTGCGAATCTCGCGCCGGCGCCGCACCGCATAGGCGATATGCAGGCAACCGTCCCGGTGGGCGAACCGCCTGAGGCGGCCGCTCAGCGGTATAAGCCGGCCGCTGTCGATCAGAGCCTGCAACCTGGCGGCAATCCGCGGGGCCAGGCGATGACGATGCACGTCCCAGAAAGGCCGCAGATGGCGGAGAAACTGCGCCCTTTGCGCACGGGTCCAGTCCGACCAGATCTGCGCCGCCACCGGGCGAACAGCGTCCACGACCCTTTGCCAGGGCACATTCTGCGCCACCGCCGCCCGCACTTCGGCCCGGATGCGCCGCGTCAGCCGCAGCGGCGTGACAGCTGCCCGATCCCCCAGAATTTCCGGCCCGGGAAAGGCCGGCCATGCGCCACCGGCCACATGCGCCAGCGGTAGCAGGCCGCGCCGCGACAGGACATGGATCGCGCCACGATGGCCATGGGCCTGCAGGCTGAGAACGATATCGGCCATGGTCAGTCCCGTGCCGATCAGCAGCACGGGCGCCTCTGGATCAAGCCCCGCCAGGCCGTCGCCGGACCACGGATCGGGAATGTATAATGGAGAGTCGACAAGACTTTGACTATCCTCGCCCGCGACATGCGCGCCGCCTGGCGGCAGGTTGCCCGTCGCCAGCACGACCCGCTCCGCCGTGAAGACACGTCCGTCCGCAAAGGTCAGTTCATAACGGTTGTCTGTCGCCGCTGATTTATCGATGCGCGTCACCTCGGCGCGCAGGCGCCGCACGCGTCCCTCCGCCAACGCGGCTTCGATGCGTTCGCGCAGATAAAGGCCAAACAGGATGCGCGGCACGAAGGCGTTCGCCAGGTCGCCCGCCTCGGCAACGGCCGCCGCCGTCTCATCCGGGAAATCCGCCAGCCAGTCCAGGAAGGACGGCGAAAGCCCCACTTCCATGCGCTGGACGGGAACATTCAGCAGATGCTCCGGCCGTGCCGCGCCATAGGCAAGCCCCGGTCCGGCATACGGTTTCATCTCGATCAGGGTCGGGCGCGGTTCAAGGCCCGCTTGCACCAGTTTCAACGCCAGCAGGACGCCGGCAAAACCGCCGCCAACAATGACGGTGCCATGCGGCGACAGGCCTGAGGCAGATATGGGCGAAGCCGATGTATCGGCCGCCATCAGTCCGGCTGCTTGACGTAACGCAGATAGGGCTTCTGCTCGTCCCAGCCGGCGGGAAACAGCGCTTTCGCCGCTTCATTGCTGACCGACGGCACAATAATGACATCCTCGCCGGTCTTCCAGTTGGCGGGCGTGGCGACCTTGTGGTTATCGGTCAGTTGCAGACTGTCGACGACGCGCAGCAATTCGTCGAAATTGCGTCCGGTCGAAGCCGGATAGGTCAGGCTGAGGCGCAGTTTTTTATTCGGGTCGATGATGAAGACGGAACGCACCGTCGTGGTTTCGGACGCATTGGGCTGGATCATGTCGTAGAGGCCGGCAACCTTGCGGTCATTATCGGCGATCAGCGGAAAATTGAGTGCCGCCCCTTGCGTTTCCTCTATATCCTGCGCCCAGCCGCCATGACTTTCAACCGAATCGACGCTCAGGCCGATGACCTTGACACCCCGGCGGTCGAATTCCGGCTTGAGCTTGGCCACGATTCCCAGTTCGGTGGTGCAGACCGGCGTGAAATCCCGGGGATGCGAGAACAGGATGACCCACGCATCCCCGGCCCAATCGTAGAAATGCAGCGGACCTTCGCTGGAATGCTGCGTGAAATCGGGAACGACATCTCCGAGTTTGAGGGACATTTGCTATCTCCTGTAATGGCTGATGCCCATATACTACAGCAAGGCTTAATTCCTACCAAATAGATTTTATTAAAATGGATCCATGCTCAAGACGATGTGACCACGCCCCCTAACCCGTGGCCGCTATATCATCGAACGACGCCTGGTTGCGGCGATGCAGGCCGGCGTAGAAGCCACCCTGCCGCACCAGAGCATCGTGGCTGCCCTGTTCGATGATGCGGCCCTGTTGCAGGACGACAATCAGATCGGCGTCGCGCACCGTAGCCAGCCGGTGGGCAATGATCAGGCTGGTCCGCCCCTTGAGCAGGGTGCGCAGCGCCGCCTGGATCTGCTGCTCGGTGGCGCTGTCGACACTGGCCGTCGCCTCGTCGAGGATAAGGATTTGCGGATCGGCGACCAGCGCCCGCGCGAAGCTCAGCAACTGCCTTTGGCCCTGCGACAGATTCTGGCCGCGCTGCCCCAGCGGCGTGTCGTAACCCTGCGGCAGCCTTTCGATGAAATCATGGGCCGATACCGCCCGCGCCGCGGCGATCACCTGTTCCCGCGTGGCGGAGGCCGTGCTGTAACGGATATTTTCCAGCACCGTGCCGGTAAACAGAAACGGCTCCTGCAACACCATGGCAATGGTCCGGCCCAGCGACGCCAGCGTCACATCGCGCACATCATGGCCGCCGACCAGGACCGCCCCGCTATCGGCATCGAAAAAGCGGTGCGTCAGGGCGGCGAGGCTGGTCTTGCCCGAACCGGTCGGCCCGACCAGGGCCACGGTCTGCTGCGGAGCAATACGAAGATTGATGTTGCGCAGCACGGCCTGTCCCGGTTTGTAGCCGAAAGTCACGTTGCGAAATTCGATCGCGGGATCAGCCCCGCGCAGGTCGGACGCGCCCGGCCTGTCGCGGATCGTCACCGGCACGTCGAGCACCTCGAAGATGCGATATCCCGCCGCCATGGCGCGCTGCATGACGGTATATTGCAGCGACAATGTGCGGATGGGATCGAAGAAGCGCTGGACGAAGAAGATAAAGGCGACCATCACCCCGACCTCAAGACGGCCGGCGAGCACCGCCGTGCCGCCGGCGATGACGACGATCGCCTGCGAAATGCCGGTCAGGATATCGACCATCGGCACCATGATCTGCGCCGTCCAGGCCGATTTGATCTGCGCCAGGAAATTCTCCTTCGCCCGCTTTTCAAAAGCGCCGAAATTGACCTCTTCGCGGCGCGCGCCCTGGACGGTGCGGACCCCGCTGATATTTTCCGCCAGCGCACCGTTGACGACGGATGAGGTGTCGCGCGCATGGCGGAAGGTTTCCTTGGCATAGGGCAACCAGATCGCCCGCACCACGATCAGGACCGGCAGCGCCGAGAGCGTCAGCAGGGCCAGTTGCCAGTTCATGACAAGCAGGACCACGATAATGCCGATCAGCAAAAAGAAGTCGCCGACCGCCTGCACCGAGGTTTCGAGGAACTCCTGCAGCGAATTCACATCGCCCTGGATTCGCGACATAATGCGCCCGACATGGGTCTGGTCGATAAAGGCGGTCGAAACATCCTGCAAGTGAGCGAACATGGCGCGGCGCAGATCGAAGATCACCCGTTGCGCCAGCACCGCCGCCGACCACTCCTGCAAAAAGCTGACCAGCGCGTTGAAAGCGATCAGCGCCACGAAGCCGATAATCAGCCAATCGAGCGGCAACCCCTTACGGCTGATCGCGCCATCGACCACGAAACGGATCATCAGCGGAATGCTGATCTGCGTCCCCACAAATACAGCGACCGTCACCAGCACGCCGATCAGGTGCAGCCGGTAGGGCCTGACGAAGGCGAAGAAGCGTCGGATGATGCGCGGATCGAAGGACGCGAAGACCGCTTCCCCGACCTCGCCTTTTGGGGTACCGGGTCCGCCACCGCGCCCGCCCATATCGCCACGGCTCATGCCGGCACCCGTTCTTCAAGTTTGTCGGATACCCCTGATTGCATATCGAAAAGTCTGGCGTATCGTCCTTCAAGCGCCAGCAAGTGCGCGTGCGCGCCGCGCTCGACGATGCGGCCTGCCTCCAGCACTAAGATCTCGTCGGCGTGCATGACCGAACTCAGCCGGTGGGCGATGACGATGACCGCCTTGCTGTCTCCCAGCTTTTGCAGGCCGCTGCGCACCCGGTGCTCGGTATGGGCGTCGATGGCCGAGGTCGAGTCATCAAAAACAAGGATAGGCGCCTCGCCCAATATGCCGCGCGCGATCGACAGCCGTTGCCGCTGGCCGCCGGACAGGCTGACTCCACGTTCCCCGGCCGGAGTTTCGTAGCTCAGCGGCAGGGCCTCGATATGATCGTGCAGTTGCGCTGTCCGGGTGGCGGCGCGGATGCGGCGCTCATCGGCGTCCGGTTCCTCGTAGGCGACATTATCGGCCAGGCTGATATCGAACAGGAAGGCATCCTGCTGGACCAGCGACACCGCCTTGCGCAAGGAACCGAGCGAAACATCGCGGACATCCTGGCCGTCGATCGTGATGCGGCCCGCCGTCACGTCATAGAAACGCGGCAGCAGTTGCGCCAGGACCGATTTGCCGGAACCGGGCGCGCCGATGATGCCGAGCGTCCGGCCGCGTCTCAGCTCGAAGGAGATGTCCGACAGGATTTGGCGGCCATCGAAGCCGAAATCCACATGCTCGACGCGCAGCATACCCTCGCTGACCCGCAGGTCCGGCGCGTCCGGCTTGTCGCGGATCGCCGGTTCGAGATCGAGAATTTCAAACAACCGGCTGCCGGAGGATACCGCCCGCGCCAGCGTATTGACCACCATCATGATCTGGCGGACCGGCGCCTGCAAGATGGTCATGAAGGTGAGAAATTCGGTCAGGTGCCCGACCGTCATCCGGCCGGAGATCACGCGATGCCCGCCGACCCACAGCACCAGCGCCATGGCGAGATAGAAGGCGAAGGTCATGGTCGAAACCGAGCCGGTACGGATGGCGATGCGGTCATTGGCCATTTTCAGCGCCTCATTCGCCGCCTGGTCGAACTTGGCCAGTTCAAAGACTTTGGCGGCGAAGGCGCGCACGACCCGGATGCCTTGCAGGTTTTCCTCCATGGTGCGCGTCAGCACCGACATGCGCTGCTGAAGGCGCGTCCAGGTCAGCCGCAGGATAAAGCCGGTGCGAAAAGCCCGCCATGCCACGAACGGCACGAAACTGAGCGCCAGCGCCGCCATGAGCGGGTCCGTCCACACCATCAGCCCGGCACCGATCGTCAGCAGCAGGGTCAGGGTAATCACCCGCTGCACGCCGTTTTCAACGAACATGCGCATGCCTTCGAGATCGAGCATCCCGCGCGTGATCAGATCACCGGAATGCACCTTGTCATGCCAGGCGAAATCGAGGCGCTGGAGTTTCTCGAAATAGGCCAGCCGCAGTTCGTAGCCGAAGCGCTGGCTGATATATTCAAACTGAAAGCCGGAGATCATGGTCAGCAGCCCTCGCAGGGACGCGGCCAGTATGATCAGACCCGCCGTCAGCCACAGAGCATTTTCGGCACGCCCGGCGTGCGTAGCGAGCAACAGGTGCGCCTGATCGACCGCCCGGCCCAGAAGCTTGGGCAGGACGATGGCGAACAGGGTGGCGATAATGCTGGCCGTCAGAGCGATCCAGACACGGGTGCGTCGCGCGAAGGCCAGCGCCAGGATGCGTGGAATCACGCGCGGCAGGGCCGCCAGGTCCATGGTTTCCGACGCACGCACGGGTTCCGGCCGGAAAACCTGACATAGAAGCGATAATAAGCGTGCGCGCATGAGAAGTCGTCCGTTGTGAAGGCCCTGCATAAGCGCCTTTTCTTCGGGAATCCATCGGGCGGCTATATAACAAAATCATGATTGCATATGACTTTTCGCTCGTTCGGCCGGCTTGAGCGCATGGCTAGACTATCCCTCTGTATTTGAAGAGGATGGATCATGGTCACCACGTCACGGCGCGACGCCCTGCGGATGATGTTGGGCGTTTCTGTGTTCAGCCTGCCCGCCTGCGCGCCGGCGTCGAAGGACAAGGCGAAGACCGGATCGCGCACCTTGTACTTCGCCCAGGCGGTCGAGCCGGTCAGCCTGAACACGGCCATCACCTCGGCCGGCCCGGTGACCTTCACCGCCTCCAAGATCTTCGACGGCCTCCTGACCTACGATCTCGACGGCAAGCCGCAGCCGCAACTGGCGACCGCCTGGTCAGTCAGCGAGGACGGCCTGACCTATCGCTTCGACCTGCGCCCCGATGTGCGCTGGCATGACGGCAAAGCCTTCACCTCCGCCGACGTGGCGTTTTCCCTGCAAAAAGTCTGGCGCGAATATCACGGCCGCGGCCGCACCACTTTCGCCAATGTCGTGTCGGTCGATGCGTCCGATCCGCTGGTTTCCATCTGGCGTCTGTCGAAACCCGCGCCCTACTTGCTGAGCTGTCTGGCCGCCTCGGAATCGACGGTGATCCCCAGCCATCTCTATGACGGCACGGACATTCTCACCAATCCCAGGAACGTCGCGCCGGTCGGCACCGGCCCGTTCCGCTTCGGCTCGTGGCAACGCGGCAACCAGATCGTGCTTGAGCGCAATCCGGACTACTGGGACCAGCCCAAGCCCCATCTCGACCGCATCGTCGTCCGCTTCCTACCCGACGCCACGGCTGCCGCCATCGCGCTGGAAACCGGCACGGTCGACCTGACCAGCGGCGTCCCCTACAGCGAAGTGCCGCGCCTGAGCGGCAACAAGGCGCTGAAACTTCTGACCGAAGACAAGAGCTATTCGCCGAACTGGACCCAGTTCGAGTTCAATCTCGAACGCCCGGCGTTAAACGATGCACGCGTCCGCCAGGCCATCGCCCATGCCATAGACCGTGAATTCATCGCCAGGCACATCCTTGGCAATGCCGAGGTCGCCGATTCCCCGGTGCCGAAGGAACTGACCGAATTCCACGCCAACGGTCTGCCCGCCTATCCGTTCGACCTGGCGCGCGCCAATGCCCTGCTGGATGAAGCCGGGGTGAAGCCCGATGCCGGCGGCGTCCGTTTGCGGCTGTTCTTCGATTTCACCGCCTCGACCAGCGCCATACGCATGGCGGCCCATATGCGCTCGACGCTTGCAAAAGCGGGTATTTTGCTACAGGCCCGTTCGCAGGATCAGGGCGAATATATCAACCGCATCTATACCCGCGGCGATTTCGATACCTGCATGACCGGCAGCGGCGCCGGACGCGATCCGGCCATCGGCGTGCAGCGCTATTACTGGTCGAAGAACATCCAGAAGGGCGTCGCCTTTTCCAACGGACCACACTACCGCAATCCGAAGGTCGATCGCATCCTGGAAAGCGCCCAGGTCGAAACCGATCCGGTCAAGCGACGGCAGCTCTACGCCGATTTCCAGCGCATCGTCATGATCGACCTGCCGTATCTGCCGCTGTTCTGGACGCACGCCTATATCGGCGCCAATCGCCGCGTCATCGGCCTGCTGACCACACTGAGCGGGTTGAACTCGAACTTCGCCGATGTGACGCTGATGGCGTAATTTAATAAATTTGAATAGGACTCTAAACCTTCCCCTCTTCCCATGAAAATGGGGAGAGGGAAATAGAAATTACACCGCTTCCACAGTCTTCGCCTTCTGCCGGAAATACGGCATGACGCCATCGCCGAATTCGTGGATCGAATTCATTGTCGGTTTGCCGCCGATCAGGAAATGCTTCACCCCCACCGACAGGTATTCCTCGATGCGTTCGGCTACCTCGGCATAGCTGCCGACCAGGGTAGTGCGGTTGGCGCCGGCCCAGATGTTCGGGTAGATCTTCAGCGACTCGCGGTCGCGCAGGTCGGTGCCGGCGCTCAGGGCCTGTACCCGCGCCTCGCCCACCGAATTGCGCGTGGCGATGAATTTCTTGTAGGCCTCGACCTTTTCGATATCGAGATTGTCGAGGATGCGGTCGGTTTCCGCCCACGCCTCTTTCGAGGTTTCGCGCGCGATCACCGAGATCAGCATGCCGAACTCGACCTTGCGGCCGTGCTTGTCGGCCTCCTCGCTGACCTTTTCGACGGTTTCCCTGATCAGCGGCGGCGTTTCTGAATAGGACAGATGAATCTCGGCGTGCTTGCCGGCGATGGCGCGGCCGGCCGGTGACGAGCCGCCCATGAACAGCTTCGGCGTCACTTTCAATGGCCGCGCCAATCCACCCTTTGCGATCGAATAATGCTGCCCCTCATAATCGAAAGGCTGACCCTTGAAGGCGGCTTTCAGCACATCGAAAAATTCCGCCGTGCGGGCATAGCGCTGATCCTTGTCGAGCGTTTCGCCCAGCGCCCGCAGCTCGGCTTCCTGACTGCCGGTGACAATATTCAGGTATAGCCGGTCGTTCGACATTTCCTGAAAGGTCGCCGCCTGCTGCGCCACCAGGGTCGGCGCCGCGAAACCGGGCCGCAAGGCGACAATGAATTTGATCTTGCTGGTATGCGCAGCCAGAAAAGAGGTCGCCACCCACGGATCGTAATTCCTGTGCGTCGTGATCGACAGGATGGAATCGTAACCGGCCTTTTCCGCCGCCTGGGCCAGTTCGACGCGATAGGCCTGCGTGATTTCACGTCCCTCGCCGCCGCTGCCCCAATTGTGATTGTCATGGACTTCCGGCAGACCGCCGCGATGAAATACGGGTTGCGTCATAATCTTATCCCTGAATACTAGAGCACTTTCCGAAAAGTGTGACGCATTTTTCGGATTAAAAAGTGCGTCGAAACAAGAAATTAGAGCGTCGATCTGATGCAATCAGATCGACGCTCTAATGGGGGCTTCGTTCTCGATGCCGGAGCCGTACATGATGCGGCGGGCCGAACCGTAGTCGTCGGCGGCGTAATGCACCGAATTGCGGTTGTCCCAGATGGCCAGCGAACCGACCTCCCAGTGGAAGCGCACCTGGTGCTCAGGCAGGATGAGGTGGTCGTAAAACACCTTCAGCACCGTCGCGCTCTCATGCGGGCGCAGGCCGACGATCTCCTGGGTGAAGCGCGGATTGACCAGCAGCGAGCGCCGTCCCGTTTCGGGGTGAACGCGCACCACCGGGTGTTCCGCCCAGTGAAAACTGCCGGGACGTTTGCCCCATTGCGTCACCGTGATCGGCGACAGGGCATGGATGGCGGTCAGGCTGTCGGCCAGTTCGCGCAAGGGGGCGGACAGCCGCTCATAGGCCGCTTCCGCCGACGCCCACAGCGTATCGCCGCCATATTCCGGCAACTGGATCGCCTGGAGCAGACGCACGCTCGGCGGCGCGTCCTTCGAGGTCAGGTCGGCGTGCCAGCGCGATACCCGGCCGCCGATCTCGTCGATGCTGTCGATGACGCTGATGCCGGGATAGGGTGAGCCTTCGCGGTAGTCCTCGCCTGATTTCGGCGTCCCGAAGATAGCCGTGACCTCGATCTGCTGTTCGGGCGTCAGGTGCTGATCGCGCAGGAAGATGACGCCGCGATCCCACAGCAGGCGGCGCAGGCCCGCCGCCGTTCCGGCGCTGATCCCGGCCTTCAGGTCCAGCCCGTTCACCTCCGTGCCGATAAAGGGCGACAGGTGTTTGATGTCCAGACCAGCATAGTCCTTTACCGGGCTTTCAACCGCTGCAAATCCCGTATCCGCACCCATAGGCTCACTCCTTTATACAGGTTCGCGGGGACTATCGGCATTTCAGACGGGCTATGGAACGAAAGAATAGTTCTGACCTTTGCAGGAATGAGCATAAGCGGCTTAGCCCGCCTTATGCCCGCCCTTATGATTGAATGAGAGAACCTAAGCGCGACAAGTTGGTTCGGATCGCCGCACCCCAGGCATAGGCTCTGCCGGCAGACACTCATCAGGAGACATATCATGTCGAAGCAGAACTATACCGGAGTTGATCCCGCCCTTCAGGTCGTCGCCGCCGAAGGCGAAGTCTTTCATACGCTGTGCCCCGGCCCGCAGGCCTCCTATTTCGCCGTCGCCCTGGGCTGGACGCAGGAAGAACTGACCAAGGTCGGCGCCAGGCTGACCTATCTGCGCTCGATCCCCGACGATCAGGAACTGTGGCCCCACGTCGGCCACCGCTCGGAAAGCCTGATCCGCGAAGGCGGCAACTGGCCGCCGATCTGGGCGCGCGCCGATATCAGCGACACCCTGCTCGTCGCCACCCTGGCCCCCAGCCCTTCCGGCGGCCAGATCGTCGTCCGCGTCGATTCCGGCATCTACAATGTCGCCGACCTCAAGGGCCGCAAGATCGGCGTGCCGAAGGGCACCAATACCCGCAAGCTCGATTTCGGCCGCGTGCCGCTGCATCGCGGCGTTATCGACGCCCTGCGCGTCAATGGTGTGAAGCTGGATGAGGTCGCCATCGTCGACCTGATCCATGACGATTCCGCCGTCGAGAAACCCTCGGCCACCCCGGCCGAACGCGCCGGCCGCTACACCGCCTCGAAAGCGCTTGAGGCCCACGATGTCATCGCCCTCGCCGAAGGCCGGGTCGACGCCATCTTCTCCAGCAAGGACAAGACGCGCGCCCTGGAAGCCACCGGCAAGTACAAGGTCATCGAGGACCTCAGCCGTTATCCGGACTGGACCCTGACCGGCGCCTCGACACCCGTCATCTCGGTCAGCGCCAGGCTGGCGAAAGAGCATCCGGAATGGATCGTCGCTTATCTGCGTGCCGCCATTCGCGGCGGCCGCTGGATCAAGGCCAATCCGCGCGCCGCAGCGGAACTCTTCGCCAAAAACTCCGGACCGCATCTCGACATCGACATCCTGACCCGCCAACTAGCCGAACAGGATTTCACGCCGAAGCTCGACCCGCAGGCCCTGGCCGGTCTTGGCGTGCAAAAGCGCTTCCTCAAGGAATTTGGCTATATCCGCAACGACTTCGACCTCGACGACTGGGTCGACGCCCGCTTCCTCAACGAAGCCCTGGCGACTGTCGACGGCGAAACCGCCCCTGCCGCCGTGGCGGCGGAATAGCCTTGCTTTCCTGACAGATAAAGGCGCGCCGGGTTTACCTGGCGCGTCTTTCCAATTTACGAGATACGCATGAACGCCCCCGTCCAACCCTTCACCACCGATATCCGGCTCAATGCCCGCAAGTTGTCCCCCTTCATCGGCAGCGAGGTCAGCGATATCGACCTGACGCAACCGCTCGACTCGGCAACCGTCGCGGCCCTGCGCGCACTGCTGCTCGATCGCGGCATTCTGTTTTTTCGCGGGCAGCATCTCAGCGCCGAACAGCAGATCACCTTCACCCGCTATTTCGGCCCGGTGAATACCAGCGGCGCGGTCCGGCCGGGCGCGCCTGTCGCCGGCATCGGCGTCTTCGACAGCCGCGACGAAATCTACGGCCGCGTTTCGCGCTGGCATGCCGACGGCACCCACGCCGAGGCGCCCAGCACGATCAAGACGCTACAGGCCATCGTCACGCCGGAAATCGGCGGCGACACCATCTGGGCCTCGACCGAGGCCGCCTATGACCGTCTGTCCCCTCCCCTGAAAAAGCTGGCGGAAACGCTCACCGCCATCCACGCCACCACGCCGCTGCGCGCCACCGAATGGGACAGTCCTCGCGCCTTCGGCGGCGAATTCATCTGGTCGGAACACCCGGTCGTGGCCGTCCATCCGGAAACCGGCCGCCGGTCGCTGTTCGTCAGCCCGCGCTACACGCCGGAAATCAAGGATCTGCGTCCACACGAAAGCGCCGCCGTGCTCAAGGTCTTTTTCGAGCACATCACCCAGCCGGAGCATCAGGTCCGCTTCACCTGGCAAACAGGCGATATCGCCCTGTGGGATAACCGCACCAGCCAGCACTACGCGGTCGATGACTATGACGACGCCCTGCGCATCGTCCACAGCGTCAGCATTGCCGGCGAGCCGCGTATCGGCGTCAACGGCCAGAAATCAAAGCTCGGCGCGGTGATAAAACAGGGATAGAAACGACCTAAAAATGAAAAAGCCCTTGCGGAACAGCAAGGGCTTTTTTGATGGCTGAGTGCTAAGCCAATCCCAGCACCTGTTTACCGCGGACGGTCAGCAGCACATCGGACTGCGGCTCATGAACCCGTCCGCACAGTACATCGCGGAAATAGCGTTGCAGCGGATGGTGATAGGACAGGCCGTAATTGCCGACCAGGGTCAGCGCCGTATCGATGGCCTTGTGCGCATTACGCACCACCTGCACCCGCACCAGACCCGTTTCGATGGCGTTGACCGGCGTGTCCAGACTGTCCGGATCGGCCACCTGCCGGTCGATGCGCCGCGCCAGATGATCGAGCACCAACTGGCTGTTATGAATCAGCAGATCGATTTCGCCGACCGCTTCCTGGAAGCGCGGCAGGGTGGAGAGCGGCGCGCCCAGGCTGGCCGGCACACGGCCGTGCAGATAGGGGACCAGCCAGTCGCGTGCCGCGATCGCCAGACCGCCATAGACCGCTGCTTCCAGCCCCGATGTCCAGTCTACCGCCGTGGCCTGCAAGCGGCGCGCGGCGGCCGGATCGTTGCCGTTGAAAGGCAGCAGGCCCAGGGCATTTTCATAAGGGATGAGCACATCCTTCAGGATCAGGTCATTGCTGACCGTGCCACGCATCCCCAACTGGTCCCACGACCCTTCAATGACCTGGAAGCCCGGCGTATCGGCGGGCACGAGGAAGGTACCGACCTTGACGTCACCATCGTCGGGATGGGTGGCGCCCCAGATGCCGAACCAGCCGGCGCCTATGCTATGGGTGGCATAGGTCTTATGTCCGTTGATCTTCCAGGCCTTGCGTCCGTCCGGCAGCGTCACCAGGCGCGCCGTGCAGCCCGGCAGGCCACCGCGCGCCGGCGAACCGCCGATCTTGTCCGAACGCGAGCCGGAACGGTGCGCAGGTCCCGACCTTAGCGCCGCCAGGAATGCCTGACGCATCGGCTCAGGCCAGTTGCGCGCGCCATCCCGCAGCCCCGCCAGGTGCGCCTTGAGCACGAAGGCGGTCGAGCCATCCGCCGCCGCGATGATCTGCACGGCCCTAGCCGTCGCCGAAAAGGTGGCGCCAACGCCGCCCAGTTCGGCCGGCAGGCTGAGCGAGGTCAAACCGGCGGCCCACAATTCGGCGAAGCTGTCATGCGGATAAGTGCCGGCGCGGTCATGCTTGTCGGCGTTTTGCGCCACGATGGGCGCCACGCGGCGGGCCGCCGCCACGATCGCCGCCTCGCCACTGCGCAGATTTGCGATGGCGGCATCGAAATCGGACTGGGCTTCCGCTTCGGAAAAGTCAGGTTTGGTATTCAGCACCGTTACACTCACAGCCGGTTCTCCTGTTTGAATGCCGGCATAATAGGTCGCGCGCGGATGAGCCGAACCAACTGTTGGCGCTATCCATAGTCCTAAAAAGACAATGAAAATGCCTTTTCATTCGTTCGATTCCGCGCCGGCCGCTCCTAGTCTTGCCCTTCAGGTTTTTGTTGGCCGCGCAATTTATCCGAAAAGTGCTGCACACTTTATCGGATTGCGCTTAGAGGGCTTTCTCCATGCTGTTTTCCCGCCGTTCATTGCTTGGTCAGGCCGGCGCCGCCTCGGCTCTCGGCCTTCTGTCCGCCTGCGGTCCCGCACCGCAAAAAACGGCAGGCGGCGGCGACAAAACCCTGATCATCGGCGAGGGCACCGAACCCCTGGCGCTCTCCAGCGCCGGTTCGATCGATGGCGGCGCCTCGGTAGTCTCGGTCAAGATCTTCGACCGCCTGTTCAATACCGGTCTTGACGGCAAGCCAGTGCCGCAACTGGCGCTTTCCGGCGATACCAGCCCCGACGGCCTCACCGTCACGATCAACCTGCGCCCCGGCGTCAAATGGCATGACGGCCAGCCCCTGACCTCAAGCGATGTCGCCTGGTCGATCGAGAATGTCTGGAAAATCTATCATCCGCGCAGCCAGTCGGCCCTGGCCAATCTGCGGCGCGCCGAAGCCCCCTCGCCCCAGGTAGTAATCCTCCATTTCAGCAAACCCGCGCCCTATATCTTCAGCACGCTTGCCGATGGCGCATCGCAGGTCGTGCCGCGCCACCTCTACGAAGGCAGGGATGTCCTCACCAATCCCTATAATAATACACCGGTCGGCAGCGGCCCTTTCCGTTTCGAGCGCTGGGATCGCGGCAACCAGCTCATCCTGACGCGCAATCCGGATTACTGGGATGCGCCCAAACCCTATCTCGACAAGCTGACCTTCCGTTTCATCCCCGACGGCGCCCCCACCGTGGCGGCGCTGGAAAGCGGCGCCATCCACTATAGCAGTGGCGGCGTGCCGCTCAGCGACATCGCCCGCCTGAAGCAGAATCCGCGCCTGTGGGTCAAGACGCTCGGCGCCAATCATTCCGCCAATTTCTCCGGCTTCGCTTTCAATCTCAACAAGCCGACCTTACGCGATCCGCGCGTCCGCCAGGCTTTCGCTCATGCCATCGACAAGGATTTCATCCTGAAGAATATCTGGCTGGAAAGCGGCCGGACCGCCGATTCCCCCATTCCACCCGGCACCGAATGGCACGCCTCGAACCTGCCGGCCTATCCCTTCGACCTCAAAAAAGCCGAGGCCCTGCTCGATGCGGCGGGCCTGCCGCGCCAGGCCGACGGCACGCGGATCACCCTGTACAACGAGATCATGCCGCCCTCGCCGCTGGCCCCACGCGCCGCGCAGTATATCCGCCAGAGCCTGGCCCAGGTCGGCGTAAAGCTGGAACTGCGCAGCGAAAGCCTGCCGGTCTATCTCAAGCGCATCTTCACCACGCGCGACTGGGACACCGAAACCTACAGCACCGGTTCGGATTTCGATCCGGCCATCGGCGTCCAGCGTTTCTACTGGTCGAAATCGATCAAGCCGGGCATCCCCTTCACCAACCCGACGCACTATTCGTCGCCTGAAGTCGACCGGCTTCTGGAGGCCGCGCAGGTCGAGGTCGACCGCGACAAGCGCCGCGCCCTCTATGCCGAATTCCAGCAGATCGTCCAGACCGACCTGCCGCTGATCCCGATCATCTTCCCCTACACCTACAATGTCGGCACGCGCCGGCTCGACTACGAAGTGACCACCCGCATCGACAATCTCGCCAACGCCCGGCTTTTGCCCGGCTAGGTTTTTCCTTAAAACGAGGCTCTCCCATGATCCGCCTGTTACAGACGGTGCGGCGCATCGCCGTGCTCGCCGCCGCCCTCAGCCTGTCTCTCACCCCGACCATCGCCGCCCCCAGCCCTTCACAATCCCGGCCCTTCACAATCGAAGAGGCCACGATCAGCGACATTCAAACGGCCATCCTGACGCGCCAGACCACCACAACCGAGATCGTCAAAGCCTATCTGGCGCGGATTCAGGCCTATAACGGCGATTGCGTCGAACAGCCCCAGGGCCTGCTCGGTCCGATCAAACCGATCGCCCATGCCGGGCAACTGAATGCGCTCGGCACCCTGAATTTGCGCCCCGCCACGCGGAAACAATGGGGCTTCGACGACCATCACGCCCGCACCCTGACCGATGCCAGCGACAGCGATCCCGCCCTGCCCGACGCGCTGGAAACCGCCGCCGCGCAGGATCGGGAATTCGCCCGCACCGGCAGGCTGGTCGGCCCCTTGCAGGGCGTGGTCATCGCCGTCAAGGACCAGTTCGACACCGCCGACATGCGCACGACCAACGGCGCCGACGTCGCCTACGCCAATGACCGCCCGCCGCATGATTCCACGGTCGTCGCGCGTTTGCGGGCCGCCGGCGCCATCATCATCGCCAAGGCCAATCGCGGCGCCTATCAGGGGCGCAGCGGCTTCGGCGGCACGGTCTGCAACGCCTATGACACCGAACGCACGCCGCGCGGCTCCAGCGCTGGCTCGGCTGTGGCCGTCACCGCCAATCTGGTCACCTGCGCCATCGGCGAGGAAACCGGCACCTCGATCCGCTCGCCCTCCGCCGCCAGCAATGTCGTCGGCCTCGTCCCCACTCAGGAACTGATCAGCCGCAAGGGCATGAACGGTCCCGGCATCAGCGTCCGCCTCGGCCCGATCTGCCGGACCGCCGGGGATGCGGCCAAAATTCTCTCCGCCGTGGTCGGCTATGACGCCGATGATCCGCTGACCGCCTTCGCCATCGGCCGCGAACCGGCCAAGCCCTATGCGGACTATGCCAAAACCGGCGATCTGAAGGGCCTGCGCATCGGCGTGGTACGCGAATATATGGATATCAGCCTGTACGGCAAACGCGACCAGGCCGTTATCGATGTGATCGATCAGGCCATCACCGATCTGAAAAAGACCGGCGCGACCATCGTCGATCCCGGCCAGGGCGGCGCGCTGTTCACCCAGTGTTTCCGGAAGTACGGCCCGCAGGCCTTCGGCAAGCTGTTCACCGACGCGCATCCCGATCTCTTCCCGCGCCATCCCGACGGCACACCCGCCAACAACCATATCGATACGCTCGTGAAGCTGGCGGAAAATCCGGCGCTGGTGCCCGACGGTCCAAGCATCCGCGATGTCGGCAATGTGCCCGCTACCGGTGACAGCGCCTATTGGAAGGCGCGCTATCTGTACGAACGCCACGACGCCGCCGTTCACAACGAGGCGGGACTGAACGCCGCCACCCATTTTATCGAAGATCCGCAATACTGGTCGTCCGCCGCCAATATCAGTGCCCAGGCGCCCTATGGCTCGGTCACCGGCCCGGTCAACGCGCCACCGGTGCAGGAACTGGACATGGCCAACCGCCTGCAGCAGCGTTTCGCCTTCCAGCAGGTCGTCCTCGCCTGTTTCGCCGACCTGAAGCTCGATGCCGTCATCTACCCGACCATGAATATCCCACCGCTCAAGATCCAGGCGCCCGAAGAACCTGCCGTCAATGGCCGCAATCAGGCGCACTGGGTCCTGTTCGGTCAGCACGGCTTCCCCGCCGTCACCCTGCCCGCCGGATTTACCCATAGCATATATGACCGCGTGCCCGATCCGTCCTCGCCTGACGGCACCCGCCTTGTCGGACCGGTCGATGCGATCCTGCCGGTAGGGGTTGATTTCGCCGCCCGGCCGTTCGCCGAACCCGTCCTGCTGCGGATCGCCGCTGCCTATGAAACGGTGGCGCCGCACCGCACGCCACCGCCCGACTTCGGACCAGTATCAAAATAAATACAACCACAAGCGCCGTCCGGGAAGCCGGGCGGCGTTTGTGCATATGCGAAATACTGCAATCAAAAGTCCTTTTAATTCGTTCCGCCGCGCCGCCTATTACCTACTATTCAGATAGGAATTGCACAGGTCCGGGGAAGGCCACGGTTTCGCAAGGCCGGTGTAGCGCTCGAGCGCCGCCGCCCGCGGTCCGGTTTCAGCCGAAAATCGCTGTGCCCGACATCATCTGAGAGGACTTCATCGATATGCGTAGAGTATATTCCATGCCCGGAATTTCCGGGCGCCAGGCGCTGTTACTGTTCACCATGCTGAGCACCACGCTCAGCGGGCATGCCTTTGCCGCCGACGCGCCGGACGCGGCCGAGCGCCGGCCTGATATCGCCGAAACAACCACGGTCATCGTCACCGGTTCGCGCAGCGCGACCACTGAATTCAAGAGTGCGTCACCGGTCAGCGTTGTCACCGCCAAGACGCTGGAAAGCACCGGCCAGCCCGACCTGCGCACCTCCCTGTCGGCCGTGGCCCCGGCCTATCTCGCCAGCCAGACCAGCAACGGTTCCAGCTCATCCAAGCCGGTCCGCACCGCCGCCCTGCGCGGCCTCGGCGGCAACCACGTCCTGGTTCTGGTCAACGGCCGCCGCCGCCACAATACCTCGCTCCTGAACAATACCGGCGGTACCGGCGGCGCGCCCGTCGATCTCGGCCTTATTCCCTCCGGCGCAGTGGCCCGCATCGAAGTGCTGAGCGACGGCGCCTCGGCGCAATATGGCTCCGACGCCATCGGCGGGGTGGTCAATATCATCCTGAAGAAGAACGCTTCCGGCGGCAGTCTCGATGCACAGACCGGCAGCTACAACAAAGCCGCCTCGAAACAGGGCGGCCTGGGCGACGCCGGCCTGACGTCGAGCGTCAATTTCAATCAGGGCCTGAAGATCGGTCAGGACGGCTTCCTCAACATCAGCGCCGAATACCGCCGTATACTCGACTCGAACGTCGACGGCCCCACCGGCGCCCCGACCAACTCCGTCCGTCAGATCTATGCCACGCCCAACGATCCCCGCGAAACCAGCGAAACCCGCTACCGCCAGGAAAACGAAGTCGTACCCTGGGGCTGGGCGGCCAATTTCAGCGCCAATCTGGAACTGCCGCTTTCAGAGGGGGTAACTCTCTACGCCGACGCGACCCGCAGCACCGGTTCACTGTGGTCCAACGGCACCTACCGCAATGAAAACAACCCGGCCACCCTGCTCGGCATCGCGCCCGAAGGCGGTTACCTGCCGCAGCTAGACACCAAACAGGCAGATTACGAAGCCGTGGCCGGCCTCAGGGGCGATGACCTGCTGGGCTGGCACTGGAACGCCAGCCTGAGCTATGGCCGCAACCGGGCGAACATGTATGTCAACGGCATCAACGCTTCCCTGGGCGACGCCGCGACCTACCAGACCTTCTATATCGGCCAGTTGCAAGCCAGCGAGGCGATCGCCAATTTCGATATCACGCGTTCATTCAGGACGTCCTGGTTCGCCGAGCCGCTCGAAGTCGCCGCCGGCATCGAATACCGCTACAACGATTTCTCCGAAGGCGCCGGCGAGGTCAACTCCTACGCCAATGGCGGCTATATCTATCCCGCCGACTATCCGTCCGCCGCCCTGCGCAATACCGCCGCCGGTATCGGCTCGCCCTTCATGACCGGCTTCACGCCCGACGAAGCCGGGGACTGGGACCGCAACAGCCAGGCGGCCTATATCGACTTTTCGCAATATGTAACCAGCGCCCTCAAGCTCGGCCTGGCGGCGCGTTACGAGAACTTCTCCGACTTCGGCGGCGCCCTCTCCGGCAAGTTCACGGCGCGCTACGAGTTCTCCCCGAATTTCGCCCTGCGCGCCTCGGTCAATAACGGTTTCCGCGCGCCTTCACTGGCCGAGCAGTTCACCACCGTGGCCAATCAGGGACCGTTCAATACCGGCACACAGATCATTCAGGTCAATTCATATAATTCGATCCGCTATGACGCCCCGGCGGCGCAAGCCCTCGGCGCCAAGGCCCTGCAACCCGAAGAATCGCTGAACTATTCCGCCGGCTTTGTCGCCAAACCCCTGCCCAACCTCAATATCACCGTCGATGCCTTCCAGATCGAAATCGACGACCGCATCGGCCTGACCGGGCAGTTCAACGGCACCGCCAATACGGCCGCCGGGCGCGCCGTGGCCGCCGCGCTGGTGGCTGCCGGCATCGATCCCAATGTCCGTGTGCAGTACTTCGCCAATATCGGTGACACCCGCACCCGGGGCGTCGAATTCAAGGTCAATTACGCCAGCGATTTCGGCCGGTGGGGCAAGGTCAACTGGGGACTGTCCTCGGCGCTCAACCGCCAGAAGGTGACGCGCGCCACGCCCGCACGGGCCGATCTCGCCGCCGCCGGACTGGTGCTCCTGCAAAATTCCGCCAGGGTCACACTTGAAAACGGCTCACCGCGCGAAATCACCCGCGGCACCATCGACTGGTCGATCGGCGACTTTGATATTCGCCTGGCGGAAACCCACTATTCGCAGACACGCGCCACCAACAGCGCCTTCCCGAACGACCCGAATTACGACAGCGTGTCACGCCCGGCCTATATCACCGATCTCAATATCGGCTACGATATTACCGATCATGTCCGCCTGACGGTCGGCGCCAACAACCTGTTCAACAAGCGCGCCGACAACATCCCCGAGATCGCTGTGCCGCTGATCACCACCGGTTACGTCTACCCGGCGCCGGTCGCCGCCCCCTTCGGCATCGGCGGTCGCTTCACCTACGCCCGGCTCGGCCTGAGCTGGTAGCGCCACGGCGCTTAGCACCGCGAGTGGATTGAAAAGGAGATTCAATTCGTTCCGCTCGCGGTGGCCCCACCGGTACGATCCCCTTTCCCAAACAGCGGGCTTATATACACAATGACCGGACCCACCCTGCCCCTGCCTTCCGCCCTGCGTGGCCTCCTGCGCTATGCCGGACACGTGTTCCCGACCGTTCTGGGCATACTGGTTCTCAACTTCTTCCTGCTCCGGCTCGTGCCGGGCGACGCCGCCGAAATCATGGCGGCGGAATCGGGCGCGGCCACCGCCGAAACCCTGGCGATCTACCGTCATCACCTTGGTATCGACGTGCCCATTCTCCAGCAGTTCTGGACCTATCTGGGCCATATTGCCCATTTTAACCTCGGCTTTTCAGCCCGCTATAACGCCCCGGTGATGGAGGTCATCCTCAGCCGTCTGCCCGCCACCCTGCTGCTGATGGGCGCCAGCTATATCTCCGCGCTGGTGATCGGCGTCGCCATTGGCGCCGTCATGGCGACCTGGCGCAACCGCTGGCCGGACCGCGCGCTCAACATGGTCGTCGTCCTGCTTTTTTCCATGCCATCCTTCGGGGTCGGCCTGCTGCTGATCATCCTGTTTTCCGTCCAGCTCGGCTGGTTGCCCAGCGACGGCACCTCCTCGGTCGAATCAGGCCTGACCGGCTGGAGTCTTTTCCTCGACCGCGCCGCCCATCTGGTCCTGCCGGCCATCGCCCTTTCCACCCACGCTATCGCCATCTATGCCCGCCTGACCCGCTCCTCCATGCTGGAGGTTCAGCAGCAGGATTTTGTCCGCACCGCCCAGGCCAAGGGCGTCCATCCCTTTTGGGTCGCCGTCCGCCATATCCTGCGCAACGCCCTGATCCCCGTCTCGACCGTCGCCGGCCTGCAACTCGGCAACCTGCTCGGTGGCGCGGCCACGGTGGAAATGGTCTTCAGCTGGCCGGGCATCGGCCGCCTGTCGCTGGAGGCCGTGCAGTCGCGGGACTATAACACCCTGCTCGGCATCCTGCTCCTGTCCTCCCTCGTCATCGTCCTGGCCAATGTGCTGACCGACCTCGTGCATTACTGGCTCGATCCGCGTTCGCGCCGCCGCGATGCGCTGAAATCCGCCATTACGGCCAATCCCAAGCTGGAGGTGGCGGCATGAGCCAGGCGACCGGTTCCCCGCCCACAACAACCGGCGACTGGCCTGGCGTGCGCGAATGGCTGCGCAAGTCCGCCGGCATTCGCCCACCGCATACCGGCAGCGCCTGGCAGATTTTCCTGCGTCATCCCGGCGGCGTGGCCGGCTTGGTCATCCTCGTGGGGCTGATCGCCCTCGCTGTCTTCGCCAATATCCTCTATCCGGGCGATCCGCTCAATTCGGTCGCCGATCCCCTGCTATGGCCCGGCCAGAACCCGGCCTATCCTTTGGGCACCGATTCCCTCGGCCGCGATGTCGCTTCCGCCATTGTCCACGGCGCCCGCACTTCGCTCGGCGTCGGCGTCACCGCCGCTACCGTCGGCATCGGGGTTGGCGTCCTGCTCGGCAGCCTCGCCGGCTATTTCGGCGGCTGGATCGACGCCGTTATCATGCGCGTCACCGAACTGTTCCAGACGACGCCGATGTTCCTGCTCGTCGTCGTGCTCGTCGCCCTGATGCAGCCGACCGCCACTGTCATCGCCCTGGCCATCGGCTTCACCACCTGGGAGACGATCACCCGCCTGATCCGCGCCGAATTCCGCCAGCTCCTGCAAAGCGATTTTGTCGTCGCCGCCCGCAGTTCCGGCTTCTCCACCTTCCGCATCATCACGCGCGAGATTCTGCCCAATGTCATCCCCTCGGTCATCGTCATGATCTCCTTCAAGGTCGCCGCCGCCATCTTCATGGAATCGAGCCTGGCCTTCCTCGGCCTCGGCGATCCCAACACCGTGAGCTGGGGCGGCATGATCAACGAGGGCCGCGATTTCATCCGCACCGCCTGGTACCTGACCATCGTCCCCGGCGCCGCCATCGTCCTGACCGTACTGGCGCTCAACCTCGTCGGCGATGCGCTCAACGACGCCCTCAATCCCCGCCTGCGGAGGGTGCTGTGACCCTGCTTACCCTCTCCGGCCTGAAGGTCCGCTACGGCGATCTCGATGCCGTGCGCAGTCTCGACCTGACCGTCGCCGCCGGCGAAACCGTCGCACTCGTCGGCGAATCCGGCTGCGGAAAATCGACCTCGGCGCTGGCTGTCATGGGCCTGCTGCCGCCGGAAGCCACGGTCGAAGGTGAGGTCCTGTTCGAGGGGCAGAATATCCTCGACCTGTCGCCCCAGGGCCTGCGCCGTCTGCGCGGCGGCGCCATCTCGATGGTCTTCCAGGATTCGATGACCTCGCTCAATCCGGTGCTCAGCATCGGCGCGCAGATCGAAGAGACGCTGAAAATCCACACCGGCCTTTCCGGAAAGGCGGCGCACCGGCGCGCGGTCGAGCTTTTGGAACTGGTCGAAATCCCCGACGCCGAACGCCGCGTCAATGACTTCCCACATCAGTTCTCCGGCGGTCAGCGCCAGCGCGTCGCCATCGCCATGGCCGTCGCCTGCAAGCCGCGCCTGCTGATCGCCGACGAGCCGACCACCGCGCTCGACGTCGCCATCCAGGCCAGGATTCTCGAACTGCTCGACCGGCTCAAGCGCGAACTGGGCATGGGCCTGCTGCTGATCACCCACGATCTCGGCCTCGTCGGCCAATGGGCGGACCGCACGGCGATCATGCTCAAAGGCGTCAAGATCGAGGAAGGGCCGACCGAAAGCGTCTTCGCCCATCCAAAAGAAGCCTATACCCAGGTGCTGCTCGGGGCCGCGCTCAGCCTCGACGGCGACACGCATTACCGCACCACGCGCCTGGCTGAAATGCCCGTTCATGACAACGCGGACCACGAAAACGCGCCGCGTGCCCAGGTCATCGAACTGCCGACTCCGCCCGGCCTGCCGCCCCTGCTTTCGCTCAGGAACATCCACACCCACTATGCCGGCAAGGATCGTGCCGTCGCGGCCGTCAATGGCGTCAGTTTCGATGTCGCACGCGGCGAAACACTTGGACTGGTCGGTGAATCCGGCTGCGGAAAATCAACCCTGTCACGGACCATCCTGCGGCTCGTGCCATCGTCCAGCGGCCAGATCCTGTTCGACGGCAAGGACATCACCCGCCTGAACGAAAGCGCGCTGAAACCTTTCCGCCGCCGGATGCAGATGATCTTCCAGGACCCTTACGCCTCGCTCAATCCGCGCCACCGCATCGGCGACATCATGGAGGCCACCCTGTCGGCCAACGGCGTCACCGAAGCGCTCGAACGCCGCCAACGCATCGCCGAGGTCATCGACCGCGTGCGCCTGCCTGCACAAGCGACTGAGCGCTATCCGCATGAATTTTCCGGCGGCCAGCGTCAACGCATCGGCATCGCCCGCGCGCTCCTGCTGCGTCCGGCCCTGCTGATCTGCGACGAGCCGGCTTCCTCGCTCGACCTGCCCATCCGCGCCCAGGTGCTGAACCTGCTTTCCGACCTGAAAGCCGAATTCGGCCTGTCTCTGCTGTTCATTTCGCACGACCTGTCGGTGGTCCGCTACATGGCCGATCGCGTCCTGGTCATGCAAAAGGGCCGCATCGTCGAACAGGGCGATCATCAGGATATCTGGGACCGGCCCCAGCATCCCTATACGCGCCGCCTGATCGACGCGGTGCCAAGCCTGAAACTGCGCAATACACGGCACACGCCCGAAGACAGCTTTTTCCCGCTCGCCGCCCGCAGCCTCTAACCGTCACCCCACACCGGAGACTTCCCATGACCGTGCCGCATTTTCACTGGTTCAACCCGCTTTCTCACGACAACCGCGATCTCGCCACCCCGCCCGGCAAGGAACGCATCGCCACGCCGGAATACCGTACGGAGGTGGTGCGCGCCGCCGAACGGCTGGGGTTTGAATCCATCCTCTACATGGTCGGCCAATACTGCAACGATCCCTGGCTGGCCGCCGCCGCCCAGATCGCGGCGACCTCGAAGATCAATTTCATCGTCGCCGCCCGCACCGGCTATACGCATCCCGCCGTCGTGGCGCACCAGGTGGCCAGTTTCCAGGAACTGTCGAACAACCGCCTGTGGCTCAACATCGTCACCGCCAGCCACGAGGCCGAACTGCGCGGCTACGGCGACTTCCTCGACAAGGACGCGCGCTATGAGCGGACCGGCGAATATCTCGAAATCCTGACCCGCTGCTTCAAGGGCGAGAAATTCGATTTCACAGGCAAGCATTACAGGGTGGAAGGCGCGGGCCTGAAAAAGGCGCTGGAGGTCGAGCCGGTGATCTTCTCCGGCGGTTCGTCGCCGGCCGGCCTCGGCATCGGCGCCAAATACGCCGACATCCACCTGTCCTATGGCGAAACCCCGCCCCAGGCCCGCGAGCGCGTGCTGGAGATCGGCGAACTGGCCGACAAGCTGGGCCGCAAGGTCGATTTCGGCATCAAGATCAATGTCATCGCCCGTCGCACGCACGAGGAAGCCTGGGCCGAGGCCGACCGCCTGCTCGATGGCCTCGATCCCGACGTCATCGCCCGCCAGCAGCAGGTGATCAATGCCCGCAGTTCCGTCGGCCAGGCGCGCGTCCAGTCGCTCAACCCCGGCTCCAAGGCCGATCCCGAAGCATTGAAAATCTACCCCACCATGTGGTCGGGGACCGGCCTGACCGGCGCCGGCGGCGGCTCCACGGCGCTTGTCGGTTCCTATGAGGAAGTCGCCGGGCGTATCGACGAATACCTGTCGATCGGCGTCAGCCACATGCTGTTCTCCGCCCACCCGCTGCTCGAAGGCGCCTATGAGGTGGCCGAAGGCATCATGCCCTATTTCCGCGACCGCCTGACCACGAACGCCGCGCCCTTGCTGCGCGCCAGCACCGCCATTTAACTTTTCCGGAGACTCCCCCATGCGTTACCGTACTGTCGGCCGTAACGGCCTCAAGGTATCTGAAATCGCCATCGGCACCATGCTGTTCGGCAGCCACGCCGACGAAGCCACCGCCCAGCGCATCATCGCCAAGGCGCGCGAACAGGGCGTCAACTTCATAGATGGCGCGGAGGTCTATGTCGGCGGCGCCGCTGAAGAAATCATCGGCCGCGCCATCGCCTCTGACCGCGACAAGTGGGTCATCGGCACCAAGGTGTCGCCGCGTCCGTCCGACACGCCCCAACCCGGCCTGTCGCGCAAGGGCATCATCCGCGCCGTCGAAGGCAGCCTGAAACGCCTGAACACCGACTACATCGATATCTACTATCCGCACCGCGAAGACCTGAACGTGCCGATCGAGGAAACCGTCCGCGCGCTCGGCGATCTCGTCCAGCAGGGCAAGATCCGCTATTACGGAGTCTCCAACCACCAAAGCTGGAAACTGGCCGAATATGTCCGCCTGGCCGATCAGGCCGGCCTGCCCCGCCCGGTCGCCGCCCAGCTCTGTTACAACCTCACCGACCGCCGTCCGGAAAAGGAGCATTTTCACATCACCGAGCACTACGGCCTCGGCAATGTCGTCTACAGCTCGCTGGCGCGCGGCATCCTGACCGGCAAGTACGATCCTAACGCCGCCCCGCCGGCCGGCACCCGCGCCGGCCGCGCCGACAAGAAGCTGTTCCAGACCGAATGGCGGCCGGAATCGCTCGATATCGCCCAGACCCTGCGCGACCATGCCGCGGCCCGCGGCGTCACCGCCGCCGAATTTTCGTTCGCCTGGGTACTCAATAATGCGTCCGTCTCGGCGGTCATCGCTGGTCCGCGCACCGAGGAACAGTGGGACAGCTATATCAAGGCGCTTGATTTCCGCCTGACCGCCGAGGACGAGGCCCTGGTCGATTCCCTGGTCAAGCCGGGCTACGCCTCGACCCACGGCTATGCCGATCCGGCCGACACCAAGCCGCTGCGCCGCATTCTGGAACTCGCGCCGAAAGCCGAAAAGGCCGCCGAACGCGCGCCGGAGTTCGCCGCGCAATGACCTCTCTCCTGCGCGCCCTGCAACACCGTAATTACCGGCTCTATTTCGGCGGCCAGCTCCTGTCGATCATCGGCAACTGGATGCAGCAGATCGCGCTGGCCTGGCTCGTCTACAAGCTGACCAATTCGACCCTGATGCTCGGCGTGGTCACCTTCGCCAGCCAGATACCCAACCTCTTCCTCGCGCCTCTGGGCGGCGTCCTGTCGGACCGCTTCCCGCGCCGCCGCCTGCTGCTGATCACCACCAGCCTGGCGGCGGCCCAGGCGGCAGCGCTGGCCCTGCTGACCTTCACCGGCCATATGCAGCCCTGGCTGATCGTGGCCATGGCCCTGTGCCTCGGCCTGATCAACGGCATAGACCAGCCGATCCGCCAGTCCTTCATTCCCGAACTGGTCGAACGCCGGGAAGACATCGCCAACGCCGTGGCGCTGACCTCCTTCACCATTCATTCATCGCGTTTCCTCGGCCCGATGATCGGCGGCCTGGTCGTCGCCAGCTTCGGCGAAGCCGCCTGCTTCGCGCTCAACGCCCTGTCCTATCTCAGCGTGCTGTGGGCGCTGTCGGCCATGCGCATCCACAAGGTCGAGCCGATCACGCGGTCGGTGGCCGCCGCCCTGCGCGAAGGCTTCCAGTACGCCTCCAGCCATCAGGCCATCCGTCTCCTGCTGTGCATCGTCGCGGTCATGGCCCTGTTCAGCGGCTCCTACCAGACGCTGCTGCCGTTTTTCGCCCGCGATGTCTATCACGGCGATGTCCAGGCCTTCGGGCTGATGACGGCCGCCGGCGGACTCGGCGCCTGTCTCGGCACGATTCTGCTGGCTTCGCACCGCGACATCGCCGGCATCGAAAGCAAGATCGTGCTGGCGGCGCTGGCCGTATCCGGCGCCCTGACGGTCTTCGCGCTGACCCATGTGTTCGCGGTCGCCATCATAGCCCTGGTCGTCATGGGCTTCTGCTCGATCAATACCGTGGCCGCCAGCAATGCCCTGATCCAGTCCCTGGTCGAGAACAGCATGCGCGGACGGGTCATGGCCATCTTCACCATGGCCTTTTTCGGCATCACCCCGCTCGGCAATCTAGGCGTCGGTTACACGGCGCGTCATATCGGCGCTCAACCGACCCTGCTGATCTGCGCCGGCGCGATCTTCATAATGGGCGTGGTGGCGTGGCAATCGCGCCGGCGCATCAGTTTCGCCCTGCCCGCCGCCGATCCCACGGTCAATCTCTAGGCCTTACTCCGCAGCCACAAGCGGCGTATCGGTCGCCGCATGCAGGTCGTCGCGTGAGGCGAAGGCCGGGATGATCACAGGCGCCGCCTTGCCCGGCCGCCGCCGCGCCGTACCGTTCAGCTCCGCCTGGTTCAGGTGGGGCGCGAACATCTCGATCAGGTGATAGGCGTAATTCGGCAGCAGGACGCCACGCAGGAAAGCGACCTTCGTGGTGCAGGGATCGAAACCCAGGTTTGTGCGCGGCAGGGCGACCAGCGTGCCTTTCTGACTGGCGATCATGGCCATTTCGGAAATGATGCCGACCCCCATGCCCATTTCGATATAGGTCTTGATGACGTCGGCATCCATGGCCGTCAGGCGGATATCCGGCAGGATGCCCTCACGCGCGAACGCTTCATCGACCTGCGCGCGACCGGAAAATTCCGGATTATAAGTAATGATCGGATAGGCGGCGATATCGGCCAGGGTCGGCGCTTCCAGACGCGTCAGCGGGTGATCCGGCGGCACGACCGCGACATGTTGCCAACTGAAGCAGGCATGGGTTTCAAGCTCGGAAAACTGATCCAGCGCCTCGGTGGCGACGGCGATTTCCGCGACGCCACGGGTCACGGTTTGCGCCGCGTATTTGGGCGTGCCCTGACGGATCTCCAGTTCGACATTCGGGTAGAGCTGGGCAAACCTGTGCAAGACCCGCGGCAGTACGTAACGCGCCTGGTTATGCGTGGTGGCGATCACCAGCCGCCCCTTGTCGTGGTCGGTATATTGCTTGGAATAGCGCTTCAGGTTTTCCGTCTCGAACAGCACACGCTCGACCAGCCGCACGGCGCCCTCGCCGGCCTTGGTCAGGCCCACCAGACGTTTGCCGCGCCGGACAAAAATCTCGATCCCCAGTTCAGTTTCGAGTTCCTTGATCTGCTTGCTGACGCCGGATTGCGACGTATACAGCACATTGGCGACCTCCGTGAGGTTCAGATCATTACGAACCGCCGCCCGAACATATTTGAGTTGTTGAAAGTTCATGCCTGACTCTGGCCTCATCCATACCGCAAAAGCGCGCTTTCATATATGCAACCAATAAAGTAGGATATTGATGTGATGTCCTGGCCTTTGCAAGTCGCAAATAGACCGGAATGCACATGTTATCTAAGCGATCAAGGCAGGGAAACTAAATGATCATGCCGGCGTATGGAATAATTGGACGGGTATTCAAATCCTTGCCGCTTCCCGGCAAGTTTCATGATGTCCGCCATACAGGCGATATTAAACCGCTCATCGGAATGCCGACTGCATCCCATGTGTGGCGATTTAATTCTAAAATAGAGCAGTCCGGTTGCCGGCTGTGCAAATACCAGCGGTTCTGCGCCCTATAAGGCAGAAGACAGATTCATATCTTGCATATCAGGAAGAAGTGGTGGTTGGAGGCGGGATCGAACCGCCGACCTGTGGGTTATGAATCCACCGCTCTAACCATCTGAGCTACCCAACCGTACCAATGTCCATATGAGAGCGGATGGCTCGCGCTCCCGGAGGGAGGGCCTATAGCCAATAAGTTTGTCGGGTTCAAGGCCCAAAGTGCAATCAAAAAAGTGGTCACCACTTTATTGGCTAAATTGCACGTCCTGTTAAAATGATAAGTGATTTTGCGCAATTTGTTCGAGCGTTTCCACCAGCCGCGCCTGGCCGGCCTCCAGGCTGAACTGCGACAAGGCATAGTCCTGCGCCGCGCGGGCCTTTTCCAGCGTGGTTTTCCAATCCGCCAGGGCGATGCCGATGGCCGCCGCCAGCGCCTGCGGGTCCTCTGCCGCGCAGAGCCGCCCCAGCGCGCCATGCTGCAAAATCTCCTTCGGGCCGTCGATATCCGTCGCCACCACCGGCACGCCCGCCGCCATGCTTTCGGCCACCACCAGCCCGAACGGCTCGACGCGCGACGGCAGCACGAACAGGTCCAGCCCGTGCAGATAATCCGCCGGCTCATCGATCCAGCCGGCGAACGACACGCGGTCGGATACGCCCTCATCGATGATCAGGTGCGTCAGACGCGGCATTTCCGGCCCGTCCCCGGCGATTTTCAGGTAAACATCCACGCCCTGCGCCTTCAGGATGGCCATGGCGCGCACCATCACGTCTATGCCCTTGTTGACATGCAGCCGCCCCAGCGTGCCCAGCACCGGCGCCCCCGAAGGCGCCGGCTTGACCGGGCGCTCATTGAGCGGACCGAAATTGGCCACGGTGAATAATGGCATATCCGGGTGCGTCGTCTTCACGCTGTCATGCACCGATTCCGAAACGCAGATGGCGGCGCGCAAACGGCTGAGCTGGCCCTTGTGGCGGAAATTATGCACCACCTGCACCGTCTTTTCCGCCGTGCCGAGAAAGGGCAGAAGCGCGATGCCGGTGGCGCGGTTGCCGTGGGTCAGCACGATATCCGGCCGAAACCCGCGCGCGATGCGTTTCAGCGTCCAGGCGGCGAAGGGGTCGTGATTGACCAGCGCATTGACCGGCCGGAACCCTGCCGCCGGCAGGTGATGCGCCAGCACCCCGTCACTGTGACCGAGGCTTAAACACTCTATCCCCGCTGCCACCATCGCCTCGTGATAGCGCAGGGACATGGTTTCGACGCCACCGCGAACCTGAGCCAGCATAATATTGAGGACGCGCATGAAGGGACTTATCCGGGGACAGACGAAAATTCAGCGTTTATCGTACAGATATTCGGCGGAATTACAGCCCTTCCGCGTGATTTTCGTCTCGTTATCTCCCCGGCAGGCATCCATAAGCCGCAAATTCGCGTCATTTGATGTTTTTACCGTTTTTTTGGTAGAAATTTGCGCCGATTATGCTCAGTAATAGGCAATGTGTTGTGCATTGAAGCGTTCCAGGGGTAAATTTTGTCCGATCTGATCGATGAACTCGATGCGCGTATCCTGGAACTGATCCAGGAAGACGCCTCGCTTTCGGTGGCCGACCTGGCCGAGCGCGTCGGTTTGTCGCCCTCGCCGTGCTGGCGGCGAATCAAGCGGCTGGAGGATCTGGGCGTTATCCGCAAGCGCGTGACTGTGCTCGACGCCGAAAAACTCGGCCTCGGCTTCGAGGTCTACATCTCGGTCAAGCTGGCCCTGCCCTCGCGCGCCAATCTGGAGGCCTTCGAGGCGCGGCTGGAAAACTGGCCGGAGGTCATCAGTTGCCAGACCGTCACCGGCCACGAGGACTATATGCTGCGGGTGATGACCCGCGACATGCACGCCTATGACGACTTCCTGCGCGACAAGCTGCTGGCCTCCGACCTCGTATCAGGCGTGGAAAGCCGCATCATCATGCGCAGCGTCCGCCAGACCACCGCGGCGCCGATCAGCCTGGTGATCGACCTGACGGGAGGAAAATAATGCGGCGTTTGTGTCTGGCTCTGGGGCTGGCGGTCGGGCTGGCGGCGTCCGTGCAGGCCCAGACCGTCGATCCGGCTTCCGATCTCGGCCAGTTCCGCGCCCTGCGCGGCGCAGGCATGACCGCTCTGGACTCCGGCGATACCACCGCCGCGCTGGAGGATTTCGCCAAGGCACAGGCCCTTCTGCCCGATTCCCCTTCCATTCTGCTGCTTCAGGCACAGACCCTCCTGAAAGAAAAGCGCCGGGCCGAGGCCAAGGCGATGCTGCTCGATTACCTGCGCCGCGGCCATGTGCTCGATCTTGCCAGATATACCGAGTTCAACGCCATCTGGGACACGGACCTCGAAAACCAGCTCCAGGCCAACCAGACGGTGACAGGCGACATGGAACGCCTGGCCACTTTTGACGGCTTCCATATCGTCGAGGCGCTGGCCTACGCGCCGGAACCCTCGCGGCTTTATCTGAGCAGCCTGCATGACGGCAAGGTCGTCGCCCTGTCCGCGGAAGACGCGGCGCGTGACGTCATCGCCTTCCGGCCGGGCGTCGCCGCCTGGGGGCTGGGCCTGCATGACGATACCCTGTGGGCCGCCACGGCGCAGAGCCGCCAGACGGACGGTTACGATCCCGCCAAACCCGTCGCGTCCAAGATCGTCGCCATCAGCGCCGCCGACGGCAAGATCGTTTCGGCGGTCAGCGATCCCCTGAAAAAAGACCGCGCCTTCGGCCACCTGCTGACGGGCCGCGACGACCTTTACGTCACCGATACCGCGCATGGCGAGGTGCTGCGCCTGCCCGGCTACGGCAAGACGCTGGAAACCCTGATCCCCGAAGGCTACATGGACAATCCGCAAGGGTTGGCCGAAAACGCCGATGCCACGGTGCTGATGGTGAGCGATTTCATCTCCGGCCTTTACCGCGTCGATCTGACAACGGGCGAGATGAGCCGCCTTCTGCCGCCGGCGGACGGCAACCTGCTGGGCATAACGGCTCTGGCGCGTTACGGCGATGACCTGATCGCGGTGCAGAACGGCTTCAGGCCTAACCGTATCCTGCGCCTGCGTATGTCGGCTGACTGGTCGCAGGTCGCAACGGTCGAGGTGCTGCTGCGTTCCGAAAAGCGGCTGTCGCAACCGTCGCAGGGCGTGGTGGCGGATGATCGGTTCGTCTTTGTCGCCGACAGCCAGTGGGGCCACCTCGACGACCACGGCAATGCGAAGACCGAAGCCCCCGGACCCGCGGTCATCGGCGCGATCAGGCTCAAGCCTTAGGCCGGACCGACATTCAGCGTATTCCGGCGCCTCCCCATCTTATACCTCCCCATTCATGGGGAGGTATAAGGAGCGATTTCCGAATGTCGATCCAGCCTGATATTCGATTCGCCTTACACCAAAACGTGACTCATATTCCGCTTGCCATTTCAAAAATGCGATCTATTCTCAATCTCATTAATGGAGTCGTTTCCCATGGTGCTATTGAGTCTCGGTTCACAGGCCCTTATCGCTCTTCTGCATGCGGATAAACGTCCCGATAACGTAAATCCGGATCCTTTCTGGCTGTCCGCGGCGGCCGAACCCCTGATCGCCGCGCCCTTCGACATGGAAGACGCCCCCGCATTTCCTTCATTTTTACAATCGTCTAATTAGTTAATAAATTATTATTGTCATCCGCCCGCCTCTGTGGCACTTCTGGCACCGGCCTTGCGTGACTCCCACGCAAAGGGCTTCGGAATGTATCGAAAACGGACATCCGGCCCGCAGGCTTACAGGTGCGGAATGCGTATGCGAACAGTTGTTTTGGGAATTCTCCTGGCCGGTCTGGCCGCCGGCGGCGCAATGATCGCTTCCCTGGCCGACGCCGCCACCCTGACCCCCGATTTCAACACACTCGGCCGCGCCGAACAGCCCGTCTCGCGCGCCGGCGATTTCGACGGCGACGGCCGTACCGACGAACTCTACATGGTCAGCGAGGCCAATACCGGCCGCGTCGCCGTTCACGTCCGCCTCAACCGGGCGGCAGGCAGCGAGGATATCCGCGTCACCAGCATAGACAGCGGCAACGCCACGCCCGACCTGCATATCGCCGCCGCCGGCGTCTATCAGGCCGATTGCGGCACCTACGCCACCGATTGCGCCACAGCCGGCATCCGAACCCTGCAGGACAGCCTGGTTCTGGCCCTCGACGGCGATACAACCGTGCTGCTGCACTGGCGGGACGATCATTTTGAAACGGATTTCATCCGCAATGACGAAGCCCGCATGGCGCGCGCCTTTTCCGCGCTCTACGCCCTGAATCGATAAGTGAATCGATAAAGGGCAGATAAGCAAACACAAACAATGGGATGCGCGGCCGCACGATATTTTTCGTGCGGTATTATGCGTCTGCGCTGCGTATTATCTTTGCATTATCTTTCATTCTCCACATATTGTTAAAATTATTTTGCTTGGTTATGCGCTTCGGGGCTGGCTACATCGGCCATCCAAAAAGCGAAAAAAGTAAGAGTCCGAACTGCAAATGGGTCGATCAGCAGATTACAGTAAGCAGAGGTGCGCCATCGCGGCCAGCCTTGAAATTATCGGCGAACCCTGGACCTTGCTGATCATCCGCGATGCGTTTGACGGCCTGTGCCGGTTCGAGCAGTGGCAGGAGGCCCTGGGCCTGGCGCGCAATGTCCTGGCGGCGCGCCTCAAGCACCTCGTCGCCCACGGCATTTTCGAGCAGCGCCTCTATTGCGAACGCCCGCGCCGCTACGAATATATCCTGACGCAAAAAGGGCAGGAACTGCGCCCGATGATCGTTTTCATGAGTGACTGGGGCGCCCGCCATGTCTATGGCGAGGAAAAACCGGTCACCGAGTTTATCCACGAAACCTGCGGCCATTCGCTCAGCCCGGTGGCGCACTGCGCCCATTGCGAGCAACGTGTACAGATGACGGACCTGTTCTCGCAGCAGAACCCCGACGCCAAGTCGATCGGCGAACTGAACCGCGCCCGCCTCGTCGCCGAAGAGGTCGAATAGACCCGCCAGGGGAAAACACACTCTCGAAGATGTGTTTGCGCCTCGCGTGCCAACCGGCCGATATTATGGAATATGATCCCGACGATAACGACCTGACACCGGCGGAGGGATTGATATGCGGATACGAACAGGCCTGTGCGTCCAGACTCTGGCCTTGGCGCTGATTTTCACGGCCTCGCCCATCCTGGCCGACAGCGCTTCGGCCGCCCCCGCGATCCGGCTGATGAGCTACAATATCCGTGTCGATGTCAGCAGCGACAATCCGCGCTGGGCCGAGCGCCGCGATCCGATGGCAAAGCAGATAGCCTTTACCGCGCCGGATATTTTCGGCGTTCAGGAAGCGGCGCAAACCGCCGTGGCCGATCTCGCCGAACGCCTGCCGGGCTATGACCATTACGGCCTCGGCCGCGATGACGGCAAGACCGGCGAAACCACCACGCTTTTCTATGATCGTGGCCGCTTCGAGCGGATCGAGGCCGGCACGCAATGGTGTTCGAAAACGCCGGACATCCCCGGCAAGGACGCCGACGCCGCCTATCCGCGCACCATTACCCGCCTGGTTTTACGCGACAGGCAAAGCGGCAAGCTGCTCGATGTCCGCAACACCCATTTCGACAATATCGGCGTGGTGGCGCGCGAAAACTGCGCCCGCCAGCTTGAGGCCATTCCGCGCTACCCGGACGCCTTCGTGATGATCATGGGCGACTTCAACACCGGCACGGACAGCGCATCCTACCGCATCCTCACCGGCGAAGGACCGCTCAATCTCAAGGACGCCCGCGCGGACGCCGCCATCGATTTCGGCCCCGCCGGCACTTTCAATGATTTCAACATCGCCCGGACCGATGGCGAGGCGATCGATCATATCTTCATCGACCGCGCCCTGCCGGTCAGCCGCTATGGCGTGCTCACCGACAGCTTCGGCGGCCGGGTGATCTCGGATCACTTCCCGATCGTGGCGGACGTGGTTTTGCCCTAGCGGCGGTCACCGCGGATCAGCAGCGCGCCCAGGATAAAACCAACACCCAGGGCAATCGCCACCGACGGCAGCGGATTATCCTCGATCTTCTGCTTCGCCTGGCCGGAATAGCGCCTGATGTCATCCGAGGCGTGATCGGCGAAATCGCGCACCTTCGCCTCCGCCTCCTTGGCGCGCTCGGCCACCACATGCGTGGCGTGCTCGACCTCATGCTTGATCATTTCGGAAATCGACTGGACGTCGCCTTCGTTCAGCGACTCGATCTTCTTGGCGGCGGCCTTGGCCTTGGCAGACAACATAACAAGCTCCTCAGAATTGCGGTCAGGATGAAAACCTAAACAGAATATAGTGATGAAACCGTTCGGATTTCAGGCTGTTTTGTAATTTTTTTGTGTGTGGCCACCCCTTGACTCCCTCCGGTGGCGGCACTACTTCAAGGCCGCCTTGGCACTCACCGATGGCGAGTGCTAACAAAGCGCTTTATCAAAATGAAAATGGAGACATCCCATGAGCTTTCGCCCGTTAGGCGACCGCGTTCTGGTCAAGAGAGTCGAAGAAGAAGCCAAGACCAAGGGTGGCATCATCATCCCCGACACCGCCAAGGAAAAGCCGCAGGAAGGCGAAGTCGTCGCCGTCGGCCCCGGCACGCGCAATGACAAGGGCGAAACCGTCGCCCTCGACGTCAAGGCCGGCGACCGCATCCTGTTCGGCAAGTGGGGCGGCACGGAAGTCAAGATCGACGGCGAAGACCTGCTGATCCTGAAGGAATCCGACGTTCTGGGCGTCATCACCCGCTAATCCCCTGTACCTCCCCGACTTGTTGGGGAGGGGGACCGCGCCCGCAGGGCGTGGTGGTGGGGTTTCTTACTTAAACCCTTAAATTTCAACGCCAAAAGATAGGAATATCCACAATGGCTGCCAAACAAGTTCTCTTCGGTTCCGACGCGCGCGACAAGATGCTGCGCGGCGTGAACATCCTCGCCAACGCTGTTAAGGTAACCCTCGGTCCCAAGGGCCGCAACGTCGTGCTCGACAAGTCCTTCGGCGCCCCGCGCTCGACCAAGGACGGCGTCTCCGTCGCCAAGGAAATCGAACTGGAAGACAAGTTCGAAAACATGGGCGCGCAGATGATCCGCGAAGTCGCCTCCAAGACCAACGACAAGGCCGGTGACGGCACCACCACCGCCACCGTTCTGGCCCAGGCCATCGTCCAGGAAGGCCTCAAGGCCGTGGCCGCCGGCATGAACCCGATGGACCTGAAGCGCGGCATCGACAAGGCTGTCGGCGTCGTCGTCGAGCAGATCAAGGCGTCCTCCAAGAAGGTCACCACCAACGGCGAAATCGCCCAGGTCGGCACCATCTCGGCCAACGGCGACCTCGAAGTCGGCGAAATGATCGCCAAGGCCATGGAAAAGGTCGGCAATGAAGGCGTCATCACGGTTGAAGAAGCCAAGACCGCCGAAACCGAACTCGATGTCGTCGAAGGCATGCAGTTCGACCGCGGCTACCTGTCGCCCTACTTCATCACCAACCCGGACAAGATGGAAGCGGTCCTCGAAGACCCGTACATCCTGGTGTTCGACAAGAAGATCTCGTCGCTCCAGCCCATGCTGCCGATCCTCGAAGCCGTCGTGCAATCGGGCCGTCCGCTGTTGATCATCGCCGAAGACGTTGAAGGCGAAGCCCTCGCCACCCTCGTCGTCAACCGCCTGCGTGGCGGCCTGCGCGTCGCTGCCGTCAAGGCCCCCGGCTTCGGCGACCGCCGCAAGGCCATGCTGGAAGACATTGCCGTCCTGACCAAGGGCGAAGTGATCTCCGAAGACCTCGGCATCAAGCTGGAAACCGTTGCACTCGACCAACTCGGCCGCGCCAAGAAGGTGACCATCACCAAGGAAAACACCACCATCGTCGATGGCGTCGGTGAAAAGTCGGATATCGAAGCCCGTATCGGCCAGATCAAGAAGCAGATCGAGGAAACCACCTCGGACTACGACAAGGAAAAGCTGCAGGAACGTCTGGCCAAGCTGGCCGGCGGCGTTGCCGTCATCCGCGTCGGCGGCTCGACCGAAGTCGAAGTCAAGGAAAAGAAGGACCGCGTCGATGACGCCCTGAACGCGACCCGCGCGGCCGTTGAAGAAGGCATCGTCCCCGGCGGCGGCACCGCCCTGCTGAAGGCCTCCAAGGCCCTGGCTGGCCTGGAAGGCATCAACTCCGACCAGACCGCCGGTATCGCCATCGTCCGCAAGGCCATCCAGGCGCCGCTGCGCCAGATCGCTGAAAACGCCGGCGTCGAAGGTTCGGTCGTTGTCAATGCCATCCTGGCCTCGGAAAGCGCCACCTACGGCTTCAACGCCCAGACCGAAAAGTACGTCGACCTGGTGGCCGATGGCGTTATCGATCCGGCCAAGGTTGTCCGCACGGCTCTGCAAGACGCCGCTTCGGTGGCCGGCCTGCTGATCACGACGGAAGCCGCCGTGACCGACGCGCCGAAGAAGGAAGCCGCTGCCCCCGCCATGCCCGGCGGCGGTATGGGCGGCATGGGCGGTATGGATTTCTAATCCACGTCACCTACCGACTAAAAATGGAAAGAGCGGGTCTTGCGACCCGCTCTTTTTTGTTCGTTCATTTCCAACTGGGAGGAGCGTATACCGCTCCTTATTTGCACCTTACGTAAAACGTAAAGCACTCAGCTTTTTTGGGATAAACCAATTTGCCAGTACGCCAGTGCTTAAAGCACTTACAGCATACCCGGCGGTATCCCTTCGGGGGCGGTGATGTATCCATCACAGGCTCCTATAATTTGGAAACCTCTTGACACCTGATTCGCTCAGTCCCCATAATGGGATTGCAGTCTGGAGAAATTCAGGCCCATCTGAGGGCGGTTTTCGTACCCGGATGGATAAGGCTCGTCACATCTTCAACATGTGGCGAGCTTTTTTATTACTGAGGCAAAAATTTATAGATCATCTTCATCCTCAGTCATTATTAGGTCTATTTGCTTTTTTAGACGCTCTTTGTCTTTTTCAAAAAAGGGAGTCGGGATTCGTAGCCAGGCACGACGTCCATTTCCTAAACGAACCGGAATTTCATCATGCTCAGATTGCCCCCCTTCGTCTCTAACGGGTAAAGGAGTTTCGTAAGTATCTGGAGCAGTTGTTTGAAATACTGGCAAATTGGGGGATAAATCTTCAATATAATCCCCTGAAACCTGTACGTGTTGATAATAATCAACGAATTCGACAGATTTTTTAAAAACCTTAACACACTCATCTGCGCCTTTATCTGTAAAACCTTTCTTAGTTAGCGCATATCTAACATTTTGATCAGAAGGTAAACCTTGTGGGTAATCATCCTCAAGCAATTCCCGAAAAATATTTGGCGCTTTAAGCCACTTTACAAGCAAATTTTTCTTTTCTTGCTCATTTGGAGTGTTTCTAAATTCTCTTACTTCGGGAGCAACAGCAACTGTTCCATCTCCCCGTTTTATTATTAAGCCGTAGTACCCTAATGACGCCAAGACTTGAATGGAGGCACCGCTTGTTGCATCTTTATAGCCCGCATGCCTAGCAGCTGTATTAACATCAACGTCATACGTCATTTCTTTTTCATAAATCTTAAGCGCCTTCTCCAAACTGTCTTCTAGCGTCACAGTCGGAAATCTCGGACTTTTTTTTCGTGTAGCTTCAACCATTCCAGCCTCCAGGAATCGAACCTGCGGAAAGGGGTAAAAGATTGAACAGCTAAAGTCAAAATATTTTTCGCAAATTTAAATCTTTTGTTCTCTTTTTGTCCGATAATTATATAAGATTACAAAAAAAATTTACACTAATTAATTGATTTAATTTGATAATTTAAAATCTTAAAATCTTTCAAAAATAACTAATTTAAGATTTATCACACCTTACTCATCCTCAAGCATATCTCATTCACTGCCCAGTCTCTTTCACAAAAATACTCACGTTAATGAAATTGCTTATACCTCCCCGACTTGTCGGGGAGGGGGACCATGAGCGCAGCGAATGGTGGTGGGGTTTCTGGCTTGCTTCCTTTTGGGTAAGGCGTTGCGAGTTGAGGCCGCAGCCAATTCAAACCGGCTTAAGCAAGATACCCCACCACCACGCCCTTCGGGCGCGGTCCCCCTCCCACCGGAGGTGGGGAGGTATAAGGAGGGGCGCCCCTCTCCGACTTATCTGCTGCGTTGTGTGGCCCGTTCCAGCGCCAATAGACGGATGCCGTCAGCCGCCGCTTCTACATCGCGGTAAACGTGAGCGGCCGGTAAGCGGTAAACTTCAAGCCCTTGGTCACGCAAATAGGCGTCGCGTTTGGCGTCTTTCACGATTGCCCTGTCTTCGCCGTGCATAGCGCCATCGACCTCGATCACCAGCCGTGCCTTGAAGCAATAAAAGTCGAGAATATAAGGCCCAAAGGCATGCTGCCGCTTGAAGACCAGCCCATCATCCAGCCGCCATTTCAGGCGCTCCCACAGCAGCCATTCCGGGCCGGTCAGGGCTTTGCGCATCTGTCTGGCCAGCGCGGTTTTACGTTTCAGCGTGTCGGTCATGAAGTAAGAAACCCCACCACCATTGCTGCGCAATGGTCCCCCTCCCCAGCAAGCTGGGGAGGTATCAGGGTATGCAGTTTTCCCCACTTACGCAACCACCCCCATAATCACCGGATGGACCGGGCCAGCGACATCGAAAACGACAAGGCGGAGCTGAAAGCGGCCCGTGCGCGGTTGCGTGCCTTCGCCGCGCTGGTGGCCGAGGCCGTCGAGTCCATCGACATGCCCGAAACCTTTCTGGAGGGCGAACGCGCCGCCCGTGCCGTCATCATGGCCGACCGCATGGTCACCAACCTGCCGGTCGCGGAAATCCCCGAAACGGAAGACGCGTCCGAAGCCGCCCCCATCATCGCGCCAGCCCGCAAGCGCCTGCGCCTCTATGCCCATCGCCTGCTCGATGTTATCGAACGCCTGCCCCTGCCGAAAACCTTCCTTGAAGGCGAACGCGCCGGCCGCTGCGTGCTGGCCACCGACCGCATGTTGTCTCAGCTTTATGAAGCGCCTCGGCCGGATGTCGCCCGCATGGAATTGCCGGGCGTCGCCGGTTTAAAGGCCGCCCGACCGGCCCACAAATCCGCCACTGAGCGTTTCGACAACGAGGATGGCGAGGACCGCGAACCGACCGGCGATGACTATAAGGCGGTCCTGGCCTTCCGTATCGATCATCTGGTGCGCAGCCGCGCCAAACAAAGCGGCTTCTGGAATGATGGCCACCCTTACGATCCCGCCGAACCGGACTACGGCTGCATCTATCAGAATTTCGCGGTGCCGGGTTTCGATCCGCTCGATGCTCTCGTCCCCGCCGACCGTTATGCCCTCTCCCATGCCCGCAAGGCCGGCGATCCCATCGCCCCGCCCTGAGATCGAACCGGCCGACCAAAAAGGACTTCACCCGCGCGCCGGGATTTGCCAGACTGCGGTCGAACCAGGGAGACATCCATGATCCGGCGGCAATTTCTGATCTTAACCGGCGCGCTCGGCCTTTTCGCCTGCTCGAAACCCGCCGGGAAAGCGCCCCCCGCACCGCCCCCTTTGCCGAAGCGCCTGCCGGAGAGCGACCTCGACGTGCCGCCCGATATCGTGCGCGTGGCCTTGGAGACCAGCGAAGGCCAGATCATCCTCGAACTCGACGGTAAGCACGCGCCGCAATCGACCGCCAATTTCCTCCACTATGTCGATACGCATAAACTGGATTCCGGCACATTCTATCGCGCCATCCGCGCCGGTAACGCCGGCTTCATCCAGTTCAACAGCGGCGATCGGACCTATCCGCCGATCCCGCACGAACCGACCACGCAGACCGGACTTTCGCATACCGACGGCGCCATCTCCACCGCGCGCTATGCCGTGGGCACGGCGTCGAACGAGTTCACCATCTGCGTCGGTGACATGACCTATCTCGATGCCGGCGGCACCGCCACGCCGGACAAGCAGGGCTATGCCGTCTTCGGCCATGTCATCTCCGGCATGGATATCGTCAAACGCATCCTGAAAAGCCGCCTTGCCGGCGAAAATCTGGTGAAACCGGTCGTTATCACATCCGCGCACCGCATCGCCTGACAGACTCCATAGGCCGCACCGGCCATAAACTGATCGATTCCTGATATCCGCCGCCCTAGGCTTTCGGGATGATGAACAGGTCAGACATCGGCCGGCATATCGCCGGTATCGAGGCCAGCGCCATGGAGTGGCTGCGCAAGGCCTGGGCATGGCTGAGGCACTTGCCGCAAAGAATATGGCAACGTCTGCGCGCCCTGCCGCGCTGGGGCCAGGGCCTGCTGGCAGCCATAGTGCTGGTGATCGGCGCGATCCTGATCTTCCTGGCGCAGCCAAACTGGAACTGGGCGCGTCCACTCGTGTCGTCCATTGCCTCCGGAAAATTGCACCGCCCGGTGCGGATCGATGGCAATCTGCGCGTTCACCTGTTCAGCTTCACACCCGCTGCCACGGTGAAGGGGCTGAAGATCGGCCAACCGGACTGGGGCGCCAAAGCCGGACTGAAACCCTATCTGGCGGAGGTCGACACTGTGGCCGTCACCGCCGAACTGATGCCGGTGTTTATCGGCCGCATCGTGCTGCCGCGCCTTCAGGTCGAGCGGCCGAACGTGCAGCTTTACCAGGACAAGGACGGTCGCGCCAACTGGGATTTCAGCGATGGCCGAAACAAGGGGAAACCGACCAAATTGCCGCCGATCAGGAACTTCATCATCACTGACGGCCACCTGACCCTGACCAGCGTCCAGCGCAAACTGACCTTTACCGGCACGGTCAATGCCCATGAACAGGCGGATGCCGGCGGTCAGGCCTTCGCGCTCACCGGTGACGGCAGCCTGAACAATCGCAAGTTCGATCTGAGCGCCACCGGCGGGCCTCTGCTCAATGTCCGCACCAGCGTGCCCTATCCGTTCGATATGACGGTGCGCGCCGGCGACACACGGATCACGGCAAAGGGCCGCGTGCTGCATCCGTTCAATCTCGGCCAGTTGAGCGGCGCGGTGACGGTCAGCGGCCGTGATCTGGCCGATCTTTATTACCTCACCGGACTGAGCCTGCCGAATACGCCCGCCTACAAGATCGCTGCCAATGTGACGCGCAACGACCGCATCTACGATATCGCCGGCATTAATGGCCGGGTCGGCGGCAGCGATCTGGAGGGGACTCTCAAGGTCGATACCAGCCGCAATAACCGGCCCTACCTGACCGGTGACCTGCGTTCGCGACTGCTTGATTTCAAGGATCTCGGCTCGTTGTTCGGCGCCACAGCCGCCAATGCGCCGCAGGGCGCGGAGATTTCGGTCACGCCGACCGCACCGACCGCCGCGCGCCGCCTGCTGCCGGACGCCACTCTGGATATCGAACGTGTGCGCGGTATGGACGCCAAGGTGCATTACCGGGCGCTGGCGGTGAAAGCCAGCCCCAGGCTGCCATTGCGTCAGGTCAGTCTCGGCGTCGATCTCGATCATGGCCTGCTGGTCCTCGATCCGGTCGAGTTCAGCTTCCCGCAAGGGCGCTTGCAGGGCACGGCCCGGATCGATGCGCGCCAGGCCGTCCAGCAGAACAGCCTCGACATGCGCCTGACCGGCCTGCGCGTGCAGGATTTCGTGCCCGATATCGGCGGCTCGAAACCGCTGGAAGGCACGCTCGATGCCCGCGTAAAAGCCTCAGGCACGGGCAACTCCGTGCATAAGGCGGCGGCCAGCACCAATGGCCAGCTCACCCTCGTCATGCCGCACGGCACGATCCGCCAGAGCTTTGCCGAACTGATGGGGATCAACGCCACCAAGGGCCTGTTCCAGCTCCTGACGAAAGATCCGCACCAGACCGATATCCGCTGCGCCGTGGTCGATTTCCAGATCCGTAATGGCGTCATGCAGGCCAGCAACGCGGTCTTCGACACCGGCGTGACGCGGGTGGGTGGCGGCGGCACGGTCAATCTCAATGACGAAAGCCTGAAGCTGGTCTTCAAGGGCAAGCCGAAGAAATTCCGCCTGACCCGCATCAATGCGCCGATCGTCATCGGCGGTCACCTCTCCGCGCCGAAATTCGGCATCGATCCCGGCCCGGCCGTGGTTCAGGGCGGGCTGGCCCTGGCATTAAATACTCTCCTGCCGTTCGTTGGCATAGACTACGCCAAGGACGCCAACTGCTCGGGCCTGATGGCCGAAATGCAGGCAAAAGGCGCGCCGGTCCGGAAGTAGGCGTCCGCATTACCATCTGGAAATTGTCCGTCTTTTCAGGCTAAGAACGAATCGCACAGGATGCGCGTACAGGAGAGCGGGGATGGAAAACAAGGCGGCAGGCATCGAGGCGCTGACACCACGCCAAAAGGAAATCCTGCGGCTGGTTTCCCAGCAGTATCAGGCCAAGGAAATCGCGCGTTTCCTCAATATCGGCGAGCGTACGGTCAAGACGCATACCGAGGAAGCCCGGCGCCGCCTGGGCGTGGCGACCAGCCGTGACGCGGCGCGCTTGCTGGCGGCCCATGAAAGGGACATCGGTCGTGACGACCGAGGGACTGCAGGACCGAAGGACGGCACGGATACGGATGTGCTAACCAAACCGCATGAACAAGCCCTTTTCACCAAACCCGTCTCATATGGCGATCCGCTGGGATCAGCTCGAAATGACCTGGCGGCAACTGGCACGACCAGAAAAGCAAGCCTTGATCCGGGAAACCCTGGAAGACATCCAGCGGCTGAACCGGACCAAAGGGCCGGAGACGGCCTTGTTCAGCCTGATCGCGGCGACCGCCTGGTTGACCGACGATGGGACAGCCTCGAACACAGGCTGGCCAAACTGAATGCATTTCAGTGGCTGGGTCTGATCGTGATCGTGGGGGTGCTTTCTGCCATTCTGGTCAGCGGGCTTATCGCGGCCGTTATCGGCACACTGGAAGGTCTTCAGGTTTTAAATCGCCAGATCGGCTGAGGGGGCAGGTCTGGCGATTCCTCGTATTTGCCAGGCCGGAATGACACATGACCATTGAATTTATCTGGCAATGGCCCGGCAATATTCCATTTTCCGGCGGCTTTCTCCGAATACTCTGGCGTGGGCAGGCGCCAGGACGGCGGCGGCCTGTACATTTCAGGCTGAAACCATGATCCTTCATTTCATATGGCAGTGGTTCGGGACCATGCTGATGGTAGCCACCTGCCTCTGGGCCTTGTGGCGCGGGGAAGCCCCGGAACGCTGGGGCGGCGGCATACTCGTTGTCGGCCTTTTCCTCAGCATCATCGTACAGATGACGCGATCGAAAGATGTCTATGACGGCCTGGGGTATGTGCTGGTGGATGTGGCCGCGCTGATCGCTTTTGTGACCCTCTCCCTGTGGTCGCGGCGGATATGGACGCTGTTTATCTCGGCCTTCCAGTTGAATGCCGTCATTTCTCATTTCGCCCAGCATCTGTCTTCGCATGTCGACATATATACCCAGATCACCGCTGTCGTCCTATGGAGCGGTTACGGCCTGACTTTTGCCCTCATGGCGGGGATGTGGGGTGTCGAGCGCAGACGGGCCAGGCTGGCCGCGCGTTAAGGCGCTTGCCACCCGGATGGCCGTATGACAGATTTCCCGGACGGCCGCCCGTTCGCTGAAATGAGAAGCGGCCAGTCTCAGGAGAAGATACGCATGTCAGATCATATATGGCGCCGTCTTGCGCTGGCGATATCCACTGTCTGCCTTATCGCCACCCCGGCAATGGCGCAGGATAAGTACCCGTTCCAGAATCCGGATCTGCCGGCCGAACAGCGTATCGACAATATCCTCTCCCTGATGACGATTGACGAGAAGATCGACATCCTCGGCACGCAAACCGCCGTGCCGCGTCTCGGCATTCCCAATATCGGCAGTTCCGAAGGCATTCACGGCGTGGTCCAGCGCGGCGGCGGCAAGCGCAACCTGACACCGGTCACCACAACCCAGTTTCCGCAGCCGCCCGGCATGGGCGAAACCTGGGACCCGGAAATCGTGCAGAAAGCCGCCGGTCGTCAGGGCTACGAAGCGCGCTATATCACGCAGACGGCGCAATACGGCCGCCAGATCCTGATGCAATGGGGACCGCAATCCGACCTGGCCCGCGATCCGCGCTGGGGCCGCGGCGAGGAGGTCTATGGCGAAGACCCGTTTTTCAACGGCACCATGGCGACCGCCTTCGTCAAGGGGCTGCAAGGTGACGATGCGACATACTGGCAATCCGCCGCCCTGCTCAAGCATTTCCTGGCCAACAGTAATGAAAACGGCCGCGGCGGCTCATCCTCCGATTTCGATGAACGACTGTTTTGGGAATATTATTCCGTGCCTTTCCGCATGGCGTTCGAGGACGGCGGCGCCAAGGCCGTCATGGCTTCCTACAATGCGTGGAACGGCACGCCGATGACTATCCATCCGATTCTCGACAGCCTCCTCACCAAACAGTGGGGCGTGGAAATCCTGTCCTCCGATGGCGGCGCGGTGACCAATCTGGTCAAGTGGCACAAGACCTTCCCGAACCAGAAGGACGCCGTGGTGGCCAGCGTCAAGGCCGGGATCAACCAGTTCCTCGACACCTACAAAGATGAGGCTCACGCAGCGCTCAAGGATGGCTCATTGACGCAGGACGACATCGATTACGCCGTGCGCCGCAAGATGCGCATCGCCCTCAAACTCGGCCTGCTCGATCCGGCGGAACGGGTGCCCTATGCCAAAATCCATGATGGTGCCGAGCCGTGGAATACCGATGCCAGCCGCGATATCTCGAAACAGATCGCGCTGGAATCGGTAGTGCTTTTGAAGAATGACAAAAGCACCCTGCCTTTGCAAAAAGAAAAGCTGAAAACGGTGGCCGTCATCGGTCCTCTGGCCGACAGCGTTCACTGGGACTGGTATGGTGGTCTGCCGCCCTACGCCGTCACGCCATTGGCCGGTATCAAGGCCGCGCTGGGGCCTGATGTGGCCGTTACCTATGCCGCCGACAACAGCGAGGGCAAGGCGGTGGCCGCCGCGAAAAGCGCCGATGCCGTCATTGTCGTCGTCGGCAATGACCCGACCTGCGGCCCGAACATGGCGACCGACTGGAACGACGCCGGCACCAACCCCTGCGCCGATCCGGGCGATGGCCGCGAAGGCCGCGACCGAGAAACCCTGGCCCTGGCACAGGAAGAACTGGTGAAAGCCGTTTACGCGGCCAATCCGAAGACGGTGATGGTGCTGATCTCCAGCTTCCCCTACACCATCAACTGGTCGCAGGCTCATGTGCCGGCCATCCTGCACATGGCGCATTCGTCACAGGATGAAGGTACGGCGCTGGCGCAGGTCATCTTCGGCGCGTACAATCCCGGCGGCCATCTGGTGACCACCTGGCCGACCTCCATGGATCAGTTGCCGCCGATGATGGACTACGATATCCGCCACGGCCGCACCTATATGTATGCGAAAGACCAACCGCTTTATCCCTTCGGCCATGGCCTCAGCTACACCACCTTCCGCTATGCCAATTTGAAAACCAGCGCACCGCAGATCGCAAAGGATGGCGGGGTCACGGTCAGCGTCGATGTCAGTAATACCGGCCAGGTGGCGGGAGATACGGTCGTCCAGCTCTATATCGGTTATCCGGAATCGCAGGTCGAGCGCCCGATGAAGGCATTGGAAGGCTTCAAACGTATCCATCTCGCCGCCGGCGAGACGCGGACCGTGACGCTACCCTTGAAAGCCTCGCAACTGGCCTACTGGAACGTGGGCGCCAAAGCCTTTACCGTCGAGGCCGCACCGGTCAACCTCATGATCGGCGAATCCTCGGCCGATATCAAACTGAGCCAGATACTTTCGGTCCGGTAAGACTTGCCAAAGCCGACAGAATTTCGATAACTGCGGATCTGTTGTGATTTTGGAGACACGCATGAAACGACGGGGATTTATCGGCGCCGGGCTGGCCTTGGTGGCCACGGCCGTGTCGGCCTGCTCGAAAAAACCGGAAAAGGCCGAGGCTCCCGCGCCCGTCAAACCGAAGACCCCGCCCGCCCCGCCGCCGGAACCGGAAACCGTAAGCGTGCGCCTGACCACGACCAAGGGCGATATCGAAATCCTGCTGGAAGCGAACAAGGCGCCGCTGACCACGGCCAATTTCCTGCACTATCTCGACGCCGGCAAGATTGTCGGCGCCAATTTCTGGCGCGCCGCCCATTCCGGCCCCAGCGGCTTTATCCAGGCCAGCATCCAGGGGCCGACCTTCCCGCCGATCGCCCATGAATCGACAAAGCAGACCGGCCTTTCGCATACCAACGGCGCCATTTCGATGTCGCGCTTCGCCCCCGGTACAGCGACCGGCGACTTCATCCTCTGCGTCGGCGACAACACCTATATGGACGCCGGCCGCGAAGGCTCCGACGACAAGCTGGGCTATGCCGCCTTCGGTCATGTCACCAAGGGCATGGACGTGGTGAAAGCCATCCTCAAGGGCAAGATCGACAGCCATACGCGCGAAGGCGGCTGGGCCGGCCAGATGCTGGCCGCGCCAATCGAAATTACCGGCGCCCAGCGCATCGGCGAAACCTTTGCCGACAGTTCGGCTTCGGCCTAAACGAACAGAGGCGGAAGCGCGGCCTGGACCTTTTTCGGCAATCCACCGCGCACGAGGCGATAGGAGTCCAGAATACGGGCGCGCAGTTCGTCTTCCGGCGTGCCCCACGGCAATTGAATCCATGACCGGTGCAGATACTTGGCGCGTTCGGCGACGCCGGCCTCGATCAGCATTTCCGCCATCTCGATATCCGCCGTCTTGACCGCCACGGCGGGCGTGACCGAACCGATGGAGGCGAACATCTTGCCGCCCACCTTCCAGCAATCATGGCCGCCACCCCACGGATCGGAGACTTCGGCGCCGGGCAGGGCGGCGCAAAACTGATTGACGAATTCACGGCTCATGACAGCCAGGCTATCATACCCCCCGCCGGCGCGATACCGTTGCGTTTCGCCTTTCAGGCACATTTTCCGATTGACGGACCGCCATTAACCGGTGTTAAGAGGTTGTAAATCCGGCGATCGTAAAAGTTAAAATGTCATAAGTTGTGGAGACGCGTGCATGTCTTTGACTGAAAAACTGCTGATGCCGAAGAAGCTGATGATCGCCGGACTGGTGATGATCGCCACGCTGATCCTGTCCATCAGCCTGCAATATTATTTCGATATCCAGACGGTAAAGCTGGTCAAGACCGTGTTCTATTATCTGGTGCTCGATTATATCTGGGCGTCGATCCGCCGCGAATTTTTCCCGGACCGCTCCTGAAATAACGCTCCCTGATTCCCCGAACCCATAGGTGAATCCGGGGAAGTCATGGGGCGCCTTATGCCGCAATCGACAGGCTGGACGCAGACGCCGAGGCCTGCGACTGGAGACTGCCGGCGCTGTAAGCCTCGATCGCGCTTTGCAGCGCCTTGAGCAGACCGGCGAGATCCGTAGAGGAATCCATGCTGCTGAAAGCGCTGGAAGCGGAAGACGTCGAGTCCGTGCTCCCGGAAGGCGGGGGGGATCCCGGCGGCGGTCCGCCCATGCCTTCGGGACCGCCCATACCTCCGCCCTGCGGACGATTGGCGGCCATCGTCTCGTCGAAGGCTGATTTCTCGCTGGCCGTGACCGAGCCGTCACCATCCGTATCCATGGCCGAGAACATCTGGTCGGCGCGGGTGGTATCCGTGCTGCCGCTCCTGGAGGTGTCGAAAGCCTCCATTTCGGTTTTGCTGAGAACGCCGTCACCGTCACTGTCGATATCCGACAATTGCGGCGCGCCGCCCCGTCCATCGTCCGGACCGCTGTCGGGACCGTGTTGCCGCTGGGCATCGAGCAGGCTGCTCATCAACTGGTCCGACAGCGCGCTGAGCAGAGAACTCAGATCCTCGCTGACGCTGGTGGTGGACGACGCAGAGGAGGTGGTGATGGTTGAGGAAGACGCCGCCGCGCCGCTGCCGGAAGCCGATGATACGGCGGACGTCTGGGACGCCAACCTGGCCTGCATCTGCGACAATAACTGGCTGAGGGAGGCCCCTGCCGTGCTGCCTATCTGCATGTTGATCTCCTGAAAAAGCCGGCAAAAGAAATCCGGCAGGTTCACAGAGAAAAATATCCAAGTTAACAGGATATTATTTTAATCAATATTTCAAATATGCAACAGAAATACCGAATTTACGACTTAAAAATCATAGCAGTTCACTTCGATTATATCACAATGAACATACACGCAATCATAATTTACTGTAGGAAAAAACGTATCGGCAAGTTTTTCCCTGTCATAAGCCCCCCTTGCTTATCCGCGTACCGGCGGCTAATCTGAAAACGGCCCCAAATTGACCACAAAACCGCCCTACGCCTTCGCCCTGCTCTCCCCTTGCAATAGTGACATCGCCATGCGCCCTCTCCGCTTTCTCCTCCCCATTCTCATCGCCGGCGCAGGCCTCGGCACCACTGCCGGCGCGCAGGACTATGTGGGCGTCGGCTTGAGCCTGAACACCTTCTTCTCACCGTCCGGCCAGCCCTTCCGCGCGGCGGCCGGCCAGCCCTATCCGGTAGTGAAGTGGTTCGAGCAGGCCGACACCGACAAGGACGGCAAGATCAGCCGCGAAGAGTTCATCAGCGACGCCATTGCCTTTTTCAACACGCTGGACCAGAATCACGACGGCTATATCAACAGCCCTGAAAACAGCCGTTACGAAAATGATATCGCGCCGGAAATCCAGCGAACCGATCCGCGCATCCGGCAGCCGAAAAACTATGTCGCCCAATCCGATGATTCAGGCGCGGATGCGGACCCGACAGCCGGACGCTATCAGAAGCAGATCGTCGGCGCCTCGCAATACGGGCTGATCGATGAGCCGCAACCGATCCGCGCCGCCGACGCCAATCTCGATTTCCGCGTCAAGGCCGATGAATGGATCAACGCCTCGAACCAGCGCTTCACCATACTCGACCGCAATGAAGACGACTTCCTGACGCTGGACGAACTGCCGAAAACACCGGCTCAGATCGCCGGCGAAGCGCCGCCGCCGGACGGGAAGAAGACAAAGGACGGCAAGAAAAAAAGTTTCTTTGGAAACTGAATTTCGGGCAAAATCGTTCGCATTATGACGTTCGTATAGTAAAAACCATCCCCTAATTGCCTGCGCAGGGACGTTTTATCTCGCCTTGCCTGCGATTTCGTGCTAGGTGGCGCGCTTTATTTTATATGAGGCAGCGTCGGCGTGTCTAAACAAGTGCGTAGTTTGGGGTTATTCGGTTTGGGCGCGTTCGGCCGCCTGATTGTCAAGCATCTGTCGCCCTATTTCGACATCTATGCCTGCGACCCCAGCCCGGATGCGCGCGGATTCGCCAGACGCCACAATGTCACCCTGACCGATCTGCCGACTGCGGCGGCCTGCGACATCGTGGTGCTCGCCACGCCGATCCGCACGCTCCAGGCCCTGGCCCAGGCTGTCGCGCCCTACGTCAAACCCTACGCCCTGGTGATCGACGTCGGTTCGGTCAAGATCAAGCCGTCGAAGTGGCTGGTCGATGCCCTGCCGCCGACGGTTTCGATCCTCTGCACTCACCCGCTTTTCGGGCCGCAATCGGCGCGCAAGGGCATCCATGACCTGGAAATCGTCCTCTGCCCGGTACGTGTGCGTCATATGAATACCCTGATGCGCTTCTTCGGTCAGACACTCGACCTGAAGGTATCCGTCGCCACGCCTGAGCAGCACGACAAGGCGCTGGCCGCCGTCCAGGGCCTGACCCACCTGATCGCCAAGGTGCTGAGCGGCCTTGAGCCTTTGCCGACCGTCCATACCACGCGCTCCTACGACCTGATGATGCAGGGCGTGAGTCTGGTTTCGGGCGATTCCGACGAACTGTTCCTCTCCATCGAGCGCGACAATCCGTTTGCCGCCGAGATCCGCAAACGCTTCTTCCATGAGATCGACGCCCTGCGCAACCGCCTTGAAGCGCACGACAGCGGCAAATAATCCGAACATTTGGGATTTTACCGGAAACGACGCTGTGCTAGGCTTTTGAAAGTCCCTTTCAGGAGCCGAAATGACACGCGCCCCGATGAAACGTCTCCGGACCGTCATGATCGGCCTGCTTATATTGCTGATCCCCGGTGGCGCCTTCGCCCAGCCACAAACCCAGGAACAGATCCAGGAGCGGCTGGTCGATCTGGCCCGCAAAGCGACACAGGAAGCCAACAGCGCGACGGGGAAGTTCAACGTCGGCGATACGGCCGGCGGCTGCAGCGACCTGCGCGCCGCCGCCGCCGATACCGCCGGCAGCCTCGATCTGGTCCAGCCGCTTTCCGGACTGATCGGCCAGGATACCGCGCTGCTTGAAGGCACGCGCAACCGGATGCTTCAGGACGTGCTCAACATGTCAGCCGCCCTGACCTCGCAAAAACAGGATATGGACGCGCAGATCGCTGCCCGGTGCGACTAGAGCGTTTTCCGATCTGATTGCATCAGATCGGCGCTCTAATTTCTTGTTTTGACGCACTTTCCGAAAAGTGCTCTAGGCCTCTCCCGCATTTTCGGTTCCCATTTTTTCCGACAAAGCCAGCGCCACATCCTCCAGCGACCGCTCCGGCTTGACTGGCGCTTCGGGCTTGCGGATGCCGAACATCTTGCGGAAGACATCGCGGCGCTCATGCACGCTGGCCAGGACCAGCCCCATCGGCACACCCAGGTCGATCAGGGTGTTTTCCGCCAGTTGCAGCGAGGCCTCGATGGTTTCCGGCACGGCGTCCGTGGCGCCCATCTCGTACAGGCGCTGGGCATGGGAGGCGTCACGCGCGCGGGCGATAATATGGACATCGGCGCGCATGGCCCTGACCGCCTTGACCACCTGATCGGTGAAGAGCGGATTGGACGCCGTGACCACCACGGCGCGGGCGCGCTCTATATCCAGACTGTGCAAAAATTCCGCCGCCGAGGCGTCGCCATACCAGGCCTCTATGTTCTGGGCGCGGGCGCGCTGGGTGACCTGCGGATTGATATCGACCACCATGTATTCGATATTGTGAAGCTTCAGCATTTCGGTGACCAGTTCGCCGACCCGGCCGAAACCGACGACAATGACCTTGGCCGCCTCGCTGACCACTTCCGGCATGACGGCGGTAGGGGCCGTGGCGTTTTTCGCCAGCGACTTCGACAAACGGCCGGCGCCGGCGGCGAGGAAGGGAATGGAGAACAAAGAGATGATCGCGGCGAGGATGACCGCCTGGCCGACCTCGGCGCTCAGGACCTTGTGGCCGATGGCCTGGTCGATGATGACGAAGGCGAATTCACCCGCCGGTCCCAGCACCGCCGCCGTTTCGATGGCGCTGCGGTTATTGAGGCCGAACAGGCGCGCCACCGGATAGATGACGGCGGCCTTGACGGCGATCAGGGCGGCGGCCAGACCCAGGACGAGCAGCGGCTGGCTGATCACGGCGGCGATTTCCAGGCGCGCCCCGACCGTGACGAAGAACAGGCCCAGCAGCAGGCCCTTGAACGGCTCGACCATGTTCTCGATTTCGCGGCGGTATTCGGTTTCGGCCAGCAGCACGCCGGCAACGAAGGCGCCCAGCCCCATGCTCAGGCCGGCCATCACCGATATCTGGCCGGCGACGAGCACGCATAGCAGGCAGGCGGCCATGAACAGTTCGCGCGAGCGCGAGAAGGCGACCGTATTAAAGAGAGGACGCAGCAGCCAGCGGCCGAGTATCACCAATATGCCGATGCCGAACAGGGCCGGGATCAGGGCCAGCAGGCCGGAAAGGCCATTATTGCTTCCGGTAGCGCCCGCGGCCCCGCCGGCCAGCATGATCACGGTGATCATGATCGGCGCGACGGCGATATCCTGTGCCAGCAGGACGGCAAAAACGCTACGTCCGGAGGCCGTCTTGAGCGCCTTGCGGTCGGCCAGGACGGGAATGACCACGGCGGTGGAGGACAGGGCGATGGCCATGCCGAGCGCGATCGAGGCGACGACGCTCTGGCCCAGCAGCAGGAACAGGCCGGTCAGGGCCAGCGAACACAGGATCACTTGCAGCGCGCCGAGGCCGAAGACCATGCGCCGCATCGATTTCAGACGCTCGAAGGTCAGTTCCAGACCGATTGAGAACAGCAGGAAGACGACGCCCAGTTCAGCAAGCTGGTGGACGGTGTGCGAACGCATGACGCTGAACGCGTCAAAGACCGGCCAGGCACTCGCCAGCCGTCCCATGACATCGGGACCGAACAGGACGCCGATCAGGAGAAATCCGAGAACGCTGGATACCTTGTAGCGTTGGAAGATGGGAACGACGACCGCGGAAGCCAGCAAAAAAACGATAATGAAAATGTAATAGCCCTGCGCCTCCGTATTCAGAACCGGCGCCAGGGTTTCTTTCGCAATCGTGGACATGTGACTCGCTGCGGATGCGTTCATCTTCGGCTACCTATCCTCATTTGGGGTGTCTGGCTTAACTATAAGGGGATGACGCGCCAAAATGTAACCCCCCACAGGCACGTTTTCGTAAAACATGATGAAAATTCATGTTTGCAAGCTTCATAAAAACGTTAAGGTGGAGATAGTATCTTTTTTAATCAACGAGAGCCGACGGGTCCCCGACCACCGGCTCAAGGGGTGCCTTCATGAAATTGCTGAAAATTCTTGCCTGTTCCACGGCCCTGGGCGGGCTTGCCGTCTCCGTGGCGCCGGCCCATGCCGCCGAGTGCTTCGATGCCTGGTGTCACATGCAGAGCCTGGAAAGTGTGGACGCCATAATGGCCGCCGATACGTCTTCCGGCAGCAATGACGCCGCGCCGGATACCGTGGCGAAGACATACGGCACCTGGGGCATCGACATTGCGGGCATGGATACCTCGGTCAAGCCGGGCGACAGCTTCTTCGATTATGTCAACGGCACGGCGGTGAAGGAAATGGTCATTCCGGCCGATCGCACCTCCTATGGCAGCTTCCTGCAACTGCGCGAACTGTCGGAAAACCGCATGAAGGTGCTGGTCACCGGCCTGGCCGCGCAGACCGGCCTCACCGGCGACGATGCGAAGATCGCCAATCTCTATAACGCCATGATGGACGAGGCGGCGATCCAGAAACTGGATGTCGCGCCGCTGGCCCCCAGCCTGGCCGCCATCCGCAACATAAAGACCAAGGCGCAAATGGCCGCCCATATGGGCCGGACCAGCGGCGAATTCGGCTCCAGCTTCTTCGCGGCCTTTGTCGATGGCGACGCCAAGAACCCGAACATCAATGTGCTCTATATCGGCCAGTCGGGCCTGGGCCTGCCGGACCGCGATTACTACCTTCAGGACAGCTTCGCCGAAAAGAAAGCGAAGTACGAAGCCTATGTCACGAAAATGCTGATCATGGTCGGCTATCCGAACGCGGCCCAATCCGCGAAGGATATCGTGGCGATGGAAACCAGGATCGCCGAGGTGAGCTGGACCCGTATCGACCGCCGCGACGACACCAAGACCTATAACCCGATGACCCGCGCCGAACTGGCGAAGTTCGCGCCGGATTTCGACTGGGCCGACTGGTTCAGGGCCGCTGGGACGGACAAGGCCAGCAAGGTGATCGTCAGCGAAAACACCGCCTTCCCGAAGATCGCGCAGATTTATGCCAATACCCCGCTGGAAACCCTGAAAGCCTGGGAAACCTTCCGCACGGTCGATCAGGCGGCACCCTATCTTTCCGAGCGCTTCGCCACCGCTCAGTGGGAATTCCGCTCGCGTGACCTTTCCGGCGCACAGGCCCAGCGCGAACGCTGGAAGCGCGCCATCAGCGTCACCGACGGCGCGCTCGGCGAAGCCATCGGCCGCGCCTATGTGGCGCAATATTTCCCCGCCGACTCCAAGACCAAGATGGAAGGCCTCGTCGCCGACCTGCGCGCCGCGCTCAAGATCCGCATCGAGAACCTGACCTGGATGAGCGCCCCCACCAAGGAAAAGGCGCTGGAAAAGCTCTCCAGGTTCGGCGTCAAGATCGCCTATCCGGACAAGTGGCGCGATTATTCCGCCCTCGATATCAGGCCGGGCGATCTTTACGGCAATGTCGAGCGCTCGTCGGCCTTTGAATGGGCCTATGAAGTCGCCAAGATCGACAAGCCGGTCGATCCGCTCGAATGGGGCATGACGCCGCAGACGGTCAACGCCTACTATTCGCCGACCCGCAACGAGATTGTTTTCCCGGCCGCCATCCTGCAACCGCCCTTCTTCGATCCGAAGGCCGACATGGCGGTCAATTATGGCGGTATTGGCGGCGTGATCGGTCATGAAATCACCCACGGTTTCGACGATCAGGGCCGCAATTATGACGGGGAGGGCTTCCTCAAGAGCTGGTGGACCGACGAGGATTCGGCCAAGTTCGAGGCGGAGGCCAAGAAATACGGCGCGCAATATGACGCCTTTGAACCCCTGCCGGGCGTCCATATCCAGGGCGGCCTGACCATGGGCGAGAACATCGCCGATCTCGGCGGCAATCTGCTCGGCCTTGATGCCTACCGCATATCGCTGCATGGCGCCGACTCGCCCGTGCTCGATGGCTTCACCGGCGATCAGCGCGTCTTCATGGGCTTCGCGCAGGTCTGGCGCTCGAAATACCGCGATGATGCCGTCAGGCAGCAGGTCGCCACCGATCCGCACTCGCCGGCGGTTTTCCGTGTCATCGGGCCGGTGCGCAATATCGACGACTGGTATAAGGCCTTCAATGTTCAGCCGGGCGAAAAGTACTACCTGGCGCCCGAAGATCGCGTCCGTATCTGGTAACCAGGGTGCTAGGCACCCTGGACCCGGAATCGTGACAGCGTTTGCTGTAACGCCGGTGCGGTTCTCACGAAAGCCCGTCTCTCAGGAGGCGGGCTTTCCCTGTTATACCGCCCCATCCTCAATGGGGAGGGGACCGCACGAACGAGCATAGCGAGTGAGATGTAGTGGTAGGGGGTCTTGCTTATCTTCGCTGCGAATACATTAAGTAAGATACCCCACCACCAACGCGCTGAAGCGTGTCGGTCCCCCACTCCGAACAAGTCGGGGAGGTGAAGAAGAGAGTATCTAATTCCGCAGTTTTCCCTGCTCGCAAATCTTCAGAACTACCCAAGCAATCAAGCCAATAAGTATAAGTGGCACTCCTATCCAGAAGCCGAGCAATATCAAAGGCAATAGCCCCAACATGGCTACACCTTCGACGCCCATTTCGCCCCCTCCGGCAAGCCCATAAAACGCTAGGGGTATGCCAAAGCCAAAAGCAAATATGGCCAACCCCCAAAAGAACAGGCGTCGTGCGTAGACTATGTTCGTGACCATAATATTCTCTTTAAGTAGATTACCGGCACGCCGCGCGGGTCAGCCATTCGATTTCATCTGACAGTTTCTGCGGCGGAACGGCGATCAGGCGTTCTTCCAGCCCGATACTGATAATGCCATGCACGGCGGCAAAGAGTGTGCGGGCGCGGACGGTCAGGGCCACGGTATCCAGGTCCGGCATGATGACATGCAGCGGTTCGGCGATATGGCGGAACAGGCGCAACTGATCCTGCGCCGCCCAGTCCGGCAGGGGATTATCCAGACGCAGTTCGAAGATCATCCGCCACAGGGGCAGGTTTTCGCGGGCGAATGTCAGGTAGGTCTGCGCCACCATGACCAGCCGGTCGATGGCCTCGGCGCGGGTGGAAACCGGCAGGTGCGCCGTGGCCGCCTGCGCCGCCTCCCCCAGACGCGCCAGGGTGCGCGAACTGACCAGCAGCAGCAGGGCGTCGATATCCTGCACGATATTATAAAGCCCGCCCAGCGCCACGCCGATATCGGCGGCGAGATCGCGCGCCTTCAGGCTGTGCATCCCTGAGTCGCAGATGCGCTTTTCCGCCGCCGCGATCAGGGCTTCGAGCTGCGCCTGGCGGCGGTCGGCAGTGGCGGAGGATACGGCTTTGGCGGACATGGGGGAGCCTGTCTCGAAATTATTTTGAACAAAGTTCATTTTTATATTGAACAACGTTCAAGTTTGCGTTAGACAACAATTGTGAACGACGTTCATATCATGGTTCGCCCCCGTGAGAAAGCGTTGTTTCACACCTCTGGGGCCAGGTGTCAAAACCTGGAATGAGGGGGGACTTTGAGTGAAGCGTACCGGACGGCGGCGGGATAGCGCCGCCGTCCGGCTGCCTCGCCGGTGGGGTTCGCCGGCATCATCCGAGGGCCGAGACATGAAACGCCTGATGTTCGCCGTCATTGCCGCCACCTTGCTCACCATCGCCCTGTGGGTGGCTTTTCAGGCGGCCAGTCCGAATATGCGCCGCTTCGCCTATGCCGACCGCGACTGGAACCATGATCTGGCCCTGATGGGTAATGATCTGCCGGTCCTGCTCAAATATCATCCGACCGACGGCGCCAGCCATGCCGGTCAGGTGCGGACGTCTCTGGCCCTGACGAGCGTACAGCCATAATCAAGCAAAAAGCCCGCCTCCTGAGAGACGGGCTTTTGTGAGAACCGCAGGCCTTACAACACGCGCCGTCACGATTCCGGGTTGAGGGCGCCTCGCACCCTCACCAGATTTTCACGCGGTCGGCGGGCTTGACGTAGTAGGCCTGGCCCGGCTGGACATTGAAGGCCTTGTACCAGGCATCGACGTTACGTACGGCGCCGATGGCGCGGAACTTATCCGGCGAATGCGGATCGGACGCCACGATAAACTTCAGGAAGTCCGGCTGGTATTTGCTTTGCCAGACCTGCGCGAAGCCGAGGAAAACGCGCTGGTCGCCGGTATAGCCGTCGATGACCGGCGCCGGCTTGCCGTTAAGCGAGATATGATAGGCGTCGAGGCCGAGCAGGACGCCGCCGAGATCGGCGATGTTTTCACCCATGGTCAGGCCGCCCTGGATATGGACGCCCGGCACGGGTTCATAAGCGTCGTATTGCGCGCCCAGCGCCTTGGTCTGGGCCTCGAACTTGGCGGCGTCTTCCGGCGTCCACCATTCGACCAGCGCACCGGTCGAATCGTAGTGGCGGCCCTGATCGTCGAAACCGTGGGTGATTTCGTGACCGATGACCGCGCCGATGGCGCCGTAATTGACCGCCATGTCCGCCTTCGGATCGAAGAAGGGGGGTTGCAGGATGGCCGCCGGGAAGACGATCTCGTTCTTGGTCGGCGAATAGTAGGCATTGACGGTTTGCGGCGTCATTTCCCAGTCTTCCGGGTCGATCGGCTGGTCGATATGCGACACCTGATAGGCCCATTCAAACGCCGAGGCGCGTTCGATATTGCCGTAAAGGTCGTCGGCCTTGATATCGAGGGCGGAATAGTCGCGCCACTTGTTGGGATAACCGATCTTGACGCCGAAGGTGGACAGCTTTTCCAGCGCCTTTTCCTTAGTGGGCGCGCTCATCCAGGTCAGGTTCTCGATGCGGATCTTCATGGCCGACAGCAGGTCATGAACCAGGCCTTCCATCTTGGCCTTGGAGTCCGGCGGGAAGTAGTCGCGGACATAGGCACGGCCGAGCGCCTCGCCCATATTGTCATCCGTGGTGCCGACGGCGCGCTTCCATAAGGGTCTTTGTTCGGCGATGCCGTACATTTCCTTCGAGCGGAACTCGAAACGGCGGGCATAGAAGCGGTCCGACAGGTAGGCCGAGGCCTGATCGAGCGCCCGGAAGGTTTCCCACGCCTTGAGGGTTTCCAGCGGTGCATCGGCGTAGATCTGGGCGATCTTCGGGATGGCGGTATTTTGCGCCACGATCACCTTCTGCGCCTGCGAGACATGGGCGCTGGCGAAGAAATTATCCCAGTTGAAGCCGGGCGCATAGGTATTCAGTTCCTTCAGCGCCATCGGATTATAGGTCTTGGTGTCGTCGCGGCTCTCGATCTTGGTCCAGCTCACCTCAGCGATCCGCGTTTCCAGCGCCACGATATCCTTCGCCGCCTGTTCGGCGCCCGGATAATCGGCCATGGTCAGCAGGTCCCTGATATAGACCTCATAGGCGGCTTTCTTGTCGGCATAGGTATCGGTCAGGTAATAGTCGCGGTCCGGCAGGCCAAGCCCGCCCTGCGACATCTGGAGCGCGCGGTAGCCCGGCTTCTTGGCGTCGTCATAAACGAAAATATCGAAAAAGGCCGCGCCGAAGGTTTCCGCCGTCGCGCCCATGAAACCGGCCATGTCGTCCTTATTCCGGATGGCGGCGATCCTGGCCAGTTCCGCTTGCGCCGGCTTGAGATCGAGCTGATTCTTCAGGTCGACATTCATGGCGCTGCGGTAAAGGTCGGCGATTTTCAGGTCTTCGCCGGTCAGGTCAGTGCGGACAGCCAGGCCGGTGACCAGGGCCTTCAGGCGCAGTTCGGAGAGGTCATAAAGCGCGTTGAAGCTGCCATAGCCGGGCTGGTCGCCGGGAATGACCATGTTCTTCAGCGCCGTGCCGTTGGCATAGTCGAAAAAGTCGTCGCCCGGCTTGATGGTTTTGTCCATGCCAGCTGTATCGAAGCCCCATGTGCCGTAGGTCTTGGCGACGGTGCTTTCTGCCGGCGCTGTGGCTGCCGGGGCTTCGGCGAAGGCGGGCGCGGCAACCATAGGGGCAGTCAACAGGACGGCGGCAATGGCAATGGAAGAAATGGAACGCATGTGGCTCTCTCCGGCAATGGAGCGGCCCCATGATCAGCGCGCCCCCCAAAATCAGCTCCGCACATTGATACAGTTTAACACCTGTGTCTCATGAACATTTGGTAATCTTGTTGCGAAAGTTACGGCCGCCTTTATTTTGACAGCCCCGTCACTTTTCCGCGCATCGGACAAAAAAAAAGCCCGCCTAGGGGGGATAAGACCCGGCGAGCTTTTTTATTCTATAATTTTAAAGAGCGTTTCCTCCCCGAAACGCCGGAACTGACTTCTCTCTTCGGGAAAAGTTCCGTTCTCTTGGGGTGGAGAGAACATTTTTTTACCAGGACTGTCAACCGGTTTTGTCACATTACGTCAAAATTATTTCGATAATGTGGCGCACCCTTCTGCATCGCTATGGAAACAGTGTCGGATTGACAGGATCGTCAATGTTCGGAACTCAGGATTCCACTATGGATTTCAAATGCTTGATGGCTTCCGCGCGCGGCAGGGTAACCTGTCCGGGGCGGCCCTCGCGCCAGGCCTTATTGTCACTTATTTGCATCGCCAGATCACGGCCGAGATCGAGATCCTTGATTGTGACTTGACCGGATTTCAACTCGTCTTCGCCAATCATGACCGCCGCCGGACTGAATCGGCGATCGGCATATTTCATCTGCGCCTTCATGCCGGAGCGGCCGAGATAGACCTCGGCGGGCAGGCCAGCGGCGCGCAGCTCGGCGGCCAGTCTGAAATATTCGCCCATGTCAGATTCGGAGAAGGCAATGATGACGATTGGCCCACGCGCGCCGGCTTTTTTGCCGGCATCGATCAGTGACAGGGCGGCGGCCAGACGCGACACGCCGAAGGAGAAACCGGTGGCCGGCGTCTGCTGGCCGGTGAAGCGCGCCACAAGATCGTCATAGCGCCCGCCGCCGCCGACACTGCCCATCTGGACCAAGTTGCCCTTCTCGTCGCGGGTTTGCAGCAGCAGTTCGGCTTCGAAGACCGGGCCGGTATAGTATTCCAGGCCGCGCACGACGCCCGGATCGAAGATGGCGGCCGCCTCCGAAACGCCCATGGCCGAGATGGCCGCGTTGATGCGCGCCAGATCTTCGAGGCCCGCCTGTCCCTCGGCCGAATGGGCGAGCACCGCCGCCAGCTTTTCCAGCACGCCCGAACGGGTATCGGCCCCGCCAGCCGAAACGAAATCGAGCACCGGCTGAATGGCGGCGTCCGGCAGTTGCGCCCCTTTGGTAAAGTCGCCGCTGTCGTCCTTGCGGCCCTTACCGAGCAACAGGGCCACGCCTTCCAGGCCGAAACGATCGAGCTTGTCAATGGCGCGCAGCACCCCCAGTTGCTGGCCGGAATCGGTGACGCCGAGGCTCAGCAGCAGGCCATTGAGCAGCTTGCGGTTATTGATGCGGATGCGCGCCGGCACATCGAGCGCCTTGTAGCCGGCGACGGCCAGCGCGATCATTTCGGCGTCGGCTTCCGGGCGGTCGGACCCGACGATATCGGCATCGCACTGCATGAATTCGCGCAGGCGGCCGGGGCCGGGCTTTTCATTGCGCCAGACAGGACCGAAGGCATAACGGCGGAATGGCTTGGGCAGGGTTTCCCAGTTCTGCGCCACGAAACGGGCCAGCGGCGCGGTCAGGTCATAGCGCAGGGCCATCCACTGATCGTCATCGTCCTGTTGCGCGAAGACGCCGACATTGGGCCGGTCCGAATCCGGCAGGAACTTGCCGAGCGCGTCGGCATATTCAAACGCCGGAGTTTGCAGGGCCTCGAAGCCGAAATCCTCATACACCTTCGAGACGGTTTCGATCAGCCGGCGCTCGATGGCGATCTGGCCGCTGCGCTTGTCGATAAAACCGCGCGGGCTGCGCGCTTCCGGGCGGAAAACCGCGGCGGTGTTTTCAGTGTCTTTTTCGGTGCTCTGGGTCATGCGGGCGAATTAAAGCATCCCGCCGCCAGTGACAAGCCGAAACGCAAAACCCCTTTCGCGTACAAGGGGAAATAAGGGCGCCACGGTATTTTGACACTTAAGTCAAAAAATTACGGTTAACCCCTTCAAAATGCGGTAAAACGGCGTTATAAATGAGGCTCCCTTAAGGAGGGCAAAACAATGAGTAAGTCGCATACAGCCGAAAACTTTTCGCGTTTTGTCGTGGCCATGGTTGTGGTCGTCGCCCTTATCGGCGCCATCGTCTGGGCCTTCTCGACGTTCGACTCGATAGGTTGTGCCGCCGGCGTCCCGTGCCACAAGGGCGCTCAGCCCACGCACGTCAGTTACTGACGAAGCTCCAGGCTTCGCCATCCGTCATTTGCAGGGCGTAATATCCGGTTTGTTCCGTGCGAATGAACCACAGAGGGGTTATGCTCCGAACACACGGCCATGAACGCCGCTCCGCACCCCATCGGAGCGGCGCCAGTGGTGTTTTTGCGTGGTAAATGTTGTGACGGCGTTAACGCTTTCTTGGCCGCCGCCTTGCATAGTGCCGGGCAGTTGTGTCACTTCCGGAGCGCGCCGTGAACCGTCCTCTTGTTATCGCCTGTATGGCCGGGCTGATAGTAGCATCCGGCGCACCGGCTTTCGCTGGGCCTGATGCCACCACGCCCGCCTCCAGCCCCATTTCCCAGGAACCCTTTTTCGCCGGACTGGTTAGCGAGGCCGGACGTTTGAAGGCGGAAACCGAGGCCTTCAGGCCGACGCCGGCCCTGGTGTCGCAGCCCGGTTTCCAGACCTATGCGCAGGCCATCCGCGCGCTCTCGGCCGGTGACCTGCAAGGACACAAGACCTTGAAGGCGCGGGGCACCGACAACGACCTGAAATGTATCCTGACCGGCCTGTCACGCGACCTGCCGATCAAGCTCGACGCCATTCAGGCGGCGAAGACCGATGCCGACATGCAAACCGCCCTGACCCATATGGCTGATCTTCTGAGCGACAATATCGATGTCATCGTCACCCCCGCCACCGCCGATTCCGGGCTGGACTGCACGCTCGAATTCGGACCGGATGCCTGATGCGCCGCATCGTGCCCCTGACCCTTGTGGCGTTTCTCGTGCTTTCAGCCTGCGACAAGCCGAAGCCCGCCGCGCCCCCTGCCGCGCAAGCCCCGGCCATGCCCGCCGGCCAGACCGCCTTTCTGGCCCTGCCGCGTACCGGCGAGGCGGCCGATAATTTCTGCGGACAATTCAAGACCTTCGACCGGTTCGACGGCTGGCGCGGCAAGGTGCGCGACCTGCGGATATCGACGCTCGACGGCACCGCCGATCTGGAGATCGATATCGGCCAGGATAGCGAAGGACTGGGCATCCGGCTGGAGGCGATCGTGCCGAAGGGCGATCCGGTCTATCCGGCGTTACTGAAGCTGGGCCTGGGACAGGCGATCGTCGTTTCCGGGCAATTCACCCATGCCAATAACGACTCCGACTGCCTCTATTATCGGGGTCCATTCGGCGTGCATCTGACCGGACTGCACCTCTAGCCACCCCGGATGACCTTCACCACCGCGTCCGTCTTGAGCAGTTGCGGCAGGACGACAGGTGCGGCGTTATTCGGGCCGTAATAGACATAGAGCGGCACGCCGGAACGGTCGAACAAGGTCAGATAACGGGCAATGGCAGGGTCCTGATTGGTCCAGTCGCCGACCATATAGACCGTGCCGGTTTCGCTGACCGCCTGCCCGAAAGCCTTCGTGGTCAGCACCAGCCGTTCATTGACCTTGCAGGTGACACACCAGGCGGCGGTCAGGTCGACAAAGACGGGTTTACCCTCGGCGCGCAGGGCGGCAAGCGCCTCAACACTAAAGTTCTTGTGCGGCAACAGGCCGGACGGCAGGGACTGGATTTTTTCGCTACGCGGCAGGGAGGCCGCCAATCCGCACAGGATCAATCCGCCGATCAACACCACCGGTTTGATGAATTTCGGCAGACGAACCTTCATTACCGCCAGAACAACCAGCGCCAGCGCGAAAACGAGCAGGATGACGCCGCCCGCCTGAACCTGCTGCGCGAAGACCCAGACCAGCCACAGACAGGCGGCATACATCAGCAGCGACAGGGCGTGTTTCAGCCGATCCATCCATTTGCCGGGTTTCGGCAGGACGCGGGCGAAGGCGGGCACCTGCGTGATCAGGAAGGTCAGGACGACGAACGGCAGGGCGAAACCGATACCAAGCGAAACGAAAATGGCGAAGGCGATACCCCCTCCCTGCGCCAGCGCCACGCCGATGGCGGTGGCCATGAAGGGGGCGGTGCAAGGGGCGGCGACCACAACGGCCAGCACACCGGTCAGGAGCGCGCCGAGGCGCGGACGGTTCGCGGAAACCTGAAGGCCGCCGACCGCCTGTAATGAAGACCCGATCTCGAACACGCCGGACATATTCAGCGCCACCAGCAGCATGATCAGGCTTAGAGACGCGGTGACGTAAGGGGACTGCAACTGGAAGCCCCAGCCGATCGACTGACCGAAAAGCCGCGCCGCCGTCAGGATCAGGGCCAGCGCCACGAAGGTGATAATGGCGCCGGCGCCATAAGACAGCGCTTCCTGTCGCGCCAGCCGCCTGTCATGACCGGCACGCGCCAGGCTGAGCAATTTCATGGACAGGACGGGGAAGACGCACGGCATCAGATTGAGGATCAGGCCGCCGATAAAAGCCCCGATGATGGCGATCAGGATACCGGACACGGAGGTGTCGGTTCGGGCCTGCGCCGCACCGAGGCCATGAACAGCCGGATCGAGCGGGGCATGGGTCAGGCTGATGGCGTAGGCGGTCCCGTCGGCCAGTTTCAGCACGCCAGACAGTTCGCCCGCCGGCAGGGCCGTGCCCGCCGCTTTGGTGCGCAGGGTGAAGCCATTCGCGCCCATGTCGAGCGTTTGCGGGGCGGAGGCGCTGGTGATACCGGCCTGTCCGGGGAAGAAATAAGCGCCCTGCGCGTTCGCATCCGCCAGCGGAAAGCCCAGTTCGACCTCACCATTGCGCAGGTTTATGGTGGCGGTGCGGCCCTGGACCGGCAGCGCCCTCTTCGCCTTTTCGACGATGCCGGCATCCGGTCCGGGTTTCGCCGGGCCGACCTTAAGATCAAGGCCGATATCGAGGCTTTCCGGAATGCAGACATCGGCGCAGACCAGGAAATCGACATGCGCCTTGATGGGGAGCGTATCGCCGGCTTTCAGGCTGGAACCATTGCGCGCCGGAATCAGCAGGACGGTCCGGCCGGTGAAACCATAGCTCATCAGGCTAAAAGCTGGCAGGGTTTCCGGCGCCGGGAACTGCGCGTCGGAAACAGTCAGTCCGTCCGGCAGGTTCCATTTGAACTGCGGCGGCAGGCCGGTATCGCCGGGATTGATCCAGTAGGTATGCCAGCCGGGGGCCGGCGTATAATCGAGCGCCAGGGTGATGTCGCCATCCGGTGCGACGGTGGCGGAGTCCGCGATCAGGCGGGCGGTGATATGGGGGGATTTGCCCGCGACGGCCCCATTTTGGGCATTGGCCGGCAAAGCAAAAGCAAGCACGAAGAGACAGGCAATAAATCGCAGAAATTCAGACACGCGCCACCCGATGGAATTGGTTTTGCCTATCTATACGTCGCGGACCGCATTTTGGTGACAGAAAATTTTCGGGATAGTTTGTGCTCGATTAAAAAAGCAACCCCACCCACATCTCACCGCTGCGCGGTTCGTGCGGTCCCCCTCCCCACCAGAGATGGGGAGGTACAGGAATGTATCAGGGTTCGATAGCCGTTGCGCAGTCGCGTCCGCCGTTCATCCGCGTGACCCAGACCGGTTCAACATAGCGGTCGCCATCGCGGAAACCGGGCGCGCAGCCTTCGGGTTTGCCGGCGCCGTTCCGGCCCTTGCCGGTCATATCGAGCGACACGGCCACCGATTGCGAGGTGCCGCCGCGACGGCCCCAGCCACGGCCATATCCATAGCCATCATAGCCATAGGGATCGCCATAGCCGTATCCATAGCGGGGATTATTGCCGTAGTCGGTCTGGCTGACCGCGATGCCCAATGTGCCGGTTTCACCCAGCGGGATCAGGGAAGAAACATAGGCGCTGCGATAACCGCCCGTGCCGACGGTGACACTGGCCTCGCCATGCACCTGACGCTGGCCGCCAACGCCCTGGCCTTCAGCCTCATCGGCGGGCCACAAAGCGTCATCCCGGTCGCCACGGCTGATGGCCGGGGAACGGGCGGTCCAGGCCGCGACCTGTTCCTCTGTGGTCAGGGGCCGCGATGCCTGCGCCGCCTTTGCCTGAATATCCGCTTTCGCCTGCGCCTGCTCGGCTTCGGTCGGCAAGGACGCCGGGCGCGAAGCGGCGACCACGACCTCATCGTCGGCGGCCATAGCGAAGGGTGCGGCCAATGAACCAGCCGCCAGCGCGAGGGCAAAAACAATACGGGACGCAACCATGGGCGAATCCTCCAGCCGGATCATACTGGACCCAGCCTGCAACCAAATTATGGCCTTAATATATCACCCGTGTCTCTACATATCCAGATCGAGCTTGCGCGCCAGCGACAGGATTTCGTTGCGCAGCGAACCGTTGGAACTGGACATCAGCTTGGTGATCGCCTTGCTGGCGGCCTCGCGGTCGCATGACAGGATCATGCGCTTGACCTGCCCCAGGCCGGCGGGCGGCATGGAGAGCCGGTCGAAGCCCAGCGCAATCAGCACAAAGGCTTCCAGCGGACGACCGGCGATTTCCCCGCAGACCGACACCGGCGTGCCCGAGTCCTTCGCCGCTTTCTGGATCATCGACAGCGCGGCCAGGAAGGGCGGCGACAGCGGGTCATAGCGGTCCGACATTTTCGGATTGGTGCGGTCTGCGGCGAAAAGATACTGCATCAGGTCGTTGGTGCCGACCGAGGCGAAATCGACCAGCGGCAGCAGGGCGTCGAGGTGGAACAGCAGGGACGGGCACTCGATCATCGCCCCGACGCGCAGCAAGGCCGGCAGGACGCGCCCGCGACGCCTGGCCCAGGCGCATTCGATATCGACCATTTCACGCGCCTGGCGGAATTCGTCGATCGAGGCGACCATGGGGAACATGATGCGCAGTTCGCGGCCGCGCGCCGCGGTGATCAGGGCGCGCAACTGCATGCGCAGCAGCGCCGGGCGATCCAGTCCCATGCGGATGGCGCGCCAGCCGAGCGCCGGGTTTTCCTCGCGCTCCATCTCCATGTAGGGCAGGATCTTGTCACCGCCGAGATCGAGCGTGCGGAAGGTGACGGGCCGGTCACCGGCGCCATCCATGATACGTTCGTAAAGCTGGGTCTGACGCTTGAGGCGCGGCAGGTCGTCCGACACCATGAACTGGAACTCGGTGCGGAACAGGCCGATACCTTCCGCCCCCGTCTCGTTCATGATCTCGATATCGAATTCCAATCCGGCGTTCATCAGCAGGGTGATGCGCTGGCCGTCACGCGTGACCGCCTCGACATCCTTGATCTTGCTGAATTCGGCGCGCTGGGCGGCGCGGAGGTCTATGCGTGTCGTGGCCGCTTCCAGGATATCCGGACGCGGACGCAGGTAAGCCTCACCGGTTTCGCCGTCGACGATGACGATATCACCCTGGCTCACCTTATCGCGCAGGCCTTGCAGACGGCCGACGCAGGGAATTTGCAGGGCGCGCGCCACGATGGCGGCGTGGTTGGAGGCCGAGCCTTCTTCGAGCAGGATGCCCCTCAGTTTGGCGCGGTCATATTCGAGCAGGTCAGCCGGGCCGAGATCGCGGGCCACCAGAATGGAGTTATCGGGTATCTCGCGCGCCGTGGTGATCTTACCCGCCAGCACCCGCAGCAGGCGGTTGGCCAGGTCTTCGAGATCGTGCAAACGTTCACGCATATAGGCGTCGCGGGCGTTATTGAGCTTGGCGCGCTGTTCGTTACGCACGCGATCCACCGCCGCTTCCGCCGTCAGGCCGTTACGCACGGCCTCGGTCAGGTTTCGCACCCAGCTCGTCGAGTGGGCGAACATGCGATAGGTTTCCAGAACGTCGAAGGTCGGCCCGGCCAGACCGTGCGTGCCCTCGAACATCTGGTCGATCTGTTCGCGCAGGGTGGCGATGGCGTCGTTCAGGCGTACCTCTTCGGCCGCCGTGTCGTCACTCAGCAGGTGATCGGAGGTCACCGGCACCTCGTGCAGGATAACCGTGCCCAAGGAAATGCCGTCGGCGAAAATCGATCCTTTCAGGCGCTCCGGCTTTTGCGGCGCGAGTTCGATATCCTTCAGTTCTTCGAGGCCGACCAGCTCGCCCGCCGTCACGATCTCGGACAGCACCATGGCGATGATTTGCAGGTCCTCGACCTCTTCTTCCTCGTAACGCCGCGCCGCCATGTTCTGCACGACCAGCACGCCGATGGTGCGGCCGCCGCGCAGCAGGGGCACGCCGAGGAAAGACTTGTAGGGGTCTTCGCCGGTTTCCGGACGGTAGGAGAAGCTGGGGTGCGAGGTCGCATCCATCAGGTTCAGCGGCACCCCGGCGCGGGCGACCTCACCCACCAGGCCTTCGGAAAGCCGCATCCGCGTCTTGTGAACGGCGTCGGCGTTCAAGCCCTCGGTAGCAAAGAGTTCGAGTTCTTCCGAGGTGCGGCGCAGATAGATCGAGCAGACCTCGGCCACCATCGACGTGGCGATGATACGCACCACGGTATCGAGGCGTGCCTGGGCGGATTGCCCTTCCTCCATCGTCTCGCGGATCTGGCGCAGCAGGCCGCGCTGGCCGCGAACAGCCACGAAGGGTTTCGGAATGCCTTCAAACGGACCCAGTTTTACCACCTGATACCTCTTTGGCGGCCGGTTGACGCGCCGTCAGTCTCCGCCCGCAGTGTGCGGCGCTTTCCGCGCGCTGTCTAGCGGCAGCATCGGCCGCAGCGCAAGTCACGAACGGGTTATGATCACATTGATTTAACAGTCTGATACAAATGACGCTCAGGCGGTCTGCAATTGCTTGACGAAATGCCGCACTTCCTTTTGCAGGTCGGAGGCCTGTTCGGTCAGGCTGCCGGAAAGACCCATCAGTTGCGTGGAGGCCGCGCCGGTCATTTCCGCGGCCCGGCCGACGCCGAAGATATTCTCCGTCACCTGCTGCGTGCCGTCGGACGCGCGGGCGGTATTGCCGGCGATCTCGTGCGTGGCCGCGCCCTGCTGCTCGACCGCCGAAGCGATATTGGCGGAAATATTGCGCATGTCGTTGATGGTGGCGACGATCTTCTCGATCGACTGGACCGTGCGTCCGGTGGCCGCCTGAATCTGGGCCACCTTGCCGCCGATATCCTCGGTGGCGCGCGCCGTCTGGCTGGCCAGGGTCTTGACCTCGGAGGCCACCACGGCGAAGCCCTTGCCGGCCTCACCCGCCCGCGCCGCTTCGATGGTGGCGTTGAGCGCCAGAAGGTTGGTCTGGCTGGCGATTTCGTTGATCAGGTTGACCACCGCGCCGATACCGGACGCGGCCTCGGACAGGGCGCGAATCTCGATCTCGGTATTGCCCATCTCGTCGGCGGCTTCGCTGGCGACCTGCGCGGCGCGGACGACCTGGCCGTTGATCTCGTGAACCGACGCCGCCATTTCCTCGGTGGCGGCGGCGACGGTCTGGACATTGCCGGCGGCATCCTCGGCCGCACCGGTGACCACCCGCGCCTGGCGGCTGGTTTCCTCGGCGGTGGCGGACAGGCTCTGCGCGGCGTCGGAAACCTCTGAGGATGAGCGCACAAAGGAATCGGCGAGGTTCACCATCTTGCCCTGGAAGGCCTCGACCACCTGGCGTTCGCGTTGCAGACGAGCCAGTTCGGCGGCCTTGGCGGCTTCCGCCGCTTCGCGCAGACGCCGCCCCTCCGCCAGACCCTTGCGGAAGGTTTCCAGGGTGCGCGCCATGCCGCCCAGTTCATCCTTGCGGTCCTGGCCGGGAACGGTGATATCGAGCGCGCCCCCATCCATTTCGGTCATGGCGGCATTAAGCGCGGACAACGGCTTCACGATGCCCATGCGCGTCGCCATCATGGCGCCCAGCATCACGACCACCAGTCCGAAGCCCAGACCCGCCCAGGTGATGCCGATGGTGCGCTGCGTATCCTCACCGGCGGCGGCGGAGGCCGCGGCATTATCGGCAATGGTTTCGTCAACCACCTGCGCCATGGTTTTTTCCAGTTGCGCGATGGCCGGATCGCAGGTGCTTTTCATCAGACGGAAGGCGTCGGCGTCATCGCCCCTTTCGGCCAGTTGGCGGGTTTCGGCGCAGGTTTCATCGATGGCGGCGTTATAGCTGGCCTGGATGCCCGCGATGCGTTTGGCCTCGGACGGCAACGCCTTCAGCGCTTCATTGGTTTCCTTCGAGAAGGAGCTTTGCGCCTCCTTCAGTTCGCTGTTCGCATTGGCGATATCCTGTGAATCGCTGGAAGACACCAGTTTGTAAAAGGCGGCTTCGACGCGCAGGATATTCTTGCTGGCGCGCTCCATATCGACCGAGGCGACGCCCGGTCCGGAAATCACGCGTCCGTAATCGGCGCTGATGGCGCTCATGCGCGAAGTGGTGAAAAAGACGGCCGCGACAACGACGGCCGCGAGCAACCCCAGCAAACTCAGTATCTTACCCAGCATGGGCATGTTTTTAAACGACATGGGAAACCTCATGTGCGAAGCGATCATACGCGCAGATATCGAACAGAGTGCCCCCAGGCTCGCTCGGATCGGCGATCTTCGTGCATGTCAGGTGATGTATGATGTAACCACTTGTGGTTAACAGCCATTTAATTGCAATCGGGCAGCGGCTTTATGATACCGCTCGATTCGGCGCGCCTACGCCGTGCGCAACTGCCTGACAAAGGCGGTTACCTCTTGTTGCAGGTCGTCCGCCTGGGTCGACAGGTTTCCGGAGAGCGCCATCAGTTGCGTGCTCGCCGCGCCGGTCATTTCCGCCGCCCGGCCGACGCCGAAGATGTTTTCGGTCACCTGCAGGGCGCCATCGGAGGCGCGGGCGGTATTGCCGGCGATTTCCTGCGTCGCCGCGCCTTGCTGTCCGACCGCCGAAGCAATGGCCGTCGAGATCGAGCGGACATCGCCGATGGTGGTGACGATGCGTCCGATGGAAGCGACCGTCCGTTCCGTGGCCGCCTGGATCTGCCCGACCTTCGCGCCGATATCGCCGGTCGCCTTCGCCGTCTGGGTGGCCAGTTGCTTGACCTCGGAGGCTACCACGGCGAAGCCCTTGCCGGCCTCGCCCGCCCGCGCCGCTTCGATGGTGGCGTTGAGCGCCAGAAGATTGGTCTGCGAGGCGATATCGCTGATCAGGCCGAGCACCGCGCCGATTTCCTGCGCCGCTTCGGACAGTTCACGAATATCGGCTTCCGACCGCGCCGCCTCGGCGGCGGCCTCGACCGTGACATGGGCGGCGGACGCCACCTGGCTGTCGATTTCACGGATCGAGACGGTCATTTCCTCGGTGGCGGCGGCAACCGTCTGGACATTGACGGCAGCTTCTTCCGCCGCGCCGGAAACAACCTGCGCCTGGCGGCTGGTTTCCTCGGCCGTGGCGGAAAGGCTTTGCGCCGCTTCGGAAACTTCCCGCGACGAGCGGACGAACGACTCCGCCAGCACGCCCATTTTCGACTGGAAGCTGTCGGCGATGCGTTCGCGTTCAGCCTGCATTTTTTCGGCATTGAGCCGCTCGGCGTCGGCGGCCTGGGCGCGCAGGGTTTCGGTTTCCTGAAGCCCCCGGCGGAAAATATCGGCTGAACGCGCCATGGCCCCGATCTCGTCCTTGCGGTCCTGCCCCGGCACATCGACCGCCAGATTACCGCCGGTCATGGCCGTCATCGTACTGGTCAGGCCTTTCAGCGGGCGAACGATGAACATCAGGGTCATCCACACCGCCAGCGCCATGACGATGACGAGGCCGGCGATGACGCCGCTCCACGAAATGCCGATGGTCTTGCGTGTTTCGGCGCCGGCCGCGGCGGACGCCGCCGCATTATCGGCCAGGGTTTCATCGACCACCTTCGACATGGTGCTGGTCAGTTGGCCGATGGCGGGGTCGCAGACCTCCTGCAACTGCCTGACCGCGCCGGCGTCATTATCAGCGTCGGCCAGTTCACGGGTGGGCGCGCAGGCCTCATCGATCGCCGCCACATAGCTGGCCTGCATGTCGGAAATGCGCTTCGTCTCCGTCGGCAGCGCCTTCATCGCCTCGCCGGTTTCCTGGGTGAAGGCGGCCTGCGCCCTTTTGAGGTCATCCTCGGCCTTCGCCCGGTCCTGCGGATTAAGGGCGACGGCCAGTTTGTAGAAAGCGGTTTCGGAGCGTTCTATCTGCCGGCTGGCCCGTTCCATATCGACCGAAGCAACCCCCGGCCCGGCGATAACCGCGCTGTAATCGGCGCCGATCAGCGCCATCTTGGTCGTGGTGAAAGCGACAGCCGCGATAACCACGACGGCGAGCGACAACAGCATGGCCAGAGCCTTGCCGAGCATGGGCATATTCTTGAACGACACCGGATACCTCATGAAATAAGGACGGCATTCGCGCAGATTGTCAGAGAAAGCAGGCTCCGGTACGCTTACAGTGACAATCTTCGTGGATGTCCCGGCGGAAGGTAGGCCGACACGGTTAACAGCATCTTAAGGTTGTGAGGCCGCATTCCTTCCCCCTCTCCCCTCATAGAAAGGGAGAGGAAAAAAGAGAAAATTAAGCGCCGATCTTATCCAGGCCGTAGGCGGCATGCAGCGCGCGCACGGCCAGTTCGGTATAGGCCTCGTCGATCAGGACCGAAATCTTGATTTCCGAGGTCGAGATGACCTGGATATTGATGCCCTTTTCGGAAAGCGCGCGGAACATGGTTTCGGCCACGCCGGTGTGCGAACGCATCCCGACGCCGACGATGGAAATCTTCGACACGCCCTCATCGACCTTCAGGTCATCGAAACCGATCTCGGCCTTGGCCTCGTTCATGATCTCGGCGGCGCGCTGGGCGTCACGGCGGCCAACGGTGAAAAGCTGGTTGGCATAGTCGCCGGAGCGCTTTTCCGACTGGACGATCATGTCGACATTGATATTGGCGGCGGCCAGGCGGCCGAAGACGGCGGCGGAGACGCCGATCCGGTTGGGCAGGCCCAAAAGGGTGATCTTGGCCTCATCACGGCTGTAGGCCACGCCGGAAACGATATGTTTTTCCACGATTTCTTCCTCGTCGCACACCAGGGTGCCTTGGTCTTTGTTTTCGCCGGGTTCGACGAAGGATGACAGAACGCGCACCGGCATACGGTAGGCCATGGCCAGCTCGACCGAACGGGTCTGGAGCACCTTGGCGCCGAGCGAGGCCATTTCCAGCATTTCCTCGAAGGAAATCTTGTCGAGGCGCTTCGCCTTGTTTTCGATGCGCGGGTCGGTGGTATAGACGCCATCGACATCGGTATAGATATCGCAGCGAACGGCCCTGGCGGCAATGGCCACCGCCACCGCCGAGGTATCGGAACCGCCGCGGCCCAAAGTCGTGATGCGGTTATCGTCGGTCACGCCCTGGAAGCCGGGCACGACAACGATCTGGCCGGAATCAAGCGCGTCGATCAGGTTATCGGCCTCGAAATCGCCGATGCGGGCCTTGCCGTGCAGGTTCGAGGTCTTGATCGGCAGTTGCCAGCCCATCATCGAACGCGCCGGGTAGCCGAGATTGCGCAAGGTCATGGCCAGCAGGCCGGCGGTCACCTGTTCGCCGGAAGCCACCACCACATCGTATTCATCGTCGCTGTTGGCGTGGACCTCGGCGGCCTTGCCGGTGGGCTGGCCGGCGCCATCGGTCCAGGCGACCAGTTCATTGGTCTTGCCGGCCATGGCCGAAACCACCACCGCCACCTTATGGCCGGCGTCAACCTCGGCGGCCACCAGCCTTGCCGCCCTGCGGATGCGTTCGAGGTCGGCCATGGAGGTGCCGCCGAACTTCATCACTAAACGCGTCATTTCGCCACTTTCTTTCTGACGGACAGGCCTCTATCCTTGTCCTGACTTATTGCGCGGCCTAATTAGCGGTTAAGCCCCTGTGCCGCAAGGTCGATTCCGGCGTCAAAAGATGAGAAATAGGCATTCAAAATGACCGAAAACCTAAACAGTTTGGATTCGGGCGCGGCCAGCGGTTTCAGTATCGATCAAGGCGAGGTGTCGCGTTTTTCCGCCCTGGCCGCCAAATGGTGGGACGTGAAGGGGGAATTCGCCCCGCTGCATAAATTCAACCCGACGCGCGTGAAGTTCATCCGCGAAACCTGCCTGGAGCACTTTTCGCTCGATTACCGGATGCGCGCGCCTTTCGAGGGGCTGCAATTGCTCGATGTCGGTTGCGGCGGCGGGCTGCTCTCCGAACCGATGCGCCGGATGGGCTTTACCGTCACCGGGCTGGACGCCTCGGAGAAGAATATCGGCACGGCCAGCGCCCACGCCGGTCAGGGCGGGCTGGATATCCGCTATCTCAACCAGACGGTCGAGCAACTGGCTGAATCGGGAGAGGTGCTTTACGATGTCGTTCTGACCATGGAGGTCATCGAGCATGTCAGCGATCCGGAAGCCTTTCTCAAGACCTGCGCTTCGCTGGTCAGACCGGGCGGAATTCTGTTCGTGGCGACGCTGAACCGGACGGTCAAGGCTTACGGGCTGGCGATCATCAGTGCTGAATATGTGCTGCAATGGGTGCCGAAGGGGACGCACGACTGGAAGAAATTCCTGATGCCGGCGGAGATCAAAGCCTTCCTCGACGGCACGCCGCTGATGCCGGATGCGCCAGTGGGCGTCAGTTATAACCCGATTTCCGGTCAATGGGCCTTGTCGGACGATACCGATGTGAACTACATGGTGGTGGCGAAATATCCGGTTACGGCCGCGTTTTAAGGCCTGGCCGCAAAAGCCCCCCTCCGTCAGCCTTGCGGGCTGCCCCCTCCCCACGAGTGGGGAGTATAGTTCACCTCCCCGCCTGCGGGGAGGGGGGCCGCGCCCGAAGGGCGGGGTGGTGGGGGCCTCCGAAAGATTGAAGATGACCACAGCTCCCCTTACCCTCGTCAAAGCCTGGACCGGCGCGCAACAGCGCCTGAAGGCCGCCTTCATCGACTCGCCGGCCATCGACGCGCGCCTGCTGCTGGAAGCCGCCACCGGCGCGACACGGGCCGATATCCTGACCGATCCCTACCGCGAACTGACCGAGGATCAGGTCAATACGCTGGAGGCATTCCTGGCCCGCCGCGAAAAGCGCGTGCCGGTGGCGCGGATTCTGGGGCGCAAGGGCTTCTGGAAGCTGTTGCTCAATCTTTCCGAACATGTGCTGATCCCGCGTCCGGAAACCGAGGTGATCGTCGATATGATCCTCAAGCGCTCGCAGCCCGGCGACGCCTTCCAGCTTGCCGACCTCGGCACCGGCTCCGGCGCCATCCTTTTGTCGGTGCTTTCCGAGCGTCCGGCGGCGAAGGGGCTGGGCACCGATATCAGCGAGGACGCCCTGGCCGTGGCGCGCGACAACGCCGCCAATCTCGGCCTGTCACATCAGGCGGCCTTCCTGCGCACCTCATGGGGCAGCGGTCTGCATGACGGCAGCTTTGATATCGTGGCCTCGAACCCGCCCTATATCCGCTCGGATGTGATTCCCACCCTTGAGCCGGAAGTGCGCGATCACGATCCGATTCTGGCGCTGGACGGCGGCAAATCGGGCCTGGAGGCCTATATCGAACTGGCGCCGGAGATTTTCCGCCTGCTCAAACCGGGCGGCATGGCCTATCTCGAAATCGGTTTCGACCAGGCGACAGATGTGGAAAACCTAATGAGATCAGCGGGTTTCACCGATGTGAGCACATATCTCGACCTCTCCAACCTGCCGCGCGTGGTCACCGGACAGAAGCCGCATCAGGCCTGACGCAAAATTCCGCTTGGCAGAAAGCTTCGGAAAGGCTAGACATAACCGTCTTCCTCACATCGCGAACAGGCCCGGCCTAAAACAGACGGTATCAACGCGGCGGAGGACTGTGAGAGCGCGAGGTTTCTTTGGGTCACAAAACGGCCCCCGCGCCCCTTAAAGCCAGGACAATTGCAAGGTTCAAGACCGCTAGACACGACGATAGCCAACGGTCCGACCGAAATTTATGCACATATTTCGCCGCCCCATGAACACACCGGGCGGAGCGTAAGAGAGACGAAATTACCGATGAAAGACTTCAGGGGCATGAAACGGCAACGCAGCCGTAACCGCAAACCCGCCGGCAATTCCAACAATCCCAACCGCGCCTACGAATCGAACGGGCCGGAGGGCACCAAGGTTCGCGGCAACGCCCAGACCATTTACGAAAAATACCAGCAGCTCGCCCGCGACGCCAATTCCTCCGGCGACCGCGTGCTGGCGGAAAATCACCTGCAACATGCCGAGCACTATTTCCGCATGATCCGTCAGATGCAGCCGACGCGGCCGGTGTCGGAATTCGTGCAGCGCGATCCCTTCTCCAGCGGCTTCGATGACGATTACGAGGACGTGGAAGTCGAGGCCGGCGAGACGGAAACGGAAGCCGCGCAGGCCGATGACCAGCCCTCGGACGAGGCGCGCCATGACCGTGAGCGTGGCAACAACCGTCAGAACGGCGACCGCAACAACCGCCAGGGCGGCGAGCGCAATTTCAAAGATCGCGGCGACCGCAACAATGCGCCGCGCGATTCCGAACCGCAATACGACGAAAACGGCAACCGTCAGAATGGCGAGCGCCGCGAAACCCGCCGCGAGCGCTATGAACGCCGCCGCCAGCAGCGTTTCGCCGAGCAGGAGCAAAACCTGAACGCCCCAACGGGCGTATCGGTGGCCGAAGCCGAATATGTGGCGCCGGCCTTTATCGCCTCGACCCAGCCGCTGGGCGCCCAGCCGCGCCAGCCGCAACCGGACCTTGGCTTCGATGCCCCGGCAACCGAGACGCCCGCGAAGGAAAAGCGTGAACGCCCGGAACGCAAACCGCGCGCCGCCGCTGAGGACACTTCGCATTTGCCGGCCTTTCTGTCACGCCCCGCGCCGGTGACTACTGAGACGGTCGCACCGGAAGCCGAGGCCAAGCCGAAGCGGACCCGCAGGAAAAAAGAAGACGCCAGCGCTTCCGAAGAAGCCTGATAAAAAGCCTCTGGTTGATGACCGGAGGCTTTTTTCTTTGTACTCCCCAACTTGTTGGGAAGGTATGATCAGTTAAGCTTCTTATCGAGAATCGGTGCAACAGGCGTCACCGGCGGCATTTTCGGATCGGCTTCATTCGTGGGCGAAAAGACCGGTACGGCCGCGACGGGCACGCCGTCCTCGACCAGTCCCCTCACCTCGTCCGGCGTCGCCTCGCCGTAAATCGGACGCTCCGGCGCCAGGCCTTCATGGATATCACGGGCTTCGCTGGCAAACGCGTTCCCCACATAATCATGCGTTGTCTCGACATGACGGCGTAGGCGGTGCAGGGCCTCGGCCACGGCCTGCTGAGCCTCCGCGAGGGATTGGGGCGCTTCCTTGCTCCTGGCGGTGCGCACCATCGGCGCCATGATCGCCTTGCTCACGGCTTTTGAGCCGCACATCGGACATTCGACCAGCCCCCTGGCCACCTGCTCATCAAAGCCACCGGACGAGGAAAACCACGCCTCGAACTCATGCTCGACAATACATTTCAACGCATAACGAATCATAGCCGGAACTCTCTGTCGTGCTGCAAACAGGGCAAGGCCTGCCGCGCACGGGTCACTTCACTGAAATCGATGCTGGCTTCCAGAACCGCCGGGCGGTCATGGTCCAGCCGGGCGATGATCTCGCCCCAGGGCGAAATCACCATCGAATGGCCGTAGGTGGTGCGGCCATCCTCATGCAGGCCGCCCTGCGCCGGGGCCAGCACGAAACAACCGGTTTCGATGGCGCGGGCGCGCAGCAGGACTTCCCAATGCGCCTTGCCGGTCGGCACCGTAAAGGCGGCGCAGACGGCAATCATATCGGCGCCCTGTTTGGCGAGGGCGCGGTAAAGGTGCGGAAAGCGGACATCGTAACAAATGGTCAGTCCCAGCTTCCCTCCCGAACCCGCAATAGCCGTTTCGGTCACCACCGCGTTTTCACCCGGCCGCATGGTGGCGCTTTCACGGTAGGAACGGCCATCGGGCGTATCGGCGTCGAACAGATGAATCTTGTCATAGCGGGCGACAATCTCGCCACGCGCATCGATCAGCAGGCTTCTGTTCGCGGCGCGGTCGTCGATCCCGGATTTGACGATGGCCGAACCGATCAGGATTTCGACGCGCAACTGCCGCGCCAAGTCGCGCATCCCCCTGATGAAGATATCCCCGGCCTCGGTCGTGACCACCCGCGCCTTATGCTCCTTGCGCGCCTCCATCAGATTGGCGCATTCGGGCAGCAGGATCAGTTGCGCGCCGCCGGCCGCCGCCTGGAGGATCAGCGGGCGGACATGCGCCAGCGCCGCCTCTTGCGTAGCCGGGGTGTTGGTCTGGATCAGGGCGAGGTTGAGGATATCCACCATCTTAGGCGGCAAGCAGCGGATCCAGGCCGCCGCGCGATTCCAGCGCCATCAGGTCGTCACACCCGCCGACATGGGTGCCGTTGATGAAAATCTGCGGATAGGTATAGCGGCCGGAGCGTTCGTTCATCTCAGCGCGCAGGACCGGATCGTGCGAGGCGACGATCTCCTTGTACTCAGCGCCTTTCTGTTCCAGCAGCGCCTTGGCGCGCTCGCAATAAGGACAGTAGGGTTTGGTATAGATATCGATCTGGGGCATGGGGCACTCGGTACAAAAAGAATGGAATCGAGAATATAGGAAAACGTATAAGAAATTAAAGCGCGTTTGTGGGTGTCATTGCAAAAGAGAACTGCGAATGGACATGAACAGGACCAATCTCTCTTTCTTATTCGCCTCCATTAGTGGTTCACGGCTTATCTCGTCAGAACGGCGCGCGCCAGGACACAGACATCCACCGACGCCGCGCCCGCTTTCAGCAAGGTATCGGCGCAGGCGCGCAGGGTGGCGCCGGTGGTGAAGACATCATCGATCAGCACAATCCGTTTGCCCGTGATGCGTTTCTGGTCCCTTGCCCCAATCGCAAACGCCCCACGGACATTTTCCCAGCGCGCCTGTGCCCCCTTGCCGCGCTGATGGGTCTGGCGCGTGCGTTTCAGGGCATTGCCGAGATAGGGCCGTCCCAGCCGCCGCGCCACCGGCCGGGCCAGTTCGGCCGCCTGGTTGAAACGGCGATGCAGCAGGCGCATGGGATGCAGCGGCACCGGCATGACGATATCGGCACCAGTGATCACATCGGCGCCGGCGCGTTCCAGCCAGCGGGTCAGCATGGGGGCGAGGTCGAGCCGGTCGCCATTCTTGAAGCCCAGGATCAGCCCGCTGACCGCCTCGTCATAGATGCAGGCGGCGCGGGTGCGACGGAAAGGAAAGGGTTTATCCGCGCAATCACTACACTGTGCGCCTGCGCCAAGGAACAGCCCGCCCTCGAAGGGCCGGGCGCACATGTCGCAGCCATCGTGATCAAGGAAGCGGATACGCGACCAGCCGCCAGCGGCCATTCCAGCGCCCATCAGGCTCTCAGGCGGCGCATCCTCGTGGGTGTCGAAACGGTGCGGCGGGAAAACCGTATCGAGCGCATGGGCCATCGCGGCGCGAATGTGGACCCACGTCAGGCGGTCATCGACAAAAGCCTTAACCTCGGAACGGATTTGGCCTAAACGGGAGCCTATTCGCATACTGAGTGCCCCACCATGTCGCTGCCCCCCCGTTTGTTCGACCGTTCGCTTCTCGCCCATCGCCTTGATCGCGCGGCCGGCGGCTTTTCGCAAGCGCATTTTTTGCGCGAACGGGCGGTGGAAGACCTGATCGAGACGCTTTCCGCCATAAACCGGCACTTCGATGTGGCGCTGGATATGGCGGCGCGCGACGGCGCTTTCGGACGGAAGATGACTGGCACGCCGGTGGAAGGCAAGATCGGCCTTTTGATCGAGGGGGAACTGTCGGAGCGCCTTTCCACGCAACAATCCGGCGCGATGCGGCTGGTCATGGATGAGGAGAGCCTGCCTTTCGGTGACGACAGCCTGAACCTGGTGATCAATGGCTTAAGCCTGCATACGGTCAATGATCTGCCGGGCGTTCTGGTGCAGGTCAGGCGTGCCCTGAAGCCGGACGGCCTGTTTATCGGCTCGCTGTTCGGCGGCGAAACCCTGACCGAGCTGCGCACCTGCCTGATGGAGGCCGAGCTTGAGGTGCGCGGCGGTTACGGTCCACGCATCGCGCCTTTCGCCGAAAGTCCGGACCTGATCGATCTGCTGAAACGCACCGGTTTCAGCATGCCGGTGGTCGACAGCGACCGTGTGACCGTGAGCTATGAGCACCCCTTGCGCCTGATGGCCGACCTGCGGGCCATGGGCGAAAGCAACATCCTGCTTCAACGGCCACGCAAGGGCCTGAACCGCGCCATACTGGAAAAGGCCTCCGCCCTCTATTTTGAGCGCCATGCCGATGCCGAGGGACGGGTGCCTGCGACCTTCGAGATCATCACCCTCTCCGGCTGGAAACCCCATGACAGCCAGCAAAAGCCCCTGCGCCCCGGCTCGGCGAAAATGCGCCTGGCCGATGCGCTGGGCGTGAAGGAAGGCAAGCTCTAGAACCGCAAGACCATTGGAATTTCATCATTTCACCCCTATAGTGATGCCATGAACAAACCTTTTCCTCCTGTGGCACAGCCTTTCATTATAGGGCGCGATCGTTTTGCCATGATCAGCGCGGTCGAGGGCGTGGCACTTGACGCCGAAGCACAGGCGCTGTTCGAGGCGCTGGATGATAAACAGATGAGCGCGAGTAAACGCCGTCAGGCCATCATTGATTACTTCAAACAACAAGCCCGGAACCGGACCTGACCGTGTATGCCGCCTTTGAAGACCCGTATTGTTACGAGCATTCAAATGTTTTGCGCAATAAACCTGATTTTCGTAATCAAAACGATCTCGAAGGTTTTGAGGCCGCGATTACGGCTCAACGCGCCGAAGAACCTATTCAGGATATAGATCTGACGGCGGCCTCATACCGCCGCATTCATCATCATCTGTTTCAGGATATCTACGAGTGGGCCGGCGCGTACCGCACCATCAGGCTAATAAAGGATGGCTCGGTCTTTTGTTATCCTGAAAATATTCCAATAGAAATGTCACGGCTGTTTAACAGGCTGAAGACGCAGAACGGTTTCCGTGGGCTTGATGTCCGGTCCTTTGCAGCGCAAACAGCACGCTTCCTCAGCGATATCAATGCCATCCATCCCTTTCGGGAAGGCAATGGCAGAACCCAGAACGTATTTCTGGCATGGCTGGGCGATTATGCGGACCATCCCCTGGATTTCAGACTGTATGAAAAAGAGCGCGTTATTCAATGTATGATTTGCATCTTCCGGGGCGATGAAACGCCGCTCGGAAAACTGCTTCTCGACATGTGTAAAATCAGATAAAATCGCGCAGCCAGGCGACCAGCGGATCATCGGCCGGGGGCATGGGATACTGACCCATATCATTCGGGCGCACCCATTTGAGCGCGGCGTGTTCCCTCGCTTCCGGCTCCCCCTCCCAGCGACGGATCAGGTAAAGCGGCATCAGCAGATGGAACGTCTCATAGGTATGCGAGGCGAAGACGAACGGCGCCAGGCAGGCCTGTCTGACCGTGATGCCGAGTTCTTCCTCCAGTTCGCGGATCAGGGCCGTTTCCGGGGTTTCACCGGGTTCGACCTTGCCGCCGGGAAATTCCCACAAACCGGCCAGTTGCTTGCCTTCGGGGCGCTGGGCGATCAGCACACGGCCATCGGAATCGACAAGGGCGGCGGCAACGACAAGAACGGTTTTCATATCAGTCACGGTTTACAATATGGGTACGATGCTGTTGTGCGGCAGACAGGACCGACTGCCGGACCTTTTCAAACAGCTTCGGCGGCAAAAAGCCATAGGCAAAACCATTTTTCGCCCCCTTGACGAGCCGCAGGTCAAAGCCCGGCCAGACAAACTGATTGAGTTCGTCCGTGACGATCCAGGCCGGCTGATCATCCAGGCCTAGATGCGCCTTCACGCGCGGCGGAAGTTCGACGGCCGCGTCGGATGCCGGCGGACGATGTGTAACGGGCGCCAGGTTTACCAAGGTGCGGTCATCTGCCTGCTCGACGGCCAGTATGATAACGCAGGGCCTGTCCTTTCGCCCTTCCTGACCGGCCCGCTCTTCATAACGCCAGACATAGGCATAGGAAATGACCAGGCCCGGCTCAGGCTTTGGCAGGCTCATTCGTCATCCAGCAACGCATTCAGATGGTCATGCCGATCATCCATCCGGGCATCCTGTAACGCCCGCAGGATCTCGATCGAAACTTCATGTACGGCATAGGCCCTGGGCAACATGGCCTTCAGGCGTTGGTAAGTTTCATAGTCTTCGCTGGACAGGAAATAACCGGCTATGCGTTCATGCGACGTTACAACCACCGGCTCCCGGTGGACGGCCTCGCGGTAGCGTCCGAAATTCTTGGCAAATTCAGTAGCGGTAACCGTAACCATTCTTAGTCTCCGTATTGTGCATTTTGCACAAATTACGGATTTTAGCAAGCCTCAGCTTCTGTAATCGCCATTGATGCTGATGTAGCCATGCGTCAGGTCGCAGGTATAGACATGCGCCGTGGCGCGGCCGATGCCGACATCGACGCTGACCTCCAGCTCCGGCTTTTTCATGTAGGCCGACATCGCCGCTTCGTCATAGGTGCGCGCCACCGCGCCATGCTCCGCCGCCACCAGGTCGCCGAAGCGGATGGCAATGCGGTCGCGGTCCACCGGCTCCTCGGTCTTGCCGACGGCCATGACGATCCGGCCCCAGTTGGCGTCCTCGCCGGCAAAGGCGGTTTTGACCAGCGGGCTTTCGGCGATCGACTTGGCGATTTTCCGCGCCGAGGCGGGCGACGACGCGCCCGTGACATTGACCCTGACGAACTTGGTGGCGCCCTCGCCGTCACGGATCAGTTGCGTGGCCAGCGAATGCATGACCTTTTCCAGCTTGGCCTTGAAATCGGCCAGGCGCTTGTCGCCGGCGCGGGAGATCTTCGGCGCGCCCGCCGCGCCAGTGGCGAACAGCAGGCAGGTGTCGTTGGTCGAGGTGTCGCCATCAACCGTCACCGAATTGAAGGTGGTGCGGGTGAAAAGCGCCAGCAGGGCCTGAAGCACGCCGGGCGACAAGGTGGCGTCGGTGGCGATGAAGGCCAGCATGGTGGCCATATCCGGCGCGATCATGCCGGACCCTTTGGCGATGCCGTTGATGCGCACCGTCACGCCGTCGATCACCGCCGTTTCGGCGGCGCCCTTGGGGAAGGTGTCGGTGGTCATGATGGTGGCGGCGGCCTCGGCCCAGGCGTCGGCGCGCAGGTCCTTTTCCAGATCGAACAGTTTGGCGGCGATCTTGCTGTCGTCAAGCACCACCCCGATCACGCCCGTGCTCGCCAGCATGATGTCGCGCTGGCGGCAATCGATGCGGCGGGACAGCGCGGAAGCGGTGCGGCGGGCGGCGTCGGCGCCCTGTTTGCCGGTGAAGGCATTGGCGCAGCCGGCATTGCAGACCAGGGCGCGGACATCGCTGCCGCCATTGGCGTCGAGCTGCTTTTTGCACCAGTCCACCGGCGCGGAGCCGATGGTGTGGCGCGTGAAGACGCCGGCGCAGGTCGTACCCTCGGCGAATTTCATCAGCAGCGTGTCTTTCCGCTCGTGCCTGTAAAAGCCGGACTGCGCGGTGGAAAGCTGGACGCCCGCCACCGGCGGCATGACGGGGAACGGCACGGCCAGGGGCGAAACCGTCAGGCCGGGCTTGCCAGGAGCCGCCGCCTTGGCCGGCGTTTCGGCTTCAGCCGGATGCGCCAGGTTAGCCACGGCGTCGGCGCCGGTCTGGACCGCGCGTTTGACCGCACTGGTGAAGGGATCGAGCGCGCGTTCAAGTCCCCCGGCCAAACCACCGGCCAGACCCTCGGCGGCGCGCTGGGTGATGCGGCTGGCGGCGGGGGTTTTCCCGGTTTTTTGGGAAGTCGGCGTCCTGGTCACTGGCGCGGTTCCTTGCTCTAACGGAATACGGTCCTGCCCCTTAACAGAGAGCCGGTAAGGACGCCATAGCTAAAGGCGTCAGCGTCTGTAACGCCGCGTTACAGTCAGCCGGGAAATTTGTGATCGTCGCCCTCTTTCTCGCATATGCGAAATATGTTATGACAGCGCTGTCAACAAATATCGGCCGGGCCGAATGCCCGCGGGAACAGAGTGTCATGAAGTCCATCGCCAGTTTTTTCGTCAACATGGTTGTGAGCTGGGGCAAGGCGCACCGCCTGCCGGTTATCGACTAAAGCATTGGTAGTGAATATGAAAAAGCACATTGAAGCCTTCCTGATCGGCCTGCTGGCCTTCGGATTCGCCCCCGGCACGGCGAAGTTCTGACCATGGCCCGGCTGAAAAATACGGTTGTGCGCCTGATTGTCGCCTGGGCCTGCGCCCATCGCCTGCCCATGGCCGACTGAACGGCCGCAGAGCTTCTTTTCAAGGCCGGGGGGGCGTCAGGCCTTTTGCCCGGCCTTTTTCGCGGGCGCGGCACTGGAAGCCTGGGCGCTGTCCGCCGACTCGTCATCAGCGGCCTCCGAGGCCGGGGCCGTTTCCGGTTCCTGCGTGCCCGAAGTCTTCGACGGCTTGATCAGCAGTTCGACATCAGCCTTCTTGCGCAGGGCATTCAGCATGCCGGCGACCTGATTATAGATCAGGTAGCGCATGATGATCGGGCGCTCTTCCTCAAGCGTCGGCAATTGTTCCGGCCGGCGGTCCTCGACCCTGAGAATGGCCCATCCGCCCTCCGTCTGGACCGGCCCGACCGTATCGCCGGCCTTGGCGGTCATCAGCACGGGCTTATAGGCCTGCGGCATGATATCCGTGGTGAAATAACCCATGTCGCCGCCATTGAACCGTGTGCCCTGGTCGATCGACTTTTCCATCGCCATGGCCTCGAACAGCGAACCGCCCTGTATCTGTTTCAGCACGGCGTCGGCTTCGGCCTTCGTTTTCAGCAGGATCAGGCGGGTGCGGATTTCCTCGGACTGCTTCGACAGCTTGACCTGCTCATCGTAATGCGACTTGACCTCTTTTTCGTCGATATCGCGGTCGATGGTGGTTTCGACCAGCATATCCCCCAGTATCCGGTCATGCGCGGCGCGCAGGCGGCGCTGGGCGGTGGTCGATTTCTCCAGCCCCTTGGCAGTGGCTTCCTTGGCCAGCAGGCGCTGATCGACCACCTCTTCCAGCGTGCGCGAAAACAGGTCAGAAGTGATGTCCAGCGGCTCGCCCGGCCCGATCTGCCCCTGCGCGATGGCCTCGGCGCGGACATCGGAGGTCCAGATGGTTTCGCCGTCGATCCGCGCCACGGCGACATCGCCCGGTTCCGGCGGCGCCTCGTTGCTGACGATCGTCTTGTTACAGGCGGATACGCTTAAGGACAACGCCAGCAGGGCGGGCACATAAACGAGGCGCAGGACAGAGCGTTTAACCATGAATTTCCCCAAACCGTCAGCGCAAACCGGGCGCGCCTCCAAGCTAAGATTGACATACATCATTCCGCCGCTTAAGTCAGTGCCCGTGCTTGAAAAGCGCAATTCCGGACCTATTTGACCTGTAAGTCGTTTCAGTCTCGTTACGAACACTACAGATAAATAAGAAGATTTCGCGCCGCCTTCACAATCCTCTACATCCGGCAGGCTAATTTGGCCCGATACAGGCTATTTAGACTGATACGAAATTCATAGTTAAGGTTTCTCATGCTGGCCATCGCCAAAATGCTTTTCGGCTCTTCAAATGATCGCAAGGTTCGCGGCTTCATGGCCCGCGCGCAGAAGATCACCACGCTTGAGCCAAAATACAAGGCGATGAGCGATGAGGAACTGCGCGGCCAGACGCAGATATTCAAGGACCGCATCGCCAAGGGCGCCTCGCTCGATTCGCTGATGGACGAAGCCTTCGCTGTGGTGCGCGAAGCCGCCTGGCGCTCGATCGGACAGCGCCATTACGATGTCCAGCTCGTCGGCGGCATGATCCTGCACAAGGGCGGCATCGCCGAAATGCGCACCGGTGAAGGCAAGACCCTGGTGGCCACCGCGCCGGTCTATCTCAACGCCTTGTCCGGCAAGGGCGTCCACCTGATCACGGTCAACGACTATCTCGCCAAGCGCGACGCCGATTTCATGGGCCGCGTCTATCGTTTCCTCGGCCTGTCCACCGGCGTCATCGTCAACGGCCTGTCGCAAGGGCAGCGCAAGCAGGCCTATAATGCCGACGTCACCTACGGCACCAATAACGAATTCGGCTTCGACTACCTGCGCGACAACCTGGCCTACAGCCGCAATGAAATGGTCCAGCGCGGCCACAACTTCGCCATCGTCGATGAAGTCGACTCGATCCTGATCGACGAAGCCCGCACGCCGCTGATCATTTCCGGCCCGACCGAGGACCGTTCCGAGCTTTACAAAATTCTCAACACCACCATCCTCGAACTGATCAAGGACCCGGACACTTTTGAACTGGATGAGAAGCAGCGCCAGGTCCTGCTCTCCGAACTCGGTTCCGAACGCCTTGAGGAAATGCTGGAGGCCGGCGGCCACCTGGCCGAGGATTCCGCCGGGCTTTACGACCCGATCAATATCTCGCTGGTCCATCATGCCAATCAAGCTTTGCGCGCCAATACGCTCTACACGCTGAACAAGGACTATATCGTCAAGGACGGCGAAGTGGTCCTGATCGACGAATTCACCGGCCGCATGATGACCGGCCGCAGGCTTAGCGAAGGCCTGCACCAGGCGATCGAAGCCAAGGAACATGTCGAAATCCAGCCGGAAAACCAGACCCTGGCCTCGGTGACGATCCAGAACTATTTCCGCATGTACGAAAAGCTTTCGGGCATGACCGGGACCGCCGCCACCGAAGCGCAGGAATTCGGTGACATCTACAAGATGGACGTGCTTGAAATCCCGACCAACCGCCCGATCAAGCGGGTCGATGACGATGACGAGGTGTACCGCACCGAAAAGGAAAAATACGCCGCCATCGCCGCCCAGGTCGCCTATTGCTACGTCAAGGGCCAGCCGATCCTGGTGGGCACGGCTTCGATCGAGAAATCCGACGAGTTGTCGAAGTTCCTGAACGATTACAAATATAAGGTCGAGCAGTCGCGGACGCTTCGCTCGAACTTCGCCAATGCCGACAAGAAGGATATCCTGAAGGCCGGCGAAGAGGCTTATGACATCGTTTATAAATCCGGCAAGGGCATTCCGCACAGCGTGCTGAACGCGCGCTTCCACGAGCAGGAAGGCGACATCATCGCCGATGCCGGCGTGCCCGGTTCGGTGACCATCGCCACCAACATGGCCGGCCGCGGCACCGATATTCAGCTCGGCGGCAATGTCGATATGCGCGTGCAGAAATGGCTGGCCGAGCAGGATGCCGCCGGCAACGCCGTTTCCGCCGAGCAGATTCTGGCCAAAAAAACCGAAATCGAGAGCCAGGTCGCCGACCTGAAGGAAAAGGCGCTGGCCGCCGGCGGTCTGTTCGTGCTCGGCACCGAGCGCCACGAAAGCCGCCGTATCGACAACCAGCTTCGCGGCCGGACCGGCCGCCAGGGCGACCCCGGCCGTTCGAAATTCTTCCTCTCCTGCGAGGACGACCTGATGCGCATCTTCGCCGGCGACCGTCTCAATTCGATGATGAAGTCGCTCGGCGTCGAGGAAGGCGAGGCCATTACGCACAAGCTGCTCAATGGCGCCATTGCCACGGCGCAGAAGCGCGTGGAACAGCGCAACTACGAAATCCGCAAGAACCTGCTGAAATATGATGATGTGGTCAACGACCAGCGTAAGGCCGTCTTCGAGCAGCGCCAGGACTTCATGGATTCCGACGATCTCAGCGAACTGATCGGCGAATTCCGCACCGATACGATTCACGATCTGGTCGAGCGCCACATGCCGCCCAAGGCCTATGCCGAAAAGTGGGAAATTCCGGAACTGAAGGAGGCCATCCTCAACCTGACCGGCCTCGACCTGCCGCTGGAAGAGTGGGCGCAGGAAGAAGGCATCGCCAACGAGGAATTCGAGGAACGCATCCAGAAGCTGGCCGAAGAGAAGATGGAGGAGCGCCTCCGCCTGCTCGGCGACGACCAGATGAAGGCGCTGGAAAAGCAGTTCCTGCTCCAGATGATCGACATGCAGTGGCGCGAGCACCTGATGCACCTCGACCACCTGCGCGCCGTCATCGGCCTGCGCGGCTACGGCCAGCGCGATCCGCTGAACGAATACAAGACCGAGGCCTTCACCCTGTTCGAGACTTTGCTGGTGAACCTGCGCCACTCGGTCACGCGCTGGCTGATGACCATGGAAATCCGCTTCGAGGCGCCGCCGGAACAATTGGCGGAAACCGATCCGATGCCGTTCGCCCCGCAACGGCGGCGCCAGTTTGAAGAGGTCCACCTCGATCCGCTGACCGGCCATAATGAACGCAGCCCCCGGCTCACCGACGACCTGACGCCGGAACAGCGCGCCGCCCTGCCAGTTTCGGCCCTGCCCGCCGGCTGGGAACAGACATCGCGCAATGGCCTCTGCCCCTGCGGTTCGGGAAATAAATTCAAGCATTGCCACGGCGCGCTGGTTTAAGGCGCGGAAGCCACACATGGCGGCGGATAGATTCCCCTGCCGGGGATTCTCCATTGCCAGAACCTGTGGATAGCGTTAGTCTTCATGGTTAACCGAAGGTTTGGCGGAGGGGTGCCATGTTTGGGCGTAAGATCAGGGTTCTGGCGGTCACAGGCGCATTGAGCGCGGGTGTATTGAGCGTTGCGGCCCTGCCGTGCGCCGCGCAGGAAATCGTCGCCGCCGCGCCCTCCAATCAGTATGCCCTCGCCGCCGGCGATGTGGCCGTCAGCGCCGTGGCGCAACTCAATGACGCCGCCGAAACCGCCCATGTTCAGGAAAAGATCTCGCTTTACAAGCAGTTGATGGAACTGAACGGCGTTTCACGCAATGTCCGCCAGGTGATCGCCAATACCAAGACCGCCACGCGCCTGATCGTCATCGACCGTGCCGGACTGACCACGCTTACGCCGGAGCAGGACGCGCGTTACAACCAGATCGCCGACAGAATCCTGTCGGACACTCAGGACAACCTGATCGAGAGCATCGCCGAGGCCCAGGCCCCCGCCTTCAGTTCGGATGAGATCCAGCAACTGATCACCGCCAATTCATCGATCGCCGCCGCCAAGTACAACGCCGCCAAGTTCATGCAGCAGGACGCCTCGGCGAACGAGGTCCAGACCTATATGGTCGACGCCGTGATCAGGATCATCAAAACCTTTACGGAATCGCAGGCGAGTTAAACGCACTTATTGGGGGGATGGTCTTGGTGTCTGTGTCGTTTAAACGGGTGTGGATCGGCGTGATCGCGCTGTTCGCTCTGCCCGCCATTCCGGTTTGCGCGCAGACCGCGCTGACCTTCAATCAATCCACCCAGTTGCAGGCCTATCTCAGCCAGACACCGGCCACGCCCGTGCGGACGCCGACGCAAACACAGGGCGAGATCGATCGCGCCGTCATGCAGACCATGAACAGCCTGACGCCCGAGCAATTGGCCCAGTCCACCGCCGCGCCGCTCAGCCCGGTCGTGGCCACGGCGGAAAGCACCACGGTGGCCGATGAAACCGCGCCCGTGGCCCCGAAGGCCAGGACCAGGGGCATGCTGGCCATTCTCGATCTCGGCGCACCGAATTCCGGCACGGCGGCCATCACCTATGGCCTGGCCGCCGGCCAGGGTGTGGCGCCCGCCGTGCCGGCCCCGGTCAATTTCGACCACGAAGCTGCCACGGCCGTGCTGGCCGCTTTCAGGACATCTGACCGGACAGCCGAAAGCGCCGCCACCTACGCCGCCACGCCGGCGACCGATCCGGCTCTGGAGGAGCGCATCACCCTGGTGCGCGCCGTTTACCGCATCGATGGCACCGACGCCCTGATCCGCAACTTTATCGCCACCCAGCATATGAAGCTGATCATCGAGGAAGTGTCCCGCCACATCGATTTTTCCAAGCTGTCGGATTCCGACAAATACCGGCTGGCCGCCATTGCCGCCGTGGCCCAGACCGAGCTTGAGGACAAGGTGATCCGCATGAACGCCCTCGTTCAGGCCCAGGCGCTGAGCAAGCCGGAACTGCTGCAACTGCTGGCCGCCTTCGATAACGACACCCAGCGCAAACTGACCGACCTGCGGCTGCATGACGACGGTAAGGTCGATCGCGCCGCCGAATTGGATATCCGGCTGGCGCAATACCAGATCGTCAAGGCGTTCGAGGCGGCCCGCTAAACGGATACCTTGCGGCGCGTCTGAAAAGGGCTAAGACTAGGGCAAACCGCTCAAGGACTCCCGCATGAAACGCCTGACCGCCATCGCCGCCGCCCTGCTAGCCCTGTCCGCCCCGGCCATGGCACAGACCGTCTATACCGGCGACAAGATGGACGGCGCGGCGGTGATCGACAGGCTGGATGTGTCTGACCTGCCCTCAGGCGCGGTGACGAAGCTTTATTTCCGTGTGACGGATACCGCCATCGGGCAGGGTTGGTATGTGCCGGTCGTGGTGGTGAAAGGGGCGAAACCCGGGCCAAGGCTGCTGATCACCGCCGGCATTCACGGCGATGAACTGAACGGCATCTCCGTTCTGCAGCATCTGGCGCGGGAGATCGATCCGAAAACACTTTCCGGCGTAGTTGTGGCCGTGCCGGGGCTGAATACGCCCGGCCTGCTGCATTCGACGCGCGGCTTCACCGCCGACGAAATCGGCACCAATGGCGAAAACCTCAACCGCGCCATGCCGGGCAATCCCGAAGGCGGGCCGGCGTCGCGCTATGCAAACCGGCTGTGGCATCAGCTTTTCATAGGCAATGCCGATTTCGCCATCGACCTGCATACACAATCGCGCGGCGGTGCCTATCCCGGCTATGTTTTCGCCCAGACCGGCGCGGCCCGTCAGATCGCCGACCTGCTGCGCCCGGACGTGATCGGCATGGACGCCGGCGTCGAGGGCACGGTCGAGAACATGCTCAATCCGGCGGGCATTCCAGCCGTGACCTATGAACTGGGCGGACCGGAAACATTCGACGCCGCCATGATCGCCCGCGCCACGCGCGGCATCCGCAATGTCATGATCGGCAAGGGGATGCTGGCGGGCAAGCCCGATCTGAGCGATCCCGCCCCCTTCGTCGGCAATGTCGTCACCGATATCGACAGCCCGCGCGGCGGCTGGACCACGGTGAGAGTGAAACTGAAGGACGATGTGAAAAAAGGCGACGTGGTGGCGACCGTCAGCAATCCCTTCGGCGAAACGATCGCCACCATCATCGCGCCTTCGGACGGTCATGTGCTTTCCCTCGCCACCGATCCGCGCACCGAACCGGGCGACATGGTTGTGCGGCTGATCGCCTGGTCGGATCAGGGCGTCTGCACGCAAACCGGCTGCCCGGAAACCGCGCCGATGGTCAAGAGCCAGTAAGCGCCCGTCCTAAAAAGACTCTGGCAAATTGTGATCACAATATGTAATCTCCGTCCAACCTGATTGCCGGAGCCTGTCATGTCACACAATGCCGATCTCGCCGCCCGCCGCACCGCCGCCGTCGCCCGCGGCATTGGCCACGCCACCACGCTCTATGCCGGCCGCGCTGAAAACGCCGAGCTATGGGACGCTGACGGCAACCGCTTCATCGATTTCGCCGGCGGCATCGCCGTGCTCAATACCGGTCACCGCCATCCGAAGGTACAGGCCGCCGCGCTGAAACAGATGGACGCCTTCACCCACACCGCCTTCCAGGTCGTGCCCTATGAAAGCTACATCGCGCTCGCCGAAAAGCTGAACGCCCTGGCGCCGATCGACGGCCCGGCCAAGTGCGCCTTCTTCACCACCGGCGCCGAAGCGGTGGAAAACGCCGTCAAGATCGCCCGCAGTTATACGAAACGCGAGGGCGTCATCGCCTTCACCGGCGGCTTCCATGGCCGCACCGCCCTGACCTCGGCCCTCACCGGCAAGGTGGTGCCCTACAAGAAAGACCTCGGCCCGCAGCAGCCCGGCATCTACCACCTGCCCTTCCCGGTGGAAGGGCATGGCCTCGACAGCGAAGACACGCTGAAAATGCTCGATTATCTCTTCAAGGCCGATATCGCGCCGGACGCCGTGGCGGCCATCATCATCGAGCCGGTTCAGGGCGAAGGCGGCTTCCTGATCACCCCGCCGGAGCTGATGCACGCCTTGCGGAAAACGTGCGACGCCCACGGCATTCTGCTGATCGCCGACGAGGTTCAGACCGGCTTCGGGCGCACCGGCAAGCTGTTTGCCATGGAAAACTACGACGTGAAGCCGGACCTGATGACCATGGCCAAGTCGCTGGCCGGCGGTTATCCGTTATCCGGTGTGGTCGGCCGCGCCGAGGTGATGGACGCGCCGGTCACAGGCGGCCTCGGCGGCACCTATGGCGGCAATCCGGTGGCCTGCGCCGCTGCATTGGCCGTGCTGGAGGTGATCGAGACGGAAAAGCTGCTCGATGCCGCCAATGCCCAAGGCGCCAAGCTGAAGGCACGGCTCGAAGCCCTGGCCAGCCGCAACGATATTGTTCCCATCGCCGCCATTCGCGGCCTGGGCGCCATGATCGCCTTCGATGTCGTCAGCGAACGCGGCAGCCATGCGCCGGATGCGGCGACGGCCAAGACCGTCTGCATGAAGGCGCAGGAAAACGGCCTGATCCTGCTGTCCTGCGGAGTCTACGCCAATACCATCCGCCTGCTCGCCCCGCTGACGGCCTCTGATGAGATTCTCGATGAAGGCCTGGCCAAGCTGGAAATCGCGCTGACGGTCTAGGCTGGATCGACATTCAGCAACTGCCCCTTTCCTATACCTCCCCACCTGTGGGGAGGTATAGGAAAGGGGAGTCACCGGAAATACGCTGAATCCGTTCTAAACCGCCGCCTTGCAATGTTTCTCGATAAAAGCGTCATGGCTGACCAGGCCGTCGATGCGCGTCTGAACCCGTGACCGCACCTGCGCCAGGCGTTGTTTCAGTTCCTCTTCCGAAATCAGGTCGGCGATCGGGTGATAGTCACGCGGCGGTCGGCCCTGCCCGACCATCAGCGAGAACCAGCTGACCTCCTTGAACAGGTCGGTATTGCGCACCGCCGACTGGCCGACGCTTTCAAAAAGCTCCAGCCGCGCCTTCAGTTCGTCGGGAATGCGCATATTGCGGCAATATCGCCAGAAGGGCGTCTCGTCGCGCTCGGTCACGTGATAGTGGGCGATCAGGAAGTCCTTGATATTGGTATATTCCGCCGACATTTCCCGGTTGTACTGCTCGACCACGGCCGGCTGGATGCCGTTTTTGGGGAACATGGCCAAAAGCTTGGCGATGCCGACCTGAACCAGATGGATGGAGGTCGATTCCAGCGGTTCGAGAAAGCCGGAGGACAGGCCGAAGGCCAGCACGTTATGGCTCCATGACTTGCGGCGGCGGCCGGTGACGAAGCGCAGCACCTTCGGATCTTTCAGCGGCTTGCCTTCGAGGCGTGACAGCAGTTTGGTCACCGCCTCGTCCTCGCTGATGAACTCGCTGGAAAAGACATAGCCGTTGCCCGTGCGATGCTGCAATGGAATATGCCATTGCCAGCCGGATTCACGCGCCGTCGAACGCGTATAGACCTCTATCGGGCCTTCGGCCTTTTCCGTCGGCACGGCGGCGGCGCGGTTGCACGGCAGCCACTGGCTCCAGTCGTCATAACCGGCTTTCAGCGTCTCCTCGATCAGCAGCCCGCGGAACCCCGAACAATCGATAAACAGATCCCCTTCGATACGCTCACCGCTTTGCAGTTCCACGGCGGTGACATCACCGGATTCGGCCGCCTGATGCACCCGCACGATCCGGCCTTCGCGGCGCACGACGCCGCGCGTTTCGGCGTAATCCCGCAGGAAGACGGCATAGAGGCTGGCGTCGAACTGGAAAGCGTAGTTCATGCGCGGCAATCCCGACGCATCGGCTTTCGACCGCCCGAACCGGCCCTCGCGGATGGCCATGATCTCGGCATTATAACGGCCATAATCCTGACTGCCGCCCATGGCCGCCTGCCGCAGCATGAAGTGATGGAACTCGATGCCGTCCATGTCCGTGCCGTAAAGGCCGAACGGATGGATATAGGACTGGCCGTCTTTTCGCCAGTTGACGAAACGGATGCCGAGCTTGAACGTGCCATTGGTCCTGCGGACGAAATCGTCCTCATCCAGCCCCAACAGATCGTTGAACAGCCGAATTTGCGGGATGGTCGCCTCGCCGACCCCGACCGTGCCGATCTCCGCCGATTCGACCAGTGTAATCATGTGGTTTTGCGTGCCCAGCACTTTCGACAGGGCGCTGGCGGTCATCCATCCAGCGGTTCCGCCACCAACGACGACGACGCGTTTAATCATTTTATCCATACATTCCTGCCCCCGGCGCAGGTCATTTTTCTATACTGTTTTCGCCAGACTTCCCGATACATTGCGGGCGATGAACGCATCGTGGGAACTCATCTTTTCGACGGTCTGTCTTATGACGCCCAGTATGTTCTGGAAGTGGCGGATGGCTTCCTCATCCGGCGTCATGTCGGCCATCGGATCGTAACTGCGCGGCATCAGGCCATGACCGGCGAAAAGCGCCAGCCAGTCATCGGCCACGAAAACCTCTTCCTCATAAAGCGGAACCATGCCGCGCGCCTTGAACAAATCGATCTTGTAGGCCAGCGTATCGGGGATTTCCATCGCGCGCAGACGATCCCAGAAAGGTTCATTATCTATACAGTTGAGCTTGTAATGGGCGATCTGGTAATCGCGGATGCGCTCAAAAGCCTGTTGCATCCGGGTGTTATATTCTTGCGCTTCCAGCCGACTGTCAGCCGACACCGGAAACAGGTCGATCAGATGGGCCAGTCCGGTCTGGAGCGCGTGCAGGCCAACATTATCGATCGGATCGAAACTGCCCGCCGCCTCGCCCACGGCGATGCAATTGTCCACCCAGGCCTGACGGCGGTGGCCGGGCTTCAGGGGCGACACAACCGCATCAGGCTGGAGGCGCAGGCCCGCGATCAGGGCGGTGGCTTCCAGCGCTTCCTGATCGTTCATGTGTGCATCGCTGTAGACGTGTTGCAGGCCGGTCATATCCTGAACCGGCGTCAGGTGGAGGCATCCGGCGGTCAGGGCGCGCACCTGCGAATAGGCAGGCAGATTGCGCAGCCGCTCGCCCGATACCGTCAGCACGCGATTGCCAGGGAACCACTGCGACCAGCTTTCAAAACCGGCGCCCAGACCTTCGCCCAGCAGCAGGCTTTCCGGCCCGCTCGCATCGATGAACAAATCACCGCTGATCTCACGGCCATCTCCGCTGACCAGGGAGGTGACATGGCCCGTTCCGGCATCGCGCCGGATATCGAACAGGCGGACGGGCTGAACCTCGACACCGCGCCGCAGGGCTTGCGCCTTCAGGAATTGCACATAGGGCCGTGCCTTGAGGTGATAGGCATAATCCAGCCGGCCATATGCACTCATATCGCTGGTCGGGATAAAGAAGCGCCCTTGTTTGGCCGCCACCGCCGTCAGGGAAAATTCCTCAAGCGCCACATTCAGTCCCGCCTGCCGCGCCTTGATCCAGAACGGCATGAAGGCCACACGGTTGATCGACCCGCCATGACTGCCATAGGGATGAAAGAACGGCGGCGTATTATTGGAGAAATTGACGAAGTTCTGCCCCAGCGAATAAACGCCGGCAGTCGCCTTGAGCAGGTCATGCTCATCGAAACCCAGCAGGCGATGGAAATTTTCCAGCATCGGCAGGCTCGCCAACGTGTCCTGCGGCCGCAGCAATCCCGGCAGTTCGGCGACCTCGACCCTGAGGCCGGTGCCGCCCAGCGCACGGGCCAGCGCATTCGCCGTCAACCAGGCCGCGACATCACGGCCCACAATGACGACCTTGCGAACCTGACGCATATCCAGCCCCATATCTGACCACGAATCCGGTTCGGTCATTTCGCCGCTCCCTCGCTCATCATGGCCTTCGCCGGCGGTACGAAGCAATAATCGTCAACGAAACCGGCATGATCGGGCATGGCGTCGACACCGGTCCGGATGCGGTTTTGCATGGTTTCCAGTTTTTCGATCAGCGTGGCCGCATCCATGTTATCGGCCATGCGGTCATAACCGGCAGCCGTGATATCCTGGCCGTTCAGCACCGCCAGCCAGGACGGCGGCGAGAACAGGCCGTCCTTGTAATTGGGGACGCGGCCGCGATGGCGGTACTGTTCGATCGTGTCCTTGAGACTGTCGGGCACGGACATGTGGCGCGCATATTCCCACAGGGCGGAATCGGTGCGCGTATTGGCGTAATAGTGCAGGATCAGGAAATCGCGCACACGCTCATATTCCTTGTTGATCAGGCGGTTGAATTCCGCCGCCAGTTTCGGCTCGATGGTTTTGCCGGAGGGCAGGAGTTGAAGAAAGGTTGTGATGGCGATCTGCACCAGATAGATGCTGGTCGATTCCAGCGGCTCCAGGAAACCGCTCGACAGACCGATGGTCAAACAGTTGTGATACCACGATTTCCGGCGGCGGCCGGCCCGGAAGCGCAGCATTTTCGGCTCGGCCAGCGCGGCGCCATCGAGGTTGGAGAGCAGGGTCTTGTGCGCCTCATCGTCACTGACAAAGGCGCTGGAGTAGCAATAGCCATTGCCCGCGCGGTGCTGGAGCGGAATGCGCCACTGCCAGCCGGCGGAAAGCGCGGTCGAGCGGGTGTAGGAGTGGAAATCGGCGGTGCGTTCGGTCGGCACCGCCAGGGCGCGGTCGCACGGCAGCCATTGCGACCAGTCGTCCCATCCGGCCATCAACTGCTCCTCGATCAGCAGGCCGCGAAAACCGGAGCAATCGATGAACAGATCGCCTTCGATTTCCTCACCCGATTCCAGAACGAGACTGCGGATATCGCCGCTGTCACTATGCAGCGTAACGTTTTTCACCTTGCCTTCGGTACGGATCAACCCGCGCGCCTCGGAAAATTCACGCAGGAACGCCGCGTACAGCCCGGCGTCGAAATGATAGGCGTAGGAAAAAGTCGATTTGATCGACTGTTTGTCCTCCGAGGGAAAATCGAACTTCTGCCGACGGGCGGCCTGGATGGCGTAGGAATAGGCTTCCAGCGGCGCCGCCTTGCCCATTGCATGCGCGCGGATCCAGTGATGTTGGAATTCGACACCGGCCATGGGCATGCCGAAGGCGCCGAAGGGGTGCTGATAATTGTTGCCCAGCTTGCCCCAGTCGCGGAATTCGATGCCAAGCTTGAAGGTCGCCTTGGTCCTGCGCATGAATTCGACTTCATTGATGCCGAGATAATCGTTGAAATCCTTGATCTGCGGCAGGGTGGCCTCACCGACCCCGACCGTGCCGATTTCCGCCGATTCGACCAGGCGCACATCCAGCAGGCTGTCCTTTTGACCCAGTTTCAGCACGCCGCTCAGGGCCGCCGCGCACATCCAGCCGGAGGTGCCCCCGCCCAGGATTACGACTCTCAAAGGTGAATTCATGATTTTCCTGCCCGCTGCCGCTTATCCGCGCGGTACTCGTGATTTGCAGTCCTCAGCATGCACGGCGAAGCAGCGTGTGCAAGCCCCTTTGCCTGTTCCCGTAAAGAAAAAACGCGCCGCGGGTTGCCCCACGGCGCGTTCCCCCATTGCCCCCCTTGTCGAGGGTTTCTTTTAGTACTTCAGGCGAACGCCCATCTGGATACGCTTGTCGTTCTTGAACCAGGCATTCGGCAGAAGCGTGCCGCGCTGATCGACCTGTTGCAGGAGGACCGTATCGGAATCCAGCAGGTTCGAGCCTTGAACGGACAGTTCGATATTGTCGTTCACGCGATAACGAACCGACGCATCGAGATAGCCGATGCCCTTTTGCCAGATCGGGAAACCGACGCAGCAGTCAGCGGCCGTGACCAGGAACTTCGAGCGCCAGTTATAGGCGGCGCGCAAAGCCCACGGACCTTTTTCGTACATACCGATGATGTTGTACGAGTCGTCCGACAGGCCCTCAAGGCGATCGACGGTGATATTGTCGTACGCCGCGACGACGCCGCCGCCCGCCGAACCCAGACCACCCGCACCGCCGGCAGAAGTTGAGCCGAGGCCGGTATTCTTGATGCCGGTATTCTTGATCTTGGTGTAGTTGGCCTGAATGCCCAGACCATCAAACGGAGACGGCAGGAAGTCGAAGTAGCGTTGATACGACACTTCAAAGCCCTTCAGACTGGCGCCATCCGCATTGACCGGGCCGGTAACCAGGACATCACGGGTGACGTCGTGATAGACTTGGTTGCCACCGCCATCCAAGACGGGATCACCGTTGGCGTCATAAGTCGGCGCCGAACCATGTGTCAAAGTAACGACCTGACGCGTACCATTCTGGATATAATCGTAGAACTTCTTGTAGAACAGATCGAACGAGAACGAACCGACCGAAGCGAAATAGTTTTCAAAGGTCAGGTCGTACTGATCCGCCGTCGTCGCTTTCAGGTATGGATTACCCGAAGACGCCGTATAACGGTAGCCCGTATAGCTACAAGGGGCGCCTGCGCCACAATTGGTAGCCGGGTTCGAGCCGGTGCCGGTGCCCAGGACAACATTTGGATTCCCGAGGAACATTTCGGAAGCCGTAAGTGCAGAACCTTGGACGAAGAAGTAGTTACGCAGGTAGCCCATATCCGGACGCGACATGGCGCGCGAATAAGCAAAACGCATCAGCCAGGTATCGTCCAGTTGCAACTTGGCATTGAACGACGGCAACCAATTGATATGCGTGGTGTTCACAACCGCCGGGAACTGCGGATCGCCGGTAATAGCGCCGTCACGGAAGGCCACGTCATCAACCGAATGGTTGGTGATACAGGGCAGGAATGCAACATACTGACCGGCGGCGGCGGCCTGAGCCTCTTGCAGAGGCGTCAGAGAGCCGTCGCAGTTGTTCTGGTTGTATTCGAACGCGACGGGATACATGATACCGCCCCCTTTGGAGGTGATATTGGTCTGCACCCAGCGAACGCCAGCATTACCAGTGATCGCCTTACCAAAGAGGGTCTTGTCATTGCCGCCAAACTTAATCTGCAAATAACCGGCATAGGTTTCTTCTTCGATATCCATCCGCTCGGCTGCCGTATAGCAGCTACCCGGATCTTCATTCGTGCGGTCACAAATGGGAATCCACGAACCGATAAGCGCATCACGCGTACCGTTCGCGTCAGTGATTGTTGCACCTTGGCTGAGGGCGGCCTGAGACATGGCATTGGAAAGCGCCTGACGATCTTCAAGTACATCGTAATTGAAGAAGACGAAATCATGGTGGTTAATCAGATCGCTCTGATGCATGAAATCGCTGCCGAACTCGGCGTTGGTATACAGCCCTTGTTGATAGCCTTCGAAGTGGTGCACTTCATCGGTGCCGCAAGTCCAGTCAACCGGTGAGGTTTGGTCTACATTGAAGACACCAGCATTACAGCTATAGGTGTTGGCGATGTTCTTCCAGTTATAGGTCGACCAGTTGACCTTTTGCTCGCGATCAGCATAGCGGACGCCGACCTTGATGGTGTCAATCCAGCCCTCGTCCATGGCATATTGCACGTCGAAGCGCGAAGCCAGTTCCTTGCCGTGCGAATCTTCAGTGTGGTCCATGACCGAGTTATAATAATAGCTGTTCGGATTCGACAGGCCACCTGTCGGATTCTGCGACGTGTTGCCAACCTGATTGACATTGAGCGGCGCCGAAAGGGTGGTTTTCGGATAATCGCCGGTGCCATCAAGGAAGACGTTGGCAAACGAGTTCATATCGACTTCGATATCGTAGTTGGTGACATCGGCATCGACATATTGCACGTCGAAATTGGCGCGCAGTTTGTCGTTGATGATCCAGCGCAAATTGAACGAGGTATCGGTCGTCGTTTCCTCGTTATGATTGTAACGCGTGATGGTGCCCAGACCGGCGCCGCGACGAGCCGGTTCACAGCCATTCCAGCCATAACAGGCGTTGACCATTTGCTGGCCATCCGAATTGGAGGCAACCTGCGCAGCGGCCGCATTATCCGCACCCCACCAACCGATATCCGAGGTCAGCAAGCCGCTCTGGAACATGCCCTGGTCATTGAAAGTGAACTGGTTATTAGCATCCAGTTCCGCCGCGGCCGTGCTGTTCGAGAACTGATAGCCGAGCGGCTGCGCCCAGACGTCGAAATAGGAGGTGGAGACGCCGTGTTCGTGCCATTCGTTTTCATAGCTCGACGTATTGAACTGCAAGGTCGCCAGCAGACTCTTGTCCTTGCTTTCCCATTGAGCGGCGGCCGAGATACCAGTACGCTGGCGATCGAACTTGGTGTCGCGCATCGTGCTGGAAACGGGAATATAGGCGAAGTTGTGCGTTGCGTCAGCGTCTTGCTGACCGAACTGGTTCGTGGAGCAGGTATCGAGCGCCGTCAGATCATCACGATCCGTACAGAAGATACCGATACGGCCATACTGGATGCCCTGTGAACGTGTGGCGATATCCGAATAGGCGGCATTGACCATGATGCCGATTTCACCGATGGACGTATCCCAGCGATTGGAATAGATGCCCGAAATCGAAGGCGTCGCCTTATCGGCGATATCACCATAGGACTCATCGAGCGACAGGGCGATCAACTGGCCCTTGGAATCGAACGGCAGGCGGGTGCGCAGGTTGATCGAGCCGGCGATGCCGCCTTCGATCAGGTCGGCGGTCTGGTTCTTGTAGGTATCGACGCCGGCCATCAGTTCGGGCGAAACGTCACCCCAGGACAGGCCGCGCGAGGAGTTAGCGGAGAAGACGTCGCGGCCGTTGAATTCTGAACGGACCTGCTGCAGGCCGCGAACCAGAACGCCCGACGGCTCAGCCGAGAAGTGCGCCGTGTCGGTGGCGGCGGCGAAACGGGTGACGGTGATGCCGGCCACGCGCTGCAACGCTTCGGCCACCGATTTATCCGGGAACGAACCGATATCGGTCGAGGTGATCGAATCGACGATCGTATCGGCGTCTTTTTTGATCTGCTGCGCCGTCTTCAGCGAACGGCGGACACCGACGACGACGACCTGCTGCGCATCGTCCGCAGCCGCGCCATCATTCGCGGGCGCTGCGTCCTGCGCGAACGCGGGCGTCATCAGGGTGGCCGCCATCGCGGTCAACGCGACCGCGGACACGCCGCCCTTTAACAGAGTAAGCGCCGACAGGGCCTTATCTCTTGAACTTCTCATGCTTTCTTCTCCCTGGTAGTCCTTAACGACAGGTCCGAGATCCTGCCGGTGAGACGTGTTATGCCCTGAACGGCCGGTCCGAGTACCGGCTGCGCAGGGGCCATTACAAAACAGCAAACCCGCCGAGGCAAAGCGCCCTGAATAACGGAGAGGATGACCGGATCGGCAATTTTGTACGCTCTGGCGCCTGTGTTTACGATCCCGGCTTTTTGACACTACGGTCAAAATTCTTACCAGGCCTTTCCGCCGCGTATCTTTAATTTTCCGGGTAGCCTCTGGGCGCTTCTCGACCTGATTAATTATTTCGTCTTTATTTGTTATCTAAACACGACAGGAATTTCCAGCACCAATATGACGCTTTGGCCACAATCCGACCGGATAATGGCACGAATGCCACACATGATAGCGCTCACAATATGCTTAAAACCCACCTGAAAAGCTCAATTTGTTGGGAATGTTGCTACATAATTTTTACCACGCATAACCATTTCATTCATACGTCGCATATAGAGAAAAAACTAAGATATTGATTTAAAAATATTTTTTATGGATATATTGCAGTTCTCGCCTTGCCGAAAGATGCAGGCGTTATTTATATTACATATATCATGCCATAATATGGGGGTATATCGCTGTTGCCTCAATTAAGGCTTGGTAAAGGCTAACTTTTCAGGGCCATTGCGACAGATTCCAGGGAATTGGTACCTTTTTGGTACTCTTTCCCTCGCTCCCCTTGCCATCATCAAGGGCTTGTCTTACCACTGAAACGCCGGGCCACTCCCTACCGGCCGCGCCGAAATCCGGCCGTTTCAATCCGATCAGAGTCTCGCAGTTATGTCAAAAATACCGGCCATCGACGGTCTTCCCGATGTGGATGTGGCAACACATGTCACGCCGGAGGTCTTCGCCCGGACCATCCTGCCGGCGGGCAAACCGGTCCTGATGCGGGGGCTGGTGGCGAAATGGCCGGCGGTCGCGCAAGGTCTGGCGGGGGCCGAATCGGCAGCGCGGTATCTGAAAGCGATGGATAACGGCCGCCCGACCACCGTTCTGGAAGCCAATCACACCGTGCAGGGCCGCTTCGCCTATGGCCCGGACATGCACGATTTCAACTTCAACAGGCGCTCGAAATCGATATCCGCCGGCATCGACCAGATACTGGCTGCGCTGGAACATCCGAATCCGCCCTACACCTACGTCCAGTCAACGGTCATCCCGGAGTATCTGCCGCGATTTGTGGCCGAAAATCCGTGTCCGCTCCTGCCGCCGGCCATTCAGCCGCGCATCTGGATCAGCAACGCCACCCGCGCCCAGACGCATAACGACAACGACCACAACCTGGCCTGCGTGGTGGCCGGACGCCGCCGCTTTACCCTGTTTCCACCGGAGCAGGTGGTCAACCTCTATATCGGGCCGATGGATCATACGCCTTCGGGCCGCGCCATTTCGCTGGCCAGCCTGGAAGACCCGGATTTCGAGCGTTTCCCGAAATTCGCCGACGCGTTGAAGACGGCGACCGTGGCCGAACTGGAACCGGGCGACGCGCTCTATGTGCCGAAATACTGGTGGCACCATGTCCAGTCGCTGACGCCCTTCAATGTGCTGGTCAATTACTGGTGGGGCAACAGCGCCCCGACCGCAGGGAATCCGACAGCCCCCTTCCTGGCGGCCCTGCTGGCGCTCAAGGACCTTTCCCCGGCGGACAAGGCCTACTGGAAAGCCATGTTCGACCATTACATCTTTCAGACCGGCGGCGACCCGGTGGCCCATATCCCGCTGGCGCATCAGGGCGGGCTTGGCAAGCAGACCGCGAGGGACCGCGCCTCGATTCTGGCCGCCCTGAAAGCGTTGATCGATGGACGTGGTTAAGATTCAACATTGCTTTTGTTAAGGATTTTTCAAAATCAATGATTGATCAAAGCGGCCATACCTTTCGTCAGGCTTTCGCGTGACTTGGCGAAACACAGGCGCAAAACCGGCAGGTCACGCCCTGTTTCGCAAAAGGCCTGGAGCGGAATCGTGGCAAGGCCGTGATGGCGAACGAGATCATAGGCGAAATCCAGCCCGGAACGGTCTATCCCCGATGCCCGCAGGTCGATATTGAGGAAATAGGTGCCTTCGGCGGGCAACAGTTTGAAACCGCCTTTCGTCAGCAATCCGCTGAGATAGTCGCGCTGTCCTCTCAGGTCTTCGCGCGCCGCATCGAATCGCGCCTGCGGTAAATCCAGTCCATAGGCCACGGCATGTTGCAAGGCCGGCGGCGTGGAAAAGGTGATGAACTGGTGCGCCCGGCTCACAATGTCGATCAGCGCTTTTTCAGCAACCACGAAGCCGACCTTCCAGCCGGTCAGGGAAAATATCTTGCCCGCCGAACCGATCTTGATCGACCGCCGCGCCAGGCCGGGAATATGCAAAACACTGACATGGCGGCTGTCGAAAACCACCTCTTCCCACACCTCGTCGCTCATCACATAAGCACCGAAGCGCTCGCAATAATCACCCAGCAAGGTCAGTTGTTCGGGCGTGAAGCAATGGGTGGTCGGATTGTTCGGTGTGGTGATCAGGACCAGTTTCGTACGGTCGTTGAAGACGGCTTTCAGGTCGTCATCCGTGAATCGCCAATGCGGCGGATTGAGCTGAATGATGCGCGGGATGCCGCCGGCGCGCCGGATCAGCGGCACATAGGCGTCATACATCGGCTCGAACACCACCACCTCGTCGCCCGGTGTAATCATGGCAAAGAGTGTGGCGCAGATGGCTTCGGTAGCGCCGGAAGTAATAAGCACCTGCGTATCGGGATCGGGTTCCAGACCCTGCCGCCGCTGGTAAAAATCCGCCACTGCCCGGCGCAGGACCGGCAAGCCGCGCATCGGGGCGTACTAGTTGGATTGGTCCATCAGCGCCCGCGCCGCGGCTTCACGCACCTCCGGGAAGCCGTCCACTTCGGGGAATCCCTGTCCCAGATTGACCGCACCGCGCGCCTTCGCCTCCAGAGACATGATCTCGAAAATACTGACAGGCAGATCGGCAAGGACAGGGTTCATGGGGCGCTCCGGAATCACCTCTTCATAACATGAAAAAGCCCGAAGGCGGGGAGACCTTCGGGCCTTGATTTGCGCGGGCAAGAGGAAGGGATAAGAACCTCAGGCCACCACTCGCAAATTCTCTTTCGCTGCCTGCAACACACCCGGTTCGGCCCACTGTGCGATTTGGTGCGATTCCGGCAGGAGATGGCGGCCTTTCAGCCAATCGGACAGGCTTTCCAGCGCCGCCAGCCGCTCCGGCTCCAGGCCGATGTCCGCGCCTTCCGCCAGTCGGGCGCCATAGGCCGTTTCCGCATCCTCGATCTCGACCTTGCCCTCGATGGCCGCCTGTTTCAGCGCCTCCTTCGGGAAGGCCTGCGCCCACCGGCCGGCTTCGAGCAGGTTCCGCAAGATCCGTGTGACGATATCCGCGCGGCCTTCCAGCAGGACCTGATCGACCGTGACGGCGCGCAATTCGACCAACCCGGAAAGGCGGCCCTCCGTGCGGATATCTTCCGCCGTAAAGCGGTGGACCTCTTTCAGATGCGCCGAGCGCGCCAGTTCCAGCCCCTTGGCGCCGAACAGGAGAGCGACATCGCTTTGCCCGCCCAGCAGGGCCTCGACCTCGCGCCGCGCCACGTCGCCGAAAGGCACGCTGGGATGATCGGCCACCACCGGCACGAATTCGATATCGGACTTGGCGATACCGGCGACCGAGAGCACCGTCTCCCAGGCACGCAGGGACCGCACCTGCGCCGGCGAGAAATTACCGGCTTCCTTGATCAGGCCGAGCCGGCGACCGATCAGATCACGCAGACCGTTGATCGGCTGTCCGGAGCGCGTGACGACGCTGATCGAATGATATGTCTGGCCGATGGCGAGCAGGCGCGACCGCGTGTTCAGGCCATGCGCCCACAGGGCCGTGGCGGCGTCGGCTTCGCGGATCAGGTTGGGCAGGCTGTGATCAAGATGGCCCTGCCTGACGCCGGGAGTCGAATTCTCACGCACCGAGACAAGGTGAACCGTCTCACGCAGGAACTCACGCTGCAAAACGCCGCGGTTGGCGATCAGCCCCAGGGCGGTCAGGGTTGGGCAGCGGGCGTACCAGATCAGGGGCGCCGGCGCGGGAACGTCAGGGGTGCGGAATTTCGACATGATATGGGCTTTGGGATGAGTCCGTCAGTTACGGCCAATACCATATCAAATCAGTGTAGATTTGTCGGGCGATCAAATATCGCCCGACAGTTGAGCAAAATTAAAGCATGGCCGGTGGCTTCAGCTTCCCGCGTCAACGATGGCGGTGATGGTGTCGGGGAAGGCCTGAGTGGCCGCCGCACGATCGAAAAGTCCGGAGCTGTGGTTGGTTATCGGGCCGTTATCCCAGTACATCGGCACGATACCGTGCTGGTAGGCGGAGCGGGTGATGTATTCATCCCAGAAGGTACGGTACTTGCCCGGCGCATCGTATTCGGTGCGCAGGCTGGCCGCATATTCACCCAGGATCACCGGCACACCCTTGTCGATGAAGTTGGTTTTCATCTTCTGGAACTGGGTGTCGGTATAGGCCTCATTGGCCCAGGTTTCAGTGGCGGCGGCGTCGGTGGCGATCGATCCCCACTGCCAGATGCCGCTGGCGGTATTGAGGGTAAAGTTATACGGGTCGTAATAGTGGACTTCCATCATCAGCCGGTTGGCCGCCGTATCGGTCGGCAGGGTCGCGTTACAGGCCACTGTATAGTCGATGTTCGTATTGTAGCCCTGCACGACCAGGTAGCGGCTGGCGTTATTGCCGCCGGTGGCGCGCACGGCGTCGACGAAGGTCTGGTTGAAGCTGTTCTGTACCGCGCAGTTTTCCGTGGTCGGGGCACTGTAAACGTTGGTGACCATGACCTCATTGGTGCCGGCGAACAGCAAATGATCATCAAAGCCCTTGAAGTTATTGGCGATCTGGGTCCAGAAAGTGGTCAGCTTGGCGTTGACCGCCGTCTGATCGGCATAGGTCGGCTGCATCCAGCCGCCGTCCCAGTGGACATTGATGACGACATAAAGGCCGGCGTTGCGGGCATAGGTCACCACCTCGGTGACGCGCGCCATCCAGGCCGCGTTTATGGTATTGCCGCCATCGGCATATTCGCTCCAGGCGACCGGAATGCGCACGCTCTTGAAGCCTGCCGCCTTGACGGCGTTCATCAGGGCCTGTGTCGCCGCCGGATTACCCCAGGCCGTTTCCTGCGACACCGTAAAGGGCGCCGTACCGCCACCGATGGCCTCCAGCGTATTGCCAAGGTTCCAGCCGGGCGACATTTCCTGAAGCGCGGTCGCGGCGGTCAGGCTGCCGCTGCCAGAAGAACTGGAAGATGAAGAACTGGAAGACGAAGAACTGGAACTGGATGAACTGGAAACGCTCGAACTCGAAGAACTCGACGAACTGGAAGAACCGCCGCCAGAACTGCCGGCGCTGCTGCTGCCTCCGCCGCCACAGCCGGCAATAAAGACCAGAGTCAGAAGGCCGGCCGCCCACGAAATCCTGGCCTTGCCGGCCGCTGCTTTATTCAACGAATTCAATGATATCTCCCATTCCCGCTGTATGAGTCCTGCTCATCATTATATGTTAGCGCTACCAAATCAGCAGACGTTATCGGCGCGTCACTGACTTGGGCAGGCCCATTTGTCATACAATCGAACAGACCGAACCACAACACGGTTATTTTATATGTGCGACGATTTTTGTATATGTGGCGCTTTCATCACAGACACAAACGCCCGCCGTCCGGATGACGGCAGGCGTCGCAATAATCAGGCGATGGCACGGACTAAAGGGTCGAAGACACCTTCCACAGGTCGATGCCGCCTTCGGTGGCGTAGGTGTCGATATCCGCCAGTTCAGCATCCGTGAAAGCCAGGTTATTGAGCGATTTCAGCGTATCGGCCAGTTGTTCGACCGTCCGCGCCCCCACCAGCGCCGAGGTGACTCTGCTGTCGCGCAGCACCCAGGCGATGGCCATCTGCGCCAGGGTCTGGCCGCGCTTTTGTGCGATCTCGTTCAGCGCCTTGATGCGGCGGATATTGTCCTCGGTGATCAGGCGTTGATTGAAAGACCCGGCCTTCGCCGCGCGGGCATCCGCCGGTACGCCATTGACGTATTTATTGGATAGCAGGCCCTGCGCCAGCGGCGAGAAGGCGATGCAGCCGGTGCCGAGTTCAGCCAGGGTATCGAGCAGGCCCTCCTCGATCCAGCGGTTGAGCATCGAATAGGAGGGCTGATGAATCAGCAGCGGCACGCCCTCGCTTTTCAGAATGGCGGCGGCCTTTTGCGTCAATTCCGGCGAATAGGAGGAGATGCCGACATAGAGCGCCTTGCCCTGACGATGCAGCGTGGCCAGCGCGCCCATGGTTTCTTCCAGCGGGGTTTCCGGATCGACGCGGTGCGAGTAAAAGATATCGACATATTCAAGCCCCATGCGCTTCAGGCTCTGGTCGCAACTGGCGATCAGGTATTTGCGCGAGCCGCCGACATCGCCATAAGGCCCCGGCCACATATCCCAGCCGGCCTTGGTTGAGATCACCAGTTCATCGCGGTGCGCCTTGAAATCGCTGGCCATGACGCGGCCGAAGTTCTCTTCCGCCGAACCGTAGGGCGGACCGTAATTATTGGCCAGATCGAAATGGGTGACACCATGATCGAAGGCGTATTGCAGGATGGCGCGGCCCGTCTCGAAAACATCGGTGCCGCCGAAATTCTGCCACAGGCCCAGGCTGATCGCCGGCAGTTTCAGCCCGGACCGGCCGCAGCGGCGATAGGGCATCTTGGTATAGCGGTCAGCGGCCGCGACATAGGGAACAGGAAAAGCCATTTGGATGAACCTCATTGGGAATCACGAATTTCACAGCCACCGTCTTAAAGGGCTTTATCCATTCGCGTAAGAGAGATTTACCGGATGGGACCGGTTTCCACCGCGTTTCGGCAAGCGCGCGTTCGGTAACAAGACTGTCCTTTCCGGACAACAGTCGCGGAAAACCGTCTTTTTCGCTTAAACGACGATTCCCTTGTATGTAAGGTCTTGCAAGCTTACCTAGCGTAAAGATTTTCCGCGTATACTTTTTATGCACTTGCGAAGTCACAGCAACAGGCCTAGGGCGGCAGGGCAATAGACCCCAAAAATGGGGCTACCAAAAGAGGCCAAATATGATTTCAACATTATCGTGCCGTCTGCTGACGGGCACGGCGCTTGCCGGTGTCCTGCTGGCTGGCTCAAGTCTTCCCGCGTTCTCGCAAGACTCCGGCTCCACCGAGGTGCCTACAGAAATAATCGTCACCGCGCAAAAGAAGGCCGAGCCTTTGAGCCGCGCGCCGATCGCCATGTCGGTGGTTTCCGGCGACCAAATGGAAAAGGCCGGGGCGCATGACCTGAGGGACATGCAAACCCTGACGCCTTCCCTGCTGATTACCTCGACCGCCAATGAGGCCCAGACCACGGCGCGCCTGCGCGGGGTCGGCACGGTGGGCGATAATCCCGGCCTCGACTCCTCGGTCGGCGTGGTGATCGACGGCGTATCGCGCGCCCGCACCGCCACGGCGATGAGCGACCTGGGCGTGCTCGACCGTGTTGAAATCCTGAAAGGCCCGCAGTCGGATATCTACGGCAAGGGCGCCTCGGCCGGGGTGATCCAGGTGGTCAGCAAGCTGCCCTCCTTCACCCCTTATTCGTCGCTGGAACTGACCGCCGGCGATGCGGGCACGCTTGGCGCCGCCGGTTACATCACCGGCAAGCTAGCCGATAAATGGGCCGGCTCGCTTTCGCTGGTGAAGCGCCAGCGCGACGGGCAATACAAGGTTCATACCGGCGCCGGGCCGCGCACCCAGACCGACGACGGCGACCAGAACTACTGGTCGGCGCGCGGGCAATTGCTCTATGACGGAAATGGCTGGTCGCGCCTGCGCATCATCGGCGACTATACCAGGCGCGACGAAAACTGCTGTGTCGGCACCGCCATCGCCATCGGCGGCACGCGCGGCTATGTCGATCAACTGGCCGCCGATGACGGCACGGCCTCCGTGGTCGATCCAAAGGGCCGCGAAGCCTGGTCCAACCGTTCGACGGCCCAGAAACTGGTCGATTCCGGACTTTCCGCACAATGGGATATCCGCCTGGCCAATAATCTCCAGCTCACCTCGATCACGGCCTACCGCCACTGGGACCACACCAATGGCTATGACGCCGATTTCTCCAGCGCCGATATCTATTACCGCGATCCCGACGGCGGTTTCGGCAACCGGATCGATACCTGGTCGCAGGAAATCCGCCTGAACGGCAAGACCGAGCGGTTCGAGTGGATGGCCGGCCTCTACGCCAATTCGGAAGACCTGACGCGCCACGACGAAACGCTTTACGGCGCTGATTACGAGTCCTACCTCGGTTTGCTGCTCAGCGCCGGCGCCAATATCGACCGCGTGTCCGAACTGACCGGCCTGCCGGTGGGACAGTCCTTCGCACAAGGCGAGGGCAATCACGACACTTACCGCCAGCGCGAACGCAATACGGCGGTCTTCGGTCATGCCGAATGGTTTATCAGCGATACCGTCTCGCTGCTCGGCGGCCTGCGCTATAACCACCAGACCAAGCGCCTGACCTCCGCCTTCACCAACAGCGACGGCGGCATTGCCTGCGCCAGCGCCACGGCCTCGCAGGGTACGATCTGCCAGCCGTGGTCCAATCCGGCTTTCAATGATCTCACCCTGACGCAGAAAAACAGCGATGACGCGACGACCGGCTCGATCAAGCTGAAATGGCAGGCGACGCCGGCCGTCATGACCTATGCGTCATACTCAACAGGCTGGAAGGGCGCGGGCTTCAATCTCGACCGCGAGCAGAACGCCGATTTCACGGCCGATACGGATTCGTCCTTCCGGCGCGAAACCTCGCAATCGGTCGAGATCGGCTTCAAGGGCCGGTTCCTGTCGAAGCGTCTGGCGCTCGATGTGGCGGCCTTCGATGAAAGCTTCCGCAACTTCCAGCTCAATACCTTCCTGGGCACCAATTTCGTCGTCAACTCCGTACCGCATCTGGAAAGCCAGGGCATAGAGGTCGAAAGCCGCTATCTGGTCGGCGATTTCAGGCTGAATGCCGGCCTGACCTATGACGAGGCGGTCTTCGGCCCGGAAGCGGTGCCGGGTGTGCCGCTGCTGGCCAATGGCACGGCCTCCTTCGCGCCGCGCTGGTCGGGCGTCTATGGGCTGGATTACAGCCATGACTTCGGCGGCTACCGCTTCGCCGCCACCTTCAGCGCCAAGTATAACAGCGACTACAATACCGGCTCCGATCTCTCGCCGATCAAGGTGCAGCCGGCCTACACGCTCTATAATGGCCGCCTCAGCATCGGCGCGCCGGATGAGAGCTGGACGCTGGAACTGTGGGGCCAGAACCTGACCGATGAACTCTACTATCAGGTGGCCTTCTCGGCACCCTTCCAGTCCGGCAGCTATAAGGCCTTCCTCGGCCAGCCGCGCACAGTGGGCTTGACCCTGCGCCTCAAGCGGTAATATCCTTTTGTACCTCCCCGGCTTGCCGGGGAGGGGGACCGCGCCGAAGGCGGGGTGGTGGGGTTTCTTGCTTCCTTTGGGGTAATGAATGCGTGAATTCTGGCAAACAGCATTCAGCCGGCGTATCGCGGTCAATGCCGTGAAGGTGTCTCTGGTCATCGGCACGATCCTCAATATCATCAATCAGGGCGAAAATATCCTGCACGGCCTGCCGGTCGCCTGGGCGCATGTCTTCCTGAACTATTTCACGCCCTATTGCGTGGCGACCTGGAGTGCCACGAAAAACGAACTGGGGCGGCGCACAGGCAAGTGACGCTTTGCGCCCTGGGGCTTCTATGCTAAGGCCCCCACCACCACGCCTTCGGCGCGGTCCCCCTCCCCGTAAATGGGGAGATATAAAAGAGGTTCGCCCCCTTCTTGTACTCCCCCGCCTGCGGGGGAGGTGGCGGCCCGCAGGGCCGACGGAGGGGGCCTTAGCTGGCCACATACGAAATGTCCGATACGCCAAGTCCCTACGCCGTCACCGTCCTGACCATGTTTCCGGAAGCTTTTCCGGGGCCGCTCGGCGTGTCGCTCATCGGCACGGCGTGGAAAGAATCTCAGCGCTGGGCCTTGGAAACACTGGACATTCGCAATTTTTCAAGCGATAAGCGCGGCTTTCTTGACGATACCCCCGCGGGCGGTGGCCCCGGACAGGTCCTCAAGGCGGATGTGATCGCACAAGCTCTTGATTCGATAGAGCTTAACGATCGCCCTCTCGTCTATATGAGCGCACGCGGCAGGCCCCTGACGCAGGCGAAGGTCAAGGAATGGGCCATACGCCCAGGGCTGATTGTCCTGTGTGGACGGTTCGAGGGGGTGGACCAGCGGGTGCTCGACAGCCGCGGGTTCGAGGAAATCAGCGTCGGCGATGCCGTCCTTGCGGGCGGGGAAGCGGCGGCGATGGTGACGATCGAGGCGGTGGTGCGGCTTATTCCGGGGGTTCTCGGCGCTATTGCCAGTCTCGATAATGAGAGCTTTGAGGATGGACTCCTGGAGCAGCCGCAGTTCACAAGACCGCGGACGTTCGAGGGCCTCGACATCCCCGAAGTGCTGCTCTCCGGCGACCATAAAAAGGCGGCGAAGTGGCGGCAGGCGCAAAGAGAGGCAACCACGAAGGAACGGCGTCCCGATCTCTGGGCCGCTTATCTTTCCAAATTACAGGTAAAAGGCAAATAAGCCTCAACGTGCGGAAGCACACAATATATAGGAGGGTTCACATGAACCTGTTGCAACAGATCGAGGCCGAAGAAGTCGCAAAGATGCGCGCTTCCAAGACCTTTCCCGAATTCCAGCCCGGCGACACCCTGCGCGTCAGCGTCAAGATCAAGGAAGGCGAGCGCGAGCGCGTCCAGGCCTTTGAAGGCGTCTGCATCGCCCGCGCCGGCACCGGCATCAACGAAACTTTCACTGTCCGCAAGATCTCGTTCGGCGAGGGCGTCGAGCGCAAGTTCCCGCTGCTGTCGCCGCTGATCGAAGGCATCGAAGTCAAGCGTCGCGGTGTTGTCCGTCGCGCCAAGCTGTATTATCTGCGCGACCGCCGCGGCAAGTCGGCCCGTATCGTCGAGCGTTCGATGAACTCGACGCGCGGCTCCAAGGGCGCCGAACTGCGCGCCGCCATGGCCGCCGCTGAATCGTCAGGCAATGCCGACGCCGGCACCGAAGCGTAAGCTCAGCGCAAGCTGAAATGAAAAGCCCGTCCTGGCAACAGGACGGGCTTTTTCATGCGTCGAAGATTTTTGACCACGAACCACACGAACAGACACGAACGATTTGGATTGTTGAAACCTCTTGCCCGAAGGGCAGGCATTTATGCCGTTTCAACAAGCAGTCAGGATGACATTTCGCGTTGCCGTTTTAACGCTAAGAACGTTCGTGTCTGTTCGTGTGGTTCGTAGTCAACCTTACCATGCCAGGGGTGCATCACGAAAATCAGAAACTCGACGGCGTTGAATCCGGCCCGTAATTACCGCCTGAATTCAATCCCGGCGCGGGCGCGAGGCTGGAAGAAGAAGACGCCGCGCTTTCACTGCCCGAAGGCAGAATCTGTTTGGGAAATTTCAACAGATCGCGGACATCCGTCTCCAGATCGCCCGGCAGCCCCAGGTCCTCGCGGATGAAATGATAGGCCTTGTTGCTGGTGCAGCTACAGACACGCAGCTCGTTATTCCTGTTGCGCCAGATGATCAGCGGATAGGCGATATTGACCTTGCTGTTGCGCAACAGGGGCGCCAACTGGTTGATGAAGTCGCGCGAGGCCCAGACAACGCCGGAACGCGCCAGGTCATCATCCGCCACGGCGATGTTTTCCGCTTTCCAGCTTTCAGCCGGCGTATTGCGCCATTGCTGATAGAGCGGCCAGCTCCGGTTCAGCCACAGTTCGGCGATGGTGGAGCGTTCCTCGGGTGTCGATTGTTTTGCCGCGCCATTATCGGCCAGGGCGAAAGGCACGACGCGCGTCTCGATCCCGCCGGCCTGAAGACGCGGAAACTCGATGTCCTCATAAGCGCGGCAGGGTTCGCAATTGCGGAAGGTAACCAGATAGAGCCAGCGCTTGGCCACCGGCTGAGTGACGGCGGTGGTGACGCCGGAGGCAGGACCGGTGGTCAGGACGGCCTTCTGGAAATCGGGTGAGACGTAATCGGCGCGGTCAAGCAGGCTCTGGATACTGGCGATATCGGCGGGCGCGGTGATGGTGACCGGGGCGTAACGCTGGAACTGATCCCAGTAGAACCAGTAGCCCACGCCGAACAGGGTCGGCAGTATGACCACCAGCGCCATAGCCCACAGCAGGAATTTCCGGTTCATTCTCACCCCCGTAAGCCTCCCCAAAGACGTTCAATCCGCCCCGACTATAATCCTTAACGTACGCCTCGAAAACCCATCATGGTTAATATAAGGAATCGATGCCGGACACTCAAAAAACGCCTGAAGCGGCAGATTCCACGTCTTAGCGTTGCAGGAGCATGGCGAGGAGTGCAAAAACCACACACAAAACGGTGGCGCCCCACAGTCCCGCATAGGGCGCGATGGCCTTCGGCCGGCGGCGATCCTCACTGATCGGCGCGGGGGCAAGAGCGGCGTCCTGAAGGCGCGAATGATGCGTGGCGTCGGGCATGGCGCGAGTCATATAGGGCCTCAATCGATTTGCCAAGCGGTATGCTGTGACAGTTAACCCACACACTTGCCGGAAACGGCCGAAGCGGTTTAGGAAAAAGAAACAGCACCATGGCCACAGTGAACCTGCATATCGTTGACGAACTGATATATGAGCGCGCGCCGAAACTGGTGCGGTCGCCGCTGTGGCCGCTGGTCAGGCCGGTGCTTTATACGGTTCTGGGACGCAACAAGGCCGTGCGCATGGCCGACGCCATCGCCGGGATGTCCGGGGCGCAGGCGTTGGATTATGTCTCGAACCTTCTGGCGCTTGAGGTGGTCAGCCATGGCCTCGACCGGCTGCCGGAAAAGGGACGCTGCCTCGTCGTCTGCAATCACCCGACCGGCATCGCCGACGGCATCGCGGTCCATGACGTCATTTTGAAACGCCGCCCGGACGCCATCTTCTTCGCCAATGCCGACGCCCTGCGTGTCAATCCGCGCTTCGCTGAGGCGCTGATCCCGGTGGAATGGGTCGAGGCCAAGCGGACGCGCGAAAAGACACGCGTCACCCTGCAAGGGGCGAAAGAGGCTTTTGAAGGCGAGCGCTGCGTGGTGATGTTTCCCGCCGGAAGGCTGGCGCGGCGCAATGCGGAGGGCCGGCTGATCGATCCGCCCTGGGCGCCGACCGCCGTTTCCCTGGCGCAGAAATATAACGCGCCGATCGTGCCGGTGCATGTAGCGGGGCCGGACAGTTTCTGGTTTCACCTGTTCAACCGTTTTTCGCAGGAACTGCGCGACATCACGCTCTTCCACGAATTGCTGAACAAGGCCGGCAAGCGCTTCGACCTGACCGTGGGACCGCTGATTGATCCGAACGCCGAGGGACTGGATACCGGCCACCTGAAGGCCTATGTCGAGTTGCAACTGCCGGAAGCGCCGGATAAGGTTTTCCATGCCTGAGACTTTGGATATTTCCCAGCCGCTGACGCTCTTTCTGCCCGACGAAGCCGCCACCCTGGCTCTGGGCAACCGCATTGCCCCCCTGCTCAAGGCCGGGGATGTGGTTTACCTGCAAGGCGAGCTTGGCATGGGCAAGTCGTCGCTGGCGCGCGCGATCGTCCGCGCCCTGACGACTCCTGTCCAGGACGTGCCCTCCCCCACCTTCACCCTGATGCAAACCTATGACGGTCCCGGTTTCGAGATCGTCCATCTTGATCTTTACCGCCTGAAATCACCGGAAGAATCCTACGAACTGGCGCTGGACGACGCCCTGCCGCACAGTGTCCTGCTGATCGAATGGCCGCAACGTCTGGGGCATTTGGGCTTTGACGACCGTCTCGATATCGTCCTAGAAGAGGCCGGTAATACCAATTTAAAAAAAGGCCGGCAGGTGACGCTTACGCCGCAGGGCCGCTTCAGGGACTAACCAAAAATATGACAGACCGCGAGGCGATCAAGCAACGTTTCCTGCTCAGCGCGGGCTTTTCCGAAGCCATGCGCCAGCCCCTGCCGGGCGACGCCTCGACGCGTCGCTACGAACGTCTGGTGCGACCGGACGGTTCGACCTTCATGCTGATGGATCAGGCGCCGGCGCTGGAAAGCCAGCCCTGCCGGCTCAATGAAACCATCGAGGAGCGCCAGGCTTCCGGTTACAACGCCATGGCCCGCCTCGCCGCCGGGCGGATAGAAGCCTTTGTCGGCGCGGCGCATTATCTCAGGGCGCAGGGGCTTTCCGCGCCGGAAATCTTCGAGGTCGATGCCGCCAATGGCCTGCTGATCAGCGAGGATCTCGGCGACGATCTGTTCGCGTCTCTGATCGCGCGCGGTGAGGACGAGATACCGCTCTATCTCAGCGCCATCGAGGCCCAGGCGCGGCTGCACGAACTGACCCCGCCGGTAATCCTCGATCACGACTGGCCGCTGCTCAGCTATGACGATCTGGCGCTCAAGACCGGCGCCGGGCTGTTTGTCGAGTGGTATCCGAAGTACGATCCGGCCCATCCCCTGAGCGATGCCGCCATAGAGGAATGGGAAGCCTTGTGGGCGCCGCTGCGCCAGCGCGCCGAAGCCGGGGCCACCGCCTTCATCCACCGCGATTATCACGCCGAAAACCTGCTGTGGCTGCCCGCGCGCGAAGGCGTGGCGCGGGTCGGCATGATCGATTTCCAGGATTGCCTGCGCGCGCATCCCTCATGGGATTTGCTGTCATTGTTGCAGGATGCCCGCCGCGATGTCTCCCGCGAACTGGAGGCGCGCTGCCTCGATCATTATTTCAGCCTGCGCCCGCAGGTCGATCGCGCCGATTTCATGCAGGATTACAATGCCTTGGCGACCCTGAACGAGGCGCGCATCCTCGGCATCTTCGCGCGGCTGGTCGTGCACTATCACAAGCCGCGCTATGAGGCTTTCATCCCGCGCATGTGGGGCCATATCGCCCGCAATATCCGCGAACCGGGCATGGAAGGCCTGCGGGCGTGGTTCCTGCGCCATGGTTTCGGAGACAAGCTGCCGTGATTCCTGAAACCGCCTTCATTCTGGCCGCCGGCCTCGGCACCCGTATGCGTCCGCTCACCGATGACCGCCCCAAGGCGCTGGTCGAGGTCGGCGGCCGCACCCTGATCGACCATATGCTCGATCGGCTGGCGGCGGCGGGGGTGAAGCGGTTCGTGGTCAATGTGCATTATTTCGCCGACCGGCTGGAAGCGCACCTGAAGGCACGCACGGACCTCGATATCGTCATTTCCGACGAGCGCGAGGCCCTGCTGGAAACCGGCGGTGGATTGAAAAAGGCGCGCCCCCTGCTTGGCGCTGATCCTATCTGGGTGGCCAATATCGACAGTGTGTGGCGGGAAAGCGCCCCGGATGGCACGGTCCTGAAAGCCCTGTGCGATCAGTGGACTCCCGATGAAATGGACGCCGCCCTGCTGGTGACGTCCATGGAGACGAGCCACGGTTTTGATGGGGCGGGTGATTTTTTCCTGACCGATGGCCGTCTGGCCTTCCGCGATGCCGCGCCTTCCGCGCCATGGAACTATATGGGTGTTCATATCACCAAGCCACAGATCGTCGATGGCGAACCGGAAGGCGCTTTTTCGCTGTCGCGTATCTGGCGGCGTCTGGCCCCGGCAGGCCGTCTGCACGGCACGGTTTTTAACGGCGAGTGGATGCATGTCGGCGATCCGGCGACCCGCGATTTCGCCGAGGCGCGTCTCAAGGCATGAACGGAGCCGATATCTTTGCCCGGCCCGGGCCGCGCTGGTTCACCATTCCGTCGGGCCGATGTTTTCTCGACGATCTGGCGCGCGGCATCTGTGAATCGCTGGATGACCGGCTCTCCACCGCGCAGATCCTGACCCCGACCCGGCGCGGCGCACGCGCCATGGCGCGTTCGTTTTCGCAGCAGGCGCGCCATGGCGCGCTCCTGTTGCCACAGATCCGCGCCATCGGCGATCTCGATGAGGGCGAGCCGCCGTTCGATCTCGAAGCCCTGGCGCTCGATCTGCCGCCAGCGCTTTCCCCCCTCCGCCGCCGCTTCGAGCTGGCGCGCCTGATCACCGCCGCATATGACGGGCCTGAAGGCCGCGATGTCTCGACGAAACTGGCGCTCGAACTGGCCGACAGCCTGGCCGGTTTCTTCGATTCGCTGGCGCTGGAAGAGATAGACGCCACCGATAAACTGGATAGTCTGGTTCTGGGACTGGGCGAGGATCAATATGTGCTGGAGGCCTGGGCCGAGCACTGGCAGGTATCGGCGAAATTCCTCAATGTGGCGGTGCGCGCCTGGCCGGAACGGCTGGCCGAGCTGGGCTTGATGGACCCATCGCGGCGGCAGGTGACCCTGATCCGCCGTCTGGTTGATCAGTGGACGGAATATCCGCCACATACGCCGCTCATTCTGGCGGGCACCACCGGTTCGGCGCCATCGATGGCCGACCTGATGCATATCGTCGCTTCCGCCGAACAGGGCGCCGTGGTGCTGCCGGGGCTGGACCTGCATCTCGACGAGGCCGTCTGGGCGCAGATTGAGGACTCGCACCCGCAAGGTACGATGAAACGCACGCTCGACCGGCATAAGGTCAGGCGCGATCAGGTCCATACCTGGCCGGCCTCGATGGAAGCCGACCGCAAGGGCGACGCCCGCCGCCGCCTGCTCAACGAAGCCCTGCGCCCCGCCGAAGCGACCAAGGACTGGCTGGCACAGATCGCCACCCTCAAGGCGGAAGAAGGCGACACCCTGACCGAGGGTATGAAAGGCCTGAGCGAAATCCATACGGCGCGCGATGAAGAGGCCGCCTCTGTCATTGCCCTGTTGATGCGGGAAACGCTGGAAACGCCCGATAAGGTGGCGGCGCTGATCACGCCCGATATTTCCCTGTCGCGCCGCGTGGCCGCGCGGCTGTCGCGCTGGGGGCTGCAACCGGATTCCTCGGCCGGTGAACCTCTGTCGGGCAGCCTGACCGGGCGCTTCCTGCTCGATGTGCTGGCGCTGCTGGAGACGCCGCACGATCCGGTGCGCCTGCTCAGCCTGTTCAATCATCCGTATGGCCGTTTTACAGGTCATGCCGGACTGTACGGCCTGGAAAAGCGCGCCCTGCGCGGGGCAACGCCGATCAGTGCGGAGACCATCGCTCACCTTCTGGCGACGCCGGATCACGCCGGCCGCATCGACCAGAACGCTATTGATCTGTGGGCGGACTATCTCGCCATCATGATGCCGGCGCGGGCGGAAATACCCACTGACCTTGGCCTTGCCGTCAGCCGTATTGTGGGTCTTGCCGAAAATCTGGCCGCCGATGACGGACAGGTGTTATGGTCAGGCGCGCCGGGTTTGCAGGCGTCGGAACTGCTGGCCGAACTGATCCGCGAAAGCGCCGGTTTTCCGGTTTCCGGCGTGCGTGAGGTCAGCGATATCCTCACCCACCTCATCAACCAGGGCAAGGTGCGGACCGGCGGCAATACCCATCCGCGCCTGCTGATCCTGGGCGCCATCGAGGCGCGGCTGGTCAAGGCCGACCGGCTGATCCTGGCGGGTCTGGAAGAAGGGGTCTGGCCGCAGGCGCCGGCGCTCGATCCGTTTCTGTCGCGGCCGATGCGCCAGAAACTGGGCCTGCCGACGCCGGAACGCCGCACCGGCCTGTCGGCGCACGATTTCGTCCAGGCTGCCGCAGCACCCGAAGTCTTCCTCATCACCCGCCACCGCCGCGAAGGCGAGCCGCAGGTGGCCTCGCGCTGGCTGTGGCGGTTGCAAACCCTGTGCGACGGCGCGGGACTGAAAATCCCGGCGGACGACCGTTATCTCGACTGCGCGCGCGCCATGGATGCCGGTCTAAAGATCAAACCACCGACACTGAAACCGGCTGTCCGGCCCGCGCCGAGGCCACCGGTGGCCGTGCGGCCGATGTCGATGCCGGTGACGCAGGTGGAGGTGTTCGTGCGCGATCCCTACGCCATCTATGCCCGGCAGATACTTGATCTCAAGCCGATGGACCGGCCCAATGAACCGGTCGAGGCCCGCCAGCGCGGCACGGCGATCCACAAGAGCCTGGAGCGGTTCGCGGAATCGGGTGTGCTGGGCGACGAAGGTGTGCGGCGGCTGACCGCCATGCTGGAAGAGGAACTGGCCGAAACGCATTTGTCACCGGCGCAGATGGCTTTGCAGCGGCCTTTACTGGCGGGCATGGCGCGGGAGTTCGTGGCCTTCGAGACGAAGCGCCGCGCCGCCAGGCCGCGTCTGGTCATCGAGCAGCAGGGCGAACTGAAACTGAGCACGTCACGCGGCGCGTTCAACCTGACCGCCAAGTCGGATCGCATCGAGGTGCGCGACGATGGCGTGGATATCCTCGATTTCAAGACCGGCCAGCCGCCCTCGGCCAGGGCGGTGGCGGCGGGGTTCTATCCGCAACTGACCCTGACCGCGGCCATTCTGCGCCACGGCGGTTTCGCGGGTATCGCGCGCGAAAAGCCGGTCGGTGACCTGCTCTATGTGCAGGTGACGCCGGACAAGACCGCCACGCGTAACGCGGTCCAGAGAGGCGAGAATGCTTCCGACCTGGCGGAAAAGGCGCTGGCCAGTTTCCGCAAGCGTCTGGACGATTACGCCGATCCGGACAAGCCCTACCTGTCATGGACCGCGCCGCAATTCCAGAAGGTGCGCGGCGGCGATTACGACCATCTGGCCCGGCTCTACGAATGGAGCGTGCTGGGCGATGAGGAAACTCCGGAAGAGGAGGCGGAGGCATGAATGCGCAAAATATTGCCGCCGATCCCCGCGCCTCGGCCTTCCTGACCGCCAATGCCGGATCGGGCAAGACTTCCACGCTTGTCAATCGCGTCGCACGGCTGCTGCTGAACGGCGCGAAACCGGAACGCATCCTCTGCGTCACCTATACCAAGGCCGCCGCCGCCGAAATGCAGGAACGCCTGTTCGACCAGCTCGGCAAATGGGCGATCCGCAGCGATGACGACCTGCGCGCCGATCTGGAAAGGATCGATGAGTCGCCGCACGATCTGGCCCGCGCCCGCGCCCTGTTCGCCAAGGCGCTGGAAACGCCGGGCGGTTTGAAGATCCAGACCCTGCATGGTTTCTGCGAAAAGCTGCTGCGCCGGTTTCCGCTCGAAGCCGGTCTTTCCCCCGCCTTTCAGGTGCTGGACGACCTGATCGGCGGCGAATTGGCTGAGGCGGCTTCCGCCGACCTGCTGACCCTGGCCGGGGCGGAGTATCGTGAAGTCACGGAAGCGCGCGACCGATTGATCCGTAAGCTGAAGGTTTCCGGTTTTGAGCGGCTGCTGTCGCAATTCATCTACCAGCATGACGATCTCAAGGCGGCGTTCGAGGCTTTGCGGGCGCGGCAGACGGACTGGATGCTGGGTATTTTCCAGAGCCTGGGACTGGATGAAGTGACCTCGCCGGAAGCGGTTATTTCCGGTTATGAGCAGAGCCTTTACTGGCCGGGGATCGAGGAACTGGCGCGTTCGATGGCGACGACGGAGGGCGACCGCAACCAGAAAACCGGCGCGAAACTGCTGGCGGTGATCGAGGCGCATAATGCCGGCCGCTTCGATATCCACGACTGGTACAAGTGCTTCTATACCGACAAGGGCACCTTCAGCAGCCACACCTATTCCGGCAAGGCCAGCGAGGCCGACAAGCAGGAATTGCACCGTCTGGCCGAGGCCGTGCCGGAGGTGATGGACCGGGCGCAGGCGGCGGAAATCGCCGGCAATACGCTCGACGCCCTGCTGCTTTTCCACGCCTTCAGCGGCATCTATCAGAAGCGTAAAAGCCTTGAAGGCGCGCTCGATTTCCAGGACCTGATCAACAAGGCGAAGGACCTCCTGTCGCGTGGCGACATGGCAGGCTGGGTGCTGTTCAAGCTCGATGGCGGGCTGGAGCATATCCTGGTCGATGAGGCGCAGGATACCTCGGAGGACCAGTGGGTGATCGTCAAATCCCTGGCCGAGGATTTCTTCAGCGGACGCGGTCAGTTAAGCGAGGCGCAGTTGCGCACGGTCTTCGCCGTGGGCGACGAAAAGCAGTCGATCTACGGTTTTCAGGGGGCGCGGCCGGACAAGTTCGCCGAAGCCCGGCAGTATTTCATCGGGCGGGCCGAGGCGGCGGGGCAAAGTCCGCGCGTGCCGGAACTGATCCTGTCCTATCGCACCCTGCCGGAAATCCTCGGCTTCGTCGATGCCGTCTATGACGCGCAGGATTTGTCGCACGCCCTGACGCTCGACTATAACCACGTCATCACCCACGAAGCCTTCCGCCTCAAGGAAAAGGGGCTGGTCGAGCTATGGCCGCAGGTCCAGCCGATCGATGCGCCGGAAATGACGGCGGATGACGCCGATATTGCCCCCGTCGATGCCGGTGCACGTGAGCCGGCATCGAAACGGCTGGCGAAGCAACTGGCGGCCACCATCCGCTCGGAAATCGAGGCAGGCCGGGTTGTTTTCAGCAAAAAAGGCGAGCCGCGCCCGCTCCATGCCGGCGATGTGCTGATACTGGTGCGCAAACGCGATGCCCTGTTCGAGCATATCATCCGTGAACTGAAGATGGCCGGTGTGCCGGTTTCCGGCGCCGACCGGCTCAAGCTGGGCGACCATATCGCCTTTCAGGATCTGCGCGCCCTGATGCGCTTTTGCCTGCAACCGAATGACAGTCTGTCGCTGGCCTGCGTGCTGCGTTCGCCGCTGTGCGACCTCAGCGAGAATGATCTGTACAGTCTGGCGCAGGGCCGCGAGGGGACGCTGTGGGGGCAGTTGGGCGATCATCCGGAAACGGACGGCCGTTTCGCCGAGGCGCGAATTTTCCTGCGCTGGGCACTGGAAGCGGGACGCAACCTGACGGCGTTCGACTTCCTGGCGCGCGTCCTCAATCGTCGCGATGGCGAAGGTCGTTCGATCAGGCAACGTTTCCTGACACGGCTCGGCGATGAATGCGAGGACGTGCTGGAAGAAACCCTGGCCCTGGCGCTGAAAGGCGAAGGCATCGGCCTGAACGGGCTTTCCGCCGGCCTCGACCTGTTCGAGTTCCGGGCGGCGCAGATCAAGCGCGAACAGGAGGAAGGCGGCCGCAGCGTGCGCGTCATGACCGTCCACGGCTCGAAGGGGCTGGAAGCGCCGTGGGTCATCCTGCCGATCGGACCGCAGCACACCAGCGCCAGCAAGGATGACCTGCTGCTGCGCGATGAGGATGGCGGCCTGTATCTTTGCGCCAATGGCCGCAAAGGCGATACGGCAGGCATTACGGAAATCCGCGCCGGCAAGTCACTGAAGGACGAGCAGGAGGGCCTGCGCCTGCTTTATGTGGCCCTGACCCGCGCCCGCGACCGGCTGACCCTGTGCGGTTATGCCGGGAAAAAGACGCCGAAAGGCATCGCCTTCGATCCGTGGTATGATTTGTTGTGCAACGCCTTCGAGCGGCTGGAGCACAGCGTGGAGGCCATGCCGCTGAAGGCGCCCTTCGATGACCTGGAGCAGGCGCAAACCGCCGTGATCCGCCTCTATGGCCAGCGTTCAGCCACATTGCCCGCCGAAGCGGCGATCACACCGCCGGAAGTCATTCTGCCCGATTTCGTCACGCGGGTGGTCGCCCAGGCCGATATCGACGCCGAACGCGGCCGCGAGCGCTGGGCGGCGATTTCGCAGATGGGCGACGAGGACCGCGAAGCGGAGGAGCGCGCCCCCTCGCCGCTGGAAGCGCACAATGGCCTGGGCCGCTACCGGCGCGGCAACCTGATCCACAAGCTGTTTGAAATCCTGCCCGATATCGCCGTGGCAAAGCGGACGGAGGTGGCGGCGCGTTATCTCGGCCGCCAGCCCGATCTCACGGACAGCCAGCGCCGGGAAATGGCCGGCGCGGTGATGACGGTGCTGAACGATGCGCGCTTTGCCGAGGCCTTCGGACCCGATTCACGGCCGGAAGTGGCGCTGGCCGGGCGGATCGGCGAGACGGCGCGAGGCGATGCCATCATGCTCTCCGGCCGGATCGACCGGCTGGTAGTGACGGAGGATCGCGTGGTGATCATCGATTACAAGTCCAACCGCCCGGCGCCGGATCACGCCGAAGACGCCGCCATCGCCTATCAGCGCCAGATGGCCGGCTATGTCGCCCTGCTGCGTCAGGTCTATCCGCAAAAGACGGTGGAGGCCGCCCTGCTGTGGACCGATGGCCCGAAGCTGACGCCCTTAAGTGAGGCTTTAGTAAATCTCAGGCTCGGTGAAATTTTGAATCGTTGATTTATCGGCGATGACTCACTACCTATGAAGTTGAAAAGTTCACCGAGGATTATTTCCCATGGCTACCCACAAGATCACCGACGAAAGCTTTGAAGCCGACGTTCTGAAGTCCGATACGCCCGTTCTGGTCGATTTCTGGGCCGAATGGTGCGGCCCCTGTAAGCAGATCGCGCCGATCCTCGAAGAACTGGCCGATGGCCTGGACGGGAAGGTGAAGATCGCCAAGATTAACATCGAGGATTCGCCTATGACGCCTTCACGCTTCGGCGTGCGCGGCATCCCGACCATGATGCTGTTCAAGAACGGTCAGATGACCTCGATGAAGGTCGGCGCCATGCCGAAAGCCAAACTCCTGGAATGGCTCGGCGAAAACGAAATCGCCTAAGCCGGATATGTGTCGGGTGATAGCGCCAGGCAATCGCCGACCAGATAGAGCGAGCCGCAGATCAACACTCGCAAGGGGCCTGACGGCAAGGCTTTGACAGCTTCCAGAGGACCTGAGGCGACCACCGCTTCAAGTCCTTTGCTTTGTGCGGCTGTGGCCAGTTCGGTGGGCAAAATGGCGGCGTCGCTGCTGAACGGAATGCAGGAGACATGCGCCTCCAGTCCGGCGAAATGACCGAAGAATTCCACCGCGTCCTTGGTGTTGATCAGGCCACAGATCAGATGCAGCGGTTTCGGATCGCGCGCCTGTTGCCGGTCGATGAAGTCGCGCAGGGCACGCGCCGCATGGGGATTGTGCCCGCCATCGAGCCAGAGTTCCGAAGCGTTGTCGCCGAGCGCCGCGTGAAGCGGTCCGGCTTTCAGGGGCTGCAAACGGCCTGGCCATTGCGCGTTGGTCAGGCCGGTTTCAATCGCCTCGGTGGACATACCCAATAGCAGTGCCGCCTTGATGGCCAGGGCGGCGTTTTCGATCTGATGTTCGCCGGCCAGTCTGGGGCGCGGCAGGTCGTAGAGCGCATCCTCATCCTGGAAGATCAGGCGGTCGCCTTCGCGCCAGGCATCGATGCCCTGCCCCATGCTGGTGAGGATCACGCCGAGTTTCAGCGCCTGACGCTCCAGCGCCTGCGCGGCTTCGTCCGGCTGGCGGGCGCTCAGGGCGGGCACACCGCGTTTGAAAATACCGGCCTTCTGTTTGGCGATGGTGTTGAGATCGTTACCGAGAAACGCCTGATGGTCGTAGTCGATCGGCGTGATGAGGGTCAGTTTCGGTTGGGCGATAATATTGGTGGCGTCGAGCAGGCCGCCCAGGCCGGTTTCCAGCAGCAGGAGGTCGGCCGGCGTTTCCGAGAAGGCCAGGAAGGCGGCGGCGGTGGTCGATTCAAAGAAGGTCAGGGGCTGGCCTGCATTGGCGATTTCGACGCGGTTCAGGCAATCGGCAAGGTAGGTCCCATCGATCAGCGTGCCTGCCAGCCGGATACGTTCGGCGAAGCGCACCAGATGCGGTGAGGTATAGACGTGAACGCGTAAGCCTTGCGCCTCGGCCACGGCGCGTAAGATGGCGATGGTCGACCCCTTGCCATTGGTGCCGGCGACATGGACGACGGGCGGTAGCCTGTCCTGCGGCCGTCCCAGCGCTTCGCAGACACGCAGCATCCGGTCGAGATTGAGGTCGATCAGTTTGGGATGCAACGCTTTCAGGCGTTCAAGCGGCGCGTCGAAGGGGAGAAGGCGATCGGTCATGTTATGCTTCCCCCTCTCCCTGTTTACGGGGAGAGGGTTGGGGTGAGGGGATATATTCGCCCAATTAACACCTCAATCAGATTCAGGGGAGAGATTTCGCTGCGTCTTTATCGGGCCGGCGGATCAGCCAAAAGACCAGCAACGTCACCAGAGCGAACAGTGCTGACAAGATAAGGGCAATAAGAAACAAACTGAACGCGACGGCGACAGGAAATGCCGGTGCTCCACCGAAGAGGTAAAGCGTAATAAGCAAGCTGAATACCCCGGCGGTCAAGATGCCCGCGCCCAGATAATTATGAAGAGATTGCCAATTCAGTCTGTAAAGAACAGCGTGAACAATAAAGCCTAGAAGACAGGCCAATATTGTAAATATGAAGGAAATTTCCAAGAAAACAGGGCCTTCATGCAGGGCATAATCCAGCCAGGTCTTATAGCCGAAATTAGCCAAAAATCCGGGATCAAAATAGCTTATTTTATCAAAGACTGAATTGACAAGCAGAACAAGCGGCGCGCCTATCAGCAGGACTGCAAGCCATGAGCCGGCAATCAGACCTAAAAGACTGCGTAACAGTCGCCCGGATTTGATCATGGCTTCCCCCGTCACCACGCAAAAATAGCTTATGGGTGCAGGGTCCGTGACGCTGCTGCCTCTGTTTAAGCTGCCTTACGCTTGCCGCTCATCAGCATGGACATCAGCGCACCCAGCACTTCCGGCAATTCCGAACGCGACACAACCCGATCGACCATGCCCTTTTCGACCAGGAATTCCGCGCGCTGGAAGCCTTCCGGCAATTTTTCGCGGATGGTCGTCTCGATCACACGCGGACCGGCGAAGCAGATCAGCGCGCCCGGTTCGGCCAGGTGGATATCGCCCAGCATGGCGTAGGAAGCGGTGACGCCGCCGGTGGTCGGATCGGTCAGGACCACGATATAAGGCAGTTGCGCCTTTTTCAGTTCCTGAATGGCCAGGGTCGTGCGGGCCATCTGCATCAGCGACAGCGCGCCTTCCTGCATCCGCGCGCCGCCGGCGGCGGTAAAAGCGACCATCGGCACCTTGCGCTCGATGGCGGCACGGGCGGCGGCGATAAAGCCTTCACCGGCGGCCATGCCCAGCGATCCGCCCATGAAGGTGAAATCCTGCACCAGCACGACGCATTCAACGCCCTGTACCCTGCCGTAACCGATCGACATCACATCGCGCGAACCGGTGGCGGCGCGGGCGGCCTTCAGACGGTCCTTGTAAGGCTTGCCGTCGGAGAAATGCAGCGGGTCCTCGGTGACTTCCGGCGTCGGCAGGCTTTCGTACTGGCCGTCATCGAAGGTGAATTTCAGACGTGCTTTGGCGCCGATACGCATATGGCGGCCGGAAGGCGTCACCCACAGGGCGGCTTCCAGATCCGAGCGATAGATCATATCGCCGGTATCTGGGTCCTTCACCCACAGGTTTTCCGGCGTTTCGCGCTTGTTGCCGACAAAATTGGAAATGCCCGGCGCGATTTTCGACAGCCAGCCGCCACGCTCGCGGCGTTCAGCGGTCTTGGGGGCGGCCGGAAGCTTGGGGCCTTTGTTGGAAGTATCAGCCATAGCCATACTTTACGTCACTCCAGGGATTACTCAGGCCCGCGCCACCAAACGCGCCAAATGAACAGCGTTAGCCAAAATGGCGGCTTTTTCCAGCACTTTCGTGTAGTTCGGGTTATTTTCCGGTAAATTTTTTGTTTGGGCGAGTGCTGCTATCTCATCCACAAGCGCCGAGCCGACAACCGCCGCGTCGGCGATGCGGGCCACGCTGGCGGCGCTTTCCGGCGTGCGGATGCCGAAACCCACCGCCACCGGCAGATTGGCGGCGACGCGGACCCTGGCCACCTGATCGGCAATGGCGTCGGCATCGACCGCCTTGACGCCGGTGACGCCCGCCACGGAGACATAATAGATAAAGCCGCGCGTACGTTTCACCAGGGTTTGCAGGCGGCTGGCATCCGTGGTCGGGGTGGCCAGACGGATCAGGGCGATGTCATTGGCGTCAAGAGCGTCGGTCAGTTCGCCGGCCTCTTCCGGCGGGCAATCGACAACGATCAGGCCATCGGCGCCGGCTTCGGAAGCCGTCCTGGCGAAGCGCTCATAGCCGAGGAACTCGACCGGGTTCATATAACCCATCAGGATGATTGGCGTCTCCCGGTCGATCTCACGGAAGCGCTGTACCAGCATGAAGACATCGCGCAGCTTGGTGCCGGCGGCCAGCGAGCGTTCGGCGGCGCGCTGGATCGTCGGTCCCTCGGCCATCGGGTCGGAAAAGGGGAAGCCGAGTTCGATGATATCGGCGCCCGCCGCCGGCAGGCCTTTCAAAATCTCGAAAGTGGTTTCCAGATCGGGATCGCCGGCCATGATATAGGCGATGAAGGCGGATTTGTTCTGCGCTTTCAGGTCGGCAAAACGCTTGTCGATACGTGCGACGCTCATCCGGCAATCCCCGCTTCACCCATATGTTTGGCCACCGTGGCAATATCCTTGTCGCCACGGCCCGACAGGTTGAGCACCACAATGCCGCCCTTGCCGACTTCCTGCGCCAGTTCGCCGACACGGGCGATGGCGTGCGAGGATTCCAACGCCGGAATAATGCCTTCCAGCTTGCAGGTCAGGGCGAAGGCGGCTAGCGCTTCCTCGTCCGTAGTGGTGACATATTTCGCGCGGCCGGTATCGAAAAGATAGGCGTGCTCCGGCCCGATGCCGGGATAATCCAGACCCGCCGAGATGGAGTGGCCTTCGAGAATCTGGCCATCTTCGTCCTGCAACAGGAAGGTGCGGTTACCGTGCAGCACGCCGGGACGGCCGCCGTTCAGCGACGAGGCGTGGCCGTTATAAACGTCGAGGCCGTGGCCCGCCGCCTCGACACCCACCAGCCTGACGGTATCGTAATCGATAAACGGATGGAACATGCCCATGGCGTTCGATCCGCCGCCGACACAGGCGATCACGGCGTCAGGCAGGCGGCCTTCCCGTTCGAGAATCTGCGTGCGGGTTTCCTTGCCGATGACGGTCTGGAATTCGCGCACCATTTCCGGATAGGGGTGCATCCCCGCCGCCGTGCCGATCATGTAATAGGTGTCGTGAACGTTCGTCACCCAGTCGCGCAGGGCCTCGTTCATAGCGTCTTTCAAGGTGCCCTGGCCGTTGGTGACCGGGGAAACCGTGGCGCCCAGAAGCTGCATGCGGAAGACGTTGGGCTTTTGCCGCTCAACGTCGGTGGCGCCCATATAGACGATGCACGGCAGGTCGAAGCGGGCGCAGACCGTGGCCGAGGCGACGCCGTGCTGGCCCGCGCCGGTTTCGGCGATGATGCGGGTGCGGCCCATGCGTTTGGCCAGCAGGATCTGACCGATGCAGTTGTTGATCTTGTGCGCGCCGGTGTGGTTCAGCTCTTCGCGCTTGAAATAGATTTTCGCGCCACCGAAATGCGCGGTCATGCGCTCGGCGAAATAAAGCGGTGACGGACGGCCGACGAAGTGGGTCATCAGGCTGTGATATTCCGCCCAGAAGCTTTCGTCCTCGCGCGCGTCATGCCAGGCTTGCGTCAGTTCCAGCACCAGCGGCATCAGGGTTTCGGGGACATACAGCCCGCCGAACGAACCGAACCGGCCCTTGGCGTCCGGTTGGTTATAGCTGTTTCTGAGAACGGTATCGCTCACCGTGGAAAATCCTTTGGCAATGATGTCCCCAAACGCTTATGCGTTTGGCAAGTGCGACTGCACGCCCGAGCTATTGCGAGGCAAGCCCCGCGGCGCTTGAGCACACAGGAATGCGCTTATAACGACTTTGCCGCTTTAAGGAAGCCGGAAATGAGCGCATTATCCTTCACGCCCGGCGCGGATTCGACGCCGGAAGAGATGTCGAGCATCGGCGCGCCGGACAATTTTACGGCTTCGGCGGCGTTGGCGATCGACAGACCACCCGCCAGGAACCACGGTTTCACGCCGCTGTAATCCTGCATGATCGCCCAGTCGAAGCTCAGGCCCAAGCCGCCGGGCATGGCGGCATCCTTTGGTGGCCTGGCGTCGAACATCATGTAGCGGACGTACGGCTCGTAGGCGGAAACGCCCTCAAGATCGCTTTTCTCACTGACGCTGACCGCCTTGATCAGCGGGATATGTGTTAACGCCGCTATCTCGGCCACCCGCTCCGGCGTTTCCTTCCCGTGCAATTGGATCAGGTCCGGCTTCACCTCGTCCCTGAGCGTTTCGAGCACATCGTTTTCCGCATTGACGACAACGCTGACACAGGGAATGTTAGCGTTAACGCCGCGAATCGCCAACATCAGGTCTTTCATGGCGTTGAGCGTCAAATGACGCGGACTTTTCGGGAAATGGATAAGGCCCAAAAAGTCAGCGCTGTCATTTATCGCCGCGATTGCCGCGTCGATTGTCCGAATTCCGCAGATTTTTACCTTGGGGAGCATAAAAAGACCTCGATTTGGCGTTGTTTTGGACAGATGCTTTAGTAAAAATCAAGGTTTGGAATTTACATTTCAAACTTAATTAAGCCGGACCATAAAAATAAAAAGGCCGGACATAAAAATAAAGAGTTAGGGCAAGGAAATCATGGCGGACTTTGTGTTGCTGAGTGATATCAGTAATGGCAGCTATCTTAAGCTGGCCTTGGCGCGGCGCGGCGAACGCCCGCGAGAATCGGCTCATTACGCTTGTAACAGTCTCGAAAGCTACAAAACTGCCATTTCGGACTTTCTGGAAGCACAGTCTAAACCGCGTCTGGCCGGAGCGGCCATTTCGGCGGCGGGCTGGGAGCGCGGCGGCGTGATCCAGTTACCCAATCACGGCTTTTCCATCGATCGCGCCGATATGCGCGGCTTCCTCGATACCCCGCGCATCAACCTGGTCAATGACTTCGTGGCCAAGGCGCTGGCCATTCCGCGCCTGCACGGCAATGAATGCGAAAAAATCTGCGGCGGCGAAGCGGTGGAAGAACAGGTCATCGCCGTTATCGGCCCGCACAATGGCCTGGGCATGTCGGCGCTGGTGCCCGACGGCATGGGCGGCTGGACGGCCATGCCGACCGAAGGCGGCCACTCCGACCTGGCGCCGACGTCGGACATCGAGGAGGCGGTGCTGCGCGTGCTGATCGATAAATACGGCCATGTGTCGCGCGAACGCGTGATCTCCATTCCCGGCGTGGTCGATCTGTGGACGGCGCTGGCGAAGATCGAGGGCGATGACATCAAGGCGCCTTCCATAGAGGAAATTATCGCGCTGGCTTCGACCGACGATCCCCGCGCCAAGCAGGCCATCGATCTCAGCATGGGCTGGTTCGCCGCCATGGCCTCGGATGTCGCCCTGATCCTGGGCGCGCGCGGCGGAGTCTACCTCGCCGGTGACCTGCTCGATATGATCGGCGATCTGTTCGATGTGCCGGCCTTCTGCCGACGCTACGCCGAAAAGGGCCGTCTGAGCGATTATGTTGCGGAAATCCCCGTCTATCGCACGCTCGCGCCCGATATGGAGATCATCGGACTGGCGACCCTGTTCGACTGATCAGCCGCCGCAGGATTCGCGGATCACCAGTTGCGTCGGGATGCGCGTCATCTCGACCGGTTCATTATCGATCAGCGCCGCCAGGGTATCGACCAGCACCCGCGCGGCGGTGGCCGTGTCCTGCCGAACGGTCGAGAGCGTCGGGTTGATGCAGGTGCAAGCCCACAGGTCATCGAAGCCCATCACCGAGACATCCTTCGGCACGTGCAGGCCACGCTTTTGCAATGACTGGATGGCGCCGATGGCCAGCAGGTCGGTGACGGCGAAAACGGCGTCGAATGGCACGCCCTCGTCCAGCAGGCGTTCGATCGCCGCCGCGCCTTCCTCGCGCGAGATAAAGCAATCTATGGCCAGCAGCGGATCGGGCGTCAGGCCGGCCTCGTCATGGGCGCGCCGGTAACCCTTGTAGCGCTCGAAAAATTCCGAATGGGCCTCCGACGCCTCACCGAGAAACACGATCCGCCTGCGGCCCAGCCGGATCAGGTGATCGACGGCTTCATGCGCGCCCTCTTCGTTCTGCGAGCCGATGAACAGGTTAGGCGTTTCCGGCATGACCGGCCCGAAGACCACCCATGGTTCGCCGACCTTGGCCAGCACGGCCACCTTGCGCAGGTAGGATTCAAAATCGCGGTAGCCAAGGAAGATGATGCCGTCGGCGCGACGTGAGAAACCGTAATCCGCCCCCCAGTCGGCATCGGCCTTTTGCAGCGACATCAGCACATCGACGCCCTTGGAATTGGCGTAATCGAGGATCGAGCCGATCAGCGGCAGGAAGAAGGGATTGATGCGGTTGTCTGAGTGGTCGAGGTCTTCGGACACCAGCACGGCAATAGTGTTGATCTTCTTCGAGCGCAGTTTCCGCGCATTGATATCGACCGTGTAGTTGAGCTGGGCCGCCGCATCGAAGACGCGCTGGCGCACCGCCTCGCTGACCGAGGACGCGCCCGAAAGCGCCCGTGACACGGTGGCCTGTGAGACGCCGGCAAGCGCCGCGATATCGAAGGAGGTGGGACGTTTCATCGTGATCTTTTGTTGTGGTTGTTCAGATGATTACATCTCACGCGGAATTAGTCCAGATAATCGCGCATGATCCCGGCCACCCAGTCCATGAAGGCGCGGACACGGCGGGCCTGATGGCGGCGGCGCGGATAAACCAGCGCGACCGGCAAGGGTTCGGCCTCATATTGCAGCAGGATTTCCACCAGCGCCCCCTCCGCCACATGGCGGCGATGACCGGTGCGCGGCGATTGCAGGATGCCCAACCCCGCCAGGGCCGCGCTGCTGAAGGCTTCGGTATTGTTGACCGTGATGCGTCCCGGCATGTCCACCACCTTGTAATCATCGCCATCGCGGTACTCGAAACCAAAGGGGCGGCTGCCGAGCGTCAGGGCATAATGGATCAGGTGATGGCCGGCGAGATCGTCGAGCGTCTTCGGTTCGCCATAACGCGCCAGATAGTCCGGGCTGGCATAGTTCCCCATGCGCATCAGGCCGAGCGGCCGCGCCATCAGCGCCGAATCGGCCAGCACCCCGACACGGATCACGCAGTCGAACCCTTCCGCCACCACGTCGACCCGCCGGTCGGTGCAGGAGAGTTCGATTTCCAGCCCCGGATGGCGTCTTAAGAATTCCGGCAGACGCGGCACCAGAAAATTGCGCGCCAGGCTGACCGGCATATCAACCCGCAGGGCGCCCGTCAGATCGCTTGTCTGCGCGAACATCGTATCCAGTTCATCCAGTTCGGCCAGAACCTCGCGGCAACGCTCATAATAGGCCTGCCCGTCGTGGGTCAGTTGAACCCGGCGCGTGGTGCGGTAAAGAAGCTGGACCCTGAGGTGCGCCTCCAACTGGCTGACCGCTTGTGACGCGCTCGATTTCGGCAGGCCGAGCGAAGCGGCGGCGGCCGTGAAACTCTGCAATTCGGCGACGCGGACAAAGGCCGTCATGGCGTCCAGGCGGTTCATTGTTTATATTTTCCGAACAGTGATGCGTGAATTACCGCATTTATCCTCTTTTATAAAAACAGTAAACCCTGGCTATCAATCCAGGAGACATCTCATGAAAATAGCCCTTATCACCGGCGGCAGCCGTGGCCTCGGCCGCAACATGGCACAGCATCTGGCGGCGCAAGGCGTCGATATCCTCTTTACCTACCGCACCCGCAAGGATGAGGCCGACAGCCTGATCACCGAACTGGCCACCAAAGGCCGCAAGGCCGTGGCCCTGCAACTCGACACCGGCGTGACGGCGGATTTCCCGGCCTTCGCCGCCCAGGTGCGCGCGGTGCTGAAAAGCGAATGGAACCGTGACGATTTCGACTTCCTGATCAATAATGCCGGCATGGCGCTCTATGCCCCCTTCGCGGCGGTGACCGAGGCCCAGTTCGACGGCATCGTCAATGTCCATTTCAAGGGCGTGGTCTTCCTGACGCAGGCCTTGCTGCCCCTGATCCGGGATGGCGGCCGCATCCTCAACCTGTCCTCCGGGCTGGCGCGCTTCAGCTATCCGGGGTCATCCATCTACGGCGCCACCAAGGCCGCCATCGACACCCTGACCCGCTATATGGCGCTTGAACTCGGCCCGCGCCGCATCACGGTCAACGCCATCGCGCCGGGCGCCATCGAAACCGATTTCGGCAACGGCAATGTACGTGATAACGCTGAAATCAACGCGGCCATCGCCGGCCGCACGCCTTTGGGCCGCGTCGGGTTGCCAGACGATATCGGCGGGGCGGTGTCGCTGCTGCTGTCCGATGAAGCCGGCTGGATCAACGGCCAGCGGATTGAAATCTCCGGCGGCATCCACGCTTAGGATCTATTCCTTTACGTCCAGCGGCGGGGCCGTGACCGTCGGGCGGTGCATGAAAACCGCATGCACCGCCTTTTCCAGATCGTCGTTCCACTCGATATCGAAGGCATCGAGATTGGTCTTTAGCTGATCCATATGGGTGGCGCCGATGATCGTGGCGTTCATGAATGGCCGCGTGTCGCAGAATTTCAGCGCCAGCGCCGCCGGCTCCAGGCCGTGCTCGCGCGCGATTTTGACATAGGCATCGATGGCCTTGCTGTTGCCCGGACGCTCATAATGCTCGTCGCGGCCGAAGCAGGTCATGCGCGCGCCTTCCGGCTCGGCGCCGTTCTGATACTTGCCGGTCAGGTAACCCTGGGCCAGAGGTGAATAGGCCAGCAAGCCGAAATTTTCACGCAAGGACAGTTCGGCCATGTCATAGTCGAAATCGCGCTTGAGCAGGTTGTAGCCGTTCTGGATCGATACCGGACGCGGCCAGCCGTGCTTGTCGGCTTCCGCGAAGAAACGCATCGTCCCCCACGGCGTCTCATTGCTAAGCCCCCAATGGCGGATATTGCCTTTTTCGATATGGTGACAGAGGCTCTCGATGATCCGCTCGAACGGCACATATTCGTCATTGAGATCGGGATGCGGCTTGAGCAGCCAGTTCTTTGACGGCCGGTCGGGCCAGTGCAACTGATAAAGATCGATCCGGTCGGTTTGCAGGCGCCGCAAACAGCCTTCGATGGCCTCGTCGATCTGGGCGCTGGTCAGGCGGGGATCCTCACCGCCCTTGCGCAACCATGTCCGTCCCGGCGCGCGGCCCAGCACCTTCGAGGCGAGTATGACCTTATCGCGCCGGCCGCCCGTCCTGAACCAGTTGCCGATGAATGCCTCGGTTCGCCCCTGCGTCTCGCGCTTCGGCGGAATGGGATACATCTCGGCGGTGTCGAAGACATTCACGCCCCGCTCAAAGGCGTAATCCATGAGGCTGTGCGCTGTCGGTTCATCGACCTGCTGGCCGAAAACCATGGTGCCGAGGCAGGCCCGCGAAACCTGAACGCCACTGCGGCCAAGATAAGACTTACGCATATGGGGCCTTTCGCTGAATAGAGTTAATCTGCGCGAGGCGGCGTAAGTTTGATATCCGCATAGAGACATGCGGATGAAAAGCCCGGATAAAGGCGGCTACCTAAATGCCGGTCAGATCGACCACGATGCGGCGCTCAGCCAGATGAACTTCCGGCACGTTTTCGTCCGTGAACAGCAGATAGAAGCTGGGACCTTCCAGCGGCTTGATATCGAGCAGGTCACCGGCGCCGAAATTATCGACATTCATCACCCGCCCGACCTCATTGCCCGCGGCATCGACCGCCTTCATACCGATCAGGTCGGTGATGTAATATTCGCCGTCTTCCGGTTCGGGCAGGTCGGCGCGGTCGATATAGACCTTAAGGCCCTTGATCCGGTCGGCGGCGGTGCGGTCGGGCACATCTTCGGCCCTGACGATCAGAGCGCCCTTGTGTTCGCGCGCCTTGGTCAGGACCAGGGCCGGCTCACCCTTTTCGTTCAGCAAGGGGCTGTATTCCAGCACGCTGTACGGGTCTTCCATGAAGCTCAGCAGCTTGAATTCGCCTTGCAAACCAACGGCGGCGCTTACCTGCGCGACAAGAATCAGATCGGGTTTGGCGGATTTGGTCATCATCACATTCTGTATATGTTGAAGCGGCCCATGCCGTTAAGGTGAGGGGTTGCCTTCACATACAGCAAAGGGCCGGGATTGTCTCCCGGCCCTTAAACTGTCAGCGGCCTGTAACGCCTTATTCCGAAGCGGGGGTTTCTTCGGCAGCCACTTCTTCAACCGGGGCCTCTTCAGCAACCGGAGCGGCCTTGGCTTCTTCAGCTTCGGCCTTGGCGGCGGCTTCGGCGTCGAGGCGGTCCTGTTCGCGTTGGGCGCGCTCGGCGGCGCGTTCCTGCGCCTTCTTGCCCGGCTGGGCCTTTTGCGGGTTGTTGCCGTGTTCCCACTTCACCAGGCCCTCCTGCGACAGGAAGCGCGCCACGCGGTCGGTCGGCTGGGCGCCCTTCTTGAGCCACTCGGCGATACGCTCGACCTTCAGGGTTACGCGCTGGGCGTCCTTCGGCAGCATCGGGTTATAGGTGCCGACCTTTTCGATGAACTTGCCGTCGCGCGGGGCGGCGGCGTCAGCGATGACGATGGTGTAGTAAGGGCGCTTCTTGGAGCCACCGCGGGACAGACGAATCTTAAGCATTTTCAGTATCCTAGAGTTAAGTAGTTATTTCTTGGTTGGGTCGAACGGCTTTGCTCCGGGAAGTCCCGGAAGGCCACCGAACAGGCCCGAAGGAGGGGTAGCGCCGGGGAGTTTCCCGCCGCCCAAGGCTTTCAGTTTGTCGAGATCGAGCGCTGGATTCAGGCCTTCCAGCGGATTGCCGCCCATACCTGGATTTGCGCCCGCCTGGGGATTGACGCCCATCTTCTTGGCGATATCGGCCATGTTCGGCTGCGCGCCGCCACCCATGCCGAACATCTTGGCCATCTGGCCCATGGCGCCCCGGCCATTGGAGCGCGACATCATCTTGAAGGTGTCGGCCATCTGGCGGTGCTGCTTGAGCAGGCGGTTGATCTCAGCGACATCGACGCCGGCGCCAGCCGCGATGCGGCGCTTGCGCGAGGCATTGAGCAGGTCGGGCTTCTTGCGCTCCAGCCTGGTCATCGAGGAGATGATGGCCACCTGGCGATCGAAAATCTTGTCGGAGAAATTGGACTCTTCGATCTGCTTCTTGACCTTCTGCACGCCGGGCAACATGCCCATGATGCCGGTCATGCCGCCCATCTTCTTCATCTGTTGAAGCTGGGCGGAGAGGTCGTCGAGGTCGAACTGGCCCTTGGCCATCTTGCGCGCCATGGCCTCGGCCTTGGAGGCATCCAGTTCCTGCGCCGCCTTTTCGACGAGGGCGACGATATCGCCCTGGCCGAGGATGCGGCCGGCGATACGGCGGGCGTCGAAAACATCGAGCGCCTCGACCTTTTCACCAGCGCCGAGATACTTGATCGGCAGGCCGGTCACGGCGCGCATCGAAAGCATGGCGCCGCCGCGTCCGTCGCCATCGGCGCGGGTCAGGATCAGGCCGGTCAGCGGCAGGCGCTCATGGAAGGCGGTGGCCGTGCGCACGGCGTCCTGACCGGTGAGGCTGTCGGCGACGAGGAAGGTTTCGGTCGGATTCGAGATTTTGGCGATCTCGGCGGCTTCCGCCATCAGAGCTTCGTCAAGCGTGGTGCGGCCCGCGGTATCAAGGATCAGGACATCATAGCCCTGGAGCTTCGCCGATTGCAGGGCGCGGCGCGTGATCTCCACCGCGCTCTGGCCCGCCACGATCGGCAGCACGTCCACGCCGGTCTGCTCGCCCAGCAGCTTCAACTGCTCCATGGCGGCCGGACGGCGCGTATCGAGCGAGGCCATCATGACCTTCTTGCGGTCAAACTTCGTCAGGCGCAGGGCCAGCTTGGCGGAGGTCGTCGTTTTACCCGAACCTTGCAGACCGGCCATAAGGATGACGACGGGCGGCACGGCATTGAGATTGACCGGCACCGGCGCCTCGCCGCCCAGCATATCGATCAGGCCGTCATAGACGATCTTGACCACTTGGTCGGCGGGTTTCACGGCCTTGATGATGGCTTCGCCGGTGGCCAGTTCCTTGGCGCGCGTCATAAACTGGCGCACCACCGGCAGGGCGACGTCGGCTTCCAGCAGGGCGACGCGCACCTCGCGCAGGGCTTCGTCGACGTCCTTTTCCGAAAGGACGCCGCGTCCGCTGAGGCGGTCAAACAAACCGGACAGACGGTCGTTCAAGCTGTCGAACATGGCCAAAAACCTTTAATCTGGAGCCGTGCGTTCCTGCGCACCTCACGCAAAAACAAAATCCCCGAGGGCGCAACGCGCTGTCGGGGCGCCTTCCCAACCTCCTGTTCGACCCATGTCGAAATCCGTGTTGGCAAAGGTTTTTGCATGAAGCGCAGTGTCCCGCGCGGATGTGGCGGGTTCTTTGACCCATAAGGCCGTCAGAGTCAAGCCTGTAAGGACCTTAAGACTCCAGATGCTTGATCAGGCGCAATAACAGTCCTTCCAGCTGGACGCGTTCGCCGGCATCGAAAACAGATAGCGCGTCCGTCTCCGCCGCGTGTAGCGCCTGGCCAATCCGGGCAAAGCGTTCGCGCCCCGCCTCCGTCATGTGGACGCTGTGGGCGCGGCGGTCGGTGGGATGCCGGCGGCGCTCCACCCAACCGTCCTTTTCCAGCGCATCCAGAAACAGCACCACCGAGGATTTTTCGATGCCGGCGATCCGGGTCAGTTGCACCTGCGTCAGGTCATTCTGCGTGTAGAGACTGGCCAGGAGCAGGACGTGGCCCATGTGCAGCGCCGTGCCTTCGAGGGCCGCCGCCAGGCGCGTGCGGAACAGGCCGTGGACCTGGGCCAGCAGATAGCCCATGGCCTGCCGGTGCGTTTCGATGACCCTGTCTTCCGCCTTGCTCATGCCCCATCCCTAGGGGCAGGCCCGTTGTTGGTCAACCCAAAACGGCTTGCATATTATCTAATTATAGACTATCTATCATTTATCAAATGACGGGAGGCAATCATGTGGCGACGTCTGGCGGCCGTTGTATCGCTCTTTCTCCTCAGCCCACTGATTGCCGAATACCTGCTCGGCTCCTTGCCAATGTCGATGATCGCCATCCTGCCGCTGATGGCGCTGATGTATGGCTCCGGCGCCATCCTGATCCGCGAATGGGCGCGGCGCACCGGGCGCGGCTGGCCGACCATCGTGCTTCTGGCCACCGCCTATGGCCTGATCGAGGAAGGGTTCGTCACCCAGTCATTGTTCAACCCTAACTACCTGCACCTGCGTCTGATCGATTTCGGCTTCATTCCCCTGCTCGGCACGGCCCTGCCATGGCTGGTCTTCGTCACCAGCATCCACGTCATCTGGAGCATCAGCGTGCCGATCGCCCTGACGGAAAGCCTGTTCAAGGGACAGCGCGAGACGCCCTGGCTCGGGTGGATCGGCCTGACGCTCTTTACCGTGTTGTTCCTGGCCGGCTGCACAATCATAGCGACCTTCAGCTACAAGCAGGCGCCGTTCCTGGCCACGCCGGCACAGTTCGGCGTTATCGGCGCCGTAGTCCTGGGGCTGATCGTCGCCGCCTTTCTGATTCCCCACGCCAGATCCAACGGACGGACGGCGCCCCATCCGCTCATCCTGTTTGCGGCCGGTTTCGGCGCGGGCTCGCTGCTGATGCTGCTGGAGCATTTCGCCGAAGGTCAGCTGCACTGGCCCTGGCCGGCCTGTCTTGCCGCCCTGCTGGCGACCGAAAGCCTGTTTATCGTCTTCATGACCCTTTTCACGCGCGGCCGGACATGGAGCGATATTCAGCGCTTTTCTCTGATGGCGGGCGGGCTGCTGGTCTACGCCTGGGCCGGTTTCCTGACGGACAAGGAACTGCATGGTGTGGCGGACCTGCCCGCGCACAGCCTGATTACGGCTGTCTTCGTGCTGATCTGCGGTGGCGCGGGCCTTATTGCCCTGAGACAAAAGCACTGAACGGCAAATCCGCCAGCTCATCACGCCGCCAGGGCGCGTGGAGGTCACGGATCGCCTGCACCCCGGCCTCACCCAGGGCCTTGCGCAAACCCGGCTGGTCGGTCAACTGGCGCAGATCGGTCACCGCCTCGAAGATATGCGGATCGGCCCAGACCTGCATCGGTTCGCGCCTGACCATGCTGTAGCCCCCTTCCGGATCGGAAATGGGAATAAGCGACGATCGGATCAGCCGCGAATTTTCCGGCGTCATGAAATCGATATTGCCCGACCAGTCGGTGGCGATCACCGCCACGCCCGCCGCCATCGCCTCGGCCAGAGTCAGACCGAAGCCTTCGGCGCGGTGGAGCGAGACGAGAATATCGAACGCGCCGATATAGGCTTCCATGTCGGCTTCGCTGAGGCGCTGGTCCATGATGCGGATATCGCTGCGTTTGGCGGCGATGGCCAGAAGCCGCCGCTCGGTGGCGCGATCGTCCGACAGGTCGCTGACCTTGACTGTCAGGCGGGCCACCGGGTTCTCTTCGGGAAAGGCTTCCTGCCAGGCGATCAGTACGCCCCAGGGATTCTTGCGCGCCGCCGACGACTTGGTGTCGAACAGACAGAGCACTTCGCACAGTTCCTCCGACAGGCCGAAACGCGCGCGGGACAAGGCGTGGCGTGCCGGCGGCGGCAGGGGCACCGGGTGCGGCATGACGCGCAGACGCGGGATCAGGTCGGCGCGCAGGGCGTCGTTGAAAGTGGCCACCAGAGCGTCATAAACAAACCGGCTCGGCACCCAGATTTCATGCAGATAATCGGCGACCCGTATCCAGTCACGCGGCGCTTTCGGGGTTTCCCAGGCCCAGTAGGCGATGCGGTAGCGGTCGGCCCATTGCGCCGGATCATGCGCCATCAGGGCCACCAGAACTTCCGGCGCATTGGCATGGATATACCAGACACCACCCCTGCCCGGCAGTTCCGCGCCTTCGCTGATATATTGCCTGAAGCACGGACGGATATCATGCGCGATCAGATCATAGCCCGCCGCCCGGAAGGCATTGGCGCTCAGGCGACCGCCCTGGGCCACGCCGGTGGTTTCATTGAAAAAAGCGGAGACGACCAGCGGCCCCTTTGCAAGCCCCTCTCCGGTCGCTTTCTGCCAGCCGCGCGCCTTGGCCCGGCCGAGCAGGTTGAGCGCGCCATGGATCAGCGGCAACCGGTATTTCAGCGGAAGGTGTCTCAGGCCCAGCATGTTCCAAACCGGCAGGAATAGCGAAAGTCCCGCCTATACAGGTTTATCGCCCTAAAGGCCAAGCCATTTGCGGCGCTGCGACCAGTAGGACTGGAATTGATCGGCCTGATCCTTATCCTCGAAGGTCACGACCTTGACCTGATGATTGCCCGTGGGATCGGAGCGCACGGAAATGGAATCGGCATCGTTGACGGCGGCGGCTTCGACGAATTTGAAAAAAGCCCCAAAGAAGGCATCCTGCTCGGAATCGGTATTCAGATCGAACTCTAAACTGACCACGCTGGCACCTCTTGATTTCGTCTCGCGTCACAGCTAGCGCCCGAAGGCGCTGAACACCATGCGCAACCCGGGCGGAAATTATCAGGGTTCTGCAAAAAATATGTGCTCAAAAACTGTGCGCTGCACAATATATAGTGAAACCCATTCACGGGTCTGAGTCAAAAAGAATTAAACAATCCTTAAAACCCGCGCCGCGTTCTGTGGCCACAAAGACGCTTAACGCAGGGATGACAGCCTTGTCACCCCTGCGATCAATTTATTTTGAGACAATTTTGAAGACAGTCAGCACCGGACAACAGACGAAAAAAGTTATACTTTTTCCGCATTCCTGACCGTCTTGTCGTTCGGCAGCAGCAGCTTTTTGACATTGCGCGCGGCCTGGCGAATGCGCGCCTCGTTCTCGACCAGACCGAGCCGGACATAGCCTTCGCCATATTCGCCGAAACCCAGACCGGGGGCGACGGCGACATGCGCTTCCTCGATCAGCATCTTGGCGAATTCCATCGACCCCATGTGCTCGAACTTCGGCGGGATTTTCGCCCAGGCGAACATCGAAGCCGGTGGCGGCGGAATATCCCAGCCGGCGCGTTTCATCGAGTCGATCAGCACATCACGGCGTGACTTATAAGTGGCGCGGATTTCGGCGACATTATCCTGCGGACCGTTCAGCGCGGCGGCGGCGGCCACCTGGATCGGAGCAAAACCGCCGTAATCGAGATAGGATTTCACGCGGGCCAGCGCCGCGCAGATCTGCGCGTTACCGACCACCATGCCGACGCGCCAGCCGGCCATGGCATAGGTTTTCGACAGCGAATTAATCTCGACGCAACGTTCCATGGCGCCCTCGACCTGGAGGATCGACGGCGGCGGGTTGTCCTCGAAATAGATTTCCGAATAGGCGATATCCGACAGCACGATCAGGTCATGCTTTTGGGCGATGCGGATAACTTCCTTGTAGAAATCGAGATCGACCCATTGCGCGGTCGGGTTCGACGGATAGGAGACGATCATCACCGAAGGCGTCGGCACCGAGTGCTTGACGGCCTTCTCGATCCCCGAAAGATATTGCTCAGGCGACAGCGCCGGCACATGGCGGATAACGCCCCCCGCCATCAGGAAACCGAAGGCGTGGATCGGATAGGCCGGATTGGGACAGATTACCGTATCGCCCGGCGCGGTGATGGCCATGGCCAGGTTGGCGAAGCCTTCCTTGGAGCCGAGCGTGGCCACGACCTCGGTATCCGGATTGAGTTTCACGCCATAGCGGCGGTCATAATAACCGGCCATGGCCTTGCGCAGGCCTTGAATCCCCTTGGAAACGCTGTAGCCGTGGGTCTTCGGTTTCTGCGCCGTTTCGATCAGCTTGTCGACGATATGCGGCGCGGTCGCCATATCGGGATTGCCCATGCCGAAATCGATGACATCCGTACCGGCAGCTCGCAGACGGGCCTTCACCTTGTTGACTTCTTCAAAGACATAGGGAGGCAGGCGGCGAATACGGTAAAAGTCACGCATGACGAACTCAGGGCCTTTTGGCAGGAGGGATGGGAAGGCTCATATGGCGCATCCCGATTCGTTTGTCATCCCATCACGGCCATTTTTTTCGGAATATTTTGCACAAATGTCGGAAAATTTCCGAACACGCACAATCCATATGAAAGGGAAACCAAAATCAACCTGCTTTAGCCCGCCGCCGGTTATCCCACAGCGATATACCCCAGATCACAAACCCGCCGAGCGCCAGCGCCACGCCGACAAAACCCGTTTCGTTGAAATCCGCCCCACGCGCGATGACCATTCCCGCCAGCAACGGCCCCAGGGCGTTGGCGAAGTTGAAGGCCGAATGATTGAGCGCCGCCGCCATGGTCTGGGCGTCTCCCGCCACATCCATCAGCCGGGTTTGCAGCATGATTCCCAGCCCGCCACCACCACCGATCATGAAGACGACCAGGCTGATGGCCCAGACATTATGCGCCGCGAACGGATAGACGCCAAGCCAGCCCGCGCTCCATAACAAACAGAGTCCGATGGCCGGCATCTGCGCCTTATCCGCCGCCCAGCCGCAGAACAGCGTGCCAACCGTCATGCCGAGGCCGAACAGGCACAGCACCACCGGCACGAAGCCGGCGGTCACATGGGTCACGGTCAGCAGCGTCGAGGCGACATAGGTATAGACGGCGAACATGCCGCCGAAACCGATGGCCCCGATGCCGAGCGTCAGCCATACCTGCCCGCGTTTCAGCGCCCCCAGTTCGCGCATCGGATGGGCGTCGAGATCGCGCGGCTGCTTCGGCGCGAAGGCCCAGACCAGCCCCATGGTCAACGCGGACAGCATGGCGACCAGGCCGAAACCGGCGCGCCAGCCGGTGACCTGCCCCATCCAGTTGGCCGCCGGCACACCGATGACCGTGGCGATGGTCAGGCCCAGCATGATGCGGGCCACGGCGCTGGCCCGCCGCTCGACCGGTACGATCGACGCGCCCACCAGCGAAGCGACGCCGAAATAAGCGCCGTGCGGCAAACCGCTGACGAAACGGAAGAACAGCATCCAGTGATAATCGGGGGCCAGCGCGCTCAGGCCGTTGGCGAGGCCGAAGACCAGCATCAGCATGATCAGCAGGAACTTGCGTGACAACCGCGCCGCCAGGACGGCAATCGTCGGCGCGCCAACCACGACGCCGAGCGCATAGGCGCTGATCACATGGCCCGCCGTCGCCGGATCGATATGCAGATCCTTCGAGAAATAGGGCAGCAGGCTCATGGTGGCGAATTCGGTGGTGCCGATGGCGAAACTGCCCATGGCCAGCGCGAACAGCACAACGCCCGGACGGCGCGCGGGCGCGGCGTCAATAACCGCGCCGGGAGCAAGACTTTCCATATTCAGAACTCGCAAACACACACAGAAAACGTGTATTTACAGGTTACCGCATCGGATTACGAGGCCCTTGCCGTCACTTATTGTTGCGCCGCATCAATTCTCGACATGCGCCCGCAGCCGCTCCATTGCCCCCTCCCACTGGCGGGAGATGATATCGAAATAGTGCCGGGCGTCATCGAAGCGCGGCCGCTCCAGTTGCCAGACCGTCGTGCGGCCGAGGCGCAGGTGAGTGACCAGACCCGCTTTTTCCAGCACATGCAGGTGCTTGGTGACGGCCTGCCGGCTCATATGTGCCGCGCCGGTGAGGTTGACGATGGAGGCCGGGCCGGTGCGCAGCCGCTCGACAATGGCCAGCCGCGTTTCATCGCCCAGGGCCGCAAAAATCGCCGCTTCAGAGGGCAAGCCAGGCCTCGATCAGTCTGGTCTGGGCTTCCCAGCCGCCGTCATTGGCGGTGAAGGCTTCGGCGCGGCGGGCCAGCGGAATATTCTCGAAGCCGCTTTCGGTGATCGCCAGACGCACGCCGCCATCCACTTCCGACAGGGCGAAGGTACAGAGCGTCATCGGCTCCTGGCTGTAATCGTAATCCGTCCTAACGCCATACGGATGCCAATGGAAACTGAAGCGCGTCTGCGGCGTGATCTCGCCGACGACGATATGGAAAGGTGTGCCTTCATAAGGTTTCTGCATGGCCGCCACCTCGTCATTGACCGCCGTGGGCACGATTATGCCACTGAGTTTTTCACCGGTGCGGAACGGTCCATCGAAGCGGACGCCGAACCACCGGCCGAACTGATCGGCCTCACTGATCGCCGCCCAGACCTTGCCAAGCGGGGCTTTCAGTACGATTTCCTTGCGGATTTCATTTTGCATCTGGCAACTCCATGGTTGCCTTTTACGTTCGCGGCGGCAAATACGCAACCCAAAAGTTGCTATTCGATCTTGACGGCCTTCGGCTCGCTCTTGCGCAGGGCCAGCGAAATGACCGTGGCGAGGATCAGCGCCGTGCCCAGCCAGTCGTAAAAGCCAAAACGCGTGCCCAGCCAGATCATGCCGATCACCGCCGCCGCCAGCGGTTCGGCGCAGGCCAGCAGGCTTGAGGTTTCCGGCCCGACGCGTTTCACCGCAGTCAGATAGGCATAGAACGGGATCAGGGTGCCAAAGACGATGACAAAGGCGAAGGCGCCGATGGCAGGCATATCCCAAACGCCTTCGATCGCCCAGGGCGCATGAACAAGACTAAGCGCCACCCCGCCGATCAGCATTCCCCAGCCGATGACGATGGGCGGCGAATAGCGCGACATCAGGGTCAGGGGCTGTATGGAGTAGAAGGCCAGCGCCACCGCCGAGCTTAAACCCCAGACCAGCGCCATTTTCGAGATCGACAGGCTGCTGAGGCTGCCGTGCGTCACCATGAAGAAGGTGCCGGCCACAGCCATGAGAACGCACAAGAGTTCAAACGGCGTCGGCCAGCGTTTCTTGCGAAAGGCGAACCAGCCGACGATCAGCACCGGGCCGGTATACTGGATCACGGTCGCCGTGGCGGCATTCGAGGCGTTGATGGCGGCGAAATAGGTATATTGCACGGCCAGCATGCCGAACAGCCCGAAGACCAGCATGCGCCGGGCGTCATCCGTGCGCGTCCAGACGGTGAAGAGATCGCGCGGCGCGCGCAGGGCCACGAAACCGAGCATCAACACGCCCGCCATCAGCATCCGCACCGCCACCAGCCACTCGGTATTGACACCGCGATGGGCGAAAAGGAACTGCCCGAAAGTGCCCGATACACCCCACAACATGGCCGACATGAACGCCAGTCCGCAGCCTTTGAGATAGTCGGGTTTCATCAATATTTTGCTCTGCAATTTGTCGGGCAGGCTTAGCTTATTCGGAATTTTCTTCCAACCGCAGAGCCGCCTTATTTTCCCAGTCATACCGAAATTTTAATCCAACCCAGTTTGAAGTATTAGAATTTCCATACATGCCCGAAACTGCAAAATGAATGATAGACCATAGCAAAAGAATAAGACCGGCAGCTTTCAAAAGCATGGTTATAAAAAATAGCGAGATCGGATTATCACTTGCAATTTCAATGATTTGAAAACGGGTCAGGATTGGACTTGCAAGCATTTGTCTTGTCAAGAATAACAATACACCGGCTAAATACAGCCCTAAAATTGAAACAATAAGATCGAACAGCATCTCGCCCCCACTGACACATGATGTCGAAGAGCTTACTCCACCGTCACCGACTTGGCCAGATTGCGCAGCAAGGGGGGCCATTGGGAATACATCTGGAGGCTGAGCTTGAAACATGTCATCTTGCAGGTGTCAATTACAGATGGGGGGAATTATCATGCAGATCGGTTGGCTTCTTGCGGCTTTCCTATTGGCTGGCACAATGGTCGATACGCCTGCCGACATCGCCAAATCCATCGCAGAAAAACCACCGGCAGATCTGGATGCTTGGTACGCGATGAAGACACAATTGGGGGCCAACGCTTTCGCTGACGTGGGATCGGAAGTGTCGAAACTAGGCAATCAACAGGCCGGTATCAGTGGCGAAAGCGAATATCCGACTTGCCGTTTACCGGACTGGCAACTCTCGGCGGCAGCGGCCATCACGCTGGTGTCCGTGACAAAAGACAATGCGGAGTGGGCCATCAACCGCGCGCAGGCTGTTCGCGCCGAACGCGACCTGGCCAGCTTCCGCAGCCGGGTAATGGCCGGTGAAGCGGTTGATCCCGAGTTCGCCGGCGTTGCGGGCCAAGCCAGACTGGCGGCGACCGAAAAAGAGGTGCGGGCGCGCACTTTTGCCCGGCGCGTGTCGGAGGATCAGTTCGATCGTCTGAGCGCGCGGACAATTCAACAAAAGCGGCTTTGGGCGAAGGATGTGAATCCAAAGGTTCAGGTCTATTTGCTGCAAGCCAATGTCGCGCAGATCTGCCGCACGGACCGGGCCAATACGGAATGGCTGAAAGCCGATGTGAAAACCAATGGCTGGCCGCGCCTCTCCACGGAGGGCGTTAACATGGCAGGCGACGCCTGGTTGCTGATACAGCACGCTGACCATGATCCCGCGTTTCAGCGGGAAGTCCTGATTTTGCTCGAAGCTCTTTTGCCTTCAAAGGATGTAGCGCCGCAAAGCTATGCCCTGCTCTATGATCGTATCGCAACGGCGGATAAACGGCCGCAACGCTATGGCACTCAGGGGCGTTGCACGGGCGAAGCGACCTGGGAACCCTTGCCCGTGGAAGACCCGGATCATTTGGATGAGCGCCGCGCGCAGGTCGGTCTGGGGCCGGAGGCGGAGTACAAGAAGATGTTTTCGTACTGTACGGCTGAGATGACTGCACCGGCGAAGGAGACGTAAACGCGTGCTCGGATTTACTCCACCGTCACCGATTTGGCCAGATTGCGCGGCTGATCGACATCCGTGCCTTTATGAACGGCGGTATGATAGGCCAGAAGCTGGATCGGCACGGAATAGACAAGGGCGGCGATGAACGGGTCGCAGTCCGGCGCCCGGATCACCTGCAAAGCCCTGGCCGCATCGCCCGAAAGCGACGGCACCTTTTGCGGGGCATTGGTGATCATGATCACCCGGCCGCCGCGCGCCGCTACTTCCTGCACATTGGAGGCGGTTTTCTCGAACAGTTCGTCATCCGGCGCGATGACCACCACCGGCGTATTTTCGTCGATCAGGGCGATGGGGCCGTGTTTCAACTCACCGGCGGCATAGCCCTCGGCATGGATATAGCTGATTTCCTTGAGTTTCAGCGCGCCTTCCAGCGCCAGCGGGTAGGTTTCGCCGCGGCCGAGATAGATGACATCGCGCGCCTTTGAGAGCGCGTGGGTGGTGCGGGCGATCTCGCCATCCATGCCCAGCGCTTCGGCGATCAGACCGGGAGCTTCGAGCAGGGTCTGGACGTAATGCGCCTCCCCGTCGGCATCAATGCGGCCGCGCTGTGAAGCGGCGCAGACAACCAGAGACAGAAGCGCCGAAAGTTGGGCGGTGAAGGCCTTGGTGGAAGCGACGCCGATTTCGGGACCGGCATGGGTGGGCCACAGGATATCGGCCTCGCGCGCCATGGTGGAGGAATGGACATTGACCAAGGCGGCGGTCATCAGGCCCTGATCCTTGCACCAGCGCAGAGCAGCCAGCGTATCGGCGGTTTCGCCCGATTGCGATACGGCCACGGCCAACGTGCCCGGCGTCAAGGCCGGTGTGCGGTAGCGGAATTCCGACGCCACCTCGACATCGACCGGCAGAGCCGCCAGTTTTTCAAAAGCATAGCGGGCGATCGAGCCGGCATAGTAGGCGGTACCGCAGGCGATAATCTGTATGCGGACGATTTTCGAGAAATCGACACCGGACTTGATATCAGCCCGCACGGCCTGCGCCACCGGATCGAGATAGGCGGAAAATGTGCGCTGGCAGCTTTCCGGCTGCTCATGCACTTCTTTCTCCATGAAATGACGGTAGCTGCCTTTTTCGACCAGAGCTGCGGAAGCGGAAACGGTAACGATCGGACGATTGACCAGAAAGCCGCCGGCATCGCGCACCTCGGCGGAATCCTTTTTCAGGATCACCCAGTCACCTTCTTCAAGATAGGTGACGCGCTGGGTGAAGGGGCCAACGGCGAGCGCATCCGAGCCGAGATACATTTCCTCCTCGCCCCAGCCGATGACCAATGGCGAGCCACGGCGCGCGCCCAGCAGAATATCGTCCTCGCCTTCCACCAGAATCGCCAGGGCATAGGCGCCGTGAAGCTGATCGAGCACCGATTTGAAGGCCTCTTTCAGTGTCTGGCCGGATTTCAGCGCCCCATCGAGCAGGTGGGCGATGACCTCGGTATCGGTATCGGAGTCGAAAACCTCGCCCCTGGCTGTCAGGACAGCTTTCAGTTCGGCATAGTTTTCGATGATGCCGTTATGGACCAGCGTGACCTTGCCGTATTGATGCGGGTGGGCGTTGGCAACGGTCGGCGCGCCGTGCGTGGCCCATCGCGTATGGCCGATGCCGGTGGCGCCCACGATCGGCTCTTCGGCGATAGCGGCTTCGAGATTACGGATCTTGCCGGCGGCGCGGCGGCGCTGGATGCCATCCGCCGTCTGGACGGCGATACCGGCGGAGTCATAGCCGCGATATTCGAGGCGGCGCAGGCTTTCCAGCAGGCGCGGGGCGGCGGGTTCATTGCCGATAATACCTATGATGCCGCACATGAGGATCGTACCTTTTCACCGTTCGCGCCAAATTGCCACTTTCAAATAGCACATGAAAAATTGAATTGCTATAAATTGGTGTTACAAAAAATGGCGAGCCAAGGCCTTACTTTGCTATGAACAGGCAATTAACCGATTATTTTTATAATTTGCACATAAAATGGAGCGAATTTTACAATTCGTGACAGCGCGGCAAGCCAAAATTGCAATAAATTAATTGCAAATATTTTTATACGCCCCTAAACAAAACAGGACAACCAGACAGGATGCACAGCCCCATCCTCACCCCTGCCTCTTCCCTTGTAATAAAGGGAGAGGGAAAGAATAAGGAGCCGGACATGAGTGAGAACAAGTGGGAGAAACTGCAAGGCGCGGTCAATGCGTCCGGCATTTCGATCAAGGACGTGGCCGAGGCCGCCGCCATCGCCCAGAGCAGCATTTTCCGCGCCATGAACGGCTCCACCAAGGCGCCGCGCCCGGAAACGGTCGATAAGCTGGAGGCCGCCTTTATCTCCCTGCTGACGCAGAAGATCGCCGATTACCGTCAGGCCATGTCGCTTTACGGCTACAACCCCATCCGCAACCGCAACGAAGAAATGGCCACCCATATGCCCGCCATGACCCAGACCCGCAAATATTTCGGCACCGACGGCATCCGCGGCCAGGCCAACACCTTCCCGATGACCGCCGAGGTCGCCTACCGCGTCGGCATGGCCGCCGGCAAGATGTTCATGTCGGATTCGGATCGCCGCCACCTGGTCGTGATCGGCAAGGATACCCGGCTGTCGGGCTATATGATCGAGCCGGCGCTGGTGGCCGGCTTCACCTCGGTCGGCATGGATGTGCGCCTGTTCGGCCCCTTGCCCACTCCCGGCGTGGCCATGATGACACGCTCGATGCGCGCCGATCTCGGCGTCATGATCTCCGCCTCGCACAATGCCTTCGCCGATAACGGTATCAAACTGTTCGGCCCCGACGGCTACAAGCTTTCCGATGAGGTGGAACTGGCCATAGAGGCGCGCATGGACGGCAACATTCTCGTTGGGGTCGCCGATCCGCACAAGCTTGGCCGGGTGCAGCGCGTCGATGACGCCCAGTGGCGCTATGTCGAAATCGCCAAGGCCACCTTCCCCCGCCATCTGACGCTGAACGGCCTGCGCATCGTGCTCGATTGCGCCAATGGCGCGGCCTATAAGGTGGCCCCGCTGGCGCTCTATGAACTGGGTGCCGAGGTCTTCCCGCTGGGCGTGACGCCGGACGGCCTGAACATCAATGAAAAGTGCGGCTCCACCCAGCCGCAGGCCATGGCGCAGAAGGTCAGGGAACTGCGCGCCGATATCGGCATCGCGCTTGATGGCGACGCCGACCGCGTGGTGATCTGCGATGAAAACGGCCAGATCGTCGATGGTGACCAGATCATGGCCATCGTCGCCGGCGCTTTGGCTCGCAAGGGTTCGCTGCAAGGCGGCGGCCTGGTGGCCACGGTGATGTCGAACCTCGGCCTGGAAAGACATATGCGGAAGCTTGGTTTGTCACTGGAGCGCACCAAGGTCGGCGACCGTTATGTCATGGAGCGGATGCGCGAGGGTGGCTTCAATATCGGCGGCGAACAATCCGGCCACGTCATCCTGAGCGATTACGCCACCACCGGCGACGGCCTGATCGCGGCGCTTCAGGTGTTGGCCGAGCGGGTCGAATCCGGCAAGCCGATGAGCGAGTTGGGCCGCCAGTTCGACACCGTGCCGCAACTGCTGAAGAATGTTAAATATACCGGCCAGAACCCTATGGAACGCGAGGCGGTCAAGGCGGCGATCAAAGCCGGCGAAGAGGCCCTCAAGGGCGCCGGCCGCGTTCTGGTCCGGCCTTCCGGCACCGAGCCGCTGATCCGCGTCATGGCCGAGGGTGACGATGCCGATCAGGTCCGGGAGGTGGTCAACGCGATCGCCGGGGCCATGGCCAACCCTTAAATTTTCGGGTTTGGGGGCTGTGCCCCAAGCCTTTCCGGATCAAATAAAAACCCCGACCTAAAAGGGCCGGGGTTTTTATTTGAATAGAATAAGATATGGGGGCATAGCCCCCAAACCCCGAAACTTAAAGGATGCTCTGGCCCGTCTTGGCCCAGTCGGCCAGGAAGGTTTCCAGGCCCTTGTCGGTCAGCGGGTGCTTGAACATGTCGCGGAAGGTTTGCGGCGGCAGGGTGGCGCAGTCAGCGCCGGCGATGGCGGCCTGGGCGACATGGGTATTGTTGCGCAGGCTCGCCGCCAGGATTTCGGTGTCGAAATCGTAATTATCATAGACGGCGCGGATATCGTGGATCAGTTGCATCCCGTCGGCGCCCTGGTCATCGAGGCGGCCGACGAACGGCGAAACGAAGGTGGCGCCGGCCTTGGCGGCCAGCAGGGCCTGGGTTGCCGAGAAACACAGGGTGACGTTGGTCATCAGGCCCTGGGACGAGAATTCCTTGGTGGCCTTGAGGCCGTCGATGGTCAGCGGCACCTTGATGACCACATTGGTGGCGATCCTGGCCAGCTTTTCGCCTTCCTTGATCATGGTGGCGGCATCGGTGGCGGCGACTTCGGCCGAAACAGGCCCTTCGCACAGTTCGCAGATTTCCTTGATCACCTCAAGAATGTTGCGGCCGGACTTGGCGATCAGCGTCGGATTGGTGGTAACGCCGTCGATCAGGCCGGTTGCCATCAGTTCGGCAAGGACCTGGGTGTCGGCGGTATCGGCAAAAAGCAGCATGAAGGGCTTCCTTGGAAAGGGTGACGTGAACAGCCAGTTTAAGGAATAGCTTCCAACCGGCATGATAATTCTGTATGGGAGGCTTAATCCCCATTCCCCCCGAAAAAGCAAGTTTTATCTGTTATGAGTGATGCCGTTTTGAAATCGGAAGCTCCCAAAGTAGGTTTCGTCAGTCTGGGCTGTCCCAAGGCGCTGGTCGATTCCGAGCGTATCCTGACGCGCCTGAAAGGCGAGGGTTACAACACCTCGGCCTCATATGCCGGGGCCGACGTCATCGTGGTCAATACCTGCGGCTTCCTCGATTCCGCCAAGGAAGAAAGCCTTTCGGCCATCGGCGAGGCACTGGCCGAAAACGGCAAGGTCATCGTCACCGGCTGCATGGGCGGTGAGGAAGACCTGATCCGTTCGCGCTTTCCCAATGTCGCCGCCGTCACCGGCGCGCACCAGTACGACGCGGTGATGGACGCCGTGCATACCGTGGTGCCGCCCAAGCCCGATCCCTTCCGTCCGCTGGTGCCGGAAGAGTCCGCCGGGGTGCGCCTGACGCCGAAGCATTATTCGTACCTGAAAATCTCCGAAGGCTGCGATCACCGTTGTTCCTTCTGCATCATCCCGTCCCTGCGCGGCGATCTGGCCTCGCGCCCGGTGGCGGAGGTGCTGCGCGAGGCCGAAATCCTCGCCAAATCCGGCGTCAGGGAACTGCTGGTCGTCTCGCAGGATACCTCGGCCTACGGGCTGGATATCCGCTACGCCCAGAGCGAATGGCGCGGCCAGAACTGGAACGCCTCGTTCGAGGACTTGGCGCGTGGTTTGGGTGAACTCGGCATCTGGGTGCGGATGCACTATGTCTACCCCTATCCGCACGTCAATTCGGTCATCCCGCTGATGGCCGAGGGCAAGATCCTGCCCTATCTCGATATTCCCTTCCAGCACGCCTCGCCGAAGATTTTGAAAGCGATGAAGCGCCCCGGCAATCAGGAAAAGACGCTCGACCGCATCCTCTCCTGGCGCGAAGTCTGCCCGGACCTGACCCTGCGCTCGACCTTCGTGGTCGGCTTCCCCGGCGAAACGGAAGCCGATTTCAACTTCCTGCTCGACTGGCTGGAAGTGGCGCAGATCGATCGCGTCGGCGCCTTCGCCTATGAAAACGTCGAGGGCGCGGCCGCCAAGCTGCTGCCCGACCATGTGCCGGAAGAGGTCAAGCAGGACCGTCTGGCCCGCTTCATGGCCGTGGCTTCACGTATTTCGGCGCAGAAACTGGCCAATAAGGTGGGCCGCATCGAGGACTGCCTGGTTGACGACATCCGCAATGACGGCACCGCCATCGCCCGCACGAAAGGCGACGCGCCGGAAATCGACGGTCATATATTCCTCAAGGGTTTCAATGGCCTGAAAACCGGTGATCTGGTCAAAGCGAAAGTGACCAGGGCCGACGCCTATGATCTGTGGGGCGAACCCGAAGGCCTGATCAAGCTCAATCGTGTGCCGGGTGTTCGCCCCATCGTCCGCCGCCATACCCTGATCTCGCGGATATAGCAGCTGTCCCTCCCCGGCATGACCGGGGAGGCAATTCAAAACTTTTCAGTCAGCCGGCGCGACAGGCGCTTCTTGATGCGCGCCAATGCTTCCGCCGAGGCCGGATTGATGAAATCATAGCCGATAGCCGCCCAGTCGGGATCGTCCTTTTCGTAACCCAGGCGTGGCAGGATTTCGAGCGAGGTCACGAAGGCCTGCGTGCGGTAAGGCAGAAGCACGCCGCCATGCGCCACCTGATGCGCCCTGGCTTCCTCATAATTGCGAAACCAGTGATTGATTGAATCCTTCAGGCCGGGTGATGCGAAAACTTCGGAGAAATCGACCTCTTCCGCGGCGGTTTTCAGCGCGGTCCAGGTCGGGAAACCGGCTTCATGGGCGATCACCGTCAGGGCGTGCTTGAGTTGCAGGCCGGCGGGGGCGTTTTCCAGATGGCGGAAGCGGTCGCGCGCCGTTGCCTCATCGGCGCGCACGGCTTTCAACAGCCTGGCGGCGTCGCGTTTATATTGTTCGATGGGTTTGAGGTCATGCACGTCAGGCATGGGGAATCTCCTTTGCGTCACGGCTTTTCCCCATCCCGGAAAGCCACAAAAGAGCAGATTATATATCGCAAGTTTCTTGCAACAGGCTGACGTCACCGTCTTTCGCGGGGCTGAGCCGACCTGCCGGCTCAGGCAGCCAGATAGGGGCAAGGACCATGAAAAGCAAGGGGCGCGGGTGGCGCGTTTGCATTTTTTTCATGATTGCGGCGTGAAGTGATGTTAAGGAATTGGGGATAGCGTTCCCAAAACTCAGATTTCGGGCGGGCAGATTGATCAATCTCAAAGAGACGCTTCAGACCTTCGATCACGCGCATCCCGTCATGCCGCCGCTGGCCGGTGTGCTGAAAAAAGGCCTGGCCTACCACGATCGCTGGTGGTTGACCGGAGATGGCCTGCGCATGTATGCCCGCGATTATCCCGCCGCAGCCGGACGCGTGCGGCTGCCGGTGATCTGCCTGCACGGCCTGACGCGCAATTGCAGCGATTTCGAGGCGGTCGCGCCCTGGATCGCCGCGCTCGACCGCCGCGTCATCGCACCGGATTTCCGCGGCCGCGGCCTGTCGGAAAACGATCCCGACGCCATGAACTACCATCTGTGGACCTACGCCAAGGACATACTCGACCTGTGCGACGCCTTCGGCATCGGTCAGGCGATCTTCATCGGCAATTCGATGGGCGGACTGGTGACCATGGTGCTCTCCACCCTGCGGCCCAACCTGATCAAGGCGGCCATACTGAACGATATCGGCCCCACCCTCGCGCCAAAGGGCCAGGCGCGGATTTCGGCCATGGCCGCCCTGCCCCGCCGCGCCATGCGTAACTGGCAGGATGCCAGCGCCTTCATCGCCGAGCAATACCGTCTGGTCTTCCCGGACAATACCCCGACAGACTGGTTGAAATTCGCCCGGCGCGTTTTCCGCAAGGGCCGCGACGGCAACCTTCATCTGGCTTATGATCCGCGCATCACCGACGCCTTCAAAACCCTGACGGTCGGGTCGGCGGCCTACGACCTGGCCCCCTGTTACGCCAGCCTGGCGCACGGCCGCCGCCTCCTGCTCGTTCGCGGCGCGCTGTCGGATGTGCTCGACGCGGCGGAAGCAAAGAAGATGGTGGTGTCGAAAGCCGTCACACGGGTGGATATCGACCGCGTGGGCCATGCCCCCCTGCTGACCGAACCGCAGGCGCGCGCCGCCATCACGGACTTCCTTGAATCACTGGGATAAAGCGCCCATATCGCTTTTATGGATGTGAGGTGCTGATGACGCGGACCGTGGTTTTTGACAGCCCGTTTTTGCTGGGTTTCGACGATATGCGATTGCTGATCGATCGCGTCGGCCGCAGCCATGACAACTATCCGCCCTATAATGTCGAATCCCTGAGCGCCGATCATATCCGCATCAGCATCGCCGTGGCCGGCTTTACCGCCGATCAGTTGCGCATAGAGGTGCGCGGCGCCCATCTGACCGTTTCAGCCGCAAGAGATCGCGCCGGAGAGGCGCCGGAGAGGGAATATCTGCATCGCGGCATAGCGCTTCGCGGCTTCAATCGCGCCTTTGTGCTCAGCGACGGCCTGGAAATCACCAGGGCCAGCCTGGCCTATGGCCTGCTACATATCGACCTCATCCGCCCGAAACCGATCGACGCGGTAAAGATCATCCCGATTGAGATCGGGACGTAGCTTCGCGCAAATGCCATGGAATCTCCAAAATTCATTCATTGAATTTTGGCAAGGGCGACCGCCCGCCGCATACGTTTGCGCGTAACCTCTTACGAAAAAAGCCTGATCGTTATTTGCGCGGCAAATCACGATCAGGCCGCGTTGGTATTCGCCATGCTGGTAAGTATGGCGTAGAGCGCGTCCGGCTTGTCGATCAGACGCAATTGCTCACGCAGGTCTTTCTGGCGCAGCAGGCGCGATACCTTGGCCAGGGCGCGCAGATGCTCGGTGCCGGCATTTTCCGGCGCCAGCAGGGCGAAGATCAGGTCAACCGGCATATCGTCGATGGAATCGTAATCGACCGGTGCATCCAGGCGCACGAAGATACCGTGCATCCGGTCGAGGCCCGGCAGGGCGGCATGCGGCACGGCCACGCCCATGCCGACGCCCGTGGAACCGAGTTTTTCACGCTCCAGCAGGGCCTGATGCACGTCGGCCGCCTCCAGACCCAACTGACGCGCCGCCACGTCAGCCACCATCTGGAGGGCCTGACGCTTGGAGTTGACACTGACATTGCCGAGAATGGCGCGCCGGTCCAGCAGGGTGGTTAAAAACATAGCATATCCGTAATCGACATTTCCGGCTCCCCTCAGCCTGGGTGTTTCGGACCCGCATGGCGGACGGGGCGCAGCGAACGCCTGCCATAGAGAAGTGGACCCGGAAGGTCAACCTATTCTCAAATGACAAGCGAAGGCGCGTAACGCTCCCGTCCCGGTTTTCCCCGGATATGACTGTTTACTGGGTGGTCACCTTCGCGCCGGTGCGTTCCGGATCGATCCAGCCGATATTGCCGTCCGGCCGGCGGTAGATGACCGACAGGCCGCCATGCGCCGCGTTGCGGAACATGATCGCCGGATAGTTGGACAATTCCATTTCGGCCACGGCGCTGGAAACCGTCATGGTGCGCAGCGCCGTCTCGGTTTCGGCGATGATCATCGAATGGGGCGGCGAGGTATGATCCATGCCATCGTCCATTTCATCGATCTCGCTGTCATCCTCGCCGTCATAGGCGCGAAGGACCGTGACGTTCGCCGTCTCTTCCTTGACCGGCGTGCCGTTATGATGCTGCTTGAGGCGGCGTTTATAGCGGCGGACCCGCTTTTCCATATTGTCGAGCGTACCGTCAAAGGCCGAATGGGCGTCACCGCCGAAGGCGTGCGATACCAGCGTCTGACCCGACGCGAGACGTATCCAGCAATCCGCCTTGAAAAGGTAACCCTGTTTCGAGATGGTGACCTCCGCGTCACCGCCACGCTCGAAGTATTTCGCAATACCCTGAGCCAACTGAGTCTCGATGCGCTCGCGCAGAGCATCACCCACTTCGACCTGTTTTCCACTGACTTGAATTTGCATAGCGATATGTCGCTCCGTTCTTAAAGAATAAAGAACCGTCGCCGGCCTGGAGGCGCCGGCGGCAATGATGCCCGCGATTAGCCTGACGGACACGGCAAGCTTACGCTTCCCAGCGGGGTTTGGAAGTCAAGAAAATGTGTAGGCGCTGCGGCATAAAACCACCCCTCTTCACCTTGATTATTATGAATTAATTACAGGGTCAGGGATCATGATGCCGTCGGCCGATACGCCTGCCGCGCGACTCGATCAACGGTTTTGGCGCTTGCGCTCCACCGAGGACGGAATACGCAGGGCTTCCCTGTATTTGGCCACGGTCCGCCGGGCGATATCGACTCCGGCCTCTTTCAGGATTTCGACGATGCGGTCATCCGAAAGGATTTCCCCGGACGTCTTTTCCCCGTCGATCAGGTTCTTGATCTTGTGGCGCACTGCTTCGGCCGAATGGGCCGAGGTGCCGTCGTTCGAGGCGATGGAGGAGGTGAAGAAGAACTTCAACTCGAAAACACCGCGCGGCGTGGCGATGTATTTGTTCGAGGTCACGCGTGAGATGGTCGATTCGTGCATCCCCACGGCGTCGGCCACGGTTTTCAGGTTGAGCGGACGCAAATATTCGACGCCATAGACGAAGAAGGCATCCTGCTGGCGCACGATTTCGGCGGACACCTTGAGAATGGTGCGGGCGCGCTGGTCCAGGCTCTTGATCAGCCAGTTGGCCTGGCTGAGGCAGTCGTTCAGATAGGATTTTTCGGCCTCGGAGCGCGCCGATGTCGCCACCCGGGCATGATATTTCTGATCGACCAGAACGCGCGGCAGGGTGTCGGAATTGAGATCGATGCGCCAGCCACCGGTAGCGTCCGGGCGGACGAAGACATCGGGCACCACGGTTTGCGACGGTTCGGCGCCGAAAGCCGCGCCCGGTCGGGGATTGAGCGATTTCAGCTCGGCGATCATTTCCGAGAGGTCTTCCTCATCGACGCCGCAGATTTTACGCAAGGCGCCGAGATCGCGGCGGGCCAGCAGTTCGAGATTATCAATCAACGCCTGCATGGCCGGATCGAAACGGTTACGCTCGATCAGTTGCAGTTTCAGGCATTCCGGCACGCTTTGCGCCATGATGCCCGTCGGCTCGAAGCCCTGGCAGGCGGTCAGCACCTTTTCCACCAGATCAAGCTCGCAACCCAGCCGGTCGGCGATTTCCGCCAGCGGCGCGCGCATATAGCCGGCCTCATCGACCGCATCGATCAGGATCTGCGCGATGGCCATTTCCGGCGCGCTGAAATGGGCGATCAGCGCCTGGTCGGTCAGGTGTTCGGTGAGGGTTTTCTCGCGCGTCAGGACGCGTTCCATATCCTCGTCGCCATCGAATCCGCCGCCGCCCTTGCCGGCCCTGGACCAATCGACCACCGGACCTTCCCCGGTATCTGCGGCGGCCGATTCACGTTCGCGCACCACCGGCTCGTCATCGCCATAAACATCGGAACTGGAGGCATCGAGATCGGAATTGGCGGCGATCGTATCGCGGTCGCCCAGTTCCAGTTCGCGGGAATCACCAGGCTCGGGCGCCGCCTCGGCATCGCGCGCTTCATTGGCCTCCCCCACCGGATCGCTGTCGTCGCGCTGAAGCAGTGGATTGCGCTCCAGTTCGGTTTCAATCACCGCCTCAAGCTCAAGGTTCGACAATTGCAGCAGCTTGATCGCCTGCTGCAATTGCGGGGTGATGACCAGCCCCTGCCCCTGCTTGAGTTCTAACCTTTGACCGAGCGCCATTGCGTGCCTTCAAGCGCAATCCGAAAAGTGGACGCCACTTTTTGGATTGCGCGCCAACAAAATAGACAGTTTCGCGTCATACTGGGCGAAAATCGTCTATATTTCTTTAGCTCCGGCAATTTTTGCGGCAGCCATACGAAAATCAGCCGCCATTCTGCGTTAACAATTGCTGTCGAATGGTTAATGAGGGATGATAATCGGCAAATTATGCCCAGCGATCCGGCGCCTAATTAAAGGACTCACCGAGATAGACGCGCTTCACTTCGGGATCGTGGGTGATCTCGTCCGCCGTGCCCTCGAAGAGGACTTCGCCGGAATGGATGATCGAGGCGCGATCGACCAGATCGAGCGTTTCGCGGACATTGTGGTCGGTGATCAGGATACCGATGCCGCGGCTTTTCAGATAGGTCACCACTTCACGGATATCGGAAATCGCCAGCGGATCGATACCGGCGAAGGGTTCATCAAGCAGCATGAAGGACGGCTTGCCCGCCAGCGCCCGCGCGATTTCGACGCGACGGCGTTCGCCGCCCGAAAGCGCGGTGGCCGGCGAATGGCGGATATGGGTGATGCGCAGTTCTTCAAGCAGGCGATTCACATCGTCACGGACCTTGTTCGGGTCCTTTTCGTTCAGTTCGAGCACGGCGAGGATGTTCTGCTCCACCGACATGCCCCGGAAAATGGAAGCTTCCTGCGGCAGGTAACCCAAGCCCATGCGCGCGCGCTGATACATCGGCTGATAAGTGATATCCTGGCCATCCAGCTTGATCGTACCGTAATCGGCCTCGATCAGGCCGGTGATCATGTAGAAACAGGTAGTCTTGCCGGCGCCGTTCGGTCCCAGAAGCCCCACGACCTCGCCCCGGCCCAGCTTGAGGCTGACGCTCTTGACGACAGCGCGTTCCTTGTAGGTCTTGCCGATCCCCTCGACGACAATGCCTTCGTTACCGGCATTTGGGGCGGCATCGGCGCCGCTGGCGGGATGAAGTTCTTCGACGAATTGCATAAGGCCTATTTCTTGTCCGGATAGATGATCGCCTTGACGCGGCCCGTGCCGGCGTCGAACGAAGTCGTCTTTTGCGTCAGGTCATAGACGAGGCGCGTGCCGGTGGTGACGTTCTGGTTTTGCGTCAGGATAACATCGCCGGTCAGGACCATCTGGTCCGTCGCCTTGGTATAGACGGCCTGCTCGCCCTTCATGGTGCTTTCGGGGGTAACATAATAGACATTGCCGCTGGCGACGATGGAGATGACCTCGCCGAAGCCCTTGCCGTTCGGACCGGGCTGACGGGTGATGACCACCTTGTCGGCGCGCAGGCGGGCGTCATCCTGCATGACCTCGACCCGGCCGGTGACGGTCTGGGTGTGGGCGATTTCGTCCATGTGCATCGAATCGCCGCCGACCATGACAGGACCGTTCTCACCCGACACCTGAGCCTGCGTGGCGCCGTAAGCCGCCAGTCCGCAAACCGTCGCGATCAGCCCCGCCACAACCTTCTGCCTTTTCATACCGTCGTCATCCCTTTGAGAAGCGGTTCGCGCCGGAAGACCTCCCGCGCCGGTTACTGTGTTACTGCTCGTTTATCGTCGCCCAGGCCTTGGTGTCGCCGCGCCCTTTGATATCGAGTGAGCGGCCATGATCGGACACCAGGAAGGATTCCCCCACTATATGCCCCGCCGTGCCGTTTCCATCAACGTGTTTGTCGCCATAGACAATCGATTTGTCGATATCGACCACCGCCTGTTCGGTCCGCAGCACGAAATCCGATCCGCCGGCGGCGATCACCACATGGCCGTTCAGGGTGAACTTGTTGGTGGTCTGGTCGAAGACGCCGTTGGCCGCCGAAACACGGGTGGGGCTTTCGGTGTCGGTGCTCTTGAACTCCATATTAGGCGCCTTGAGCGAGATCGTCGTGGCGTTCATGCCCTTGCGCACCGCCTCCAGGCCGCTGATCGTATAGCGGTCGCCATTGCCGCCCTGACCGTAATAGCGCGGATTGGTGTAACGGATTTCGTCCAGGTTGCCGCCATAGACATTCATCGAATTGATGATGGTTTGCGCCACGATCCAGCCGACATTGAACAGGCCGAGCGCGATGATCAGTCCCGGCAGCAGACGGCGCAGCAGATGGATCAGGCGCGAACGCCGGCGCACCGCCGCTACCTGCTGCGCCAGGCGCACGCGACGATCGGCAGCTTCGGCCTCTATGTCGATGGGCGCCGCCACCCCTAAGGGCTGCAACGGCGCGTTAAGCTCGGTCAGGGTCATTCGGCACCGTTTCTAAGGGCCATCTACGCCCAGCTATGGGCAAAGATATCGCAATCTTCCCATCCTGCCAAATCGAGTTTGACGCGGTGCGGCAAAAATTCCATCGCCGCCTTCGCCAGCTGGTCGCGGCCTTCGCGCACCAGCATGGCGTCGAGCTTTTCCTTGAGCGCGTGCAGGTGCAGCACATCGGAGGCGGCATAGGTCAGTTGCTCGGCCGACAGCGTGGCCTGACCCCAGTCAGAACTTTGCTGCGCCTTGGATAGATCGACGCTTAGCAGCTCGCGGGTCAGGTCCTTCAGGCCGTGGCGGTCGGTATAGGTGCGCGCCAGCTTCGAGGCGATCTTGGTGCAATAAACCGGCGCGGTGGTGACGCCGAGGTGCAGCTCGAACATGCCGATATCGAAGCGGCCGAAGTGGAACAGCTTGAGCACGTTCGGATCGGCCAGCAGACGCTTCAGATTGGGGCAGTTGTAGTCCGGGCGGCTCATGCGCACGACATGGGCATGGCCGTCGCCGGCGGAAAGCTGCACCACGCACAGGGGATCACGGCGGAAACGCAGGCCCATGGTTTCGGAGTCAATGGCGACGGACGATCCCAGATCGAGTCCGTCCGGCAGATCGCCTTCGTGGTAAAATACGGTCAAAACAAATGCCTCTTCGCTGGGGACGGTTAATGCCCCCTTCGCGCCTTGGCCTAATCCCAAAAGCCGGAAAGGTCAATTGCGGGCGGGCTTAAAGCTTTGCGCGCAGGAAAGCCATCATCCGCATCCAGGCCTGCTCGGCGGCCTCCGGATCATAGACTTCCGGGCGGGTCTTGTTGAAGAAGGCGTGGTCGGCGTCATAGCTGTAGACTTCCGGCGGATTGCCCGCTGCGGTCATGGACGTTTCGAGATCGGCCACCACGGCGGGCGTCACCCAGTCGTCCTTCCTGCCGAAATGGCCCTGGAAGGGAATTTTGATATCGGCCGGATCGGCGAAGGCCTTTGGCGGCACCCCATAAAAACAGACCGCCGCCCTGAAACCTTCCAGACGCGCAGCCGACCCGATGGTCAGCGCCCCGCCCATGCAGAACCCCGTGACGGCGACCGACGGATTGATGGTTTTGAGATAATCGAACGCCGCGGCAATATCCTGATGGACCGCGCCGGGAAAATCGAGGCCGTCCATCATGTGGCTAGCCTCGTCGGCGTCCTTCGTGACGCGGCCATGATAGAGATCGGGCGCCAGAGCATTGAAGCCCTCGAACTCGAAACGATCGACGATCGACTTGATATGGTCGTTCAGGCCCCACCATTCCTGGATAACGATGACGCACGGGCGGCTTTTGTCGATATCGGACAGATACGCATCGAGGTGACCGCCATCCGGGCGATTGAGGGTGATCATGCGGCCCATCGGCTGGCTCCTGTGTCGTTTGGGATGTTTGTTACACCCGATTGGCCGCCATTGGGAAGCCTTAAGCGGCGGGCGTCAAGACATCGGTGCCTGACAATGGAGCAGATCGCAAAACAAGATGCGGCCGGTTCACGACCTGTCCCGGCGGGCGCCAGATGCAATCTGACGCCTGTGACATGGCGATTAGCGAACCGATGGCTGACGCTGCACATCCGTATGAATGCGATTGCGCGGCGTGGCCATGGCCGAAACGAAGGCGGCGGCGCATTGCGCGGGCGCGCATGAGCGGGCGGCGGATATCCAGTTTACGGCGTCGATCTTTTGCATAAGCGAATCCTCGGACGAATCTGTGCCGTCCTTAACTATGAACCTGTCTTCCGTTTATAGCGGATAATTATCAAGATTCGATGATGAAGACCTGAATCGGGCGTTAACCCTGCCGGTCTGAAAGCGGCGTCATAACCTGCCCCGGCTGAGCGATCTGCCGGTCTTGCAGATGGCTTTCAGAGGACAATCCCGGCATTGCGGATTGCCGGCATGGCACATCACCTGACCCAGCCGCTTGATCAGCACATGCAACTGCGACAGATCCACCGCCGGCCAGCCGGACAGCGCGGGCATGACGTGATCATAGGCCGCTTCGATCGTCGCGCTGGCGCTGACCAGGCCGAGGCGTTGCAGGACCCGCTGGACATGGGTGTCTATGACCAGGGCCGGCCGTTGCAATGTGCTGAAATTAAGCGTTGCCGCCGAAACTTTGCGCCCGACGCCGGGCAGACGCTCCAGCCAGGCAATGGCGCGGCCGAGCGGTTCGCGGCCGAGAAAGTCCAGATCGAAATCCGGATGGCTATCGCCAATGCGCCTGAGCACCTCGCAGACATAACCGGCCTCGCGTTCGGCCAGAGTGACCTCCTTGATGACGCCGGCGACGGCCACGGGTCCGGCCGCCGCCATGGCGTGCCAGTCCGGCCATGCGGCGATCAGCTTGTCATAGGCGCGCCTCGACACCTCATCCTGCGTGCGGCAGCTGATGATCGACTTGACCAGGGCGCCGATCGGCGCACGCGTCACGCCGTAGGTCAGATCACCGAAATGACGGCGCAACCGGTCCCGCAGGTCGGCGACTTCATTTTCCAGTCCCAGATCGAACAGCATATCCATGCCGAACAACTAGAACAAAAAAGGAACAAATGCAAGAAGACTTACGAGCAATAAAAAACCCGTCACACTGCAAGAGTGAAAACGGGTGTTTTATTGGTGGAGCATAGCGGAGTCGAACCGCTGACCTCTTGCATGCCATGCAAGCGCTCTACCAGCTGAGCTAATGCCCCATCTCTGAGATGGTCCCGGACCGGGTGGCCCCGTCCGAGGCGGCGATTTCTAGTTCAGGGTTTGCAGAGACGCAAGCCCTTTTGCGAACTTTTTTGAACTTTTTCACAGGTCTCGTGCGGCGCAAGAAAAAAGCCGCCGGAACAGACCGGCGGCTTATCTTTTTAGCGGTCGTCTTCGTCTTCACCAGGAAGGCCGTCGATCTCTTCATCGAAATCGGCGTCTTCGTCGTCTTCGAGGAAGGGCACGTCATCGCCGTCGTCATCGCCCAGGTCGGCGTCCTCAATATCCATATCGACGTTTTCACCGGGCGCGCCGACGCGGGCCGGATCGGCCGGATCGAGGTCTTCGTCCTCGTCGATCAACAGCGCGTCATCGGTGACCACTTCGTCGATTTCCGGAGTGATGGTTTCCGGTTCTTCGTCTTCGTCGTCCTCGCCACCGGTCTTGCCCTTGACCTGATCCTCGGATTCCTCATCGGTATCTTCATAATCGGGCGCGGTTGAGCGGACGCGCGAACGGCGCGTGCGGACGATTTCTTCCTGGTCAAACTCGGTGTCGCAGCGCGGGCAGTGCGCGGGATGTTTGTTCAGGTCATAGAACTTTGCCGTGCAGTTCGGGCAAACTTGTTTGGTACCTAAGGCAGGATCAGCCACGAGACGTCCTTCTTCCAGTCTTTAGAAAAAATCTATTGCGTCGGCCCCCTTGCCACTAGATAAGCCTCCTGTCAAAGCCCCATTTGCGGGCAATGTTCATTTTTTCGTTTAGACCGAGCCTTTCCCGTGTCCAGCCAGACAATCGCCGCCAATCCGACTGCCGTAAGACTTGTGCCTGTTCGCGGCAGCCTGACGGGAAAGATCGCCCTGCCCGGATCGAAGTCGATCACCAACCGGGTGCTGCTGATCGCCGCCCTGGCGAAAGGCCGCAGCCATATCAGCGGCGCGCTCAAAAGCGACGACACCAAATATATGGCGCAGGCGCTGCGTCAGCTCGGCGTGGCGGTGGAAGAAACGGGCGACACGGATTTCGTGGTGACGAGCACCGGCACGCTTGCGCCTTCGCCTGAGCCGCTGTTCCTCGGCAATGCGGGGACCGCGGTGCGCTTTCTTACGGCGGCGGCGGCCAATATCAGGGGCACGACCGTGCTCACCGGCGACGCACATATGCAGAAGCGCCCCATCGCGCCATTGGTCGAAGCATTGACTGCCGCCGGGGTCATCGCCACAGCGCCGACGGGCTGCCCGCCGGTGACCGTGACCAGCGCGGGCGGCTTTGCCAATCGCTCGATCGAGGTCGATGCCAGCCTGTCGAGCCAGTATGTCTCCGCTCTGATGATGGCCGGGACAAAAGGTGATGCACCGTTCAGCCTGAAAGTCAGGGACGGTGATATCGGCGCGCGCGGCTATATCGATATCACGCTTGAGTGCATGAAGGCCTTCGGCGCCGAGATCGCTCAGACCAGCCTCCTGAGCTGGGACATCACCAACACGCCTTATGAGGCCCGCGATTACTGGGTCGAGCCGGACGCCAGCGCCGCCACCTATATCTGGGGCATCAATGCGCTGCTGAGCCAAAAAAACGACAGGCATATTGATATCGGCATCAGCCCGGACGCGATGATGCAGCCGGACGCCCGCGCCTATGACTATATAAAGCAGTTCCCCAACCTGCCCGAGGTGATCGACGGCAGCCAGATGCAGGACGCCATTCCGACCATCGCCGTTCTGGCCGCCTTCAACACTCATCCGGTGCGTTTCGTCGGTATCGCCAATCTGCGCGTCAAGGAATGCGATCGCATCAATGCCGTGGCCACCGAACTGAACCGCATCCAGCCGGGCCTGGCGGAAGAGATTGGTGACGACCTGCTGGTCACGCCCGACCGCAACCTGATCGGCAAGCGCATTGAGGCCAATATCCATACCTATGCCGACCACCGCATCGCCATGGCCTTCGCGCAAGCCGCTCTGGTCATCGACGGCCTGCACATCCTCGATCCGGGCTGCACCGCCAAGACCTATCCCGGCTACTGGCGTGACCTGCAAAGCGTTGGCGTCGAGATGCGTTTCGATTGAAATACTTTTGATTATTTGTCCACGAACCACACGAACAGACACGAACTTCATGGCCACGCCCTGAATATGCAGGCTGCCCCTGACATCCTGATGATGACCAAAGGCCATCAAGGCTCGGCAATATGCACCGTCATAACAGAACGGTATAGAGTTCGTGCCTGTTCGTGTGGTCCGTGGTTCAACCCTTTGGGAACAATGAAGCGCTCTGCCGGCGAGCGCAATGACAACGGTTACAGCAGGCGATATCACCGCGCCTATCTAATGTGGAATGGAATGTTCTGAAGGATGACTAACCCTCTCTTGATCGCCTTCGATGGCCCGGCCGCTTCCGGCAAGGGCACCCTCGCCTCGGTGATCGCCGCCGATTACGGCCTGCCGTTTCTCGATACCGGCCTGCTCTACCGCGCCGTCGGCCATCTGGCGCATGTGCGCGGTATCGATCCAGCCCTTGCCGCCGGCTTGATCGATACCGAAACCCTGGCCGATGAGCGTTTACGCGGCCGTGAGGCTGGCGAGCGCGCCTCACAAGTGGCCGCCATTCCGGAAGTGCGCACCGCCCTCTTCAAATACCAGCAGGATTTCGCCAACCAACCTTCCGGCGCCGTGCTCGATGGCCGCGATATCGGCACCGTCATCGCGCCTCACGCGCCGGTCAAGCTGTTCGTCACCGCCCGGCCGGAGGTGCGCGCCCATCGCCGCTGGCTGCAACTGGCCAGGCTCAATCCGGACCTCACCGAAGCCGAGGTTCTGGACGATATCCGCATCCGCGATGAGCGTGATTCGTCGCGGTCAAGCGCGCCTCTGGAAAAAGCCGCGGATGCGCTCTTGCTAGATACCTCCGACTTGGGTATAGACACCGCCATCGCAACCGCGCGATCCCTTGTGAAAAGCCGTCTGTGACGTTCTGAGCCTCATGCCAATAAAGTGGTCCCCACTTTTTGGACAAACATGAGGCGCTATCAAAGCGTTAAATCCAACAGCGGTTTTATTAGAGGCAACACACGGGACGTCTTCGGGGCCGAAAAGCCTGTGGTTCACACCTTGGGGCCGTCTTTCACGTCGCCTCCCAATTCTTCACAAAATCCAAAGCCGCACCCCCGCGCCCTTTCCCCGTCAAACGCCACGGCCTCACCGGCGTTTCCGGAATCTGAAAGACGGGACACGCGCCAACACAACAAAGAGACTCTATGAGCGATTACAATCCGTCGCGCGACGATTTCGCCGCCCTGCTTGACGAATCCATGCACGGCCGCGACATGCTTGAAGGCCAGGTCATTCACGGCCTCGTCGTCGGCGTCGAAAAAGAATATGTCATGGTCGATGTCGGCCTGAAGACCGAAGGTCGCATCTCCCTGAAGGAATTCGGCCTTACCGACGGCCAGACCCTGAAGGTCGGCGATACCGTCGAAGTTTACCTGGAACGCGTTGAAAACGCCATGGGCGAAGCGGTCATCAGCCGCGAGAAGGCCCGCCGCGAAGAAGCCTGGACCCGTCTGGAAGTTATCTTCAACAAGGGCGAGCCGGTCATGGGTACGATCGTCGGCCGCGTCAAGGGCGGCTTCACCGTCGACATGGACGGCGCTTCGGGTTTCCTGCCCGGTTCGCAGGTTGACATCCGCCCCGTGCGCGACGTCGCCCCGCTGATGAACAAGGAACAGCCTTTCGCCATCCTGAAGATGGACCGTCCGCGCGGCAATATCGTCGTGTCGCGTCGCGCCATCCTCGAAGAGGCCCGTGCCGAACAACGCACCGAGCTGGTTGGTCAACTGGCTGAAGGTGAAATCCGTGACGGCGTGGTCAAGAACATCACCGATTACGGCGCGTTCGTCGATCTCGGCGGCATCGATGGCCTGCTGCACGTCACCGACATGTCGTGGAAGCGCGTTTCGCATCCGTCGCAGGTCCTTAATGTCGGCGACGCCGTCAAGGTCCAGATCATCAAGATCAACCCCGATACGCAACGCATCAGCCTCGGCATGAAGCAACTGCAATCCGATCCGTGGGATGGTGTTGACCTGAAATATCCGGTCGGCGGCAAGTTCTCCGGCCGCATCACCAACATCACCGACTACGGCGCCTTCGTTGAGCTGGAATCGGGCGTTGAAGGCCTGGTGCACGTTTCGGAAATGTCGTGGACCAAGAAGAACGTCCATCCGGGCAAGATCGTCTCCACTTCGCAGGAAGTCGAAGTCGTCGTGCTCGAAGTCGACGCCTCCAAGCGCCGCGTCTCGCTCGGCCTGAAGCAAGCCCAGAACAATCCCTGGGACGACTTTTTGGCTCAGCATCCGGTCGGCTCCACCATCGAAGGCGAAGTCAAGAACGCCACCGAGTTCGGCCTGTTCATCGGCTTCGAGAACGACATCGACGGCATGGTCCACCTGTCGGACCTCGACTGGAATGTGGCCGGCGAAGAAGCCATCGCCAAGTACAAGAAGGGCGATGTCGTCAAGTCCAAGGTTCTGGACGTGGACGTCGAAAAGGAACGCATCAGCCTGGGCATCAAGCAACTCGGCAGCGATCCGATGACCGGCGACACCTACAAGAAGGGCCAGAACATCACCGTGACCGTCACCGAAGTGACTTCGGGCGGTATCGAAGTGAAGTTCGGTGAAGACGACGCCCCGATGTCGGCCTTCATCCGCAAGTCCGACCTGTCGCGCGACCGCAACGAGCAGCGCGTTGAGCGCTTCGCCGTCGGCGACCGTATCGACGCCCAGGTCACCAATGTCGACAAGGCCGCCCGCAAGGTGTCCGTGTCGATCAAGGCCCTGGAAATGGCTGACGAAAAGCAGGCCATCGAGCAGTACGGTTCGCAGGATTCGGGCGCTTCGCTCGGTGATATCCTCGGCGCCGCCCTGCGCGACAAGCAAGGCTCGTAAGCAGCCCCCCGGATCGTTGTGGTGTGAACGCACTTTAGTGATTTCGGGCAGAGCTAAAAAAACAGGCCGGAGCTTCCCTGGAGGCTCCGGCTTTTTTTTGTGCCGCGAAACAGGCGCGGGCGGACTTGGAATCTATAAGCGCCCGTGATGTAAGGTTTTTTTTCGAACCTTGTCACCGGTGTCTTTTTTTATATGATAGCCATTCGGATGGCGCCCCATGAACGGGAAAATTTCCCGATCCGGATAAAAAATGTGTACGTGGTAGCGCTACCAGCACGTTAATCTATTAACAAGCCCTTGAACTCATTTTCATTTTCGGACATGCTCGCTATTCTCAGATTTACCGCGTGAGGGAGATCAATGCTCAAGTCTGAACTTATTGAACGTTTGGCTTCCGAATATCCGCACCTGACGCAGAAAGATGTCGAGCGGGCGGTGAACCTCATTCTGGAATCCATGATCAGCACCCTGGAAAAAGGCGGCCGTGTCGAGCTTCGCGGCTTCGGCGCCCTGTCGGTGCGCTCCCGTCCGGCCCGCGCCGGCCGCAATCCGCGCACCGGCGAATCGGTCAAGGTGCCCGCCAAGCATGTGCCCTTCTTCAAGAGCGGTAAGGAACTGCGCGAACGCCTGAACCTTTCCGGCGACGATAACGCCTAAGCAGAAAGACCGATCATGAGCATTGTATCCGAGTTCAAAACCTTCCTGATGCGCGGCAATGTCATCGACCTGGCGGTCGGTGTCGTCATCGGCGGCGCCTTCGGCAAGATCGTTACCTCGCTGGTCGATAACATCATCATGCCGCCGATCGGCTACATCACCGGTGGCGTCGATTTCTCCAGTCTCAAGCTGGTGATCAAGCCGGAAGACGTGGCAACAAAGACCGCCGAAGTCGCCATCGGCTACGGCGTCTTCATCAATACCCTGATCCAGTTCCTGATCATCGGCACGGCCATCTTCCTGGTGGTCAAGGCCATCAACAAACTGATCCCACCTCCGGCGCCCCCCCCGCCGGGACCTTCACAGGAAGAACTGCTGGCCGATATTCTGGCCGAGTTGAAAAAGAAATAATCTGAAAGGCTGGGGTTCGCTCCGGCCTTTTCTTTGCCGCCTACGCATAAAAAAGCCCCCGATGCCGAAGCGCCGGGAGCCGAGTTGGGTCAAAGGGGTTGAGACTTAATCTTTGACCTTGTTTGAAAAGCGCTGATAGGTGGCCGGGTTGCGGTCCCAGACCTGACGGTCACGCAAGGAGCGCAAAAGCTTGACATATTCGGCGTGCGACCAGGCCAGCGGCGTGGCGCTGTCGGTGCCTTCGCCGACCGTATAATCATGGGCGGTCTTCGAGCCGACACCATCATAGACCTGTTCGGGGATCATCAGACCCTCATTGGCGAAAAGTTCCATGCCCTTCACATAGGTGCCGCGAATGGCGGCGACATCGCCATCCGTCACGCCACCGGCTTTCAGGCTGTCGAGCGCCAGTTCATAATGACCGCGTTCGCCAGTAAAGATCGGCCAGACGCGCCCGCGCTGGTCCGGCGACATCGGGCCGTAATTGCCGCCTTCCGTACCCTCGCCATAGCCGTCATTGCCATAACGGCGAAAGCCGGGGACGGTGACATCGGTGCCGGGGAAATGGAAATCGTAACGCACCCGCAGGTTTTCCGGCAGGGTCTGGTCATCGATCACGGCCAGGGACGCGGTGATATCCTTGTCATCGGCGAGACGGATGCCATAGCGCACCAGTTCCAGGAAACCGGCGTCGATCATCAGGTCCGAACGCAGACCGGCGCGGCCATTGCGCTCATCCTGGTCGCCCGGATTATTGGCGTCTTCGGAACGCGAAATACGCAGGAAATAGCTGGCCGGTCTGTCCTCGCCGCGCACCTTGCCGGAGGTGGTGAAGAGGCGCCGTTCCATTTTTTCGGAATAATCGTCAGCCTTGGCCGCATAAAGCCTTGCGCCCTCCGTATCACCCGCCTGTGCGGCGATATCGGCGGCCGCGGTCAGGCTCGCGATTACCGCCGCTGTGGTCGAAGGTGAGTGACCTTCCTGCTCCTCCCAGCGTTCCTGCTGGCTGTAGGGCGGCGTGATGGTGGCGTGGTTCCAGTCCAGCCCGACCGTGCCGCCATGACTCAGGAAATCGGCGGCGGGTTTGAGCATGGTCCTGTAAGATGCCAGCAGTTCATCCTTCGAGATCAGGTGCAACTGTTCCAGACGCTCGCCAAGCAGGATCGGCATGGCAGTCTGGTCGAGCTGGACGCCGACCCATTCCGGCGCGCCATCGACATGGGCCTTTTGCAGGAACCAGCCGGTGGCGCCGGTATTGCCGGGCGTCTCGGCCCTGACCTGGATGGTCGGCAGGAAGCGATAGGCGGCAACCGGCGTTTCCCTGTCGCCCAGCGCGGCCATGGCCATCGACACCTGATAGAAATCGCGCGGCCACACGCCCTTGTAACCTGTGGCCGACACATCGGTGACCACCGTATCGCCCCACGGATTGGAAAGCGAGGCGATCAGGGCGCCGGCGGCGGTATGGTCTTCCTGCACCTTCAGCGCCAGGGCCGAGGCATAGAGCAGCTTGCCGTTATCTTCCGAAACCGGAATCAGGCTTTTCAGTTCGGACAGCGAGGCCAGATAGTCTTCCCAGCCGACGGCAGCGCCCTCGCCATTGTAATTGGCCAGCACTTTCGCATAGCCGGTTTTCAGTGTCGCGGCGGCTTCGGCGCTGGCGGCTTCCGTGGTCGCGCCAAAACCGACCGCCAGATCGACCGTCGCTGCCTTGCTCACAGCCGGTAACTGCCCGACAAGCACGATATTGCCCTTCTGGCTGGCCGAACTGTGCAGTTCACCCAGCGACTGGGTGGCGGTCAGTTCCCGGATACCATCGGAAACGCCGGTATAGCCGACCGTAGCCTTTTTGAACGGCACGCTGGCAGACAGATTGAGCGCTACGTTCCCTTGCCAGGCTTGCAGATTCGTCACATTGGCATGGCCTTCGTCATCACCCGACGTATTGGCCATGGACGGGTCGAGGATAACGTAAGGCGTCACCGGGCCTTTCAGCGCCTTGACCGTGACACGCACCATCAGGGTCTGGCGGTCGGGATCGGTGAAGACGTCCTTGATGATGACAAAGCGGCCTTGTTTGTCGGTATTGGTCAACCGATAGGCCGGCGAAAGTGGCCGCCCGGCATCGTCGATATGGATATATTCGACATGGCTGGTCGTGTCGGTACGCTCGAAGGCGGTCCACCCCTTACCTGAAGTATCCTGGCCTGTGACAGCGATCTGTAATTCGCGGATCTGCGCCTCGTGGATGCGGCCGTACATGGTTTCGGTCACCACGCCCTCGGCCAGCGAGAACCACACTTTCGAGACGGTCCCGGTCGCCGCGGCGTCCGAGAACTGGTAGTCCTTGTAGGCTTCGTAGGCGCTGCCGATGCCCTGCTTGCCGGAATAGGCCCAGGGCGAGGCCTGGCCGGGGCCGTTGGTGGCCGGAGCGTCAGCGATAACGGTCGGGTTATGGTCCGCGACGGTGGCTTCCTGGGCAAGGGCCGTGACGGATGTCACAGCCAGCAAACTGACGCAACTGGCCAACAGATATTTACGCATACCAACTTTCATTTGGCCGACTTTCATTATGTCCTCTCCTGCCGCCACGCGGCCTTTTCAGGCGCATGACCGATTATTTTGACCGGGCAATTTCCCGTCTTTTCATCACTATGGCAAAGAGAGTGGCACACGTCGCGCTGCATACGTATTCACACCGGCAAAATCCGCATGAATACGAATCCACAAGCTTCAAGGGCGGTTCGAGCGTGCAAAAAAAACGCCCCTTGATCCTTCCGGACCAAAGGGCAGTTTATGTTGAGAAGATACCACTTACAAAGCAAGACCCTGTAATTGGCGTATTCCGGCCGCGTCACAACAGCCGAAATGGCAGCACCGGCGGTACACCGGAGCGCCAGCGACGCTCCCGGTCCCACTCCGGAAATTTATCTGTAAACGTTTGCAACACCTTTGGGCAATAAGAAAAGCGCATCAGGCGAAATTTTTGCGTCATTTCCGAAAGCCGGCCCACGCCGGTTTGAATACAGGCGGGTGAAGATCACGTTTACCGAAGTTGTCAGCAGCCTATACGCGCTTTTGCCCACGCACAATCTTGAATACGTATTCAACTGTCATTCCGCCGCCTGAATACGTATGCACTTCTTTAAATCCACATAAGCTCTTTTTCCGGGCGGCTATTTAGCATAAGCCTGAAGCATAAAACGACTACAGGAACAAGGAAACCTATTCATGCGCAATGTGTCCGGTCTGCTGACTATTGCTTTTTCACTGGTAGCGGTAACGGGCCTGACCGTCACCCCGGCCCTCGCCCAGGACGCCACCCAAAACGCTTCTTTGGCGGCGGATGTGTCGCAATCCTCACAGGCGGCGCCGAAATACCAGACCATCGCCAGCGCGGAATCGCCGGATAAAAGCCTGCATATCGATGTCATGCTGAGCGGCGATGGCAACCTGTCCTATCAGGTATCACGCAAGGGCGAGATCATCGTCAATCCGTCACGCCTCGGCCTGATCCTGGCCAATGCGCCGAAGTTCGACCGCTATTTCGCACTGGAAAAGGCCGAAACGACAACGCACGACGACACCTGGGAGCAGCCGTGGGGCGAGCGCCGCTATGTGCGCAACCACTATAACGAACTGCGCGTCGATGTGGTGCAGAAGACCTGGGATGACCGCAGGATGACGGTCGTCTTCCGCATCTATGATGATGGCCTCGGCTTCCGTTACGAGTTCCCTGACCAGCCGCAACTGCACAAGCTGGAAATCATGGATGAACTGACCGAGTTCGCCATCGCCGATCCGGCCACCGCCTGGTGGGATGTCGCCGGCGAATGGAACCGCGAGGAATATCTCTACAACAAGACGCCGCTGAACGAGGTCAGCGAGGCCCAGACGCCCATGACCATCAGGACGGACAAGGGCCTGTATATTTCCTTCCACGAAGCGGCGCTCGTCGATTACGCCGCCTACTGGCTGCGCCGCGTCGATGGCCAGCGCCTGAAGACGCGTCTGGCGCCTTCGGCCATGGGCGCGCCCGTTGTGCGCGATGCTCCCTTCCCGACGCCGTGGCGGACGATGGAGATCACCGATTCCGCCGCCGGACTTTACAACTCATCCGACCTGATCCTGAACCTGAACGAGCCGAACAAGCTCGGCGATGTCTCCTGGGTCAAGCCGTACAAATATGTCGGCATCTGGTGGGGGATGCACCTCAACAAATGGACCTGGGAAGCCGGTCCGCGTCACGGGGCCACCACGAAGAACACCGAGGCATATATCGATTTCGCCGCGAAGAACGGTTTCCGCGGCGTGCTGGTCGAGGGCTGGAACAAGGGCTGGGAAGACTGGTTCGGCAAGGGCTGGAACTTCTCCTTCACCGAGGCCTACCCCGATTTCGATCTGCCGGCCATTTCCGCCTATGGCCTGAAGAAGGGCGTCCATCTGGTCGGCCACAACGAAACCTCCGGCAATGTCGCCAATTACGAGCCGCAGATGGCCGCCGGGTTCGCCCAGTATGAAAAATACGGCGTCGATTCGGTGAAGACCGGCTATGTCGCCGATGCCGGCGGGGCACGCGTCAAGGCGCCGGACGGCAGCATCCGCTATACCTGGAACGACAGTCAGGAAATGGTCCGCCACTATCTGCTGAACGTGACGACCGCCGCCAAATACCATATCGCCATCGATACCCACGAACCGATCAAGGATACCGGCCTGCGCCGCACCTATCCCAACTGGGTATCGCGCGAAGGCCAGCGCGGCATGGAATATAACGCCTGGGGCGATCCGCAAAATCCGCCGGAACACGAGGCCAATCTGGTCTTCACCCGCATGCTCTCCGGCCCGATGGATTTCACGCCAGGCATCCTGTCGCTGGAGGGCCAGGGCAAGCCGATCCCCTCGACACAGGCCAAGCAACTGGCGCTCTATGTCGTGCTCTATTCGCCGATCCAGATGGCCGCTGACCTGCCGGAAAACTACGCCAAATATCCCAAGCCCTTCCAGTTCATCAAGGACGTGCCGGTGGACTGGGACCAGTCGATCGCGCTGAATGGCGAACCGGGCGATTTCGCCACCATCGTGCGCAAGGACCGTCATTCGGATGACTGGTATCTCGGCAGCGTGACCGATGAGACTGAACGCAGCATCGATGTGCCGCTGAGCTTCCTCGAACCCGGCCGCACCTACAAGGCGCAGATCTACCGCGACGGCCCCCATGCCGGCATGGAAGGCGATGCGCGCTTCGATATCGTTATCGAGGAACAGACGGTCACCGCTGGCGATACCCTGACCCTGCGCATGGCCCCTGGCGGCGGCGAGGCTATCCGCTTCGTGGCGCAAAAGAAGAAGAAATAGGATGTGGCGCGGGATACTTATCTGTCTGGCCCTGCTGCTGGCGACACCGGTCGCGGCGCAAGGCCGGCTGGACCGGTATCCCGCTTTCACCTCGAACTATGTCGCGCCGCGCCAGGTCACGGTCTGGCTGCCGGAAGGCTATGATCCGGCCCGTCCCCTGCCGGTGCTCTACATGCAGGACGGCCAGAACGTCTTCGAAGCCAGCCGCGCCTATGGCGGTCACACCTGGGGCGTGATCGATACACTCAGCACACGGATCAAGTCGGACGAGTTGCCTGCGGTGATCGTGGTGGCCATCGATAACGGCGGGGAATTGCGTGGCCGCGAATACCTGCCAAAGAAAATCTATGACCGGATGCCGCCGGAAGCGCGTGCCCGCATGGTGAAGAACTGGGGCGGTGAACCGCTTTCCGATCAGTACCTGCGCTTCCTCGTCACCGAGCTGAAACCCTTTATCGACAAGACCTACGCCACGCAGAGCGACGCGGCGCATACCTCCATTATGGGATCATCCATGGGCGGGCTGATCTCCTTCTATGCGCAGGCCGAATATCCGGACATTTTCGGCGCGTCGGCGTCGCTCTCCATGCACTGGGTACTGGATAATCCCTGGCTCAATACGCCGGATGACGCGATCAATGCACCGCAGGTAATCAAGGCGTTCGATGAGTATCTCGCCACGTCGCGCCTGAATCCGGCGACCGGTCATGTCTATATGGACCAGGGCACGGAAACGCTCGACGCCCATTACCGGCCCTACAGCCTGGGTGTTGAGGCGGCGATGAAGGCGCGCGGCTGGCAGGACGGTCCGCACTTTTCCTCTCAGATATTTCCCGGCGCCGATCACAGCGAACCCTCATGGGCCAGGCGGCTGGATATCCCGCTGAATTTCCTTTTGACGCAGACGGTCGTCGCCAGCGGCACCCTGATCACCCTGCCGCAGGTGGCTTCGGCCTATGTCATCCCGCGCGATGTCAAGGTCTGGCTGCCGGACGATTACGATCCGGCGAAAACCTACAAGGTTATCTATATGCTGGACGGCCAGAACCTGTTCTCACCCAGCCAATACAGCGGCGCGGACTGGGGTGTGGCCGAGGCGCTGCCGAAGCTGATCGCGGAAGGCAGGACGCCGCCGGCGATCATCGTCGGCATCGACAATATCTCCGAACGGTCGCGCGAATACATGCCGCAGAAGGTCTATGACCACATGCCGGCGGTCTATCAGGCACGCATCCGCGCCTTCGAGGGCGGAAAAACACCGGATTCGGACAATTTCCTGAAATTCGTCGTCACCGAACTGAAACCGCTGATCGACCAAACCTACCACACGGCGTCCGGTTCCGAAAACACCTCGATCATGGGGTCTTCGATGGGCGGTCACATCGCCCTTTATGCGCAAGGAGAGTATCCGGATGTTTTCGGCGCATCGGCCTCGCTCTCCATGCCGTGGCTGATGGCCGATCCCGCCCAGCCCCCCGCCGTCATCCAGGCTGACGCCGAAACCGTGGCCACGGGCTGGCAGGCCTGGCTGAAAACAACGAAAATGGTCCCCGGCCGCAACCGCATCTACAGCGATCAGGGCACAATTGGCCTCGACGGCCAGTTCACACCCTATGAGACAAAGGCCGTGGCCGTGTTCCGGGCCAACGGCTGGACGGAGGCCGATTTCCACGCGCCGGTTTATCAAGGCGCGGAACACAACGAAAAGGACTGGCGCAAACGCGTGGACATACCGCTCGTTTTTCTGCTCGACCGCTGAAAAGACAAGCCACTTTCCGGCAAATTCAGTTTTCGTTAGTCTTTGTTAACCCTGATCCGTCACACTCCGGACTGCCTCATTCCAGTTCAGACGGACCATGTTCGCCAAACCCAAGCCTTCCGCCGCATTGCCCCGCCGCCCGCGTTTCGATCCGCCGCGCGGCGCGCGTCCGCATTTGCGCGAACTGCCGAAAATCTGGGCCGGACGGATCGCTGAATTTTTCAGGAAACCCTATGTCGCCCCGGTGTCGGCCCTGGCGGTTTTCGCATTGGCCGCCTTCGCCTTCCTGAACCTGGCGGGCGATCCCGATGCCGGTTCGCCTTCGGTCCGCATCAATCTCACCAAGGAGAAAGCGCCGACGCCCGCCGCCAATATCGCGGCGTCCGATGGCCAGGCGGGCATGCACGCCTTCACGCTCGACAGCCTCGGCATGTTCGGCGACGCCAGCGCCGATACCTTCACCGACCCGAATGCCGCCCCGCCGGTTCAGGGCACGGCGGTCATCACCATGCCGGGCGATGACGGCACGGCAGCGCCCGCGCCGAAATTCACGCCCTCGCCCCTGCCCCAGGCGCCGATCGGCGGCCTTGTCCAGACGACCGATTCAGGCCCGCTGCCGATCATCGCGCCCAACGGCAAGACCCCGGCCTCGGCCTATGCCCGCCCGTTCAGGAGCGATGGCCGGCCGATGGTGGCCCTCATCGTCGGCGGACTGGGCCTCAATCCGGCCACCACCAAACAGGCCATCGAGCAATTGCCGCCGCAGGTGACGCTCTCCTTCGTGCCCTATGTTTCCGGCTTGCAGGGCTGGATCGATCAGGCGCGCGCCGCCGGTCATGAGGTCATGATCGAAGTGCCGATGCAGCCGACCAACTACCCCGATAACGACCCCGGCCCGCAGACCCTGTTGGCCAACGCCCGCACCGACGACCTGATCGGCCACCTGAACTGGGTGCTTTCGCGCGCCACCGGCTATTTCGCCGTCTCCAACTATCAGGGCGGAGCCTTTTTCCGCGACAAGCCCGGCACGACCCTTTTCCTGCAAAACCTGAAGACGCGCGGCGTCGCCTTTATCGATGACGGTCAGGCGCGCGGCCTGCAAGGCGCCTGGGGCCGCGCCTCGGCCGACCGGATCATCGACAATCAGATCAATTCCACCGCCATCTATGCCCAACTGGCCGGGCTGGAAACCACCGCCAAAAGCCGGGGTTCGGCGCTTGGCACCGGCTTCGCTTATCCGGTTACGCTCGCCGTGGCGCTCAACTGGACGCAGGGGCTGGACGCGAAAGGCATCCAACTCGCGCCCGTCTCGGCGATGACCCACCAATGACCCTTACCAATAAAGGCCCGCAGGGCTACCGTCCCAATGTCGGGCTTGTCGTTTTCAACGCCGAGGGTAAGGTGTGGATCGGGCATCGCTTCGGTGTCGGCGGCGATCACGCCTGGCAGTTTCCGCAAGGCGGGGTGGACGATGGCGAAGCGCTCGAAGCCGCCGCCCTGCGCGAGCTTTACGAGGAAACCGGCATCCGTTCGGTGACCCCGATCGGCCGGACAAAGGACTGGATCGTCTATGACTTTCCGCCCGAAGTGCTGGCCAACAAGCGGATCGGCAAGAATTTCAAAGGCCAGAAGCAGATCTGGTTCGCCTATCGCTTCACCGGCACAGATTCGGAAATCGATCTGACCACCCACGGCGAGCAGGAATTTTCGCGCTGGGAATGGTGCGATCTCGATGCCGTTATCGACCGGGTGGTGCATTTCAAGCGCGACAGCTACCGCAAGGTCATCGCCGAACTGCGGACCCTGATCTGAGGCTGTTTTGGGTCACCGCCGGATCTCGATAATGACCGGATGATCGGGCACATCGACGGTCAGTTCACGCCCGCTACCGAACGGGTGAACTGCTGCCCCATCCTGCAATAACGGCCCATCCTGCAATAACGGATCGTAAAGCGCCTTGGCTTCCGCGCCCAACGGCAGGGTCACTTTCACGGGCACAGGCGCATTTTCCACCGGCCTGCCGTGTTCACGGTCCCAGAAACCGACCTCGTTCCACAGGACAAGTCCGGTAACGCCAGAAGCCTTTTGCAGGGCAAGGACATGCAGGCTCTCCGGCGCGCCTTCAATGGCGACATCCAGCGGCTGCGGCGTGAAGCTCAACGCCGCCGGATCAGAATCAGCGATAATCCGCAGCAGATTACGCAAGGCTCTCGCCGCCGGTTTCGGCCGGCTGTCGAACGCGAACAGGCCGAAGTGCATTTCGTTCAACCGGCCTTCCGGATCGGGCTTTTCATCAAGCAGTTCATAGAGATAGATGCGTGACGCGCCATATTGCGCGGCATCCAGAATGCCGTTGAGCAGGCCCTTCGCCTGTTCCGTTTCACCGACGCCGATCACCAGCCAGCCGCTCTGCGGGTTGCTGGCATAGCCGAATTCAGTGATGACCCATGGCTTGTCATCCGCCCGCTGGTCCTTTCTCATCCAGCCGCCCGGCTGATCGCCGTTCTGCGCATAGACGTGGCTATTGTGGTAATCGCCCCGGTCGCCGAGAACAGGCGGAATATCATTGCCCGTCAGATCGAAGATAGGAATGCGCCCCAGCGCCGGATGCGCCCGCAGCCGCCTGACTGTCTCCTCATGTGCCGCAATAGCGGATTCCAGGCTTGTCTCGCCCTTATAGGTTACCGGCTCGTTATTGACCTCGTTGAAGCCCTCGATCGATTCGATCGCCCCCGGCCGCGCGGCTTCGAGTCTTTCAAGACCGGTGATCGCATTGGCCGGATCATAGTCGCCGCCACCGATTATCAGGTTGAAACGGATACCCGCCTTGTTCATCCAGATATATTCGGCCAGTGGCAGCCCGCCGCCTGCGGCGACACGGGGAACGCTGTCACGGACATGCCGCACATCGAGATAATCGAGCGCGCGGATCACATCGGAAATGCGTGCGTAGGCGCCATCGGTATAGCGGATATGGGTATTGACCCCGACCGATTCGCGGACCGCCTGCGCCCGCAGCGGCACATAGGTTTCGGCCATGGCGGCAGGGGCGGACATGATCGCCGCCGCGCACATACCCCCAATGACTGCCTTCCGCCAGATGCCCATATCCAGACAGGTAGCAGCAGAAATGACGGGACGTCTAGTTTTTACCTGTCAGGGCGCGAATGAGGTCGATTTCGCGCTGGCGGTAAGGCGTGCCGTCCTTGTGGAACAGATCGTGGAACCACACGGCCGGCTCGCGGTCGGTATACGGGTGTTGGCCGGAATCCCATGGGAAGCGGGTCTGCGTCTTGCCGTCCACGAAACCCCAGTTGTACATCGAAACATTGTGCACCCTGGCAACCGGCAGATCACCGTCGATGGTCGATCCCGCCCCGCGCGCCATATATTCCGTGCATAGAATGGGGCGGCCATAGGCCTCCAGCTCGACAATGCGGCGCTCGAAATCCTCCGGCCAGCCGTAATTATGGAAGCTGATGACATCGGATTGTTCGAGCTGAATGCGCTGCACCGGCGCCAACGCCGCTTCATCCTTCGGCGACCAGCCGCCGCCATCGAACAGGCCGCTGGTTACGGGTTGTGACGGCTCGGCGGCGCGCGCCCAGTCGAATACCCGCGGCAACAGGCCGGCGACCAGATCGACTTTCGCCGCCTGATGGATGCCGTCGCTCTCGCCGTCATGCGGTTCGTTCCACACATCCCAGCCGAGCACACGCGGATCGTCGTGATAGGCGCCGATGACACCCTTCACATAGGCTTCCAGCTTCGGATAGCCGGCGGTATCTTCCAGCCCCTTCTGACCGGGACTCTGCACCCAGCCGGAATTGTGCTGTCCAGGGATCGGCGCGGGCTGCGGCCCCAACCGCGGATTGGGGTCCCAGCAGGAATCGAACAGCACGAACAGCACCTTGATATGGTGTTTGTCGGCGATCTCCAGGAAGGTATCGATACGCGACTTGTAACCTTCAGCATCGGCGGTCCACAGCATATCATGCAGGAAGACGCGCATGGTGGTCATGCCGGCCTGTTCGGCGAGGCCCAGTTCCCAGTCGATCTGCTTCGCATCGAAGGTTTCGGCCTGCCACATCTCAAGCTGGTTGATGGCCGTCGCGGGGATATAGTTGCTGCCGACCCGCCAGCCCTGCACGGCGTACCAGTCATTGGCCTGTTGTGGCGTCCAGCGATCGCGGGCCTCGGCCAGTGAGGGGAACAGCAGGCAAGCCAGGCCAATGGCGAGATGCAAAGGTTTCATGAGGCGTTTCCGGTTATTATTATCTGATGATTAGACAGGCCCCGGTCCATCGCGCAACAAAAAAGCCCGCCGAGTTTTGCTCGGCGGGCTTTTATCTCTCACCACTCGACTGAACTAGTGGACGTTTTCGCCGTATTCGTTGGCATGCTCGGCCAGAATCGTCATGCCGTCCTCGTTGACATCGGCAAAGCCGCCACGCACCTGGAAGACGCGCTTCGTCACGCCGTCGAGGATGGTGACATCGCCCTCGGCCAGAGTGGTCATGAAGGGCGCGTGATGCGCCAGGACGCCGAATTCACCTTCAACACCCGGCGCCACGACCTGATCGACCTCACCCGCGAAAAGCTCGCGCTCGGGCGTCACCAGGGAAACATGCAGTTTCTCGGCCATGATTACTTACCTTCGCCGGCCAGCTTTTCAGCCTTGGCGATGGCGTCTTCAATGGTGCCGACCATGTAGAAGGCGGCTTCCGGCAGGTGATCGTAGTCACCGTTGCAAATGCCCTTGAAGCCCTTGATGGTGTCTTCGATCTTCATCAGCACGCCTGGCGTGCCGGTGAAGATTTCAGCGACGTGGAAGGGCTGCGACATGAAGCGCTGAATCTTGCGGGCGCGGGCCACGACCAGCTTGTCTTCTTCCGACAGTTCGTCCATGCCGAGGATGGCGATGATATCCTTCAGCGCCTTGTACTGCTGGAGGATTTCCTGAACGCGCGTGGCGGTTTCATAGTGTTCCTGGCCAACGACGCGCGGATCGAGAATACGCGAGGTCGAATCGAGCGGATCGACGGCCGGATAGATGCCCTGTTCGGCGATCGAGCGCGACAGAACGGTCGTGGCGTCGAGGTGAGCGAACGAAGCGGCCGGGGCGGGGTCAGTCAGGTCATCGGCCGGGACGTACACGGCCTGAACCGAGGTGATGGACCCCTTGTTGGTCGAGGTGATGCGCTCCTGCAGACGGCCCATTTCGGTGGCCAGGGTCGGCTGATAACCGACGGCCGACGGAATACGGCCCAGCAGGGCGGACACTTCGGAACCGGCCTGAGTGAAGCGGAAGATGTTGTCGACGAAGAACAGAACGTCCTTGCCTTCGACGTCGCGGAAGTATTCGGCCTGAGCCAGGCCGGTCAGGGCGACGCGGGCGCGGGCGCCGGGAGGCTCGTTCATCTGACCGTAGACCAGGGTGCAGCGCGAGGTGCCGCCACCGCCGTGTTCGTTCACCTTCGACTCGATCATTTCGTGATAGAGGTCGTTGCCTTCGCGGGTACGCTCACCGACGCCGGCGAACACCGAGTAACCGCCGTAGGCCTTGGCGATATTGTTGATCAGTTCCTGGATGGTGACGGTCTTGCCGACGCCGGCGCCGCCGAACAGGCCGATCTTGCCGCCCTTGGCGTACGGGCAGATCAGGTCGATAACCTTGATGCCGGTGACGAGCAGTTCGGCCGAGGTCGCCTGATCCGCAAACGCGGGCGCATCGGCGTGAATCGGGTTGAAGAACTTGGTCTCGATCGGACCGGCTTCATCGATCGGCTCGCCGATGACGTTCATGATGCGGCCGAGCGTGGCCGGGCCGACCGGCACGGTGATCGGGGTGCCGAGGTCGGTCACGTCCTGGCCGCGAACGAGGCCTTCGGTGGCGTCCATGGCGATGGTGCGGACGGTGTTTTCACCGAGATGCTGGGCAACTTCCAGAACCAGACGCGCGCCGGTGGCGGTGTTGGTGGTTTCCAGGGCGTTCAGAATGGCGGGCATGCCACCGTCGAAAGCGACGTCGACAACGGCGCCGATGATCTGGGTGATCTTGCCGGTGGCGGCGGTGATCTTTTGGGGTGCGGACATGGGTCTGTTCCTACAGGGCTTCGGCGCCGGCGATGATCTCGATCAGTTCGGTCGTGATCTGGGCCTGGCGTTTACGGTTATATTTCAGGGTCATGGCGTTGATCATTTCGCCGGCATTGCGCGTGGCGTTATCCATGGCGCTCATCTGCGAGGCGTAGAACCCGGCGGTGTTTTCCAGCAGGCTGGCCAGAATCTGCACCGAAAGATTACGCGGCAGAAGCGTCTCCAGGAGTTCCTCCTCGGATGGCTCGTATTCGTAGACCGGCTGCACGCCGCCGGTATCGGCAGCGGCGGACAGATCAACCTCGGCCGGGATCAGGCGCTTGGCGGTCGGCACCTGGGCGATGACCGACTTGAACTGCGAATAGAAGAGGGTCACGACATCGGCGCGGCCTTCGGAAAATTCGCGGGCGATCAGGTCGGCGATCGGTGCCACCACATCGATCGTCAGCACCTTGGTGCCCGACAGGTCGAAGGATTCAACGATCTGGTCGCCGAACTGGCGCTTCAACTGGTCACGGCCCTTGCGGCCGATGGTGATGAGGCGGACCTTATTGCCGGCAGCGGTTTGCCGGGCGATAAATTCGCGGGCAGCGCGGACGATGTTCGTGTTGAACCCGCCGGCCAGACCACGGTCAGCCGTGGCGACAACCACGAGCTGGTTGGTCTGCGAACCGTTGCCGACCAGCATCTGCGGCGCGCTGTCGCCCGTGATACCCTTTGCCAGGTTAGCGATGACCGCCGCCATGCGCTTCGCGTACGGACGGGCGTTTTCCGCCGAATCCTGCGCGCGCTTGAGCTTGGCGGCCGCCACCATCTGCATCGCTTTCGTGATCTTCTGCGTCGCCTTGACGCTTCCGATCTGCGTGCGCATGTCCTTTAAGCTTGCCATTTGTTCTGACTAACTCTCTGGATCTTAAGCGAAGCTGGAGGTGAAGTCGGCGACGACCGTCTTCAGTTGCTCTTCGAGTTCCGGCGACAGGGCCTTCTTGTCGCGGATCGCGTTGAGCAGGTCGGCATGACGGGTGCGCAGGGCCGACAGCAGGTCCTTTTCGTAACGGCCGACGTCCGAGACGGCGACGTTATCGAGGTAACCACGCGTACCGGCGTAGATCACGGCCACCTGTTCCTCGACCTTCAGCGGCGAATATTGCGGCTGCTTCAGCAGTTCCGTCAGACGGGCGCCACGGGCCAGCAGGCGCTGGGTAGCGGCATCGAGGTCCGAACCGAACTTGGCGAAGGCGGCCATTTCGCGGTACTGGGCCAGGTCGCCCTTGATGGCGCCGGCAACCTGCTTCATCGCCTTGATCTGGGCCGACGAACCGACGCGCGACACCGACAGGCCGACGTTAACGGCCGGACGGATGCCCTGATAGAACAGGTCGGTTTCGAGGAATATCTGGCCGTCGGTGATCGAGATCACGTTGGTCGGGATATAGGCCGACACGTCGTTGGCCTGGGTTTCGATAACCGGTAGGGCGGTCATCGAACCCGCGCCGTTTTCCTCGTTGAGCTTGGCGGCGCGCTCGAGCAGGCGGGAGTGCAGGTAGAAGACGTCGCCCGGATAGGCTTCGCGGCCGGGCGGACGGCGCAGCAGCAGGGACATCTGGCGGTAGGCGACGGCCTGCTTCGACAAATCGTCATAGATGATCAGCGAGTGCATGCCATTGTCGCGGAAGTATTCGCCCATGGCGCAACCGGCGAACGGGGCCAGGTATTGCAGCGGAGCCGGTTCCGACGCCGAGGCGACGACAACGGTGGTGTATTCCAGGGCGCCGTTTTCTTCCAGAGCCTTGACGATCTGGGCGACGGTCGAACGCTTCTGGCCGATGGCGACGTAGATGCAGTACAGCTTGGCCGATTCGTCGGTGCCTTCGTTGACGGCCTTCTGGTTCAGAATGGCGTCGATGGCGACGGCGGTCTTGCCGGTCTGGCGGTCACCGATGATCAGTTCGCGCTGGCCGCGGCCGACGGGGATCAGGGTGTCGATGGCCTTGATGCCGGTCTGGACCGGCTCATGCACCGACTTGCGCGGGATGATGCCGGGGGCCTTAAGGTCAGTACGGCGGCGTTCGGTCGCAACGATCGGCCCCTTGCCGTCGATCGGCTCGCCCAGCGGGTTGACGACACGGCCGAGCAGGCCCTTGCCGACCGGCACGTCGACGATTTCGCCGAGACGGCGGCATTCGTCGCCCTCGGCGATCTCGCGGTCTTCGCCGAAGATAACGACGCCGACATTATCCTTTTCCAGGTTCAGGGCCATGCCCTTGACGCCGGCCTTGGGGAACACGACCATTTCACCGGCCTGAACCTTGTCGAGGCCATAGACGCGGGCGATACCGTCACCGACACTGAGGACGGAACCGACGTCCGACACATCGGCTTCTTCACCGAAACCTGCGATTTGAGCTTTGAGAATGGCCGAGATTTCGGCTGCGCGAATGTCCATTTTTCGTCTCTTGGGGTCTTACGCTCTTTTAAGGGCGAATTTGAGGGAATCGAGTTTGGTCTTGAGGGAGGCGTCGAAGAGACGCGAGCCTACGCGGACCTTGAGGCCGCCCAGGAGCGCCGGGTCAACACGGGTGCTGATCTCGGCCGATTGCCCCAGCGTCTTGGCCAGGGTCGTCTTGAGGTTTTCAAGCTGCGCGTCCGAAAGCGCCACAGCCGACGTCACTTCCGCGCTGACAATGCCCTTTTCGGCATCGTAAAGCTTGTTGAAGGCGGTGATGAAGGGGAACAGGTGATCCAGGCGGCCATTGGCGGCCAGAACGCCCAGGGTCTTGCGGGTCAGGTCATTGAGCTTGAGGCCGCCGGCCTTCTTGCTTTCAGCCACGGCCAGCAGGCCATTCAGCTTGACGTCCGATTTGTAAACCTGGCTGCCGACAAAGGTGCGCAATTCGGCGCTGGAATTGAGAAGCGCCTTCAGGTTCGCCACGTCGCCATGCACCTTGTCGAGAACCTTGGTGTCCCTGGCGAGGTCAAAAGCGGCGCGGGCGTAACGCTCGCCGGCTTCCGTTTCTCGGTATTGATCGCTTCCAGTAAAATCAGGCACGCCGTATTCCTAAAAGTGTGTCCAACAGAAATGTTTCAGATGCCAGGGAAAACATGGCCTCATATGAGTAGGCACAAGCTTACGGGCGCTGGAACTTAAGCACCTCCTCCGGCTATGGCCGCGGGCCTCTTAGCATAGGGTTTTTGCCATCGCAACCGAACAGGCCGAGATTCTTGAGGCCAAACTCACTTATGAGATCAAAGTTACGCAACCCGCCGATTTATGGCTACGATCGTCTTGAGATTCGCCCTAATTCTTTTATTTATAATGGATATTATTCCAGCTCCTGCCCAGGAAACAAAAACACCATGGCCGACCTGACCGCCCTTGCGACCGATCCCGCCGCCTGGGCGGCCCTCCTGACCCTTGTCGTCATGGAGGTGGTGCTGGGAATCGACAACCTGATCTTCATTTCGATCCTGACCAACAAGCTGCCCGAATCGATGCGGGCGCGGGCGCGGGCCGTGGGGCTTTCCGGCGCGCTTCTGATGCGGATCGCCCTGCTGTTCACCCTGTCGCACCTGGCGGGCATGAAAGACCCGGTGATCTGGCTGTTCAATCACGGCTTCTCGTGGCGCGACATCATCCTGCTCGGCGGCGGCCTGTTCCTGGTCTACAAGGCGACCAGCGAGATCAACCACGCGACCGAGCACAAGGGCGACGACAGCACCGGCGACGGTGACAAAAGGCCGCAGGGTAAGTCACTCGGTTTCGCCGCCGCCATCGCGCAAATCCTGATGCTCGATCTCGTCTTCTCCATCGATTCGATCCTGACCGCCGTCGGCATGACCGATCACCTGCCGATCATGATCGTAGCCGTGCTGATCGCCGTCTTCCTGATGTTCGTGGCCTCCGGTCCGATCTCGGCCTTCATCAGCCGCCACCCCTCCATCGTCATGCTGGCGCTCGGCTTCCTCTTGATGATCGGCATGGTGCTGATCGCCGAAGGGTTCGGCGCCCATATCGAAAAAGGCTACATCTATGCCGCCATGGCCTTCGCCGGCTTTATAGAAGCCCTGCAGATGTTCGCCCGCAGCCGGGCAAAGAAGAGCGGCGATCACCCCTAATTTACCGGCGGCGGCTTTACGCGCGTATTGAAACAGGCAAACAATCTACGAATGACCAAGCCTCCGCTTCGCGCCCTGCTGATGCGCCGCGATGTCCTGACGGGCATCGCCACCGGCCTGACCGGCGGCGCCCTGACGCTCTGGGCCGGCGCAACCTTACTGCCGAAAGCGGCTGTTCATGCGCCGGATTCGCCGTTACCAACCGCCGAACCGGCCGCGCCCCCTCCGCCGCCACCGCTCCTGAACTGGCCATCGCTCGATGACATGGCCGGACAAATGATCGAACGCCGGGTCACGCCGGGCCTGTCCTTGAGTGTGATGAAGGACGGCGTCATGCTTTATTCTTCCGGTTTCGGAAACGCCCGGCTGGCGCCGAGGCACCCGGTCGATACGCGCACCGGTTTCCGCATCGCCTCGATCAGCAAGCAGTTCACCGCCGCCGCCATCCTGCTGCTGATGGAAGAGGGAAAACTGTCGCTCGGCGATCCGCTGGCGCGCTTCCTGCCCGATTTCCCCCGCGCCGATGTGATGACCTTGCGCGAATTACTGAGCCATACCGCCGGCCTCGACGACTATCTCAGCGGCCGCCACGCCGACATGCTGACGGCGGCCCAGACCCATGACTATACGCAGGCCGGCCTGCTGGAGGCGATCAAGAGCGCCGATCCGCTGTTCCGCTGCCCGCCAGGTTTGAAGTGGGTCTACAGCAATACCGGCTTCGCCCTGCTTGGCATTGTAGCCGAACGCCTGAGCGGGTTGCCTTTGGCGGCCTTCTGCAAAGAGCGCCTGTTCAGCCCCGCCGGCATGACGCGCACCGCCATCGACACGCTGACGGCGGGCGATCCGGATATCTGCGAGGGCCACCGCGCCAACCGGTCTTTGCGCGACGGCTTCGGACAGGTCTGGCCCGTTTCGGCCAGTTTCACCGGCGGCGCCGGCGGCCTGCGTTCCACCTCGGCCGATCTCTGCCGCTGGCACGCGGCGCTGATGTCCGGCCGCATCCTGAAAGCCGACAGCCTGACCGAGATGCTGACCCCGGTGCGCCTCAGGGATGGCAGCTTTGCCATGGACCGCGAAAATACCCATTCGCCGGGTTATGGACTGGGGATACGACTGGGCTTTATCGGCGGCCAGCCATACTTCACGCACAGCGGCCGCATCAACGGTTTTACCGGCCAGTTGCTGACCCTGCCGCTCGAGCAACTGACCGTGGCAGCGCTATATAATTGCGACGGCGCCAATGACGGCGGCTTTTTCCCGTCACATGCCGCCCTGCGCGAAGAGGCCATAAGGCTGGGGCGGATGGCTTAAAGGTGGCGGTCGAAGTCCATCGATTGATGAAGGACGCGGACAATGTCCACATCTCCATCCACGATCCGATAGAAGATAATATGTGAGCCGGTCAACCGCTTGGCGTAACCTTGGCGCAAGTCATTCTCCGAATTACCCGTCTCCGGCCGTTTTGCTACTTTTGCAATATCTTGACGGATGGCGCCAACAATCGATCAGCCTGTTTCCGCCCCCAGTTTTCCGCGCTGTACAACCAGATTAATTGCAAGTCTGTTTGCGCCAATGGCGATAAAATGACCCGTTTCATTCGGGCAGGTTTTTGTGTTTTTCGTTCATTTCAACCAGGAAGGCATCGAAATCGAACTCTGTCGATGGTCCGCTTTCCTCGCCCGCAATCAGTGCGGCGCGCAGGGCTTCCAGCCTGGATTCCCGTTCTTCGAGAAGCCTCAGCCCGGCCCGCACCACATCGCTGGCGGACCCGTACCGGCCCTCCGCCACCTTCATGTCGATGAAACTGGCGAAATGATCACCCAGGGCAAATGACGTATTCTTTCCCATAATGGCCTCCATTACCAATTATTGGTATATCATAGAAAACTATAGGGGTCGATATCGATCACCAGCCGGATGGCGTTGGGTCGCCTGATCGCCGCCAGCCAATGCGTGACAAAGGCCTGCAAATCGCGGTTGCGGTCGGCGCGCACCAGAAACCGCTTGCGCCATTGCCCCCGAACCAGCGCCAATGGCGCATCCGCCGGGCCGTAGACATCGACACCTTCGGTATTCGGGATAAACAGCGCCAGTTCGCGCGAGAACTTATTCAGCAGGCTCTGGTCCTTCGCCGTCAGGATCAAGGCCGCCAGCCGGCCATAGGGCGGAAATTTCGCCACCTCGCGCGCCATCGATTCATAGGTGTAAAACGCGTCACGGTCCTGATGCCGGAGCGCCTGCATCACCGGATGTTCCGGCGTATAGGTCTGCAGCACCGCCCTGCCCGGCTTGAGCTTGCGCCCCGCCCGGCCGGTGGCCTGCGCCAAAAGCTGGAAGGTCCGCTCGGCCGCCCGCAGATCGCCGCCTTTCAGACCGAGATCGGCATCGACAATGCCCACAAGCGTCAGATTGGGAAAGTTGTGCCCCTTGGCCGCCGCCTGAGTGGCGATGACGATATCGACCTCATTCTCCTCGATGCGTTTGATCAGCGCGGCGGAACTGGCCGCATCCGGCGTGGTATCGGAGGAAAAAACCTCCGCCCGCGCTTCGGGGAATCGGCTCTGCACCTCCTCCAGTATCCGCTCCACGCCCGGCCCGACAGAAATCAAACTATCCTGCGCGCCGCAATGCGGGCAGGTCCTGGGCTTGCGCATCGAAAAGCCGGTCAGGTGGCAGACAAGGCGGCCTGACGCCCGGTGCTCGACCAGCCAGGAATCGGTCTTGGGCGAGGTCATCTTCTCGCCGCACGCCTTACACAGCACCAGCGGCGCATAACCCCGGCGATTGAGGAACAGCAACACCTGTTCACGGCGCGACAAGGTGGCCAAAATCTCGCCGACCAACAGATCACTCAGCCAATGGCCTCTTTCCGGCGGATGCTGCTTCATGTCGATCAGCGAAATATCCGGCAGGACCGCCGTGCCGTGGCGCTGCTCCAGCCGCACCCAGGCATACCGGCCCTTTTCAGCATTGGTCAGGCTTTCCAATGAGGGCGTGGCCGAGGCGAGAATGACCATGGCGCCATCCAGCCGCGCGCGGAAGACCGCCAGATCGCGGGCATGATAGCGCGCCCCCTCTTCCTGTTTGTAGGAACCGTCGTGCTCCTCATCGACCACGATCAGACCCAGCCGCCGGTAGGGCAGGAACAGGGCCGAGCGCGCGCCCACCACCAGCCGCACCTTGCCTTCCGCCACGCCTTCCCAGATACGGCGGCGGCTGGAATTGGTGATATTGGCGTGCCATTGCGCCACCTCGCAGCCGAACCGCGCCTCCAGCCGGCCCAGCACCGCCTGGGTCAGGGCGATTTCCGGCAGCAGAACCAGCACCTGCGCCTCAGGATCATTGCGCAGGATATCGGCCACCGATTCCAGATAGACCTCTGTCTTACCGGAACCGGTGACGCCATCGAGCAGAACCGGCGCGAAGCCCCCCTTCGCCTGTTCCATTTGCAGTAATCGATGCGCCGCCGATTGATTGTCGTTCAGACGCGCTGGCGCGAAGTCGGGATCCGGCTGGGAATAAGTCTCCTCACGCGCCAGATCGACCCTTCGCAGCACGCCTTCCTTTTCCAGCGCCGACACCACGCCGGTCGAGACTCCGGCGGCCATGGCCAGTTCGCCAGGTCCCATCGGCACCAGGGCCGTATCCATCACCGCCTGCCGGGCTTTCGTCATCCGGCCGGGCGCCTCGCCGGTCAACACATAGCCCTGTTTGGGCGCGGGGCGGGGTATTTTCAGCGCCCGGATGCAGCCGTTGAGGAAAACGCCCGGCGGGGTCAGGGTCCAGCCCGCCGCCCACAGCCAGAAATTGAGGCTGGCCTCCGGCACAATCGGATCGTCGAGCCTCGTCACCACCGCCTTGACGCGCGACAGGTCCTCATCCGCATCCGGCGCCTCGAAACCGATCACCAGCCCGCGCACTTTCGCATGGCCGAGCGGCACGATGACATGTTCGCCAGCCTGCAAAAACATGCCCTCAGGCACCGCGTAATCAAGCGCCTCTGCCATCGGCGCGAGTACAACCACCTTGGCGATCAGGGTTATCCTGCTTTTGGGATCGAACAAATCGGTGGGGGCCGGACTCATGATTTTAGCCTCTAACACGAAATCCCCGGCTTTGTCATAGCCGGAAGCGGAAACCGCTTCACAGACGCGAAAAGCCGCTTTAAGGTGGCCTTCCCCCAGAAGGTTTTGGCATGAGCACTGAAAGCGGACTCACCTTTCCCGATCTCGATAGCTGGCAGACCATGCGCCGCTACCTGATCGACCATGCGGATGACATCCGGCGTGACTCTGCCCTGCTGGAAGCGCTCGGCCTGCAGAGCCGGACGAAGCACCTGATCGATTTCGGCCCGGCGGCGCTGTCGCGGCTCGAAGCCCGCGCGCTCAAGGATTTCGACGTCCGCCGCCAGCTTGAAATGACCGCCCGCGCCAATTTCGACGCCCAGAGCCAGACCCACGGCCTGGTGCTCAGCCTGATGGAAGCGCGCAATCACTCCGATCTCGCCCGCCGCCTCAATGAGGAGGTGCGCCATCGTTTCGGCCTGGTCGCCGCCACCATCGCGCTGGAAGACACCGCGCCGGTGCCGCTCGGCTGGAAGACGCTCGATTACGGCGGCGTCGATTACATCATCGGCGAAACCGGCCTGAGTCTGCTGGGGCCGGATGGCGTCTGCCGCGTGCTGTTCGATGAGGATGTCAAACGCGTCAAATCGGCGGCCGTGCTGCGCATCGCCCTGTGGCGCGAAGGCCGTCCGGGCCTGGTCGCTTTCGGCTCCAACGATTTCGACGGCTTCTCGCCGGACATGGGCGCCGAACTGGTGGCCTTCGTCGCCCGCGTGATCGAACGGGTCGCCGACCGCTGGCCGGTACTGGCCTGAGTCTTGCTTTATGGCCCCTGACGGGACAATAAGGTATCGTTTCGGCAAAGCGACACTACATTTGTTTTCCGCATCCCGTGTATTATAATACCGGATTCAAGCCATAAGCACCTGCGGAGGGGGGCGAACCATGAAAAACATCATCCTTTTGGAAGCCAATGAAATCCCGCCACGCATAATAGATGATTATGTTGCCCGCCAGCCGAATTCGGCTATAGCGAAACTGGTCGCCTCATCCCGCACCTATGTCAGCCGCTGCGAAGACCAGATCGAGCTTGACCCATGGATCAGTTGGCCCACCCTGCACCGCGGCGTAATCGACAAGGACCATGGCATACTGCATCTTGGCCAGAGTCTGGATTGGGCCAATCGCCATTATCCTCCGGTCTGGGAGCTTTTACAGCAGGCAAATGTCCGTGTCGGCGTGTTCGGCTCGCTGCATTCCTCGGCCGTGCCGGAAGACGCAGAAAATTACAGTTTTTATGTTCCCGATTATTTTGCCGCCGAGGCCTATGCGCATCCACCGTCATTGCTGCCGTTTCAACGTTTTAATCTGGCCATGACCCGGCGTTCGGGCCGGAATGTGGACACCGGCATTCCCGCAAAGGCCGCCAAGGATTTCGCCGCCAGCGCGTTCAGCAATGGCCTGTCGCTGGCCACGACCATGCAGGTGATATCCCAGCTTGTCGGCGAACGTATTTCCAGTCATCGCAAGATTCGCCGGCGCAATCTGCAACCCGTCATCGGCCTCGACTTCTTTCAGAAACTTCTGAAGACGACGCGGCCCCAGTTTGCCACCTTCTACACAAACCATGTGGCGGCGGCCATGCACCGCTATTGGGCGGCGTATTTTGTCGACGATTATGAGCCGGAAAACCCGATGAGCGAATCGTGGCGCGGCAAGTACCGTGACGAGATTTTTCAAGCCATGACCATCTTCGACCAGATGGTCGCCAGCCTGATGCGTCATGTCGAACAGACGGAAAACAGTGTTCTGGTACTCGCTTCCAGCCTGGGCCAGGCAGCGGTGGACCCGGGCGGGGAAACACGCGGTTTCACCACCGTCACCGATGTCGGCCGCTTCATGGATTTCATGGGCATGGACAGATCCGATTGGGAATCGGGAAACGCCATGGTGCCGTGCGTCAGCATAAGCCTTAAGCCCGAAAAGGCCGGCGAATTCATGGAACGCATGAAAACGGTCGAATTCAAGGGCGTGCGCGGCATTCACAACGAGCGTGAGATTCCGCCCTTTTCCTATGACCTTCGTGACGGCAAGTCCTTCCATCTCTATTTTTACTGGGAAGGTGAAGAGCCGTCCGGACAAATACTGCGCGGCAATGTGGCCGTCAGCCCGGAAGAGGCCGGCATCGGATTCTTCCGGCATGAAGATAATGTCGCCTGCTCGGCCCACCATATTCCTGAAGGCTTCCTGGCCGTCTATGATCCCAAAACCGCCAACGGCAAAACACCGGCGCGTGAACACATTTCGACCCGTGCCTTTGCGCCGGCCGTTTTGCGCACGTTCGGCGTAACCCCGCCGGCCTATATGGCTGAGGACGCGCGTCTAGTCATCTGAGGTCAATCGCGGCCATGACGCGCTTTGAGCCAGGCCGGGCTAAAGAATTCCTTACGACTTGACCTTAAAATGGTCCACATGCGTTACTATATAAGTCATCTGAGGATGCGCCCCTGCGTCACTGAGGCTTCCCTTCCTGTTGCGCCAGTCTTTGGCGCCCTCCTGAGGTCCGGCATGGAGAAAGCCCTCTCACCACTCCTACCCTTCCGCAAGGATGGGGAGGGAGGCCGCCCCGGCGCAGGGGGGCATTTTTCGTGACGTCCCTCTTCGACGCGCAGATAGCCTGGACAGGCTGGCTGAAGGACCAGAAGCGCTGTTCGCCGCATACGCTGGAGGCCTACACGCACGCCCTGCGTTATTATCTCGACCACCTCGGCACATCCGTTTCCGGCGACCTGACCCTTGATGATGTGACCACCGTCTCCTCCGGCGATATCCGCAGCTGGATGGCGCATCTGCGCGGCAAGGAGAACCCGCTGTCAGCGCGTTCCCTGGCGCAGCATCTTTCGGCCATCAAATCCTTTCATGGCTTCCTTGACCTGCATTTCGGCAAATCCAACGCCCAGGTGGCGCTGATGCGCGGCCCACGTCTGAAGACCACCTTGCCGCGTCCGCTCGATATCGACCAGATGCAGGGCCTGCTCAATGAAACCCGGATGGATTCCGATAAGGATGACTGGGAAAACGCCCGTGACGAAGCCGTCTACATGCTGCTCTATGGCCTGGGTTTGCGGATTTCCGAGGCCCTGTCGCTTAAGGTGAAGGACGCGCCGCTCGGCGATTCCTTACGCATCATCGGCAAGGGCAATAAGATGCGCGCCCTGCCGGTGCTGGCGGCGGTGCGTGACGCCGTGGAGGCCTATCGCCAGAAACAACCTTTTATTCTTCAACCGGAAGACAGGCTTTTCCGTGCGAAACGTGGCGGCGAACTGTCCCCGCGCCATGTCCAGGCCAGTATCCAGCACCTGCGCGCGCGCCTGGGCCTTTCCGACCGCGCCACGCCGCACGCCCTGCGTCACTCGTTCGCCACGCATCTGCTCGGTTCCGGCGCCGATCTGCGCTCGATCCAGGAACTGCTCGGCCATGTGTCGCTTTCGACCACACAGAAATATACCCAGGTCGATACCGAACGCCTGCTTTCCGCCTATGCCGCCGCGCATCCCAAAGGCTGAGGCGGAGGCTGATCTTGCGTTAACGGTAACAGCGGTCTAGACTTCCGCGAAATCGGGGTTTTTACGTAATCATGTCAACCATCTACGATGTCGCCGAACTGGCGGGCGTTTCGGCGAAAACCGTCTCGCGCGTGGTCAATGAAGACAAGGCGGTCAAGAGCAGCACGCGTGAAAAGGTGCTGGCCGCCATGGTCAAACTCGATTACCGCCCCAATGCCCAGGCGCGATCCTTGCGCATGGGCGGCAAGACCTCCATCGGCCTGTTGCTGGAAGACCCGACCAGCGGCTATCAGGGCCGCTTCCATCACGCCATGCTGACCGCCTGCATGGAATCGCGCAAATACCTGGCCGTGGAGTTATACGATCAGGGCTTGGCGGACTGGCAGGCCTATCTCGATCGCTTCATCACCGACGCCCAGATCAAGGACATGATCCTGCTGCCGACCCTGTGCGATTTCGGCCCGCTGAAAAATTTCCTGAAGAGCAGAAATATAAACTGCGTGCTGATCTCCCCTTCCGCGCCGGACAATCACTATGCCTCGGTCGCCATGGATGACCGGCTGGCGGCGCGCGATGTGGTGGAATACCTGTTCAGCCTGGGCCATACGAAGATCGCCCATATCGGCGGCCACCCGGATCACGCCGCTTCGATCCTGCGCCGCAACGGTTTCTACGAGGCCTATGACGCCGCCGGCCTGACGCGCCCGCCCGCCACCTATATGGAACAGGGCTATTTCTCATTCAAATCCGGCTTCGAGGCCGCCGAACGCCTGCTGGCCCTGCCCGACCGCCCAACCGCCATTTTCGCCTGCAACGATGAAATGGCGGCGGCCAGTTGTTCGGTGGCGCACAAACGCGGCCTGCGTATTCCGCAGGATATCTCCATCATCGGCTTTGACGACGCGCCGATTTCCTCTTCCGTCTGGCCGGCGCTCAGCACGGTGCGCCAGCCCTATCTCGAAATGGCCCGCCGCAGTATCGAGATTCTCGACGACGCCGGCGATACGGTTACCGCCAGCGACCGGCAGATCCGCCATATCATTCCGCATGAACTGATCGTGCGCGAAACCACCCTGCAACGCGATATTGCCTGAACGCGCCGCCCCTTACAGGCCGGGTTTCATATCCTCCAACAGGGCGCGCAGGTATTCGCGGTTGATGCGGTTCTCATCCACCGGCGCGCGGCGGACGGGCGGCGCATAGGCCGGTCGGGACGGCGGTCCGCCGAAATATTGCCGTGCCAGGGTACGCGGTGACGGCGCCGCCTTCGGATCAGGCCCCATGACGGCCGGCGCCTCCGCCCAATCGGCCGGAATCTCGAACCAGACATGGCTGCCCTCACCCGGCCGCGCTGTCGCGCCGATATGACCGCCCAGCATCTCGACAATCGTCCGGGCAACGCAGAGGCCCAGCCCGCGCTTGCCGCCTGTCTGGCTACCGTCAAACAGGCTGCGCGCCTGTGTTTCCGTCATGCCCACCCCGGTATCGCGCACACTGACATGCAGGTGGATTTCCGGTTTCAGCGTCCGGGGATTTTCCGCCGCCACCTGACTGGCCGTGACGCTGATAATCCCGCCACGCGTGAATTTACAGGCATTGGAGAGCAGGTTTTGCAGCACCTGCCGCACGCGCATGACATCGAGCCGGGCGTTCGCGCGGGTGAAATCGACAAAGTGCGTGCTGAGCCGGGTCTGCGCCGCCACGGCCTGGGGCAGGAAGGCCTCGACCGTTTCGCGGATCAGCGCGGCGGCATCGACGATATCGCCTTCATCCTCGACCGCCGCCTCCGGCGCCAGGGCGTCACCGATCAGGTTTTCCAGCGTCCCGGCCAGCGCTCCGGCGGAGGCCAGCAGATTATGGGCGAAGCCCGCGATCTCCGCGCCGGACACCGAACGCGTCCCGATCAGGCGGGCATAGCCGACGATCTCATTGAGCGGCGCGCGCAGTTCATCGGCGATATGGCCCAGGAAACCCTCCCGCGCCGCCGGCGTTTCGGTGACATCGCACACGATTCCGCACAGCCGGACCGGCGCATCATCGCGGTCGTGCTCGACGCCGCCCCTGGTGCGGATCAGGCGCGCGGCCCGGTCACCAGGACGGACAATGCGCCGCGTGACATCGAAATCCTCGCCGTCATTGACGGCGCGCTGGAAGCATTCGATCACGCCGGGGCGATCATCGGGCGCATAGAGATCGAGCAGGGCCGCCACCTCCGGACGGACGGCCTCTTCGTTCAGCCCCAGCAGGGCGTACAGCCCCTTCGACCAGACGGCTTCGCGGGTGGCGAGATCGATCGTCCAGTATCCGAAACCGGCCATGTCCGCGGCCATGTCCATGCGCTTCTGTTGCACCCCCCCTTCGCCGTGCCGGTCATTGCCCGGTCCCTGCATCAAAGCCAGCAGGGTCGCGGCCTGATCGGCGAATTGCGCCAGAACGGACTGTTTCGATGCGGAAAAATCCAGGCACGGCGTACTGTCGGCGATGGCGATGACACCGAGGATCTCGCCGTCATGCATCAGCAGCATATCGGCGTAAAACCGGATATGCGGCGTGTGCAGAACGGCGCTTTCGAGAAAATAGCGGGCATCGCGCGAGGCATCACCGATCAGCACTCCCTCGCCGGCAATCAGCGGGCGCCGCAGGAAGGCCAGGGTATCGAGCACCTCGATATCGGCAATGCCGAAGGCGGCGGTGGGTGTCAGCGCACCATCCTCGTACAGGCTCAGAAAGGCCATCGGCAGGCCGAACGCCCCGGCGGCCAGTTCGCAGACCGAGCGGCAGGCCTGAGCGAATCCGGCGGTGCGCTGCCGTCTGCGACCTTGCGCCCGCGCATTCGGGCGGATATCGAAAGGCGTTGTTTCGTCGGTTGTTTCGGCCATGTGAAACCCTTTGCTTAACGGACGTTAACCAAAAAGGTTTACACTTTGGTAAATATTATCCCGAGGCGCTGCCCCCGTAATAGGTCATGAAGATATCAACCGCCAGATCGACCTGGCGCTCACGCTGGGCCGCCGACGGCTCCACGGAAAGGTTCATGATGCGCTTGAAATGGCAATCGCCGAAGATCAGGCTTTTCAGCACCATGGCCGCTTCCAGAATGTTCGGCGCATTGATCTGGCCCTTGTCATGAGCCGTCTGCAACAGGCCCGTCAGGTTCGAGCGTCCCTGGCTCTGGATGACATTATGGAACATCTCGGCCAGTTGCGGATTGCGGTAGCTTTCCTCAACGACCAGTTGGAAGGTGCGGATCGCCTCGTCCGACATGACCGCCGCCAGCAGTTCGCGCCCCATGACCTTTAGGGTCGTGCGCAGATCCTCCGAACCGGTATGGGCCAGGAACAGGTCCGCCATCTGCCCGCACTGCTCGCGGATAATGGCCTCGAACAGGTCTTCCTTGCTGTTGAAATAGGCGTAGAGGGTCGCTTTCGAGCCGCCGAGGCGCGTCGAGATCATCGACATGCTGGCCCCCGCATAACCGACCTCATAAAACACACTGCGCGCCACCTGAATGATGCGTTCGCGGCGCTGATCTTTGAAAGTTGGGGCGTCCTTCAAGGTTCTTGTTGGCATTTCCATAAAAATTTGTACCATACTGTACAGTTAGCGCTTGACTCGATTTGCATCTTAGCGCAAATAAACCGAACTGTACAGTACGGTTCACCTTTTTGTGTTTCAGGACCTCCCCCGATGCCCTCCCCCATCCCGATTTCCACGCGCGCTTTCCTGAAAAAAGCGGCCAGCCTGAGCACCCTCGCGGCCGCGACCGCCCTGCTGGCCAACTGCGCTGCCGTGCCCGCTTCCCAGACCATCGTGCCGCGCGCCGATCTTGCCGCCACGCAGAGTCTGCCCACCGAAAGCGGCGCCCAAAACGGGCAATGGCCGGCGCAGAACTGGTGGACCGGCTTCAACGATCCGCAGCTCAACGCCCTGATCGACGAGGCCTTCGCCAATTCGCCCGATATCCAGACCGCCGACGCCCGCCTGATGAAGGCGGTGGCCTCCAGCCAGGAAATCACCGAGGCGCTCAAGCCCGGCCTGTCGCTTAACGGCTCCGTCACCGAAACACAATCGAGCCTGAACATGGGCTATCCGGCGGCCTTCCGTGATTTCCTGCCGAAGGGCTATCACCCGCTGACCCGCGCCACCATCGGCGCCAATTATGATCTCGGCCTGTGGGGCAAGGCAAGGGCCGCGCGCAAGGGCGCCTTCGCCCAGGGCAAGGCCGCCGAGGTGCAGAGCATCGCCGCCCGTCAGGATATCGCCGTGGCCGTGGCCCGCGCCTATGTCGAACTCGATCGCCTCTACCAGCAGCGTGACGATGTGGCCGCCGTCAAGGCCAACAGCGACGCCCGCCTGCAACTGATGCAGGCCCGCGCCGAGCATAACCTGGAGCCGAAATCCTCAATCCTGACCAATCAGGACGACCAGGCCCGCCTGGCCGCCCAGCTGGTCGGCGTCGAGGCCGGCATCAGGCTTCAGAAAAACCTGATCGCCGCCCTCGTCGGCGCCGGTCCGGAGCGCGGCCAGACCATCGACCGTCCGCATCTCGCCCCGGCCGAATTCGCCGCCCTGCCCGCCGACGCCAGCCTGAACCTGCTGGGCCGCCGCCCGGACGTCGAGGCCGCCCGCCTGCGGGTGGAAGCACAGGCGCAGAACGTGAAATACACCAGGGCCGGCTTCTATCCCGATGTGAAGTTCAATGCCGACTGGGGCATCCAGACGCTCGATTGGGAAGGCCTGACCCGCCATGACTCGATCATTGGCGATATCGGCCCGGCCATCAGCCTGCCCCTGTTCGCTCAAGGCCGCCTGCGCGCCCAGTATCGCGGCGCCGAAGCCGACTACAACGCCGCCGTCGCCGACTACAACAAGGCCCTGGTCACCGCCTTGCATCAGGTTTCCGACGCCGCCATCAACACGAAATCGACGGCCGAACAGATCGCCGAGGCCGGGGCGCGTGTGGAATCGGCCCGTCAGGCTTACGATCTGGTCAATCTGCGCGTTCAACGCAACCTGTCCAGCCGGCTCGACCTGATCGACGCCCAGGTCAAGCTGACCTCCGCCGAACTCGACCTGTCGGACCTGACCGCGCAGGCCTATAATAACCGTATCAGCCTCATCGCCGCGCTCGGTGGCGGCTTCCAATCGAATTAAGCACGAAGTTCAGCATCATGCCCGATCAATCCTCCCCCTCGGCCTCCCCCTCGGCCACCGCCGCCATCGCCACCCCCGCGCCCGCCAATTCCAAAGCGCGCGGCCCGCTCTTCCTTATCTTCGGCGGCGTGGTCGTCCTCGCCGGCCTCGCTTTCGGCGCCTACACCCTGATCGAGGGCGGCAAGTCGGTCGAAACCGACAACGCTTATGTCGAGGCCTCCACGGCCTCGATCACCCCGCTCGTTTCGGCCCCGGTCAAGCAAGCCGACATTTACGAAACCAAGCCGGTCAAGGCCGGCGACGTGCTGGTCGTGCTCGACGACACCGATGCGAAACTGGCGCTGGCCGCCGCCCAGGCCCAGCTCGACCAGATCATCCGCCAGGTCGGCACCTATTACGAAAACGACGCCACATTGAAGGCCCAGGCCGACGCCGGCGCCGCGCAGGTCAATAACGCTCAGGCGACCTACGACAACGCCGTGAAGGCCTATAACGACCGCAAGGCGCTGGCCGGCACCGGCGCCGTTTCCGGCGAAGACGTGCAGAACGCCAGGACGGCGATGGATCAGGCCCAGGCGGCGCTGGCCACCGCCCGCGCCCAGGCCGAGGCCTCCATCGGTCAGCGCGCGTCGAACACCGCCCTGATTTCCGGCGTCGGCGTCGATGAAAACCCGCAGGTCGTCGCTGCCCGCGTCAAGGTGGAGCAGGCGAAACTCGATCTCGACCGCACCGTCATCCGCGCCCCCATCTCCGGCATCGTCTCGCGCAACACGGTCGAGGTCGGCCAGCGCGTCCAGGTCGGGCAGGCCCTGATGAGCATCGTGCCGATCCAGAGCGCCTACGTGAACGCCAACTTCAAGGAAGTGCAGCTCAAAAAGGTCAAAATCGGCCAGCCGGTCGTGCTCTCCGCCGATGTCTATGGCGGCAGCGTCAAGTATCACGGCAAGGTCGCCGGCCTTTCGGGCGGCACCGGCTCCTCCATGGCGATCATCCCGGCCCAGAATGCCACCGGCAACTGGATCAAGGTGGTCCAGCGCCTGCCCGTCCGCATCGCGCTCGACCCGACCGAACTGAAGCAGCATCCCCTGCGCGTCGGCATGAGCATGAAGGCCAAAATCAGCGTTAAAGAGTAAACTCGAACGTCCCCGCGTTCGCTTCACCAGCCTGCCCCCTCCCCCTAACCCTCTCCCCTCAGGTGGAGAGAGGACAAAGAGGATATGCCCTGGATTTCGACTTATTCCTGATAAGCTGAAATTCAGAGTTTGAATCACTGCTAAAGCCCTCCCTTTCAAGGGGAGAGGGTCGGGGTGAGGGGGTCTATCCAGGCAAACCGTCATCGGAAAGTTGCGCCCCATGTCCGCTTCAGCCACCGCCGATACCTACAAAGACCCCGTACCGCTGACCGGCCTTACGCTCTGGCTGTGCGGCATCCTGCTGGCCATGGCCAATTTCGTCGCCATCCTCGACGTTTCCATCGCCAACGTCTCCGTGCCCAATATCGCCGGCGCCCTGGGCGTCTCCACCTCGCAAGGCACCTGGGTCATCACTTCCTACGCCGTGGCCGAGGCGATCGCCGTGCCGCTGACCGGCTGGCTGGCCTCACGCTTCGGCACAGTCCGCGTCTTCTCCGTCTCGCTCATCGGCTTCGGCATCGCCTCCTTCCTGTGCGGCATCTCCCCGTCGCTGGAACTCCTCGTCATGGCGCGCATCATGCAGGGCTTCTGCGGCGGCCCGCTGATGCCGCTGTCGCAGACCCTGCTGCTGACCATCTTCCCGAAAAAGCTGCAACCGGCCGCCATGGGCATCTGGGCCATCACCACCCTGGTCGCCCCCGTCGCCGGCCCGATGCTCGGCGGCACCCTGTGCGACAGTTTCGGCTGGGGATCGATCTTCCTCGTCAACGTGCCTGTCGCCATCGGCGCCGGCTTCCTTGTCTGGCGCGTGCTGTTCAGCCAGGAAACCCGCACCACCAGGGCACGCGTCGATACGGTCGGCCTAGGCCTGCTGGTCCTGTGGGTCGGCTCGCTGCAACTGATGCTCGACCTCGGCAAGGAAAACGAATGGTTCGCCTCGCCCTTCATCATCACCCTGGCCGTCATCGCCGGCCTCGGCTTCATCGCCTTCCTGATCTGGGAACTGACCGACGCCAATCCGATCGTCGATCTGCGCATCTTCCGCTATTCGAGCTTCTCCATCGCCATGGTCTGCATGGCGATGATGATCGGCTCCTTCTTCGCCATCAATGTGATCGGACCGCTCTGGCTGCAGAATAATCTCGGCTGGACGGCCTCATGGGCGGGCAACGCTACCGGCATGGTGGGCGTGCTGGCCATCTTCGCCGCGCCGCTCGCCGCGCAACTGGCCGTCAGGGTCGATCCGCGCCGGCTGATCTTCCTGGGCGTCGGCTGGCTGGCCATCATCACCTTCATCCGCGGCCTGTCCACCATGGACATGAGTTTCGGGCAGATCGCCTTCCTGATCTTCCTGACCGGTGTCGGCATGCCCTTCTTCTTCATGCCGCTGCTGCAAATCTCCATGGGCGCGGTCAAACCGGAAGAAACGGCCAACGCCGCCGGCCTGCAAAACTTTATCCGCACCATGTCGGGCGCCATCGCCACCTCTTTCGTCACCACCATCTGGGAAAACAACGCCACGGCCAACCGCGCCCATATGGTCAGCGGCATGGACGGCGCCCAGTCCATCCAGATCCTGACCCAGCACGGCGTTTCACCGGATGCGGCGCTGGGCCTGTTCGACCGGCTGGTCAGCGCGCAGGCCCTGATGCTTTCGACCAACGAGGTCTTCATGGGGGCCGCTGTCCTGTTCGCCATCTGCGCCCTGATCGTCTGGACCGTGCCACGCCCCAAGGGGCCGGTGGATATGTCGAACGTTCACTGATCCCGCGCGGAAACACCTTTCGGCGCCGGCATTCCTCACCCCCCAGCCGGTTCCGGAAAACGGCGGAGCGGTTCCCCTAAACCGCTCCGCTTCTTTTTATGTCATTCGCGGTAAAGACCTGCCGACGGCGTGCAAGCCCTTATCAACCGCTTATTAAAACGCCTTCTTTCTGTCGTTTTTTGCCGCTTATAGAGAATTTTACTGGCTGAGGGGCCAAACGAAAATCGACAGGTTCTCCATGATACGTTTCAAATCCATCACGCTGCTGACGGCGCTGCCCCTCATGATCGCCGTTTCCGGCTGCGCCAGTCATAAGTATGTCGATGAGCGGATCACCACGGTCAACGGCCGTATCGATCAGAACGACGCGCATCTTGCCCAACTCGACAAGACCACCCAGGACGCGCTCGACCGCGCCACTGCCGCCGGCAAGCTGGCCGAGGGCAAATTCGTCTATTCCGTTGTCCTGAGCGACGATTCGGTGAAGTTCGATATCGACAAGGCCGTGCTTTCCGAAGACGCCAGGGCCAGGCTGGCGCAACTCGCCGACCAGCTCAAGAGCGACAACAAGAATGTCTATCTCGAAATTCAGGGCTATACCGACGCCACGGGCACGGATGATATCAACTACCGCCTCGGCCAGGCCCGCGCCGACAGCGTTCGCCGCTTCCTCAACCAGCAGGGCGTGGCGCTGAACCGGATGTCGTCGATCTCCTACGGCTCGGAACAACCCGTGGCCCCGAACAACACCGCCGAGGGCCGTTCGGCCAACCGCCGCGTAGTCGTGGTTGTGCTGTCCTAGGCCTTATCGAAGGCGGCGCAGGTTTCCGCGCCGCCTGAATTTTTCAGCGGTTTTCCTCGACCAGCCGCGCCGAGGCCGTTTCGAGCCGGTCCTTCATCTGCGCCATCAACTCCATCCGTTTCAATCCGGCCGGCAATGGCGGCAGGAACTCGAACACCACCGTGCCCGGTTTGCGGTCGATGCCGTGACCGGGCCAGAACTGTCCGCTGTTGGTCGCCAGCAGATGGCAGGGCACCTCCAGATCACGGTAAAGCGCCGCCACACCCGGCTTGTAATCGGGATCGTCACCGATATCGGAGCGCGTGCCTTCGGGGAAGATCAGGATCTGCCGCCCTTCTTTCAGACGCTCGCGGCAGGCGGCCACCATCAGTTTGAGCGCCTTGGCGGCGTCGGCGCGGCGGATGGCGACCATCTTGGTTTTCAGGGCGTACCACCCAAGGAACGGCAGATAGATCAGTGACTGCTTGAGAACATAGGCCGGCTGTTTCAGCACCACGAAAGGCGCGATGGTATCGAGCATGCTGAGATGCTTGCCGGCGATCAAAGCCGGCCCGTCAGGCCGATGCTCCAGCCCGCGGAATTCAACCCTGACCCCCACGATCCAGCGCGCGCCCAGCAGCACCGCCTTCGCCCACCAGCGAATCACCGCCATGGCCGCCGGAATCGGGAATAGCAGCAGGGGCGAGCACAATATGCCGAAAAACGCCATCGAACCGTAAAGCCACAGCATGAACAGCAGCGAGCGAACACGCGTCATCAGAAAATTCACGAGGCCGAACTCACGGCCAGGGCGTCTTCGGTGCCAGCCTTCGGTTCGGGCGCGCTGCCCTTGTCACCGAACTTGCGCGATACGCTGAGGATGGCGTCGCGGCCGAGGATGGCGAGGTATTTGCAATATTCGAGCACGATGATACGTTGGCCTTTACGGGATTTCCACCAGCCGCGCGCATCGAGATCGGGCGTGGCCACGGGATAGGGAAGAAGGGTCGCGCCCGGCATATCGGCCTTAAGCTCCAGCAGGGAGCGCGGCATGTGATAATCCGAGGTGACGACGATCAGGGTATAGAAATCATGGCCACGCGCCCAGTCGGCGATCTCGTGGGCGTTGCCGACGGTGTTTTCCGCCTGATAGCCAAGATCGACGCAGCATTCGTAGAGACGCTTCGATCCCTCGGTGACCGCCAGCAGTTCAGGCCGCCGGACCTCCGGATTGACGCCGGAAATGAACATGCGCGCACCCTTGCGGCGTTCCAGAAGCTGCATGCCCGCCTTGAGGCGCAGGTCCGACGCGCCGGTCAGCACGACAATGGCGTCCGCCGGTTCGGCCGGCATGGTGGCGGGGGTCGAATCGATCACGCGGTCGGCGAAGGCGAACAGGCCCGCCGTCCACAGCAGCAGGATCACGAACAGGGCGATCAGGGTGCGCATATGCTTGATAATGACAGCCTCCCCCTTAGAGCGCTTTCCGAAAAGTGTGGCGCACTTTTCAGATTAAAAAGCGCGTAAAAACAATTAGAGCGCCGATCTGGTCCAATCAGATCGGAATACGCTCTATTCAGTCATAATGCGCCAGCAACCGCAAGGTCACCAGACGCGCGGTCAGCGCGCCGATCAACGCCACCAGAAACGGGCATGGAATTAATATTAACAGGTCCGACCATGAAAAGGGAAGGGCTATGGCGAAGCTTTGTGAGGAACCTGTGGCTTTTATGAGCGCCATGACCCCACCGGCCAGCCCCGCGCCCAAAAGGCCGGACTCGAACGCCATGCGGGCGAAGCGCCACTGGAAGCGCTCGGCGATGAAGATATCGCTGGCGCCGCACAGGGACAGCACATCGACGATATCGGCACGGGCGGTCAGACCGGCGCGCGTGGCGAAGCCGACCACGGCGCCGGTGGCGGAGAAGATGATGAAAAAAATCCCAAGCGAAATCAACCGGATGGTCAGGGCGCTTTGCTCGACATCCTTCAGCCAGGTCGAATGATCGTCGATGCTGGCGTCGATGCCGGCATTGGTGAGCGCGGTCATCATGGTCTGGTTCATGATTTGCGGCGCGACGGGATGGCGCTGATCGAGCGTCACCTCGACCAGGTTGGGGATCGGCAGGTCATCCAGAATGGCATCGCCCAGCCATGGCTTGATCAGCGCCCTGGCCTTTTCCGGCTCCAGCGCCGTCACCTGCCCTACCCCCTTGACGCCGGCCAGAACCTCCGCCGCCTTGGCCGCCGCCACCGAGCCGCTTTCAAGGCCGGTCGGGCGCACCTGCACCGTCACCTCGGCGCGGATATCGCGCGACCAGCCATGGGCGGCGCGATCCGACGCCATGACCACCATGGCCGCCATGCAGGCCAGGAAACACAGCACACCAATGACATAATGCAGGGCGATCTCGCGCTGATCCTGCTGCGGCAACAGGCGGCCGGCCTTCAAAACTCCCAGGCGGTTAAGCGATTGGGCAACGAGCGGTCCGATCATGACGCCTCTTTCGACAGGTCACGCTGGCATATCCGCCCATGGCGCAGTTCGAGCACCGGCATGCCGGACGCCTTCACCAGCCCCTCGTCATGCGTGGCGATCAGCACCGTGGCGCCCAGCCGGTTCAGTTCGATGAACAGGCGCATGATACGCAGTCCCATGGCGTAATCGATATTGCCGGTCGGTTCATCCGCCAGGATCAGGGTCGGCCGCGTCACCACGGCGCGGGCGATGGCCAGGCGCTGCTTCTCGCCGCCCGAAAGCACATTGGGCATGGCGTCGAGGCGGTTTTTCAATCCCACCCAGGTCAGCAGTTCGGTAACGTCGTCGTGGTATTCGCGGAAATGCATCCCGTGAACGAACAGGGGCAGGGCCGCGTTGTCGAACACATTGAGGTGCGCCAGCAGACGGAAATCCTGGAAGATGATGCCGAGACGGCGGCGCAGCGCGGCGGTTTGCGCCCGGTCATGCGGCCGGATGGTTTCACCGAACAGTTCGATGACGCCCGTGGTCGGCTTCTGCGCCAGATAGATCATCCGCAGCAGCGAGGTCTTGCCCGAACCCGACGGGCCGGTCAGGAAATGGAACGATCCCGCCGGCAGTTCAAAATTGAGGTTTTTCAGGATCAGGTCGTCGGCGTTCAGGCCGGCGGCCAGCGCCCTGGGCATCCCCAGATCATAACCCAGCGACACGTCACGGAAGGCCACCACGGCGTCACGGCGCAAGCGGTCATCAATGTCTGAAGGCGCGGTCGTCATGTGAACGGCTTACGGTCTGCTATGGGGGCTGGCTTGATCAGTTGTTAAGACTTTTGAGGACATAAGGTTAAGAACCCGTATGTGGTTAACGGGGTTTATGTACTGATTCGGTGTGGTTCGACTTAACTGATCATGATCCTGAGCTGTCCTAATTGCGCGACGAAATACACGCTCAACGAAGCCCAGTTGGGCCTTCGCGGGCGAACGGTGCGCTGCGCCGCCTGCAAGACCACCTGGCACGCCGAACGCCCGGAAAAACCGATCGACCTGTCCTTCAGCGACGTCAAGAAATCCGAAAAGGAAACGGTCGAGGACCTGCACAAGGTCAAGGCCAAGAAACTGCCGCTGAAATACCGCGCCATCCTCGAAGACAAGAAACGCATGAAAGCGCTGGCGGCGCAGGGCATGGTCTGGGGCGGCATGGCGGCGGCCTTCGTGCTGATCCTGGCGCTCGGCTACTTCCTGCGCGTCGATATCGTCCGCGCCTTTCCGCGCGTCGCCGGGGCCTATGCCATGGCCGGCCTGAAGGTCAACGGCACCCATCTCGTTTTCGGGGACAAGACCGCCGATGCCGGCTTCAAGGGCGGGCGCTTCGTGGTGACGGTCAAGGCGCAGGTCAAAAATACCAGCGGCAAGCCGGTGCCGGTGCCGCCGGTGCGCGTCAGACTGCTCGACGGCACCTTGCAGGAATTCGATTCGGTGCTGATGCCGTCCAACGGGTTGATCGTCGCGCCCCATGCCACGCGCACCCTCCTCTTCGACGTGGCCGATCCGAAAAACATGACCGCCTCGCTCGATCTCGATTTCGACCTGGTGGCGCTGAAAAAAATGAAAACCGCCGGCCCCGACCTGCGCGTCACGCCGGTGACCGGCCACGGCGCGGATACTGAACCGCAGGCGCAAGCCCCCGCGCCGGCACATGCCGAAGTCACCGATCCCGCGGCTCCGGACCCTGCCCCGGCGCTACGCTCCAGCTTATCCCACACCGGCTGACCTTCCGGCCAATTTCGTATTCGAGTACCCGCCATGACCGACACCCTGCCTGCCGTTCTGCTGAGTGAAGACGAGGTTCAGGGCCGCGTCCATGCGCTGGCCGACCTGCTGAGCGATTACATCAGGCCAAACTGCGTCGGCGTCTGCCTTCTGACCGGCGGCATCTGGTTCGCCGCCGATCTCAGCCGCGCTCTCAATCGCGCCGGCAAGGATATCGCCTTCGATGCCCTGTGGCTGTCTTCCTACGCCGATGGCAAGGAAAGCGGCGCCATGCTGATTCGCGCGCCGTTGCAGCGTTCGGTCGAGGGCCGGCAGGTGCTGATCATGGATGACGTGCTCGATACCGGCGCGTCATTGAAGATCGCCTGTGAAATCGCCTTGGAGGCCGGCGCCTCGGAGGTGCTGACAGCCGTTTTCGCCCGCAAGCCCGATCCGCGGAAGGACGGCAAGGTCCGCGAGATGGAAGCGGACTTTTCCGCCTGGGAAGCCCCGGCGCGTTATCTGGTCGGCTACGGGCTGGATGACGGCGGCAAATACCGCGCCCTGCCTTATGTCGGGGTTATGGATTAAAGCAAGAAACCCCACCATTGCATCTCCCTACGGTCAAAGTACAAGAAAGCAATTTATTACCTTACCCCTCCCCGACTTGTCGGGGAGGGGGATCGCACGACCGCGGGGAGATGCGGTGGTGGGGTTTCTTGCTTACTTAAGGCCCAGCACGGCAAAACTCTGAACAGTCCCGCCCAACGGCATAAACCCGCTGGCCACCCGCTCGACCGATACCGGCCCCAGAATCAGGAACCCCAGTACCGCCCCCGCCAGCGCCACATAGCGCAGGGCGAACGGATCGGACGCCGCGATGCCCGCCTTGGCCTTGCCGATCCGCAAGGGCGGTTGCTTTTTCTCATGGCGCATGGCCAGCAGGCGCTCCGGCCGCAGATCATTATCGAGCGCCAGGCGCGTATTGACTTCGGTAAAGCTCGGCGCGCGAAACCGCAGGGCCATGCGCACAGCCGCCACGAGGCTGATCACCAGTCCGACCGCCAGCACGGCGATATGAACCGGTTTCGGCACCAGTCCAAACATGCCCCACTGCCCGGCCACCGCGATCAACAGGCCGAGCAGCACAAAAGGAAACAGGGACGGCAGCAGCAGGCGCTCCCAAATCATCGTCGCTCTGGTCAGGAAAAGCCCGCGGTTGAGCGGCGCCAACGGTGATTTATTGCTTGGCTGCATAGGCCCCCCTATTTCACACTTAAGCTGTCTTCACTTTCGGAGCGGGTGACAGCCAGCCCGGCAAAGGCTCGCGCGCCATCATCTCCTCATAGCTCGGCCGAGGACGCACGATCGACCAGTCGGCGTCACGCACCAACACCTCCGGGGCGAGCGGGCGGCTGTTATATTCGCTTCCCATCACCGCGCCATAGGCCCCGGCGCTCATGAAGGACACCAGATCGCCCGCCCGCATCACCGGCATATCCCGGCCGCGCGTAAACGTATCCCCCGTCTCGCAGATCGGCCCCACCACGTCATAGGTCGCCGTCTCATTGCCGGGACGCACCACCGGGCGGATATCATGGAAGGCATCGTAAAGCGCCGGACGGATCAGGTCGTTCATCGCCGCGTCAAGCACCAGGAACTGCTGGCCCGAATCTTCCCGCTCATGCACATGGACGACCTTCGAGATCAGCACCCCGGCATTGGCGGCGATCAGGCGGCCCGGCTCGAAGGTATAGCGCACCCCCAGGTTACCGGCGGCCAGGGCCGTCATTTCGGCATAATCGGCGACGCTGGCCGGTTCGGTCTGGTTGAAATAGGGCACGCCCAGCCCACCGCCGAGATCGAGCCGCTCCACCGCCAGCCCCTGGGCGCGCAGTTGCTCGACCCAGCCGCGCATCTTGGTAAAGGCTTCCTGCAATGGCTTGAGATCGAGAATCTGGCTGCCGATATGACAGGCGATACCCATGGGGGCGAGATTGGGATGACCCGCCGCCCCGGCATAGAGCGACAGGGCCTCCGCCGCCGAAATACCGAACTTATCCTTAGCGCCGCCCGTGGTGATCTTTTCGTGCCCCCCCGCGCCGACGCCCGGATTGATGCGGATAACGAAAGGCGCCACCATGTCCAGTTCCGCCGCTACGCGGGCCAGCCGTTCAAGCTCAGGCCGCGACTCGACATTCAACTGATAAATACCGGCTTTCAGCGCGAAAGCCATTTCCGCATCGGTCTTGCCGACGCCGGAAAAGACGATGCGACCGGCCGGAATGCCGGCTTTGAGCGCCTTGCGGATTTCACCCTCGGAAACCGTATCGGCCCCGCAGCCCTGCGCCGCCAGGGTGGCCAGCACCGCCAGATTGGAATTGGCCTTGGCCGCGTAGGCGATCAGCGGCGCCTCGCCTTTCGGGCTGCGCAGTTCCGGCTTGGACGACAGCGCCCCGGCGAAGACATTATAGTGCCGTTCCAGCGTCGCCGAGGAATAGACATAGAGCGGGGTGCCGACCGCCCCGGCCAGTTCACTTAAAGGCACCTGCTCGCAATACAGTTCGCCGTCGTGATATTCAAAATGGTTCATCTACTTGCCGGGTTACTTATTCGGCGCGTCGTTGAAGCCGGTGTTGTGGCCCGTGCCTTCGAGCGGCGCATCCTGAATGCGCTTGTTGACGGCATAGGGATTTTCCATGCTGTTTTTGGAATCGGCATCCGGCAGGGCGCGTTCGCTGGTGCGCGAGGTCGAAGAATCGGTCGTGGTGGTCACGCCGCCGTCGGGATTCCGCGAGGTCGACCATTCGGCGGCAGCCTTTTTGTTCATGACCGGCGGGGCGCGTTCGAGGTCGCCCAGCTTGCCGCAGGCCGACAGCAGGGAGGCGCCCAGCAGCGCCGCGCCCAGGGCGATCGAAATGACAAGGCGGGTCTTTTTAGGCGTCATCATGAGCGTTGATCCTTCCAGCGCTGGATTTGCAGACGCACCTGATCGGGGGCGGTGCCGCCATAGCTTTGGCGGCTGGCGCAACTGGCCTCAGGCGTCAGCACCTTATACACATCATCGGTAATCCTGGCTTCCAGTTTTTGCAGATCACCCAAGGCTAGTTGCGCCAAATCCACACCTTGCGTTTCGGCCAGCTTCACCGCCGCGCCGGTAATATGGTGCGCGTCACGGAAGGGAATCCCCAGGTTACGCACCAGCCAGTCGGCCAGGTCGGTCGCGGTCGAGAAACCGGCCCCGGCGGCGGCGGCCATCCTGGCGGTATTGGCTTCCAGATCGAGCACCATGCCGGTCATGGCGCGCAGGGCCAGATCGAGCGCATCGAAGGCCTCAAAAACCGGCGGCTTGTCTTCCTGCATGTCCTTGGAATAGGCGAGCGGCAGACCCTTCATCACCGTGGTCAGGGCGATCAGCGCGCCATTGATGCGGCCGGTCTTGGCGCGCACCAGTTCGGCGGCGTCCGGGTTGCGCTTCTGCGGCATGATGGAGGAGCCGGTCGAGAACGAATCCGACAGGCGGATAAAGCCGAAATAGGGCGTCGTCCAGATAACGATTTCTTCCGCCAGCCGTGACAAATGCCCGGCGCAGATGGCGGCATGGCTTAAACTTTCCAGCGCGAAATCACGATCCGACACGCCATCGAGCGAATTGCCGGTGGGGCGGTCGAAACCCAGCGCCTTGGCGGTCATATGGCGGTCGATCGGGAAAGGCGAACCGGCCAGCGCCGCGGATCCCAGCGGATTTTCATTCATCCGGGCGCGGGCGTCGATGAAGCGAGAGCGGTCACGGCCGAACATTTCGACATAGGCCATCAGATGGTGACCAAAGGTCACCGGCTGCGCCGGCTGCAAATGGGTGAAGCCCGGCATCAGGGCGTCGGCATAGTCCTCGGCGCGTTTCAGCAAGGCGCCTTGCAGGTCATGAAGCTGCCGGATCGTGACATCGACCTGATCGCGCACCCACAGGCGGAAATCGGTCGCCACCTGGTCATTGCGCGAGCGCGCGGTATGCAGGCGGCCGGCCGTGGCGCCGATCAGTTCGCGCAGGCGCGCCTCGACATTCATGTGAATGTCCTCGAACTCGGCGCGGAACGGGAAGGTCCCGGCCTCGATCTCGTTGGTGATGGTTTCCAGCCCGTTCAGGATGATTTGGGAGTCTTCCGAACTTATGATACCTTGCTCCGCCAGCATGGCGCAGTGGGCCTTCGATCCGGCAAGGTCTTGTTGCCAAAGGCGTTTATCGACATCGATGGAGACATTGATGGCTTGCATAATCTCATCGGGTCGGGCAGTAAAACGGCCGCCCCACATTTTTTGCCCCGCTTGAGGGGCCGTGTTCGGGGCATTTTGGGCGGATGGATCGGTCATGACGGAACCCAGGTTGAACGAGGATGGCGAGCCAGTGTCCTCAACGGAATCTGATATGGAGGGCCAGCATGAGTCTGTTGTGGCCCCGGCGGTCATGCCTATAGCCGACAAGCCGGACGAACCCAAGGCCGCAGATGCCGTTAAGGTGCGAAAAATACAGCGTCCGCCCATCGCGGTGATTGCCATTGTCACCATAGTGGTTCTGGCGCTGGTCACACTGGTTGGCTGGCGCCTGCTGGCGAGGTCCGGCGGCGGGGCGCCCGGCACGGAAACAGCCGCCGCCAGCGCCCCTGTCATCGCACAGGCCAAGGGGCCGCTGGCGGTCTATGCCACCGGCGCCCTGGCCAAGCTGGTGACGAACGAGACGCCGGTCGCCATCGAGGATATTTCCTTTATCGACCGCGATCAGAAACCCGTCAAACTCAGCGACTTCAAGGGCCAGGTGGTGGTGCTGAACGTCTGGGCGACGTGGTGCGCGCCCTGCCGCTTCGAGATGCCGACCCTGGCCAAGCTTCAGGAACACTATGCCGGCAAGAACGTGAAAGTGCTGCCGCTCAGCGTCGATACCGAGGAAAAATTCGCCGATGTGAAGTCCTTCATGGACGTGCAGCAGCCGCTGGAAGTCTATGCCGACCAGGCCTTCCAGGCGCCGTCGAAATATGGCATCACCGGCATGCCCGGCACCCTGATCCTCGATAAACAGGGCCGTCAGGTCGCCCGTCTCGATGGCGAAGCCAAGTGGGATACGCCGGAGGTTCAGGCCCTGCTGGACAAACTGCTGGCGGAATAAAGCAAGATGCCCCACCACCACATCTCACGCTTCGCGTTCGTGTGGTCCCCCTCCCCAACAAGTTGAGGAGGTACAAAAGGCGCGGCTTCTTATACCTCCCCATCTTTGATGGGGAGGGGGACCGACGCGCCCTTGTGCGTTGGTGGTGGGGGTTCTTACTTCAAAACGGGCATCCAGCGCTGATAGGTCAGACACCGCCACCCCCATTCAAACGGGCCATAGCGAAATACCGACATCCAGGCCGTGCTGAAAACAAGCTGGCCGATCCAGATCGCCACGACGATCGGCACCAGCGCCGCATGGTTCATTTCGCCGAACCACTCCGGCCCGCGCCCACCGTAAAACAGCCCCGTCATGATCAGGGATTGCGTCAGATAGTTGGTGAAGGCCATCCGTCCGGCGCAGGCCAGTGGATAAAGCGCCGCCCCACCGATCCGCGTCCGGCCGATCAATACCAGCGCCCCGACATAACCCAGCGCCACCGGCAGACACAGCAGGTCATTGGCCAGGGCGTACAGGCCGAAAACCTCCGGAAAGGGAAAACCGGCAGCCATGGTCACGCGCGCCTGCCAGCCGATCGCAATCAGGCTCCCCCCCCCCGCCGCCATCAGCCACAGACAGGTCCGCGTCCGCGCCTCGCCACGCAGGATGCCGGATTTGAAAAGACCAAGCCCGATCATCATCAGGCCCAGAGTGGACGGCATATAGGCCAGCACCTCCTGCATGGCGGTCCGCCCCCAGACGGCGGCGTTCTGCGCCATCGATACCAGGAAGGGGCCACGCATCCGGGCGGTCAAACCGGCCAGATCGCCATTGACGGCGGTCACCTGTTCGCCCTGCAAGCCCGTGGCGATATTCGGTCCCAGCAACAAGGCCGTACCCGCCACAAACAGGCCAAGCCCCCACATAAGCAGTTTGCGCGCCGGGGCTTCCCGCCAGCGCCAGAAGACGAAGCCGGTGATGGCATAGGCCAACAGGATATCGCCATGCCAGATCAGCGCGCCGTGGATCAGGCCGAACACCACCAGCCAGGCCAGACGGCGAAACAGCGGCGTCCGGCAGGCCGGATCGGCCGGATTGCGGTCATGCCCCACCAGATAGACGCTCACCCCGAACAGCAGGGTAAAGCAGGTAATGAACTTTTCCTTGAAAAAGGTTTCGGTGATCCACCAGACGGCCAGATCGTCATGGCTTAACGGCAGGGGCGACAGGTTCGGCTGGCTGTAAACGGCAAACGGCTGGGCGAAGGCGATCGAATTGACCAGCAGAATAGCCAGAATACTCAGGCCGCGCACATGATCCAGCGTGCGTATGCGCGCGGTCATTGCACGGGCGGGCGTTTCAACGCCACCGCCTGCAACAGGATGGCGGAGGGCACGGCCAGGCACATATGGGTCAGGATCATCATGACGCTGAGGAGCGAAAAGGCTTTCAACAGATCCGGCCCCAGCGGCATCCGGTCGAGAAAGGCCAGCTTGATCAGCGCGACCCCGCTGCCCAGCAGGGTCAGGCACAGGGCGTATGTCAGAACGCCCAGCGTGGCGTGCAGGCGGGTGGGCGGCGGCCTGAGCTTCCAGGCGATCAGAGTGCAGATCACCCAGAACAGGGCGAGCGTCATCTGGCGCTGCGTTTCGCGGGCGGCATCGGCGTCACCCCACAGGGCGCGCGCCGAAAACCAGCAGAAACCGTGCAGGCACAGGGCGGCGACACCGGCAAGAACCATCCAGCGTAATTCCGGCTGGCGATAGCTGAGCGCCGGACCATTCATGTCTAGCGCGTCGGCACCGGCTTTTCGCCGCGATAATCATAGAAACCGCGCCCGGTCTTGCGGCCGTACCAGCCGGCCTCGACATATTTGACCAGCAGCGGGCACGGGCGGTACTTGGAATCCGACAGCCCTTCATACAGCACGTTCATGATGGCCAGAACCGTATCCAGGCCGATGAAATCCGCCAGTTCGAGCGGCCCCATCGGGTGATTGGCGCCAAGTTTCAGGCCGGTATCGATGGCCTCGACCGTGCCGACGCCCTCATAGAGCGTATAGATGGCCTCGTTGATCATCGGAATCAGCACGCGATTGACGATAAAGGCCGGGAAATCCTCCGAATTGGCGGTGATCTTGCCAAGGGATTGCGCGAACACGACCGCCGTTTCATAGGTTTCGGAATCGGTGGCGATGCCGCGGATGATCTCGACCAGTTTCATGACCGGCACCGGGTTCATGAAGTGCAGGCCGATAAACTTGCCGGGGCGATCGGTGGCGGCGGCCAGGCGGGTGATCGAGATCGACGAGGTATTGGAGGCCAGAAGCGCCTCAGGCTTCAGGTGCTCGCACACCGCCCTGAAGATGGCGTTCTTGACCTCTTCCTTTTCGGTGGCGGCCTCGATTACCAGGTCGCAATCCTTCAGTTCGGAGATGGAAGCCGCCGGGATCAGTTTCGAGAGCGCATCACGGGCTTGCGCGGCGGTAATGACTTCCTTTTCGACCAGCCGGTTCAGGCCTTTTTCGGTGCGGGCAATCGCGGCCTTCACGGCATCGGCGGAGGCGTCAAAAAGCAGGACATCATAACCGCCCTGCGCACAGACCTGGGCGATCCCCGCCCCCATCTGGCCCGCGCCGATAATGCCTAGGGTCTTGATCGTGGTCATGCTGTCCGCCTTGGTTGAATCTGTATCTTGTTATGGAAATAAAGCGCGCCTTGCGGCAAGGCAATAGTGCATATTAATTGTACCTCCCCAGCTTGCTGGAGAGGGGCACCGCACGACACCGCGAAGCAGTTAGATGCGGTGGTGGGGTGTCTTGCCCCCACCACCACGCCCTGAGAAGGGCGCGGTCCCCCTCCCCGGCAGAGCCGGGAAGGTATAAGAATGAGCTTATCCCAAAACCTTCATCAGATCGGGCACTGCGGTCTTGTAATCGGCCACCAGACCGTAATCGGCCACCGAGAAGATCGGCGCTTCGGGGTCCTTGTTGATAGCGACGATGACCTTCGAGTCCTTCATGCCGGCCAGATGCTGGATGGCGCCCGAAATGCCGATGGCGATATAGAGCGAAGGCGCCACCACCTTGCCGGTCTGGCCGACCTGGTAATCGTTCGGCGCGTAGCCGGCATCGACCGCCGCCCGCGAAGCCCCGACCGCCGCGCCGAGCTTGTCGGCCAGAGGATCGATCACGGCCTTGAACTCATCGGCCGAACCGAGCGCCCGACCGCCGGAGACGACGATCTTCGCCGCGCCCAGTTCCGGACGGTCCGACACGACCTTCTCTTCCGAGATGAAGCGCGTGCCCGCCTTCGTGGCAGGTGCGGCCACGACTTCGACCGCAGCCGAACCGCCGTCAGCGGCGGCCTTGAAAGCGGTCGTGCGGACGGTCAGGACCTTTTTCGCTTCCGAGGTCTGGACGGTTTCCAGCGCATTGCCGGCATAGATCGGCCGCGTGAACGTATTGGCGTCGATGACTTCGATCACATCCGACAGCAGCGAGACATCCAGCAGGGCGGCGACGCGCGGCGCGAAATTCTTACCCGAAGCCGAGGCCGGAATGGCGATGGCGTCATAGTTCGCGGCCAGGCCGGTGACGAGCGCGGCAACGTCTTCGGCGATATCCTGTTTCAGGTCAGCGGATTCGGCCACCAGCACCTTGCGGACACCGGAAATCTTCACGGCGGCATCGGCCACGGCTTTCACGCCTTCGCCATAGACCAGCACATCGACATCGGATGACAGGGCCAGGGCGGCGGTAACGGTCTTGTTCGTGGTGTCGCGCAGATGCGCGCCATCATGATCGGCGATAACGAGAGCGGCCATGTTAAAGAACTCCTGCGGCTTTAAGATCGGCGACCAGTTCGGCGGCATCGGCCACCTTCTTGCCGGCGGTACGCTTCGGCGGTTCGGTCACTTTCACAACTTTCAGGCGCGGCGTGACATCGACGCCGTAATCGGCAACCGTCTTGATCTCCAGCGGCTTCTTCTTGGCCTTCATGATGTTCGGCAGCGAGGCATAGCGCGGCTCATTGAGGCGCAGGTCGGTGGTGATCACCGCCGGCAATTTGACGCCGAGGGTTTGCAGGCCGCCATCGACTTCGCGCGTCACCTGCGCTTCGCCATTTTCGACCACGACCTTGGAGGCGAACGTCGCCTGCGGCCAGTCGAGCAGGGTAGACAGCATCTGGCCGGTGGCGTTGTTATCGCCATCGATCGCCTGCTTGCCCATGATGATCAGGTCCGGCTTTTCGGCCTCGGCCACGGCCTTCAGCAGCTTGGCGACGGCCAGCGGTTCGACGTCCTGGTCGGTCTGGATCAGGATGCCGCGGTCGGCGCCGATGGTCAGGGCGGTAACGATGGTGTCCTTGGCCTGCGCCGGCCCGATGGAAACGGCGACGATCTCGGTGGCCACGCCCTTTTCCTTCAGGCGGGTGGCTTCCTCGACGGCGATTTCATCGAAGGGGTTCATCGACATCTTGACATTGGCCAGATCGACGCCTGACTGGTCGGACTTCACCCGGACCTTGACGTTGTAATCCAGCACCCGCTTGACCGGGACCAAAATCTTCATGGTTTTCACCTTTGGCAGTTCGTTTCCTGTTGCTCGTACCGGGCGTATTCGGCTGGGGATCAAATGCCGATCAATGCCCGCAAAGTCAATTGTTGTTTGGTATTTTGCGGGTGTTTTCAATGACCGGGGTGGTGCTTTTCAATTGCCCTTGCGCTCGTATTAGCGCATAAAGGAATACACACATCTTTACGTGAACGTCAAGTTATAGCTTCGGAAATTCCTGCCCATGCCCAGCCAGATCGGCAAACTGAAATACGTTTTCATAATTGTTCTGGGCCTGTGCAGCGCGGCCATTGTCGGCTACGGCTGGCTTTACGATATCCCGCGTAAGAAGTGCGACGCCGCCGAAGGCTGGTTTTCGTGGAAGGACCGCCAGTGCTACGCCCCCATCGCGCTCTCGACCATCACCGGACGCCCAAACGGTAATAAGGACGGCGAACCGGCCACCGTCGATTATCATGACGACGCGCTCAAGGCCAGCAATGCCAGAGCCATAAATAGCGCCGTAAATAGCGCCGCCGCTTCCCGGTAATTACGGCGTTTCGATATCGCATTGCAGGACCGGCGGCTTCGCCTGCGCCTGATCGATGCGGGCGCGATAATAGTTACAGGCAACCTGATCGTCCTTGGCCCCGACCGGCGTGACGCTGTAGCCATTGACCAGCAGCATGACCTCGCCATTGGTGATATCGGCCACGCCCTTCGTATTCATCCGGCCCAGCATGTGCGCCCCGAAGCCCGGCGGCGCCACAACGATCTTTTCCTGACCGAGATCGATCTGGTGCAGGCGGTTGGCCTTTTCGCGCGCCGCATCGGTCGGGTAACCATAATAGCTGGTGTCGATAACGAGATTGTCGCCCAGCGCTTTCAGCCTTTCCGCCGCGCGGGACGTCAGTTCGGCGCTGACCTCGAACGCCCGCGCCGGATCAGGCGCAAAGGATTGACCGTCCTTGCCGCCATCGGCCTTGTATTTGCTGCATTGAATCAGAGACAGACAAGCCAGGGCAAGAACAGCGGCAATTTTCGACATGGATATCTTGGGCATGGATATTCCGTAAAGGCTATTTCGACGGCGCCCACAGCACGTCGGCGCGGCCCTGATCGTTAGCATGGCGCGCCAGCACGAACAACAGATCGGACAGGCGATTGAGGTATTTCAGAACCTGCGGATTGACCGCCTCGCCTTCGATTTTCGCCAGAGTGACGCAATCGCGTTCGGCGCGGCGGGCCAGGGTGCGCGCCAGATGCAGATGCGCGCTGAGCGGCGATCCCGCCGGCAGGATGAAGGAGGTCAGGGGCGCGATCGGCGCATTATAGGCATCGAGCGCCGTTTCCAGTGCCGTCACCTGATGCGCCCTGATACGCAGCGGCGTCCACGAAATATTATCCGACGGCGTAGCCAGATCGGCGCCGAGATCGAACAGCTCATTCTGTATACGCGCCAGCAAACTGTCGAGCGCGGCCTCTTCCGCGCTGTTCAGCCGCACCAGCCCCAGCGCCGCATTGGTTTCATCGACGCTGCCGATAGCGATCAACCGCGGATCGTCCTTTGGCCGGCGCGAACCGTCCGCCAGTCCGGTTGTGCCGTCGTCACCGGTGCGGGTATAGATTTTATTGAGTTTGACCATGGATGTTTTCGTCGAAATTATCGATCTCCAATCTCACAGAGATTGGCAAGGGCCACTGCCCGCCGCGCACATTTGCGCGCAAGCCATGCGGCGTCTGAGCTACCCTAAGGATGCCGCATCGCCCAGGCGAGTATGACCAGCAAGGCGATGGCGATGGCCTGAAACAGCACGCGCAGGCGCATCAGCTTGTTCGACCAGTTCTCACGGAAACTGCCGCCGCGCACCAGGCTGAAAATCCCGGCGCTCAGTACGGCCAGCACGGCGAACATGGCGATCAGCGCGAGATAGAAAAGTATTTTGGTCATAACACTCAATCGCCCTTTTATGGCCAAAAGTCGAGTTTTTTATCCGTCACCGCGACGGACTTTTCACCGGATGGCGTTGAAGTCGCATGCTCATGAGTACTGAAAAGCCACTCATGAAATAACGGCGTCATCCTTGTAATAGAGGATCGCCCATACTAAGTAGGGGAATCTACAGGGTTTCCCTTGTGCAGGTAATCCTAATTTTGTGTGTGAGTAGCCGCGTATGTATGAACCCAATCCTATAACCCCCTCTGCGAGCCATCTCGCCAGTGCCGAAGACAGGCCCATGCCAGCCGGAAACCGCGCCAAGTCGAAAGAGCGCAACCGCCTGAAAATTCTGGAATCGGCGGCGACCCTTTTCCGTGAGCGTGGTTTCGAGGCCGCCACCCTGCGCGATATCGCCCGCGCCGCCGGTCTTTCCACCGGCGCTCTGTTCGCCAATTTCGCCGACAAGAACGAAATCTTCCTGACCGTGCTTGAAAGCGAGAATAACCGCGTCATCCGCGCCATGCGCGAGGCCCACGACGAAAAACTCGATCTGGTCGCCCGCCTGCATGCGCAACTGATGCGCGGCTATGAAGCCACCCAGCATAATGCCCGCATCGTGCTCTCCGCTTTCGTGATGAAATGGAGCCAGGGCCAGTCGCCGGTCAACGAGGTCGGCCAGATGAGCGACCTGATCCGCTTCGCCCTGCTCGATACGCTGAAAGCGGCGCAGGCGCATAAGGAACTGCCGCAAAACGTCAATGTCGAGTGCGCGGCCGAAGTGCTGGAAGACCTGTGCCTGGCCAATCTGCGCCGCGCCTATCAGGCCAGCGATGACAGCGGCGCTTTCGACATGGACAAGCTGGCGAAAAGCCTGACCGCGCAGATCGCCCTTGTCATTTCCGGACTGAAAGCGGCCTGATCAGATAAAACGTCTTCCCCCTCGCCCTTTCAAGGGATGGGGGGTTGGCCGCCGCAAGCGCATCCAGCAAATTTATGAAGTCCACTTCAAGGTCGCCGGCTTCACCGGATTGACGAAAGGCCGTTTTTCAGCGCGCGCCTGCATCCATTCCCGCTTGAGCTGCTGATACCACTTGGCCTGGGTGTCGGCGTCATCGATCCAGATCAGGGCCGGATCATATTTCAGCCCCTCGTTTTGCAGGTTCACCATGTCGCCGTCCTGCTTGAGGAACGCCTTGGCGCCGAAGCGGAACAGCGGCGCGATAAAGCGGAACAGGCCGTGATCCGACCAGAAAATCTGGGTGATACGGGTTGTGTTATCATCGATCGGCGTCAGGCAGGTCAGGCCCAGAACCTGTTGCTTCCCAATCTCGATATGCTCGTAACGGATGCCGGGCAGGCGGAAGGTGATCTCGGTGGCCGGTGCCCCGCCGAGGATCTTGTAGGCGCGGCTGTTGGAAGACGGCGCGTGGCGCACCATCGAGAAGCCGTATTCGCGCGGCTCGAATGACTTGATCTTGGAAAGCTGCTTCTTGGCCGAACGCCACCACCATTGCTGATGCACATAGGGACCATGCGCCGGGTCCATCAGACCGACAACGGCATGGTCGATATGTGAGTCGAAATCCATCGTCTCGACGATGATTGGCCTAATATCGTTTTTATGGCCACCAACGACACCCGGCAACATTGGCGGCTCATGATCCGGCTCAGAGGGGCGGCGCGGATCGGCGGTGATATAGATCCAGACAATGCCCTGCTGCTCGCGGATGGCATAGTTGCGCACCCTGATTTTTTCCACATCCATCGGCTGGTCGGCAGTCAGCGACGGAATGCTTTTGCAGGTCCCTTCGGTATCGAAAGTCCAGCCGTGATAGCAGCATTGCACCACGCAGCCGCCACCCTTGCCGTCACGGATCATCTCGCCGGCGGAAAGCGGCGCCGCGCGATGCGGGCAGATATCGCGGACAGCATAGGCCCTGCCATCGAGATCGCGCGCCAGCAGAACCGGTTCGCCGAGGATGACATAGCGTTGCAGTTTGCCCGCCACCAGATCGCCAGAGAGCGCGGCAAACCACCAGCAATCCTTCAGAAAGCCCTGTCCGAAGACGATTTTGGCAGCAGCGGCAGGGGCGGATTGATCAGGCATGGGGAAACTTCGGCTGTGGCTTTGTCAGCAATATAGATAGCTTAGAGCGATCCGGCAAATAATGCGACATTCTTGCGCGGTCCCCCATAAATGGGGCCAGTATAAATCTATACTCCCCGCTTGCGGGGGAGGTGGCACGGCAATTGTGCTGTGACGGAGGGGGGCCTTTTCCTATCGAGCCGCGGCGAACTTCGTCAGCGCCTCGATCACCGCCTGGTTTTCCTCATCCTTGCCGATGGTGATGCGCAGACACTGCGGCAGGCCGTAATTGGCGACATGACGCACGATCAGGCCCTGCGTCATCAGGAATTCATTGGCCCTTACCGCTTCCGCCGCATCCCTGAAACAGATCAGCACGAAATTGCCGATGGTCTTGCGGATATCGAAACCCAGCCCGCCAATCGCCTGACGCAAACGCGGATGCCAGTTGAGAATCTGCCGGCGCGACGCCTCGATATGCGCCACGTCCTGCAAGGCCGCCACCGCGGCATATTGCGCCGGCAGGTTAGCGTTGAACGGCAGGCGGATACGGTCGATCGCCGCGATCACATCGGCCGGGCAATAGCCGAAACCGATACGCAGACCCGCCAGTCCGTGAATCTTGGAGAAGGTGCGCGTGACGACCATATTATCCAGGCCGCGCGCCATCGGAAACGCCGTCTCCCAGGTCGGCTCATCGACGAACTCGGCATAGGCCTCATCGATGCACAGCAGGATGGAAGGATCGAGCCGCGCCCGCAGATCGGCGATTTCTTCCGGCGTGTTCCAGGTGCCGGTCGGGTTGGCCGGATTGGAGATATAGACGATCTTGGTCCTCGCATCGACCAGCTCCAACAGCTTTTCGATGGACACACGCTGATCCGGCTCTTCGGCCAGACGGACCTCGGCCTGACAGGCAAGCGCTGAAATACGATAGGCCAGGAAGCCATGCTCGCCGGTGACGATATTATCGCCCGCTTCGAGATAGACCTGATTCAGCAGGGCGAACACCTCATCCGAGCCATTGCCGAAAACCAGCCGTTCCGGCTCCAGACCATGATATTCCGCGACGGCGGCGCGCAGGGGCGCGGCATGGCCATCGGGATAGCGGAAGAGCTTTTCCTTCGCCTTTTCATAGGCTTCGATGGCGCGCGCCGAACAGCCCAGGGCGTTCTCGTTGGAGGACAGCTTGATCGGTTCGGCCACGCCCTCGATCTTCGACTTGCCGCCGACATAGGGGGCGATATCCAGTATGCCCGCCTTCGGGGCCGGAGATTTAGTCAGCTTATCCATCACACATGTTCATTCATTACTATTTAACCCGATACCATTCGCGGCGTTAAGGTTTAACCACGAACCACACGAACGGCACGAACGGTTTGCATTTATTTCTTTGCCCGAAGGGCATTATCCGTGCCTGTACAAAAGGCAAGCCCTTTGGCGCAAATTATCCCGCAAGGATGTTCGTGCCGTTCGTGTGGTTCGTGGTTAAACCTTAAATTAAATTCTGGGCGCCGCGCCGATAATGCCCGACAGGCTGCCAAGCGTCTTGGTCGTCAACCGCTCATCATGTTCCTGTACATAGCCGATCAGGCCGAACAGCTTCAGGCCCTGCGCCGTACACAGCCATTCGGCGGCGAACCCGCGCTGGCCGAGCGCCTCGATGATCCTGTTTTCATGTTCGGCGGAATCGCTGACCCAGAAGGTCACATCGTCGCCCGTCGGCTCCGGCTGAATCGAAGCGAGCGCCACGGCGTGCGGCCGGGCGCTCGATAATTCAGGCAGCGCGGCAATAATACGCACCTTCGGCTCGGCCAGCAGACGCGCCCACCACGCGCCACCGCGCGGATCAAGGCTCAGGACGGAGATATGGCGGACATCACGCGCCGCCTGGATCGCCGCCGTCGCATCGTTCACATAACCAAAGCTCGGCGCGAAACCGAAACGCTCCCGCGCCCACACCAGAACCTCTTTCGAGTGTTCGGCGGTGCTCAGATTCAAATGAAGGCCGCCACCCGCCTTACCTGGAAAGCTGGCCCCCCCCTGAATGCGCAGGTTTTCGGAAATCAGCTCGCGCCAGATGCGCACCACCACACCATCGCTGGCAGCCTGACGCGGCATGGCCAGCAGCTTGCGGATCAGCATGGCTTCGCGGTCCGGGCGCAGCAGGGACACCTGTGTATCCGCAGGCTCCGCCCCGGCCTTCGCCTCGCCTATAGCCTTACCCAGCGCGGCGCGGGCATCCACAAGGCGCAGCAGTTCGGCATCGAGGGCATCGATCTGGGTGCGAAGGTCGGCGAGACTACTCAAGATTACAGCTTCCGTTAGGCGACAGAAAACCGGACTTTAGGCCGCTCAAGAGGGCATCACAAGTCTTGTTTGCTTCAAAATGCGCAGATATGCAGTATTACGGCAGTATAGGTGCATCTGAAACTTTCAACGGGCCGATATAAGCGCCGGCGTCATGGAAGTCTACCGCGAAGGTCTGCGCGCCCTGCGTCGCCAGCGTCATGTTCAGCAGGGGCCGGGCGACGGTCATATTGTCCGGCGAGATCAGGTTCAGCGCGCCCAGCACGTCGATCGGGTTGAACGTCCCCGACATCTCGATGTTCAGCCTGCCGCTGATGCGCCCCGCCGCATCCGGTATCAGGCTGTCGCTGCTGGCGCAGACATTCAGGTCGCCGGCAATGGCGGCCTTGCAGTCCGTGGCGAAGGTATCCGCCGGCAGGCCCGCCAGTCCGCCCTGCACCAGTTTCAGGCGGAAGGCCGATACCTGCCCGCCCTTCGCCGCCCACGCGCCGGACACACCGGCGTCACGGATGGCGGAGACATGGCTGACCGCCCCCTCGACCTGCATGGACAGCGCCCTGGCCGATCCGAAATCGCCGGCGAGGCTTTTCGGCTGGCCCTGCGCGCCGGTGAAATTCAGCATGATATCGGCGCTGTCGGCCACACTGGCGGTTGGCCGCAGATGAATCTCTAGTGTCTTCGCCGTGGTAAACGGCAGGGGATAACCGGCGTCCGAAGCCGCCAGGATCAGGCCTTCGCCCGCGATGGCGACGGTCGGGACGGGCTTCGACAGATGAAAGGCGCTGGCGCGCAACCCGGTGCCCATGACCGACACCTTGCCCCGATCGATCCCATCGGTGCGGCCGCGATAGAGGGTCAGCCCCCGCGGCGCTTCCGCCACCCAGTCATCGAGCGCATAGGCATAGGCCTCGGTGCGCACCTCCGGCGCGGAAAAGCCTTTTCCGTTCGGCGATATGACGGTCAAACGATGGAAATCGATCGCCATACGATAAGGAAAACCGGTCACCCTGATCGGGTCGAAACTGGCCTGATAGCCGGCGGCGATCAGCGCCTTCTGGTGTTGCAGCACCTGCGTCTGGATGCGCCCGGCGGTATAAAACCAATACCCGCTCCATGCCGCGCAGACCACGGCCAGCCCCAGCACCGGCCCGAACAGCCCCCAGCGGCTGGCTTTCTTTTGCGGCTTGGCGGTTAGCGTCAGATCGCTGTCGGACACGGACATTTCCTTGTAAAAAGCCCCTCACCCGGCGGGGGCGCCTAGCCCTGTCGGCCCCCTCTCCCCATGGTCATGGGGTGAGGGGCCTCACCGCCATTAACCAAACACGCCGCCTTACCCAAAGTCAATCGGGATAAAGGAACATCCCGATCGCGGCAATCGCTTCCGCCAGCGTACATCTCTGCACCAGAACCCCTTCCGGCAGGCCGGAAAACAGCCGCGTCGGGGCGGCGGAATCGAGCATGACGAAAACCCCCTTATCGTCCTTGCGGCGGATCAGCCGGCCGAACGCCTGGGCCAGCTTGCCACGGGTAAGCGCATCATCATAGATTTTCTGGCCGAAATGCTGGCGGCGGGCGCGATGCAGCGTATCCGGCCGCGGCCACGGAATCCGATCGAAAGCGATCAGCCGCAGGGCCTGCCCCGGCACATCGACACCATCGCGCACCGCATCCGTGCCCAGCAGACACGAATGATGCTCGGCGCGGAAAACGCTGATCAGATCGGAGACATCGAGCGGATCGACATGCTGGGCATAGAGCGACAGGCCCTGCTCGCCGAGCGGTTTGCTGATCTGCTCATAGACGGCGCGCAGACGGCGGATGGCGGTGAAAAGCCCCAGCGCCCCGCCCTTCGCCGCCACGAACAGCGCCTGCATGGCTGCGCCCACCGAACGGGCGTCCTCGCGGCTGACATCGGTGATAACAAAAAGCCGCGCCTGAGAGGCATAATCGAACGGCGACGCCACGCGGATCGCCTTGGCGCCCATGACCAGATGATTAGCGCCGGTGCGCTGGCGGGCCAGGGCGAAAATGTCCGCTTCGCCATCCCTGGCCCCGTCGCTCAGGGTCGCCGAGGCCACCAGCACGCCATGCGCCGGCTTGAGCACATATTCCGCCAGCGGCAGGGAGGGATCGACATAGTGGCGGTTGAGGCAGACATCGACCACACGGCCGCGGATCACCTCGGTCGAGAACCAGTCTATTGTTTGCGCCCCTTCAGGTGCCGGTTCATCATCGAGCGTCAGTTGTTGCAGCAAGGACCGCCAAGCCGGCAACAGCATCCGTGCCCGCCGTTCCAGTCCGCGCAAGGCGCCTTCGATGCGGATACGGTCGGCCGGTTCGATATCTTCCTTGCCGTTGCTCAGGCGATCTTCCAGCGCCCTGACCAAAGCCAGCAGGGGCGCTTCGATAGCGGCCAGGGCGCGCGCCGCCGTCTTCGCAGTCAACGCCACGCCTTCAATGCACGGATGGGCCTCGCATTCGCCGCCCTGATCGGCATCCTGTGAAAAGCGCGAACGGACGCGCATCTCGCCCAGCCTGACATCGATCTGCCTGTAGACCTCGACCAGCAAGGCCTCGATCGGCCCCACCGGATCAAGACCGCCTCCATCCTGCGTCCGCACGGTGATGCGTTGCGAGAAACCTTCGGCTGGCAACAGGGCCGCGGCGCGCACCAGTTCCTGCATGGCGGCTTTCGAGGCGTCATCACCGGAAAGCAGGTCGCCCAGCCGCGCCTCAAGCCCTCGCCCCCGGCGGGAACGGCCTTCATTGCCACGTATCCATCGGCGCAGTTCAAACGCCTCCAGCCCGGAAAGCCGCGTGGCGAAGGCGCTGTCCGCCGCCTCGAACACATGGTGGCCTTCATCGAAGATCAGCCGCGACAGGGCCGGCGTCGCCGCCTCGTCCTGCATGTCCTCGCCATTCAGCTCGGCTTCCATTTCGGCCCATTCCGACTGAGATCTGACGGTATCGCGCAGGTCATAGGCGGCCTGCGCCATTACCAGCGCATGATTGGCAATGACCAGCGTGGCCGATTTCGCCTTGCGCACCGATTTCTCGATAAAGCAGACGCGGTAGTGCGGGCAGGCGGCATAGGTGCATTCGCCGCGCCGGTCCACCAGCGCCGAAGGCGTCAGGGTTTGAAAGACATGGGCCGGCGATGAGGGCGGCAGCAGCGACGGCAGCCAGGTCGGGAAATCGCCGCTCAATATATCGCCGTCGCGGCTGTAGAGCACCCAGCGCGCCATCAGCACGGCCATGATGATTTCCGGCTGGCTGTGCGCGCCGTTCAGCCGTTCCTGAAAGTTGAGCAGGCAGAGATAATTCTCCCGGCCCTTACGCACTACCACCTGCTCGGCGCGTTCATTGGCGGTATCGAACAGGGCGCGGGTATCGTTATATATCTGTTTTTGCAGGGCCTTGGTGTAGGTCGAAACCCAGACCTGCCCCTGCGCCTTCGCCGCCCAGGCATGGGCCGGCGCCAGATAACCGAGCGTCTTGCCGACGCCGGTGCCCGCCTCGGCCAGCAGCATGTTCGGCTGGTCCTTCATGAATTTCGGCGCGAAGATATCCCTAGCCTTCATGGCGAACGCACGCTGTTCCGGCCGGCGCTCATCCAGCCCGGCGCGGGCCAGACCGGCATCGAGCGCCGTCCCCACCTCCTCGTCCGACAGCGAAACCGCCCGCGCCTGACCTTCCGGCGGCTGGTCCTCCCATTCTTCGAGCAGGGTCCAGACATCGAGCGCCGGCGGTATGATATAGTCCGGCGGAATAGCGGTCTGGTCGAGTACGGCCTGAAGCAGCGGCGCCCATGGCCAGCCCTGTTTCTCCATCAGCCGCACGCCCGATTGCGCCACCAGCCGGAAACCGAGCGGCGCGCCTTTCAGTTCGTCGCACAGGCAGGAAACGACCTCGAACAGCACCCGCGCCTGGGCTTCCGGCGTCTGCGGTTCGGAAAAGCCGCAGGCCAGGGCCAGCCCCGCCACCGACGGCGCGCAGAACTGCGCCGGGCGGACAAAGGCGAACAGTTCCAGCACATCGAAATGACGCGCTTCGCGGTGCGCGCGGTTGCCGAACAGGCGGGCGCGGAGCATGGCCGCATTGGCGACGATCAGGCTTTCCCGGCCCCACAGTTCGCGCAATTCATTGGGCGGCAGGTCGCGGCCGTCCTCTCCGTACAGGCAGGCGCGCATGGGCGAATACCCCAGCGCTGTCTTCGGCGCATGGTCACGCCACCAGACCGGCGCTTCAGGGGGCTTCAGGGTCACGTCTTCACTCACGCGCAAAGCTTAACGTGCGCCGCACAGGATTAAAAGGAACAAACTGAGAAAATATGCCCCCGCGGCGGAACCGCGAGAGCGCATGAATTCAGAGGCGAAGGCTCAGCCCGCCGATTCCGAACCGGCCGCCGGCACGCCGTCGCTGACCGGCGTGAAACGGGCCACGGCGTCATCGGCGCGGGCGCGCTGTTCGTCGCTCAATTGCGAGCCGAGATCGGCGGCATAGGCCTTGGCGCCATCGGCGCCGTTATTGGCGGCGATCTTCATCCACTTGTAGGCCTCGCTCGGATTGAGCGGCACGCCCTTGCCGCTCTGATACAGCAGGGCGAGGTTATACTGGCCGTCGACCACGCCGCGCTCGGCCGCCTTGCGGAACCACAGCGCCGCCGTCGGGCGGTCCTGCGCACCGCCTTCGCCATTATAGAACATATAGCCGTATTCGTTCATGGCGTCGGGCACGCCGCCCTCAGCGGCGCGTTTCATCCAGGCGCGGGCCTCGGTCTTGTCGGCCGTCACCAGCGCGCCGTCGCCCTTGTAGAGCGTGCCCAGCTTGTATTGCGCCGGGGCATAGCCCTGATTGGCCACCATCCGGACCAGATCGACCGCTTTCGGATCACGGGCCTTCAGGGCCTGCAAGGCCAGGTCGTAACGGGTTTTGAGCGCCTGCTGGTCCTGCGCCGCCGGTGCGCTGACCGTCAGGGCCGACGCGGCAATGGCCGGCGGCGTCTTCTGATCGTGGGCCAGCTTGTTGGTGATCACCCAGCCGGCGCTGCCGACCGCGACCACGCCCATGGCGATGGAGGACGCCTTGACGGCGTTCAGAAAGGTGCCGCCCCTGGCCTTCGGGGCTTCCGCCTTGACGCCCTTGCTGCGCGACGGCCCGGCCTTCAGCAGGCCCAAACCGCCGCCCAGCCCCAGACCACGCTGACGGTCGTCATTGCCTTCGATGCTGGCGCGGACGGCGGCGCGGGCCGCCGCCAGGGCGTCACGCGTCGATACCGACACCGGCACGGCTTCGGGATCGGTCCCGAAACCGGCCTCATCCTCATCATCGAACGGATGACGCGCCGCTTCATCGACTTCCGCCTGACTTATCTTCGGCGCCTGCGGAATGCTTTCCATATGCACCGCCGCGCGCGGCGCGGTCTTGCGCGACACCTCGATATCGGCGAACGGATCGCTGTCGTCGTCGTCTTCCTGAACCGGAGGCGCGGGCCGGGCGCGCGGCGCGGCAGCCGTCAGCGGCGTGCTCATCACCAGATCGGCCTCCAGATCCTCTTCCTCGAACGGATCGAAATCGGGCTTGAAGGCCGGTGCGCCGAAATCGAGCAAACGCCCGGTCAGATCGACCGGCTCCGCCTGCGCGGCAGGCATACCGGCTTCCGGCTCAGGCGCGGCTTCCGGTTCAATTTCCTGCTCAGCTTTTGGATGGACCTGCGAAGAAGCAAATGGATTTGGCAGGCCACCGTCCCCGTCGTCATCGGGCGCGGTGAACGGCCGGGCGGCGGTTTCGGCCAGCAGGCTTTCGGTCTGGACCTTGGCGAGGCGCGAATCGATGCGGGCGCGCGTCTCTTCCAGCAGCTTCGCCGTGCGTTCCTCACTGGCGCGGATGCGGTCGGACAGGTCGCTGCGCTGGCGCTCGAACTGCTCCCCGACCGCGCCCACGACCTCCGCGGTCCGGCGCTCGGAGTCCGCCATCTTGCCGCTCAGGCGTTCGGAAATGCGGGCGATCTCGCCCCCCAGTCGTTCCAGCGCCTGGGCGTGGCTGCTCTCGACGCGGCTGAAACGCCCCTCGACCGTATCGGCGATACGCTGAACATCGCGGCTGACGCGGGTCAGGCCGTCATGGCTGCTGCTCTCGACGCCCGACATGCGGCGGTTGAGGTTGTCGGCGATGCGCAGCACATCCTGCCCCATGCGCTCAATCGCGCCGGCCGACCGCTTTTCCGATTGCTCGATGCGCTCACCCACCACCTTGACGGCCAGTTCGATGGTTTCCTGCTTGCCGGTATGCAGGGCGCTGAACAGATCCTGACGCGATTCCTCGACGCGGCGCGACAGGTCCGCCGCCAGCCCGGTCAGGGATTTCATCGTTTCCGGATCGGTGACGTCGCCCCCTTCCTCGACATGCGCCATGCGGTTTTCAAGCGTCTTGAACGCCTGTTCGAGCGTGCGGATCGCACCGGTGGTATTGGCTTCGGCGGCGTCCAGGCGCTGGGCGAGCTGCGCCACCACCTTGTCGATCAGGCCCTGCGCCGCCCGGTCCGGGTCACGCAGTTCGATCTGGGCCAGGCGATGCGACAGGCCGACCATATCCTCACGCACGCCGGTCAGGTTGTCGCGGGCGCGGGCCTCGTTTTCATAAAGCTGGTTGGCCAGCTTGCCGAGCGTGGCCTCAACGGCGCGAACCGTCTCATTCGCCTGCGGCGCGGCCAGTTCCTGCTCGATCCTGGCCGTGCGTTCCCGCGCATCGCGGACATGGCCGGACAGACCCTCAAGCCGTTCCGCCTGAGCGTCGATCAGGCGCTCGGCCTGCTCAAGCCGTTCCGCGAACAGGCCGCTGTCCTCTTCGGCGCGGGCCAGCCGCTCGACGGCCTCGAACTGTTCCTCAACCCGGCCACGCACCTCCGCCCGGGTGGCGTCAAGCGCGGCCTCGCTGCGTTCCAGCCGGCTCAGCACGGATTCGACAGCCTGGGAGACGCCGCGCACGGCGGAAGCCGACCGGGCCTCGGAGTTTTCCATGCGCGCGCCGAGCGATTCCAGCGCACGGGCCACACGGCCAAGATCGCTGGAAGCCGCCTCATACCGCGCCTCTTCGGCGGTATAGCCATCATCATAGGCGGGCGGCGCGTCAAAGATCGATCCGCGGCGCAGATCGCGAGAACTCACATCACGCGAATAGGGCGCGGCGGCCTTACCGGGCTTCTGGCGGGGGGCGCCTGTATGTCTCTGGGCCATGCGGCCTCCCGTTTCGGGTTCGTTATGGGCATGAGGATAGGCGCGGGATTTTTCACGGCTGATCAACGCCCCGACATCCTCGCCTTCGAGGATCATCTGATTGAGCCATTCACCAAGGGTCATGCCGGAACGACGCGCCAGATCCTTGGCGACTTCGCGCGCCCTGGCATCAATTCCCTTCACACTCCACGGTGCGTTCGCGCTCATGCGATTCCCCTAGCTTCGTCAGGCAACGAGGGTAGACAACATTATGTGGGGTGTAAACACTTTGTTAACCACTATATATGGCGAATGGTTAATCTTCTGGGGAAAACTGACCGCCGGATATACCGGTGGCGGGAAATGCCACAGTCACGCGGAAAACGGCGATAAAAACGCCTGTCGTCTTGCCCGTGGCTTCATTCCGCGACATATGCGACGGATGGAACTGAATTTATCCCTTACCGTGATTCTCACGATTGTCTGCGGTCTTTTTACCGCTTTATTCGGATATATGGGCGGCCGGCCGATGAACCCGCACAAGGGGCCGCGCATGGTGCCGTGGCGTTTCCTGATGCTGCTGGGCTTCACGGCGACCCTGTTCCTGATCGTGCATCTGCTGAACCTGATCGGCATCCAGACCAAGCCGCCGGAGCAGTTCCCGCGTCCTTAGAGCACTTTCCGAAAAGTGTGACGCACTTTTCGGATTAAAAAGTGCGTCAAAACAAGAAATTAGAGCGTCGATCTGATGCAATCAGATCGGAAAACGCTCTAATATCGCGCACCATTTAACCGTCAGCCCCGACCGGCCGGCGCCGTCGAATAGCGACGCGGGCGTGTTTACGCCTCGGCGAAGCACCAGGCCAAGATGGCCTTTTGCGCATGTATCCGGTTTTCGGCCTCGTCCCAGATCACCGATTGCGAACCGTCGATCACGTCTTCGGTCACCTCCTCGCCCCGGTGGGCAGGCAGGCAGTGCAGGAAGAGCGCATTGTCCTTGGCCAGCTTCATCAGTCCGGCATTGACCTGATAATCGCGGAAGGCCTCCAGGCGCTCGTCATGGTCGAGATCGCCCATGCTGACCCAGGTGTCGGCCAGCACGACGTCGGCGCCGCGCACGGCCTCTTCCGGATCCTGCGTCACCGTGACATGGGCGCGCGATTCCGAGGCGAAGACCATGGCGGCCTGTGACGGCCTGTAGCCCGCCGGACAGGCGATCCTCAGCGTGAAATTGAAGCGCGCCGCCGCATGGATCAGGCTGTTACAGACATTGTTACCGTCGCTGATCCAGGCCAGGGTCTTGCCTTCGATGGCACCGCGATGCTCCTCGATCGTCTGGATGTCGGCGATGATCTGGCAGGGGTGCGAGGCGTTGGTCAGGCCGTTGATCACCGGCACGGCGGACGCCGCCGCCAGACGCAGCACATCGTCATGTTCGTTGGCACGGATCATGATGGCGTCGACCATGCGCGACAGCACCTTGGCGGTATCCTCGATCGGCTCGCCCCGGCCAAGCTGCATGTCGTTGGCGGTGGAGATGATGGCCTGCCCGCCAAGCTGGCGGATGGCGGCGTCAAACGAGAAGCGCGTACGCGTCGAGTTCTTCTGAAAGATCATGGCCAGCACGCGGTCCTTCGCCGGCGCATCGGCATCCGCCTTGCCCCTGGGCCAGTCCAGGCGCAGGCGCTTGCGGGCGTGGGCGTCATCGACGATGGCGCGCAGGTCTTCGCTGGTCAGGTCGCAGATATCGAGAAAATGACGGGGCATGGAGGACTCCCTCAGATTTGTTCTCTTCGCCCGCCCCGTTTACGGGGTTTGGCGTCAGCGCGATATATCTCGCGCCAGCCATGGGACCATCGCTTGCAATGGTGGGAGGGACCAAGGTCAGAGGAATTGCCCCTTCCGTCATTTGCTTCGCAAATGCCACCTTCCCTATGAATGGGACAGGCGAAGATATGGGTTATACGGTTTGCTTGTTGGTTTCTTTCGCCTTCTCGCGGACGGCCGCGAATGTCTTTTCCAGACGATCCAGCGCCTCACGGGCATCGGCCTCGGTCAGGTTCAACGCCGGCAGCATACGGATGCAGTTGTCGCCGCCGCCGGCCACCAGAAGACCGTTATCCCGTGCCAACGCCATCATTTCGCGGTTGTTCGGCTTCAGCTTGATGCCGATGAGCAATCCCTTGCCCCGCACATCGACGATCATGTCGGGCCAGGTCTGCTTCAGGCCCTCAAGCTGTTGCTTGAGATAGCCCGAGACCCTGACGACGTTTTCCAGCAATTCCGGCTTCGAGATTTCATCGAAGGCCGCGATGCCGACCGCCATGGCCAGCGGATTGCCGCCGAAGGTCGAGCCGTGCGAACCGACCACCATGCCGGAGGCTGCCTCGCGCGTGGCCAGGCAGGCGCCGATCGGGAAACCGCCGCCGAGCGCCTTGGCGATGCACATGACATCGGGCGCGACACCGGAATATTCATAGGCCCACAGCCTGCCGGTCCGGCCCATGCCGCACTGGATTTCGTCGAAAATCAGCAGCAGGCCGTTCCGGTCGCACAAATCGCGCAGGTTTTGCAGTTCGGCGTCGGTCAGGGCGCGCGCGCCGCCTTCGCCCTGCACCGGCTCCACCAGAATAGCCGCCGCCGTCGGCGCTTCGGTCGCCGCGCGGAGGGCGTCCTGATCGTCGAGCGACACATTGACAAAGCCCGGCAAGCGCGGACCGAAGCCTTCAAGATAGGTCTGGTTGCCGGCGGCGGTCACCGCCGCGTAGGTCCGGCCGTGGAAGGCGCCCTGGAAGCCGATGATGTCGATACGTTCTTCATGGCCCTTTGCCGCATGGTACTTGCGCGCCAGCTTGAGGGCGCACTCGACCGCCTCGGTGCCGGAATTGGTGAAGAACACCTGATCGGCGAAAGAGGACGCGCACAGCTTTCCGGCCAGTTCATCCTGGCCGGGAATGCGGAAAATGTTGGAGACATGCCACAACTTGCGCGCCTGCGCGGTCAGGGCCTCGATCAGGACCGGACTGGCATGGCCCAGGCCATTGACGGCGATGCCCTGCACGAAATCGAGATACTCACGGCCCGATCGGTCATAAAGCCGGCTGCCTTCACCGCGTTCCACCTCGACAGGCGCCCGCGCATACACACCGAACAAATGATCTTCAGCCGGATTACCGGTCAATTCAGCCATGGCAATACCCCAAAAACGGCGAAACCCCCTGCGTCCATCACGCAAGGGAAAGAAAGCGTCTAAGCTGTTGGGGGCTTAGGCGGGCCTTTTGTCGAATAATCACCGTATTGTCAATGATATTCACAGGCGCCGGCGGCGGTCAGTAGCTGATGCGCTCCGCCGTGATCCCATGGGTTTTGAGCAGGGCGATCACGCTGTCCGGCCCGACCAGATGCCCGGCCCCGACCGTGATGAACGCCGTGCCCCTGCCCGCCAAAAGGGTTTCGATCTGCGGCGCCCAGGCGGCGTTGCGTTCAACGATCAGGCGCCGGTAGCTTTCAGGGTCCTCGCTCCGCATCTTGTCGATCATCAGATGACCGAGCGCCGCCGTATCACCGCTTTCCCAGGCCGCGAACAGATCCCCCAGGTCTTGCGGCATGGTTTCGATGTCTTTCAGGGTGGCGCGCAGGGCGGTCAGTTCATCGGCCTCGTTATCCGGCACCAGCGCCCGCATCTGCGCGTCCATCGTCTCGAAACCGTGGACATTTTTCGCCTTCGCGCGCGCCTGCGTCAGAAGACTGATATCGACGCCGGTTTCGGTCGTGTAGCCGAGGCTGTTGATCTGCTGGAGCGTGACGATCAGCCCCACCGCCCACTTGCGCATGGCTTTCAGCGCCGCCGCATCCAGTCCCATCGGCTTCAGCAGGTCATCGACCCGCGCGATCTCTTCCGGCGTCAGTCCTTCGGTCATGTTTCCGTTCGGATCGAACATATATGCCTGCGCGATCGCGCCGGCGTTTGCCTTGTCGTCGAGATCGGGAATTTCGAACCAGACATCATCGGCGCTGTCGAACCGGTTCTGGATCGCCGGATTGAGCCATTGCACGTCCGGCTTCATGACGTGAATCGATCCCAGCAGATATATGGTCGAATCCGCGTCCCTTATCACCCACATGGCGGGTTTGACCGGTGCCACCGGCGCTTCGGCCTGAGCCACCGGTGCAAAGGCACAGGCGAAAAGAGCAGCGGCGGCCAGCAGGCCGGTTTTCAGTCCGGAAATCATAAATCCCCCACGAATGTCACACGGGCATAAAGATATCTTCTATGCGCAAAGCGAACAGTTCGGCAATCCTGAACGCCAGCGGCAGGGACGGATCGTATTTTTCCGTCTCGATGGCATTAACCGTCTGGCGCGACACGGCCAGCCGGTCGGCCAGGTCCGCCTGCGACCAGTTGCGTTCAGCACGCAGGATTTTCAGGCGATTTTTCATGATTTCTTCGGCCGCGAGCCAATAACGGCACAAAAGATCGCAAATGCGGGCATCACCATTACCGGCCAACCCACGCTTTCCGTACGATCAAACCCATAAAAAATATGGATTACTATAAAGCTCATTATGGCAGTCATCATCGCAGATACCAGATTGCGATAGTTCATTAGCTTTTGATATTCATCGGCGCGTTTCATCCACAGCATCAACCACATGAAAGCGGCAACAAAACCCGAAACGAAAGCGGCTACTGCCACGCATCGCACGGAAATCGAGCTATCGGGCACATCAAAATAATGTCCCGCAGCTATACTGATCAGCAGATAGACAAGCGCCGCTACGCACCGAAAGGCAAAGGCAAGCCAGCTATCCGCCGGAGGACTCTGACGTTTCATTTTTTCAGACATCTTCCCTACCCAATCAGCGATATTTCAGCCAGGCGCTCACCTGCCCGATCAGCAGGCCGAGCACGAACGGCGCCATGCCGGTCACGCGTCCCATCAAGAAGCCTTCATGCGCCCCGTCCAGACTGGCAATGAACTGGCGATAGAGATCGGGGAAGACAATCGGAAGCATGCCACTGATCAGAAAAAGCGCGAAACCGATGATAAAACCGTTCTGCGCCGCATAGCGTTTCTTGACCACGCCGAATTCATCGGTCGAGGCGGTTTTCAGTTTTCGCACATACAGGATAAGCATGATCAGGACCGGTACGGCGCACAAATCTATCATCGCCCCATAAAGCGGAAATGACGGCTCCCGGCTCCAGTGCATGTTAAAACCACCCAGCAGGCCGCCCATCAGCGCCAAGACGAGCACACCAACGATAAATCTTGATTTTGATATGATCATGGTCAGACTCCCCGCTGCATTGACAAGGATGCTTTACATTACAGCCAAATGCAATGTCAAGCTTACTTGTCATAATGACACCATTCCTTGACATTTTCACACCGCTTTATCGCCAATCCACAGTCCATTCCGCAAAACGGCGATATATCGCGCAAACTGGCCCACCCCTTGCAGATATCCAATTTCCGAAACCATTTTGTATTTTTTTGACCAAGACGATTTTATGCTGACCTGTGATCTGGCAAAACCCGCCGCCCTGACGGCGCAGGACCTCGTAACCTGGCGCGCCATGCAACGCGCCACGCCGCTTTTCCGCTCGCCCCTGCTGTCGCCCGAATTCACCCTCGCGGTCGCCAGCGTCCGGCCGGATACGCGGGTGGCGATTTTCCGCCGGAGCGGCGAGGTCATCGGCTTCCTGCCGCATCACCGCCGTCCGCACCGCTTCGCCCGTCCGGCGGGCGCGCCCTTTGCCGATTACAGCGCCCTGATTACCTTTCCCGATGCGCGGCTGGATGGCCGCCAGGCGCTGAAGGCCGCGCATATCGACCGCTTCCAGGCCATCGGCCTTGTCGATCCGTACCACCTCTTCGGCGAAACCAGCGGCGAAGTTGATACTGCCCACGCCATCGATTTCGACCGCGAAGACACTACCGGCGCGCTGAAACGCAAGCACCGCAAGAATATCAACCGCCACCGCCGCAACCTGATCGAGGCGCACGGCCCGATCGACTTCATCGTCACCGACCGCGACCGCGACCACTACGACCGGATGCTGCGCCTCAAACGCGAGCAGCTCAGCCGCAACGGCCTGCACGACTTCATGTCGCCGCCCTGGGCCGCCGCCCTGCTGGACCGCCTGTTCGAGGCGCCCGCCCATGGCCTTCACGGCTCGCTCCTGACCATGACCATCGGCGGACGGCCCGCCCTGTTCCATTACGGCCCGCGCCTGGGCGACCGGATGCACCCGTGGATTTCGGCCTATGATCCCGCCTTCGCCGCCTTCTCGCCCGGCTCGATCTTCTTGATCGACTGCCAGGCCGCACTCAGGGCCGCGGGCGTCAGCTATTACGATCTTTCCACCGGGCAGGGCCATTATAAGGACTCCTTCAGCAATTTGTCCTATCCTGTCCGTCATGCGGGTCTTTTCAGCGCCTCCGCCTCCGGACGTTTCGGCCGGAACCTCTCCCTGGCCGCCGGCCGGCTGCAGCAGGTTCTGGGCGGCCGGGCGGCCGGCGCGGTGACCCGCCTGAACCGGCGTTTCGACCAGATCGCCTGCCTCGAACTTGATCTTGTCAGCCGCGCGAAGGGGGTGGCCCATGCCGTTTCCAGCATCCCGCGCCGGCTCGGAGCCACTGATGCCGGATAGCCTGGCCCAATCGCTGAAAACGCCCCACGCCGAAACCGCCTCCGCCTCGGTCTGCGTCATCATCCCCACCTTCCGCCGCCCGCAGGGACTGGAACAGGCGATGCGCTCGGTCGTGGCGCAGGCCGGTATCAGCGCGCTCAGTCTGCCCCTCAGTCTGATCGTCTGCGACAACAGCCCGGAGGCCTCGGCCCGCGCCCAGGTCGAGGGATTTGAAGCAGCCTTCCCGGTCATCTATATCCACGAACCCAAAACCGGCGTCGCCAATGCGCGCAACAGCGCCGTCAAGGCCTGTGACGCGGATTTCATCGCCTTTCTCGATGACGACGAGGCAGCCCCCGCCGGCTGGCTGGCCCGTCTGATGGCCGTTCAGGCGCGTTTTGACGCCGATGTCGTCTTCGGCCCCGTAGAGGCCCGCCTTGCCGATTCCGCCACGCGTTACAGCGGATATTTCACCCGCTTCTTCTCGCGTTTCGGCCCTGAAACCTCGCAGGTGCTGAACAGCTATTATGGCTGCGGCAACAGCCTGATCCGCCGCTCCGCATTGCCGAAAGACCACGCGCCGTTCAGCATTGAGCGCAACGACATGGGCGGCGAGGACGACCAGCTCTTCCACGGCCTGATGACCGTCGGCGCCACCCTCGCCTGGGCCGCCGACGCCCCCGTTTTCGAGGACGTGCCCGCCGCGCGCAGCCGCCTGGGCTATACCCTGCTGCGCGCCTTCGCCTACGGCCAGGGACCTTCCTATACCGCCGCCCATGACGGCAAGCCTTTCACCGCCGCCGCCTGGATGTGTCAGGGCGTGGCGCAAGGCCTGATCTTCGGCCTGTGGGGTCTGGCCTTGTGGCTCCTGCGCCGCGACGGCTGCGCCGAAAAGCTCGACAAGGCGGCGCGCGGCTGCGGCAAGCTGATCTGGTTTTCCCCTTTCAAAGTCGGTTTCTACGGCGCCGCCCTGCTGAAACCCAAACCCCGTGGAAGATGACATGCTCGACTGGACACCCGATCACAAGGCGCATTTCGCCGCGAAAAACCTGCTGTTCACCCACGACCTCGACAAAAGCAGCCTATTCACGGATGAGGCCCTGATCGCCCTGATCGACCGCTATCCGCGCGACCGGCTCGAAGTCTTCACCATGGGCTACGATCCGGCCAACTGGAAACAGTGGTATCTCGGCCGGAGAGGTCAACTGGACGGCCGCGCCCTGATGGCGGGCGTCAAGGCCGGCCGCCTGTGGCTCAACCTGCGCAAGGTCAATACCTGCGACGCCGCCATCAATGCCCTGTGCGAGCGCATGTTCGCCGAGATTAAGGCCGAGAGCGGCACGACCACGCTGAAACAGGATCTCGGCCTGCTGATTTCCTCGCCCAATGCGCACGTCTTTTATCATCTCGATATCCCGCTGGTGACCCTGTGGCAGATTCGCGGCGTGAAGCGGCTCTATCTCTATCCGCCCGCCGAACCGTGCGTCGATGACCGCCACCTCGAAGGCGTGGCCCTTCGTGAAAGCGACGAGCAACTGCCCTACGATCCCGCCTATGACGGACAGGCGCTGGTCCATGACCTCAAGCCGGGCGAGATGATGACCTGGGTGCAGAACGCGCCGCACCGCATCGTCAATCACGGCATGGTCAATGTGTCGCTGTCGATCGAATTCATGACGCCGCGCGCCCTGTGGCGGGCCAATGTCATCTACGCTAACGGCTGCCTGCGCCGCTGGCTGGGCCTGAACCCATCCCTGGCGCGTTCGCCGGAATTCCTCGAACCGCTGAAGGTCATACTGGCGCGCCTCGTCAAGATGACCGGCGGTTTCAAGGGCGGCAAGAGTCCGCTCACGCCGCGCTTTTCGCTCGACGCCGATGCGCCCGGCAAGATCATTTTCGATGACGGCGTGGCCGCCCCGGTAAAGCCAACGGAAAAGACGGCCGCGTAATCCCCGCACGGCCTGACTTTCTTCCCACTCTCCCTTTCCATAAGGGGAGAGGGCAGGGGTGAGGGGATGGCGACCGCAAGCGCCTATAGTTTTTGTTCTTGATTTGTTCTTATTTCGGCATAAGGTGCGGCCATGCCCGCTCCACCGCCCGACACCCGCACCAAAGGCGAAGACGCCCTGCCCGACCTGCCGCGCAAGGGCCGCGGCTCCGTTTCCAACCGGCCAAGCCACCGCTTCGGGCTGGCGGACCGTTATGAGATCGATGACGGCTGGAGCGATCATGACCGCGCCGAGTGGGCCAGGGCGCGGCGTAAAACCATCCTCGGCGTCGATGCCGTCCGGCGCATCATCACCCGCAACACCTCGCCCGATGTCGGTTTCGACCGCTCGATCAATCCTTACAAGGGCTGCGAACACGGCTGCATCTACTGCTTCGCCCGTCCGACCCACGCCTATCTCGACCTCTCGCCCGGCATGGATTTCGAGACGCGCATCTTCCGCAAGCCCGATGCCGCCGCAGCCCTGCGGCAGGAACTATCGGCACGCAACTACACCCCCGCCCCCATCGCGCTCGGCATCAATACCGACGCCTACCAGCCGACCGAACGTTCGGAGAAACTGACGCGCGGCATTCTCGAAGTGCTGTATGAATTCCGCCATCCGGTCCATATCGTCACCAAGTCGGCCCTGATCCAGCGCGATATCGATATCCTCGCCCCCATGGCGGCGCTCGACCTGTTCAAGGCCACCCTGTCGGTCACCACGCTCGACCGCGACCTGGCCCGCGTCATGGAACCGCGCGCCGCCACACCCTCCCGGCGGCTGGATACGGTACGCGCCCTGACCGATGCCGGCATTCCGGCCAGCGTCCTGATGGCCCCCATCATTCCCGGCCTGACCGATCACGAAATAGAAAACGTCATGGAAGCCGCAGCCCTTGCCGGCGCCACGCGGGCCGGCGGCACCTTGATCCGCCTACCGCATGAGATAAAGGCGCTGTTCGAGGAATGGCTGCGCGCCCATTTCCCTGACCGCGCCGATAAGGTATTGAACCATATCCGCGAATGCCGGGGCGGCAGGCTTTACAATGCCGAATTCGGCAGCCGGATGCGCGGCGAAGGCGTCTATGCCGACCTGATCCAGAACCGCCTGAAACTGGCGATCAGGCGTTACGGGCTGGATAAACCCGGCCGCCCGCTCGATATCGGCCGGTTTCGCGGCGGCGATCCGCAGATGCGCTTGTTTTGATAAGAGGCCTGACCGAGGAGCTATGAGATGCCGGATGATGATCGCACGAAATTCATTGCCAGACGGACCCCGGAATCGGCGGCCATGGTCGCGGGTGTCAGGCGGGCCATGGCGATCACACCCGTTCTCAACCGCCTGACCTATGACGATGCGGACGAAATCCGGACCGTTTTCAGCGATCTTACCGGCCGCAGGATCGACGACAGCTTTTCACTGATCCCGCCTTTTTATACCACCGGTGGCGCGCATATCCGCGTGGGCCGCAATGTCTTCATAAACCAGAACTGCACCTTCTACGATCTGGGCGGGATCGATATCGGCGACGATGTGATGATCGGCCCCAATGTCAGCCTCATCACCTCAAGCCATCCCATAGCGCCTTCCCGGCGGCGCGACGGCGTGATCGCCAGTCCCATCGTGATCGGAAAATCCGTCTGGATCGCCGCCAATGTGACGATCATCGGCGGTGTCACCATAGGCGAAAACGCGGTCGTCGCCGCGGCTTCCGTCGTCACGAAGGACGTGCCCGCCAATACGCTCGTGGCCGGCAATCCGGCGCGGGTCATCCGCTCCATCGCCGAATGACGGTATCGCCTTGCGTGGGCAAAACCCGCGTTGCATAGTGAACCGGGGCGCATAACGACAGGATTTCCGGATTGACCCACAGCCAAAGCGCGCCCGAACGCTCTCCCGAACCAACCCGGCGCCTCCTGCCCTGGCTGGTCGCCGTCGCCTTCTTCATGGAGGCGCTCGACACCACCATCCTCAATACCGGCGTACCGGTCATCGCCCAGGCGCTGGACGTCACGCCGCTCAGCATGAAGGCGGTGCTGTCGAGCTATACCCTGAGCCTCGCCGTCTTCATCCCCATCAGCGGCTGGATGGCCGACCGCTTCGGCACACGCCGGGTTTTCGCCGCCGCCATTGCCCTGTTCACACTCGGCTCGCTGCTGTGCGGGCTATCGACCAATATTCACATGCTGGTCGCCTGCCGTATCCTGCAAGGCATGGGCGGAGCCATGATGACGCCGGTCGGGCGCCTGGTCATGGTCCGCACCTTCGAGCGCACGGATCTGGTCAGGGCCATGAGCTTCGTCGCCGTGCCGGTGCTGATCGCGCCGATGCTGGGGCCGCTGGTCGGCGGGCTGATCGTCGATTACCTGCACTGGCGGGTGATCTTCCTGGTCAATATCCCGGTCGGCATAGTGGGCGCCATCCTGGTCTGGCTGAAGATGCCGGATTATCGCGGGACGCCGCGCCCGCTCGATTTTCTCGGCCTGATCCTGTTCAGTTCCGGCGTGGCGCTGCTCTCCTATGTACTGGAGGTCTTCGGCGAACATCGCCTCGGCATCGGCGGCATACTGGGCCTGCTGGCCATTTCCCTGCTGCTGATCCTGGGTTACGGCCTGCATGCCGCGCGCACGGCCTTCCCGTTGCTGAACCTGACCCTGTTCCGCCTGCGCACCTTCACGGCGGCGGTCGGCGGCAGCTTCATCACCCGTCTCGGCGTCGGCGGCGCACCCTTCCTCCTGCCCATGCTCTACCAGATCGGCCTGGGCCTGACGCCGGTGCAGTCGGGCCTGCTGATCATGCCGCAAGCGCTGGCGTCCATGACCACCAAGCCCCTGCTGCCACGCGTGCTGGAACGCTTCGGCTATCGCAATGTGCTGATCTGCAATACGCTGGCTCTCGGCTGCATGCTGATGCTGTTCGGCACCATCGGGCGGCACACGCCAATCTGGGTGATCGTCATTCAGGCACTGGTTTACGGCGTGCTGACCTCGCTGCAATTCACCAGCATGAACACACTCGTCTATGCCGATGTGCCGCGCGATCAATCCAGCGGCGCCAGCACCATCGCCAGCACCTTGCAGCAGCTATCGGTGTCGTTCGGCGTGGCGGTGGCCGGCCTGACGACGATCTTCTTCCTGCCGACCGAAACGACCGCCGCTCCAGGCCTGATGATCGACGGTCTGCACAAGGCTTTCTTCGTGCTGGGCGGCTTTACGCTGGTTTCGACCCTGATCTTCAGCCGTCTGAAACGCACGGACGGCGGCGCAGAATCCGGCGATAAGGACCTGCATCTCGACGAGGCAAAGGGGTGATCACCAAGGCTTGAAATGCTTGCTGAGTTTCAGTCCCTGTTTCTGGTAATTCGACCCCAGTTGGCCATAAAGCTTCTCCGGCCGGGCGGTCAGGGGTTCATAGACCAGCCGGGCGACGGTCTGGCCGTCTTCCAGCAGGAACGGCGTTTCATGGCAGCGCACTTCCAGCACGCCTTTGGAGCCGGTGCCGGCCGCTTCCGCCGTGCCAAAGCCGGGGTCGAAGAAACCGGCGTAATGGACGCGAAACTCACCGACGCCCGGATCGATCGGCAGCATTTCCGCCGCCTCCATGGCCGGGATCTCGACATCGGTCTTCGAGGCCAGAATGTAGAATTCGCCCGGATCGAGCAGCAGTTCGCCCCCGGCATGATACAGCGGCTCCCAGAATTTCTTCGGATCGTGGCCGTCGATATGATCGAGATCGATAATCCCGGCATGGCGGCGGGCGCGGAAGCCGACCAGCTCCCCGGTCAGGTCGACGCCGCAATCCGAGGTGCGCAGCTTGGGCGACACCCCGCGCTTGAGGCGTAACTGATTGAGCCGCGTGCCCGAACGCGCCAGCACCGAAAAGGTCTGCGGAGCGATCTCGATATAGAGCGGACCGGCATAGCCTTCGGCCACATCATCGAAGGCCACGCCGTAATCGGTCAGCAGCCGCACGAAGACATCGACCCGGCCGGTCGAGGATTTCGGATTGGCGCGCGCCGAAATGCCCTTCGGCAGGTTCAGGCTTTCCTTCAGCTCGGCGATATAGACACAGCCGGATTCAAATACCGCCCCGCGCGTCAGGTCCATTTCGTGCATCCGCACGTCGCGCAGGCGGTCGGCCACCGTGCGGGCGCGCGGCAGATAGGAGGCGCGCACCCGCCAGGCGCGGTCACCCAGGCGCAGATCGATGCTGGCCGGCTGAATCTGGTTGTCGTCGAACGGCGACGTACTGGTCACCGCCCCGGCCTCCGCAAGCGCCGCCAGGCTTTGCATCGGCAGTATGCCCTGCGGTTCGGGCTGATCGGCGGGCACGGGCTTGAGGGACATCAGAGCGCTATTCTCTTTTCATGATCGGGCGCACCATTTAAGAGAGCTTATCCGCGTGAGCAAGTAGGAACATGTTTTATCAGCATACCAGTCACGACATCACCGTTCGCGTCGAGGTCGATTATGTCCCGCCGGAAAATCGCCGGCGCGGTTCGGACCTGCGTTATATCTGGGCCTACCACATCACCCTGATCAATGGCGGCGTCGATACCGTGCAACTGAAAACGCGCCACTGGACCATCGTGGACGGGCGCGGCCATGCCGAATATGTCAACGGTCCCGGTGTGGTGGGTGAAACGCCGGTGCTCAGGCCGGGCGAGCGCTACAGTTATTCATCGGGCTGCCCTTTAAGCACGCCCTCCGGTTCGATGAGCGGTCATTACATGTTTGAGACGGAAGAAGGCCGGCCCTTGAAGGTCACCATTCCGGCCTTCTCGCTCGATCTGCCGGATACCCGCCGGACCCTTAACTGAATACGAAAACGCCCCCCGGCCTCCCGGCCGCGGGGCGTTTTCAAATTCAGGGGTCGGTTTTTACAGGTAGCGCCGCAGCGAACGGGAGAGTTCCGTGCCGCTGTCGCGCTTCTTGGCCTTTTGCGACGGCTGGTAGGCGACGCGGGCGTGCTCGACGCAATAAGGCGTCCCTTCATCCGAACGGCGGCCGCAGAAGGAGAAGCTGTCCGACGACGGATCGCCGATCGGCCACTTGCACATCTTGGCGCCGAGCGTCAGTACCGTGGCGGTGCCGGGTTCCTCGACATAGGGAACGACGGGCTGGCTGATCACCGGACGGGCCAGGACCGGATCGGCGCGGCGCACACTGGCCTGAGCGGCCGGACGTTCGGCAGCCGGAGACGCGGACGCGGCGGGGCGCGGCGGACGGGCCGGCTTGTAAAGCGGACGGGTGGGCTGCGAAGGCGTGGCGCGTCCCGACAGGCCGAGGCGATGCACCTTGCCGATGACGGCATTGCGCGTGACGCCGCCAAGCTGTTTGGCGATCTGGCTGGCCGAATGACCTTCCTGCCAGAGCTTTTTCAGAGTTTCAACGCGTTCGTCGGTCCAGCTCATGCTCTTACTCTCCCATGCTGACCCATATCGATTGCGATTTGAAAGCAATCAAACCACAAGATATAGATGATCCCAAAGGCCTTCTCGCCCTCGTCATCAACAGATGGTAAACGAAATGTTAAAAACCGCAATATATGGTGTGAGGGGAATTCCAGACTGTCCACATATATCTAGATGTTGTGTTTATTCGATCCACACATGTGGATAAGCACCCATTCACGAGGCCTGCGCGCGGGCAGCGTTTTGCGGCCGACGGCTTCCACATTTTCCCAGCGGAATCAAAAGGGCCGCCCGTTCGGGGCAGCCCTGCATAACTCTTGATATAGGTTCTAACGCTCGTATTACAAGGTGGACGCGTGAATACCGAAACGCCGCCGCTCAGAAGCGGCAGGCCATAGTCTCGATGTTCACGATCCGCGCCCGTCCGCCACCGGATAAACCGCTTGGGTGGCGAGCAGGAACATACGCAGCCGGTCTTCCGGCCACGACAGCAACTGCTCGAACAGGTGCGGATGGCGGCCATGCAGGACCAGCGCATCCGCCAGCCAGTCGGAACCGGCGATATCGGCCTTCCAGTCACCGCGCGGCATCAGGTCGCCAGCATCGCATTTCAATACCTGGCCGATTTCGTAAAGCATCGACGCGCTGACCCGATTGACGCCACGCTCATATTTCTGGATCTGCTGAAAGGTCAGGTTGACGGCCGCCGCCAGCGTTTCCTGGGTAATGCGCAGAGCGCGCCGCCGCCGCCGGATATTGGCCCCCACCGCCACATCGACAACATGCGGCTTGTTTCGTACGCCCCCGCTCACAATATCTCCAAGTGATAATTTCAACCAATACGTTTAAATTATCACCCAAATCACCCGCCGTCAATCACCGCGCAGAAAGATGCGGTGCAACCCCGCCACCTGCGAATGCAGCACCTGCTCCGTGCTTTCCGGATTAACCCGCCTGAAATAGAGAAAGCCGTCACGCTCGCGTTCATAAAGCCGGACCTGCACCGGCCCCGCCTTCAATTCCACCACGCAGCCTTCAAAACGCCGGGGCGGACGGCCACGCTGAAAGAAGACCTTTTCACCCGGTTCGCACCACGGCGCCATGCTTTCATCGGCGGCGACATGGCTTTCCAGATCGGTTGGAAATCCTTGCCACCATGGCGGAACACGCTGAAACCGCCCCTGAGCGGGCGTTTCCGAAACCGAATAGATTTCCCGGTCGAGATCGGCCTCGCTGGCGCCGACCGCCCGCAGATAGAGGGCCACCCGCTCCTCCGGCCAGGCCGCGGCGGCGTTTTCCCAACGGCTCATCGCCTGGGCCGAAACCCCGACATCGGCCTGCAATTCGACCAGTGACTTGCCGGCGCGCTGGCGCAACAGTTTCATGGCGGAAGCAAAAGCGGGATCTTTGGCGCTGGAACGTCTCATATCGTTATCATCAATGAGATCGACGCAAACGCTACCGCTAAAAAATCACCCTTTTAAACCATAATCACCCGCCCATAAATCAGGCAACCAACTCGCGATTGCGCACGTCCGGACCTTCCGCCGTCAGCGCCTGCAATCCGGCGGCAAGCAGGCGCAGGTTGTCTTCCGGCAAGGTGGCCAGGGTTTTCAGCAGGCGCGGATGCAGGGTGTGCAGCGTGCGGGCGTCCGCCATCCATTCGGGCGCTCTCCCGTCACGGTACCAGTCGGGCGCGGGCATCAGGTCGGCCGGATGGCATTTAAGCGCCCGGCAGATTTCAAACAGGCATGACGCGCTGACCCGATTGGCGCCGCGCTCGTATTTCTGCACCTGCTGGAAGGTGACGCCGACCGCCTCGGCCAGCGCTTCCTGTGACACTTTCAGCGCCCGGCGGCGCTGGCGGATATTGCTCCCGACCACGACGTCAACGACATGCGGGGTCGATCTGGCGGGTTTCGGCATAATGGCTCCGTGGCTTTTTCCTGACACGCGGACATGATTGCGCCAACAACTCAGGCGCGACGAACGCAATCAAAGCGAGAAGAGTTAATGAAGCCTTAATCGATTGTATTCAGGCATCAATTACAATTATAACGTGCAAATAATTCACGTAACAGCCTTTTGCCAGACCTTCCTTCACGAAGACTTTCCTTCCCCTCACGAACAGGTAAGATGACGAAAAGGAAACAGCCATGATCCGTCACATCGTCCCGTTCCGCCTGAAACACGCCCGCGGCTCCGCTGAGGAAGCCGGCTTTCTCGCCGCCAACCGCCGCCTGGCCGATATCCCCGGCGTCGAACAGTTCGAATTGCTGCGCCAGATCAGTCCCAAAAACGACTTCGATTTCTGTGTCTCGATGGCCTTCGCCGACCCGGCCGCCTATCAGGCCTATAACGCCCACCCCGATCATATCGCCTTTGTCCAGACCCGCTGGCTGCCGGAAGTGGCGGATTTTATGGAGATTGATCTGGCGCTGTAGTTCTGTTTGAACCAGCACCATGCCGAATTCAATATCCACGAATATTCGCGTTAACAGGAAAGACGAAAGATGGATGTCCGAATTCCCGCTTTCATTTTAGCGGCTTTCCTGCTTACCTTCTTCACTTGGTGGGCTGAAAAGTCCGGCGAGATGACAAACCGTTTCAGCATACTTAAGCGCACCGAATATCCGCGACTTTTTGCCGCTTTTTTAATCGTCCGCTGGGTTTTAGTCGTAACCTGCGGGATCGTTGCACTGGCCCTATCTTCAGGATTATTGCCCTGACAATTGTAACCAGCCACCAATGGCTTCAGAATGTGCGCCAGCTGGCGCACCCAAGAGGATTCGAACCTCTGACCTTTGCCTTCGGAGGGCAACGCTCTATCCAGCTGAGCTATGGGTGCATACTGGCCAAGTAGGCCAGCCCAGCTACCTAAGCGAAACCGTCCGCGCACTCAACCGCAAAAATACGATTATCCGGATTTGTGGCGTGAACTGTCGCGCATCACCAGTTCCGGCGCGACGATAATACCCGCATTCGCCGCCGCTTCTCCCTCTTCCAGCGCCGCCACCAGCATTTCCAGACCGCGCCGCCCCAGGTCGAAAATGCCGACGCGCAGGGTGGTCAGCGGCGGTGAGGTAAAGCGCGCGATGGGGATATCGTCAAAGCCGACGACCGCCACGTCTTCCGGCACCTTCACGCCGGCCTCGCGCAGAGCCAGCAGACAGCCGACCGCCATCATGTCATTGGCGGCGAAAATGCCGTCCGGGCGTTCGTCGAGCGCCAGGAAGGCCTTGGCGCCGCGATAGCCGGAGTCTTCGGTGAAGTCCCCCTCAAACAACGGCGCATCCGCGCAGGCCGACAAAAACCCGCGCCGGCGTTCCTGCGCCTCGAAATTACGCGACGGCCCGGAGATATGGGCCAGCTTGCGGCAGCCCTGTTCGCGCAGGTGACCGGCCGCCGTCACGCCGCCGCCGAAATTATCGATGCTGATCGCCCCCTGTCCGCTGCCGATGCGGCTGGAAATGGTCACCACCGGCAGGTTCAATGGCAGAATGGCCGCCAGGTCGTGCGAATCGACGAAGGGCGACATCACCAGCAAGCCATCGACCCGGCCGCCCATGGCGCGCATCGCCCCGACGGCTTCCTCAGGATTGCCGTGCGAACCCGAAACCAGCAGGTGCAGGCCATGCGCCCGCGCCGCCACATCAACCCCGCGGATGATCTCGGCGAAGAACTCGCCATAGATATCGGGCAGCAGCACGCCGATGGTATTGCTGCGTGACATGACCAGCGAGCGCGCCCCGCCATGCGGCACATAGCGCAGGCGCTTGGCGATCTCCAGCACACGCTGCTTCACATCGTCGGCGACATTATCCAGGCCATTGATGGCGCGCGAGGCCGAGGCGATCGACACATTGGCTTCGCGGGCTATGTCTTTCAGCGTGGCGCCGGCCTTCATCGGGAAATCGCCATAGGTTCTCCTTTGGGCTGCAAGATGTAAGCGGTTTAAGCGAAACTGTAAATAACACGGCAGCGCTCTTTTCCCCACCGCGATTGCATGTCATGCTACAATGAGGAAACGACCGCCGGGCCACGAATGAGCACACTGCCTCGGCCCGCAATTTGCCAGGAAAGACAAACAATATGAAGCCGCGCCTCGCTTTAACTCATAGTGTTACCGCTATCATTTTTGCCCTGGCGGCCCTGCCGGTGGCGGCGCAAACACCTTCCACGCCCATGACAGCCGTTACAGATGGTTCAGGCGCTTACAAGACCGGCCAGTATCACAATCTGTTCGTCGAGCGGCTGGGCCACAGCGAGGCCGAAACCCGGCAAAAGATCGAGGACACCTTCCAGCAACTGTTCCATGGCGACGGACAGGAAGAGCGCATTTATTTCGAGACCGGCGCCAATGCCGACGGACCGCTCGCCTACGTCACCGACTGGGCCAATAACGACGCCCGCAGCGAAGGCATGAGCTACGGCATGATGATCGCCGTGCAGCTCGATAAAAAGCGCGAATTCGACGCCCTGTGGAACTGGTCGAAGACCTATATGCTGACCACCGATCCGGAGAATCCGTCGCAGGGTTATTTCGCCTGGTCGATGGGCACGGACGGCACGCCGCGCGCGGTCGGGGCCGCACCGGATGGCGAGGAATATTACGCCATGGCGCTCTATTTCGCGGCGCACCGCTGGGGCAATGGTCAGGGCATCTATGATTACCAGGCTGAGGCCGACCAGATCCTGAGCGGCATGCGCCATCATCCGCTGAAAACCGCCACCACACCGTTCCGCATCCGCCCGAACGATCCGCCCTTCATCGAGCCGGATATGCCCTGGCCCAGCCCGAACAACCGCACGGCCCAGGCCGAGGCGCTGAAGGCGGGCAAGCCGTGGCCGGCCCGCACGCCCAACCGCGCGCCGCATGAGGTGACGGTCGGCCCGATGGTCGATGAGGCCCACACCATGATCCGCTTTGTGCCCGAAACCAATATCCCCGGCACCGACGCCTCCTATCACCTGCCCGCCTTCTACGAATTGTGGGCGCGCTGGGGTCCGGCGGCGGACCGCGCCTTCTGGGCCAAAGCCGCCGATGTCAGCCGCGATTTCTTTGAGACCGTCACCGATCCGCAGACCGGCCTGGTCCCCGACCGCAGCACCTTCGACGGCCAGCCGGCGATGGGATGGGACGGCAAGCCGAGCCAGTTCGCCTATGACAGCTGGCGCACGGCCAGCAACTGGTCGGTCGATTACAGTTGGTGGGGCAAGGATGCGCGGGCGAAAACCCGCAGCGACCATATCCAGACCTTCCTCTACGGCCAGGGCATCGACACCTTCCCCGACCGTTACAGCCTGGACGGCCAGCCGATGTCCGACCGCCATTCCACCGGCATGGTGGCGGCCACCGCCGTCGGCAGCCTGTCGGCGACGCCGGGTGAGGTTTCCGATGCCTTCCTGAAAGAACTGTGGAACACGCCGGTGCCCGCCGGCGAGCAGCGCTATTTCGACGGCATGCTGTACCTGATGAGCCTGATGCACCTGAGCGGCGAGTTCCGCATTATCGATTAGCCTTCATCGAGATGGAAGGCCGTCTTCACTTTCGTATCCGCCGTGAAGACATAGACCAGCAAGGACACGCCGATGCAGGCGGTAACGTACCAGAAGAAGCTCTGTTCCACGCCCGCCTGTTTCAACCACAGCGCCACATATTCCGCCGAGCCGCCGAAAAGCGACACGGCCACCGCATAGGGCAGGGCCACACCCAGCGCCCGGACATGGGCCGGAAACAGCTCCGCCTTCACCACCGCATTGATCGAGGTATAGCCGCTGACGATGATGAGCGCCGCCATGACCAGCCCGAAAGCCGGCCAGAACCCCTGCACATGGGCTAGCGCCGTCATGATCGGCACGGTGAAGATCACCCCCAGCACGCCAAAACCGATCAGCAGGGGGCGGCGGCCGATCCGATCGGACAGCGCCCCGAAAAGCGGCTGAACCAGCATGTAGAGGAACAGGGTCAGGGCGGAAAGACTGGTTGCGTCGGTCTTGCTCCATCCGGCGGTATTGACCAGGAATTTCTGCATGTAGGTGGTGTAGGTATAGAAGGCGACCGTGCCGCCCATGGTCAGCCCCACCACCTGAAGCGCCTGCCACGGATGCTCTTTCAAAAGCGTCAGCGTGCGGTTGCGGGTGAATTTCCGGCTTTCCTGGAACGATCCAGTCTCGCTGATATGACGGCGGATGAACAGCGCCGCCAGGGCCAGCAGCGCACCGAACACGAAGGGAATCCGCCAGCCCCAGGCCTCAAGCTGGGCGTGTGACAACAGCCATTTCTGCAAAAGGATCAATACACCCAAGGCGATTAGTTGCCCCATGATCAGGGTGACATACTGGAAACTCGACCAGAACCCGCGATGCGTGCTTCCGGCCATCTCGGAAAGATAGGTGGCGCTGGCGCCGTATTCCCCGCCGACGCTCAGGCCCTGCAGCAACCGCGCCAGCAACAGCAGCGCCGGCGCCGCGATGCCGATAGTGGCGTAACCCGGCGTGACGGCGATGATCAGCGAACCGGCGCACATCAGAAGCACCGAAACGGTCAGGCCGGCCTTGCGTCCGAAGCGGTCGGCATACCAGCCGAACAGCCAGCCGCCGATCGGCCGCATGAAGAACCCCACCGCGAAGATGGCCGCCGTATTGAGCAGTTGCGCCGTCTGACTGGCGTTGGGGAAAAAGGCTTTCGAGAAATAGAGCGTAAAGGCCGAATAGGCGTACCAGTCATACCATTCGACCAGATTGCCGATCGATCCGCCGAGGATGGAGCCGAGTTTGCTTCCCGTTTCTTTGGCCTGTTTCATGCGCCGAAGCTTTCACAGTTCAATTGACGAGGCAAGGCGGTTTGTTTTAAGGATCGGCAACGGTTTTTCCGCAAGGTATCAAAGCATCATGAGCGACACTATCCCGCCCCCCGAAGTCATCTATGTCGATAGTCACAAAGTCGCCTGCAATGGCGGCGGCGGGGCGCTCGGCCATCCGCTGACCTATTACGAACTGGGCGAGGACGGCACGGTGGAATGCGGCTATTGCGACCGCAAGTTCGTCCATAAAGACCATGCGCACGATTATCACGATCCGGCCCCGCGTCCGGAAGGCGAGCACTAATTGCGATTCCTGCACACCATGGTGAGGGTCCATGATCTGGTGGCCTCGCTGAAATTCTGGTGCGAGGGCCTGGGCCTGATCGAGACTCGCCGCATGGAATCGGAAAAGGGCCGCTTCACCCTGATCTATCTGGCGGCCCCGCTCGATGAAGACCACGCCAATGCCTTCAAGGCCCCCGAACTGGAACTCACCTGGAACTGGCCGGACGCCGACGGAAACGCCGAGGTCTATACCGGCGGCCGCAATTTCGGCCATGTCGCCTACGAAGTCGATGACATTTACGCCGCCTGCCGGCATCTGAGCGATATGGGGGTGACGATCAACCGCCCCCCGCGCGACGGCCATATGGCCTTTGTCCGCTCCCCGGACGGCATTTCGGTGGAACTGCTGCAAAAGAATGGCTCGCTCGAACCCGCCGAACCATGGGTGTCCATGCCCAACACCGGAAGCTGGTGAGTAATCGCCCGCCCCATTTATGGGGAGGGGGGACCATCGCGTAGCGATGGTGGGAGGGGCTAAACCATGCGAACTATTCGGATTGATGCAAAAATCAAGATCGCCCGGCGTCTGCGCAAAGAACTGACGAAGCCCGAATTATGGTTATGGCTGCGTTTGAAACACCGTACATCAAACGGCATCATCTTTCGCAACCAGCATCCGCTTGGTCCCTACGTGCTCGATTTCTATTGTGCCAAGGCGAAGCTGTGCATTGAAGTCGATGGCGAAACTCATACGCATGATCAGCAACGTGAACGCGATAAAATACGTGATCAATGGCTTAAAGATCATGGTATCCATGTGCACAGGATGATCGCCAGGGATTTGCTGGCTAATCCTGACGAGGCTGCTGTGGGGGTTTTCGATTTAGCTATAGAACGCATTGCGTTGCTGGCAAAGGCCCGCCGCAAGCGGCGGTCCCCCCTCCCCGTAAACGGGGCGGGCGAATTGCGGCCATTCCCTGTCGCTTTGATTTGGCATGACGAGCAGAACGGCCTATGTAGTCAGCCGAACAACCGCCGAGCAGAAAATCCTAAATGTCCGATACCGAAAAACAGAAGCGCCTCGTCCTGATCGACGGCTCCGGCTATATCTTCCGCGCCTATCACGGCCTGCCGCCCCTGACGCGCAAGTCGGACGGTCTGCCGGTCGGCGCGGTCGCCGGTTTCTGCAACATGCTGTTCAAGCTGATCAAGGAACACCGCGGCGATGACGCGCCCTCGCACCTGGCAGTCATTTTCGACGCCGGCTCGAAGACCTTCCGCAACGAGATCTACGACCAGTACAAGGCCCACCGTCCGCCGGCGCCGGAAGACCTGATCCCGCAATTCCCGCTGATCCGCGAGGCCACCCGCGCCTTCGGCCTGCCTGCCGTCGAGATGGAGAATTTCGAGGCCGACGACCTGATCTGCACCTATACCCACCTGGCGAAAAAGGACGGCTTCAAGGTCACCATCATTTCCTCCGACAAGGACCTGATGCAGCTTATCGACGATGATGTCAGCCTGATGGACCCGGTAAAAGGCACGCTGGTCGGCCGCGAAGGCGTGATCGAGAAGTTCGGCGTGCCGCCTGAACTGGTGGTCGACGCCCAGGCCCTGATCGGCGACTCATCCGATAATGTGCCCGGCGCCCCCGGCATCGGCGTCAAGACCGCCGCGCAACTGCTGCTCGAATACGGCAATCTCGACGCCGTGCTGGCGCGCGCCGGTGAGATCAAGCAGGAGAAGCGCCGCCAGACTTTGATCGACTTCCGTGACCAGATCCTGATGTCGCGCGAACTGGTCACCCTGCGCTGCGACAGCCCCACGCCGGTCGATATCGACACCTTCCTCCTGAAGGAACCGGAGCAGGACGTTTTGCTCACCTTCCTATCGCTGATGGAATTCAATTCGCTGGCCAAGCGCGTCGGCGGCAACAGCTTAAGCCTGCTGCAAGGCTCGTCGGCGCTCGACAAACTGCCCACTGCGCCGGTCCTGCGCCCGCTCTATGGCGCGCCGAAAGCGGTCCCCGCCGAGGCCGCCATCCAGCCGGTCCACCGGGACACCTACGAATGCGTCCAGACGATGGAAGCGCTCGAAAAATGGATCGCCTGCGCCTATGAAGCCCAGGTGATCGCCATCGATACCGAAACCGACGACCTCTCCGCCTCCCATTCCGGACTGGTCGGCATTTCCATGGCGGTCGGGGTCAATCAGGCCTGCTATATTCCGCTGGCCCACAGCGCGTCGGACGGTCTCGATTTCGGCGATGGCGGCAGCCTCCAGCAGATCGATTTCAAACAGGCCATCGCCGCCCTGAAACCGCTGTTTGAAGACCCGACCATCCTCAAGGTCGGTCAGAACATCAAATATGACCTGTCGGTCCTGCACCGCCATGGCATCGATGTCGCGCCTTATGACGACACCCTGCTGATCTCCTATGTGCTCGAAGGCGGCCTGCACGGTCACGGTATGGACGAACTCAGCGAACTGCACCTCGGCCATACGCCGATCACCTTCAAGCAGGTGGCCGGCTCCGGCAAGTCGGCGAAATCGTTCAAATATGTCGGGCTGAAAGAGGCCACCGAATATGCCGCCGAGGATGCCGATGTGACGCTTCGCCTGTGGCAGATTCTCAAGCCGCGTCTGGCCCAACACTCCCTGCTGACCGTTTACGAAACCCTCGAGCGGCAAATGCCCGCCGTGCTTTCCGAAATGGAACTGGCCGGCATCCGCATCGATCCGGCCATCCTGCAAAGCCTGTCGCACGATTTCGGCACGCGCATGAACGCCATCGAGCAGGAAGCGCAAGGTCTGGTCGGCCGGCCGTTCAATATGAACAGCCCCCAGCAACTCGGCCAGATATTCTACGACGAAATGCAGCTCCCCGGCGGCAAGCGCACGGCCTCGGGCCAGTGGGCCACCGATGTCAAGGTGCTGGAGGAGATCGCCGAGGGCAAGCCGGGCCTCGAAGCCGGACACCCCCAAGATGCCGTAAAATTGGCCCGGATGCTGCTCGATTACCGCCAGATGGCCAAGCTGAAAGGCACCTATACCGACGCCCTGACCGGCTATGCCGATAAAAACACCCAGCGCATCCATACCAGTTTCCATCTGGCCGCGACGCCGACCGGACGCCTCAGTTCCAACGAACCCAACCTGCAAAATATCCCGATCCGCACCGCCGAAGGCCGCAAGATCCGTCAGGCCTTCATCGCCAAACCGGGCCACAAGCTGATCAGCGCCGACTACTCGCAGATCGAACTGCGCATCCTCGCCCACATCGGCGATATTCCGCAATTGAAGGCGGCGTTTGCGCGCGGTGACGATATCCACGCCATGACCGCCTCGGAAATGTTCGGCGTGCCGATGGAAGACATGACCTCCGAAATCCGCCGCCGCGCCAAGGCGATCAATTTCGGCATCATCTACGGCATTTCCGCCTTCGGCCTGGCCAACCAGCTCGGCATTGAGCGCGGCGAGGCCGGGCGCTATATCGAAACCTATTTCGAGCGCTTCCCCGGCATCAAGGCCTATATGGACGTCACCAAAGCCTTCGTGGCCGCCAATGGCTTCGTCACCACGCTTATGGGCCGCAAGATTCACATCCCCGAAATCAACGGCAAGGGGGCGCTCAAGGCCTTCGCCGAACGCGCCGCCATCAATGCGCCGATCCAGGGCACCGCCGCCGATGTCATCCGCCGCGCCATGATGCGGATGCCGCAGGCGCTGACCGACGCCGGTTTCACCACGAAAATGCTGCTCCAGGTCCACGACGAACTGATCTTCGAAGCCCCCGATTCGGAGGTCGAGACCGTTATGCCCCTGATCAGGCGCATCATGCAGGACGCCACCCTGCCGGCGCTGGAAATGAGCGTGCCGCTGGTCGTCGAGGCCCACGCCGCCGACAACTGGGACGAAGCGCATTAAACCACAGATTTTATACGGCTTCTAACTGCAAAGTACGGTTTTTACACATTTTTTCATCCTGCAGAAACTGTACAATACTGTTGCATTCCGTACTGTTTTAACGCCCCCTTAACCGTAAATAGCCAAAAACGACCTTGTCGCCCGGTTTGTCGCCGGCGTGACGGGTGATTTTAAAACGGTTGGCTGATCGGGGGCCTTATGCTCAAGAATTTCACTATCCGCGTGCGCGTGATCGCCGCGGTCGCTTTCCTGGTTCTGATATCTGTCACCGTGGGGCTTTTCGCCGCCAACCGCCTGGCGGCGGTGAATGCCGCCGCGGAAGACGTGGCCGGTAACTGGCTGCCGACCACCCAGGTCATCGGCCAGCTCTCCACCCGTTTCGAGCGTTTCCGCCTGCTGGAAGGCGTATCCATGCTGCAAACCGGTGAAAAGCGCGCCGCCATGACCGAAAATGCCGCCCGGACCCGCGACGAACTGGCGGCTGACCGGAAGACCTACGCATCCATGGTTGTGGCGGGAACGGAAGAAACACTCGCGGCCAATCTGCAAAAAGCGCTGGACGATTACCTGACGCTCTCGGACCATTTCGCGGCGCAACTGGCGAACGGCGACGAAGAAGGGGCGCGCGGCACCTATATCAACGATATGCAGCCCCTGGTCGATGCCGTGCGCGCCGCCCTGAAGGCGGACCTCGACTATCAGGTCAGTTCGGGACGCGAGGCGGCGGCGCATGGCAAGGCGCTCGGCAAGTCGGCCTCCACCCTGATCTATGGCGCCATCCTGCTGGCCGCCCTGTTCGGCGGCGTCATCGGCTGGGTGATGATCACCGGCATTTCAAATCCGGTGCGCCGGATGACGGAGGCCATGCGCACCCTGGCGGGCGGCGATGTCGATGTCCGCATTCCCAATATCGGAGAGCGCAACGAGATCGGGGCCATGGCCTCCGCCGTCGAGGTGTTCAAGGACAGCCTGATCCAGAACCGGGCGCTGGAAGAAGACACCCGCCGGGCGCGCGAAGACGCCGAGGTCCAGCGCAAGAAAGCCATGTATGAACTGGCCGACCAGTTTGAAAGCGCCGTCGGCGGCATTGTCGAGATGGTGTCTTCCGCCGCCACCGAAATGCAGGCCACGGCCTCGCAACTGACCTCTTCCGCGCAGGAATCGGCCGCGCAGGCCACCTCGGTTTCCGCCGCCGCCGAGGAGGCCGGCACCAATGTCACCTCCGTCGCCGGTTCGGCCGAAGAACTGGGGGCCTCGGTCTCAGAAATCGGCCGTCAGGTCGAGCACTCCTCCATCAAGGCGCGCGAGGCGGTCCGTGAGGCCGACGCCACCGCCGCCATCGTTCAGGAACTGTCCGAAGCCGCCGACCGCATCAACGGCATTGTCGACATGATCACCGGCATCGCCTCGCAGACCAACCTGCTGGCGCTCAACGCCACCATCGAATCGGCCCGCGCCGGCGAGGCCGGCAGGGGCTTCGCCGTCGTGGCCGCCGAGGTCAAGCAACTGGCGCAACAGACCGGCAAGGCGACCTCAGAGATCAGCCAGCATATCGGCAGCATCCAGTCGACCACCCGCCGCGCCGTCGAGGCCATCGAGAGCATCACCGGCACGATCCGCGACATCAACGACTCGTCGTCCACCATCGCCGCCGCCGTCGAGCAACAGGGATCGGCCACCAACGAGATCGTCCAGGCCGTCAATCAGGCGTCTGTCGGCACACAGGAAGTCACCGCCAACATCACCGGCGTGGCCCGCATGGCCGAGGAAACCGGCGCGGGCGCGGCCCAGGTGCTGTCAGCCTCCGGCGAACTGGCGCATCAGGCGGCAAACCTGCGCAACCAGATCAACAGCTTCCTGGCGCACGTCCGGGCCGCTTAAGCCAGCATCCTCACGGCCGGTTCGCGGTCGAAATACCGCCGCGCGCCAGCCCTGGGCAGGCCTTCGATGCTGACAATGCCATCGTCGGCAACCACGCCCGCCTTATCCAGCAGGGGTCGCGCTTCCGGCGTATGGCCGATGGCTTTCAGATGGCCGAAGGCGTTCATGACAAACTCGACCGCCGCCGCTTCCTTAAGCAGCGCCTGAGCGCCTGCATCGGACACCAGCACGGCCACGGCGTCGAAAATCTGCGACGGCGATCCGGCAAGCTGGCCATCGGCCTTGACCATCGACCCATCCGCCAGTTTCACCCCGCCGACCTTTGGCGCCACCACCACCGCCTTGCCGCCCTCGGCCTCGATGGCTTGGATCAGCGCCGTCAGTTCCGCCGCGTCGCTGCCGTCCGCGATCAGGATACCGACCTGACGGCCTTTCAGCGTTTCCAGCATTTTCTTCTGGATGCTGAGCGCCGGTGACGGCTCCATGTCGATCGGCTTGCGCGCCGCCGGACTGGCCTTGGGCAGATCGATGGCGAGGCCCGCCGCAACGCGTTTCGCCAGGTCTTCATCGACATTGCGCAGATTGGCGACCATCCGCGCCTGCACGGGCGCAAGGCCGACCTTCGACAATTCAAAGGTGAAGGCCGAGGCCACATGCGCCCGCTCGTTATCGGTCTGCGATTTCCAGAACAGCCGCGCCTGGGAATAGTGATCGGCGAACAGTTCGGCGCGGATACGCAGCTTGTCCCCCTGCTCGTCGCACGCGGCCCGGCCTGCGAAACTGGTGAATCCGGTCGCCGGACACTCGCGCGGCCCGTTGATTTCACCATAATCGGCCAGGGAGTTCGGCTCGTAATTAGCGCGGCCTTTCGGAACTTGCGTCTGCATCATGCCGTCGCGCTGGAAATTGTGCATCGGGCATTTCGGCGCATTGACCGGAATCTGGTGGAAATTGGCCGTGCCGAGCCGCGACTTCTGCGTATCGAGATAGGAAAACAGCCGCCCTTGCAGCAGCGGATCATTGGAAAAATCGATGCCGGGCACGATATTGGCCGGACAGAAGGCTGCCTGCTCCTCGTCCCAAACCGTCGATTGCATGCCGAGCTTCGGCCGCCAGTGGAACTTGACGAAACTTTCCTTGCCCTTGGCATTGACCATGACGAAGGTATGGATGCCGAACCCTTCGATCATACGCAGGGAACGCGGAATGGCGCGGTCCGACATGGCCCACATCAGCATGTGCGTGGATTCCGGCATCAGCGAAACGAAATCCCAAAAGGTATCGTGCGCCGAGGCCGCCTGCGGATAGGCCTTGTCGGCCTCCATCTTCACCGCGTGGATCAGATCGGGGAACTTGATGGCGTCTTGGATGAAGAAGACCGGAATATTGTTGCCGACCAGATCCCAGTTGCCTTCCTTTGTATAAAATTTGACCGCGAAGCCGCGCACATCGCGCGGGGTATCGACCGACCCCGCGCCGCCGGCCACGGTCGAAAATCGCGCGAACAGCGGCGTCTTCTCACCGACGCGCTGAAACAGATCGGCCCTGGTGATATCAGCGAGAGATTCAGTCAGTTCGAAATAGCCGTGCGCGCCGGAGCCACGCGCATGAACGATGCGTTCGGGGATGCGCTCATGATCGAAATGGAAAATCTTTTCGCGCAGCACGAAGTCTTCCAGCAGGATGGGGCCGCGCGCGCCGGATTTCAGGCTGTTCTGGTTGTCGGATATGCGGATGCCCTGATTGGTGGTCAGATGCGCGCCTTCGCTGGCCGTACCCTCTTTACCGCCCTTGTGATGCACCTGCTGATGCGCCTCGCCGCCATTGCCTTGCATCGTGTCGAAATCGGCCTTGTCATCCATGACCTGTCTCCCTGTGATGGCTGAATCTGAGCAACAGGTGCGACCTTAGCGTGTAAAGAATCAGTCAGGATTTGTTGACAGAAGATAAGGGGCAGCGCGTAATGGCCGGCATGACCGTCAAGCATCTCGACCATATCAATATCCAGACCCGCGACATGGCGGGCACGATCCGCTTTTACGAAGACCTGCTGGGTCTGGTGGCGAAGACCGCGCCGCGCCGCAAACCGGAAGAACGCCAATGGCTCTATGCCGGCGAACGCGCCGTCATCCACCTCAACCTCTTCGGCACGGATAATACCTACGAACGCGAGGTCATCCCCGGCGGCACGACCGGCGCGATCCACCATGTCGCCTTCGAGTGCGGCGGGCTTGATGAAATGGTGGCGCGGCTTGAAGCCAGAGGCCTGCGCTATGAACGCGCCGAACTGCCGGAGATCAGCCTGACTCAGTTGTTCGTGGTCGATCCGAACAATGTGCTGCTGGAACTCAATTTCCGCCGTCTATTTTAACGCGCTCTGTTAATCCGAAAAGCGCCCTTTCCAAGAAGGCAAAGGAAAGGGTAGCCACAGATTATGCAGATTTTTAGTCATTGCTGACTGATATCCGTCGAGGACTTTTGTAGCAAATTGGCGCTTTATGCCGAAGTCATTCATTACCCGCGGAGAGCGGCATAAAAGACGCTGAAAAATCTGCGAATGACTTCTTAAAAATCGCTGTCCTAAGTCGCCATTCCCGCCGCCTGCATCATCGGTTTGAGCGTGGCCAGAACCTGCGGTTGCGAGGAAAGCCCCAGACGGATATCAGGGTCGCGCAGCATCTTCATCGCTTCGGCTTTCGCCTGATCGCTCAACGGTCCGAACGGCGCCGACTGGCCGGCGGCGAAGCTCAGCAGCATGGAAAATTTCTGCATGGCGGAGGCGCCGCTACGCAGGATATGGGCCAGCAGCCTGACATCGGTGGCGATCTGGCTGCCGATCTGGCCAAGCTTGCCATTGATTTCCTGCGCGTCCGGTTCGGCCAGCGCCGCCGCGGCCACGCGTCCCTGCATCTGCGCCAGGACCAGCAGACGCTGCGCCGCCGACTGATGGCTTTCCCGCATATGGCGCTCGAATTTGGCCGCGCCGACGATCTGCGACAGCCAGCGCGCCGCCTGGCGCTTGTTGGCGGCGCCGACCATGTTCTCGCACAACCAGATCAGGCGGTCGGCCTCCTCGGCCGGCGTTTCGGCGGTTTCCAGCAGGCTGGTGACGAATTCGGCCGAAACGAGCCGCTTCGACCGTTCGACAAAGCCTTCCTTGATATCGTCGCGCTGGGCCTCATCCTTGCCGGCGGCGGTCATGCACAGGGCCAGCACGCGCAGGGTTTCGAGTTCGCCTTCCGGGTCATTGGGCCGCAGGCGGCGCGGGCTTTTGAGTTCCTGCACCAGACGCTTTGAAATATGCAGGCCCAGATGCGACATCCGGCCCTTATGAATCAGGTCGTGATAGCCGCCAAGCACCCCGCTGAGGGGCGGCATCAGGCGCGCCACGCGGGCATCGCCACGGGCGATCAGGGCCACTTCGCGCCCGGCGGCCATGCGGGTCATCACCGTCATGGCGTCGCCAAGCTCCGCGTCCTGGCCGAGGATGTCATTGAGGCTGGCGCGCAGGGCGAAGATTTCCGTCACCGGCATTTCGACCACCTGCAAGGCCCAGTCGCGGTCGGGGTGGTCTTCAAGACCGGCCGTGATCAGCTTGGCGTAACTCAGCAGGATTTCCAGCTTTACCGAAGGCCGCCGCTGGCCTTTCAGCGTTTCCGCCAGCGCCGCGCCGAAGATATAGGCGCGTTCCGGATGATCGTGCAGTTTGTCGATCAGGCCGGGGCAGGTTTCCGGCGTCATCGCGGGGAAGAGTTTTTTCCGGCCGTCCTGGATCAGGCGCGTGCAGGCGCGGTCGATCAGGCCGGTCCAGCGGCGCATCAGTTCGTGCAGGTCCTGGCCGGTTTCATGGCTTTCGGGCACGGACAGCTTTTGCACCACATGCAGCAGTTCGCTGCCGGAGGCCTCCAGCCTTTCGGCCAGGTCGGGCCTATGCAGCAGCTCGAAGGCCGTGACGCCTTGCAGCCTGAGCCAATCTTCGAGCAGGCGGGAAATCTTTTCGCGCGAATGGACGCTGTACAGATCCTGCGGGCTGACGCAGACCGTATCGGTGGCCGGCGGCAGCCTGACCTTTTTCTGCGGCGCGGAAACACCCTTTTCCAGCAGGGTCAGGCTGCGGTATTCACCGGTTTCCGGATCGAGGGTTTCCTTGGTGACGCGCACCGCCGCCCGGCCGTTTTTCAGCAGGTCCTCGGCGGTCAGCGTAATGGCGTCACGCGATTCCCCGGCCATTTCCAGCACCCATGAGGCCTGCGGCGTGCGGCGGGCGAACAGTTCGTAATGCACCGGATGGTGGCTCATGGATGGCCCTGGCTATCACTAGTCCTTGATATGAATGGAATTATTACACCCATGACGTTAAATTATGATTTAGGCCCGAATCGCCTGCCACAGGGCTAAAAAACGCCGCGTTGACGCCCTGAAAAGACCGCAGCGTGTTTCTAGGGCATAGTCGTGGGCGGCCGCACGGGCGGCTTCACACGGTAAAGTTCAATTGAACTTTGACGATATGCGTTTATTTAAGAGATTAGTTTTTCAATTTCGGAGATCACATGGCCAAGATTACTTTGGTGGACGACGACGAGAACATTGTCACCAGTGTGTCGCTCGCGCTCGAAAGCGGCGGCCACACCGTCCAGGCCTATTATGACGGCGCCACCGGCCTGGCCGCGCTCGAAAAAGACCCGCCCGACCTCGCCATCCTCGACGTCAAGATGCCACGCATGGACGGCATGGAAGTGCTGCGCCGCCTGCGCAACACCTCCAACCTGCCGGTCATCATCCTAACCTCGAAGGACGACGAGATCGACGAGGTGCTGGGCTTCAATCTCGGCGCCGACGACTATATGCACAAGCCGTTTTCGCAGCGCCTGCTGCTGGAACGCGTCAAGGCCGTGCTGCGCCGCGCCGGCATCGTCGAGCAGGGCGAGGCCCCGGAAGTCGCCGAGGCGCTCAACGCCAAGTCGCTCAAGCGCGGCAAACTGGTGATGGACGCCGCCCGCCACGAATGCACCTGGGACGGCAAGCCGGTGCGCCTGACGGTCACCGAATTCCTGCTGCTGCACGCGCTGGCCCAGCGTCCCGGCTTCGTCAAGAGCCGCGACAACCTGATGGATGCCGCCTACGACGATCAGGTATATGTCGATGACCGCACCATCGACAGCCACGTCAAGCGCATGCGCAAGAAGTTTCGCCAGGTCGACCCGACCTTCGATTCGATCGAAACCCTCTATGGTGTCGGTTACCGCTACCGGGAAATTTAATATACTACCCCCCTCTCCCCATTTCATGGGGAGAGGACGACAAGCAAGGCGAAGCCGCAGATTGTCGGGTGAGGGGCGCCTGTGGTGGTAAGCCCCTCATCCGGCCTCCGTTACACTCCGGCCACCTTCTCCCCGCGAGCAGGGAGAAGGGATAAGCTTCACACTTTAACTCCTGGAAAGCACTCTGGTGTCCAAACCCTGGCTAAAACGGCTCCCTTTCGGTCAGTCCCGTTTGGGGCGGCTTATCTTCGGGCTGAATGTGCTGGGGCTGATCATCATCGTCATCGGCGCCCTGGTGCTGAGCGATTTCCGCGGCGGCCTGATCAACGCTCAGAGCGATTCCCTGCTGTCGCAGGCCCAGCTCATGGGCGAGGTCATCGCCGAGGTGGCCACCGAAGGCGTGCCCGAACCGCATCTGGAGGCGGAAAACGCCGCCATCGTTTTGGGGCGCTTCATTCCTTCGGGTCAGCGCGCCCGCTTGTTCGACGATCAGGGCCATCTGATCTCCGATTCCTATGCGGTGTCGGACATGATCGACGTGTCGCAACTGCCGCCGGCGCGCAGCCGCAACGATCCGCAGCCGAAGGACAAGACCGCCAAGCGTCAGGCGCGCCGGGCACTGGCCGAACAGCAATTGCACGGCGAGGTGATGATGGCGCTTTCCGGTTCGCCGCCTACCGCCGTGGTCCGCCGCAACGAGCGCGGCATCAAGGTGGTGTCGGTGTCGGTGCCCCTGCGCCACGTCAAGGAGGTGCTGGGCGTGCTTACCATCGAGCGCGGCGATGTCGACAAGATCGTGGCGGCGCAGAGATGGGCCATGCTGCCCTTCATCCTCGTCGCCTTCGGCGTCACCATGCTGTCGTCGCTGCTGCTGAACTGGCTGGTCAGCCGGCCGATCCACCGCCTTTCCGCCGCCGCCGATAATGTCCGTCTGGCGCGCACCCGCGCCATCTCCCTGCCCGATCTGGAAAGCCGCAAGGACGAGATCGGCACCCTGGCGCGCTCGCTCGAAAGCATGACCGACACCCTGTGGCGGCGTATGGAGGAGATCGACCGCTTCGCCGCCGACGTATCGCACGAGATCAAGAACCCGCTGACCTCGATCCGCTCGGCGCTGGAAACCCTGCCGCTGGTGAAAAACGACGAGGCCAAGGAACGGCTGATGGCGGTCATCAATCAGGATGTCCGCCGCGCCGACCGCCTGATCACCGATATTTCCAACGCCTCGCGCCTCGATGCCGAACTGTCGCGTGACACGCCGAAAAAGGTCGAAGTCGGCACGCTTCTGGAAGATATCATCTCGCTCTACCAGCAGAGCCATATCGCCGGACAGGTGGCGGTCACCTTCACGCGCGACCTGCCGGCCACCGCGTTAAGGGTGAATGGCCGCGAAGGGCCGCTCGGCCAGGTCTTCCGCAACCTCATCGATAATGCCCGTTCCTTCTCGCCGGAAGGCGGCGAAGTCCGGGTAAGCCTGGCGCACAATAGCAATGATCCGCTCCGGCCGATAAGCATCGTTTTCGAGGACGACGGTCCCGGCATTCCCGAAGACAATCTGGAAACCATCTTCCAGCGTTTCTATACCTCGCGCCCCAAGGGGACGAGTTTCGGCAGGAACTCCGGCCTCGGCCTGTCGATCTCGCGTCAGATCATCGAGGCGCACGGCGGCAAGGTATGGGCGGAAAACCGCAAGGACGACATTGGTCATGTCGTTGGCGCACGCTTCTCGATTTTGCTGCCAGGCGCGAACTGATCGTCGGGCCGACCAACGATTTAGCTTTGCGGCTCCTGGACATCTACCGTGAAGAAGTCACTAAAGACGGTAACGAACACCCTAACACCCGTCTCATCCTTGAACTCGATTGTTTTCAGGGATGTTGTACTGACAAAATCACTTATTCCGCGTTTTAAGTCCTGACGACATGCGGCAATATTATCGGCATAGTTATCGCCCATGGCCATTAGGGTTGCCGGTGTTGCAGAGCGGTCAGAGGAACTGAAAAAACACGTATAGCGGATTTCCGGCGCCAAAACATTGTCGATCTGGCAATCATCGGCGTAGGGCAGGTTCGATGTCACTTTCCAGGTGTCCGATTCGACCTTCTTGCCTTTAATAGACTTAAAATGATTGTTTGAGGCTTCAAGCACACTACGCAGAACCGGGCAGATATTGGGGTCTTGCGCCTGTGCAGCGGGTGCGATCACCAAGGCAGCAACAGCAGTAGCGATCATAAATTTATGCATGGGATTTCCTCTGGTTTAAAGCTGTGCAGCGGCTGCGGCGAGATCGGCTTCTTTCAGGGCCTCGATCGATTCCGCATCGCCCTGCGCCGCGGCGGCGCGGAACCAGCGGGCCGATTCGATGAGGTTCTTTTCCGTGCCCTGGCCGAAATAATAAAACTTGGCCAATACGACCTGCCCCTGACGGTCGCCGCCCTGCGCCGCCTGCCGCGCATAGGCGAAGGCGGCCGCGTCATCGCGCATACCGAAATCATCGGCGCTGATCAGGATGGCCAGAACACCGGCGGCATCGGCCTTTCCGGCCGCGGCGGCGGCTTTCAGCAGCCGGACGCCCTCGGCGGGATTACGCTCGACACCGTTCGCGCCGGACGCATACATCATGCCCAGCATATCCATCGATGTCGGATCGTTCTGCGCGGCGGCCTGCCGGATATAGCCGATGGCGCGCGGCACGTCCTGCGCGGCGCCGTGCGTGCCGTAGAAAAAGACGACCGTGCCAAGCGTCGCCTGCGCGATCATTTCGCCGCTATCCGCCGCCCGGATGAGATAGGCGATGGCTTCCGGCTGAGCCTCATCGACATGGCCGTTCCGCGCCGATTCGGCGATTGTGAAAAAGCCATAGAGCGCCATGCCATAAGGCTCTGACTTCGCCGCCGAATCCTTCAGCAGCGCCATGGCCGGCGCCTCCTCCACCGGGCCGCCCTGCCCGTTATACATCATGCCGGCGCATTGCGATTTGGCGATCGGATGATCCTGCCGGGCCGCTTCGCAAAACCATTTGCGCGCCAGGGTAAGATCCGCCGGCACGCTGTAACCTGTGTAGTAGACGCGGCCGAGGTCGAACTGGGACTGCGCGTTGCCGGCCGCCGCCTCGGCATTGAGCCGCGCGACGGTCTGGGCCTCGGTTTCCTGGACATGAACGGTGAAATAATAGGTGGCCACGACACTGTGCGGCCCTTCAGGCTTATACTCGTAAGGCGTATAGGATGAGCCGCCGGAAGCGCCTGAGCCGGAAGAGGCAGATGACGATCCCCGGTTCGCGGAAGAGGTATAGCGGTTCGCGCTTTGCTGCGCCTCGAAACTGCGCCGGTCGGCGGCGGCGGCATTGGCGCGCATGTCGCTCATCATGCGCTGACGGTTGGCTTCGTCGTTCGCGGCATTCCATTCGGCATGGGCGACGGCCGGCGAAACCGCCAGCAAGGCAATGACAATGGTCCAGATTTTCATGTGTACCCCCAGGTTCGGCGGCATCTTAGGCGGCTCCAGGGCCTTTGCCACCCTCTGAACAGAGGGGGTATCGACAACAAATTCCGCCCGACGCTTACGCACATTGCCAGAAACGGCTTTCACCGCCCGCTGCCCCCAACACGAAACCGCCGGCGTCTGAAAAAGACGCCGGCGGTCAAGATTTAGCCAAAGGCAAATCAGCGCTTGAAAGTCACGCCGACAAAGAAACGGCGTCCGAAATAACCGGCCTCGGTCAGGCGGATATCGCCGACGGTGTAGCGCTCGACCTGCCGGGTCAGGTTCTTGCCCTCGATGAAGTAGGTGACGCCCGTCAGGCCCGGCGGTGAATAGGCGAGGCGTCCGTCCAGGTAACCGGTCGGATCATGATAGATCGGCTCGCCGTAGCTGTCGCTGGCCACCGACAGGTAGCGTGACCGGTAATTATAGGCCAGGCGGGTCGAGAGTCCGTATTTCTGATACCAGAGCGTCAGGTTGTAGCTGTCGCTCGACAGACCTGGGAAAGGCAACGGACTACCGTCCAGGGCGCTGTAAAGGCCGACATTCGTGGCGATCTGATGGGTATAGTTAGCGTCGACACCGAAGCCCGACAGCCAGCCCGGCAGGAAGGTGAAGGCGGTCTTGGCCGTGGCTTCAAGGCCGTTGATCGTCGCGCCGTCGCCATTCACATAGGTGGTGGTGTTGTAGAGCGTACCGTCGCCGAAATAGTCGGTCGAGCCGATATAGGCCTTGGTGCTGACATAGAAGGTCTTGATGTCCTTATTGAAGTAGCCAAGGCTGAGCTGGGTGTCGCGGTTGGGATACCATTCGACACTGACATCGGTTTCGTTGGCGCGGTAAGGCTTCAGGTTGGGGTTGCCGCCGGAACAGACCGGATCGCTGACCACGCCCTCGTCGTCCGGCGCCTCATAAGTGGTGCAGGTCGTGGTCGGGGTCAGGTAGTTGACCAGCGGGCGGGCCATCAGCTTGGCCCAGCCATAGCGCACCACCAGTTCGTTCGGCTTCAGCCAGACCGCGGCGTTGAAGCTGGGCAGGTCGTCGGTATAGTCCTGCGCCATGGTGGTCATGCTGTTGCTGAGCACGATGGTCGTCGTGGAGCCGGTGCAGGCCGCGTTGCCGAGGTCATTCAGGCAGATAGAGGTCGCGCCGGTGTCGCCGGCATAGCGCACGACCTGGCGGGTCAGGGTGCCGGACGCCTGTTCATGGGTATGCACGCGACGCAGGCCGAAATTGCCGTCGATCTCGATACCGTTGATCGGCAGGCTATAGTCGAAACGTAAGTATTGCGCATCGGTCTTTTCGGCGATGCGGTAGGGAATCTGGCTGTAGGTGTTCCCGTCGCTGCCGACCGTCGTATACAGGTTGTCCAGGTTGAAGTGCGACGTATCGAGATACTGCGACAGTGTGTCGTAATTCGGGTACAGCCAGTTCGACGTGCCGGTCTGGCCGCTCCAGTAGAAATCCGAAGGCAGGCCGGTCATGCTCCCGGCGAAGACGCTGTTGGAAAAGTCGCGCGACCAGGTTTCCGCCGTCGTCCAGTAGCCGGTCTGACGATCCGCGGGCGAACTGGCGGTGGACACCGGATCGGTCTGGTCTTCCGTCTGGGAATCGTTGATGGTGGCGGTCGAGTTGACGGCGTTGGAATAGATGACCGTATTGTCCGCCGTGCTGGTCAGGTCGTCGCCCGCGTCGAGCAGGTAGCCGCCGTAGCCGTAGCCCATGGTCGAATTACGCGTGCCGCGCCAGCCGAACCTCACGCCGGTGATGATCTTCCAGTCGGGACGATAGGTAAAGTCCAGCTTATACTGATCGGACGTATTGTGCGATTCCGACGGGCGGTACTGAATCTGGTACGACTGCACCGCCGAGGCGTCTGAGGGACTGTAGCCGTCGGCGAAGGTGAAGCTGGGGATGCCCGTCGTGGGGTCGAGCGTGACCGTCAGGCCCGGCGTGTTGAAGGTGACCGAGGCGTTGTTGGTCTGCGCCACCGTCTCGGTTTCGCCGTGAGAGCCGAGGAAGTTGACCGTCCAGCGGTCGCCCTTGTAATCGGCGCCGAAGTTCAGGTAGTCGCTGTACGAATCCATGTGGAAGTCACGCGACGAGACGCTGAACATCGCATAGCCGCCATAGCCCGCCGTCGGGGTGGCCAGGCAGTCGCCAAGCGTATAGGAAATCACGTTGTGATTGGCGTCGACCACCGCTTCGCCAAGCGTGGTGTCCGTGCTCGAACAGGCCCCGTTGGCCGTGTTGTACAGCGAGCGCGTGGTCGTCAGCGAGGTGCCGTAATTGATATCGTTCAGGGTCTGCGAACGTTCGTTGCGCGAATAGGTCAGCCAGGCATTCAGCTTGTCGCTGAACTTGTATTGAACGGTCAGTTCGGCGGACAGGCGCTTGTCGTTGCGGGTCCATACGCCGTAACGGGCGACGTAAGGCGAATAATCGTACCATTGCGACAGGCAGGCAGCGCGATAGTTGCTGGTCGATATCTGGCTGGTGTCCGGCGAAGTCAGGGTAGAGCACTGAGCGGAGTCGTCGATCGCGGCCAGCGCGCTGTTGATATCGGCGGAATAGGCCGTATTGTAATAATCTGCCGTTTTATCGGCCGAGCCGTCGAAATCGGCGATGCGCCTCCAGGCGGTATTGCGCGCATAATCGCCGCGCGTATCGACGTCATCGAACGTCACATTGGCCATGATGCCGAGCTTGCCACCCAGGAACTGGTCCGCCGCGAACAGGTTCCAGCGCGGCGTCCAGGTCTTTTCCGTATCGAGATTCTGCGCCGAGGCGGTGATCGAGAAGGTCGGTTTCTTGAAATCGAGCGGCTTGCGCGTCGTCACGCTGACCGTGCCGCCGACACCACCTTCGGTCATATCGGCGGTAAAGCCCTTGAACACATCCACCGACTTGACCAGTTCGGAGGCCAGTTCACGGAAGTCGTTGGAACGACCGCCGCCGCCATAGACCGAAATACTGCCTGCCGTCGAAAGGGCCGTTACGCCGTTCACCTCGACATTGTTGAGGTCCGGCTCGACGCCGCGGATCGAAACGCCCGTGCCTTCGCCCATGTCGCGGCTGAGCTGCACACCGGTAATGCGGCCGATAGCTTCACCGACATTCTTGTCAGGGAATTGCGAGATATCGTCGGCCACGATCGAATCGGACACCGTGCCGGCCGTCTTCTTGTTCCTGATCGACGACTGCTGACTGGCGCGCACGCCGGTGACCACCACGACGGTTTCATCTTCCGGGGCATTGGCGGTTTTGGCCGGCTGCGCATCGCTCGTTTGGGCGGCCGCCACCGCCGGCAGGGTGAGCAGGCCCAGCAGCAGGCTGGCCGTGACTCGCAGGGCGTGTCTGTTTGAAGTGAATTGCACCTTGTGTTCCTTCCTTTTTCTAACCTGGCTTTTTCCGGCCCGGCCTCGTGATCTGGCGCCCCGGCCTTCTGGAGCCATGCGGCGTGCCGGAAACCGGACGCCGTGTGCCGGGAATCCGATCGAAAACCGGGAAATGTCATGCAGTATTCGCTTCGCCTTTATTCAGGCGCACACCTTCCCCGGAAGATCACATCGCATCGATTTGGTAATTCTTATGCGTATATGATCCTAATTTCCAAAATTGATGATCAATTATGATTAGTCAAGATCGATTTCAATCGAAAGAGAGTTATTTTGCTTTATTTATGACAGTAATTTTGCATATATACTTAAAAATGACGCAATTTATATTATTAAATCAATACTGTAATCTAAAGGCCTTATTTCAAACCAAAGCGCGACCGCGCGGATACAAATCGATTCCGGAACCGCCCGGTGCGAGAAACGGCTTTCACCATTCGCTATCCATGCCTAAATGCCGCCATGAGCAAAATCGTCATCCACGCCACATCCTTAAGCCTGTATGTCGCTCACGAATGGCGCGGCGTCCTGATCATGGGACCTTCGGGCAGCGGCAAGAGCGATCTGGCCCTGCGCCTCCTCCAGACCGCCGGACACAGCGGCTGCGCGCTTGTCAGCGACGATTACAGCACCCTGTGGTGCTCCGGCGGCCAGCTTTACGCCGGCGCGCCGGAAACCATAGCGGGCCGCATGGAAATTCGCGGCCTCGGCATCGTGGCGGTCGGAACGCGCCGGCTGACGCGCGTCCACCTGGCCGTCCTGCTGCAATCCGATCCGATCGAGCGTCTGCCGAAAGCCGAGATAACGCCCATACTGGGACATGCCGTTCCCACCCTTCGCCTCAATCCGCGCGAGGCTTCCAGCGTCAGTAAACTTCTGGTGGGCTTGAAAGTTTCTTAAAAATACTTACCTGAAGGTCAGCTTTCGGTTTCATTCATGTCCCGTAAATCTCCCCTCTGGCATATTTGGCACACCCGCTCTGTTGCGGCGCAAAATTTGCAGGCGTCGGCCAATCTCGTTTTGCAGTGCGATGAAATCGGGACTAGTATGGCTGGCTACCCGGTTTAAAGGTGTAAAACCCAAGGCGTTAGTAAGGAAGTTGCTTTAAATGATCGGACTGGTCATCGTTACTCACGGCAAACTGGCTGACGAGTTCGTATCGGCGATGGAACATGTGGTCGGGCCGCAGACTCAGGTAGCCGCCATCTGCATAGGCCCCGAAGACGATGTGGCCCAGCGCCGCAAGGATATCCTTGACGCCACCTTTGCGAACGATTCCGGCGACGGCGTGATCCTGCTGACCGACATGTTCGGCGGCACGCCTTCCAATCTCGCCATATCGGTGATGGAGCAGACCAAGGCCGAGGTGATCGCCGGGCTGAACCTGCCCATGCTGATCAAGCTGGCCTCCCTGCGCAAGAATGAAGACCTGGGCGCCTGCGTCTGCCATGCCCAGGAAGCGGGCCGCAAATACGTGACCGTCGCCTCCTATGTGCTTTCAGGCGATAACTGACGCGCAATTCCCTCTGGACTAAACGGCCGAACGCCCGCATTCTCAGGCGTGAAAAGCCTTGTCTGCGGGAAAGGCTTTAGGGAGCGATGAGTGAGCGAGACTGAGCCAGGCGTGCGGCCCACAAATGTACGGGTCGAGGTCGAAATTTGCAACATAAAGGGCCTGCATGCGCGGGCCTCGGCCAAGTTCGTCAAGCTGGCCTCGTCATTCGACGCCGAAATCCATGTTCTCAAGGAAGATAACCGGGTCGATGCGCAATCGATCATGGGGCTGCTGATGCTTGGCGCCGGCAAGGGCACGGTCATCGGCATCGAGGCTGAAGGCGCCCAGGCCGAAGACGCCGTGGCCGCCCTGGCCGAACTGGTCAATAACCGTTTCGACGAAGACGCGTAAGGGAGAACGCATGATGCCCGCATTCCGGCTCTGCTGCATCCTGCTGGCGGCCAGCGCCTTGTGCGCGCCGGGCCTGGTTCATGCCGAAGGGGCGCCCTACGATGAAAACGCGCCCGCGCCAAAGCCGGTCGTCAAGCGCAAGAAACCGGCCCCCAAACCGATCCTGCCCGATGCCCCCATTCCTTACACCACCATCGGCCTCAGCCCGGACATGGCCAAGGCGCTGACACCGGACACGCCTGCCGCGCTCGCCCCCTTGCCGCCGCCCGTGGCCATAACGCCCGCCCCCTTACCGGTCCAGCCGGTGACGGCACCGCCCCCACCCGCGCCTGTCGCCGCGCCCGATCTCACGCAGATCAGCCTGAAATGCGAAACCCAGGTCAGCGAGGGCAAGCGCTTCGTTTCGCAGGGCGTCTTCTATATCGATCTCTTCCCTTCGCCGGTTTTTCCGGACGAACATGCCGATTTCAAGTTCCTGCGTGTCGATCCGGGCCACCAGTCGCTGATCCGTCAGTCGATCTGCCTCGATACCGGCTGCTCGGCCAATGTCACCGGTTCGGCCTATTATCTGGTCAATCGCGTCACCAAACGCGGCGCGGCCCTGCGCATTACGCTCGATCGCGCAACCGGCGCCTTTTACGCCGAAGCGGTCGAGGCCAGCCGTATCGGTCCGGATTCGCATCGCGGCGAAAAAGGGTATTGCGCGCCGCAGACGCGCACCGGTGCCCTCTTTTAGAGCGCCGATCTGATAGGATCAGATCGGCGCTCTATTTTTTGTTTTACGCACTTTTTAATCCGAAAAGTGCGTTACACTTTTCGGAAAGTGCTCTAAATCCGCACCACCCTGACCGCCATCCACGGCCTGCCCGGCAAGGTGATCACCGGCCGCGCCGGATCGTGGAAATCGTAGCCGTCCTTCTTTTGCAGGGTGAAAACGCCTTCGACCGGCGTCATCGTCATGTTCCAGGTATCGATCAGGTCGACGCGGAACTGTTCGCCACCGGACAGTGCCGGCTTCGGCAGGTCGAGCGGCCATTCCGCCGGCGTTTCGCTGCCGAAATAGCGCAGGTAATACTGCCCGGCCTGGCCGCCGATATGGCGGTCCCACCATTTGTCTATCGGATCGACGCCCGGCTTCGGCCCGGCCTCCATGACGCTTTTCAGGAAGGCTAGGCGAGGTGCGCTGGTCCCCAGCAGCCGCCCGCCGATGCCGCTCCAGCCGCCATCCGGACTGAGATTCTTGTCCGTCAGCACCTCGCCGTGGCCGACATAGGTGCCGGCGATCAGGCCGTGCCAGAAGCGCGACACCATCTCCTCGCCGGTCAGGTTGCCCCAGCGCAGATCGGATTTGCCCTCGTAGCAGATTTCATCGAAGACCACCGGCTTTTCCCAGATACTGCGATAGATCTCAGCGCGGGTATCGTCCTTGACCGACATGCCGTTCTGGATGCTGGAATGCGTCACCCACGGCCTGCGGTTATCGAAAAACGCCTTGCAGTTATGGATTGAACGCAGACGCTGGTGCGGATCATTATCGGCGACGAACCGGCCGATATGATCCCAGTCGGCAGGGCGTTTCGCCTTCACCAGATCGAACTCGTTGGCCATCGACCACCAGACATTGCGATAGGCGCCAAGACGCGCAATCATATAACGCAGGTAACGCTCGTCATCGGCAGGGGCCATCTCGGCATAGCCGTGCGTCTTGTCATAAGGGTGATGCAGGATGATATCGGCCTCGATGCCCAGCGCCTGCAATTTCGCCACGCGGTCCTCGAAGCGGCGGAAAAAGGCCGGATTGAAGCGCGCCGGATCCCAGTCCTTAGGCTCCGCGCCGGTATAGACGAAGGGTTCGATCGGCTCGGCCTTCACATTGGCGTAGACGCACATGCGAATCTTGTTGAACGGTGCGGTTTTCAGAGTTTGCAGCGTCAGGGCGCATTGCGCATCCGATTGTTGCGCCCAGGCATAGGCCGTGGTGCCGATCTGGTGGAAGGATGTGCCATCGGCGTAGGCGAAGTGGTAGCCATCCGGCGTCACCCGCACCGGGCCATGATTATTGCCCGTGGCCGGACGCACGATGAAGCGGCCTGCGCGGCCATCCAGCGCCTTGGCATTGCTCGTTGTGCGCCACTGCCATTGGCCTTCGGTTTCCGGGCTGAAGCGGATTTTGTAAACGCCGCCGCCATCATAAAATCCGGGCACGCGCACGGTTTGCCCGCCGCTGGCGAAATCCGCCGACAGCGTGATATCGGTGAACGGATTGCCGGTTTTCGGGCCGTCGAGCGTGATTTCATACAGGCCCCAGCGCTCGATATCCACCGTTTGGGCTTTGGCCGCCCCCGCCAGGGACAGTGCGCCGCCCAGCACCATGACCCCGCGCCGTGTGACTCCCGACATGAAAACCTCCCATCATATTTGTCAGTCATCATACATTTAAAGACATCGCAAGCGCAAGCCATATGGAACGCCTTATGTCTTTCTTATGTTGCAGCGCCCCTCAAGCGTCGAAAATTTAGGGCTACGCCGCCTATAGTAAAATCACACAGTAACCTATTGATTTCAGGAGATATTCATGAACAACGACCGTATTCAGGGCAGTTGGGAACAGGTCAAGGGCAATGTCCAGAAGATGTGGGGCAAGCTCACCAATGACGATCTCGACGTGATCGAAGGCGACCGCAAGCTTCTGGCCGGCAAGATCCAGGAACGCTACGGCATCGCCCAGGACGAGGCGCAAAAGCAGATCGACGAATGGAACATGCGGCACTAATGCCGCAAAAGAGCTGTCTCGCACAGGCTCGGGCGCGCACTGCGTTTGCCAAACCTTCGGTTTGGAAATCCGGGCACTGACCGGCATCGATTTACACAGATTGTCGCTTCTTTCCCGCCGGATGGTTGCGACGATACGGGCGGAAAGGCGTTTCCTCAGATGCGTCTTTCCGCTCTTTTTTTGGCCGCTCTATTTTTTGGCCGGCGCCTGAAAAGGATCAGGCGCGGCTCCGGCACTGGACCCTAAGGTCAAAACCCGCCGCAAACCACGCCTGATCTTTGTGCCCGCCGGGTGTCCCGATAATAGAGTCTTCGGCGGCAGGCTCAACCTACTGGCCCGCCGGTAAGATTGCTGTGCGGGAGAAGCGACGGCGAATAAGAAAAGAGTCAGCATGCCCGGTCAGGGCGCGGCGTCACGGCTCATTCGCCGGGCAACGGCGAGAGTTTCCAGACTGTGATCGAGCACGGCCTGCCAGCTGGTCAGGGCCTTATGCTCGGCGGCGGGTTCGGCGGTCTTTACCCAGGCGGGCTTGGTCGGCTCGTCGTCGCGCGTCTCGGTATTGACGGCATCGAGCACCTTGCCCACGGCCAGCAGGGTTTTGGCGGCCTGCTCGGCTTCCTTGTAGGTGGCGGGCGGTTCCAGTGCTTCGACGGCGCGCAGCAGGACTTCCGCCTGATCGCGCAGACGCTGCTGCTGGTTGCGACGAAGCGCGTGTCTTTGTTCAGGCGTGGCGATGGGGGTGTTTGTCTGTTCCATGGGGACAAGCATGGAACGGGAATTAGGAGCGGGGATTATTTGCGCTTCTCCTCCCCTGCGCAGCGGGGGGAGGAGAAATTAAAAAAGCCCCCGTTTTCGGGGGCTTCCTTTTAGGCATTCACGCCGCTCCTTGTCGCTTCCGACCGTTTCTTGAGAAGCTGATCGAACGCTCCCCAGACGCCTTCCTCACCGGTCCATTGCCCCTTGGTGGCGGCCTTGGAATATTCCGTGGCGCGGGCCTCGAAGAAGTTGGCGTGTTCGACGCCCGACAGCAGGACCTGCAGCCACGGCAACGGATTTTCCTTCACGCCGCCGTAGACTTCCGGCAGTTCGAGCTGGCGCAGGCGCCAATCGGCGATATAGCGGATATAGGCCTTGATATCCTCAGGCGTCATGCCCTGGACCGGCCCCATTTCGAAGGCCAGGTCGATGAATTTGTCCTCCATCGTCACCACGGTCTTGCAGCAGTCGATGATGTCATCGGCCACCGATTTGGTGACGGCCTTCGTTTCGCGGTTGAAGGTATGGTAGAGCTTGATGATGCCTTCGCAGTGCAACGACTCGTCACGCACCGACCACGACACGATCTGGCCCATGCCCTTCATTTTGTTGAAGCGCGGGAAATTCATCAGCATGGCGAACGAGGCGAACAGTTGCAGGCCTTCGGTGAAGCCGCCGAACATGGCCAGCGTGCGGCAGACATCGGCTTCGGTATCGACGCCGAACGTGCCCATATAGTCGTGCTTGTCGCGCATGGCCTCATATTCCATGAACGCGCCGAACTCGCTTTCCGGCATGCCGATGGTTTCCAGCAACAGGGCGTAAGCGGCGATATGGACGGTTTCCATATTGGCGAAGGCCGACATCATCATCTTGATTTCGGTCGGCTTGAAGACGCGCGAATAGCGCTCCAGATAGTTGTCCTGAACCTCGATATCCGACTGGGTGAAGAAGCGGAAGATCTGGGTCAGCAGGTTGCGTTCGGAATCGTTGAGCTTGGTCGCCCAGTCCTTGCAGTCCTCACCCAGCGGCACTTCTTCCGGAATCCAGTGGACCTGCTGCTGCTTGCGCCAGAACTCGAACGCCCAGGGGTAACGGAACGGCTTATAGGAATGGCTTGGGGTCAGCAGGCCCGCATTGGAATTGGCCAGAATTATTGAACTGCTCATAGGAAACCCCGAATCGATACTAAAGCTCAGATGACAGACCTATATCACCACATTTCGTAGTTAAGGCCAGGTTAACATCTACATATGGTATGTGGTTTTTGGGGATAATTTTCAATCCCGACATTTTGCCGCAGGGGCGACTCTTGCCGCGCGCATGGTAGCACAGGCGTTTGCGTGGCGCAGCGGCAAAAGTTAACGGGTTACAATTGGTGATGGGGATAAGAAGCAAGATACCCCCACCACCGCATCTGGCCGCTTCGCGGCATCGCGCGGTCCCCCTCCCCACAGGTGGGGAGGTATAAGAGGGGGTTTAGCTGCCGCTGGCCCTGACCGAATCCCACGAACGGGTGGGGGCGGTGGCCGAAGCGGGAGCGGCCTTCGCGGCCACGGCGTTTTGCAGCCAGGCCAGCGCCGCGTCGGCCTGTTGCGGCGGCAGGTCGCGGCGCAGCAGGCTTTCGGCTTCCGGCATCTTGCCTTCCAGGCCCAGCACCAGCGCCAGGTTCTGGCGAATCTGCATGGTCACGCCCGGTTGCGCGACGGCGGTCCGCAGCAGCGGTTCGGCGCCGGTGAAATCACCGCGCGTCACCTTCGCCATGGCCATATTGGTCAGGACGGCGGGATTATTGGGCGAAAGATCGAGCGCCTTACCCCATGCCGATTGCGCCTCATCCGGACGCTTGGTTTGTTCGTAGGCGACGCCGAGCAGCGACCAGGCCTGCCAGTCCTTCGGCTTCAGCGCGATGACGTGTTGCAGCGGATCGATGGCGAAGAAGGCGTTGTTATCGGCAATATGGGCGCGGGCGGCGGCCAGCAGGATATCGGCATTATCGGGCGCGAACAGCAGGACACGATGGGCGATATCCGCCGCTTCGGGGTAACGGCCGAGCGTGCGCAGGGCGTTTGACAGGTAAAGCCCCATCTTCGCATCGGTCGGGTTATGCTCGAACTGGTCATTGAAGAAGACGGATTGCTGCAGCGGATCGGCGCGCAGGGCGGCCTCGATCTCGGCCTTGCCGGCCGGCCTGAAGGCTTCGGCTTTCGGCGTAACGGAGGCGGCCGTGGCGGCTGATGGCGTATCCGGCGTCTTGTCCTTGCCGAACAGGCCCGCGGAGGCCGGGCCAGCCATGAAACAGGCGATAAGAGCGGCGGAAACAAGCAGGCTGCGCAACATGACCGGACCCAGGATTTGCAGGAAAATTAAGCTTTCGGTGACCGCTGTGAAGATATAGTTAAAGCTCTTAACAATCGTTAACGCTGAAGTGCCCCATGCCCAAGCCGATCAAGGCTCCCAAAGCCGCTGCTGAAAATACTCTTGTCGCGCTTTTCGAGGAGGAGGCCGCCGCTGCGATTGCGGCGCTGAAACCGGCGCAGGCGAAATTCCTGAACTTGAAGGGCTTTACCGGCAAGGCGGGCAGTCTGGTCGTTCTGCCGGAAGAGGGCGGCTGCCGCGCCTGGTTCGGGCTGGGCGCGCGCAAGGCTTACACACCGATGAGCTTCCGCGCCCTGCCGTCGCAACTGCCCAGGGGACTGTGGGCCTTGCAGCATGACGCGGAACTGGATGCCCGCGCCATTCACGTGGCCTGGGGTCTGGGGGCCTACAGCTTCACGCGCTATAAATCAGGCAGCATACCGGGCGAAGTGCGGCTCGATGACTCGGCGCTCGATGAGGCGACAAAAACAGCGGTGGCGCGTGAGGTCAGGGCGCATAACCTGGCGCGCGATCTGGTCAATACCCCGACCAACGACATGGGGCCGGCGGATATAGAGGCCGAGGCGCGCCGGATCGCCGAAACCCACGACGCCACGATCAGGGTGATTGCCGGCGATGATCTGCTGAAGGAGAACTATCCCGCCGTTCATGCCGTCGGCCGCGCGGCGGGTCCGCACAATCAGCCGCGTTTTATCGAGATCGGCTGGTCGCCCGCCGGCGTGCCGGGACCTTTGCCGGTCGTGGTTCTGGTCGGCAAGGGCGTGGCCTTCGATACCGGCGGCCTGAATATCAAGGGTGGCGCGGGCATGGGGCTGATGAAGAAAGACATGGGCGGTTCGGCCCATGCCCTGGCGCTCGCGGATTGGGTGATGGCCAGCCAGTTGCCGGTGGCGCTGCATGTGCTGATCCCGGCGGTGGAAAATGCGATTTCGGGCGATGCCTTCCGGCCGGGGGATATCCTCGCCTCGCGCGCGGGCCTTTCCATCGAGGTCGGCAATACAGACGCGGAAGGGCGGCTGATCCTGGCCGATGCCCTGGCGCGCGCCGCCGAGCTGGAACCGGCCCTGACGGTCGATTTCGCCACGCTGACCGGCGCGGCGCGGGTGGCGTTGGGGCCGGAGGTTATCCCCTTCTACACGGATGACGAGGACGTGGCGCGGCAACTTGAAGTGGCCTCCATCGCGCAGAATGATCCCTTGTGGCGGATGCCGTTGTGGAAGGGCTATACCGACGCGCTCGATAGCGACATCGCCGACATCCGCAACGATCCGGCTGGCTGGGCGCAGGGCGGTTCGGTGACGGCGGCGCTTTTCCTGCAAAGGTTCGCGCCGAAATCAGGCGCCTGGGTGCATTTCGACATCTATGCCTGGAACCCGCGCGGCCGGGCCGGATATCCGGTCGGGGCCGAGGCGCAGGCGCTGCGGGCAGTCTATCAGTTGTTGGCATCCTACTGAACGATCGCCTGTTAAGACCTGCTTCAGTTTTCATAAATCTCCTGTTGACCTTGGCTGTTAAGGCGATCTTTGCATCCATGCCGTACTGTGCCCATATGGGTGGCATGTGGCGATAATCGTCCATCCGCCTGAGTACAGTGTCCTGTAGAAGGCAAACGGCTTTATGACGCAGATGAGTGATGATCCTTTCGACAAGCGCACCACGCCCTTCAAGGATGGCGTGACGGACCAGGCGCATCAGGGCCTGATCCGCGCCAAGACCTATGTCGCCGGTGAGGTCCTGAGCTGCTATGACGCCTCCGCGCCGATCCTGTCGCAGCCGGAACACGGCGCCGAGCAATGGGACCAGTTGCTGATGGGCGAGCGTTTCAAGGTCATCGAGCGCAAGCATGACTATTTCTGGGGCCAGGCCCTGCGCGACGGCTATGTCGGCTATGTGCCGGTATCGGCCTTCAAGCGCGACTGGTATCTGCCGACGCATTATGTCTCGACCCTGCGCACCTATGTTTTCGCCGGGCCGAACCTGAAGGCCTCGACGCTCAGCGCCCTCAGCCTGAACGCGCTGGTTTCGGTGACGCGCTATGAGAACGGCTTCGCCTATATCAACGAAACGGGCTGGGTGTTCGCCAATCACCTCTCCACCTTCGAGACGTTCGCGCCGGATTTCGTCAGCGTGGCCGAGAGCTATATCAACGCGCCCTATCAGTGGGGCGGCCGGGAAAGCCTCGGCCTGGATTGTTCCGGCCTGCTGCAACAGGCTTTATATGCGGCGGGTTACGGCTGCCCGCGCGATTCCGACATGCAGATGAAGCTGGGCCTGCCGCTCGATATCGGACCTGACCTGCGCGGCCTGGTGCGTGGCGATCTGGTCTTCTGGAAGGGCCATGTCGCCATCATGACCGATGATGTCAATATCATCCACGCCAATGCCCACCATATGAAGGTGGCGATCGAGCCGCTGGCGGACGCGGTTCACCGGATCGACGCCTGCGGGTCCGGTATGCCGCTGGCGTATCGTAGGCTGTAAATCTTATCTCCTCCCCCGCTACGCAGGGGAGGAGAAGACATGAAAAACCCCGCCGGAGCGATCCGGCGGGGTTTTGTTATCACTGATCTAAGCTTAGTGCGAGGGCGGCGGGGCCGCGTCGGTTGGGGTGGTCGTGCCGGAAGCCGGCTTGGCGGGTGTTTCCGTCGTGGGTGCGCCTTCGGCAGCGGGGGCGGCGCCTGGCGCGCGCGACGGATCGGGCGCGGGCACCGGATAGGCCGTCGAGCCTTGGGTATGCAGGTAGGCGATCAGGTCGATCCGGTCCTGCGGCTTCTTGACGCCGACGAAAGTCATCTTGGTGCCCTTGACCACCTTGCCCGGCGCGCCGAGGAAGGCGTACATCGCATCCCAGGTCCAGTTCGGCACTTCCTTGGCGTGGGCCTTCATGGCATCGGAATAGTCCATGCCCGGATGCGAGGCGATCGGACGATCGACGACGCCCCACAGGTTCGGGCCGATGGCGTTGGGGCCGCCCTGCTTGTCATTGTGGCAGGAGGTGCATTTGGTGTTGAAGGTTTTCTCGCCGGCGGCGATATCGGCGGTGGGGATCACCGTGCCCCAGTCGGGCGGGGTATCGACAGCCGCGGCCGCGCCGCCTTCGCCACCGGTATCGGCGACTTCGATGGCATAACCCGGCTTCTCAGGCGCTTCACGATGAAAGATCGCTTCCGAGCCGAGCTTGACGCCCATAATAACCAGACCGGTCGCCAGGACCGCACCGAGAATTTTATTTACCTGAAGGTCGCCGCTCATGTCGCCAAGTTACCCTGTTGATTCATTTTGCGCCTGAGCTTAGGCCACCAGAGACATGTGTCAATATGTGGCGAAAGCATGGCTTATTGATCTACTTGCGTTTGGCTCTCTGACACGCTACCGGCAAATGTGCAAGCCAGCTTTTGCGCCGAAAGACGCAAATCAGAGGGCTGCGTGGCATTTCGTCGCACTTTGTTCGCTCAGACGCCGCGAGGCTACTCGCACACGCCCGGGCGTGCAGCCGCACTTGCCAGAACCGAAGCCGGTTCTGGAATTCTGATCTGAAGGTAAGGACCAATGAACGCACAAACCATTCGCAAGATCGCCTATCAGGGCGAGCCGGGGGCTTTCAGCCATCAGGCCATCAAGCGCTGGTTTGGCGACTTTACCCCGATGCCCTTCCCGACCTTCGAGGCCGCCTTCGCCGCCGTGCGTGAAGGCGAGTGCGAACTGGGCATGATCCCGGTTGAAAACTCGGTGGCCGGCCGGGTCACCGACGTTCATCACCTGCTGCCCAATTCGGGCCTGAAAATCATCGGCGAGCGCTTCCTGCCCATCGAGATGATGCTGATGGGGGTGCCGGAAACCGAACTGGCCAATATCCGGGTCGCCGCCTCGCACACCATGGCGCTTTTGCAATGCCGCAAGGCGCTGAAGGAACTGAACATCACCGCCGAGGTCTTCCACGATACCGCCGGCGCCGCGCGGGCGTTGTCGCAGACCCGCGAACCGGACCGCGCCGTTATCGCGCCGGAAGCGGCGGCGGAACTGTACGGCCTGAAAATCCTGCGCCGCAATATGGAAGACGCCCGCAACAACACCACGCGCTTCCTGATCCTGACCACGGAAGACCGGGTGGTGACGCCCGCGCCCGGCATCGACTGCATGACCAGCTTTATCTTCCGCGTGAAGAATATCCCGGCCTCGCTCTACAAGGCACTGGGCGGTTTCGCCACCAATGGCGTCAATATGACCAAACTGGAAAGCTATATCGAGAACGGCGTCTTCGCCTCGACCGTCTTCTATTGCGATGTCGAGGGACGGCCAAGCGAAGGCGGTCTGAAACAGGCGCTGGAGGAACTGAACTTCTTCGCCGTCGATGTCGAGATTCTCGGCACCTATCCGCTCGATCCGTTCCGCAACAGCGAGGGTCAAAGATGAGTGACGCGCGGATTACGGCGCTGGAGGAACTGACGGCGCACCAGGCGAAGACCATCGACGAACTGTCGGAACAGGTGACCGAGCAGTGGAAGGTCATCGACCGCATGAAGCGGATGCTGGAGCGTCTGGGTGAACGGATGGAAACCATGGAAGCCGGCACGAGCGAAGTGCCGGTGACTAAACCGCCGCATTACTGATCTCCTCCCCATATCTTAAATGGGGAGGAGAAGGCTTATTTCTTCCCGCTGACCTCGGCATAGACCGTTCCGAACGTATCCGGCACGATGGGACCGGCGATCTTGTCGGTGATGGTGCCGTCGGGGCTGACGATATAGGATTCCGGAACGCCGGTAATGCCAAGCGCCAAAGCCATCTTGCCGTCCGGGTCGGTCAGGGTTTTCGCATAGGGATTATCGTGCCGGGCCAGGAAATTGAGCGTATTTTGCGGTTCGTCCTTCCAGGCGATGCCGATAATGGTCACACCCTTGGCCTTCAGCGCCATCAGTTGCGGATTTTCGGCGATGCACGGCGCGCACCACGAGGCGAAGACATTGACCAGCACCGGCTTGTCCGAACCGGCGACCAGCGCTTTCAGCGACGCCGGCGCGCCATCCTGCAAGTCATTGATCACCACGTCCGGCACCGACTTGCCGACCATTGCGCGCGGTTCGTATTGCGCCTTTTTGTGGAAATTATAATAGCCGAGCACCGCCAGCAGGCCGACGAACAGCACCAGAGGGGCAAAGTAGATCAGGCGTTTCATTGGGTTTCCGCCGCTGCCTGCAAGGCCTCAAGCACCTTGCGGCGCTGCGCCTGCACCCGCAGCGAGATCACGACCAGCGCACCAAGGCCTAGGAGCGTGGCGCCATAAGCCCCCCAGACGTAAAAGGCGTACTTGCCCATATCGAGGTCCATATGCACTCCTAGTTAAAGCTGAGGCGGGCGCGCAGGGCGCGGTATTTGCGGGCGAGGATTTCGGAATCGAGCCGGACCAGAAACAGCCAGATCGCCAGCGCGTGATAGGCGGCCACCATGACGAACAGCGGCCATAGCATGGAAGCGGCGATGGTCGGGCCGCCCTTGACGAAGATGCTTTCGCCCTGATGCAGGCTGTTCCACCATTCGACCGAGAACTTGATGATCGGCAGGTTGACCAGACCGACCAGCGCCAGAATGGCCGTCGATCTGGCGGCGCGGGTTTCGTCCTCGATCGAGGCATGGAGCGCGATATAGCCGATGTAGAAGAGGAACAGCACCAGCACCGAGGTCATGCGGCCGTCCCATTGCCACCAGGCGCCCCACATCGGTTTACCCCACAATGAGCCGGTGATCAGCGCCAGTCCGGTGAAGACCGCGCCGATGGGGGCCAGGGCCTTCGCCGCGCTATCGGCCAGCGCGTGGCGGAAGATCAGGCCGAAAAAGCTGGCCACGCCCATGGCGGCGTAAATGAACAGGCCCATCCAGGCGGCCGGTACATGGATATACATCAGCCGCACGGTATCGCCCTGCTGGTAGTCCTCCGGGGAGGCGAAGCAGAGGTACAGCCCCCAGACGAACAGCGCCGCCGTCACGGCCGCGAGCCATGGCCGCAGGGGACGCGTGACGCGCGTGAAGCGTTCCGGATTGGCGAGGAAATTGATCATGTTCCGGACATACGGGGTTTGGCGATTTTGAGCAAGATGCGCCTGTTAACGGATTGCTTGCGGTTTTCGGCTATGATCACCGCCATCGCTGGGAGGCGCCTATGTCGTTCGATCACTTTATACTGGGCCTGATCTTCACGATCACCCTCGCCATCTATTATTTCAGCATGCGCAAGGACTGCCGCTGGATGGCCGTTTTCATCGCGCTTTTGATGTCCGGCCTGACCATGGGGATAGAGCGCTTAATATCCGATGAGGCGATAGCGCGGATGCTGATCCAGATTTCCATCCTCGTCATGCTGGGCCTGAGCATTCCGGCGCGCTACTGGTTCGGCAGCAAGAACGCCCGCGGTGTCGTCTATCGCCAGCACCATATCAAGGCCACGCGCTTCCTGCCGTGGTAAGGTTTAGCCAAGCGCGCCGCGTAAAGCCGCGCCCATGGCGATGGGGCCAAGCGCCAGGGCAAACAGCGCATAGGCCGCCAGAAAAGCCAGCGCCTGCAAGGGTGACACACCCGCCTGCACCGCCTGCATCAGACCGGCGCCGAAGATCACCGGCGGCACATAAAACGGCAGGACCAGCAGGGCCATCAGCACGCCGCCCCTGCGCGAACCGAGCGCCAAAGATGCGCCGATGCCGCCGATCAGGGCGAAGCTGAGGGAGCCGAGAATGGCCGAGACGAGTCCCATTAACGCCAGCGATACCGGTGCGCCGAGGATGATCATGACAATCGGCGTCAGCAGCGACAATATGACGCCGGTGCCGAACCACTGACTGAGGCATTTCAGCAGGGCGATGCCTTCGAGCGGCAACGGGCCGAGCCGGAGCACATCGAACACGCCGTCCTCGTAATCGCGCTCGAACAGGCGCTCCAGCGACAGCAGGCTGGAGAGCGCCAGGCACAGCCAGGTCAGGCCGGCGGCGATGCGGGAAAGCACCGCCTGATCCGGGCCGAGGCTCAAGGGGATCATCGCCATCAGGGTCAGGTAGAAACCGACGGCCAGCAAGGGACCACCGCCACGGGTCAGCGACAGGCCGAGATCGCGGCGAAGGAGGGCGATGGCGGGGCGCAGGATGGTCACGTCTTGATCCTCCCCTGCGATAGCGGGGGAGGTGTCGAGCAAGCGCAGCGCGTCGAGACGGAGGGGGCAACACCTGCCGCTAGTTCGCCCCCTCCGTCGCGGACAAGCCGCGACACCTCCCCCGCTATCGCAGGGGAGGATAAGATATTTCTCACCTCAAACACTCGCCGCCTCGCGTTCCTTCGCCGTCGGGCGTTCGAGTTTCAGGCCGCGCGTCTCGAACGGCAACGGATCATGCACGGCCGCGATGATCAGGCCGCCTTCGGACAGGTGCTTTTGCAGGATTCCGGCGATCAGGGCACGGTGACCGGTATCGAGCGGCGCCATCGGTTCATCGAGCAGCCATAAGGGCCGCCTGGCCATCAACAGGCGCGCGAAAGACAGCCGGCGTTTCTGCCCGGCGGAGAGATAGCGCGTTTCCAGATCGAGCAGCGGCGACAGGTTCAGTTGTTCGATGCCCGACACGTCACCATCGAGAAAATCGGCCTGGAATTGCAGTTCCTGCGCCACCGTCCGCGACGGGCTTAAAGCATCGTGGTGACCGAGGAAATGGACGTGACGGCCCTGCCAGATTTCCGGCTCGATCTGCACATCATTCTCATATGCAGAAATTGCCCCTGAATGCGGTGTCATAAAGCCCGCCAGGGTGCGCAAAAGAGTCGTTTTTCCGACGCCGTTTTCGCCTGTCAGGCTAATCGCGTCACCCGCCATCAGTTCAAAATTCAGATTATGAATCAGAAGGTTATAACCTTTTTTCAGGCTCACCCCTTCGACCTTCAGACTCACATCCATAAAAATAACCCTTTTCGCCTTACGGCTTACATAGACGAAAACAAATAAGAAGTTTAGAAGGCAGTTGCTCCGCCTTTAAGGTATTGCAGCGCAATGTCGAGACCCTGTGCGTCCTTCATTCACGCGCGTTCTTAAATTTACAGTTGTCATCGTGGCGGCTGGGCGGATTCTGAGAAGGATACAGCGTACATGTCTTCGATTGACAGCTTCAAGTCCAAGGCCGAACTCAAGGTCGGCGACAAAACCTACACCTATTATGATCTGAAAGCCGCCGAAGCCAACGGTCTCGAAGGCGTCTCCCAGCTTCCCGCCTCGCTGAAGGTGCTGCTGGAAAACCTGCTGCGCAACGAAGACGGCGATACGGTCAAGGCCGACGATATCCGCGCCATGGCCGCCTGGGTCAAGAACAAGGGCGCCGTCGAGCATGAAATCTCCTTCCGCCCGGCCCGCGTGCTGATGCAGGATTTCACCGGCGTTCCGGCTGTCGTCGATCTGGCCGCCATGCGCGACGCCATGGTCAAGCTCGGCGCCGATCCGGCGAAGATCAATCCGCTGAACCCGGTCGATCTGGTTATCGACCACTCGGTCATGGTCGATTATTTCGGTCACGGCGACAGCTTCACCCGCAACGTCGACCGCGAATACGAACGCAACATCGAGCGCTATAACTTCCTGCGCTGGGGGTCCTCGGCCTTCAACAACTTCCGCGTCGTGCCTCCCGGCACCGGCATCTGCCACCAGGTCAACCTCGAATACCTGGCCCAGACCGTCTGGACCAACGTCGCGGACGGCGGCGAAGTCGCCTATCCGGATACCGTGGTCGGCACCGACTCGCACACCACCATGGTCAACGGCCTGTCGGTCCTCGGCTGGGGCGTCGGCGGCATCGAGGCCGAGGCCGCCATGCTCGGCCAGCCCATCCCCATGCTGATCCCGGAAGTCATCGGCTTCAAGCTGACCGGCAAGCTGCCCGAAGGCGCCACCGCCACCGACCTGGTGCTGACCGTCACGCAGATGCTGCGCAAGAAGGGCGTCGTCGGCAAGTTCGTCGAATATTACGGCGATGGCCTCGTCAACCTGACCCTGGAAGACCAGGCGACCATCGCCAACATGGCCCCGGAATACGGCGCCACCTGCGGCTTCTTCCCGATCGCGCAGCCGACCATCAACTACCTGGCCGAAACCGGCCGTACGCCCGATCGTGTCGCCCTCGTCGAAGCCTATGCCAAGGCGCAAGGCCTGTGGCTCGATCCGGAAGTCGAACCGGTCTTCACCGACACCCTCGAACTCGACCTCGGCTCGGTCCTGCCCTCGCTGGCCGGTCCGAAGCGCCCGCAGGACCGCGTGCTGCTCTCCGACGCCGCCTCGGCCTTCACCTCGGCTCTCCAGGGTGAGTTCGGCAAGGCCGGTGATGAAGCCAAGCGCGTTCCCGTCGAAGGCTCGGATTTCACCGTCGGCCACGGCGACGTGGTGATCGCCGCCATCACTTCCTGCACCAATACCTCCAATCCCTCGGTGCTGATCGCCGCCGGTCTGGTGGCCCGCAAGGCGCGCGCGCTGGGCCTCAAGGTCAAGCCGTGGGTCAAGACCTCGCTGGCCCCCGGCTCGCAGGTCGTCACCGATTATCTGGCCTCGGCCGGCCTGACCGAAGACCTCGACGCGCTCGGCTTCAACCTCGTCGGTTACGGCTGCACCACCTGCATCGGCAATTCCGGCCCGCTGCCGGAAGCCATCTCGGCTGCCGTCAATGCCGGCGATCTGGTCGCCGCCTCGGTGCTTTCGGGCAACCGTAACTTCGAGGGCCGCGTCAACCCCGATGTCCGCGCCAACTACCTGGCCTCGCCGCCGCTGGTCGTGGCCTATGCCCTGGCCGGTTCGCTGAACATCGACCTGACCAAGGATGCGATCGGCACCGGCGCCAACGGCGATGACATCTTCCTCAAGGACATCTGGCCGACGACGCAGGAAGTCACCGACATGCAGCGCAAGCACGTCACCAACGCCATGTTCGCCAGCCGTTATTCCGACGTCTTCAAGGGTGACAAGCACTGGCAGGCCATCCCGGTCGCCGGCGGCCAGACCTATGGCTGGGATTCGGCCTCGACCTACGTCGCCAACCCGCCCTATTTCGACGGCATGACCATGACGCCGGACAAGGTGACCGATATCGTGGAAGCCCGCGTGCTCGGCGTCTTCGGCGACTCGATCACCACCGACCACATCTCGCCCGCCGGCTCCTTCAAGGCCGCGTCTCCCGCCGGCAAGTACCTGATCGACCGTGGCGTCCCCGTCTCGGAATTCAACGGTTACGGCGCCCGCCGCGGCAATCACGAAGTCATGATGCGCGGCACCTTCGCCAATATCCGCATCCGCAACAAGATGACCCCGGAAATCGAAGGCGGCGTCACCAAGCACTTCCCGTCGGGCGATGTCATGCCGATCTATGACGCCGCCATGCGTTACCAGTCGGAAGGCCGCAACCTGGTCGTCTTCGCCGGCAAGGAATACGGCACCGGCTCGTCGCGTGACTGGGCCGCCAAGGGCACCAGGCTGCTGGGCGTCCGCGCCGTCATCGCCGAATCATTCGAGCGTATCCACCGCTCCAATCTGGTCGGCATGGGCGTGCTGCCGCTGCAGTTCAAGGTCGATGGCTGGGCCAAGCTCGGCCTGACGGGTGAAGAGATTGTGACCATTCGCGGTCTGGAAAACGTCCAGCCGCGTCAGGAACTGATCGTCGAACTGTTCCGCGCCTCGGATGGCAAGGTGGCCCGCTTCCCGGTCCGCTGCCGCATCGATACGCCGACCGAACTGGAATATTATCGCAACGGCGGTGTCATGCCGTACGTCCTGCGCAATCTGGCGCGCGGCGTGGCGGCGGAATAGGTTCCGTAACTGTTAAAAAGAAAAGCCCTCCGGCCATAAAGGTGGGAGGGCTTTTCTTTGCAGGGTCGTAACGACCCTGCATCCGCAACTTGGCAGAGCCGGCTGGACCACCTGCGCAATCCCGGCTAACACTCAATCGGACTGAGGAGGAGCGGATGGCATTTTTAATTCTGACGCGGGCAGGTTGGATGCACTTATGGAGCAATTTGGTCAATTCCCACCCAATCTGTGGATCAATCAAGATGTCCTTACTGAAGCCGAACTCCAAGCATATCGTGGCAAAGGTATCAGCATTACCAACTTCACATACGATATTCCGCTGAATGATCGTGTGGCTATCAATGATGCGATGGAAACAGTCTCAGAGCATCATCCTGATGAAGTTATCTATACCGAATGGACTAATTGCTGATATGAAAAACCGTGCCCTTATCATCACCATCGCCGGACTGGCCGCCGTTCTGTTCGCCATCGTCCTGAACCTGGCTCCGGCCCCGGACGCCCATACCGGGCGGACCCTGACGATCGAAAGCATTATCGCGGCCATCATCGCGCTCGGCTGCGGCGTCATAACCCTGCGCAGGGCCGGCGGCTGGCGCTTTCTCGCCATCGCCATGATCGGGCCGTCGGTATTTGTGCTGGCCGATGCCGGAATGCGTCTCGCGCTCTACCTGCGTCAGGGTGTATAGTCGGCGCCTGATCTCAGGAAACCCCCGCCATGACCCAGCCCGCCGCGCCGATCAAATTCTACTCCATGCACCTTTCCGGCAACGCGCACCGCGTGCTTCTGACCCTGCGGGCGCTCGACCTGCCATTCGAGCTGATCGAGGTCAATCTGCGTGAGAAGGAACAGAAATCCGAGGCTTTCCTGCAAATGAACCCTTTTGGCCAGGTGCCGGTGATCGACGACAACGGCACGGTCATCTGGGATTCCATCGGTATCATGACCTATCTGGCGCTCCGCTATGATGACGGCAAGCTGCTCCCCCGCGATCCGGCGCTATTTGGGCAGATCATGGCCTGGCTGGGCAAGACCTCAGGCCCCATCGCCTACGGCATCGCCACGGCGCGGCGCATCAATCTCTTCAACGCGCCGGCCGATATCGATTCCGCCCATGCCATCGCGCATGACTTCCTGCATGTGATGAACGCACATCTGGAAGGCCGCGCCTGGCTGGTGGGGGAAACCGTTACGCTCGCGGATCTGGCCTGCTATGCCTATGTGGCCCATGCCCCGGAAGGCGGGGTGGACCTGAAGGCGTTTGGCAATGTCAGCGGCTGGCTGGCCCAGGTGGAGGCCCTGCCCTTCTATGCCGCCATGCCGAAAGCCAAGGTTGGCCTCTGGGCGGAATAACGCAAAAAAACGCCGCCGCGAAGGAGGGTCGCAACGGCGCAGATTGATCTCGGGGAAGAAGAAATGTCTGTCGGCTGAGACGCCACCGGATTCCGGGGGCTGGGGGGGCTGTTCAGGGGGGAACCCAAAGCAACGTCTCAGCCGACATCAGCATATTTGCGCCCGAAGCGGGCCGTGGCGCGGCCAAAATAAGGTCATATCGCGTCCTTTTCATAACTTTTCCATAAAGACGCCAGCCTTGGACAGACGATAAATTGACTTGCGCGATTCAGCCGCATCAGGCGTAATCAGGTCAGTTCTTATTGCGGATTCTGTGCGCATGAGCATTCAGCATTTCAGCGGCGCCTTCGATGCGCCTTCCGACCGGAAAGGTCCGGTTTTCTTCGAGCGGCGGGAGCTGGAATTGATCCTGCGGCTTTACGGGCAGCATGTGGCTTCCGGCGAATGGCGCGACTACGCCATTGACCAACTGACCGACGCCGTGGCCTTCAATATCTTCCGCCGTTCCAGCGAAGCGCCGCTTTACCGCATCGAGAAGCGCCCGTCGCTGGCCCGTAAACAGGGAGCCTTCGCCGTCTTCAACCAGGCGGGACTGATCCTCAAGCGGGGACGTGAACTCGGTCCGGTGCTGGCTGTGCTCGACAAGCGCAGGTTCGACGTTTTGTAATTGCCCACGAAAAAGCCCTCCGGAAATCGATCCAGAGGGCTTTTGGTTTTGAGCTTTGTAAGGCCTAACGGCGGCCGCCGAACAGGTTCAACAGGCTGAGGAACAGATTGATGAAGCTGACATAAAGGCCGATGGCGCCGATATAGGTCAGGGCGGCGCGGTGATTGGCCGAAAGCTGGCCCGTCGAATAGTACAGCGCCTTGAGCGATTGCGTCTGGTAGGCGATCAGGGCCGAGAACAGCAGGACGCCGATGCCCGACATGGCCATCATCATCAGGCCGCTCTTGAAGATGAAGGCGTTGGCGATGCCGGCGATGATCAGGCCCAGCACGGCGACGGAGAAAAAGCCGCCCCAGCCGGTCATGTTCACCTTGGTGGTGTAGCCGATCAGGCTGACCACGCCGAAGGTGGCGGCGGTGATGAAGAAGATGTTGGCGATCGACAGGCCGGTGAACAGCAGGAAGACCGATGACAGCGACACGCCCATGATGGCGACGAAAACCCAGTAGAAGGCGCCTGAAACCTTGGCGTCGAGGCCATTCATGAACCGGCCGGAGATAAAGCTCAGGGCCAGCGGCGCGAAGGCGAAGATATAGCCCAGCAGGGTATAGCCGATTACGCGGCCGTCGGCGGTGAACTTATACAGAAGCTGGATCAGCGCCGGCGAATGGGCCACGGCCCAGGCCATGCCGCCGGTGACCACGAGGCCCAGCGCCATCTTCTGGTAGATACCCAGCAGGAAGTTGCGCAGGCCCATGTCCCTGGCCTGTTCTTCCACTGTGGGCATGGCAATATAGCGAGTGTCCGTGTCGTTCATAGGTTTGAAACCCCTGTTAAATGTCTCGATGCCCGCAGCTTATCTTGCCAAGGCATTCTTGTGATAATATGGGACTGTGGCGCTTTCCTGACAAGGGGCTTTCTCTCACGCGCAGAGACTTTGACATTCTAAGTATTTTGGCTAAGTCATTTTAGGCAATCCGCATGAAATATTCTCCCCTCGGGCGTTCAGGTTCTTTGGCGGGCCTTCAGGTTTCCCGTGTCTGCCTCGGCACCATGATGTACGGCAGTCAGGTATCGCAGGCCGATGCCTGGGCGCAGATGGATTACGCCGTGACGCGCGGCGTCAATTTCTTCGATACCGCCGAGGCCTACGCCATCCCGCCGCGCCCGGAAACGCAAGGCGCCACCGAGCGGATCATCGGCGAGTGGTTCAGGGCGCAGGGCAACCGCAAGGATATCATCCTGGCCAGCAAGATCGCCGGGCGGGCGGATATGATGACCTGGATACGCGGCGGCCCGCGCCATACCCGTGAACATATCGACGCGGCGGTGGAAGGCTCGCTGAAACGCCTGCAAACCGACTATATCGATCTCTACCAGCTTCACTGGCCCGACCGCCGCTATGCCGGTTTCGGCTTTCATCATTACAGCGATTACGATGCCGATCATGAGAGCTTCCTCAGCATTCTGGAAAGCCTCGACCGTCATGTGAAAGCCGGGCGCATCCGTCATATCGGCGTGTCGAACGAAAGCCCCTATGGCGTGATGAAGTTCCTGGCCGAAGCGGAAAAACATGGCCTGCCGCGCCTCGTTTCGATCCAGAACGCCTATTCGCTGGTGTCACGCAGCTTCGATTACGGGCTGGCGGAGGTGAGTTTGCGTGAGGATGTCGGGCTGCTGGCCTATTCCTCGCTGGCGCAGGGCTATCTGACCGGTAAGTACCGCAACGGCGCCCTGCCGGAAGGGGCGCGCAAGACGCTCTATCAGCGCCTGAACCGTTATGAAGGTCCGGGCGGCATCGAAGCGATAGATAAATATGTCGATCTTGCCGCCGAACTGGGGCTGAAACCGGAGCAACTGGCGCTGAAATTCGTCGATCAGCGGCCGTTCGTCACCTCGACCATTATCGGCGCCAGCACTATGGATCAGTTGGTCAGCGATATCGACGCCTTCGATACCGAATGGACGCCACAGATCGACAAGGCCGTGCTCAGACTGCACCTCAGCCATCCCAATCCCTGCCCGTAGGAGTTATCGATGTTGCGCTCCGCTCTTTTCATTCCCTGCGCCAATCCGAAAGCCATGGCCAAGGCGGCAACGCTGGCCTGTGACGCCCTGATCTTCGATCTGGAGGATGCGGTTGGCGATGCTGAGCGTGACGGCGCGTTGATGCGGTTGGCGGAAACGCTGGGTGGCGATTTTGTGGCAAAGGTCGTGCTGGTGCGTATCCATCCGCAATATCTCAACGCCATCCATAAGGCGCTGGCGGGCTTGCGGATCGACGGGCTGGTCATTCCGAAGGTGAACAGCATGGCCGATATAACCGGCGTGGCGCATGTCTGGCCGGATATACCGCTGTGGGCGATGATCGAGACGGCGCGGGGCGTGGTCAATCTGGCGGAGATCGCGGCGGCGGGTGTGAAAGGCCTGATCGCCGGACCGAACGACTTGCGCAAGGACTTGCGCACCCGGCCGATGGCGGATCGTCAGGATATCCTGTTCGCTCTGTCGCAGATCGTGCTTTATGGCCGTGCCCATGGTCTGACCGTGCTGGATGGGGTCTATAATCAGTTTCGTGACGAGGCCGGTTTCATGGCGGAATGTGTGCAGGGCCGCAGTCTCGGTTTCGACGGCAAGACCCTGATTCATCCGGCGCAGATCGCGGCTTGTGAGGCGGCGTTTTCGCCATCGGAAGCGGAAATCGAGTGGGCGAAGGCCGTCGTTGCCGCCTTTGAAGGCAGCGCGGCGGGCGTCGTGTCGGTGGATGGCGAAATGGTCGAACGCCTGCATCTCGAACAGGCGCGGATTATTTTGGGATAGGCTGGCCTTATACCGCCCCTTTACGGGCGGTAAAAGGTTAGATCAGACGCCTGCTTTCAGCAGGTGGTAGGTGATCGCGTCGTATAAGGCATTATAGGAGGCGTCGATCACGTTATGGCTGACGCCCAGGGTGTTCCAGGTGCGGCCATGATCGTCGCGGCTTTCGATCATGACGCGGGTGAGCGCGGCGGTGGCGTCGGAAGGGGTCAGGATGCGCACCTTGTAATCGTTCAGGTGCATGGCATTGAGTTGCGGATAGTGCGGCGTCAGGGCCTTGCGCAGGGCGGCGTCTAGCGCATTGACCGGGCCGTTGCCCTCGGCCACGCTCATCACCTGTTCGCCCTTGACGACCAGCTTGACCGTCGCCTCGGACACATCGAAAGCGCGGCCCCCAGAACCTTTAGTGGCATCAAGGCGGTATTCGTTCAGGGCGCGGTAGCTTTGCAGTTCATAATAGCGCGGTAACTGGCTCAGCCGTTCGCGCGCCATCAGTTCGAAGCTGGCGCTGGCGTCTTCATAGGCATAGCCCAGCGCCTCGCGTTCCTTCACCGCCGTGACCAGCGCGCCGATATGATCGTCATCGTCGGCGACCTCGATTCCCATCTGGTGCAGGCGATTGACGATATTGGCCCGGCCGGCTTTATCGGAAACGAGGATCAGGCGCGAATTGCCGACAAGCGCCGGATCGATATGCTCGTAGGACCGGCTGTCCTTGTTCATGGCGCTGACGTGCAGGCCGCCCTTATGCGCGAAAGCGCTGGCGCCGACATAGGCCGCATGGCGGTTGGGGGCGCGGTTCAGCCGGTCATCGACCAAGCGCGACAGTTCACCGATATGGGTCAATTGTTCCGCAGACAGGCCGGTGTCGTAACCCATCTTGAGCATCAGGGTCGGGATGATGGCGATCAGGTTGGCATTGCCGCAGCGTTCGCCGATGCCGTTGATACAGCCTTGGATCTGGCGCACGCCGGCCTCGACGGCGGCCAGCGAATTGGCCACGGCCTGTTCGGTATCGTTGTGGCAGTGGATGCCGAGATTGGCCTCCGGCAGGGCATCCTTCACAGCGCTGACGATGCGGCGGATATCGGACGGCATGGAGCCGCCATTGGTATCGCACAGCACCAGCCAGTTGGCGCCGCCTTCGTAAGCCGCTTTCAACGCCTCGATGGCATAGGCGGGATTGGCCTTGTAACCATCGAAGAAGTGCTCGGCGTCGAACACGGCTTCGCGGCCGGAGGCTTTCATATGCGCCAGCGAGTCGCCGATCATGCGCAGGTTTTCGGACGTCGAGACTTTCAGCGCTGTCTCGACCTGCCAGTCCCAGGTCTTGCCGACGAGGCAGACGGTTGGGGTATTGACCGCCAGCAGGTCCTGCAAACCGGGATCGTTGGAGGCCGAGCGGCCGGCGCGGCGGGTCATGCCGAAGGCCGACACCTTGGCGGTCTTCGTCTTCGGCAGGGCGCTGAAAAAGGCGTCGTCGGTCGGATTGGCGCCGGGCCAGCCGCCTTCAATATAATCGATGCCGAAGGCGTCAAGGGCGGCGGCGATCGCCTGCTTGTCCGCGACGGAAAAGTCTATTCCCTGAGCTTGCGCACCGTCGCGCAGCGTGGAGTCATAAAGGTAGATACGTTCGGCCATGCCCCATCTACAGAATGGGGATAAGCGCGGTCAACTGAATAAGCGCGTCAGCCGGCCCGGTTCAGATAGTCTTCCGAGCGCATTTCCTCCAGCCGCGACACCGTACGCTCGAACTCGAACGCGCCATCGCCCGCCGGATAGAGCAGGGCCGGCTCGGCATCAGCCAGGATCACCGTCTTGGTACCGGCCTCGTAGAGCGCGTCGATCAGGGTGACGAAGCGCCTGGCCTCGTTACGGTTGGACGGCGACAGGACCGGCACGCCCTCGATAAACACAGTGGTGAAACGCTCGGCGATCGCCAGATAATCGGCCGGGCCGTTATTGGCGGCGCACAGTTCGGCGAAGGTGGCGCGCAGCATCGGACCGGCGGCGCGGGCGAAATGCAGCTTGCGTTCATTGACCGTCAGCACGCAGGGCAGTTCGGTCATCAGATGCTTCATATCGGCCCACAAGGTATTGAAGGCGGCGATGGCGTCCGGCGCGGCGGAGGGCGAGAACCACGTCTTGGCACCGCGCAGGCGGTCCATGCGGAAGTCCTTCGGCCCGGACACCTGAACGAGCGTGGTACGGTCCTTGATCATCTGGATAAAGGGCAGGATATGCTCGCGATTCAGGCCGTCCTTGTAGAGATCGTCCGGCGGGCGGTTGGAGGTGGCCACCAGGATCACCTTGCGGGCGAACAGCGCCTCGAACAGGCGGCCCAGGATCATGGCATCGGCGATATCGGTCACCTGCAATTCATCGAAGCACAAAAGCTGCGACTGGCCGGCGATCAGGCGGGCCACCGGCGCGATCGGGTCATCGCCCTTATGGGTGCCGAAATTGATCTTGCGGGTCTTAGCGTCGCTCTCGCGCCACAGGCGGATATTGTGATGGACCTCGGCCATGAAGGCGTGGAAGTGGACGCGGCGCTTCGGGATCTTGTGAATATTGTTGTAGAACAGGTCCATCATCATGGACTTGCCGCGGCCCGGCGGTCCCCAGAGATAGAGTCCGCAGACGCGCGGCTGGATGCCGAGGAGACGCCGCCACAGGGCGCGGCTCTGGCGGATGCGGCGTTCCAGAACGACCAGTGCCTCGATGGCCGCCTTTTGAGCGGCATCGGGAATGATCTCGCCCGATTTCAGCAGGCGCTTGTATTCACTACGGATATTGGCCATTCGACTTAGTTCACGCGACGGCCTTTAAGGCCACCCACCAGCTTATGGCGCCCGTTATAGACGATCCGGTTCAAGATGGCGTTAAAAAAATGCTGCGGGTGCGTTAGGCGCGAATAAAGCGGTCTGCATTCTGATTGACTCGTTCAGCGGAATGCAAGCCGCTCTACATTTTACATTTTCCGCATTTCGCGCTCAATTCATAAGTCAAATTGAATGCTCGTTGCTCACATCCAGCGGACCAAGGTCTGGCGAAATCCGACGACATCAGTTAGGTTTTGCTTATGCCACATATCAACCGCACAAACACACCTGACCATCGCGCCTTTATGGTGGCTGTTGAGCAAGGCTTAGAATCTCTCGATACTGGACGATCAATTCCGTATGAGGAAGTTCGTCTCTGGCTGCTTTCGTGGGGTAGTGAAGAGGAAACCCCTCACCCTAACCCTCTCCCCTCAGGTGGGGAGAGGGGATAAGTGGAGTTCCCGCTTAAATTCCCTCGCCCCTTAAGGAGAGAGGGTTGGGGTGAGGGGTCTTACTCTTGCAGCCGCAAGGAAATTTGCTTGGCAACCTGAATACCATGCGCCGCCGAGGTGGTCACGCACGGGTGCCAGTAGTCGGTCACCTCACCGCAGGCAAAGATGTCCGGCAGGCTGGTTTCGCCGAAGCGGTCGACGCGCACATATCCCTTGTCCAGATCGGGCGCCAGTCCCTCCGGCACCACCGCCTCGAAGCCGAACATGATGCCGAACCCATCGAAAGCCTCATGATTGACGGTCATGACGTCCTGATCCGCCTGATATGGCCCGACCACCACCGGCACCGCCGGGATCATCGCCTGCAACAGCTTCTGCGCGCGCGGCGGGGTGCGGGAAAAGATCGTCACCTCACCGCCGCGATCCCGCACAAAGCGCGCCTGATCGAAGGCGTTATCCCCGCCGCCCAGGATGGCAATGCGCTTGCCCCTGACCTCCAGCGCCTCCATGGGTTCGCCCGGTCCGATGGCCACATCCGGCGCGGCACGGAACCCGCCGGCGCGCGGGCGCGAACCGGTGGCGATCACCAGATAAGGCGCGGTAAATATATCGCTGCCGGTGGTCACCTCATGGCCGTCAACGGCGACCACCGGACTGTTCAGCCGCGCATCGACACCCGCCGCCCGCGCATGATCCGCCAGGGCGGCCGCCACCTGCTGGCCGGTTTTACCCTGCACGCCCGGTATCCACAAATTCTCGTAGGGGCTGCGTGTTTGCAGGCCGCCCAGTTGCGCCGAGGCCTCCAGCAGGACGCATTCGACACCAAGCTTTTTCAGCCAGATGGCGCAACTGATCCCGGCCGGGCCGCCGCCGATGATGAGCACCTGCGTTTCGGAAATATTCATATCCGCATAAGACACATATTATATATAATTGTTACAGGGTGTGATTCGCCACAAATCGCACGACCGCGGCCAAAGAGCCAGGGAAAAGGGGGAAGACCGTGAGACTGTTATGCGTCGAAGACAACGCCACCCAGCGCAAGATGATCGATCTGATGCTGGCGGCGACCGGAATAGATGTCGAATTCGCCTGTGACGGCCGTGAAGCGGTCGAAGCCTGGCAGGTCAATGAATATGACGCCGTGCTGATGGATATGGAAATGCCGGTGATGTCGGGCCTTAAAGCCGTCCGGGAAATCCGCCAGATGGAAGGCGGCTTTCATCTCGGCTATACGCCGATCCTGTTTTTGAGCGGTAATCAGGATGCCGACCAGATCGGCCAGGGTTACGAGGCCGGGGGCGACGGTCATCTCAGTAAGCCTTTTACCTCCGCCGCCCTGATCAGCGCGCTGGACAGCGTCATGCGCGCTGTCAAACGCCGCGGTTTGCAGGATATGAAACAGGCGCTTTAGGGACTGGATTGATTTCCGGAGAAACGGCCACAGGCAGAATCCGGCGTGTGTGGATAATTAAGCCTTGTCATGCGGCTGAAAAAGGCCCATTTGCGCTCTCCGTATATTCAAGCTTAGGAGCAGCATTATGGGTTATCGGGTCGCCGTAGTCGGCGCCACCGGCGCTGTGGGTCGTGAAATGATGACGATCCTCGAAGAAGTGAACTTCCCCGTTTCGGATATTTACGCGGTCGCTTCGCGTAAATCGGTGGGTATCGAGGTTTCCTTCGGCACAAAAACCCTGAAATGCGTCGATCTCGAAACCTTCGACTTTACCAAGGTCGATATCGTGCTGATGAGCGCCGGCGGGGATGTTTCCAAGGCCTGGTCGGAGAAGATCGGCAAGGCCGGTCCCATCGTCATCGATAACTCTTCCGCCTGGCGCATGGACCCTGACGTGCCGCTGCTGATCCCGGAGGTCAATCCGGACGCGGTGTGGGACTGCAAGAAGAAGAACATCATCGCCAATCCGAACTGCTCGACCATCCAGATGCTGGTGGTGCTGAAGCCGCTGCATGACGCCGCCACCATCAAGCGCGTGGTCGTCTCGACCTATCAGGCGGTGGCCGGGGCCGGCAAGGCGGGCATGGACGAGCTGTGGGACCAGACCAAGGCCATCTACGGCATGGGCGACAAGACCCCGAAGAAGTTCACCAAGCAGATCGCCTTCAACGTCATTCCGCACATCGACGTCTTCATGGAGGACGGCTACACCAAGGAAGAGTGGAAGATGATCGTGGAGACGCACAAGATCCTCGACCCGACTATCGATGTGGTGCCGACGGCCGTGCGCGTGCCGGTCTTCGTCGGCCATTCGGAATCGATCAATATCGAGTTCGAGAACCCGATGGACGAGCAGCTTGCCCGCGAAATCCTGCGTGAAGCGCCGGGCGTGGCCGTGGTCGACAAGCGCGAGAACGGCGGCTACATCACCCCGATCGAGGTGGTGGGCGAATTCGACACCTATGTCTCGCGTCTCCGCAACGATCCGACCGTACCCTATGGTATTTCCCTTTGGTGCGCGTCGGACAACCTGCGCAAGGGCGCGGCGCTCAACGCCGTGCAGATCGCCCAGCTTCTCGACGAACGCGGTGTCATCGCCTCCGTAGACGCTTAAATCTCACATTCGTGATATTTGAAGCCGGCGGCGCCTGAAGGGTCCGCCGGCTTTTCTTTTTTGGATACATCCCATGCCTTCCCTGACCTCGCGGCTCAGCTCTCCCGTCAGCCTGGCCATACTGTGCTACCTGATCTGGGGCTTCGTGCCGCTGTTCTATATTCCCATTCACAATTTCGGCGGCGGCGCGGTCGAGATCATCGCCCACCGCTCGCTGTGGTCCGTCGTCTGGGCCGGCGGGCTGGTTTTCCTGACCAAACAATGGCCGGATGTCTTCGCGGCCTTCGCCTCGAAACACCTGCGCTACATGCTGCTGCTGACCTCGCTGCTGGTGGCGACCAACTGGGGCGTCTATGTCTGGGCGGTCACCAGCGGTCATACCATCGAGGCGTCGCTGGGCTATTATCTCAATCCGCTGCTCAATATGGCGGCCGGGGCGGTGCTTTTTAAAGAACGGCTGGACAACTGGGGCAAGGGCGCCATCGCGCTGGCGGCCATCGGCGTGATCGTTCAGGCGCTGGCCATCGGGCAGGTGCCGTGGATCGCCCTGATCCTGGCCGGGACGTTCGGCTCTTACGGCATCCTGCGCAAGCAACTGGCGGTCAATGCGCTGGCCGGTCTGTTCGTCGAATGCGCCTATATGTTCCTGCCGGCGCTGATCTATCTGGTGTGGCTGGAGGGGGCGCATCACGGCCACTTTTTCAAGCCGTCGCAGGCCTTCTGGTTCATCCTGACCGGACCGGTGACCGTGCTGCCGCTGGTGCTGTTTTCCTACGTGGCGCGCCGTCTGCCGCTTTCGACCATGGGCTTCATCCAGTTCATCGGGCCGACCAGCACCCTGGCTATCGGACTGTTTCAGGGGGAGCCGTTCACGCTTTTGCGCGGTGTCAGTTTCGCCTTTATCTGGGCGGGGGCGATGGTGTTTGCATTCGGGGCATGGCGCAGGCTGAAGGCAATCAAGCCGGTGGAGGCTTAAGGAAAGCCCCCCTCACCCCGCCCCTCTTTCCTTAAAAGTGCGAGGGTTGGGGTGAGAGGTTCTTTCCTACAGACACCCATACAGCGCATTGATCAGTCCGACCGGTCGCGGATCGCCGATCAGATAGGCCGATTGCTTGTTCATGACGTAACCGGCGCTCAGGCGCTTATCCGCATCGGCCATGGCGCACGATCCGCCCCAGCCGCTATGGCCGAGCGCGCGTTCGTTCGGGCCGTAAATGCCGATGCCGGTATTGCGCAATAACCCCGCCGCCCAACTGAGCCTGAACGGCAAGACGCGATCTTGACCGTAAACGCGTTCGCGGGTCAGTTGCGCCAATGTGCCGGGCGACAGCAGGTGCTGACCGTTCAGCCTTCCGCCATTAGCGACGATGCCCATGAATTGCGCCAGGGAGAGCGCCGTCGCATGCGCGTTGGCCGAGGGGATTTCCATGCGCCGCCAGTCGGCCGATCCCTTGCCCGCCGGGGCAGAGCCGCGATCCAGAAACGCCGCCTGCTTGATGGCGTCGAGCGGGCCGAGATCGGGGGCCGCGGGTGGTTTCTGCATGGTGGCGATAAGCGGGGCGTATGCGTCCGGCGTGCCGATCATCAGGTCGAGGCCAAACGGCGCGGCGATATCTTCCCGCAGGGCCGTGCCCATTGAGCGGCCATCGACGCGGTGGAAGACTTCCCCCAGCAGATAGCCGCCGGCGATGGGGTGATAGCCGGACCCCTGACCCGGCGTCCATAACGGCATCTGTTTGCACAGGGCTTCCAGCGTGGCCGGCACGTCGAACCAGATCGACGGGTCCTGCGGCGGCGAGAAGCCGGGCAGCCCGCCCTGGTGCGAGATCAGTTGCCCGACCGTGATGCGCGACTTACCGTTGCGGCCGAATTCCGGCCAATAGTGCGAGACGGCGGTTTCATAGTCGAGCCTGCCTTTATCGACCAGACGCGCGATCATCACCGCCATGACCGCCTTGCCGGTCGAGAAGATGGGGGTAAGCGTCGTGTCGCTGAAAGGCACGGTGCCCTCGCGGTCGGCGTTTCCGCCCCAGATATCCAGCACCGTTTCGCCATCGATCACCACCGAAAAGCGCGCCCCGCGTTCCTTGCCGGCAGCGAAATTGGCGGCGAAGGCGTCCTTGACGGCGGCGAATTTGGGCGGGCAGATACCGCCGATTTCCAGAGGGTGTTCGGTCATGGGGAGGCACTTTCAGGCTGTTTCATCCGTGTGTATAGCCACGCCCACGCCATGACAAGCCAGCTTCAGGACCGTTTCAGGCCTCAAGCGCCTCGCGCAGCCATCCGGCATAGGCCGCGCTGGCCCAGACCACCGGCGTGGCGAGGATTTCCGGCACCTCGTAGCTGTGGTGCGCCTTGACCAAGGCTTCCAGCATCGGCAGACGGTCGGTCAGGGTCTTGGCCGTCAGCATGATCTCGTCGGCCGTATCGATCTCGCCCTTCCAGCGGTAAGTCGAGCGGATTTCGTGGCTCTGCACGCAGGCGGCCAGGTGGGCGGTGATCAGCAGGCCGGTCAGACTTTGCGCCTCGGTTTCATTGGCGCAGGCGATGGAGACGATGACAATATCCGAGACGACATCTGGCATGGGCGGAATCTCCTTATCGCATTTTTATAATCGTCTGGCCTAGAGAGAAGACGCAGGGGGTTTGGCACGACGGAGTAAAGCTTATGAGCATTTTCAGCCAAATCAAAGACTTCATCTTTCATAAACACGGCGACCAGATCGTTCCGGCGCCCCGGCAACCGATACCCGCCGAAGAGTCCGGCCAGACCGCCGAAGCCATCGCTCCGGCCACCACCATGGCGGACCCGTTGCCGGCGCCGGTGATGGAGCAGGTCGATGTCGCCGCGATTCTCGACCAGGAAAACGCCAAACGCGATCCGAAACTCAATTGGCGCATGTCGATCGTCGATCTGCTGAAACTGGTCGGGCTGGAGTCCGATCTCGGCGTCCGGCAGGCGCTGGCGGCGGAACTGGGCTTTACCGGCGATATCCGCCATTCCGGCGCGATGAATGTCTGGCTGCACAAGCAGGTGATGCAGAAGCTGGCGGAAAACGGCGGCAAGGTGCCGGCGGAACTGAAGAACTAACGGGGTTTGGGGTCCGCGACCCCAAGTCTTCCTTCATTCAATAAAAAAGCCTCGCCCTTTTCTGGGCGAGGCTTTTTTATTGAACAAGGCAAGGTTTATGGGGTCGCGGACCCCAAACCCCGTTAGTATCTGTAGTGGTCCGGCTTGAACGGACCATCGACCGGCACGCCGATATAGTCGGCCTGTTCCTGATTGAGCACCGTCAGCTTGGCGCCGAGCTTGGCCAGATGCAGCAGGGCGACCTTTTCATCGAGGTGTTTCGGCAGGGTGTAGACCGACTTTTCGTATTTAGACGCATTGGTCCACAGTTCGATCTGGGCCAGGGTCTGGTTGGTGAACGAGGCCGACATGACGAAGGACGGGTGGCCGGTGGCGTTGCCCAGATTGACCAGGCGGCCTTCGGACAGCAGGATGATCTTCTTGCCGTCCGGGAACTCGACATGGTGGACCTGCGGCTTGATTTCGTCCCACTTGAAGTTCTTCAGCGCCGCCACCTGAATTTCGGAATCGAAGTGACCGATATTGCAGACGATGGCGTTGTGCTTCATCTCGCGCATGTGCTCCAGCCGCAGCACGTCCTTGTTGCCGGTGCAGGTGACGAAGATATCGGCGCTGGCGGCTACGTCCTCGACCGTGCGGACCTCATAGCCTTCCATGGCGGCCTGAAGCGCGCAGATCGGATCGACCTCGGTGACGATGACGCGGGCGCCGCCGTTACGCAGGGAAGCGGCCGACCCCTTGCCGACATCGCCGTAACCGAGCACGACCGCGACCTTGCCGGCCAGCATGACGTCGGTGGCGCGGCGGATGGCGTCGACCAGCGATTCGCGGCAGCCGTAGAGGTTGTCGAACTTCGACTTGGTGACGGAATCATTGACATTGATGGCCGGGAACGGCAGGTCGCCCTTCTGCGCCATAGCGTAGAGGCGATGCACGCCCGTGGTGGTTTCCTCGGAGACGCCCTTGATGGCGTCGCGGATGGCCGAATAGAAGCCGGGCTTTTCCCTGAGGTAGCGCTTCATCACCTTGTAGAGCGCTTCTTCCTCTTCGTTCTGCGGATTATCGAGCAGGGCCGGGTTCTGCTCCGCCTTCGGGCCGAGGACGCACAGCAGAGTCGCGTCGCCGCCGTCATCGAGGATCAGGTTCGGGTAACCCCCGTCAGGTTCTTCAGAAGTTTTGGGCCACTCGAAAATCTTGTGGGCGTAGTCCCAGTATTCCTCAAGCGTCTCGCCCTTGATGGCGAAGACCGGCGTGCCGGTGGCGGCGATGGCGGCAGCGGCATGGTCCTGGGTCGAGAAGATATTGCAAGACGCCCAGCGCACTTCGGCACCCAGGGCCTGCAGGGTTTCGATCAGCACGGCGGTCTGGATCGTCATGTGCAGCGAACCGGCGATACGCGCACCCTTCAATGGCTTGTCCTTGCCGAATTCCTCGCGCGTGGCCATCAGGCCCGGCATTTCGCCTTCGGCGATGTCGATTTCCTTGCGGCCAAAAGCGGCGAGCGAGATGTCCTTGACGATAAAATCTTGGTCTTTGGCGGCCATTTTGAAATTCCATTTTGTAGGATATGAAACGGCTTATAGCGGCATGGGCGCGCCTTGGCAATAAAGACATAAAGATATCTTTATATGGCTTCGGAAGGCAGTGACATCCACAGCTTGCCCGCCGGTACATCCCAGAAGCTATGCAGCCGCCGCAGGATATCCAGTCCCAGGGTGACATCGTGTTCCAGCACATTGTCAGAAATCTCGGCGGAGAGATCACGGAAGGCCAGGCCGCCCAGGCGGATATCGCGCACGGGGCTGAGCGTCAGGGTGCGCGGGCCGTTGACATCGCCGCCCATCGCCGTGGATTGCGGGCGGCCCGCCAGCAGGCCACGGCGGCGCGCCCAGTCGCGTTTCAGGATCAGGGCGGCGCTGACGCCGGTATCGAGGCTGGCGCGGACGGGTTTACCCTCCAGTTCCATATCCACCACCAGCGCGCCTTTCGGACTGCGTGACAGGCCAAGCGGCGTCATTCCGGCGGAAGGGCGCGGGCGGCGGAAACTGGCGCGGCGGCCGGGGCCATCGAGATCGAGCGGATAGCGGCTCAGTATATCGCGGCCGATCAGCATGTCGGCGGTCAGGCCGGGCTGTTTCATCGGCAGGATCATGACCGGCGCGGTATAGGCGGCATCGCCGGCGTGGATGGATACCGGCGCGCTTTCTCCGGCGGTGATCCGGCCATAGACCGCCTGGCCGCTGCGTTCGGAAAGGGCGGTGAGGCCGAGCGATTGCGCCACCTGCGCATCCATAAGCGTTGCGCTGGCGCCGCAATCGAGGATGCCCCGCAAGGGCCGGCCGCGCACCCTCACCGGCATCATCAGGCCTTCATTGGTCAGGCACAGAGCGAAGCCGCTTTCCGCCGCGCGAGCGCCGGCAGAGGTAAAACCGAGGGTGGCAAGCGCGGTCAGTATCTGGCGGCGATGGAGGATCATGGTGGCAAATTATCGCGCGAAATGAGCAGAATTAGGGTGCCGGAATGGCGGGATTGGACTAATCAGGGCGGGAAACTAAGGAATTGATGATGAACGCACCCGCTTTTTCGCCCCATCGTGATTTGCCTCGTCATGACTGGTCGAAGGATGAGATTGCCGCCCTGTTCGACCTGCCCTTTATGGAACTGATCTTCCAGGCGGCTACGGTGCATCGCCAGGCTTTTGATCCGTCGGAAGTGCAGTTGTCGCAACTCCTTTCCGTGAAAACCGGCGGCTGCGCGGAAAACTGCGGCTACTGTTCGCAATCGGCGCATTTCGATACCGGCCTGAAAGCGGGCAAGCTGATGGCGGTCGAAAAGGTGCTGTCGGAAGCGCGGGCCGCAAAGGATGGCGGGGCGCAGCGCTTCTGCATGGGCGCCGCCTGGCGCGACCTGAAGGACCGCGATGTGCCGGCCCTGGCCGCCATGATCGGCGGGGTCAAGGCCATGGGTCTGGAAACCTGCGCCACGCTCGGCATGATTACGCCGGATCAGGCGCGGGCGCTAAAGGAGGCCGGCCTCGATTACTATAACCATAATCTCGATACCTCGCCGGAATATTACGACAGCGTGGTCACGACGCGGACCTATCAGGAACGGCTGGATACCTTGCAGGCCGTGGCTGATGTGGGGATGAAGACCTGCTGCGGCGGGATCATGGGCATGGGCGAGGCACGGGCCGACCGGGTGTCGTTCCTGCACCAGTTGGCCACCCTGCCGCATCATCCGGATTCGATCCCGATCAATAATCTGGTCGCCATCTCCGGCACGCCTTTGGGGGATAAGGTCGGCACGGACGGCGGGATTTCCGGCATCGAATTTGTCCGCACCATTGCCGTGGCGCGGATCATCTGCCCGGAATCGATGGTGCGCCTCTCCGCAGGCCGCAACGAGATGAGCGAGGAGCTACAAGCGCTTTGCTTTATGGCGGGGGCCAACTCGATCTTTATCGGCGATACCCTGCTGACCACACCCAATCCGCAGCCCGGCACCGACGCCCATCTGCTGCGCGAACTGGGCTTAAGGCCAATGGTGTTGTCATAGAAAATTGACGTTCGGCGTGCTATCTCAACCCGATGAAAAAAGAAAAGACACAGGCCACCCCGAAATCCTCCGCGCCGACCGCCGCCGAAATCGTTCGCCAGTTGCGCCAGATCTATGACGAGGCGGTGGCCGCGCTTCAAACCGATCTGCAAGCCTATCTCGCCACCCGTCAGACACCTTCGCGGCCGCTGCGCGATGCCGGGCGTTATTGCTATCCGAAGCTGGCCATCGTGTGGAAGGGCGTGCTGGATGACGAGGACGAAGCGCTGGTGCTGGCCAATCGTCACCCGGAGGTTAATCGCGCCTATGCCCGTTTTTCGCGGCCCGGCACCTATTCCTCCTCGATCACCCGCCCGGATATTTTCGGCGACTATATCGAGGAACAGCTCGACCTGCTGATCCGCGATTACGGCGCCGAATGTTCGGTGTCGCTGTCCGATCAGGAAATTCCTTATCCTTACGTGCTCGATGGCGCGGGCCTCGATCTCAACAGCGTTTCGGCCATCGATCTTTCCCGTCACTTCCCGGCCACCGAACTGGCCCTGATCGGCAATGAGGTGGCCGACGGCATTTCGTTTATCGATGCCGAGGGCCATCATCCGCTGGTGCTGTTCGATGGTTTGCGCAGCGATTTTTCCATTGCCCGCCTGCGCCACTATACCGGCACACCCGCCGAGCACACCCAAGGCTATATCCTGCTGACCAACTATAACCGCTATGTCGATGTCTTTGTCGCCTACGCGCTTGAGCAGTTGAAGAAGCCGGACAGTCCGTATACCGCCCTTTCATGCTGCGGTAATTTCACCATCACGAAGGATACGCCCGATGCGGAGGCCCTGATCGCTGCCTCGCCGTGGCGCAAGCACCAGATGCCGGCCTATCACCTGATCGCGCCCGGCCGGCAGGGGATTTCGCTGGTCAATATCGGCGTCGGCCCCTCCAATGCCAAGAACATCACCGACCACCTCGCCGTCATGCGGCCGCACGCCTGGCTGATGATCGGCCATTGCGGGGGCCTGCGCGCTTCGCAAAGCATCGGCGACTATGTGCTGGCTCACGCCTACCTGCGCGACGATCATGTCATGGACGACGTGCTGCCGATCGAGATTCCCATTCCGCCGATCGCCGAAGTGCAGCAGGCGTTTCATCAGGCGGCGGTGCGGGTTACCGGCCAGGACGGCGAGGAATTGAAAAAGCGCCTGCGCACCGGCACGGTGGTCACCACCGACGACCGGAACTGGGAGTTGAAATACTCATTGTCGGCGCGGCGCTTTTCACAATCACGCGCCATCGCCATCGATATGGAATCCGCTACACTGGCGGCGCAGGGCTATCGCTTCCGCGTACCTTACGGGACGCTGTTGTGCGTTTCCGACAAGCCGCTGCATGGCGAACTGAAACTGCCCGGACAAGCCAATCATTTCTATGAACGCGCCATCGCCGAACATATCCGCATCGGCATCGAGACAGTCGGCATATTGCGTGATTTCGGCTCGAAGCTGCATTCGCGCAAGCTCAGGGCGTTCGATGAGCCGCCGTTTCGCTAACAATTGCCGCTAAAACAAAAGGAGCGGATTGCTGTGACGCAAACCGCTCCAGTCAGATCAATGGACCTCCATCCATAGGACCTGACCGGTTGCGGGCGGGCGTTGTCAACGCGGGCTTGTCGCCATCGGTCAAATCCTGATATCATTGTGCGCCCTTAGGCCCTCACTATCGAATCAAGTTGCTGTGAATGTTGCCGTTTTCGGCCGTCTCCCTTGCTCATGCCGTGCAAAAAAAACTGCCTTACGAGGCGGTGGGCGCGCGTCTGCAATTCTGGCTGGACCACGCTTTCGCGGCCGGTTTCCTTTCCGATGGCGGACCGCTCGGACGCTACAGTTATTTGGTGGCGCAACCGGTGGCAAAAGCCCATCTGGCCTATGACGATCCGCGTGAAACGGCTGATTTCTTACAGGAAATGACCGCCGCCATCACGACCGATCACCACAGGAGTGATCTGCCGCCCTTCTCCGGCGGGCTGGTCGGCATGGCGTCGTTCGAGCTGGGCCTGCGGCTGGAGGCGATGAAACGGCGGCCCTTCCGCATCGAAGGCCGCCAGCCATGGCCGGAACTGGTCGTACTGTGCTATCCGGCGGTGCTGGTCTTCGATCATCATGCCCGGACACTGACCGCCATCGGCCGCGGGGCGACGCCTGAAGACGCCGGAGCGGCGCGCGACGCGCTGACCGGGCTTTATGAGCAAACCCCTGCCGCCGGACCGGTTACAGGCCCCTTTACCGGCCCGCTCGATCTCGAAACGCCCGACGAGGTGCATGAGGACAAGGTGGCGGCGCTGGTGCGGCAAATCCATGCCGGCGATCTCTTCCAGGCCAATCTGGCGCGCGGCTGGAGCGGGCGGCTTAAGCGCGACGCCACGCCCGGACAGGTCATGGCGGCCTTGCACGACAGAGGCGCGGCGCCCTTCGGCGGATTCCTGAGGCTGGACGGTCGCGCCATGCTTTCCAACAGCCCGGAGCGGTTTATCCGGCTGGAGGCGTCGGGCCGTCTGGAAAGCCGCCCGATCAAGGGTACACGGCCGCGCGGCCGGACGCCGGAAGCGGACGCACAACTGGCCGCCGACCTGATGGCCAGCGAAAAGGACCGTGCCGAAAACCTGATGATCGTCGATCTGATGCGCCACGACCTGTCAAAGGTGGCGGAGGTCGGCAGCGTAACCGTCACGGCGCTGAATGCGCTCGAATCCTACGCCAATGTCCACCATCTGGTTTCGACCGTGACGGCGCGGCTCCGCCCCGGCAAAAGCGCCGCCGATGTGCTGGCCGCCACCTTCCCGCCGGGATCGATTTCCGGCGCGCCCAAGGTGCAGGCGATGAAGGTGATTCACGAGATGGAGGCGGCGCGCGGCCCTTATTGCGGGTCCCTGTTTTTTATCGACGCTGGCGGGGCGATGGATTCAAACGTGCTGATCCGCACCCTGGCGATGGAAAAGGTGGAAACGGACGGCTGGCATTTCCGCGCCTGCGCCGGCGGCGGCATCGTGGCCGACAGCGATCCGGCGGCCGAACGTATCGAGACGGAGACAAAGCTGTCCCTGATCAAATCAGTGCTGACAGGCCGGGCCTAGGTTTTGGGGCACAGCGGACAGGTCACCATATCGCCATTGCGCGGGTGGTGCGTGAAGGTTTCCTTGAAGACGGTGCCGCTCTTGAAGAAATTGCCGAGCGGTGAATCGTAATCATATTCCACCTCGGTCAGGATCAGGCTTTCGCCGACCGCGATCTGATCGGTGGTGATGCCCGCGATTTCTTTCTTATTCTCGTACGGATTCATGTTGGACGCCTGGCTCCAGTCCACCGTCGCTTTTTTCGTGCTTTGCATGGTCACGGAGGTCAGCCGCATTCTCAGCGAAGTGCCGTCGGTCGGGTTAGGGTCCAGCATATTGGCGCCGATCGCCCACAGGTCGGTGATATTTTCCGGGGTGAGGGTCTGCGACTGCGCGGCCAGATCGCCGATGGTGCTGGCCAGGTGCGAGACGCGGCGCGAGGCCATCATGCCGAGCGTCAGTTCGGCCATGCCCAGATAGAGCAGGATCAGCACAGGCGCGACCAGCGCGAATTCGATGGCGGAGACACCCCGGCCATCGCCGGCGAAGCGTTTGCCGAAAGCCTTCAGGGTGACCAGATAATTGAGGCGGCGCAGGAACATCATCTTAAAAAGGCTCGTTTCTGAAAACGGCTTTGGCGGTGATCACCGCGTCGTGGTTACCCAGCCGGGAAAGTCCGCCATCGAGGAAGGGCGTGATCAGCGGCCATTCGTAATAGACGCGCACCATCTGAACCTTGGACCCCGCGCCGATATTGAAATAGAAATTGGCGGCCTTGAACTTGCCGTCCTCGATCGGCGGCAGCGCCTGGGAGAGGCCGGCGAAGCTGCTGTAGGTCTGGACGTCGACCTGAAGATTGCTCACGCAACCGCCGCCCAACCAGCCCATCCGGTCGCAGATCTTCTGCTTGAACTGCTCGACGCTGGTATTGGCGTTGGTCGTCAGGCCGGTACGGATATCGCGCGAGGCCAGGTCGGTGGCGTTATCGAGGCTGACCGACACCAGGAAGATCAGGGCCAGTTCGACGCAGGCGCAGATCAGGAAGATCAGCGGGCCGGCCACGAGGGCGAATTCCACCGCGGCGGAACCGCGCCTGTCCTTCAGATGGGAATACAGGTCTGCCAGCCTGGCCCGCATGTGGTTTCGCCCCTTATCCGCAAAGTCGCGGCCACCCTACAGGTCTTGGGTCAATAGTCCGTTAAGGCGCCCGGAACGGATTGACATTCATCCTATACTTTCCCGTTTATGGAGCGCGGGCTTTTCAGAATGATGGAACGGTCTGCTTCATATACAGAGCGACCAAAGGGATTGGATATTCACAAGCAGGCCCCACCACCACGCCTTCGGCGCGGTCCCCCTCCCCACGAGTGGGGCGGTATCAGGCTTAAGGGTTGGTGGCGAGTGGCGTGCCGAGCGCCACCGGCGACGCATTGCCGGCATTGCTGTTGCCGGCCTCTTCCGAGGTGCAGGTGGTGGAACAGACCATCAGGGAGGGTTTCAGGCCCTTATAGACGGTGATCGCGCCCTTTTGCGAGGCGGTGACCACGATTTCGCCATCGAACAGAGGGCGGCCCATCTGGTCGGTGATGATGACGCTGGAATTGCCGAACCCCTTGCCGACGATATAGACCGTGCGGGAATCGATGACGGTGACATCGGCAATCTCCGGATTGGCGACGATGACCGAACCGGCCGCGCCATTGAGCGATACCCGCGCCGAGTGGTTTTTCTCGACGACCAGGCGCTGGGCGGCGGAAGCCGCCGTTGCGGTGGCGGCGAGCGCGACGGTCAAGGTCAGGGCCATAATGCCGGTCTGTTTGCTGTTCATGGGCTTCGTCATCCTGAAATCTGTGCGTCTCTGGTCTGTGCGTCTCTGGCCAGCGGCCCGCCGCATATGCGCCCGCATCGTTCATGTCTTTATAACAGGCGGATGTAAGGGTCCGGTTAGGAAACAACCTAAATAACAATTATTTAAAATTGCTAAACACAATATTAATGAGAAAAAATCCACATTAATACAACGATAATTATATTTAATTCCGGTTAAGGTTAATTGCAATTAATAGTAATTACAGATTAACTATAGAATAATTTTATTTTGTCTTGATTGTTTACTTCACTTTAATCAAACGTGACTAATCTGATCTCGTGTTCGGGGGCAAATGAGCCGTTTACTCGGTACCCGATACGAAAATGGTTCACTTGCTTACAAATTTTTTCCAGGAGAAAACCAATGACCAAGTTCTTCAACCGCTTCGCCAAGGACGAATCCGGCGCCACCGCCATCGAGTATGGCCTGATCGCCGCCCTGATCGCCGTCGCCCTGATCACCATTCTGGGCACCGTCGGCACCAAGCTGGGCACGACCTTCACCAGCATTTCCGAAGGCCTTGAGAAGACGGAATAAGCTAAAACGGCTTACTATATTAGATTGTCCTAACGGACTGAACTGATGCAGGCCGCAGACGAGATCTTGTCTGCGGCCTGTTCTTTAGGCATCCGGCGCTTTGCAATGGGTACAGGCAGATGTTCAAACGATTTTTGACAGACGAAAGCGGGGCCACGGCGATAGAATACGGCTTGATCGCCTGCCTGATCTTTCTCGCCATCGTCACGGCCGTACACTACTTTATTGATAATACGGAGGCCATGTACCAAAGGATAGGCGACGCTGTCGACGAAGCGACAAGCAAGGGTCAGTAAGTATATCCTTAACCCGGACCTGTTAGCCATGACGGGCATTCATTCCGTCCAAGGTCCGTTCTCCGTGTCGATCGCTGTTCTGCTAGCCTGCCTCTATCCGATCGCGCTCTTCTGGGCGGCCTTTTCGGACCTCACCACCATGACCATTCCCAACCGCCTGACCATCGGTCTGGCGGTTGCTTTCGTTCCGGTCGGCCTGCTGGGCCATCTCAGCCTGACCGGATGGGGCATCCATCTCGGTCTGGGGCTTGCGGGGCTGGTGCTCGGCATGACGTTTTTCGCCCTGCGCTTCATGGGTGGCGGCGACGCCAAGCTGCTGGCCGCCGCTTCCCTGTGGCTTGGGTTTGAAGGGGTTATCGCGCTGTTCATCTATACGGCGATCTTCGGCGGCGTGCTGACCCTGGGGATCATGGGCCTGCGTCAGTTCTTCTCGCTTTACGGTCCCAAGCTGCCGCACTGGCTTGGCCAGCATCTCGAACCCAAGGGCGGCATCCCCTATGGAATCGCCATCTGCGCCGGGGGCATCGCCGCGTTGTGGCAGAGCGATTTCATGAGCGGTCTGTTGCCCCTGCCGGTATTGTAGGCGCGGCCGCCATTCCCTCACCCCTTATAGAAGGGAGAGGGGAAGAGGAAGGCAAGGCCCCCACCACCACGCCTTCGGCGCGGTCCCCCTCCCCACAGGTGGGGAGGTATAGATCAAAGTTTACGTCTCAATGGCGCATCGGGGGCGCATCGGGACGGAAATACCGGCAAAATTCATCAATTTACGGCAGCGCGGCCTTTCCTTAGGCGAACGTTAACTAACCTTAAGCCAAGATTCGCCCAGTTCAATTTCGCAGATGATTTGGTCCGCATGAGGCGGGTTATCGGATTTTCTCAAGGGATATGGGGTAGATGAAGACGTCACGCTATGCCGTCATCGGTCTTGCGGCCATCGCGGCGCTGATCCTGGCCTTTCTGGTGCGCGGCATGATGGCCGGCAGCGGCTCGCACAAGGCCGAGGCTTCCGTCCAGGCGCCGCCCATGCAACCGACCGCCCGTGTCCTCGTGGCCGCCCGCGATCTGGCGCCCGGCACCCGAATCGCCGAAGCCGACCTCGCCTGGCAGGACTGGCCGGTCGACACCCTGAACAAGGCCTATATCGTCGATGGCGGCATGCCCGCCGCTTCCGCCGGCACGGAAGACGCCGCCGTGAAGGGCGATGGACCTGTCGCCGTCAAAAAACCCGCCAACGAACTGGTTCGGGCCGTCGCCGACAAGGTGGCCCCCTCGGCCGCCAAGGAAGCCTATGTCGGCGGCGTGACACGCGAATCCATTCTCGCCGGCGAACCGATCATCGATGCCAAGATCGTCCGCGCCGACGAAGGCGGCTACATGGCCGTCATGCTCAATCCCGGCATGCGCGCCCTGGCCGTGCCGGTCAGCGTCGATAATACCGCCGGCGGCTTCATCCTGCCCGGCGATCGGGTCGATATTCTCGTCACCCACCAGATTCCGCGCACCAATGGCAGCGGCACGATCGATTCGGTCCAGCCGGTGCTGCGCAATATCCGCGTGCTGGCCATCGACCAGCAGGTCGCCGCCGAGGAAGGCAAGCAGAGCGTCATCGGCGCCACGGCCACCCTCGAAGTCTCGCCCACCGATGGTCAGATTGTCACCCTGGCCAAGGCGTCGGGCACGCTGTCGCTGATGCTGCGCTCCTATGCCGATGCCGCCGGCCCTTCCGGCGCGGTGGCCGCGGCCCTGACCGGCGCGGGCGATAAATCAGTGCGCGTTTTCAGGCCCGGCCAGACCACAGAGGTGATGGTGTCACGATGAAGCCTTTCAAACATCATGCTTATGCGGCCGGCCTGAGCCTTACGGCGCTTGCCCATACCCTTTTCGGCACGGCCTCCGTTTCGGCGGAGCCGCGCAGCTATGCGTCGGTCACCGGCCTTCAGGTCCAGACTCAGAGTGCGCCGGTCAAGACCCAGGTGCTCAACCTGCCTAAGGGCCGCTCGGCGGTGGTTGACCTGCCGGTGGATGCCAGCGACGTTTTCGTTTCCAACCCCGCCGTCGCCGACGCCGTGCTGCGCACGCCGCGGCGCATCTTCGTTCTGGGCGTGGCTAACGGCCAGTCCGACGCCATCTTCTTCGATGGCATGGGCCGCCAGATTCTCAACCTGTCGATCCGCGTGGATGCCCCGACCGACGGCCTGGCCGATGCGGTCCAGCGTCTTTTTCCCGGCACCCACGTCGAAATCCAGAGCGTTAACGGCCATGTCGTTCTCTCCGGCATCGCGCATGACGCCGGTGAATCCGACCAGATCGGCCGTCTTGCCGCCAGCTTCGCCGGTTCGCCGGATAATGTGCTCAACCTGATGACCATCGCCGGCAAGGACCAGGTGACGCTCAAGGTGCGCATCGTCGAGGTCAACCGCTCGTCGATCAAGCAATTGGGACTTTCCAGCGCCATTACCTATAACAACGGCACAAAATCCTATTCCTTCGGCCGCGGTAACAGTTACGGCGCCAATGGCGGTTATCAGGGCGGTCAGGGGCTGTGCTACGCTCAGGATGGTACCCGCACGACGAATTTCACCAATTCCAATACTGTAAATAGTGGCACGAATAACAGCACAGGGATTACAAACGGCACTTCATCGAGCATTACTAACGGGACATCTTCGAGCATTACCAACGGGACATCATCAAGTCTAACCAATACGCACAGTGACGCTGTTAATTGGACTGGTTCAATACCCACCAATGTCACCTTGCTGGATGTCAACGGAAATCCTGTGACCGTGGCGGGCACAAGCATCGCAACCGCGTTGGGCGGAAATTTGGGTGGTGGTGGACTTGCAACTTCGCTGGCCAATTCGATAACTTCAGGCACAAGCAACGCGATTACCTCTAGTACAAGCGATGCGATTACCTCCGGCACAAGCAGCGCTTCCGGAACCACTGCAAACACAGCGCTTTCCAGCGTGGCTTCGACGATTTTCAAAACAGTTACCGGCACCAGCAACAACACCTGCCTCGAAGCCTTTGAAAGCGTCGGGCTGGCGCGTACCCTGGCGGAACCCAATCTGACGGCGGTTTCCGGCGAAGCGGCCAAGTTTCTGGCGGGCGGCGAATTCCCCGTGCCCACCGGCGAGGACGATCAGGGCCGCGTCAGCATATCATTCAAACCCTTCGGCGTCGGCCTCGGCTTCACGCCGGTGGTGCTTTCGGGCGGCCGCATCTCGCTCAAGATATCGACCGAGGTTTCCGAGTTGAGCAATACCGGCGCCTTCACCGTTTCCGGCGGCGTCACCGTACCCGCCCTGACCGTGCGGCGCGCCGAAACCAGCGTCGAAATGCAGTCGGGGTCCTCGCTGATGATCGCCGGCCTGTTGCAGTCGAAATTCAAGGAATCCATCGCCTCGCTGCCGGGCATGACCTCGCTGCCGGTGCTGGGCGCGCTGTTCCGTTCGCGCGACTTCCTCAATGACGAAACCGAGATGGTCGTGCTGGTCACGCCCTATATCGTCGATCCGACCAATCCGGACGCCATGCAGACCCCGGCCGACAATCTCCAGGCCGCCGGCGATATGAGCGCCACCTTCATGGGTCAACTCAACAAGATCGTCAAACCCGCCGCCGGCGCCGATTCCGCGCAGGCCACCGCCGAGGTTCCCTATCAGGCCCCCGTCGGCTACGTGATTGAATAGGACATAACATGACCGCCTTACGTCCTTTCGCCCTGCCCCTCGCCGCCCTCATGGCCCTCATGGCCCTGACTGGCTGCGCCGCCGCGCCCGGCAAGGGCGGCGACATGGCCCTGACCGCGCCGACTCCCACCGAGCAATATCCGCTCCAGGCGCAGACCCTGACCCGGACCGTCAATCTGCGCATCAATCCGAACGGCCTTTCCGGCAACCAGCGCACCGCGCTCGACCAGATCGCGGCAAAGGCCGGCTGGACGTCCGGCGCGCCGGTGGATATCGAGATCATCACCAGCGGCGATCCGGCCGCCGTCGCCGCCGGACGCACGGTCGGCGGCTATCTGATCGATCACGATGTCGCCGAAACCAGCCTGTCGCAACTGAGCCAGCCCGGCCAGCCCGCCGATATCGTCACGGTCAATATCGTCAATTACCGCGCGCGCACCTATGCCTGCGGCCAGACCTGGGAAAACCTAGCGGCCACCCGCGACAACACCGCCTACCGGAATTTCGGCTGCGCCGTCTCCTCCAACCTGGCCGCCCAGATCGCCGATCCGCGCGACCTGCAGACGCCGAGGACGGCTACTCCCATTGACGCGACCCGGCGGTCGGTGGTGCTCGACAAGTATCGCAAGGGCGATGTCACCTCGTCGGCGAAGGACGATAACGCCAAGGGCACCATCTCCAACGCCATCAACTAGACTCAGCTATTTGGCCAGATTTTTGACAAGCAAGGCAGACCATGGCAAATCCCGCCAAACATAACGATCCCTTCGACAGCCTCGACGACCTGGATGACGAGTTCGTCGATTACCGGGCCGGGCGCGGCGCCGGGGACGACTATGCCGTGGACAGCTATGCGGCCCAATACGCGGCCCAGGCCCCGATGGCCGATCCTTTCGCCGAAGATAGCGACGACGAACCCGCCGATCTTTCTGCGGACCTCCAGCGCCAGGCGCTGGCCACGCCCGGCGCATCGCTGGGCCTGCGCGAACCTTTGCCAACTGGCCTGCACACCTCGCGCGAGACGGACGAGATCGGCGCGATCTCCATTCCGCGCATCGGCATCCACTTCTTCCCCGACAGCGAGGCTTCCGTGGCCGCCTGCGACGCGGCGGCGCTCGACCGGCGCATGGCGCGCGCGCAGTCGCTTGTCCGGCGCGGCGGCATCCAGGAAGCCATCGACATCTACCGCAACGAGCCGACACCTTCGCTGATCTTCGTCGAGAGTCAGTCGCGCGGCCGCGACCTGCTCGATCAGCTTGATCAGCTCGCCGAGGTCTGCGACGCCAACACCAAGGTGGTGGTCATCGGGGCGCACAATGACATTTCCCTTTACCGCGAACTGATCCGGCAGGGCGTCAGCGACTACATGGTGGCGCCGGTCCAGCCCATACAGTTGATCAAGTCGATCGCCACGCTTTACAATGACCCGGAAACGCCCTTCGTCGGCCGCACGATCGCCTTCGTCGGGGCGCGCGGCGGGGCCGGCTCTTCCTCCATCGCGCACAATTTCGCCTATAATCTCAGCGAGCAGATGCAGGCAAATACGGTCATCGTCGATTACGATCTGCCTTTCGGCACCGCCGGCCTCGATTTCAACCAGGACCCGCTGCAGGGCATGGCCGAGGCGCTGAATGAGCCGGACCGGCTCGATTCCGTGCTGCTCGACCGGATGCTGGCCAAGTGCACCGACCGCCTGTCGCTTTTTTCCGCGCCGGCCGCCCTCGATCAGGATTATACCGCCGATCAGGATGCCTATGACGAGGTGACCCGCAAGGTGCGCGCCGCCGCGCCCTATATCGTCATGGATCTGCCGCACCTGTGGTCGCCCTGGCTGAAGGCCAATCTGATCGCCGCGGACGAGGTGGTGATCGTCGCCACGCCGGACCTGGCGAGCTTGCGCAACGCCAAGAACATCATCGACCTGCTGCGGCACTCGCGCCCCAATGACGCCGCGCCCAAGCTGGTGCTCAACCAGACCGAAACACCCGGCCGCCCGGAAATCCCGGTCAAGGATTTCACCGCCGCGCTCGGCATCGAGCCATGCGCCCTGATCCCATTCGACGCCAAGCTGTTCGGCCAGGCCTCCAACAACGGCCAGATGCTGAACGAGGTGGCCCCCGCCGGCAAGGTGGCCGACGCCATGGCGCAACTGACCGCCCGCATCACCGGCCGCAATCCGGAGCCGAAAACCAGGAAATCCTCCTCCTTCCTCGGCAATCTGTTCAAGAAATGAGGGTCTGAACGTGTTTGGCAAACGTCCGAGCGAAGGCTCTCAAGGCGGCCTGGCGCAAAGCGCCGGCGTCCGCGCGCCTGCCGGTGCGGCAAAGGCCGGGCCGTCGCCTCTGGAGATACGCGCCCAGGCCCTGAGCCAGATGGGCGCGGCCCCGCCGCCAGCCTCGGCCAACTCGGATATCGCCACGCGGCCGCAGACCCTCGACGGCAAGACACCGTCGCAGAATACCGCCGCCGTGCGCACCGCCCTGCCCGAACTGTCGCAGGAAAAGCGCGTCGGCGGCGCTGAAAAAAACACGGCGCCGGCGGTCAAGCCGAAGCTCGCAAAAGGCCTGGAGCAGATGCACCAGGCGCAGGCGGTCACCGAGATCGTCCGCGAACAGTCCGATTATTATCACGCTACGAAGACAGCGATCTTCAACGCCCTGCTCAACACCATCGACCTGTCGCAACTGGCCTCGCTCGACCACAAGGCGGCATCCGAGGAAATCCGCGATATCGTCGCCGAACTGGTGGCGATCAAGAATGTGTCGATGTCGGTGGCCGAACAGGACAATCTCGTCCAGGACATCATCAACGACGTTCTGGGCTACGGTCCGCTGGAACCCTTGCTGGCGCGCGACGACATCGCCGATATCATGGTCAATGGCGCGACACGCGTCTTCATCGAAGTCGGCGGCAAGGTGCAGCTCACCAATGTGCGCTTCCGCGACAACCAGCAACTGATGAACATCTGCCAGCGGATCGTTTCCCAGGTCGGCCGCCGCGTCGATGAAAGCTCGCCGGTCTGCGACGCCCGCCTGCCCGACGGATCGCGCGTCAACGTCATCGCGCCGCCGCTGGCGCTGGATGGCCCGACGCTCACCATCCGGAAGTTCAAGAAGGACAAGCTGACCATGCGCAACCTGGTGGAGTTCGCCTCCATCAGCCCGGAAGGGGCGCGCGTGCTGGGCGTCATCGGGGCCTCGCGCTGCAATGTGCTGATCTCAGGCGGCACCGGCTCCGGCAAGACCACCCTGCTCAACACCATGACGGCTTTCATCGATCCGACCGAGCGCGTCATCACCTGCGAAGACGCCGCCGAACTGCAACTTCAGCAGCCGCATGTGGTGCGCCTCGAAACGCGTCCGCCCAACCTTGAAGGCCAGGGCACCATCACCATGCGCGATCTGGTCAAGAACTGCCTGCGGATGCGCCCCGAACGCATCATCGTCGGCGAAGTGCGCGGGCCGGAAGCCTTCGACCTGTTGCAGGCCATGAACACCGGCCACGACGGCTCGATGGGCACGCTGCACGCCAACAGCCCGCGCGAGGCCGTGTCGCGCCTCGAATCGATGATCACCATGGGCGGCTACGGCCTGCCGTCACGCACCATCCGCGAAATGATCGTCGGCTCGATCGACATTATCGTTCAGGCGGCGCGCCTGCGTGACGGGTCGCGCCGTATTACGCACATTACTGAAGTCCTCGGCCTCGAAGGCGATGTCATCGTGACACAGGACCTTTTCGTCTACGAAATCGAGGGCGAGGACAAGCAGGGCAAGATCGTCGGCCGTCACCGCTCGACCGGCATCGGCCGCCCGCGCTTCTGGGACCGCGCCAAGTATTACGGCCTGGAGCGCGAACTGGCGGAGGCGCTCGATGCGAGTGAGTAACCCATGCTGATGACCCTGCTTATCGCCTTTCTGGGTTTCGTGATCATCGCCAGCCTGGGCTTCGCCTTTACCGGCGGGGGCGGCGGTTCGGCGGCGCTGACCAAGCGCACCCAGACGATCGGTTTGGGCACCAATACCCGCGTCAAGCAACGGCAAAAGGCCCAGGCCAAGACGCCCGAAGAACGCCGCAAGCAGATCACCGAGCAGCTCAAGGAAGCCGACAAGCGCGAACGCAAGGCGCGCCTGACCCTGCGCGCGCGGATGCTGCACGCCGGCGTTGCGCTCGATATCACCCAGTTCTGGATCTATAGTGGCGTTCTGGGCGCCGTGGCCTTCGTTATTCCCCTGCTGGCCCTGGGACAGATGCCTTTCCTGGTGCGTCTGCTGATCGCCGGCGGCGCCGCCTTTATCGCCGGTTATGGTCTGCCGCGCTGGATTCTGGGCGCGATGGCGGCCAGACGCGTCAAGAAATTCACCGAGGAATTCCCCAACGCCATGGACATCATCACCCGTGGCATCAAATCCGGCCTGCCGGTCAATGACGGGCTGAAACTGGTCGCCAAGGAATGCGCCGCGCCGCTTGGCCCCGAATTCAAGCGGCTGGTCGAAAATGTCGGCGTCGGCATGTCGCTGGACGGCGCGCTGGAAAAGATGAGCGAAACCATGCCCGCGCCGGAACTGCGCTTTTTCGCCATCGTCATCTCCATCCAGGCCAAGACCGGCGGCAACCTCTCCGAAGCGCTCGGCAACCTCTCCACCGTTCTGCGCGCCCGCAAGATGATGCGCGAAAAGATCAAGGCGCTGTCTTCCGAAGCCATCGCCTCGGCCTCGATCATCGGCGTGCTGCCACCGGGCGTCGGGATCATGATCTCGATCGTCCGCCCGGAATATATCGCGCCGATGTTCACCGACGTGCGCGGGCAACTGATGCTGCTGGGCGGCGCCGTCTGGATGTTCATGGGCATCATGATGATGCGCAAGATGATCAACTTCAAGTTCTAGGCGGAGCACAGAATGACCGATTTCGCCGCCTTCATCATGAACCCCGGAAACCTGGTCGCCGGATTCGTGGCCATACTCGCCTTTTTCAGCCTGCTGACCCTCGGCCAGAGCCTGACCGCCGGCGAACAGCTTGAAAAGCGCATGAAATCGGTGGCCACCCGCCGCGAGGAACTGCGCCGTCTGTCGCGCCAGACCGTAAAGGAAGGCTCAAGCCTGCGCCATACCGACACCAGCCCCTACCGCGCGCTGGTCGAGAAGCTGAACCTCAAGACCCTGCTGGAAGATCCGAAGGTGGTCGAGAACCTGGCCATGGCCGGCTTTCGCGGGCCGAAGCCGGTCTCGACCTTCTATTTCTTCCGCTTCGCCATGCCGTTCGTGCTGGGAGCCATCGCCGCCTTCGAGATGTTCGTGGTCAATATCGGCCACTATCCGATACAGATAAAGCTGCTGATCACGGTCGGCGCCTTCGTTATCGGTTATTACGCGCCGAACCTCTACATCTCGAACCGGGCCGCCAAACGCCGTACCTCGATCATGCAGGCCTTCCCCGATTCGCTCGACCTGCTGCTGATCTCGGTCGAAGCCGGCATGTCGATCGAAACCGCCCTGCACAAGGTGGCCGCCGAAATGGGGCCGTCCTCCATCGAACTGGCCGAGGAACTTTCGCTGCTGGTGGCCGAACTGTCCTACCTGCCGGAACGCCGCCAGGCCTATGAGGGACTGGCCAAGCGCACCAATCACCCCGGTATCAAGGCCGTCTGCACCGCCATGATCCAGGCGGAAAAATACGGCACGCCGCTCGGCAACGCCCTGCGCGTCATGGCCAAGGAAAACCGCGAAATGCGCCTGTCGGCCGCGGAAAAGAAAGCTGCCGCCCTGCCCGCCCAGCTTACCGTGCCGATGATCGTCTTCTTCCTGCCGGTGCTGTTCTTGGTCATCCTCGGCCCGGTCGTGCTGCGCATCACCGATATGCAGAAGAAGGATCATTCCGCGCCGCTGGTCGGTGATCGTCCGGCGGTCGAACAGAAGAAGTGAAGACGCGGGGCCACAGGCCCCACACCCCGTAAGTTGTTCGGATGTGGCAATCTTCATAGCCACTAAAAAGGCCCCCCAAATCGGGAGGCCTTTTTAGTGGCTAAAGAGGTTATCACACTCTGAATAACATAGGGGTGCAGGGGCTGTGCCCCTGCGTCTTCACCTCACTGACAGGCGAGGCATTCCTCATAGTCCGTCTTCGGCGTATCCATCTTTTCGACCGTTTCGCGGGCTTCGGCACCGGCGTGCGAGGCGCGCTGGACCGACTTGGAGCGGAGATAATAGAGCGACTTGACGCCCTGCTCCCAAGCGGTCCAGTGCAGCATGTGCAGGTCCCACTTATCGACATCGCCGGGCAGGAAGATATTCAGCGACTGCGACTGGCAGATTTCCGGCGTGCGGTCGGCGGCCAGTTCGACCACCCAGCGCTGGTCGATTTCAAAGGCCGTCTTGAAAACGTCCTTTTCATCCTGCGACAGGGCGTCGAGGTGCTGAACCGAGCCTTCGTGCTGGACGATCGAATCCCACACTTCCGACGTGTTCAGACCCTTTTCCTCCAGCAGGTCGACAAGGTAGGGATTTTTCACAGCAAAGGAGCCGGAGAGCGTCTTGTGCGTATAGATATTGGCCGGGATCGGCTCGATGCCGGCCGAGGTGCCGCCGCAGATGATCGAGATCGAGGCGGTGGGGGCAATGGCCAGCTTGTGCGAGAAGCGTTCCATGACACCGCGTTCCTCGGCATCCATACAGGCGCCGCGCTCCTCGGCCAGCTTGACCGACGCCTTGTCGGCCTCGCGGCGCAGGTGCTTGAACAGGCGCATGTTCCATGACTTGGCCATGGCCGACTCAAACGCCACGTTCTGCGATTGCAGGAAGGAGTGGAAACCCATCAGGCCCAGGCCGACCGAGCGTTCGCGCATGGCGGAATAGACGGCGTTATCCATGGAGGACGGCGCGCACTGGATGAAGTCTTCCAGAACGTTATCGAGGAAGCGCATGATGTCTTCGATAAAGCCCGGCTGGTCGCGCCATTCGAGGAAGGTTTCGGCATTGACCGATGATAGGCAGCAGACGGCGGTGCGGTCGCGGCCCTTATGGTCGATGCCGGTGTGCAGCATGATTTCCGAGCACAGGTTCGACTGGCGGACCTTCAGCCCCAGGTCGCGCTGGTGCGCCGGCATGGCGCGGTTCACGGTATCGGAGAAGATCAGGTAGGGTTCGCCGGTCTGCAGGCGGATTTCGAGGATCTTCTGCCACAGAGAACGGGCGTCGATGAAGCGGACGATCTCGTTGTTCTTCGGCGAACGCAGACCAAACTGGGCGCCGTCACGCACGGCTTCCATGAATTCGTCGGTGATGCCGATGCCATGATGCAGGTTCAGCGATTTGCGGTTGAAGTCGCCCGAGGCCTTGCGGATTTCGAGGAATTCCTCGATTTCCGGGTGGAAGACGTCGATATAGACGGCGGCGGAGCCACGGCGCAGCGACCCCTGCGAAATGGCGAGGGTCAGCGAATCCATGACGCGGATGAAGGGGATGATGCCGGAGGTCTGGCCGGCGCCCTTGACCTTTTCACCGATCGAGCGGACGCCGCCCCAATAGGTGCCGATGCCGCCGCCGTTCGAGGCCAGGGCAACGTTCTCGTTCCATACGGAAACGATGCCTTCGAGATTATCCGGCACGGCGTTGAGGAAGCAGGAGATCGGCAGGCCGCGCTTGGCGCCGCCATTGGAAAGGACCGGCGTGGCGGGCATGAACCACAGGCGCGAGATATAGTCATAGATGCGCTGGGCGTGGTCGGCATCGTCGGCATAGGTGGTGGCGACGCGGGCGAACATGTCCTGGTAGGTTTCGCCCGGCATCAGGTAGCGGTCATCGAGCGTGGTCTTGCCGAAATCGGTCAGCAGCGCATCGCGTGACGGGTCGGTAACGACCTTGGTGACCAGCTTGAACTCGGCGCGCTCCTTCGGGCGGACGGCCATGTTCGGCCTGGCGGACGCCATTGTTTCACGCTTGACTGCTTCGTTCGCTGACATCTTCACTCTACCCTTGAATCTCAAAACCGCTCCGCGCCCGGAGACACCCATATGGGAGACGTTAACAACTATATCTAGTGTCTGCGTCGCCCTGCCCGTCTATATAAGGGGCCATAGGCCAGAGTTTTCGTCAAGGATCAAGTCGATGTTTTGGCGAACTTTTTCGTTAATGAGAGGTTAAATTTCTGCTTTTTCCATACCGCTCAAGGGCTTGCGAAAGCGGGACGCATTTTCGCCTCAATCACGATTCCTGTGTAAGAATCATTACACGGTCTGACCGGGCGTTTCGGACAGATAGCGGTCAAGTTTATTATGCCGGTCGACAAGCACAACATTGGGGATAATCGGCGCATCGGTCAGCTCGAATCCCATGATGATGATCTGTTCCGACTCATTGATCAGGTGCGCCGCCGCCCCGTTCATGGCGATGACGCCGGAATCGCGTTCGCCGGTGATGACATATGTCTCCAGGCGATGGCCGGAGGTGTTGGAGACGACCAGCACGCGTTCGCCCTCCCACAGGCCTACCGCCTCCATCAGGGCCTCATCTATAGTGATTGAGCCGATATAGGCCAGGTTGGCCTCGGTGACATAGGCATTATGAATCTTGGAACGCAGGACGTGACGCATGATAAACACTCGGCAGGGAAAGACGTGCCGTGCTTATGCGCGCCCCAGGCCCCACAGGTCAATGCGCCCGCGCCATTTCGGCCGGAGAATCGGCGATGCCGTGGTCCGCGATCAGAATCTGTTCGGCGAAGGCGGGTATGCCAGCGGCCTTCAGGTCTTCCTTGCGGGCCATCATCTCCTCGCCGAGCGCGTCGAAATCGATATCGAGCTTGCGCGCCTCCGGGAACATCTTGCCTTCTTCTTCCTTGACATGATGCAGGACGTTTTCCGACATGACGGTGAATTTGGCTTCCCAGTGGTCGTCGGAGGTCTTCATGGCGCCGAGTTCGGCGATCAGGAGCTTGGCGACGTGGTGCTCCTCATCGGCCTCGTCCATCAGGTCCGTGGCCTCTTCCTTACCCAGCGCCTTGTTCAGCGCCTTGCGCACGACGGGGTAGAACATCTCTTCCTCGATCGTGGTGTGGATTTTCAGCGCGGTCATCGCCTCCGCGGCGAGTTTTCCCTTTTCGCGTCTGGTTTCGGCGCTCTTGAACCGGTCAAACAGTTCCTTGACAGCGCGGTGATCGGCTTTCAGCAGGCTAATGGCGTCGGTCGTGCTCATGGCATTGGCTCCCGTTTAAGATGGAGCCTGGAACCTACGCCTTATCTTGTCGGGAAATCGTGAGCATATGAACGCCGATATATAATTTTCCGGTGAAGGCCCCTACTCGCCCCACAGGTCCGTGACATCGCCCTTGCGGTTGAGCATATGGACGGCGCGCTTGATGACCGTCAGCACCGCCTCGATGCGCGCTTCGGATTCATAGGTCATGGCGGCGCGGTGCATGCCATCGAGCGCGAAACGCGCCAGGTCACGGCTGGCCTGAAAACGGGCGTCATTGCCCGCCATGATGAAACCGGGCGTGGCGCGGCCCATGGCGGCGTTATCGAAGGCTTCCTGCGCCGGGCGAATGGCCTTGGCGACATCCTCATCCTGGCGGGCGGCACGTTCGAGCGCCAGAAAGGCCGAAAAAGGCACCGAGCTGAGCAGGCGCCAATAGGCCTCGATGGCGCCATCGAGCGCATCCTGGTCGGGTTTCAGTTTCTTGGCCTCTGCCTCGAAGGCGGCTTCGCGCGCCGCATGGATATGCCAGGCGGCGGCTTCAACCAGGTCCTCGCGGGTCGGGAAATGGTAGAGCATGGCGCCGCGCGTCAGGCCGCAGGCCTCGGCGATGGCGGCGTTGCCGGCGCGGTCGTAGCCCAGTTCGGCGAACAGGCGCATGGCGGTCTCTAAAATCTGCACGCGGGTCCGGCGCGACTTCGGCGTATCTTTCGCGCCCCCGTCCTTATCCCGCACCTGCGTTGTCTTTGATCGCTCTGCCATTGGTTCCTGTTTCGCCCCACGATTACGCCACTGTGCTCAATTCCGGCGCCCGAAGGGTTCCTGACTTTAAAAATAAAGGATTTTGACCTTTACGCAAGCGGCAAACAGCCGTTTCCCCCAAAGAAAATTGTGCGGCGCACACAGCTCTTCGCGGACCACCGGCAATTCCCGCCGGAGGCTTTGCCCTTGCCAAACTTCGCTACAATCGGCATTGAAGTCAGGATACTCCGAACCGCCCTGAAGGACTTAACGATTTGCGCATCTTGCTGGCAACCGACGCATGGGAACCCCAGGTCAACGGCGTGGTGACGACGCTCCGCCGCACCATCGAGGAATGCGAAAAGCTCGGCCACGAATTCCACATCATCGATTACAACCAGTTCAAGACCGTCTCCTGGCCGGACTACCCGGAGGTCAAGCTGGCGCTCGGTTGCTATGAAGAGGTGCGCGAGATCATGCTCGATTACGAGCCGGACGCCATCCATATCGCCACCGAAGGCTTTGTCGGCATGGCGGCGCGGCGCGTCTGCCTGGAATTCAAGCTGCCTTTCACCACCAGCTATCACACCAAGTTCCCGGAATATGTCTCGGCGCGCCTGCCGATTCCGTTGAGCGTCGGCTACGCCTTCATGCGCTGGTTCCACAAACCTTCGGGCCGGGTGATGGTGGCGACGCCGACCCTGCAGAAGGATCTGGAATCGCGCGGTTTCACCAATATCTCGCCATGGACGCGCGGGGTCGATACGGAAACCTTCCGCCCCGGCCTTGAGCCGATCAATGGCGACCTGCCGCGTCCTATCATGACCTATGTCGGCCGCATCGCCATTGAGAAAAATCTCGAAGCCTTTCTCAAGCTTGACCTGCCCGGCACCAAGGTGCTGGTCGGCAAAGGGCCGCAACTGGAGGAACTGAAGGCGAAGTATCCCGATGCCGTCTTCCCCGGCCCGCAGTTCGGCGAGAACCTGGCGCGCTACTATTGCGATTCCGATGTCTTTGTCTTCCCATCGCTGACCGACACTTTCGGGCTGGTGATCACCGAAGCCATGGCCGCCGGCACGCCGGTGGCCGCCTTCCCGGCGCATGGCCCGATCGACCTTATTCCCGGTTCCGGCGCCGGTGTGATCAATGAAGACCTGAAAGTGGCCATCGAGGAGGCGCTGAAGATCGACCGCAAGGCGGTGCGCGCCTATGCCGAGAAGTTTTCATGGCCGGAATGCGCGGCGGAATTCGTGCGCAATCTCGAACCCTATCCGGAACCGGCCAAGACCAGGCTGTGGACCAAGCTGCGCCAGTTGCCGCGCAAAATCCGCCGCAAGAAGAAAGACGCCGCCTGACTGTGGAGACTTGGAGCGGGTGAAGGGAATCGAACCCTCGTATTCAGCTTGGGAAGCTGCTGCTCTACCATTGAGCTACACCCGCAACGCAGCGATTTCCGCTAGTGCCATAATACAGGCGGCAGCGTCAACAGACATCGGCGCATAAAAGCCCCCTCCGGCGGGGCAGGCCCGCCACCTCCCCCGCTGCGCCCAAGGGCTTGCAGGGGAGGATATGCGGATTTCAGCTTGTCCAGCCGCCGCCAAGGGCACGGATCAGGCCCACCGTCGACTGGTACTGCGCCGCGCGGACCTTCAGCGCCTGACGCCGGATGGCCAGCAATTGCCGCTGGGCATCGAGCACCTCAAGCTGCGACGACGAGCCATTGGTATAGCGCGACTGCGACATGGCCAGGGCGCGAGTGGCAGCGGAAACCGCCTGGTCCTGCGCCGTCTGCTGTTGCCTGAGATAGGTGAGGTCGGATAACTGGTCCTCGACATCGGACAGGGCCACAAGCGCACTTTGCTGGTAATCGGCAAACGCCGCATCAAGGCCGCCTTTCGCGTAATCGATGCCCGCATTGCGGCGGCCACCGTCGAAGATAGCCTGGGCCAATATGCCGGTCAGGGACCAGTTTTTGGCCGTGTCCTCGAACAGGTTGCCAAGGCCGCCCGAGGCATAGCCGCCGGAAGCGGTCAGGCTGAGGGTGGGGAACCACACGGCTTTCGCTATCCCTACACGCTTCTGCGCCGCCAGAAGCGACGCATAGGAAGCGGTGACATCCGGGCGGCGTTGCAGCACGTCAGCGGGGATGCCGGCGGGGATGACCGGCGGAGCGCCGGCCCACGGCTCGCTCGACCACGCCACGGTGGTGACATCGAAGGCGCTGGCCGGTTCGCCAAGCAGTACGGCCAGAGCGTGGGCGATCTGTGCGCGCTGCTGGTCGAGCGCCGATCCTTGCGCTTCGGTGGAGGCGACTTCGGCCTGCATTCGCGCCACGTCGATTTCGGCGACATCGCCTTCCTCGAAACGGCGCTGGGTGACATCGAGGCTGCCGCGATAGGCCGTAAGCGTATCGCGGACAATGGCGCGGTCTTCATCAAGCGCGCGCAGGGCGAAATAGCTTTCGGCGACGCGTGACTGGATCAGCAGTTGCGTGTCCTTGAGCAGGGCTTCGCTCGATTGCGCATCCAGTCTGGCAGCCGAAGCGGCTTTCGACAGGCGCCCGGAGAGATCGATCTCATAGCTGAGGTCGACGCCAAGGCCGTGCGCCGAGGCCGGTTTTTGTGAACCGGGATTAAGCGTGGCGGTATTGGCGCCGGTGGTCGCCTGGTAGCCGATGCCGGCCTGCGGCCAGAAATCAGCCTTTGACGAACGGATCAGTGCCTGGGCCTGTTCGAGGTGGGCGGCGGCCAGCTTGATGGTGGTGTTCTTCTCCATCGCGCGCGCCGTCAGGTCGTTGAGCACGTCGTCATTGAACACCAGCCACCAGGCGGTGCCCTGGATCGGGGCGGGCGCGGTCTCCGTCGTCTTGCCGGCAAAGGTAGCCGGGGTCTCGAATGATGCCTTTTCAAGTGGGGCAATGGCACAACCGGTCAGGAGGAGAGCGGCCAGGCTGAGGGTAATGAAGCGGGGCATCTGGGCCTCCTTAATCGATATATTGAACATGCGGAGCCGCCTCTTCGGGTTCGCCTTCGCCTTCCAGCGTCGAGGTATGCGACTTCAGCGGGCGATTGCCGGAGAGCGCACGCAGCAGGACGTAGAAGAAGGGTGTCATGAACAGGCCGATGGCGGTGGCGCCGATCATGCCGCCGAAGACGGCCAGGCCCATGGCGCGGCGCATTTCCGAGCCGGCGCCTTGCGAGATGACGAGCGGCAGAACGCCCATGATGAAGGCGATCGAGGTCATCAGGATCGGACGCAGACGCAGGCGGCTGGCGCGGATGGCGGCCTCCAGCGGACTAAGCCCTGTCAGTTCGAGTTCGCGGGCGAATTCGACGATCAGGATGGCGTTTTTCGCCGACAGGCCCACCAGGACGAACAGGCCGATCTGGGTGAAGATGTTGTTGTCGCCGTGGGAGAGCCACACCCCGATCATGGCCGACATCAGCCCCATCGGCACGATCAGGATGATCGACAGCGGCAGGACGACGCTTTCATACTGGGCGGCGAGCACGAGGAAGACGAGCAGGATGACCAGTCCGAAGACGAGGTTGGACGAGTCGCCGGCCAGGATCTGCTGGTAGGTCAGTTCGGTCCATTCGTAGTCGATGCCGGCGGGCAGGGTTTCGGCGGCGATGCGCTTGATGGCGTCCTGGGCCTGACCGGACGAATAGCCGGGGGCCGGGCCGCCGGAGATGTCGGCGGACAGGTAGCCGTTATAGCGGCTGGCATTGACCGGCCCGGAGACGGGATCGACCTTCAGCACGGCGGCCAAGGGGACCATTTCGCCGGTCTTCGAACGGACCTTCAGCGAGCCTATGTCTTCGGCGCGGGCGCGGTAGGGGGCGTCGGCCTGGACCCGGACGCTGTAGGTGCGGCCGAAGCGGTTGAAGTCGTTGACATATTGCGAGCCGAGATAGATCTGCATGGTCGAGAAGATATCGCTGACCGAGACGCCCAACTGGCGGGCGCGGGTGCGGTCGATATCGGCGAAAAGCTGCGGCGTATTGATGTTGTAGCCGGAGAAGACGCCCGCCAGTTCCTTGGTTTGGGAAGCCCTGGCGATGAAGGCCTTGGTGGCTTCATCGAGCTTCTGGTAGCCGAGGCCGGCGCGGTCTTCGAGTTGCAGCTTGAAGCCGCCGGTCGTGCCGAGGCCGAGGAGCGGCGGCGGCGGGAACATGACGGCGTAGCCTTCCTGAATGCCGCCGAGCTTGGCGTTCAGGGCGCCGGCGATGGCGCCGGCGGAAAGGGCGGCACCTTTACGTTCCTTGAAGGATTTCAGCGGCATGAAGACGACCGCTTCATTGGAGGCGATGGTGAATCCGTTGATCGACAGGCCGGGGAAGGCCAGGGCGTGATCGACGCCGGGCGTGGCGGCGGCGATGGCCGAAACCTTGCGGGCCACGGCTTCGGTGCGGTCGAGCGTGGCGCCATCGGGCAGCTTGACCATGCCGACGAGATAGGCCTTGTCCTGCTGCGGGATGAAGCCGCCGGGAACGATCTGGAACATGACGAAGGCCAGCGCCGCCAGACCGGCATAGAGGCCGAGCATCAGGCCCTTGCGGCCGGCGATCTTGCCGACGCTGCGGCCATAAGATTCCGAGGATTTCTTGAAGGTGCGGTTGAAGGCGCCGAAGAAGCCGCCCAGCCAGCGATCCATGAAGCGGGTCACGCCGTCCTTCGGGGCATTGTGGCCTTTCAGGAGCAGGGCGGCCAGGGCCGGGGAAAGCGTCAGGGAGTTGATCGCCGAGATGACGGTCGAGATGGCGATGGTCAGCGAGAACTGGCGATAGAACTGACCGGACAGGCCGGTGATGAAGGCCAGCGGCACGAAGACGGCGACCAGCACCAGCGCGATGGCGATGATCGGGCCGGAGACTTCGCGCATCGCCTGATAGGTGGCGTCACGCGGGGACTTGCCGGCTTCGATATTGCGCTCGACATTTTCGACGACGACGATGGCGTCATCGACCACGATCCCGATGGCCAGAACGAGGCCGAACAGGGTCAGCGCATTGATGGTGAAGCCGAAGACGTGCATCACGGCGAAGGTGCCGATGACCGAAACCGGCACGGCCAGCAGCGGAATCAGCGAGGCGCGCCAGGTTTGCAGGAACAGGATGACGACGATGACGACAAGCGCGATGGCCTCCAGCAGGGTGTGGATGACCGAATCGATCGATTCATGGACGTATTCGGAGGTGTCATAGGCGATCTCGTAGGAGACGCCTTCCGGCATGGCCTTTTTCAGTTCGTCCATGGTGTCGTGGACGTCTTTGGAAAGCTGGAGCGAGTTGGCGCCGGCGGTCTCGAAGATGGGGATGCCGACGGCGTTCTTGTTATCGAGCAGGGAGCGCAGGGCATAGTCCGCCGCGCCCATTTCGACGCGGGCGATATCGCCCAGACGCGTGACGGCGCCATCAGGGCCGGTCTTGACGATGATGTTGCGGAAGTCTTCCTCAGTGGCGAGACGGCCCTGGGCATTGACCGACAATTGCAGGGTCAGGTCGGGGATGCCGGGGGATGCACCGATAACGCCGGCCGCAGCCTGGACGTTTTCGGAGCGGATGGCGTCGGCGACATCGGACGGCGACAGGCCGCGCTCGGCGACCTTTTGCGGATCGAGCCAGACGCGCATGGCGTATTCGCCGCCACCGAACATCTGGATCGGGCCGACGCCCTTGATGGCTTGCAGACGGTCCTTGACGTGGAGCAGGGCGTAGTTGCGCAGATAGTTGACGTCGTAGCGGCCGTTGGGCGAGGTCAGGTGGACGACCAGAGGCAGGGAGGACTGTGATTTCTGCGTGGTGATGCCGAGCGCGCGGACATCTGCCGGCAGACGGGCTTCGGCCTGCGACACGCGGTTCTGCACCATCTGCTGGGCCAGGTCGGCATTGGTGCCGAGCTTGAAGGTAACGGTCAGGGTCATCTGGCCATCGGCGGTGGCTTGGCTGGACATGTAGAGCATGTTCTCGACGCCGTTGACCGCTTCCTCGATCGGCGAGGCAACGGTTTCGGCGATGACGGCGGGCGAGGCGCCGGGGTACATGGCGTGGACGACGACCTGCGGCGGCACGACTTCCGGATATTCGGAGACGGGCAGGACGCGCAGGGAGAGCAACCCTGCCACGAGGAACAGCAGGGACAGCACGCCGGCGAAGATCGGCCTGTCGATAAAGAATTTGGAGAGATTCATGTGTGGCCCTTTCAGGCGAAATTTGAACCAAGGCCCCCCACCGTCACGCCGCTTGTGCGGCGCGCCACCTCCCCCACAGGTGGGGGAGTACAAGAAAAGAGATTTCCTTATACCTCCCCACTTGTGGGGAGGGGGACCACGCCGTTTACGGCGTGGTGGTGGGGGCCTTGCTTTAGGTTTAAGCTTCCGGCTTGGCTTTCGCATCCATGGCAGCGACGGTTTCGGACACCACCGAGCCGGGGCCGACATGCTGGATGCCGCTGACGACGATGCGTTCGCCGTCCTTGAGGCCGGAAGTGACGATGCGCAGGCCATTGGCCGTGCCGCCGAGCGTGACTTCACGATAGGCGACCTTGTGATCCGCGCCCACCACATAGACGAAGCGCTTGCTCTGGTCGGTGCCGACCGCCAGTTCCGACACCAGCAGGGCCGGCTTTTCCTGCGCCGCGCCCATATGGACACGGACGAACTGGCCGGGGATCAGCTTGCCTTCGGGGTTCTGGAAGACGGCGCGGGCGCGCAGGGTGCCGCTGGTGCCGTCGAACTGGTTGTCGATCAGCTGGAGATGGCCGGAGATGGGTTCACCGCTATCGGCTTCGACGGTGACCGGAATGGTTTCGAGCGAGGTCGAACCGAGATCAGCAATGGTGCGGTGGATGATCTCTTCATCGGCATCGAAGCTGGCATAGATCGGGCTGACCGAGACCAGCGTGGTCAGGATCGCCGCCTGCGGACCGGAGCCGACGAGGTTGCCGACCGTGACCTCGATACGGCCGACACGACCGGATACGGGGGCGCGCACCTGCGTATAGCTGAGGTTCAGATTGGCCGATTGCAGCGAGGCGCGGGCGGCGTCGAGATTGGCCTGCGCCGCCTTGAGGTCATTGGTGCGGCTTTCCAGTTCCGATTGCGCGATGGCGTGATCGGCCCACAGGCGCTGGGCGCGCGCCTGTTCGGAGGTGGCCAGGGTCAGGCGGGCATTGGCGGCGGAAACCTCGGCCTGCGCACGCGCGGCCTCGGCCTGGAAGGGAGCGGGATCGATGGTGACCAGCAGATCGCCGGCCTTGACCAGTGCGCCTTCGCGGAAGTGAATGGCCTTGACGGCGCCGGCAACGCGCGGGCGGATTTCGACGCGATCGACCGCTTCAAGGTGGCCGGAAAAATCGGTCCACTGGGCGACGTTTTGCAGGGAAACGACGGAGACGGTGACAGGCGTCGGAGCGTTAGCGACCGGCTGGTTGGCGGCTTGAGTCGAGAGCGCGGCGCCGATGCCGACAGCGGCCAGTACGGTCAGCGACACGGCGCCGGCAACGAGAAGTCTGCGGTAACGGTCAAGCTTTATGGAAGAGACAACGGGATCGAACATCGGGAGATCCTTCGGGGAGAAAGGAAAAATGGGGGAGGAACGCGTACAGTAAGCCTGTGATCGGGATTGCGTTCTTCGGTCGCTCATCCCAATTTAATGCGGCGTCGCAGTTAAATAAGCCCACCCCGTCTTTTTGTAAACATATTTTTATGCGATATCGCAAATAAATATGATAATGTGCCCGGAAGTGGTCAGTTGCCTGCGTTGTTTTTAGCTTTTAACGCCAGGGAAAAATGATTAAGCTGCGGCTACGCCAAAAAATGGCAACTGCCGGATTTGGGTAAGGAGTGATGTGTCTTGGATGACCTGAAGACGATAGAACTGCCTGATGCGACCTGTGGCGGACAGGGGGATGCGGGCGCCTGCGCTTCCGCGCGCAAACGCGGCCGCCCGCGCGCCTTCGATCCGGACGTGGTGCTGGAAACGGTGCTGGAAATGTTCTGGATGCGCGGTTTCGCCAATACCTCGCTCGACGATATCTCCGCCGCTACCGGGGTCAGCCGGCCATCACTGGCCGCGACTTTCGGCGACAAGGAAGCGCTCTATCTCAAGGCGATGGAACGCTATCGCAACGGTATCAGCACTCAACTCGATACGGTGCTGCAATGCAATGGCCAGGGCGGTACGCTGCGCGACATCATCAATCGCTATTTCGATGTGATGATCGCTTCCTATACCGGTGAAACCGAGGAATGCCTGGGGTGCGCCTTCATGTGTACGGCACTCAATGAGGCGCCGCGCCATGAATCGATCATGAGCGTTTTACAGGGTACGATCGAGGAATTCGACGCCCGTTTCGAGCGCTTCTTCACCAAGGCGCAGGAACTGGGCCATATCGGTTCCAATCAGGACCCGAAGGTGATGTCGCAGATGATCACCTCGCTGACCTCCAGCCTGGCCGTCCGCGCCCGTGCCGGCGCCAGCCGCGCGGATTTGCAGAAGATCGTCGACGCGACGACGGGTTTTTTGTTTCCTTGACTACAGTTCCGCCCACTGGCGGATCAGATTGTGATAGTGCGCGGTTAGACCGACCACCTCATCGGTATCGCCCATCTGCGCGCGTAGTTTCAGGATAGTCATGTCCAGTTCAAACAGCATCTGACGGCGGAAGCCGTCGCGGATCATGGATTGCGTCCAGGTGAAGGAGGCCAGCCGCATGCCATGTGTCACCGGCTCAACCCGATGGATGCTGGTGCCGGGATAGAGAATGGCGTCGCCGGCCTTCAGTTTGACCTCATGCGCGCCATAAGTGTCCTCGATGGTCAGTTCGCCACCATCATAGTCTTCCGGGTCATTAAGAAAAACGGTGGTCGAAATATCGGTGCGCACTTTTTCATGCGTCACCGGGTCGGGCTGGATGGCGCCGTCGACATGGTTGCCGAAGTGACCGCCATCCTCGTAGGCGTTGAACCGCGGCGTCAGCACGGTTTTCGGCAGAGCGGCCGACTGGAAGAGAGGATGACGCAATAAGGCGGCGCGAACCAGGTCGGCCAGAGGCTGAGCCTCAGGCGCCAGCACGGGCAACTGGTAGTTCCATTTCTGTTGCGCCGCCTGCGCACCGGTGGTGTGCCGCCCTTCGGTCCAGCCGACGGTCGACAGGACGCTGCGGATATGGATTAGTTCGTCCGGCGTCAGAACATCGGGAATATGCAGCATCATGGAAGCAATCTCACTGAAAAGCCCCACCGGATAAAACCGGCGGGGCTGTTGTACATTTATCCAGCTACGGAACCAAGGCGCATTTTGTCGCGTCCTGTTTGGTCGCTTAGAAACGGGCCTGCAGGCTGAGCGTGGCGGACTGCGGCTTACCGAAGACGACACGCGAACCGCCGTTGTTCAGCGAGGAGATATAATCCTGGTCGAACACGTTGTAGACATTCAGTTGCAGGGCCAAGCGCGGATTGATGTCATACGACGCCATAGCGTTGTAAACCGTGTTGGCGGGAATCTCCGGCAGGCCGTTTTGAGCGCCAATGACGGTGGCGGGATTGACGACCAGCTTCTGCTCGGAGGTGTAGGCGAAGCCACCACCGAGAGTGAACTTCGGCGTCACCTTGTAGGTAGTCCAGAAGGTGGCGGTCAGGTCCGGCGACCAGCGTGTAGCGGCGCCGGCGCTGTTATTGCCCGTGGTGCCCTGGGTAATTTCGGTGTGCATGGTTTGCACACCAGCTGAAACCAGCCACTTCGGATTGACCTGGCCGACCAGGCCGAATTCAAAGCCGTTAACTTCGCGTTCGCCCAGTTGGACGTAACTGGTCGTATCATTCGGATCTTGCTGGGCCAGTTCGTTCTTGGCCTTGGTCGAATAATAGGCGGCTGTCAGAGACAGATGGTTGGCAAAGAAATCCCACTTCGTGCCGACTTCCAGGTTCTCGGTTTCGACCGGATCGAAAGCGGCGTTGGACAGGCTGCTGGCCGAGCTGGACAACTGGAAATTGCTGCTGCCCGGAGGTGTTTGGGCGTTGACGAACGACACGTAAACACTGCCGTTTTCGCGCGGCTTGTAGACTGCGCCGATATTCCAGCTGGCGATCGTTTTGCTGTCTTCGATCGGAGCGATAGCGGCGGCGCCAGTGGCCGGGGTATTGTGGGTTTTGATAGTATAGGTGTCGGCGCGGAGGCCAGCGCTCAACAGCCAGCGATCAATTTTCACGGTATCAAAGACATAGCCCGATACAGTGAAGCTTTCGCCGTCGGAGGAAGCGCCGGTTTTATACAGCGCCGGCAAGGTTATATTCGAATCCGGATTGTAGAGGTTAGCGGCCGGAGTCGTCGGCGCCACGCCGCCCGGTGGTGTCGTCGAGAAGGTATAAGAAACCTGCTCTTCGTAAGTGATTTCCAGGCCAGTCGATAGGTCATGCGTCCAGGCACCGGTATGGAAGCTGGTTGTCAGGTTGGTGGCGTTGGCGAAAATCTTGTTACGTTGGTCAACGGCCTGGCGCGAACGCGATACGGTCCAGGTGGAGCGATCGGCGGGATCCGGGGCGGCGAGGCCGTTGACGCCAGTCAGAACGCGGTCCATCTCAGTCTGACCATAGCGCGTGGTGTTGGTCAGGTTCCAGCCATTGACGAAGTTATGCTCGATCTTCGAGGTCAGCATGGCGGCATCGACTTTTTCGTAGTCATAGACTGAGCCGTAATAATTTGCGGGATCAACCGCCGGGGCGGCATCAAGGGCGGCTTTAACCGTCGCATCGGCATTGGTGCTGTTATAGCCTTTCAGGCCGATCACCGGCACACCGCCGTCTGGCACGTTGTCCTGATGGACAACCTGGGCGAAGACGAAGAAGCGCGTATCTGTGCCCAGTCCGACACCATAGGCTGGCGCGATCGCCCAGCCCGTGTTCTTGACTTCATCCCGGCCGACGGCATTGACATCCTGAGCCATGACGTTCAGGCGGAAACCACTGGTCTTGCCGGTTGGCAGATTCAGGTCCGCAGTGGCGCGTTCACCCCCCTGGCTGTAAGCGCTGACCGCAACAGAGCTATGCGCCCGCAAAAAGGGCAGTTTGGATACCAGATTGATATAACCGCCGGAAGCACCGCGGCCAACATCGCTGCCGGCCGGTCCCTTGGCCACTTCGATTTGCTCGACATTGAACACGTCGCGCGACACGGCGCCGAGATCGCGGATACCATCGAGATAGATCGAGGAAGTGGCCGAAAAACCGCGCAACTGGAAGGTGTCGCCAGCACTGGTATTGCCATTCTCGCCGAGTTGCATGGTGATGCCCGGCGTATTACGCAGAGCATCGGTCAAGGTGGTAGCGTTCTGGTCCCTCAATAATTCCTTGCTGATCACGCTCATCGTCTGCGGGGTGTCGACCAAGGCTTCCGTCTTTTTAGGTGAAGAAGCCTTTTCCGTCTTATACGGCACGCGACGTTCGCCCTTGACGGTCACTTCCGTGCCGCGATCGGCATGTTCGGCGTCGGGAGCAGCATCAGCCCATGTTACACCAGGCAAGGCAATGCCAGGCAGGGTGAGGGCGGCTAGGGCGAGGGCGTATGGATTTACCGTATGCTTACGGCTGCGGATGGAGGACATTGTTTTTCTCTCAGATTAAGCCGGGGGAGCGGCGACTGACGGCTTCCTATTGCGAACCATTCTTAATTGCAAGGTGAGTCTGAGAATAATTTGCAATATCGCCTTACAAAGGCCTTTTTGTTGCCAAAATCACACAGTGCCTTTGGCGGGCTTGCAGGCAAATTGCCGCAGGCCTTGCCTTTCATGGGCTATCTCTTGACCTGGCTCGGCCATAAATGATAATCATTCTCACCATATGAGTGAAATCCTGATGAAACTGACCGACCTGCCCGCTTTTGCCCCTGCCCTTGTGACCGGCGTTGTTGATGTCCATGACGGCGACCTGATCAGCAACCGTTTGCGGGAACTGGGGTTTGTCAACGGTGAGCCGGTCAAGGTGGTGGGCCGTGGCCCTATCGGCGCGGACCCGCTGCTGGTGCAGATCGGCTTTACGCGGTTTGCGCTGCGACGGTCGGAAGCGGCCAGAGTCACGGTAAGCGTCATGGTCGAAAAGGCCGCTTAAAATGGACAGCATGACCATTGCCCTTGTCGGCAACCCGAACTGCGGGAAGACGGCGCTTTTCAACCAGCTCACCGGCGCGCGCCAGAAGGTCGCCAACTATGCCGGCGTCACGGTCGAGCGCAAGGAAGGCTTTTTCCACGCGCCTTCGGGCCGCAAGGTGCAGGTGCTCGACCTGCCGGGCACCTACAGCCTCGACGCCATGGGGCCGGACGAGATCATCACCCGCGATATCTGCCTGGGGAGACGGCCGGGCGAAACCATGCCGGACCTGATCGTCTGCGTGGCCGACGCCACCAATCTGCGCCTGCATCTGCGCTTCGTGCTGGAGGTCAAGCGTCTCGGCCGGCCGATGATCCTGGCGCTCAACATGATGGATGCGGCGAAAAAACGCGGCATCGTCATCGATACGGCGAAGCTGGAAGCTGAACTCGGTGTCAGGGTGATCGAGACGATCGCGGTCAAGGCCAACGGCACGGCGGCGCTGGTGGCGCACCTCGACGCCAACGTGGCGCCGCATATTCCGGAAGTGAAGGAAACGGGCGACCTCCATGCCGACGTCCGCCGCATCCTTGACGCCTCGGTGGTCATGCCGCAGCGCACCTCCCTGATCGACGACCGGCTGGACGGCATATTGCTCAATCCGTTCCTTGGCATCCCCATCCTGATCGTCATCATGTTCGTGGTCTTCCAGGCGGTTTTCACCTGGGCGACGCCGGCCATGGATTTCATCGAGGCCAGCATGGCCTGGCTGGGCGCTTTCGTCACCGAAACCCTGCCGGACGGCCTGCTGAAAAGCTTCATCGCCGATGCCCTGATCGGCGGCCTCGGCTCAGTCATCGTCTTTTTGCCGCAAATCATCATCCTGTTCTTCTTCATCCTGATCCTCGAAGAATCGGGTTACCTGCCGCGCGCCGCCTTCCTGCTCGACAACCTGATGTCGAAGGCCGGCCTGACCGGGCGCTCGTTCATCCCGCTGCTTTCCAGCCACGCCTGCGCCATTCCGGGCATCATGGCCACGCGGTCGATCCACGATATCCGCGACCGCATCACCACCATACTGATCGCGCCCCTGATGACCTGCTCGGCGCGCATCCCGGTCTATACCCTGCTGATCGCCGCCTTCGTGCCGGAACAGCAGGTCTGGGGCTTCATCAGCTTCCGCGGCCTGATCCTGTTCGGCATGTATATCATCGGCATTACCGGCGGACTGACGGTTTCGCTGGTCATGTCGCTGTTCCGGCGCGACAAGAGCGAGCATCCGCTGATCATGGAACTGCCGTCCTACCGGATGCCGCGCGCCCGTAACCTGCTGATTGGCCTCGGCGAACGCGCCATGATCTTCGTGCGCCGCATCACCGGCATTATCTTCACTGTCAATACCCTGCTGTGGGTGACGACCACCTTTCCCGGCAAGCCCGAAGGCGCCACCGGCCCGGATATCGACTATTCGATGGCGGGCATGATCGGCCACTGGATCGAGCCGGTTTTCTCGGCGGTCGGCTTCAACTGGCAGATCTGCGTGGCCCTGATCCCCGGCCTGGCGGCGCGCGAAGTGGCCGTCTCGGCGCTCGGCACGGTCTATGCCGTTTCCGGCAGCGATGACGCGGTGGCGGCACAGCTCGGTTCGCTGATCTCGTCGCAATGGTCGCTGGCGACGGCGCTCTCCCTGATGGCGTGGTATGTCTTCGCGCCGCAATGCCTTTCGACCCTGGCGGTGATCCGGCGTGAAACCAATTCGTGGAAGATGGTCGGCGTCACGGCGGGCTATCTGTTTGCGCTTGCCTATATATTTGCCTTCCTGACCTATCAGATTACCCAATTTTTCGTTTCTAGGGCGCTCACATGATATACGCTGTTTTGCAGGCCGCGATCATCACGGCGATTGTCGCCTTCTGCGCCGTGCAGATGCTGCGCAGACTGATGCCGAAACTGAGTCACGCGCTTCAGGTGAAGGGCGCTCAGGCGCTCGACCGCGCGGGGATGCACGCCATTGCGCACAGGCTGGAACCGATCGAAACAAAGGACAGCGGTTGCGGATCGGGCTGTGGTAGCTGCAAGGGCTGTGCCTTGTCGGAATTGAAGCGGTAGAAAGACAGGAAAGGACTCGAAGGCAGAAAATTGTCAATTGAATGAATTGCTTATCGTGCAAATTGGGTTTTCTCGATACCCCACTTTATACCCCACCGATAACTGTTGTGCTCGGATCACAGTCCTGAACTAACTTTTTCAGTTTGAATTTGGGTTGCTAAAATATAGCTGATTTTACCGCCCTCGTCCACATACATCCTCTGATGTTGGGGCTCGTCTTCCGACAGGGAGTGACTGGTATTGGCCCTTAGCGGTCGCTGGTGTTCGTTGTGGGAGCGCCAAAAGCGGACGTTGCGATAACGCTTTGACTGCAGGTGCAAAGCAGGGCGCGCACCAACAATTGGTGCACGATTGCGTTCGCTATCAGCGGTTATGGGCGAGCTGACCCGGGCATTCGATCCCAGCCACCGCATCGGCTGTCCCTTCATTAGGCGCTATAACGGACCGCCGCGCGACGTACCGCAGACACCGTTGGGCATGGAATTTTCAGATAAATATTATCGATCAAACGGTTAGACGCAAGAGGCTAAAGGTTGTCTCTGTCGCTGAGGCGTGCCGCGGCGTAGGACGAAAATCCAGATTCCACCCGGTCAAACACCGTCCGCATCAAGGACTTGACTTTGCCAACCTCATTGTCGCCGATCACAACGTAAGTGCCATCATTTTTCCGTCCATTCCGGTGGACGAGGTGGTGACGGGTTTCGATAGCGTTGACCAAGTCGGATTTGGCCGCATCGCTTTCAAATATCTCCACGCCGAACACCGCTTTGAAATATGGCGCCACAGACTCGAGATTGTGGAAGGAAGTGCGCTGGAGAAACGCTTTGACATGGTTCTTCACGTAATCTCTGTCTTTTGCGATATCGATCAGCTTTGGCTGATGGGCCCGTAATTGAGCTTCAGCGCCAACAAGCCTAAGCAAACAGGCTTCGTCATCGACTACGGTTGAGATCAGTCGGTCGCTCAGGTACGCTTCCAGCAACACAATGTACTGAACGAAAAGCATCCTATAGAAGGCGTCCTTACCTTGAGGGTGAACGGTCGAGCCGTAGTCCAGGCTTTCCAGCTCATTGACCGCGGCGAGAAAGATTTCGCCGGGCTCAGCGGGTTCCCATTGGGCCAGAAAGTCATCGTATTCGCTATCGTAGCGATCGCGAGCGTAGGTGTTATCCTCGAAGTCGACCTCTACGTCTGGAAAATCATCGAGTTCGATGGTCTTGGCCGTCGGGCCGGCCGTAAGCGTCAGGTCATATTCGGTGCTGCACTCTGGACACGTGAGGACTGCAGTGGACACTCCCATTGCATCGCCAGGTGAGTCGTTGGAATAATCGAAATCCGCGTCCTCGATTTCATCTTCAACTTCGCTTTCGCACCCTTCGTTCGGGCATATGAAGGAAACGGAAATGTCCCCGTTCTCATCCAGAAGTCTTTTGACCAAACCCATCTCGTGGCTTCCCTATGTCAACTTTGCTTATACCGGCCATCGCGCGACGATGGTCCATATCCCCTCATGTGCCGGCGGTGAAGAACACTTGCCTTGACTCATCCGAATGCAGATCGAAGAAAGCCGAATGGCCATCCTTTGGCGCCACCTTAGCAGACGACAACGTGAACGGCATGCCGTCGATATATATTTCCGCACCGATCGCCGAAAAGTCCTTGGCGTAACATTCTTCGAGACATTTTTGATTGGTCGATGGGAAACTGTCTTTAAAAGTTTTGTTATATTCAGGCTCAAAATATCGGATGAATGCGGCCTCGAACAGTGCCGTCCTTTGGGCGTCATCGATAGTGAACAAAACCTGGAGCCCGTTATCAATTCGGTCTCCTTCCGACTGTTGCTGAGCATTTGGGTTTATGAAAGTAAACAGGTTGTTCGCGCGTTTGACCTCAATCATCAGCACGTAAAGACTGTGATCCTTGGGAAGTCCGTTCAGGCTGATTTTTTGCAAAGTCTCGTGTTTGCGCAATCTGGTAAGCGCATTTCTCGACCCTCCCGCCCCAAATGCCTGACCTATGTACAACACTTCGAAGTTATATAACCCGAGCGATTTCAGCCTCGCAGTTGTCTGCTCATCATTAGGGTAGGAAGTCCTTCCATCGGCTTCTCGCACGAAAAACCTATCGCCACTTTTCTCGAAGGTGCGCCCGTCCGTTAGTTGCCAATCGATCGTGCGCTCCACACCACCAACGTAAAGAACCTCGCGAAATCCTCCATTGACAGCGAACGCGTCTACATTGCGGACGACAGTTGGCACAAGACCAATCATATAGATGTGGCATTTACGGATGATCGCTTGGTTGGGCCCAAGGCGCTCGTTATCGTATATCATTCGCGCGGGCAGCGTGACGAAGCCGTCGGCCATCAATCCCAGGGAGTGCTCAATATCAAATTTCTTTCCGGAAAAAAGGTCCGTCTTCGTAGTCAAACCATCCTCCAACAAGGTGACATCCCATTAGGCATATACCATCCGGCTCGGTTCTAACATGCCCAATTCGAGGTTTGAGCGGTGGGGTGCGAGACAGAGCGAAGTTGTGCAAGGAAGCGCCTTAGCACGGCAGATTTCCGCCGCCATCTGGGATTCGATTTGATGATTTCAACGAACGCTATGTTGTGTCGGTAGTGTTGGCAGCGGACCCTCCGCAACCATTTTTACCATAATAAATACAAAGATATAGCCGCCCGCAAGGGCGGCTTTCTTCTACGTGTCAAACACCTTCAGCTACCACATAGCTACCACTTGAAACAAAACGCGACGGCGGAAAAATGTGAACGGAGGCGGATGGAGGATCGGCCGGCTTTGGTCCAAACCAGACATTTTCGCCTTCACAATGAGCACTTATTGGGGGACATTCACGATACAAATAACGTTAGAAGCCCCTACTAGTGTTCTTCACATCGGAAGCGTAAATATCTTGAGGCCGTCGCCCTCCTGATTAAGGCAAACCGCCAGTTTAGAGGCTTTGCGCCCCACCACAACCTGAGGATTATTTTACGGTAGCCATTTTTGACGAAGCAACTTAGGTATTATGGGTGAGAAAGCCGCGGTACAGCGAATGTCGGGGGAGCGATTATGGCCAGCAACATGGCCCTTAATCTCATTGCTGAGGTAATGGATTGGGAAGAAGGTGAAACAAGTCCAGCCACAAAGGAATATGCGTGGCTCAAGATGATGTCATCGATCAAATATGATGGCTACGCTGATTTCCGGGCTGGCGTGCGGTTTATTGAAAGTTTGGCCGTGTGGCTGAAGCAGTTTGATAAAGATGACCGCGAGGCGGCTTACCAATTTTTTAAAACCCGCTTAGTGTATATTTCGCCGGCGGAACTTCAATGCTTGATTGAGATATTCGTCCCCGAAGTCGTTACGCCCAATTTGCGCCGGCGTGTCGCTGCCGAGATGCAAATTAAGCCTTACGAAGTCTGGTCAACGGCTAAAGGCGCCGACTTGTTCAAAAGTCGCATGCGCCGTACATTATTCATGGGCATGAGCGACGGCAGCCGAATTGATATATTCCGGCGCGCGAACGCTGGGCGTATTAACACCGAGCAGGTCGTAGCGACCTACGCGCTGGATGATAAAAAATGGCTGGGCCTCGGAAAAGATCTGATCAAGGCTGAAGGCGCCGAAGCCAAATTTGAAAATGTCTATCTTATTGACGACTTTACAGCCTCTGGAACCACTTTCATCAGGTATACCGAGGGGGAGTGGAAAGGAAAGTTGGCCAAATTCAATCAGATGGTTATCGACGCCAAAAGCAATCTCAAAGATTACTTTCCCCTCCAGGATAAATATTCACTGCACATTCATCACTATATCTCAAGCGATCAGGCCCGTATGAATCTGGATGCCCTTGTCGCGAAAGCTGTAGAGAAATGGGATAATAGGACTTTCGAAACCGTAGAGATCACCGAAGGTCTTAGGTTGCCGGCGTCATTGAAACTTTCAGCCGCAAAAGACGCTGAGGTAATCTCGTTATGCGATAAATATTATGATCCAGATCTCGATGTCCGCCTGGCGGAACATCTGGCGGAATCCAAAATTACCACAGCGAAATACGGATATGCCGGTTGTGCTCTTCCATTGATAATGGACCATAATACCCCGAATAACAGCATCCCCCTCCTTTGGGCGGAAACGGACGGAGCGAACGGTGGGCATCCTATGTCGCCTCTGTTCCGACGTAGGGACCGGCACGGATAATCAAGATGAACCCATTTCTGCGTAGAGCCACCGAATATATTCGGGACACGGCCGCTTTCTTGTCAATCGCCAGTCCCGAGCCCTTAAAATCCTTTATCGCTAGACACAGCAAAATCGGCAATTTGCTTGATTTACCCGTGCGCATTATCGGCAGCCCCGGTACGGGGAAAACAATGATGGCTTCGCTGGTGGAATTCAGATTGGTTGAAGCCGTCTTGCGTGATCAAAGCAGTGAAGGCAACCGCGCCATGGCGGCCGCGCTTACGTCCGCAAAATTTGCTACCGGCGACCATCCTTTGATTGCTGCGGTTCGTCTGCCGATGGAGTCCGAATATCGGGAACTTTGGGAGTTGCCTTACGACGCCAATGTCAAAACAAGACTCATGCTCGCTCTCATCCAGGCCCGGGCGGTGCTAGGGTGGATTCGCACCCTGACAGTAAATAAATACCGTGACATCGAAGGAATAACCTTTGTTCCTCGGCCCGATGCCGAAGCCCAGTTGGCGCAAATCGGCGGGGCGGATACGTCTGCCATCCGAGATCGCGCGCGTCAGGTCGAGCAGTTGGTATATACCCTGGGAGCGAGCCTGGTTGCTCCGAAATTGGAAGATATACCCGCAGCCGTCCAAGCGCCTTACCAACCGTTCGAAGTTATCCGCGAAATTGAAATCTCGTGGCATAACAAAACGATTGCGGTGAGGCCTCTTGTCATTCTGGATGATGTTCATAATCTCCACCCGGAACAGTACGCGTCGCTATTCCGGGCATTGGCAAAGCGCGAAAACAAAATTGGACGATGGCTGTTGATGCGTATGGATGCATTGAGTCCAAGTGCCGCCTTTCGATCATCAGACGACGACGCCTTGCCAGGGTTAAAGCATGACCGGGATTTTCTTGATATCGTCATGGAGAGCACCAGCAACCGGATCGATGAACGCAAGCGGTTTCGGCGCATGGCAATCGATATGGCCAATAAATATCTCAAACACGTCGAGCCCTTACGCGATCGAGGTCATACATCCCTCGCGGTGCTTCTGAATGAAAGGGCGCCCGAACTGCCCCAAGGAAAAATGAAGGAGCTCAAGGAAGCTGCGGCAAAGGACTGGCGTCGCTTGAAGCTTTCTACGGTTCGCGTCGAGAGCCTCGAAAAAGTGGTGACGGATTATGTCCGCAAAGCCAAAAATGCCCACCAGCTCACACAAGATATCCAGACGGGAATGGTACGTATTCTGGCAAGCCGATATGCGGGGCGCGTTGCGAACCAAACCATCGAACTCTTCGACGATCCTGAACCTGCTCAGCCCGTCAAAGCAAAAGCAGGCGTGTCGGCTGGCGCTAAGGTTCAACTCCACCATCAATTCGGCCGTCCACTCCACTACGGCATCGACGCCTTATGTGACGCGAGTGGAGAAAACGCCGAACTGTTCTTGCAATTAGCAGGTTCCCTTGTGACGCGAATGGAAACGCGAGCAATCCGTAATCTGGAACCCACGCTGACCCCGGCACAGCAGGAAAGCGCACTTCAGGAAAAAGCCAATGACATCATTCGCAACTGGGGCTTTCCCTATGCGCGTAAAGTCATGGAGCTTGTCGATGCTCTGGCGCATCAATGCGTTGATAACGCAATGCTTCCCAACGCCCCCTTAGGGGAAGGCGCCAATACAATCGGAATTCTTGAAGATGAAATGCAGGTGTTATTGACCGGAAAGAGCGAGCTTGCGATGGTCCTTAAATATGGCTTGGCCTACGGTGCATTTTCTGCGGTTCGTGACTACGGGCAAGGCGGCAAGAAATGGTGCTTGATCGAGTTATCTGGGCCGGTGTGCATTAAATATGGTCTTGGCTTTGGTCGGGGCAATTTCCTCGAACGCGAAGTAACTGACCTGGAAGCACTCATTGCAGCAGGTCACTCATGAGGGAGCATTGGGGAAACTGCATTACGCATTTTGATGCCGGCGCATATACGTTCATCGAAGAATATTTCGCAGCCGAAACCCGTAGGGTACTCCTGATAGGAGGTGCGGGATTCGACCCGCGGACCAAGATTATCGCGACGGCGTTGACTCTCGCCTGTGGCGACCGCCTGACGGCTTTGTTTGTTCGGGAAGAACGATCGGAGGCGGCCCCCGAGCTTCAGAGCAAGGCCGACGCGCATGAAACCGCCCTCATCGAACTTGTGCCCTTAAGCAAGGTAATCCCCATTTCGATCTTTGATCCGCAAGATAATGCACCCGTCGGCGGCTCAAAAATAATCGATGTATTGAGCGTAGAACTGCCTAAGGCCAACGGCATTACGGATATAATATTGGACATGAGCGCCCTGTCCATGGGCATTGCATTTCCTTCGGCAAAATTCCTCTTGGACTTTGCCGAGTCGGACCCGGATGTAAACTTTCATCTTTTGGTGGCTTCGCAGCCCGAGCTTGACGCGCTTATAGTCGGCGAGCCGGCAGAACGCGTCCAAGCGGTCCGCGGTTTTACGGGTAATGCCAGTACCGATAGTCAGTATCCTAAGGCCAAGATCTGGTTGCCGCATCTCGCTCCCAAGCGCCGAACCGCTCTGGAGAAAATACAAGCCACTCTCAACGATGTTTATAAAGTCTGCCCGGTGCTGCCCTTTCCAGCGACTGATCCGCGCCGCGCCGATATCTTAATTGAGGAATTCGGCGATCAACTCCGTGACGAGTGGAACGTTGATGCCCGCGACCTAATGTATGTGTCTGAGCGCAACCCTCTCGATTGCTTCAGAACAATCGAAACTCTAAAAAAGCGCTACGACAAAACCGTAGCCGGTATCTTTGACCCCCAATTGATCCTCTCACCCGTCGGGAGCAAGGTTATGGCCGCTGGCGCTATGATGGCGGCAATAAAATATGATCTCAATGTCCAATATGTCGAAGCGCTTCGCTTCGAGATGGCGGGCGATGCGGATAGTGCTGAGTGCTTCAACCTGGTTCACTTGTGGCTTCACGGTCATATATACGCTGGCTTTGTGTAGGAAAACATGTCCGTCCTCACTGCAAAGCTTGACGATGTGGCCAAGACAATCGGCCTTGTTACGCCAGAAGACATCCTCCCAATTTCCAACGCCCTCATTGATGGCGCGAGCAAAAGTGTCATCGCAATCGGCTCGGGCGGCTCCGCCATCGCGGCCAGGTATTTGGCCAGCTGCCGGGCCGATATTACCGATAGCCCCACACTGGTGCAGACACCCTACGAATTCGTCTTCGGCGACGAGCATTTGCATGGGTATCAGGTCTGGATTTTCTCAGGCAGGGGCGAAAATCATGACGCGAGATCGGCTCTAGGTGCGGCTATGGCTCGCGGCTGCAAGGACATTCATTTCGTTACGAGCAATCCGCTATCGCCCCTGATCTCTGACTTTGGCCATACAGGGATAAAGACACACCTCGTTCAAGTCGCAGATGTCAAAGATGGCTTTCTCGCCACACACTCCCTTTTTGCCGCTCTTACCGGCTTGTTACTCGCAATTGATCGCGCTGTCGGCGCAGATCCGTTTCAAGACCGCAAGTCTGACCTGATCTCGGCCATCGAGCGCAAACGGTCCAAGCTCGAAATTGAAAGAGTCCGGCATCTGTACGGGTCAATCGTAGAAACCGATACCCTGATTTTGGTGCATGAACCACGTCTGGCGGCAGCGGCAGAGGCGCTACAGACTTCAGTCTGGGAAACAGGCCTGTGCCCGATTCAAGTTACAGATCTGCGCAATCTCGCCCACGGGCGACACGCTTGGGTTCATCGACGCGCGCCTTCAACGGTCTTGGTGGGTATGCTGGATGTGAGGACTGAGAAACTTTGGACGTCGTTCGTCGAGAAATTTCCGAACACTTTGCGCTCGTCTGCAACCTATTACAAAGGCGTTGGCCGTCTCGAACAGTATATAGCTGTCATTGACGCAATGATGATCGTCGAAGCTATTGGCTCTGCCGTGAACTTAGACCCGGGCAAGCCGGTTTTGAGCGAACACGCTCGGGCTATTTACGATGACCCTTGGCTGGCCACTGTGGGAGAAGGCCTCCCATCGCCTGTCCGGCGTAAAATACGCGCCACCCGCCAGCACGACCGGGCATTTTTATACCCTGATATTTCCGCCGAGAGCTATGAGGCTTATCGCCACTCACTCAGTGCGGCCAAGTTCTCAGCTATCGTACTGGACTATGATGGCACGGTCGTTACGACTGAAGGTCGCCTCGATCCGCCGGGCGAAGCCATTATCAAGGAGCTAAAACGCCTCCTGGATGGTGGATTCGGATTGGGTATCGCAAGCGGCCGTGGAGGCTCAGTCGGAGAGCGCCTACGCGAAATATTACCACAACAGTATCATAGCCGCATCGTGATGGGGTATTACAATGGCGGTTACGTCACCCATCTTGATATAGATATTCGCGACCAGCCCGCGCCCAAGTCGCCGAAAATTAATGAGTGTCGCGCATGGCTTGAGACTAAACGGCCAGAATTAATCTCCTGTATCAAAGACCATGGCCCTCAACTGACAATTTCGATAAAGAGCTTGACGGATCGCCTCAAGCTTATTGAGGAGATACGACTGGCGCCGCCAATTGCCGACGGATATCTTAAAATTGTTCAATCTGGCCATTCTATAGACATTGTCTTGGCCTCAAGTTCCAAAACATCTGTACTGACAACTTTGGGTTTCAAATTGAATCATGCTACCCTCAACATACTTTGTGTAGGGGATAGCGGTGGCAGGCTTGGCAATGACTATGATTTGCTCGGCCAAGGTCACGGCGTAAGTGTTGGAGACGTTTGTAGCAGGACGGACACATGCTGGACGCTTTTTGACAGCACGATCTTGGGTCCTGCCGCCCTACTTCGAATTCTTACAGCGCTTAAGCCGCTGGATAATGGACTATTTGCTCTCGACTTGTCCGACTTGCGGAATTAAGGGATCGATTTGAAGGGTGGTTCAATGAGACGAGTAGATATTGTCGGTACTGGCTTTACGGTTCTCGATAGAGTCTATGAAGGATCGACCCGATCGTTTGAGGCGTTAGGCGGCTCCTGTGGCAATGTCCTATGGTCACTTGCCCGCTTACAGCACAAAGTCGCACCGATCCTGTCGCTTGGAGCCGACGAAGTCGGCCGTTGCCTCGTTGAACATTTCGAAAGCGTTGGCGCCGATACGAGCCACATCGCTCAACATCAAAATCAACTCTCGCCGGTCCTTATTCAGTTCACTGATACCGTGGACGGCACCCACACATTCAGTTTCACCTGCCCTGAAACGCAGGAGAGGCTTCCGCGGTACCTACCGGTTCGAAGTGAGGATGTCGCTGCCGCAACTCCCGTGCTGGAAACGTGTCTGGTTTTCTACACCGACCGCGTAAGCGATGCCATTGTCACCGCCATGGAAAAAGCCGCAGAAGGCGGAAGCATTGTTTATTTTGAGCCGTCTTCCGACGAAGAGCCAGATTTATTCAATCGCGCTCTGGCCTGCTCATCAATCGTGAAGTTTTCAAGTGAGCGATTTGATCGCACTTTGTTGATGACTTTATTGGACAGAGACGTCATCGTCATCATGACCCATGGGGCTGACGGGTTGGAAGTACGTGCGCATTCACAGGAAATCTGGTGCGAGGCGGTAGAGGCATCGGCGGTCAAAGACACGTCCGGATCTGGCGATATGGTAAGCGTCGGCCTAATCAATAACCTCGTTCGCGAGGGGCGGCATCGCTACGACCTACCCATCGAAACCGTTGTGCGAGGCGCCAGGGCTGGGCAAAGGCTTGCGGCGGCAAATTGCGAATTTGTAGGGGCGCGCGGCCTCTTTGCTCACCGTGAGATCGACTTCGTACGAAATTTATTACACACCGCTAATTAGTTACTCGGCAGCAGCGTTGGGCCAGGTTTGATCAGATTCGCGCTCCAGCCGCGCTTGCTCCCGAAGTTCAGCGCGAACTTCCATCAAAAGAACGCCCAGCATATTTTGCCCAACGCCATTCACCTCGCCCCAAACCCGATTGACCTCGTTGTCCGTCGTCGTGGACTCAACCAGCCTCGCGTCTTGTGTCGATAGTAGCAATTCGCGCAGGTCGTCATGCTGGGAAAATTTGGCGCGCAAAACGTCGCGCATTCTGTCGAACTTCGTTTTCGACCACCCCGGCGCGACATCCCAGTAATACAGCCCGTGCGCGGCCATCGCCAGCAATGAGGGTGATGGCGCTGCCATTAGCCAGTCTCGGACCTCGCGCTTTCGTGCCTTGCCGGCCTGGTACGCGTGTTCGGACGTGGCAAAAACTTCGTCTTCAAACGTAATGGCGCGGCGATAAAGATTGCTGAGCGCCCCCCATGGCTTTTCACTCGCCCTATAAAATCTAATTTCGTCCAACTGATCCATATTTTCAGATTCCTTGAGAATCATTAGAAATTGGTATATGCAAATATACATGAAATTATCTCAAAATGATATAGATAAATTAAGCGTCAGCATTGAAAATGCACGCGCCGCTCGTGGCTTGAACTATAGTCAACTCGCTGAAATATCTAATGTTAATCAAGGGCAAATAAGCAGAATTTGTCATGGAAAATTTAAAACTATCAGTCAAAATGTTATGCAAATTTGCAATACTTTGGGTGTATCTTTAGTACCCCATTTTGAGAAAAACACAGACATCGAAACACAGGACCTGCCGAGACTTGTCGGCCAGATCACCAATGGCTCGTCTGAAATTGAGCGAAAACTGGCGCGCCTACTTAGCGCGCTAAAGGAGTTTAGCCATTAGGCGCAACATTAACGCCGTTGGCACAGCCCAAGGGCGAGAAATGAATCCACCTATGCGTCATCTTAACGATCCGATACATTGCGTTTGCTACATCTGCCACCGATATTGGTTATCTTTGAAAGTCTTTGTCCGGTTTTGGACAACCTGCTTCCTGGGTAAGAAAATGTCCGCATCGGGGCGCAACGCGGACATTCTGCTTTGCGCCCCAATCCGGACATACGGGTGACCATCTCATAGCCAGCTCGAAACCGGACAAAGTTGGCGTGATAGTGCCTTAGTGCTTCAATGCCGAACCGGCTGCGAGCACTAGGCTCAGGGAGGCGACGATGAAACAGATTCCAGAGAGCAAGAAGAAAAAGGCTCTCCACTTTGCTAATGATGTCGTCGTTTTCTGGTCGATTAGTTTCGCGGTAAAGCTTTCTAACTGCTTCCACCCGTCTTCCATTTGGGTCAAAAATTCGGCAGGTAAGTCCGGTCGAGCCATGTTTTCCAATAAAATGTCTCGGCCATTTTGAAGTCGCTCCCGCTGCCTCATATCATCATTGAACGCCTGAATAATAATCTTAGACAGAAAAATGAAAAACAGCCCAAATAAGTAAAGCCACATCGCCAATGCTGGCATAGAGAATTTTTGCAACGGAACGATGTCGGCGAAGGCCCCAATTAAAGCCAGTAGTGGCGCACCGTTGGCAGCGAATAGTACTGCCGTATCGTCTTCGATATATATAAATTTCGTCTGCATATTGTCACCTATTCTCGTGGCCCCAAATGCTACCACATTCCGCATCAACTTGAATCCACGTCAACCGAACGAGCAAGAGGCATTCCACATAGAGATGATTTGTCGTGCTTGTTGTTAAAACTGATGCCCGACCTTCGGAGGCTTTATTTCGTGTGTTTGGAGCGGGAAAGCCCACCCGCATGTAGCATCGCCCGGTTCCTGCTCCATGCGTCATTCACAAGGTCTTGCCATTGAACGACCTCGATTGCCCCCCGGTATTCTCCATCCAGCGGGCGCAGGCGTCCTTGCCCATTTGCTGTCTTTTGCCAGGACGATAGCTGGAGTTTCAGGTCGCCGACGATATCTGCAATAACATAGCAGTAAAAGATACAGTCAGGAGCTATTCGAACGCGCTCATTATTGAAGGTCTCTATTTCACCGCCTTTAAGTTCTGCCAGATACTTCGTAATTTGCTGTTCAATCTGGTCTTCCGCCTTGCCATAGCCAGTTCGACCAGGCCTTTTAAACTCAACAATCAGCATCTTCCGCAGAGGCTCAGACAAATCCACATGGTCTGCATCGACCTCGGGATCAGTGACACCCAAACCAAATGCAAGGTCCCACATGACCAAATCCGGGCGGCCCGCCCCTCCGTCAGCCGCTAGAAATTGGCTTAACCTTTTGTCTGATGAAAAAGCGCGCGTGAATGAGAACCTTTCGTCGACAATCCACAGATCATGTGCCCGGCTCCTGATCTCCGTGTGGTCATCCCCCCTTATCCGCATTGGCACGATAAACGAATGTAACGTCTCTTCGAGATGATAATCTTCAGTGTGCCCTTCCCTTGCCCGGATACGCGTGATCAGTTTGCCCAACAGCTCTAAGACCAGCTTTCGACGAACCACATGCTGCGCGAGGGCTTGTTGTTCGGAAGCCTGTATTTCGTTTGCTGCTCGTACCACAATGTCGGAGAAATTTTCTGGTACATCATGCCCTTGATCCAGGAGCTCTATTACGCTCTGCATTGCCTCCTGGCGCTCTTCATCCCGTCTGATCTGATACTTCACCAGACCAGCAGCGAAGTCTTCATCTTCGACAGCGTGGAAAGGGACTCTGCCTAACTGAACATCAGTTTCATCAAATCCGTAAATCGGATAGCGCGCTACAAAAGCTTCAAAACTCTTTTTCCTCTCCTTTGAATAGACTTCCACTTGGTCGGTCAGGAGCTTAGCCTTAACTTGATCCATACAGTGCCTGCTCAACTTCTTGAGCGTGCTCTCCGGCAAATTGAAAGCCGTGCGCCCCTCGTTCACACGCTTATCTAGATATTCTCCCGAGACACACCCGTGGAAATACAGATCGTCAACGCCATCCATCGAAACCGTTTTTAACCCCAGCAGATTATCCACCTTGCGACTTTCAACGGTGCGTTTATCAGCAAGGAGATGAAGCTGATGATTACCATCATGCCCGGTGCTGGCATCCTGTAGACAGGCGAAACCAACAATTGAGAGCTTCCCGAATTCTTCATGATCAAATTCGCCAGTCTCCATGGCCTTACCAACCACCAGATCTGAAATCTCTTTTGGATAATTTGTAAGCGCTCCGGCGATATCAATCGCAACCCGGGCTCCGCTGCCGACGAGAAAATCTGCAATAAAGTGCGCACTAAAATATCTTAGGAATGTATCCTGCTTTTTCGGGAAATGGTTAATATAATCGTCTGACCGTAGCCCCTCAAACCTAATCGCGGTCCCCAATGCTCTTGGGGTGCCAGCATAAGATTCGGGAATTACTTGTTCAGTATTATTCAGTTCAAAACGAAACGCTCTGGTCTCAAATCCTTCACCACTTGCATATGTGCTTGTGACCCGCACCGACTTAAAGGCATCAAGCCAAAAGAGCCGGCCCACACCTTTTCCGCCCTTTGAGCGCTTAAAATCGGTGTCTATCGTACAAAATGCTTCATAACGTATGTCATCCAGCCCAATGCCGTTATCGGTTATTTCGACCGTTAATTTCTCAGGATCGCTTAAGTTATCTACCCTGATTTCAACCAGACCTTTTGTGCCGTAGTCCTCACCAAAACGATCTTCTATTGCGTAAAACGCATTACTTACGGCTTCAAAGAGAGGTTGCATTCCCTGAGAATGGTTTGATGGCTTGGCAAGCTTTCTGACCCTGTTTTCAATATTATTGGTAAGTGCTGGCATGGCCCCCTCGAATGGTCGTAGATTTTTCAGCAAGCGTGCGACTATTACTCGGGAAAAAGCAACCCTTAAGTGTGCCCCTTGTAACGCGATAAGCGACTGTACCCATAACCGAACCCAACGCTTTGGGTGAGTAAGTTTCTCAACTGCGGGAGATCATGTTGAAGTCTGGCAGCATGGGGAGGTACGGCACACAGATCTATAGATATTGAGGACAGGATCGGGCAATGGCAAAACGTGAAAAAGACTGGGCGGCAAAACGCATCGAATTTATTTTCGCGGAAATTTCCCGTATTTCACCGCTGCTGGGGGCCGGGGGCAGTGCGAGACTGCGAGAAGAGGCGTTTTTCCATACGATCAAAGCATCTTCTGGCAATGGAAGTTTCCCGATCGGGAAACAAGGGGGGCTGGCGGTCGAAGAATTGGCCAATGAGGCCCTGAACCGAAACAACCTGTCAGGACGCGCTCATAACTCAGAGGCAAAGACTTTCCTGAAAAAACACCTCGCAAGCCTAATGCCTGTCGATACAGAGCCGGTCAGTCCGGATGCAGCCGATAAACTACTAAGAGACGCCGGTCGCGCCGTCGCCAAAAAGTGCACGACAAGGACGCATTTTTTCCCGGTTCACATCACGACAGACCAAAGGCCAGCACGGCTGGACCTCGGCGTCATTCAAATACATTCCAAAGCCTTGTTAAACGAGCGGCTTTGTGAGGTGGAGCCAATGCTGAAGAAATCCAACGGCTCTGAAGCGGACCGTGACGCGGATGCCAAACACTTGGCGCTCATCTTCGACTATTACCGCTCGTTCAACTGGGTCGCAGAAGTCACCATAGACAAATGTGACCGGCAAACTTCCCGTAAACTCGGAGCGGCCTCTGTGCGGACAGCCATGGAACTGCTACGCCTGATTGTCGGCCGGCGGCACGCCTACAAATTCAATGCCGCCGCAGTTCAGCCCGAAAACAGCAACAACTACCATTTTGCCTTCGATGCGGATGGCAATACGTTTCGCGAGTGGAAGGGCTCTTCGGTTACCGAGCTGAGCTTCAACGATGAGATGGCGGACGTCTTGTGCGAACCAGATGAGGCCTTTTTCATGGAAAAGGCGCGCGCGATATTGCCGGGCGCCGTCATGCCCAATTGTGACTGGCCCCTGACATTGCGTTTTTTTGATGCGCTACACTGGTACGGTGAGTCCATAGCGGACAAGCAAACTGCCGCCTCCTTCGTCAAATATATGTTGTGCATCGAACGTCTGCTAATGACGGACGAAAGGTCAGACATCACAAACACGCTAGTCGAACGCGCCGCATCGCTCGGTATGCCACCACACCTCCGCTCGGCAGAATCCCGCGAAAACCTGCGTGAGAAAACTCGGCGCATTTACGATTTACGCAGCAAGATTGTTCATGGGGCAATCTCGCCGAATGACCCAAAGATCGCCGCCGGCATCGCCGACTGCGGTGATCTGGCGGAGCATTTATTGAAGATGTATATGGTGGCATTCACATCGAGCGAGTTCACCGATCCGACTTACCGACCTACCCGGCTGGCAAAATGGTTTGACAATCTCGATACTTATCTCACGTCCACTTACGGATAATAGAGCCCGCACCGGTAAGGCGTTCTATCAAATCGCGGTCAGACCAAATCTAGACGCACGGCCGACGAAACCACCTATGATCTCGCCTGTGGATTCGAGACGAAACGACACTTGACTGCCAGTTCCGATTTTCCAGCGCCGCGACGGAACAATAACGTCGCCTTCGGCCGCCTCAGGAACCGTGGCTACGTCCGCTTCTTACGCTCGGAGCTAAAGTGTCAAAGACGGCTATGGGCCAAAAACCTGTGCTTCGCCTTGGCGCCCCGAAGCGGACATTTCGTCGTCGATTGGGAGGTAAACCCGAAACCGGACATCGGTTACAACTCCACACCGTCACCATATTTTGGAGCACTGACTGAACTTTAGCCACCACGCTAAAACAGCGCCCTCGTCTACTTCATAAATTGGCGGCTACGTTACGCAAGGACTACACCAATCATATCAATCTAACTTTGCGGGTTTGTATTTGGTTTGCTTTAGTGATTTGCCTAGCGGTCAATTCGTATACCTCACTACCGTCATGAAGTCCCAAATAGAGTCCATTCGGAAATGTTTCGGTGCCGACGATGACCAATACAAATCCATTTAGATGATGTTCGGAAAGCCTCACACTATCGCCAATGCTCTTGAGGTCCGTGGGTGATGGCTTCGGTCTCATTTCAGGGTGCGTATGCCAGTGGCCGACAAAATGCAGCCCTCGCTTATGCAGCCTGTCGATATCCCGCTGAGCTTTAGCCTTGTCCGGCACAAACTGGTTGCGTCGACGAAAGTCAGACGAATATGGACCCGTGGCGAGTTCGACATCGATTCGGGTTTCCGTCAAACGCGCAAACAGCTGGCCACCTGCTTCGGCTTGCCAGAACCTGGTTTGCGCATGCAGGCTGAACCACTGCAGCACGTCGTCCGAGAAAACAACTTCCTGGCCAGACTCACCGATCGGATATTGCATCATGCTGCGGCTTTTATCTCGCAATGGGGACAGGCGTCAGCCGTATACCAATGGCGCTCGATCATCCTCCCAAAAGGCCCAGGCTCTGTAACCTCGGTCAATAGCTCTTTAGTCCAGCTAGCTCCGGTAATTGACCGTAGCCGACGTTCCCCAGCCATCCAGACTCGATGAATACCGCTTTCCGCATCCCCCAAGATCGACTGGATCGCCAGATCCGAAATCATCGCGACGATATGGCTGAGTTCGGTCGGCCCATAAGGTTGATAGACCGCGCCACAGGCCGGCTCATGCTTCAGGCCAGCCTCGGCCGGCACCGCCGCGACCGAGAATTTTGGCGCGCCAGTTTTGTCGAGGCCACATTGCAAACATCCGCAATTTCGGTCGATCAACACGGCATGTCCACCGAGTGCTTCTGCCTCCGTCCAACCGTAAATGACCGGGACCTGACGGCCGGCCGCCAAATGCGCGAGGTTCAGCATCCCCTCAGCCATCCAATCCCCGATCGCGCTAACGATCAGATTGGTGTCGGAAAACAGACCCACCTTTTCCGGCAGATCCTGCCAGCGCGTCAGATGAACCTCGACCTCTATATGCGGGAACCGACCGCGCAACTCAGTGGCCAGTGCGGGGGCCTTCGCGTGGCCCAGATACTTGATCCCCAAAGGATGCCGGCCGACGTTTGCCGCCACCAAGATTTCGGGATCGACTAATCTAAGTTTGCCCACACCGGCCTGAGCGAGAAGGACGGCAACTGCTGCGCCAACTGAGCCGCATCCCAGGATGGTCACCATGGCGGCCTTTAGCATCGGGTGACGTTGGTCCTGATCGCGCCCATGCACCCACGAAGAATCGACGCGTTCGACTGGTGACCTAATCACGGTAGCTCCTGAAAACAGCCTGGAAATGGCAAGCTGAGCTGGCACGTGGCCAGGTCGAAATCCCTTTGTCACAGAATCGGCCGCTGGTGGACCCATCGTAACCCGCGCGAGGCACGGCCCGTTCTTTGATCTACTGGCGAGGATCGTCGTTACCGAGCGCCCATCTGCACCGGCCAACAATTCCGAGATCATCCGGCCACCGTCGTCGTCGGAGATCTCCAACATCTGCGAACCCTTGCGCGGAAACTGATCCGGTATGAGTGGGTCGCCGGTCCAGATCAGCGCGGCCGGGCGGAAGTCCCAGCGCCTTCTACGCGCTTTCGCAAACCGATTTCGCAACCAGGCGAGGGCTTCTTCATCGCTCTCCGCCACTAGGTCGAAATGCTTGCCGCGCCAAATTCTGATCGGCCGGCTCGGCCCCTCGGGCCTCAAAATAGAATACGTGATTAGATCCGCTTTCTTGGACTCGGCCCAAGACCAATATGAAAGGAACTCGTCGCGCAGGTCTTCTACCCGGCCGTCGCGTAGTAGGCTTTCGATAAGATCATAAGCCTTCGCCAGCATCTGGTCGAAAACGCCAACGGGGTCGTAGGGGCTAAACGACGCGGCGCTGGAGGTCAGGCATAACACACCATCTCGTTCCACATGCGGCCAGCTGAGGAAGGCTGGCGGCTTAGCCAGAGCGAACTTGGGCGGCATCCACGGAAACCGTTCATCCACGAATACACGAACTAGCCGCGGACCGTACGAGAAGTCGATCCAGAATTGCCAACCGGCCAAGGGACGCCTAGCCAGGTACTTGTGAAGACCTGGCGCGGGAATGCGTTCGCCGCCAAGCGAACGCACCCTTTCGTCGAGCGCCTTGAGGCCCTTGATCACCAGATCCTGAGCTAGGTTCACCGCCCCATCAGGCATAGCGCCCGCCGCCTTCCGAGCGCACAGGCGACTTGGCCGCGGCTTCGAGCGCGTTTGCCTCAACCAGGCCACGCGAGAGTATGACCGGCGACGGGAAGGACGCGGCGGCCTTCTGGACCGTGTCATCGCGATCGCTGAAGAAGGTGGTGTTGAACACCTTGTCCCACGCTTTCAAAGCCTGCGTTCGCGTACAGTCGTACTTGAACAAGACGTCCAGGTTATTCAGCGCTTCGGTCAGCTTATCGCGAAGGAAAACGGCCTTCGGATCGGACGTCCCGTTGGTGATGTTGTCGCCCTGGGTGCAGGGGTGTTTAACCACCAGATCGTATTGCAGCCGGTCGCGGATGGCCTTCATCGTATCGTAAAGAGCCGTATCCTCGCGGTCGGCGTTCTTGCGATAGAGCTCCGTCACCAGCTTCGTGATCCCGAAGCCGCTGAGGATTTTACCCTTCCAGCTGTCCCGACTACGGGCAAAGGCCTTAATCTGGCGGACGGTGCGGCGAAGTTGCCGTCCGTTGAGATCGTCCGGGCTCTGATCCGTATTTTCCTTTTCGAACCAAGCGGACACGTCGCGGGCGTCGGACCGCTTCCAGGATGAGCTGGCCAGTTCGTAGTGGACAGATTCCCGCCCCCAGAAGTCCTTGGTGACAACCTCTCGATAAACTGGAAGGTCGACGTGGTAGCCCTTCTGGTAATAGACGCGAACGCAGTTCTTGCGGACCTCGGGGGCCTGGGTGAACGAACCATCGTCCACTGCGTCTCGGACACGTTGACGGGCCTCCAGAGCCGTCAATTCGGCTCCACGCGGCCCCACTAGGTCGGCCTTTGCAAAATAGACGCCGTCGTCGATGTCATAATCCAGCTCGGGGTGCTGGGTCATGGTCTTCATCGCATAGCTGCCCTGGCTCTTGAAGTAGAGGGGCTGGGCCCATCCGTTCTTTTCCAAGCCCTTTTTGAGGCGATCGCGGTTAGAGTCGCGGCGCTTCCGCATTTCGGTACGTTCCGCTTGCGGGAGTGTGACCTCCAAATCGTGATGTGCCAGCACATCCTTTGAACAGTTGTACATCTTATTCCTTTTTCGGTTGGGGAGGATTGCCGCGGAGCGGCGCCTGACTGAACAATTGGCAAATTAGCTGGCCGTCAGGTGCATCAGTCCGTCGGCACAGGCTGTTTGTCATGTCTGCGTCGGTACGGGCCTGATTGATCAACGCCTCCATCGCCTCGTCGCGCGTGTCGTCGAGGCCTAGGTAAGGCATTAATGCTGCTGGTGTTTTTTGGTTGGGAAAGCGGACGATCTTGCATTCCCGGTTGACATGCTTAGCGAGCATGCGGGCCATGTTGTCGAACGCGAATTCTTGAGCATCAATTGACAGGCTGGCGGCGTCTCCGCCGAATTTCCACTCGCCAAGTCCGCGGTGGATGGCACCGCGCGAAATCTGTTCGCCAGCCGGCAAAGGGCAGGTACCTAAGCAGAAAATGTGAATCGGCCGTCCGGGCTCAGAAGTCTCGAGTGCGTCGATAAGAGCCACCAGGACCGGATTGTTGGCCCACAGGCCACCGTCGGCGAAGACGTTGTACCCACCGCCTTCGTCCGGGTGGTCAAGCGCGGCCAAAGACCGGTAAACCGGCGCCGCACTCGTTGCTAAGCACACGTCGACAAGCTTGTAACCATTGTCCCGACCGCTGGTGCCCTTGATGTGGGGCGTTTTGAAGACCCAGCTCCGATGTTGGCTCAACTCGACCGCCGTAATCGACATAGCGATTTTCCGGTTGTCGTAGATGTCCTTCATGGTGAGATCGCCCAAGACATCTTGGAGAGCTGATCGCAATGCAGATTCGCCTCGTTCAAGGGCGCCTCGACGCTTTGCCAGATCCATTACCACCCCTAAGCCAGGTCCGGGTAACTGCCTTTCGAAGATTGCCGGCCCATGCTCGCGATACAGGGTGACCACTTGGTCAAGAGGGACGTTCGCTGCCAATGCACAGGCGATGATCCCGCCCGTGCTCGTGCCGACAATCATGTCAAAGGCGGCGCCGATATCGATTTGGCCGCCGCCACGCTGGCCTGCGAAGTCCGCGGCAATCCGGCTCAGGTAGGTGGCGGTGTATGTGCCGCGCATACCACCCCCATCCAGACTCAACACGCGGTAAGGCTTCGTCACTTTGAAATCCCTTTACGACTTAGGCTTGCTTGACCACCAAACCGAACACTCGTATTTTCAGGAGAGATCAAAGGCAGTGTGTCTATTTTTTTATAGCGTATGAACATGATTGTGTCAATATTCCAGAGGAAAAGCACCTAATGAACGATAACTCTCTGGAATCACAGAACGAACGAAAGACGAACTTAGCGGTTCAGCGTCGATTGGAATTTATTGACTTCCGCTTAGCCTGGTATGGGCGGTTCAACCGCAAGGATGTTGCGGAGACGTTCGGCCTCTCGCCACAGCAGGCATCCGCTGACATCGCAACCTATCGAAAATTGGCGCCAAATAACGTTGATTATAATGACGCAACCAAGGCCTTTATCCGTCAGCCGGGGTTTAAGCCCGTTTTTGTCGGCCGACATGCCGACAGATACCTTTTGCAGATTTTAGGTATTAAAACGAACCTGATCGACAAGGATATTACTTGGTTTGAGGAGCTTCCGGATTCCGAAATCGTAGTGTTGGAACGTCGACCAACCGACTTCCGCCATCTTCAAAAGGTATTGGATGCGATAGATCAGGAATTGGAGCTTCACTTATCGTACAATTCTATAAGCAGCGGGAAGCAGACCACAAGATGTATTTGCCCTCATGCTATTTTTAGTAGTGACGGCCGCTGGTATGTTCGGGCATGGTCTCGCGATCGAAACGACTTTCGCGACTTCAACATAAATCGCATGGGCGAAATAGCTATCGGTGGCAAGTCACCGGTCGGAAAAGAAGACGATTTTGAGTGGAATTTGACAGCCGATCTTCTTTTACAGGTAAATCCGAATCTAGATTTCGCTCAAAGGGAAGCCCTTGAGCATGAATACAACATGCAAGACGGCTTACTGTCCAAAACAATTCGCCTTAGTCTCGTATTCTATATAGTAAACAATTTAAATTTGGACTTGGACTTAAATCAAATTAAACCCGAGAAACAGCAATTGGTGCTGACGAACCTGAAGGATGTTGAAGCGAAAAGATCGCTTGCTAGAGAAATGTCTCAATCGGCACTCAAGAAGAGAGTCCATTCGTGACGCCGGCCTCTCCATTCACTAGTGAGCGGGCCTGATGCCTGTAATCGCTGCTGCATTGTTCGGAAGCCGGGCTCGAGGAGACAATGAGCCTGATTCAGATACCGATATCCTGTTCATAACCTGCGACAAAACTCCCCGCCATATGGTGAGGGACAACCTGTCGATTTCATCGTATTCAAGTGAGTATTTGACCGAAAAGGCACGCTCCGGAGACCTATTTCTTTGTCATATAGCGACAGAAGCTAAGCTTCTATATGATGACGCAAACAATTTTAGTCGCATCGTTGATGCCTTTACCTATAAGGCAAGCTATGAATACGAAATAAGATGTGCGACCGAACTTGGTACCTTTCTTGTCCACTACGGACCGGAATTCACTTCGGCGCTGGAAGTTAACAGGAAAATTGCGTGGTGCGTGCGAACAATCCTAATCGCTAAAAGCGCTGAGGTCCGACAGCCCGTGTTTTCCCCCATGGCGCTGGCAGGCTTTGCAAGTTCCCAAGACGTCCTCCAACTCATTCGTCATAGGTCTAATCGTCGGGTGAGCCGAGCAATGCTTGCTCGCTTTTTTGATTTCCTAAGCCATTGGGGGGCGCCCGATGTCGAAAGAGACAAACTGCAATCAGAAGCCTACTACAGAGTCTTCTCGAGCAGCGACAACAAGATAGGCCTCCAGACTTACAACAAGAGCTGGTTAGAAATTGACCCCAGCTATCTGTAGATAAGAGACTATCCCGTTTGCTGGCGTAGTGGTGGCCTCCGACAAAAAATCTCGTCGCAGCACTTATTCGAGCCGATTTCAGGTCCGCTTTTGCCAGGATTGTAAGTTGTCGCAAGTCTCCTAAGGGCCAAGAGCTGACGATCGAGTTCGCTTTCGAATACGACTGGTCAATTTCGCGTTTTGGTTATAGCTTGAGTGACGGAGCCGTACGCGCGGTTCTGGGGTCGTAGAAAGCCCCTGCATAGCTGGTTGATGTCGGCCATTCCGACACGACTCTCCTTGACCATATGGTCGGGGAGCCTGTGGCGCATGCAACAGGCTCTCGGGCTAAAGGCCACAGGGACCGTGCTATGCCGGTTTTCTAACTCCCCGATCACCAGGATCAGAGGAGGCTCAAAGCGGGGGCGGACCGCAATTGAGCCTTTCGGGGAGCCGGATGAGCACCGAAAAGCCAATAGCTGTTGTTCGTGGCGATCCACAGTCGTCCGTTGATCCGATCGAAGTCCATATTGGGCAGCGTATACGTGCGCGCCGACTGTTCTTGCAGAAATCCGAAGCTTGGCTAGCGGACCGTCTCGGTATCCGCATGGTGGATGTTCAGGCAATCGAATTTGGACGGGTTCGGATGAAGGCGGCGCTCCTTTGCCGGATCGCCGTATGTCTGGACGTCGAGGTTGGTTTCCTTTTCCGTGACGAGGAAATTGTATCGTCTCCGGAAATTCCAGATCAGCCGTGGTTGCGCGAGGCCGACCGATGGTTCCGTAACCAGGTGCTGCCTTATGAGGGCAGCTTCTTGTCTCTGGCCCGCAAGCTGACTGGCAACCTGGAAACCGCCCGCGATCTGGTCCAGGAAGCCTATGCAAAGGTATTCGCCGACGAACGCTGGCGTATGATCACGCATCCGCGCGCCTATGTCACAAAGGTCATCAAAAGCCTTGGCCTCCGCGACCTACAGCGATCGCGTATCGTGCCGATCCAGTTGCTGGCCAATCTCGATCGAGTGGCCCGGGTGGATGGAGAGATCAGTGCTTTTGACATTGTGTCGGCCCAGGAGCAGTTGCAACGGATCATGGACGTGATCGATCACCTCTCACCGCAATGCCGGAAGGTGATGATCATGCGAAAATTACAGAACATTCCGACCAAGGACATTGCCCGCAAGCTGGGCTTGAGCCTGTCCACCGTGGAAAATCATATCGCGCGTGGATTAGTCTTGTTGGCAAAGGAATTTCATGCGCCCAAGGGGTGAGGCTGGGGTAGTGAAGACGCGCGAATAGACGGTGTCTGTACACTCCGGTATTTTGCTTTTAGTTCCTTGCACAGGATGAGGACGACGATTGGCGTGATGGAAACGCAAGACAACACCTATGAGACTATCGTCCAAGAGGCAGCTCTCTGGTACGCGCGTCTCGATTCCGGTTCGGCGGATCTTTCAGCCTTCGAAACATGGCGCGGCGCCGATCCGCGTCATGCGGTCGCCTTCGCGCAGATTGCCGGCGCATCGGCATTGATGGATGACGTCAGATTATCGGGCAGCTATCAAGGCACTCGATCATCGTGGCGACCGACGCGGCGACAACTCATGACCGCCGCCGGATTGGCGACGCTATTTGCGGCAAGCGGCGGCATATGGACGACCAAGATTGCGCGGGCGCAAGGCGTGACCGGCTTTCGCGAGTACAGCCACTTGCGGCTACCCGATGGTGGTTTCGTGGAATTAAACAGCGACACGTTGGCGCAATGGAAGTTCGGCTCGCATACACGTCGTATTTGGCTGAAGCGCGGGGAAATCGCTCTGAGCGTGCCTTCCGATCCGAGGCCCTGTCAGCTCTACGCCGGCGACAGCGTGCTGAATCTCGATACAGGGACGATCGATATACGTCTGTGTGGAAAAGCGATCGATCTGAAGGTCATCAAAGGGGACTGTTCGGTATCACCAACGGGGGCTTCTCCAGATGTGGCCAATAAGGTAGTGGTCAACGCAGGTCAGGCAGCGAATAGCTCAGGCGCATTCAAGGTGCGATCCGTCAGCGATGACGATCTGCAATTCGTCACAGGCTGGCGTATCCAACAGGTCGTGCTTTCCGGACAGACCCTGAGCGAAGCGGTCAATGAGTACAATCGCTATCTCAACAACAAGATCGTTATTGCCGATCCCTCGCTGGCAAATCTGCGCCTGGGCGGCCGGTTCGACTCCCATTTTCCTGACGAATTCCTGCGCGGCCTGCACGAGAGCTTTGGCATCCAGGTCAGTCGTGCGCCGTCCGGTGCTTACCTGTTGACTCGCCAGGCCGACGCTTCCTGAAAAATATTTTCCGGACGATTAGGGGTAACGACCCGCCCACGTCTCTTTCCTCCCCAGCGGCCAATTGGCCGTATTTGAAAAGGGGAAGATAATGAAAAAAATCCGCACATCACATCGCCACAGGGGCCTATCGTTCGCAGCACTCATTCTGGGCGCAAGCCTTGCGACATCCGCAATGGCGCAGGACAATCGTCTGGGCTTCAATATTCCAGCGGAGAACACAGCGCAGGCACTGAACGACTTTACCCTGCAGGCCGGTGTACAACTGATGTTCCCTTATGACGCGGCGGTGAAATTCCAGGCGCCGGCCATCCAGGGGCATTTTACACGCGACGAAGCGCTGGCAAAGCTGATCGCTAATACCAATCTGGAAATCGCCAGCGAGTCCGCTGACCTGATTACGCTGAGGGTTGCCAAGGATAAAAGCGCGTCCTCGGTCGATCCCGCCGCGCCCAACGAGGCGGCCCAGCCCATAACCGAAGTTATTGTCACCGGCACTCATATTCGCGGCGGCAACCCGACCTCGCCGGTTCATACCCTCACTCGCAAGGACATCGACGCTTCAGGCTATTCCCAGATCGGCGACCTGATGCGCTCATTGCCTGAGAATTTTTCCGGCGGGCAGAACCCGGGTGTAATCGGGGCCGATTCCGCAAACGCACAGAACTACAGCAGCTCGGGCGGCTCATCGATGAACCTGCGTGGTCTCGGCTCCGATGCCACGCTCGTTCTTCTCAATGGACACCGCCTGTCCGGGGATATGTATTTCCAGGGCGCGGACATCTCATCGGTGCCACTGGGCGCAGTGCAGCGCGTGGAGGTCGTGACAGATGGAGCCTCCGCCATTTACGGGGCGGATGCCGTCGCAGGTGTTGTGAATCTGGTTCTGCGCAAAAACTATGATGGCGCGGAGATATCGGTGCGTGGCGGGGCCGCGACCCAAGGCGGCCTGACCGAGCGCACGGTCAGCGCGCTTACCGGCAAATCCGGATATAACGGTCACATCCTGGTCGACATTGAATATTCCAAGTCAGATGGCCTCACAACCGCCGACCGGGATTTTACGTCCGCGGCCACCACGGTTTCCAGCCTGATACCACCCACGACACGGCATTCCTTATTCATGAGCGGCGGTTGGTCTTTCGGCGACCAGACATCGATTGGTGTTGACGCCCTGGTCGCCGATCGGGCGATCAATGGTGTCAGCCAGCAAGACCCTACCGCGATCCAGTTCCTGACAGCGGCCTATACCCCTAGCTATTCGATTTCGGCGACAGTTGACATCGCCTTGCCAGGAGACTGGAAACTGAACGGCATCGCATCGGCCTCCGGTAGCCGCAATAGCTTTCACACCATATTTCCGGACTATGCCATCGACAGTTTGGCAGCGTTCGCCAACTGGAACCGCTATGTCGAATTAAATGCGGATGGCACGCTGCTCACCCTGCCGACCGGCGATGTGAAACTGGCCGCCGGCGCCGGGTACCGGACCGAAGGCTATCGCAATGATGCCCGCATCGATAAAGACCGGCACGTGTCCTATGTATTTGCCGAGGCTCTCATACCGCTGGTGAGTCCGTCAGCGACACGACCCGGCCTGCATGAACTTGAAGTCAGCCTCGCGGGACGGACGGAAAACTATAGCGATTTCGGCAGCAGCACTAATCCGAAAGTAGGCATCCGATACGCCCCGACTGACACCTTGACCATACGCGGAACTTGGAGCAGCGCTTTCAAGGCTCCGTCCTTTGTTCAGATGTACGACCGGTCCACCCTGTATCTATGGAATGCGACCAGTGTCGGCGGAACGGGAACCGGAACGGTCCTTATGACCTATGGCGGCAATCCAAACCTCAAAGCCGAGACATCTTCGTCGAAAACCTTGGGTGCTGAGTTTGAACCGACACAGACTTTGTCACTTTCAGCGACCTATTTTGCGATCGACTACAAGGGCCGCATTGTTCAACCGGTAAATAACTACTTCACCGGCCTGATCAATCCGATCTATGCACCGTTCGTGGAACGTGATCCGTCACCGGCGCGGCAAGCCGAATTACAGGCCGCTGCCGCCGCTTTTACCAACTATTCCAGCGGACCTTACGATCCGGCGACCGTCGTCGCGGTTATTCAGGATCAGTATCTGAACGCTACCGCGCAGTCGATTGATGGCTTAGACCTGTCATACCGTCAGTCATGGACGCTCTCTGACGGCAATCTTTCGGCATTCGGTAACGCCACATGGACCCGTCTGAAACAGCAAACGAGCGCAGTGGCCCCCAATGTGACGCTCTCAGGTACGCTGTTCAACGTCCCGAAGTTCAAGGCACGCGGTGGTTTGACATGGCAGACTGGCGCATTATCGGCAACCGCAATTGCCAATTTCATTTCCTCTGAGGCTGATACCATCGCCACGCCAAACGTTCGCATTGCGTCCTGGGCGACGGTCGACGCCACGATTAGCTATCATTTTCAGGCAACCGATGGATTGAACAACGGCGTGACCGCCACCTTGTCCACCGCCAATCTCTTCGATCGCATGCCGCCGCACGCCTTGGGACCGTCTTTGGCTTTCCCGGGACTGGCCTTCGACAGCACCAACACCTCGGTTGTCGGTCGCTTTGTCAGCCTGACACTAAAGAAGGCTTGGTGAGATCATGCGTACCATTATAGGTGCCGGCGTCTTTATGGCCGCCGGACTTTGCGGTGCGGCAGTATCGGCTGCGCCGTGTGAAAAACTCGTGCCGCCGAACCGGGTCGGTTTGGTGGCCGCACGATCGGTAGAGGCTCGCGATCTGGTCGGCCTGCGGGATATCGGGCCGTCCTTGATCGGCGACCCGACAGCCAGACCCTTCGGCATATCACCCGACGGCTCTCGGATCGCCTTCCAGATTCGCCAGGCGGATACCGATGCTAACACCTACTGCATGGGCATTTTTGTCCTGTCCCTCAGCGAAGACCATACGCTCACATCTGTCGATATGGGTGGGGAGTTCATAAAGGAGGTGTTCAGCACTCAGGGTTTCACTGAGTCACCGGCACCCGGGGGAGCCCGAATAATCGAACCGAAGTGGTCGCCTGACGGCACCAGGATCGCTTATCTGAGACGTGACAAAGGTGTAACGCAAGCCTGGGTGGCGTTCGCGGACGACGGAGGTGCGAAACCGGTAACCGATGGTCCAGCAGATATTGAAGACGTCGACTGGAATACCGACAATAGTCTGATTATCAGCAGCAAACCTGACCTCGTCGCCGCGCGCCGAGCCATCGCCGCCGAGGGAGATGGTGGGTTTCTATATGACGATCGCTGGATACCGGCGACCGGAGACCGGCCACTGCCGCGCGGCACGATTGAGACACGTATCGATATTCTCGATCTCTCAAACGGTGAAAGGCGCTTGGCCACTGATGTGGAGAGCCAGCGTCTTGGGCCGGTCGTGGGAAATGCCCGACCTACCGAAGCCGGTGTCTTCGCTACGGGCGCCAATGGGCTGCGCGCCTGGACACAGCCGAAAGATTCGGCTGATGCCCGTTCGTCATCCGCGCTGGTCGTCAGCGGGCGTAACGCAAAGCCGGAAACCTGCGCCGATCCTGTCTGTTCCCGTATCGTCGCAATGTGGTGGCTGCCATCGGACCGATTGATCTTTCAGCGCAGCGACGGTCCGACAACCGGATGGATGAGCATGTACGAATGGAGACGCGGTGAGACAAAGCCGCGGCGGCTCATGGAGACACAGAACTATCTCACCGGATGCCAGGTGGCGAACGGCAGTCTGGTATGCCGGGAGGAGGGTGCGCTGCAGCCGGGACGGCTGATCACAATCGACCTCCAGACAGGACAAAGCACGGTCCTGTTCGATCCGAACCCCGATTTCGCGGCCCTGCGTTTGGGACCGGCAAAGCGCCTGCATTGGACAAACGCCTTCGGCATAGAAACCTATGGCGACCTTGTCCTGCCGCCCGGCCGCCACGGCTCGGAGCGCGTGCCCCTGATCGTCGTCCAGTATGAGACACGCGGCTTTCTGCGCGGAGGCACCGGCGACGAGTTCCCAATCCAGGTCCTGGCCAGTCACGGGTTTGCCGTCCTCAGTGTTCAGAGGCCGACAATGTTCGGGTTCGCCAAGGGCGCCAAGACGTGGGAGGACAACAACCGGCTCAGCATCACCGATTGGGCCGATAAGCGCAGCGTACAATCCACACTGGAGACAGGGGTTCAGGTCGTCGTCGCACTTGGCATAGCCGATCCCCAGCGCGTCGGTCTTACGGGATTGAGCGACGGCGCCTCAAGTGCGCAATTTACTCTGATCAATAGCCATTTGTTTTCGGCCGTGGCACTCGCAACATGTTGCGACGAAGAGTCAGCGCCAGGGTATCTCGCCGGTGAGGCCAGCGGCACATGGCTGCAGAAGATGGGATATCCCCGATTAACGGAGGATGGCACGGCGTTCTGGGCCGCCGACTCCCTACGAGTCAATGCTAACGGCGTGAATACGCCTATCCTCATGCAATTGCCGGACAGTGAATACCTGGCGGCGCTCGAAGGATACACGGCGCTGCGAGAACAGAACAAGCCAGTTGAAATGTACGTTTTCCCGGATGAAAGCCATATCAAGTGGCAGCCCGCACACCGGTTAGCGGCCTACACGCGGTATGTCGACTGGTTTGAGTTCTGGCTGAATGGCAGGGAAGACCCTGACCCTGCAAAAGCCCCACAGTATATGCGCTGGCGAAAGCTACGCGCCGCGCAGACGGCAAACCTGAGCGTAGGTCCGGGTAACTGACGACTCAGGCGCGGCCCTGCCATGCGTACGTGTGGCGGGGCCGCAATCCGGTCTTAGAGACTTGCCGCCGTTGGGACAGCTTTATGGAGCATCCCCCGGGACCGAACGTTGTGAGCGTGCCGCCAAGTCCACAAACGGGCCCATGCTTCGGCTTCCGCCAGAGCGGCCAATCGCATGTGATCAAACCCCATTAAAGGGCGACCCGGCTGTAAAACATGTTCAAGTGCCGGCAGATCCAGAAGGCCATGACTTGAGAGAACGCCGCCTATGAGATGGTCGCGCAAAATGTGTCGGTTGCGGTCGATAACCTCAAACGCAAAGCTATTCGGTGTACCCTTCGAGCGCCGCTCGACAAGTGCTTTCGGAAGTTTTGTCGCGAAACCCCTACGTGTGAGGGAGCGGTCACGCCCCCCTGCCACCCAATCCCAGGTCGGAATGGCGAGGCAAAATTCGACAAGAGGTTGCGACAAGAGGGGATTAATCAGTGCTGGGCTATCAAACCGAGAAAAGCCGTCGACCGTCCCCTGGATGCGCGTAATCATAGCGATATGTTCCCGTTTGCCGGGGCCGATATGCTGGGTGTTTTCCAGCCACGGGTGATCAAATTGCGCATCAATCTGGTCTAGTGCGTTTGCCGACAGGAATTGCGAGGTCGTATGCCAGCTATACCTCGGCGCTTTACGACCCTCTTTCCAGGCGGCGCGCAGAAGTTCACTGACACTGCAATCGGTCAGCCGGCACAAATCGGAAGCCGTCTCGAAAACGCCGGGCGTCAGGCCTTCTGCTTTCATTCGATCCAACAGAGGCGCTACCGAGTAAAGGCTGCAAAACACATTGTCGCCGCCCACGCCCGTGAAAAACGCATCAATGTTCCTCGTCTTGGCAAGATCCAGTTTTTGACGGTGTTCGCTTTGTCCAAAAGCCAGCAGCACAGGACGTGGCAAATGCCCCGATGTGGCGCGCGTGATATCAACCTCTGCGATCCTATGAAAACGCTCTTCGACCGGGATGTTAAGCGCCTCACTCAAGATGCGGGTATAAACCCGTTCATCACCGTCCGCTTCTTCTGTCGCCATAGTCAGCAAGATGAAAGGAAAGCCGGCGCCGGCCATGACCGACGCGATGACTGACGAATCCAGGCCGCCTGAGACACCGAGCAATGGATGGTCAAAGGCATGGGCCCACGCCTCGATGACTCCGCTCGCTACAATTCGCAGCGTTTCAGCCAGCCCGGTCCGAGGGAACTGTCCGACGTCCGGGGTATGTTCTACAGGCGTCCAACAATGCGTTAGCGCTTCTGTGTCGACTGAGGTTTGAAGTCGGCACCCGGCCGGAAGCTCTCGAACACCGCGAAGACAAGTTTCAGTAGTTCGTAAATCATACGCCATGAGGAGCTTTGCAAGTGCCGGAAAGTCCGGTTCCGGAACATGCAGACCGCTCTCGATCAGTGTCTCGATGTCCGAGACGAAGATCTTAGTCGCGCTTGTGGGCGACAGTTGGAGGCAAGGCATGGCGCCTGACGGATCGCGCACGACATCGATCGTTGACCGGTCGGGCCTGACCAGGAAGGCGACGTATCCGCCCCAATAAGCGTCTATCAGCTGCTGGCCACGACTGGCATGAATGGCCTGCGCCTCGCGATCCGGGAGATCTTCAATACGGTGGGCCGGCGCCACGCCGGAGAAAAGGTATCCCAAAATCACGCCTTGGGAGTTGGGCAAACAGACCGGCGCGTCATCCGGACTGGCCAGCACAATCAGATGACCGGCATCGTAGACTGACGAGAGGTGCGCAGAGGCAGCTATCCGGCTGCATGTCTCCCGCGCGAGTTCGGGCGAGGATGAGAGGATGGCCAAGAAACGGGGAGCCATGATCAGACCACCAGAATGGGCGTATAGGCACGCACGCGATCGACGGAATCATTGAGAACGAGGTCGCCATCCTGTACCCAGGCATGTGCGCCCCAAGGAGACATTTTCACGCCCAACACAAGGCGAGGATAATAGCCAAAACGTGCCAGGAAGCGCACCATCGCGATGGAGTGGTCGAGGCACCGATCCCGAATTTTAACAAAGCGGCTTGTCATCAGAAATGCGCTAATGGCGTTTTCATGCGCCGACGAATTGAGCACACCGTCGCTCTTATCTGAGCCACTTCGGCGGTTAGAAAGGGCTTCGATCATATCTCGAAATGGCGTCGTTGCGATTTGTCGCCGCGTCATCAGTCGTTCGATAAGCGCCAAGGCTATTTGATAGAGTGAAGTGTGCCCTTGCGCGCCGTCAGTGAGTGCGCTGCGTGCCGCGATTGGAAGATGTCCGATAGACGCGAGTTTCGATCCGAGAGAATCTGCTCTTTCAAGAGAATTGGTGATAACGCCCGCGAGGGCATCTGCATCATCATCGTGCGGCGGCGCGTGACTAATGAGACGTCTAAATGCAGCATCTCCACGCGGAGACAGGGTAAAATATCTCTGTGTTGTCAGATCAAGAAGCGCAATGCGATGGTTTGCTTCGCACCATAGGATGTCGGGGCGGAGGTGCATGCTCATGTCAACCTCAATTGGTCTGAGAAAAAGCAGACGCCCGGCGCCAGGCGTCCACCTACAGCAGATCAGTCGGCCGCCATGGGCGGCACATTGAACAGTTGGTTGATGGTGCCGTCGGGCGCATGATAGGGCGCGCTGCCCTTGGTTTCGATGGCGACATCGCCCAGGTCGATCAGGTCGGACTCGACCTCGTGTTCGTTCTTACTCATAGTAACCTCCATTTGTTTTGATAATTGTCGCCACAATGGCGACAGAAAAATTCTAACATTCGGAGCCTGTGATTACCTTCTAATTCTTTGGAAATTTCTGAGGAATCTTTTTGTGGTCACGAAGAAATTTCCTGGTGATCACGGAAACACTATCGATGACTGATTTTATTAAGATTTATGTCCGCGCTCTACGGTGGCGGCTGTCTTTCGTAGGTCGTTGACTCGAGCGCGATGATTTTTTTCAGCGACGCCGCCACCTTTGAGTGATCTGCGCGGCGCGTGCGGATCAAATTTCGGGAATTTCGTCGTGTCGATTCCGGATCGCGGCGCCCTTAGACAGGGGGAATCCAATCAGCCATTCTTCGAATGGCTGATGATCTGTAGGAGCTCTTTGTTCATGGGCGTTGGGCTATCGCGCAAAATAGTCAGTCAGTAATTTGACGTCTTGCGCCACGCTGACAAATCGTTGTCAACGACGCCGCACGGTATCGGCGGGTTGCGCGAAGGAATAGCCTAGTCATAGGTGGCAATGGAATAGATCGTCCACGGTGTTCCGGTGAATCAGCCTTAGCGAGATAGTACATTACGGATCGGCGTGCTGCTGACCTCGTACTGCGCTTCCAGGGTTCGACCGTCGAGGGGCTTATGACCAGCAGTCCTCGAGAGAGACGAGAGAGGCAGGATAAAAAGTGCGATGTGTGATAGTGTTGTTGGTTAGGTAACAACCTATTTTATAAGGCTTTTTCTGCCGAAAGTGCGATGTGCACGCGTAAGGATGGTGATGTGCGGTTCGATGCTTTCTTCAGCATTATCAAGCATATAGCGCGATGTTCGGCGTCGAATTGGCCGACGGTTTTCACAAAATCGATAATGGGCGTTCCAAGCTGGTAATGCCCTGATCAATGTCACGGTGGAGAGCTCTGCGGTTTTAAAGACAATCGTTCCTACCTACCGGCGTCGTAGAAAAGGAAAGAATAGGATACATTTGGTCGTATTGGCGTTATCGGAAATAAGGCGCACTCTTGGTGTATATTCAGAAGGTCCCTGACCGGCCCTTATCTCAAGCAGATCGAGACTGAGTCCGTTATGTCTGAACACGTCGCCTATACTGTGAAACTCGCTTATCGCATCGATGAGGCTGTAAAAGCCTCCGGCCTTGGCCGCTCATTCCTCTACGAGCAGATTGCCGGCGGGACATTGAAGTCATTCAAGGTGGGGGGACGGCGATTGATCGCACATGCCGATCTTGAAGCCTTTTTGGACAAAGCCAGAGGGATAGCCAGTACAGCCCCCGTCAGTATGGAAATCAAAAAGGCCAGACTAGCAAAGCCGATGAAGGTATTGCCGGGGCAGATGGAATTTCCGTGGCCGACCAGTTAGCGATGCGGAGGTGCAGAACGAACCAGATATTGGAGTCTGTCCATTGCCGCTTTTTTTACACTGCGATGGATGTGCGAGGGAAAATCATCGGGTAACTCACTTTCAACCTTATCGAATGCCTGTTGGAAGTGACTTTCGATTTCTTCAAAAACGACATTGGTTAGTGTCGGTCCAAGACCGGCCTCCCTGGCCGTTTCTACAAAATGTCGCCCGCGTATTCCAAGTATGTCGTAGTGGCGGCTGTCACCGACAGACATGGCTAGCTTGAAGTGCTTATGAGGTATCTGCTTGTCATCAAAACTCAATTGAGCGGTCAGAACATCATAAAACGGCGTCAGGGAATATCGTGCGCCAGGTTTCAGAAAAATGCTGAAATTTTTAGCATGTCCGTCGGTGGCGCCAATCATCCAGAAAAGGATCTGGGATTTGAAAAACGCCTGTTGGTCGACCTGAGGATTATCGCCGTCACGAAGCAGTCTGATGATATCGGAAATTTTTGGACCACCATGACTTTGATATTTTTGGCCGGGGGGCACAGATAGCGCCTGGCAGCAATCTTCTTGCGGCAACCGGATCAGACGACCATCGCGGGTCCAGCGGCGGTCGAACCTTTCCACAACAAGGACTTTCCGCTTTCCAAATATTGCGATCTCAGCCTTGTTTACGGGCAAGCCGAAAGCTTCCATGAGCTTTAGGCAGTAGTACTCGTTTTCGACACTGTTCGACAGATCGATCGTTCCGGTGCTGTTTTCGATCGTTCCGATCTGCGGTTTGAAAATATGCGTTGTCGGTGTTGTTCCCAGAGGCTTTTTCCAACGATTTTCGTGCCACAACAGGGCCGTCTTTTCTTGGGCGCCCGCAAGCGATATCCGAAACTCATCTTCTGCGTCGAGGCCAAGGGGAGCGCGCGTAAGATTGGCTAAAATCTTTTCGATATCCTCATCTGAAACAGCTTCGCCGGCTATGGCCTGGACTTGGTCGACTTCCTGATCCTCTGGCAGGAACTGCAATGCGCCGACACAGTCGCGGCCAATCTTTGACAGAAGACTGTAAGAATCTATTCCCTCTGCGCCCACGCGCTCCGCAATACGTTTGCGAATATTGTCTCGATCCGGAAGCAGATTTTCAAAAACCGACTGGACGCTAACACCTTTGTAGGTCCGCTCTTCCAAAGGAAGCGACAAAGAAACCGGTAATGCGTAATCTTTCACTAGCCACGTAGGGTCGTAACGAAATGTGGTTGCGCCACTCGATTCTTTGTCCAATTGCCCTATGAGTTGGTTGTTCAATAGCACCCTGAGAGGGATATGCGTCGGACGGCGTGACATCAGAATATATCCTCTATATCCGTGCCTTCTCTGGTTCTGGGCGAAATCATGATTTCCAGGTCCAGTGCCGCGAGGATATCCAGCAGTGTCGTCAATTTGCTGCCTTCCTGGCCGGCCTCCACGTCCGAAACTGTTGCCTGGCGGAGTCCGGCCAAGCCTGCAAGTTCGCCTTGTGTCATATTCTTCGATTCGCGATAGCGCCGTAGAACTGAACCTATCTGTTTCGGAGATCGTGCAAGCTGTTTCATGGGTGTACTCCTTCACATCACTTATACGGTGTTGCGTATAAAATGGCAATATACGCGCAGGCGTATAACATGAAAATATACGCCATAACGTATAAGACTTATTTATACGCTATGGCGTATATTGGAGTGTCCAATTTATTGCGTCAGGAAACCTTGGCTTTCAGCATATCCAGATAGTCCGACCACCATTGCGCCATCTCAATGCGCTCCTTCCAGTGCGCACCCCGATGGTAGATGCCGCGGACGGCGTTGGCGTCCTTGTGGGCCAAGGAGCGCTCAATGGCGTCTGCCGACCATAGCCCCGACTCGTTCAAAAGCGTGCTTGCGGTGCTCCGGAAGCCGTGCGAGGTCATTTCGTCCATCGTATAGCCAAGCCGGCGAAGCGCCGTATTGAGCGTGTTTTCCGACATCGGACGCTGCCAGCTTTGTATGGCCGGAAACACATAAGGGCCGTTGACGTGGCTTTGCTGCGCCTTTTCGAGGATCGCCAATGATTGCCGCGATAGTGGGACGACGTGTTCATTGCGCATCTTCATTTTGCCGGCGGGAATGCGCCAGATCGCTTTCTCAAAGTCGATCTCCGACCATTCGGCATGACGTAATTCGCCAGGGCGCACAAAAACATGCGGAAGCAGCTGTAGGGCCAATCTGGTCGGCAAATGGCCCGTATACTCATCAATGGCCCGCAGAAGCCCGCCTACGGCCTCCGGATCGACCAGAGCGGCATAATGCTTGGGTTTCTTGGCCACCAGCGCCATGCCAAGGTCGGCGGCGGGGTTGAATTTGGCGCGGCTCGTAATGATCGCGTATTTGAAAACGCGTGAGGCTAGGGCACGTGCCCGCTTGGCGGTTTCATGCCGACCCTGCTTTTCGATGTTCTTCAACACGGACAGCAGTTCAACAGGTTCAACTTCAGAGACAGGCCGATCTCCCACGGCGCGATCGAGCAAGGAGATGAGCCACCGTTGTTTGGCGACGGTGACGGCCGCGAGGCCCTCCTGTTCAAGCTTGTCCACGAATTCATCAGCGACAGTCTTGAAGCTGTTGGTCGCAGCGATCAGGGCGGCAGCCGCTTTCCGCTTCTTTTCCATGCTGGGGTCGGAACCGTCACTTAGAAGACGACGCGCATCGTCCCGCTTGGCGCGCGCCTCTTTCAAGCTGACGGTTGGATATTGCCCCAAGGCCAGCACTTTTTCCTTGCCGGCGAGCTTGTAACGGAACCGCCACAGCTTCGCACCAGAGGCTGGGACCGCAAGGAACAGTCCGTGTTCGTCGAAGATCTTGTAAGATTTATCTTTTTTAGGCTTCGCGTTTCGAATTTCGACGTCTGAAAGTGCCATAGTGGGGTATCGTCCGCTGAATTGACCAAAAACTGCGAAATATACCCCACTTGATACCCCACTTTGCGCCCGGATGAGGGCGGACAAGCGTGGACAACGGTGAACATTTCACCGCCTAAAGTACCAGATTTTAAGGGATTTTTCAATCTTTCGCGGACGAAAGAGAACAACCTAATGGTGCCCAGGAAAGGACTCGAACCTTCACGGCCGTTAAGCCACTGGCACCTGAAGCCAGCGCGTCTACCAATTCCGCCACCTGGGCACTTCTTAGGTGGTCATCTTCACCGATCTCTCAGCGAAGGCGGCGACCTATAGGGGCAAAATTTTCGCCGGTCAACGGTTTAATGACAGTTTGCACAAAAGTTTTCACGCCTCCCCCTTTAACGAAATCCTTATTTCTAGAACCGCGAACCCTATCGGTTTTTTGCACCTTCAGTTTTCTTGTGGAACCACCCTTGGACAGTTGGAGATCGACGTGCTGCACACATATCTTCAGGCCCTTATTCAGCAAGGGACATTGACTGTTCGGATTAATCCCAACAGAACCTATCATTTCGGCACTCCGATACCGGACAGGCCGGATCTCGATGTCGCCATCTGGATCAACAGCCCCTGGACCGCCTTCAAGATCGGCCTGCACCCCTATCTCTATTTCGGCGAAGCGGTCATGGACGCGGACCTGATCGTCGAAAAAGGCTCCCTGTGGAACCTGATGGAGCTGATCGGTCTCAATATGCGCAATGCGCCGGACCGGGGCTGGCTGTCGCGGCTGCTGCACAGCGTAAAGCGCTTCCTACCCGGCCATTCGCTCAGCGCCTCGCGCGCCAATGTAGCGCATCATTACGACCTGTCGGAAAAGCTCTATCGCCTCTTCCTCGATGAGGACATGCAGTATTCCTGCGCCTATTTCCAATGCCCGCAGGCCTCGCTCGAAGACGCGCAGATCGCCAAGAAGGACCATATCGCCGACAAGCTTTATCTTTCGCCTGGCCAGAGCGTGCTCGATATCGGCTGCGGCTGGGGCGGCATGGCGCTGCACTTGGCGCAGCAGGCCGGTGTCAATGTTACCGGCGTGACTCTTTCGACCGAGCAACTGGCCGTGGCTGAACGGCGGGCCATGGCGCCGAGCGTCAATGCCCGCGTGCGCTTCGAACTCTGCGATTACCGTGAAGTCAGGGGATTGTTCGACCGCATCGTCAGTGTCGGCATGTTCGAGCATGTCGGGCTAGCCAATTTCGACGGCTATTTCCAGACCGTCGCCGACCGGCTGAAGGATGACGGCGTGGCGCTGATCCATACCATTGGCCGTCGTGGCCGGGTGGGTGGGCGTTCGGCCTGGCTCAACAAATATATTTTTCCCGGCGGCTATATTCCGAGCTTGCCGGAAATAACGGCGGCGGTGGAAAAATCGGGCCTGTTCATCACCGATGTCGAACCCCTGCGGCTGCATTACGCCGAAACCCTGCGGCATTGGCGCGAACGCTTCCAAACCCACCGCGCCGAGATCGTGGCGCTTTATGATGAGCGTTTCTGCCGCATGTGGGAGTTTTATCTCTGCTATTGCGAACTCGGCTTCCGCTATGGCGACCTGATGGTGTTCCAGGTGCAACTGGCCAAGCGGCTCGATACCCTGCCGATCACGCGCGACTATATGATGCCGCGCGCCTCAGCCCGCGTGGCTGATCCGGAAGAAGGCGGCGGTGAAGCGTTCAAAGGTACCGCCCGTTCCAGCCACGCGATCCGGCAGGGCGAAGCGTGGTAGGAACAGCGCCACTGTGCGGCGCGGGTTGAAATCGCGCATGGATATCCGCACCACATCGGGCGCCGTGTAACTGTCCGGCATGACGGTAATGCCGACGCCGGCGCCGACCATGCTCAGGGCGCGCTCGTCTTGCGCCGTGCGGTAGACCAGCGGCGGGCGGACATTGCGATCGGTGAAATGTCGGCTGGTTTCGCTGAGGACTTCGCAGCGCGACCGCACGATCATCGATTCATTGGCCAGATCCTCGCCGCGAATGATGGCTTCGCCGGCAAGCGGATGACCGGCGGGAAGCGCCAGCTTGTAGCCTTCCTCGAACAGGGACAGCGAGGGGGCGTCATCGACCCGGCGGATGGAAAGCGCATAGTCCAGTCCGCGTTCGTCCAGACGGTTGATCAGTTCCTGCTCGCTGCCGTCATAGAGATCGAAACGGATGCCGGGATGCGCCGCCGAGAAACCGGCCAGCAATCGCGCCACCAGGGCCGCCGGCAGGGTTTGCAGCACGCCGAGCCGCAGCACATCGGCCTGTTCCGTTTGCGCGATTTCGGCGGCGGCCATATTGACCTCATGCAGGATGGCCTTGGCACGCGGCAGAAAGCGTGATCCGGCCGTTGTCAGGAAGACGCGTTTGTTGTTGCGCACGAACAGCGACACGCCCAACTGGTCTTCCAGCCGCTTGATGCCGGCGGAAAGCGTCGGCTGGGTGATCAGGCAGGCGGCGGCGGCCTTGGTGAAACTGCCGGTTTCGACCACCGCCAGAAAGTAGCGCAGCAGGTACAGTTCCATATTCTATCCGATGGCATTAATTCATAGAAATTATCTATGCACAGAATTGTGACTATCAATTTTTCCAATTGAAGCCAAGCGCGTACTATCCTCTTTGCAAGAAGACAGGGACATCATGAGCGCCTTCAAGAGCGAGATCGATCCGGGATCGGACGAATTCAAGGCCAATGCCGCCGCCATGACCGCCGCGGTGGATGATCTGCATGCCCTGACGGCCCGGATCGCGCAGGGCGGGTCACCTTCAGCGCGCGAAAAGCATACGGCGCGCGGCAAGCTGCTGCCGCGTGATCGCGTCGCCGGATTGATCGATCCCGGTTCGCCTTTTCTCGAATTTTCCGCCCTGGCGGCGTATAGGGTCTATGACGACGTGGTGCCCGCGGCGGGCCTGATCACCGGTATAGGCCGCATTAACGGGACCGAATGCGTCATCGTCTGCAATGACGCCACGGTGAAGGGCGGCACCTATTATCCGCTGACGGTCAAGAAGCACCTGCGGGCGCAGGAGATCGCGCAGCAGAACAATCTGCCATGCGTTTATCTGGTCGATTCCGGGGGGGCGAACCTGCCCAATCAGAATGAAGTCTTTCCGGACAAGGACGATTTCGGTCGCATCTTCTTCAATCAGGCGCGGATGTCGGCCAGGGGCATTCCGCAGATCGCCGTGGTCATGGGGTCATGCACCGCCGGCGGGGCCTATGTGCCGGCCATGTCGGACGAGTCGGTCATCGTGCAGAAGCAGGGCACCATCTTCCTGGCCGGGCCGCCGCTGGTGAAGGCCGCGACCGGTGAGGTAGTCAGCGCCGAAGAGCTGGGAGGGGGCGATGTCCATGCGCGTATATCGGGCGTGGCCGATCATCTGGCCGCCAATGATGCCGATGCGCTCCGGATTGCCCGCCGCATTGTCGGCAATCTCAACCGCGTGAAAAAGGTGGAACTGGCGACACATCCGGTGGTCGAACCGCTGTATGACGCCGAGGAGGTTTATGGCGTCATCCCCGCCGATACGCGCCAGCCCTACGATGTCCGTGAGATTATTGCCCGACTGGTCGATGGTTCGGTATTCGACGAATTCAAGAAGCTCTACGGCGAAACGCTCGTCTGCGGCTTCGCCCATCTGTACGGTTATCCGGTTGGGATCGTGGCCAATAATGGCGTATTGTTTTCCGAAAGCGCGCTAAAGGGGGCGCACTTCATCGAACTGTGCAGCCAACGCGGCATTCCGTTGATTTTCCTGCAGAACATCACGGGTTTCATGGTGGGCCAGGCGTACGAAAACGAAGGTATCGCGCGTCATGGCGCCAAGATGGTCACCGCCGTGGCCTGCGCCAACGTGCCGAAACTGACGGTCATCATCGGCGGCAGTTACGGCGCCGGCAATTACGGCATGTGCGGCCGCGCCTACGATCCGCGTTTCCTGTGGATGTGGCCTAATGCGCGCATCTCGGTCATGGGCGGCGAACAGGCGGCCAATGTGCTGGCGACCGTCAAACGCGACGGCATCGAGGCGAAGGGGGGGCAGTGGAGCGCGGAGGAAGAGGCCGCCTTCAAGGCTCCCATCCGCGCAACTTACGAGGCGCAGGGCCATCCTTACTATGCTTCGGCCCGGCTTTGGGATGACGGCGTGATCGATCCCGCGGATACGCGCCGGGTTCTGGGACTGGGACTTTCCGCGGCGCTTAACGCGCCCATCGAGCCGACGCGGTTCGGCGTTTTCAGGATGTAGCCAGATGAATGATATCACCGTAGAAGCCGACGAACGCGGCGTGGTCCGCGTTATCCTCAACCGTCCCGCCGTGCATAATGCCTTCAACGAGGGCATGATCGGCGAACTGACCGACGCCTTCGCCGATTTGGGCAAGCAGGACGGCGTACGCGTCATTGTGCTGGCCGGCAATGGCGCCAGCTTCAGCGCCGGCGCCGATCTCAACTGGATGAAGCGCGCCGCCGAACAGGACGAATACGCCAACCGCGAGGACGCCCTGGCCCTGGCGAAGATGTTCGACACGCTCAATATCTGCCCCAAGCCGGTCGTCGGGCTGGTTCAGGGCGCAGCGCTCGGTGGCGGGGTGGGACTTGTGGCTTGCTGCGACGTGGTCATCGCCCAGCCGGAGGTCAGTTTTGGCCTGACCGAGGTGCGGCTGGGCCTGATTCCGGCGGTGATCTCGCCCTTTGTTATCGCCAAGGTGGGCCAATCTGCGGCGCGGCGCTATATGCTGACCGGTGAGCGATTCACGGCGGCGGAGGCCCTGCGCATCGGCCTGATTCACGAGGTTTCAAGCGCCCTGGAGGCCGAAGGAGCGAAGGCGGTCGAGGCTCTGCTGGCCGGCGGCCCGGAAGCTATTGCCGACGCTAAGGATCTGATTAGCGATATTACGCGCATGGATGACAAGGGCGAACTGACGGCCCATCGCATCGCCACGCGGCGAGCTTCGGATGAGGGCCGCGAGGGCATCGCGGCATTTCTCGCCCGGCGCAAACCTCGCTGGATGCTGTAATGTTCAAACGGATTCTGATCGCCAATCGCGGGGAGATCGCCCGCCGCATCATCCGCACCTGCCGGCGGATGAACGTGGAAACCGTCGCCGTCTATTCCGATGCCGACGCCCTCGCGGCTTTTGTACGCGAGGCCGACCGCGCCGTGCGGATCGGTCCGGCGGCGGCGTCCGACAGCTATCTGCGTGGCGACCGGATCATTGCCGTGGCACTGGAAACCGGCGCTGAGGCCATCCATCCCGGCTATGGCTTCCTGTCGGAAAACGCCGAATTCGCCGAAGCCTGCGAAGCCGCCGGGCTGGTGTTTATCGGCCCGCGCCCTGACGCCATCCGCGCCATGGCTTTGAAGGGGGCCGCCAAGACATTGATGACGGCGGCGGGTGTGCCGGTGACGCCCGGTTATCATGGCGATGATCAGAACACGGATCATCTCGCTGCCGAGGCCACGCGGATCGGCTTTCCGGTGCTGATCAAGGCGGTGGCCGGTGGCGGCGGCAAGGGGATGCGGCGGGTCGACCGGGCGGAGGATTTCGCCGATGCCTTGGTATCCGCCCGGCGCGAGGGGCTGAATGCGTTTTCCGATCCCAAGGTTCTGATCGAGAAATATCTGGAGGTGCCGCGCCATATCGAGATTCAGTTGTTCGCCGATGAACATGGCCATGTCGTGCATCTGTTCGAGCGCGATTGCTCTCTGCAACGCCGCCACCAGAAGGTGATCGAGGAAGCGCCCGCCCCCGGTCTGCCGGAGGCCATGCGTCAGGCCATGGGGCAGGCGGCGGTGAAGGCGGCGCAGGCCATCCATTATCGTGGCGCGGGCACGGTGGAATTCATTGTCGATGTCTCGCAAGGCATCGAAGGCGCGCCGTTCTATTTCATGGAAATGAACACGCGACTTCAGGTCGAGCATCCGGTGACGGAGGCGATCACCGGGCTTGATCTGGTGGAATGGCAGTTGCGCGTGGCGGCGGGCGAACCTTTACCGAAGACGCAGGATGAGCTGACGTTGACCGGCCATGCCATCGAGGCGCGGCTCTATGCCGAAGACCCGCAAAACGATTTCCTGCCCGCCACCGGCACGCTGGAACGGCTGGATTTTCCGGTGGCGGCGCGTATTGAATCGGCGGTCGGGCAGGGCGATGCCGTCAGCCCGTTTTATGATCCGATGATCGCCAAGATCGTCGTTCATGGCAGGGACCGCAAACAGGCTCTGGCGCGGATGCGAGAGGCGCTGATCGAAACAAAACTGCGCGGCCTTGCCACCAATCTCGGCTTCCTGCGCCGGGTGGTGTCGGATGAGGCATTTGCGGTGGCGGAGATCGATACCGGCTTTATCGCCCGCCATCAGGAACGGCTACTTTTGCCTTGGCCGGATAGCGAGATTGCACCATCCGAGGCGGATCCGTCTTCACCGTGGAATGACATCACCGGATGGCAGTTGAACCTGCCGCCGCGTTCGCCTTTGAATTTAAAATCTGACACTCGCGAAGAAGTCGTGGCTTCCGGCGATATCAAGGCGCCGATGCCAGGCAAACTGATCGACGTGTTTGTGACTGTTGGCGAAGCCGTCGGGAAAGGCCAGAAGTTGCTGATTCTCGGCGCCATGAAGATCGAACACACGATGAAAGCACCGAAGGCGGGCGTTATCCGGGCGGTCCATGCAACTGCGGGCGATCAGGTGGCGGATAAGGCGGTTCTTGTCGAGATTGAGTAAGGGGAATCCACAGATTTCACAGATTAACACAGATTAAGGGAGCGCTACCGCGCTCGATCAAACGGTTGTCCGGCATATTGTTCGCCATTAAAACTCTGAAAAATCTGTGAAATCTGTGGATTCCCTTCTTTGGAAATAAGGCTGGTAAACCGGCGGAGTTAGGAAGAAACACAGGATGATCGACTTTTCCCATCTGCAATTCGGCCACGGCGAGGACATCGAATCCCTGCGCGAAGGTGTGCGTCGGTTCGCCGAAATTGAGATCGCGCCGCTGGCCGAAATCGCCGACCGTGACGACCAGTTCCCGATGCACTTGTGGCGCAAGATGGGCGAGATGGGGGTGCTCGGCCTGACGGCGCCGGAGGCCTATGGTGGCGCGGTAATGGGGTATCTGGCCCACACCATCGCCATGGAGGAAATCTCCCGCGCCTCGGCTTCGATCGGCTTATCTTACGGTGCGCATTCCAATCTGTGCGTCAATCAGATTGTCCGCAACGGCAATGACGCTCAGAAGGCGAAATACCTGCCCAGGCTGATTTCCGGTGAGCATGTCGGGGCGTTGGCTATGTCGGAAGCCGGCGCGGGATCGGACGTGGTGTCGATGAAGCTGCGAGCGGACAGGCGCGGTGATCGCTATATTCTCAACGGCTCGAAAATGTGGATCACCAATGGTCCGGACGCGGACGTTCTGGTTGTCTACGCCAAGACCGACCTCGCCGCCGGATCGAAAGGCATGACCGCCTTCCTGATCGAAAAGGGTTTCAAAGGCTTCTCCGTGGCGCAGAAACTCGACAAGCTTGGGATGCGCGGCTCGCATACCGGCGAGCTGGTCTTTGCCGATTGCGAAGTGCCCGTGGAAAATGTTCTGGGTACGGAAGGCCGTGGCGCCGGCGTGCTGATGTCCGGCCTGGATTACGAACGCGTCGTGCTTTCCGGCGGGCCGCTCGGAATCATGCGCGCCTGCCTTGATGTGGTGATCCCCTACATCCATGAGCGCGAACAGTTTGGCGCGGCTATCGGCACCTTCCAGCTGATGCAGGGCAAGCTGGCCGATATGTACTCAACCTGGGCGGCCTGCCGCGCCTATGTCTATGCCGTGGCTGCCGCCTGCGATCGCGGCGAGACGGCGCGCAAGGATGCCGCCGGCTGTATCCTCTATGCCGCCGAAAAAGCCACCTGGATGGCAGGCGAGGCTATTCAATGTCTCGGCGGCAATGGTTATACTAATGATTTCCCGGTCGGCAGGCTATGGCGCGATGCCAAGCTGTATGAGATTGGCGCGGGCACATCGGAAATCCGCCGGATGCTGATCGGCCGGGAATTGTTCGAGGAAACGAAATGATGGCGGATGTGGACACACCCCCTCCCCCCTGCCCTCTCCCCTTGAAAGGGGAAAGGGAGAAGACAGAAATGACCGCACTTAAAGCCCTCCCTCCCCACTTGAGGGGCGCGCCGCCTGAGGGGATCTTTCTATGAGGCCATCACACGTCACCCTCTACGAAGTCGGGCCGCGAGACGGTTTGCAGGCGGAAATGGAGATCGTCTCCGCCGCCGACAAGATCGCCCTGATCGACACCCTTTCGCTTACCGGCCTGACACAGATCGAGGCCGCCAGTTTCGTCTCGCCGAAATGGGTGCCGCAAATGGCCGACGCCGCCGAGGTCATGGCCGGGATCACCCGTGCGCCAGGAGTCACCTATCCGGTGCTGACGCCCAATCTGAAAGGCTATGAATCCGCCAAGGACACTCATGTCACCACCGTCGCTATCTTCGGCGCGGCGTCTGAAACCTTCAGCCAGCGCAATATCAACTGCTCCATCGCCGAAAGCCTGGATCGCTTCACCTTCATCATGGAGGAATCTGCACGCGACCATATCCGCGTACGCGGCTATGTTTCCACCGTCATCGCCTGTCCGTATGAAGGGCCGATCCAGCCGCGGGCCGTGGCCGACATGGCGCGGACAATGCTCGACATGGGCTGCTACGAGATATCACTGGGCGATACCATCGGCACCGGCACACCCGCCGATGTATCGCGCCTGCTCGATACCCTGCTGAAGGTCATTCCGGCCGAAAAACTGGCCGTGCATTTCCACGACACCTACGGTCAGGCTTTGGCCAATATCCTGACCTCCCTCGATTACGGCATCGCCACCATCGATTCCTCCGTCGGCGGACTGGGTGGCTGCCCCTATGCGCCGGGCGCTTCCGGCAATGTGGCAACGGAGGATGTGCTCTACATGCTGAACGGCATGGGGATAGACACCGGCGTCGATCTTGAAGCCATCGTGGCCGCCGCCTGGCGGATATCGGAGATACTGGGCCGTCCGCCGCGCTCGAAAGTCGCGGTGGCGAAAGGCAATCAGAGCGCCGGCGCCTTGCAGTAACGGGCGATGAAGTCGTCATGGGTCGGCATTCCGGCGACCGTGTTCGCATAGATCTGACGCAGGCTGTCGAAATAGCCGTCGAGATCGTCATCACCGACATTCAGCGCCAGTGGTGAGAAGCTTTCCGGCATGATGCCCTGGCCGATCAGCACCTGTATCCAGTTGGCTTCCTTGAAGAGGTCGTCTTCCTCCACAATCACCCGGCCATGCTGGCGGAAATACTCGATCTTGGTGGTCAGACTATCGGGCACGGTCATGGTGCGGCAATAGTTCCAGAAGGGCGTATCGTCGCGTTTCGTGGCGTTATAGTGCAGGATGATGAAGTCGCGGATCAGTTCGTACTCGCGCTGGGTCTTGCGGTTATATTCGTCGATTTCCGGCTGGTTGAAACCGGTGTCGGGGAACATATTGAGCAGGCGCTGCAGGGCCGACTGCACCATATGGATGGTGGTCGATTCGATCGGCTCCATGAAACCGGCGGCCAGGCCGAGCGCCACGCAATTCTTCTTCCAGCTCGTCTTGCGGCGGCCGGTGACGAAACGCAGGTGACGCGGATCCGCCAGGGGCGCGCCGTCGAGATTTTCCAGCAGGATGCGCGTCGCTTCGTCCGGCTCCATGAAACCGCTGGAAAAGACGTGGCCGTTGCCTATGCGGTGTTGCAGCGGAATGCGCCATTGCCAGCCGGCGGTGCGGGCGCGCGTTTGTGTCAAAAGACGCAAAGGCCCCGATGTGGCGCACGGCACGGCGACGGCGCGATCGCACGGCAGCCAGTGCGTCCATTCCTCGTAGCCGGCATGGAGCGCATCCTCGATCAGTACGCCGCGGAAGCCGGAGCAATCGAGGAAGAACTCGCCCTCGACCACCTCGCCCGACGCCAGGCCCAGGCTTTCGATAAAGCCGGTTTCGCTGTTCTGGTTGACGCCCGCCACCTTGCCCTCGCGGCGAACCACGCCCGACCGTTCGCAAATCCCGCGCAGATAGCGCGCCAGCAGGCCGGCGTCGAAATGCAGGGCGTAGTTCAGGCCGTCCATCCGGGTATCGGGAATGGTCTTCATATGGGTGAAGCGATTCTGTTTCGCCGCCAGTTCGTTCAGGCTGTAATCCCACAGGGAGCCGCCCTTGCCCCGCGCCCGCTGCCGCAGCCAGTACTGATAGAACGGCAGAACGCCGAGCGGATTGCCGGGCGCGCCGAACATATGGCGATAGGTATGGCCTTTCTCGTACCAGTCGGCGAATTCGACACCGAGCTTGTAGGTGCCCTGCACATTGCGCATCACCTCGGCTTCATCGAGGCCAAGGAATTTCAACAGGTTGATCAACGGTGGGATAGTCGCTTCCCCCACTCCGACCGTGCCGATTTCCTCGGATTCGACCAAAGCGATCTCGACTGTCTTGCCCAGCATCTTGACCAGCATGGAGGCCGCCAGCCAACCCGCTGTGCCACCACCGAGGATGACGATTTTCCTGATAGGCGCTGATAACATGTTGTTTCTCCCCTTAGTTCCCTACACAAACAAAAACATCCGCCGACCACAAGATCGGCGGATGCGCTTTTTGTCAGGCTCAAACCTTAATAGCGGTAGTTGATGCCAAACAGGTAGGTGCTGCCATACTTTTCCTGGCGGATGGTATGGTCGCGCTGACCCTTGCCCTGATAGAGGGTGAAGGGTTCGTTGGTGATGTTCTGTGCCGAAAGCGACAGGGAAACGCCCTTGAGCGGGCCATTGCCGAACGAATAACCAAGCTGGGCGTCATAGACGGTTTCGCCATGCACCCACTGGTTTTCCAGGGTGTTGGTGTAGTTCGGCACCTCGCCCAGGAAGTCGGCGCGGTTACGGCCGCTGATACGGGCGGAGAAGCCGTATTTTTCATAGTAAAGCGTAGCGTTGATGACGCGCTTGGACAGGCCGGGCACATCCATATTGGCGGTGCCGGTCGGGTTGATGCTCGAATCGTTGAACGAACCCGATACGATCACGCCGAAGCCATCGAGCGGCGCCCAGAGCAGTTCGCCGGGAACGGAGGCCGTCAGTTCCAGACCCTTGATATAACCGCCCTTGCCATTGGCCTGGGCCGTGGTCAGGCCGATGCGGTTGGCGTCGGCATTGTTACAGACAAAGGTCGTGGTCGTGCCGGTGGTCGTCGTGCAATAGCTCGGCAGGGGCACGCCGGTATAGTCGTGGATGATCGACTGGTTGAAGACGAAGGTGGTCAGGTCCTTGTAGAAGACCGCCGCCGACACATACCCCTTGCGGCCGAAATATTTTTCCAGCGACAGGTCATAATTGTTCGACTTCCACGGCTTGATTTCCGGATTGCCGCCGCCGCCGGTCCAGTAAACGGGCTGGCCGTTGATGGTGCTGCCGGAGGTATTGCCGTCGGTGACCACGCTGAAACCAGTGCCCGCCGCCATGTCGTCCATACGCGGACGGGCGATGGTGGTGCCGGCGCCGAAACGCAGGGTGGTGTCGTCGGCAATGGCGAAGTTCAGCGCCAGAGACGGCAGGATATCGGTATAATCGGCCCCGCCGGTGACGGGCGCGGAATCGCCGCCGCCGGTGGTATAGAGCGACACGGCTTCCTGCTTGGCGTGTTCGGACATGACGCCGATATTGCCGGTCACCGGAATATTGAACAGGGTCGTGTCGATATCGGCGCGGATATAGGCGTAATCGATCTTTTCCGTCACCGACCAGGTTTTTTGCAGCGAAGCCGTGGTGGTGTCTTCCATGAAGCTGAAGAAGCCGGATTCATACAGGCCCAACGCGTCATAGGAGATCATGCCGCTATTGCTGCCCAGGAACTTCGCGTCGGTCGTGCCGGTGCGGTACTGCTCAGGCACGACGGCGAAGGCCGCATCCTTGATGCCGATATAGCCTTCAACACCAATCTTGGCCTTGGTGTGCTCGGTGTGGTTATAGCCGAAGGTGACGCCGCTCAGGAAGCCGTTGTCGAACTTGCGCGTCGCCGCGACCTTGGCCGCCTTGATCTCATCGGTGATGTGCGGCGTCTTGACGTAGCCGGCGCGGTTGGCCAGAGGGCCGCCCCAACCGCCAGGATCGGTCAGGAAGATATTGTCGAAATCGCTGTAATCCACCACGCCCGACAGAGTGGTCAGGCCGTAAGCCCCCTGATCGAAGGTGATGGTGTCCGTATCCCCCGAACCGTTCGGGCCGGTGCCGGCCGTGGATTCGATCAGCGCGTCATCGCGCACCACCTTCGAGGTGCTGAGGTCAGCCATCAATGACCAATGGTCGTTCAAGTCGTAATTGACGTTCAGGCCGAACGAATCGAGCTTGGACTTGCGTTGATTGATATAGTTTTCAACGACCGTCTTGACGCCGGTGAAGACGCCCTGGGTGACGAATTCGTCATTGGTGGTGTAGCCGGGCTGAAGCTGATTGGCGCCCCAGGCCAGCGGATATTCGAGACGGGCGATGCGCTGCAACTCGTTGAAGTCCGAATGATAGGCATCAAGAGTGATGTGAAGCTGGTCATTCGGCTTGAATTCCAGAACACCCATATAGCCGTCGCGCTTCAGGTTCGACGAATCCACGGCATCCTTTTCGCCGCCGGTGACCAGCAGGTTCTGATCGTCGGTCGCACAGGCCGAACAGGTCGGGAAGCCCCATGATTCCTTTTTCAGGGTCTGGTATGGCGAATCGGTATGAGCATAACCCAGAGCCAAACCGATGGTTTTGTTGGCGAACTGGTCGATATACATGGCTGAGAAACGGTTGCCCGTATTCTTCATGCCACCGATGGCGGCGTCTTCCGAATTGACCTCGCCGCGCAGATTGACGGCAAAAGCTTTCTTGCCATAGGCCAGCGGACGAACGGTTTGCAGGTCGGCTGTGCCGGAAAGACCCTGCGCCACCATGCCGGCGTTCGGAGTCTTGTAAACCACGACCTGCGAGATCAGTTCGGACGGATACTGGTCGAATTCGACGGAGCGGTTGTCGTTGGTAGAAACCTGCTCACGGCCGTTCAGCGTGGTCAGGGTGAAATCAGGGCCAAGGCCGCGGATGCTGAGGGTCTGGGCGCGGCCATTGGTGCGCTGAGCGGCGATGCCCGGCAGGCGCGCGATCGATTCGGCGATCGAGGCGTCGGGCAGCTTGCCGATGTCTTCGGCCGAAACGGCTTCGACGATCTGAGGTGATTTCTTCTTGGCGGTGATGGCGTCCTGGATGCCACGTCGGATGCCGGTGACGACCACTGTGGTCGAATCGTCGGCAGGCGCGGCAGCGGGGGCCGTATCCTGGGCCGTATCCTGGGCCATGACGGGGACGGCGAAAGCGCAGGCCGTCACAATGGCCGCGGTCGCGCCACAGGTCAGCAGACGCGCACGCGTCGCATTTTGACCCTTGGAATTACGCATTAGGTTCCTCCTGGTGTTGCGTTTCGATCTTCAACGCTTGTCCTGTTCTCATGTGCAGGACATTCGCCTTTTAGACATCTCAACCCTCACGACGCTCTGGCGGCGTCTTGTGACAGGGAGTATCCACAACGCGGTTCTTTTTTGCAATGCCTTGCAAATTTTTGCAGCCCAAAAGCTGTACATTCCGTAATGTTGTGGCTTTCAAGTTACGGAATTGTGGGCGTTTAGCTGAATTGACGCGAAAATACCGTATAATATGCGGCTTTTTATGCCATATACGTGCATTGGCCATGGAGGCTATTTTTGACGCAGTTTGTAAAAAATTGCAAAAATATGCAAAAGTTAGCGCTAACACATGCGTCGTACGGTCAGCCGCCGCAGGACTCACGCACCACCAGTTCGGTGGAGACGATTTCCGAATGACTTTCATCATTGGAGATCGAGCCGATCAGCTTGGATACCATCAGCTTGCCGGCGCGGGCCAGATCCTGGGAAATCGTCGTCAGGGACGGATGGGTCAGGCTGGCCAGGGTGATGTTATCATAACCCACCACCGAAACATCCTCCGGCACGCGCAGGCCGGCGCGCATCAGGCCGCGAATAGCGCCGAAGGCGATGATGTCCGAACAGGCGAACAGGCCGTCGAACGTAATACCCTTGTTGATCAGATTGAGCACCGCCGCTTCGGAGGACGCGATCTCGAAATGGGTCGAGACGACCAGCCGCGGATCGAACGCCAGTCCGGCTTCGGACAGCACATTGAGGTAACCCCGATAGCGCTGCTTCATTTCCACACCCTCGGTTTCGCCGAAATAGGCGATCCGCTTGCGGCCGAGCCGCGCCAGATGCGCCGTGGCGCGCGTGCCGCCCTGCAAGTTGTTCGAGCCGACCGTGCAATATTTCTGGCCGGGAATTTCCTGGCCCCAGACAATGAACTTGTTGGTGGTGCCCGCCAGGTGGTTGAAGCGGTCGTGCAGGTAGCTCTGCCCCAGGAAAATGACGCCATCGGCCTTGATATTGGCCATCAGGGTGGCCAGGTCGTTCTGGCTCTTCGGCGTCAGGTGCGACAACAGCAGGTCGCACCCCATATCGCGTGCTGCCTCACCGACCGCCGAGATCAGTTCCTGGTAAAAGGGGTCGGAAAACCGCCCTTCCCGGCCATGCGGCGGCGGGATCACGATGGCGATAGTGGCCTGGGAGCCGGACATCGACATCGGCATGTCCTGGTTGAGGACATAATTATGGTCGCGGGCGATCTTCCAGACACGGCGCTTGGTGACGCGATTGACGGCGGGAGAATCGTTCAGCGCGCGCGATACGGTGGCGACCGACACACCGGCGATTCGAGCGATATCCTCCAGCCGGACCTTGCCTGATATGGTGTCCATCATCCCTCAACCTGTATCCGTTCAATCGGATTTCAGTTCAGAGAACACAATTTCCCTTGTGAAAGCAAGTGCTTTCAATGTTGTGAAAAAGAGTGCCCGGATGGTGGCGGCCTAAACCACGATATTGAGATAAGAGCCGGGCCGGCGCAGGGGCTGGCTGGGATCCGGCGTAGCGGGTGTTTGCGCCGGCGTGGGCGCGGTGCTTCCCGTCGCCTTGGCGACATCGGCCGCCGTATAGGTGGCGGGGGTAATTTTTGGCGCCGAAACCTGCTGGAAGAAGGCCTTTTGCGCCTGAAGCGCGCTGGCGAAACCGCCTGCGGCCGGCTGCGGCGCGGGCTTTGCCGCGGCGGGCTGCGGATTCAGCATTTGAGCGAGGGAGGGCCGGATAGGTGTTGTCATGCCTGAACCTTACGCAGAATCAGGTATTTAAATGGTTAACGTATTTTAAGACCGGGTTAATAGCCTGTCAGGTTGATTGACGGGACGTGTCGCCATTACCAAAGCGCAAAACGGCGACCATTGGGGGGCAATGGTCGCCGTCGCATGCCACCGGTTTCGAGGGGGGGGGATGATCCCGGTGACGAACATGTAGCTATCTGGCTGTTAAAGCCGACTCATATGATGAGTTATAGCTTCAAACCCTTACTTAATACTTTATGCAAAAAATACTAGTGCGATGCACAAAATATCCCCGCATTTTATCGGATATTCTCTCAGTCTCACGCATTTTTGAACACAGTCTTGCATAAGACCACAATCGCGCGTCAGGCGAAAAGTTTCGCCCAGCGCGGCTTCTCCCGGCCTTGCCAGGCGCCTCTGTGATAGGCGTCCGAGCCGATCAGCGGCACCACGGTGGTGGCCTCGGCGAAGACCATCTGCTCATAGGTGGTCGAAACCTTGCCCCATGAGGCGGCTTCCTTCAGGGTCGAGGACGAGCAGGCGCCGTCACGCACGTCGGCGACCGTGATCTGGACGGCGTACTTGTGCATGTCGGCCTCGACGCCGAGGATTTCGGCGCAGACGACCGTATCCTGGGCGAAATTCTTCGGCACGCCGCCGCCAACCATGAACAGGCCGGTGGTGCCGGCGGCGATCTTGATGTCGGTCAGTTCGCGGAAATCGGCCACCGCGTCGATGGTGACGTAGGGCTGCTTCGCGGCGATGCGTTCCTTCTGGTGTTTGACCAGGCCGAAACCGGCGGAGGAATCGACAAAGGCCGGGCAGAAGATCGGCACGCCTTCTTCGTAGGCGGTCTGGATCAGCGAACCGGGCTTCTTCGCATTGCCGGCGGCCAGCCACTTACCCATTTCCCAGATGAATTCGCGTGACGAATAGGGGCGCGGTTCAAGCTGGTTGCAGATTTCCAGAATGGTATGATCGCAGTTCTGCAGTTCTTCTTCATCAATATAGGTGTCGTAGATGCGGTCGATATAGTTGTCGCGCAGCACATTGTCGTCCACCGGACCGGCAGCCTGATAGTGCTTGAAGCCAAGCGCCTCGAAGAAGTCCATGTCGACGATTGAGGCGCCGGTGGCGACCACGGCGTCGATCATGCCGAATTTCACCATGTCGCGGTAGACGTGCATGCAACCACCGGCCGAGGTGGAGCCGGCCAGGATCAGCCAGGGCGAGCAGGCCTTGTCTTCCAGCGCCATATTGAAGATATCAGCGGCGCGGGCGGTATCGCGCGACGAGAACGACATCTTGCGCATCGAATCGATGATCGGGCGCGCGTCATATGAGGTAATGTCAACGTGCTCGACCGTTTCGGCGAGCAGTTGGGCTTTCATGTTCGATTGGGGGGTATCAGCGTTCATCTCTTGCTTCCTTGTGAACAGGATAAAGGTGGACGCCCGTCATTGGCCCTTTTTTGACACCTCACGACCTTTCGGCATGAAGGCTCATCCCCCAGACGGCGCGATGGGGCGGGAAGCGGGCGCTATAGACCATAGCGGCCGGTTTTGCAATTCTTGTGACGGCTGTTTTTACCCTGCGTGTGTCGTGTGGATTGAAGGGATTTTTGTAAGGCGCCGGTAAAAGATTGCGGCGTTTTGCAAAGGCAGGGCAAGACTCAAGCAAACCAATAACTTGCCTTTATTGACATCGTTAAATATTGCTAAAGAAATCGTACGCGAAATATGGATAATGCCTTTCGCCTTATGGCTAATTTAGGAAAAGAGGCCTAAATAACGATCACTAAAAGGTTTGTAGTTAATGTCACTGTGGATTATTCAGGAAGACTAGACGTTTTTTTTCGCAATACGGCCTTCCCTGTTTATTATCGGATATCCGTTCCCTTTTACAGGAGGTTCTTTTGATTTACTTCCTTACCGATTCCATCCGGCGGTGTGCCAGATGACAGATTACGGGCTGGAACTGAACCTCATGCAAGGCAATCCGCTGGAGTCTATTGAGACATGGCAGTGCGCCGGGGACGATTTCGACAGTTTCCAGAAAGCCATTTGCAGCTTTTTCGACTGGAGTTGCGGACGTGACGCCGACGGCCCGGATTTCACTTGGCAGATGTATCTGGGGGTTCTGAAGTCACAGGAGGCACGCGCCCGTCCGCATGTGCTGATGGCGCGCCTGATTTCCAGTTCGGGCTTCATCCAGATCCAGAACGAACCCAGCTATGATGTGATCATCGTCATGCCGGTCAAGGGCGATCTGTCCCTGAAGCGTCATAATGCGGCTATACAGAAGATCGAGCCGGGCCACGCCATCATTTACCAGCCGATGACCGAAACGCGCATCACCCACGCCGCCGATGGCGAGGCCTGCGAGGTCTACATCATCAAGCTGTCCTACACCTGGGTACAGCGCTTTCTGTTCGATATCCTGCAATTGCCGGTCGAGCGCGATCTGCATCTGGGACCGGTAATCGACCTGGCGACGCCCAAGGCCAGCGTTCTGTCGCGCCTGATCGCCACCCTGTGTTCGGATGCTTTCACCTATCAGAGCCGCGATCTGTCGGGATCGCTCCAACACCGTCTGGTCGAGACATTCAGCCATCTGCTGCTCGAAAGCATTCCCCACCGCTACAGCGCGCGCATGCAGGCCAATATGGCCGGCCCCATGCCGAATTATCTGCGTCTGGCGCGCGATTTCATGCACCGCGAGGCACGCAACAATCCGAGCATGGTGGCGGTGGCGCGGGCGGCCAATATCAGTGTCCGCACGCTGGAAACCAGCTTCCGCCTGCATATGGATGTGACCCCGCACGCTTACTTGCGCACCCTGCGTTTGAAAATGGCGCGCGAGGTCCTGAACGATGTCGACGACACCCGGCAGATCGCCGAAGTGGCCGCCGATCATGGTTTCCCGCACGCCGGACGCTTCGCGCAATACTATACGCAGTTATTCGGTGAATCGCCGTCGCAAACCCGCCGCAAGGGATCGGGCGCCGGCTGATAATGGGGCTGAGTTGTGGCCCTGCATATTTACCTTTTCACAGAAAAACCCGGCGCAAAGGCCGGGTTTTTCTGTGAAATAAGGAGAAAACCTGGGGTCACGGCCCCCAGGCCCCATAAGTCAGGCCTTTGCCTTGACGCGTTTCTTGCCGCGCTTGCCGCCTTTCGGGCGGTTGAGGCGGACGACCTTGTTGTCATCGTTCTCATAGGCCGGGCGCGGATTGGTCAGGCTGCGCGGTCCCAGGCCGAACAGCGAGGCCATCGGTGCGTCATCGAGGAAGACGGTTTCCGTCTCGCCATAGCCGTTAAAGCGCGTGCCCATGGTGACACCATAGGCGCCCAGCATGCCGATTTCGACATAATCGCCTTCATCGACATCAGCCGGCAGCCAGAAGGGGCCGGGCATGGAATCGATGGAGTCGCAGGTCGGGCCATAAAAGCGGAAAGGCTTCAATTGCTCATCGTTATGGGTTTCGTCCGGACGATGCAGGCGCACCGGAAAGGGCCATTTGGCATGAGTGGCATCGAACAGATTGCCGTAGGAGCCGTCGTTGAGATAGAGCGCGTCACCCTTGCGCAGTTCGACCTTGGTCAGCACCGAAGTCGATTCCGCCACCAGGGCGCGCCCCGGTTCAGCCCAGAGTTGGGTTTCCTCATGCACCTTCATTTCGTTGAAGGCGCGATTGATGGTGTCCATGTATTCGGAAAGCGCCGGCGGGATCATGCCGGGATAGACCGACGGGAAGCCGCCGCCGACATCGACAATATCAGCGAAGACGCCGGCGCGGACCAGCGAGCGCGAGGCCGAAGCCATGGCCGCGGCATAGGCCGTGGGGCGCATGCACTGCGAACCGACATGAAAGGAAATCCCCATCATGTCCTGCGTCGCCTGGCGGGTGGCCAGCAGCAGGGAAGGCGCTTCGTGAGTCTGGGCGCCGAACTTGTTGGTCAAGGGCAGGTTCGCGCCCTCGCCGGAGGTGGCCAGGCGGACGACCAGGTTCAGGTCTTTCGCATGACCAGTGGCGTCGAGGATCTTGGCCAGTTCCTCATGCGTATCGAGGCTGAATGTGCGCACGCCGAAATCGGAATAGGCGCGGGCAATCGACACGCGGCTCTTGACCGGGTGCATGAAGGCCAGGCGCGCCGATGGCAGGGTGGAGCGGACCAGCTCGACTTCCTGAATCGACGCCACGTCGAAGGACCGCACACCGGCCGCCCACAGCGTTTCCAGCACCCACGGGGAGGGATTGGCCTTCACGGCATAAAAGACATCGCCTTTGAAATTCGCCTGAAACCATTGCGCGGCAACTGTGACGGGCGCACGCCGCACGAGGGCGACGGGACGTTCCGGTGGCTGCTTGCGGACCAGGTCCAGGGCTGATTGGTAGATTTCCACCAGCATACCCTTAGATTAGTTAAACCCAGACCGGCGTTAGCAGCGATGCCTGAGCCTCAATTCCTTCAAGGATACAATCTCTTTGCGAAGGAAATGAGGCAGGACCATTTGAACTCGGGGTCCGCCGGAAGTGGCGCGTAAAATAGTGGAATAGTTGCGCATGTAAAGGGATAAACCAATGGCGTTGTAAAAATTTACACGGAACCTGTCAGGCGCGTGATCAAACCGGTTGCCAGCATGGTGAAATGCCCCATATGATTCAGGCAGGCGGCGCAAACCTGGACCAGATCCGGCGCGACATCTTGGGGACAATGGATTTATGACCGTGGGCGCTTTATCACGTAAGGTTTTCGCGGGGGCTGCCGTTTTGCTGGCGCTGGGCCTCTTCGCCTGCGAGCGCCTGGGCAATGGCATCAATGCGCGCCATGAAATCTCATTCTCCGTCCTGTCCAGCGACGATGCCGAAGCCAAGGCGCTGTGGACGCCCGTGGTCGGCGACTTGCAAAAGCAGACGGGTTTGCAGGTGAAAATCGTTCCGTCCGCCAATTACGAGGCTCAGGTGCTGGCCTTCCAGACGAAAAAGGTGCAGGCTGGATGGTTCCCCAACCTGACCGGCGCTGAGGTGCTGGGGCGCGGTCATGGCGAGGTCTTCGCCGAGGCGGAAGGCCTGACCGCCTATCAGAGCCTGATTATCGCGCCGGCCACCTCGAAGCTGAAGGCGGAAGACCTGCTGAAATGCGACCGCAAGCTCAGTCTTGGCCTCGGCGAGCGACGCGTTGCCGCAACCGGACAAGCCCCGCTCTACTATTTCTTCCAGCCGAACCGGATCGACACGAAAACCTGCTTCAAGGCGGTCACGGCCGGCACGGCGGCGGAAAATGTGGCGGGGGTGATTTCCGGCAAACTGAATGCCGCCGCGGTCGATACCGATATCCTCCAGGCCTTGCAGCAATCCGCGCCGGAAACCTTTGCCAGGGTGAAGGTCATCTGGGCGTCGGAGGCCTTGCCGGAAGATGTGCTGATCTACAGCGACGATCTCGACCCGGTGACGCGCGAAAAACTGCGCTCGTTTTTTCTCAGCTATGGCCGCGCGCCCGGCGCGGAGGGCGACCGCCAGCGCGGCATTTTGAAAGCCCTGCAACTGGACGGTTTCGCGCCGGAGGATAACGACCATTTCATTCCGATCCGCCTGATGAAGGCCTCGGTCGATCTGGTGCAGGCCGAACGCGCCGAAAACAAGGCACTGATCGCCAAGGCGAAGGCACGGCTTGAAAGGGCGCGCGCCGACAAACGCGCCGCCGACGTCACCGGTAACGCGCCGCAGGCCCCCGCCGATGCCCGACCGGCCTCCGCCGAATAAAAAACCCGGCCTTTAGTGACCGGGTTTCATTGCTTATTTTACGCCCATCTTCTTTTGCAGTTCCGACGATGAGGTCGTGTACTGGAAGCGCAGCTTCTTGTCCGGATAAACATAGCGGAAGGCCTGCTGCGCCATGAGCGCCGCTTCGTGGAAGCCGGAGAGGATCAGTTTCAGCTTGCCCGGATAGTAGTTGATATCGCCGATGGCGAAGATGCCCTTGGTCGAAGTCTCGAACTTTTCGGTATCGACCGGGATCAGGTTCTCATGCAGGTTCAGGCCGAATTCGGCAACCGGTCCCAGCTTCATGGTCAGGCCGAAGAAGGGCAGGAAGGCGTCGGCTCTCAGTTCCGATTCCTTGCCGTCGGCGTCTTCGATCAGCACGGCGTCGAGATAGTGCGAGGTTTCGCCTTTCAGCGCGGTGGCCTGGGCGATCACCAGATCCATTTCGCCGGCGGCGACCAGTTCGCGCATCTTGGCAACCGAATGCGGCGCGGCGCGGAAGTCGTCACGGCGGTGAATCAGGGTGACACGTTCGGCGATGGGTTGCAGGTTCAGCGTCCAGTCAAGCGCCGAATCGCCGCCACCGGAGATCACGATCCGCTTGCCGCGGAAAGCTTCCATCTTGCGCACGGCATAGTGGACGCCCTTGCCGGCGCCCAGGTTTTCAAAACCGTCAATGCCGGGGATCGGCGGCTTCTTGGGCTGGAAGGAACCGCCGCCGGCCGCGATGACGATCGACTTGGCGTAAACGACGGTCTTCTGGTCGGTGGTCACTTCCCAAAGGCCTTCATGCTCGCCTTCCTCGACCTTGCGCACGCCCACAGCCATTTCACCGAGGTGATATTTGGCGCCGAAGGGGTGAATCTGTTCAAGCAGGCGCTTGGTCAGGTCGTCGCCGGAAATGATCGGCCAGGCCGGAATGTCATAGATCGGTTTTTCCGGATACAGTTCGGCGCACTGGCCACCCACCTTGTCGAGAATGTCGATCAGATGGCACTTGATATCGAGCAGACCGAGTTCAAACACGCTGAACAGGCCCACCGGACCGGCGCCGATGATGACCACATCCGTGGTCCAGGTTCCGCCGGCTTCCAGCGCATCGATGTGATGAAGCGGGTTGGCTTCGGCATCAAGGGTCATTGTAGTCTCCAGATCGTCATTTGCATTAGGATGCATTTTTTTGAAAAAATGCTTGGTGATTAGTTTTATTAAACTTGGAAACGCTATAAAGGGGCGTTCAGGTAAGTTGAGCTGAGGCCAGGAAGGCCAGGTTTCGGGGATAGTTATGTCGCGTGATCGTTTGCCGCCGCTGTCGGCGCTTCGGGTCTTTGAGGCCGCCGCCCGCCATGAAAGTTTCAAACAGGCCGCCGAGGAACTGTTCGTGACGCCGGGCGCGGTGTCGCAGCAGATCCGCCTGCTGGAAGAACATGTCGGCGTCGAACTGTTTGTGCGTGACGGTCGCCGCGTGGTGCTTTCCGATGCCGGAAAAGCGTCGGCGCAGATTCTGAAGGAAGCCTTCGAAAAGATGTTCGAGGCTACGCGCCTGATGAAGCAGGGCAACCAGAAGGGCCGTGTCACGGTTTCCGCCGCGCCGAGCTTCGCCGCCAAGTGGCTGATGCCGCGCCTTTATGACTTTAGCGCCGCTAACGAAGATATCGATGTCTGGGTGAGCGCCGATATGGCGCCGGTCGATTTCGCCGTTTCGGATATCGATCTGGCCGTCCGCTATGGCAACGGACACTATAGCGGGCTGCATGTCGAACACCTGCTGGCCGAAGCGGTGGTGCCGGTCTGTTCGCCGCTGCTGTTTGAAGCCGCGCCGATCAAAAAGCCCGCCGATCTGAGCCATCACGTCCTGCTGCACGATGTCGGCTTCGAGACAGATCCATCCTGCCCGGACTGGGCGATGTGGCTGAAGGCACACGGCGTCGAAGGCGTCGATGCGACACGCGGTCCGCGTTTCAACCAGTCGAGCATGGTCATCGAGGGCGCGGTCGCCGGCCGGGGCGTGGCGCTGGCCAAGCGCACCATCGCCGAGGCCGATTTGCAGGCCGGTCGCCTGATGGTGCTGTTCGATGAAAAGGACAAGCCGCTGGAATACGGCTACTATCTGGTCTGGCCGCAAACCCGCGAGCCGACTCCGGCGCAGGTGCGTTTCATGGAGTGGCTGCGCGCCGAGGCGCAGCGCGTCGAGGGCGGACCGAAGCCGCAATCCGAACCGCCGGTTTTCGCCGCCATGGATATCTGACATTTTCTCCTCCCGACGAAGCGGGGAGGGGGACCGCGAAGCGGTGGAGGGGCGCCCCTCCGTCACGGACAAGCCGTGACACCTCCCCGTCGCAAGCGATAGGGAGGAGAGTAAGAACGTAAGCGTAATAGGGTGGTTCATCACCTCAGTCGGCCATCCATGGTGGGACCGGCAGGCCTTTTTCATGCAGGAAGGGCGGGTTGAAGATCTTCGAGGCATAGCGGTTGCCATAGTCGCACAGTACGGTGACGATGGTTTTGCCGGGGCCTAAATCCCTGGCCATCTTCATGGCACCGACGATATTGAGCGCGGAAGACGTACCGAGGCACAGGCCTTCATTCTGGATCAGATCGTAAAGCACCGGCAGCCATTCGGCATCCGCCACCTGATAGGACCGATCGACCGTAATGTTTTCCAGATTGGCGGTGATGCGGCCCTGGCCGATGCCCTCGGTGATCGATCCGCCTTCGGATTTCAACTCGCCGGTGGTGTAATAGCTGTAAAGCGCCGCGCCGAACGGATCGGCCAGACCGATCTGGATGTCCGGATTCTTTTCCTTGAGGTAGAGGCTCATTCCACCCAGCGTACCGCCCGAACCGACGGCGCAGATAAAGGCGTCCAGCCTGCCGTTTGTCTGTTCCCAGATTTCCGGGCCGGTGCTTTCGATATGGGCGCGGCGGTTGGCGGTATTGTCGAACTGATTGGCCCAGATGACGCTTTCGCCGGCGTCGCGCAATTCCTGCGCCAGCGTGCCTGAATAGCGGACATAGTTGCCGGGATTGGCGTAAGGCAGGGCGTCCACCTCGATCAGTTCAGCTCCGAAGGCGCGAATGGCGTCCTTCTTTTCCTGCGCCTGAGTGCGCGGGATAACGATCTTCGCCTTGTAACCCAAGGCATTGGCGACGAGCGCCAGGCCAATGCCGGTATTGCCGGCGGTGCCTTCCACAATGGTGCCACCGGGCTTCAGCGAACCGTCGGCTTCGGCTGAGCGGATGATCCACAAGGCGGCGCGATCCTTAATCGACTGACCGGGATTCAGGAACTCGGCCTTGCCGTAGATGTCACAGCCAGTCGCTTCTGAAGCGGCCTTGAGGCGGATCAGCGGGGTATCGCCGATGAGTTCGACAACGGAGTTCACAGTCTTGGCCATAGCATGCGTCCTTTTGCGGGATGCGGCTTGCTATCAGATGCGGCAGCGCAACCCAAGCGATGGATTCTAAGCCGGCGATTTAGACATTCTGGCTTATGTCCACAAGGAAAAGCTTTTGGCGTTTGCGGCTTTATGGCTATATGCCGCAGGCGCCGAACCGAAGGGCGCAAGCTTTTGAGGACCAGGACAAGGCGCGAATGGCTGTTTTTACCCCCGTATCTCTGGAGGACGCCCGCGCCTATCTCAGCGCCTATGATATAGGCGAACTGATTCATCTCGAAGGCATCGAGGAAGGGGTTTCCAATACCAACTTCAAGGTGGAAACGACTTCCGGCCTCTATGCCCTGACGCTTTTCGAAGCCGCCACGCCGGAAGATGGCCTGCCGTGGTTCATGGACTATACGCTCTACCTCGATCGCAAGGGCTATCCGGCGCCAGGACCAGCGTTGAAACGCGACGGTCAGAGCCTGGGCCGCATCAATGGCAAGCCCTGTGCCCTGATCAAGTGGCTGCCGGGCCGCTGGCCGCGCAATCCCGATACCCGACATGCCGCCTCCGCCGGTGAATATCTGGCGAAACTGCATCTGGTCGGCGGCGATTTTCCGCAATACCGCGCCAATTCCATGGGACCGGCGGCGTGGCCGGGCCTGATAGACCGCTGCGAACCGAAGGCCGCCACATCGGCCCGCGCGCAGGATATTCTCGCCGATTTCCGTGAAGAGCTGACCTGCCTGCAAAGCCTGTGGCCGTCGGATTTGCCGGCAGGCGCGATCCATGCCGATTATTTCACCGACAATGTGCTGATGAACGATAACGGCATCGTCACCGGCGTGATCGACTATTATTACGCCTGCACCGACTTTTACGCCTACGACCTGGCGGTGGCGCTCAATGCCTGGGGCTTTACACCCGGCGGCCAGCCGCTGCCACAGATGATTTCGGCCTTCATCAAGGCCTATCACCAGACTCGGCCGCTTTCCGAAAGCGAGATCGCCGCCCTGCCCTTGTTCGCGCGCGGCTCGGCGGTGCGCTTTACCCTGACGCGGCTCTATGACCTGCTGAACCACGATCCATCATGGGTGGTGAAGCCGAAAGACCCGGAAGCCTTCTACCGCCGGCTCGATTATCACCGTGGCATCAAGACCGGACATACCTATTTCTAAAGTCCGCTGGGCACCAGTTGACCACCGCCGGGGAGCGCGATGGTCTGATTGTTCAGTGCCGGATTGCGGTAGGTGTCATAGCTCAGCGTATGGCCCTGACTGTCGATCCGGGACGGATCGGCCATCAGCTTGCCCACGCTGGAATCCGCCGTCAGGGTCCAAGTGCTGGTGGGGTCGAGCGTGATGTCGGTATTGCGCGTGGCCTTGCCGGTCAGGTGGGAGCCTTCGCTCAGGTTCACCGCGATATGGCTGATGACATCGGTGATGAAATCACCGGTCAGGATCTGGCGGCGGGCATCGAGCACGGCATCACCGCCATTGCGGCCCAGTTCGCCCCACTGACCGGCCACGGCTTTCAGGAGTATGCCGGTGCGGCTGCTGATCTCCACGGAATCCAGGCGGATATGGGTGCGAATATTGGTGACATAGAAAACGGCGCGATAGCTGGAGAGCTTGCCGCCGGTCCAGGTCAGGCCGGGACTATCGGGTCCATGGTCCGGGGGCGGCGCCATCATGTCAGTGACGGGGCGCATATTATTTCTTTGACCGGCGCCCTTGGGCTTGTCCGCGCCGCCTTCACCCGGTCGTCCGCCGCCCGGAGGCCCGCCGGTGGGGCCGCCTGATATTGGTCCTGACATCGAACTGGCGGCCACGACCGGCGCGTCATAGATCATCACGCCGTAATTGCCGCCGGAAAGGGTGCTGGCGGTGAAGGCGACGCGATGGTCTCCGGTCAGGACCAAGCCGTCCGAGCGGCCAGCCGAAGCGGTCACCCCGGTCGCTTCCAGATCGGTGAACAGGGCAAAGGCCGGAGACGAAGGTCCTTGCGTGGTGAAGCTGCCGCCATTGATTCGCACCGGGCGGGCCTGGGCGGCAGCGGAAAGCGCCGGGGCATGGTCAGATTGCGTGCTGACGGCGACGGCATGGGCCTCAAGCACCGCGCCGGCACACACCTCCAGGCCGTAGGCGCCGGTACCGGAGGTGGCGATGCTGGTATTGGTCAGGCGGAGATAAGAGCCTTCGCCGCTGACATAGGCGCCATTGGCCCCCTGGCCCGTGCTGGTGATATGGCCGCCGGTCATCAGCACCCCCGAGCCGCTGTCGATCAGCAGGGCGGAATTGATGCCATAGTCATGGCTGTCGGACACCAGGGCAGCCGCGCCGGTGGTGGCGATATCGACGCCATTGATGGTCAGTTGCGAACCGCGCGTGGCATAGATGCCGGACACATCTGCCTGTTCGGATGTGACCTTGCCATCTTTCAGGGCCTTTGAAGCGCCGGCGAGGGTGACGACGCCCTTGAGACGCATCGAGACGGGCACGATGGCTGCGGCGGGACGTATGTCGATCGGGGCCTGCTGGCCGGATGGCGGACCGCCGCCCGGAGGGCCACCCATTCCGCCACCGCCCATTCCGCCGCCCCTCTGGGCGTAAGCGGTGGAAGACAGGACGAGGCAAAGAGCCGACGTAATAAAGATGGTTGCGCGCATGAGAAGCCCCGGAGTGAGAGACTCCGCTTAACAGGCAACTGGGGCGAGAGTTTGCGGCGATTGTATCAGGCACGCAATCAGCCGTAGGCGAAGGCCTTCACCGCTTCCAACGCCGCGAATTCGTCATTGCGGATCGCCTGGATGGTTTCAGTCTGGCCATGCAGTTTTTGAATGGCTTCCGGCACTTCGGGGACGAAGCCGAGTGCTTTGGTAACGAAATCCGGGAACTTGGCAGCGTGGGCGGTGGAAAGGGCGATGATCGGCTGACCATCGTTGCGCTTGAGCGCGGCGGCCACGGCTACGGCGGTATGCGGACAGATGACCTTGTTCCACTTATCGTAAGCGTATTTGATGGTCTGCGCGGTCTCTGCCTCGCTGATGGTAGAGGCCGTCACCTGGGCGCGCAGGGCGTCCTGCAGGTCGCCGGAGAGATGGACATTGCCGGTGGCGTTGAAATTGTCGAATACGCCCTTAGTGCCTTCGGCCGAGCGGTTCGAAGCTTCGAACACCAACCGCTCGAAGTTCGACGGGGCCTGCACGTCCATGGAAACCGAGGCGGTTTCGACCGCCTGATGGCGGACATAGTGGCCGGTATTGATGGCTTGCGCTAAGGCGTCGTTGCGGTTCACGGCAGCGTGGATATGGCCGACATTACCGCCGATCCTGCGCCCGACCCAGCCGGCGAAGGCATCGCCGAAATTACCGGTGGGCACCACGAATTCAGGTCTTTCCGCACTGGAAGCAGCGGCCGCGGCAAGATAGTAGGGCACTTGACCCAGAAGCCGGCCCCAGTTGATCGAATTGACCGAAGAGATCAGGCCGTTCTGCTTCAGCTCTTCCTCACCGAGCAAGCGTTTGACCATGCGCTGACAGTCGTCGAAATCACCCTCGACGCCGATATTGAGCACATTGTCGGCATTCACCGTCGTCATCTGCAGGCGCTGGACCGGCGAGACACGGTCAAGCGGATGGAAGACCACCAGTTTCACATGCTCGGAACCGGCGAAGGCGCGCACGGCGGCGGCGCCGGTATCGCCAGACGTGGCGGTGACCAGGGTCAGCTTCTCGCCGGTCTGCGCCAGGGCGGCGTCGGTCAGGGGGGCGATCATCTGCATCGCCATATCCTTGAAGGCGAGTGTCGGGCCATGCCACAATTCGAGAATCCACAGATTGTCCTCGACCTGGACCAACGGCGTCTTTCCGGCCTCATTGAGGAAGGCGGCCTTGGTGCGGGCGGCGGCCTTTTGCACGGCGTCCGCGCCCAGCACATCGACGCCGAACAGCGTCAGCAGCTTTTCGGTGAGCACGCCATAATCGCCGGCGGCAGCGGCTGTGAGGTTGAAATCAGGCCGGGGGTAGGTTTCAGGCACATAGAGGCCACCATCGGGAGCGAGGCCATCGAGCAGGGCGCCGGCGAAGGTACGGGGTTCGCGAAAGCCACGGGTGCCTATATAGTTCATTTTGTTACCAATTTTGCCGAATAACGTATTGGCTTGCGTAACCGCACGCAATGCCGTTAAGAAGCGCGCGAGTTACCATCTAAAGCCGCTGAGATAAAGACCTTCATGTCGCTCGATGCCATTAAATCGCTGCCCGATGTGCTGGCGTCCGCCCGCCGCATCACCATCAAGGTCGGCTCGGCCCTGGTGGTCGATGCCAGGTCCGGAGTGGCCGATTCCGCCTGGATGCGGGGGCTGGCGGAGGAAATCGCCGCCCTGATGGCCGGGGGCAAGTCGGTTTTACTGGTGTCGTCCGGCGCTGGCGCGCTTGGCCGGCGCTATCTCGGCCTGACGCGCAAGAAGCTGAAACTCGATGAAAAACAGGCCGCCGCCGCCGCCGGTCAGCCACGGCTGATGAGCGCCTGGGAGGAAGCCTTCGCTACTGTCGGCCTGAAAACCGCGCAGGTTCTGCTGACGCGTGAGGATACCGAAAAGCGCCGCCGCTGGCTCAATGCCCGCGCCACCATCGATACCCTGTTCGATCTGGGATGCGTGCCGATCGTCAATGAAAACGACACGGTGGTGACCGAGGAAATCCGCTACGGCGACAATGATCGCCTGGCGGCGCGGGCGGCGCAACTGGTGCGTTCGGAAGCGCTGGTGCTACTGTCGGATATCGATGGTCTGTATACGGACGATCCCCGCCGCAATCCGGCGGCGGAGCACATTCCGCTGGTCGAAAAGCTGGATGCGAGTATCGAAGCCATGGCCGGCGGGGCCAATGCGCAGGCCGGCGTCGGCACCGGCGGCATGGCCACCAAGATCGCCGCCGCCCGTATCGCCGGGTCGGCCGGCTGCGCCACCATCATCACCTCCGGTCAGGCGATCCGGCCGCTATCCAACATGGTACGGTTTACGGTCATCAGGCCGCAGGCCTCGGCCAGCGCGGCTTATAAATCATGGATCGCGGGAACGGTCGTGCCCGCCGGCAAGCTGATGCTCGACGACGGCGCCGTGCGTGCGCTGCATAATGGCAAGAGCCTGCTGCCTTCGGGGATTGTCGAAGTCAGTGGCCAGTTCGAGAAGGGCGACAGCGTGTCGATAGTCTCACCGGCGGGTGAAGAAGTGGCGCGTGGCATTGTCACCTATTCCGCCGAAGCCATCCGCGCCATTCGCGGGCGGGCGAGTAAGGACATTGAGGGCATTCTGGGATATACCTCAGGGGATGAGGTCATCCATCGGGACGATATGGCGCTGGTGTAACGTTTACATTGTCATATCGCAGGCGATATGATAGTTGTTGATGCCATGCGGGTAGTGCTGGATACAAATGTGATTGTGGCAGCCATGCGCAGTCCGGCTGGTGCTTCGGCGGAGCTATTGCGCCGGGCGCGATCGGTCCGGCTGGCCATAGTCGCAAATGTGGCGCTGGCGCTGGAATACGAGGCGATTTGTGCGATGCCGGAGCATGTGTCTGCTGCCGGTTTATCCCGCGCAGAAGCCGGCATTTTTGTCGATACGGTGATTGCCATGTGCGAACCGGTTGAGACGCATTTTATGTGGCGTCCGCAACTTCGTGATCCGGCGGATGAATTCGTGCTGGAGGCAGCGGTAAATGGTCAGGCGGATGCGATCGTTACGTTCAACGGGAAAGATTTTATCCCAGCCGTCCGGCAGTTCGGCATTGAGATATATTCGCCGCAGCAAGCCTTGAGGGTGATGCCATGAAAAGTACCAGTTACGCATTACGGCTTCCGGCTTCGGTCAAGGCCGAGGTTGAAAAGATTGCCAGGGATGAAGGCACGAGCATGAACCAATTCATTGCGACAGCGGTGGCTGAAAAACTGTCGGCGATGAAAACGGCGGAATATTTTGCCAATCACCGTGCGCGGGCCGACTTCCATGCCTTTGACCGCATCATGGCGCGAAAAGGCGGCGTGGCGCCGGAAGGCGATGATATCCCATGAAACGGTCGTAATTCGCGGCATTTGCGCTATATAGCCCTTGAAGACTGAGGAGCCGCCCGATGGACGACCAAAACGCCATATCGCTGACCGACCTGATGACCGGTATGGCCGCCAAGGCCAGACTGGGGGCGGAGGCCTTGCGTCTGGCCACGCCGGAGACGCGCACCAGAGCCATTCTGGAAGCCGCGAAGTCAATCCGCCAACGTGAAGCGCAGATCCTCGCCGCCAATGCGCAGGACCAGCAGTTCGCCCGCGACAAGGGCCTGACCGACGCCATGATCGAACGCCTGATTCTCAATCCGGCGCGGGTCGAGGCCATGGCCAAGGGACTGGAAGAGGTCGCGGCACTGGCTGATCCGGTCGGGCGCGAACTGGCGCGCTGGACCCGCCCCAACGGCCTCGATATTGCCCGCGTCTCCACCCCCATCGGCGTCATCGCCATCATCTATGAGAGCCGGCCGAACGTCACCGCCGATGCCGCCGCCCTGTGCATCCGCTCCAGCAATGCCGCTATCCTGCGCACCGGCTCGGAAGCGCTCAACTCGGCGCTGGCCATCTATGCGGCCTTCGAGGACGGTTTCCGCGCCGCCGGCCTGCCCGACTATTGCGTCCAGCTTGTGCCAACCTCCGACCGCGACGCCGTGGGCCTGATTCTCGGCGGACTGGACAAGGCAATCAACCTGATAATCCCGCGCGGCGGCAAGTCACTGGTGGCGCGGGTGCAGGCCGAGGCGCGCGCGCCGGTACTGGCCCATCTCGAAGGCCTGAACCACACCTATATCCATGCCGATGCCGATCCGGAAAAGGCGGTCGCCGTGACACTAAACGCCAAGATGCGCCGTGTCTCGGTTTGCGGCGCCACCGAAACCCTGTTGGTCGATCAGGCGGTGGCCGCCGCCCTGCTGCCGAAGATCGCTGAAGCGCTGAAAACCGCCGGCTGCGAATTGCGTGGCGATGAACGAGCGCAGGCGATCTATCCGATGTCGGCCGCCAGCGAAGACGACTGGCACACCGAATACCTGCTGCCGATTATATCGATCCGCGTGGTCGATGATCTGAAGGCGGCGATCGATCACATCAAGACCTATGGCTCCGGCCATACCGAGGCGATCATCACCGAGAATGCAGAAGCCGCCGAAACCTTCCTCAACGCGGTCGATTCCGCCATCGTCATCTGGAATGCCTCGACGCAATATGCCGATGGCGGCGAATTCGGTTTCGGCGCGGAAATCGGTATCTCGACCGACCGTCTCCATGCCCGTGGTCCGGTGGGGGTCGATCAGTTGACGACCTTCAAATATATCGTGCGCGGCGATGGGCAGACTCGCCCGTAAACTCATCAGAAGACCGATTAATCCGCTGTTTACGGCGAAGTCACCAAACTGTCGTCAAATCGCTATAATCACTATGATCTTTCCGTCATAATGTAAGCGTCACGAGGTTTGGGCCGTAAATGGAAAAGCGTCAAAGCGTCTGGAAATTCGTTCCGCTCGGCACCGTCATCGGGTGTGCGATCCTGATCGCCATGGCCTTTTTACCGCCGCTTCATCCGCTGACCGTAGTCGTGGCCCTTCTGGTGGTCGGCTATACCGCCATCCGCTACCTGGTATTGCTCGGTGACGCGGAAGAAAAGATCAAAACGCTTAAGGCGCCGGAAAAGCAGGTCAAGGTTCAGCCGGAAGGGCCGAGTTTTCAGGAAGTCCTGCGCGCTGTGCCCGATCCGGTGATGATCGTTTCCGGCCATGAGCCGGACGATATCGCCGCGCGCCGGGTGATCTTCGCCAATGCCGCCGCGCAGATGGTTTTTCACCTGCGTCCCGATGGCGGCCCGCTGGTCGGGGCCATTCGCGTGCCGGAAGTGCTGGAATGCGTCGATGAAGCCCTGTTCGGCGGCATTGCCGGCTCGGTCGATTTCGAGACAAGCGGCGGCGCGCGCGATCAGTTCTGGCGCGCCTATTCCGCACCCCTGCCGATGGAACACGCGCCCGAAAGTCTGAATGACGGTCAAAGACTGGCCCTGCTGGTGATCCGCGACGAAACCGACGCCCGCCGCATGGAACGGATGCGTGCCGACTTCCTCGCCAATGCCTCGCACGAACTGCGCACGCCCCTGGCCTCGATCACCGGCTTCATCGAAACCCTGCGCGGACCGGCGCGAGACGACGAGGCGGCGCGTGACAAATTCCTGACGATCATGGGGGCGCAGGCCGACCGCATGGGCCGGCTGATCAATGACCTCTTGTCTCTGTCGCGCATCGAGATGAGCGAGCATGTGCCGCCGTCAGGGGAGGCCGATCTGGCGCTGGCCGTGCGCGATGTGGTCGACAGCCTCAGTGTTCTCGCCCAGCAAAAGGGCGTGCGGCTGCGCGTCGAAGGACCGAAGCCGGGACTTTATCCCATCATCGGTGACCGCGACCAGATCTTGCAGGTGGTGCAGAATCTCACCGATAACGCACTGAAATACGCGCCGCCGGGATCGGAGGTCAGCATCACCATCTGTTTCGACATGACCCTGCCGCAGGCGCTTTCGCTCAATGACAAGCAGGCGGCGAAGCTGATCCTCCTGCGCCCGGACCGCAATGTGCATGAGCATTACGCCCGCATTACGGTGCGCGACGAAGGCCCCGGCATCAAGCGCGAATTCCTGCCGCGCCTGGCCGAACGTTTCTATCGCGTCGAAGGCCAGAAAAGCGGCGACCGGCTGGGTACGGGCCTCGGTCTGGCCATCGTCAAGCACATCATCAACCGCCATCGCGGCGGACTGGTGGTCGAAAGCCAGGGGCCGGTTTCAGCGAATGAGGACGATATCCTGGAACGCGATGACAAGGTGGCCACCCTGCCGCAGGGGCCGCAGACCTTCACCGCCTTCAGCGCCTATTTCCCGCAGACCCGCGCCTTCGGGTCGGCGGAAACGCCGCGGCTGGTGTCTGATGCCGGGGCGCCGATGAAAGACGCCGGATGACGTCTCCGAACGCCTGCGTTCGGCAAGGGCAAGCGCCCGCCGCGCACTTTTGCGTGTAAGCCCGCGCGGCGCTTGAGCGCATAAAAAAGAAACCCCCATTATAAAACTGTCACAAAATACGCCTATTGGGGCTATAGTTCCTGACATACAGGCGTAATGCGCCGGCAGGCAGGAACAAGGAATTTAGCAAGGTGTCGTTCAAGATGAATACCCACATCGTCAAGACCTATGGCGACGAACTGGATCAGTTGTCCGCCGAGGTGGTGCTTATGGGCGGCCTGGCCGAGGCGCAGGTGGCTGAAGCGGTCGAAGCGGTGGCGCGACGCGACGTGGCCCTGGCGCAAGGCGTGGTTGGCCGCGATCATAAGCTTGACGAACTGCAAAAGGATGTCGAACGCAAGTGCATCCGCCTGATCGCCCTGCGCCAGCCCCTGGCCGAGGATCTGCGCAAGACCGTGGCCGCCATGAAGCTGGCCACCGCCCTGGAACGCACCGGCGACCTGGCCAAGAATATCGCCAAACGCGCCATCGTCATTTCCGAAGCCGAGCCGATGACGCCGCTCACCCGTTCGATCGAGCGCATGGGCAAGCTGGTGTCGTCACGCCTGCGCGATGTTCTGGACGCCTATAAATCCGGCAAGGTCGATCTGGCGCAGAGCGTCTGGTCGTCGGATACCGAGGTGGACGAGCATTACAATGCGCTCTTCCGCGAACTGCTGACCTACATGATGGGCGACCCGCGCACCATCTCGGCCTGCACGCACCTGCTTTTCATGGCCAAGAACCTGGAGCGCATCGGTGACTACGCCACCAATATGGCCGAGCATATCCATTTCGAGCTGACCGGCGAGGACTATGTGGAAGACCGCCCGAAGGCCAACACCCTCAGTAACCTGGAATAGCCAGCCCGCATGAAGCCCTACATCATCATCGCCGAAGACGAAGACGCGCTCGGCACCCTGCTCAGCTATAATCTTGAAAAGGAAGGTTATGACGTGGGCGTCGCCACCGATGGCGACGAGGCCCTGGTGATGGTCAAGGAGCGCCTGCCCGACCTGCTGGTCTGTGACTGGATGATGCCGAAAGTATCAGGCATCGAGGTTTGCCGCCGCCTGCGCCAGCAGACCGCGACGCGCAACCTGCCGATCGTCATGCTGACGGCCCGCTCGGAGGAAACAGACCGTATCCGCGGCCTCGATACCGGCGCCGACGATTATGTGGTGAAGCCGTTCTCCATGGTCGAACTGATGGCGCGCATCCGTGCCGTGCTGCGCCGCATCCGCCCGGCCCTGTCGGAAGATCGCGTCGAGTTCGGTGAAATCTCCGTCGATCGTCTGTCGCACCGCGTTCAGCGCGCCGGCCGGGATATTCATCTGGGGCCGACGGAATACAAGCTGCTCGATTACCTGATGCAGTATCCGCGCCGGGTCTTCAGCCGCGAGCAACTGCTCGATGCGGTCTGGGGCAATGATGTTTACGTCGAGGCGCGCACGGTCGATGTCCATGTCGGCCGCCTGCGCAAGGCGCTGAATAACGGCGACCAGTTCGATCCTATCCGCACGGTGCGGTCGGCAGGATACTCGCTGGACATGCAAAACTAGACCGCGTGCTCGATCTCCACGCCGGGAGTCGGCCGGGGCGGCGCCAGGCTGAGTTCAAAGCGGATCTCCTTGCTGCGGTAATCGATGGTGACGGACGCGAACTGGCGCAGATAATCCATGCCGATCAGCAGGGCGGGCCGCTGGACCAGCTTCCAGATGCTGAAATCCGGTACATTGGCGATAACCAGGGTGCCGTCGGTAAAATTCAGACCTTGCAGACGAATACGCCGGACCGGAATGATGTTGCCGGTCGTTTCACCGCCGGTCACGCCGGTCAGGGTCATGGTGGCCCCGCTGACCAGATGCCGGTTGCGTGATTTCAGGGCGTCATGCAGGGCGATATTGCCGACCGAAACTTCGGCGCCGGTATCGATGAAAGCCGTGGCCGCCACACTATCCACCAGGCAGTCGGTGACGCGCAGCCGCCCTTCCGATCCCCTGGCGCGGATTCGCGCCGAATCCGCACCGGGATCCACCGGATGCACCGGCGATTTCGGCTGTTCGACATGCAGGGCGCGATTCTTGAAATCGAAGGTCACGCGGGTGCCGTTGATGGCGTCGAGGCCGAGATAGCCGTCAGCGAAAAGCGAAGCGCGCGGCAGGATGGGCAGGGTCAGGCCGGTGCGGGTAAACGGGCCGAACGACAAGGTGCCGATGCGAACCGTCGGTGCGACGACGCGATTGGAAATGCCGTCGATCACCAGCGTGCCGCTATGGGGCAGGGCGAGCAGGGCCGCGACATTATCCGCGATCACCGTACGTTCGGCCCCTGTATCGATGACGAAACGATAGGGGCCGCGGCCATTGATCATGACCTCGACGGTCAGGTGGTTGTTAGCGTCGGCGCGGGCGGCAAGGCTGCCATAATCCTGATCGGCGCCAGAGTCTTGCAGAGTGGGATCTTGCAGGGTGGCATTGGCGGTGATGGTCTGCGCGAAGGACGGCAATGGCGCAAGAAGCGCCGCGCCTGCCAACAGCTTGCGCCGCGACCAGTGGTCAGGTGTGCGTGTCATGTGTTTCCCCCGGGCCCGTTTTTCCGGCCGGAGTGAAAGTCTAACATCGTTCTTTAAATGCGCAATCGCTGGCTATGGTTCGACGAAGAAAGTCTTCGAGCAGTATTCGCAGGTGATATGCACCTGGCCGTCGGCTTCCAGCATTTCGGCCTGTTCCTCAGCCGTGAAGGAACGCACCAGCCCTTCGACGCGTTCCTGCGTACAGCGGCAGAGCTTGTGAACCGGCTTCGGCGCGCTCAGGCGCACACCGTCCTCATGGAACAGGCGGAACAGCAGACGGTCGGCCGGCAGGTCGAAATCGGTCAATTCTTCCTCGCCGAGCGTCTCGAACAGGGCGCGAATATGCTGGAACGCCGCCTTCGTGTCGCCACGTGTCTCATCGCCGGCGATAGCCTGGATCATGGCGCCGGCGGCCCGCCAATGAGCGCCGTCGATATCCGTGTATTCGCTGCATGCCAACTTAATCTGGGTCGGCACCTGTTCCGACTGGCGGAAATAGGTTTCGGCGCACAGGGCCAGACTTTCCCCCTCGATCGGGGTGATGCCCTGGTAGCGCTCACCGTGATCCTCCGGATCGAGCGTCATGATGAAGGTGCCCTTGCCGAGCAGGGCCTGCGCCCCCAGGCTCTGGAAGCTGCCTTCATTGGCGGCCACCAGCGCCGCCAGTTCTTCCGGATCGAAGCGGCAGAACCCGCGCAGGCCGCCCCTGGTGTCATAATCGGCCACCACGTAGCGCACCACACCGTCGCCCTGGGCCTGCAGGATCAGCCGGCCCTCGAACTTCAGCGACGCGCCCACCAGAACGGCCAGCACACAGGCTTCGCCCAGCAGGTTGGCGATCTGCGGCGGGTAATCGTGCGCCTTCAGGATCTGGTCGAGGGTTTCTCCCAGCCGGACCAGCCGCCCATGAACGGGATGCGCCTCGATAACGAAACGGGCGGAGTAGTCCGCGGTAAGGTCTGGGGTGGGATCGATGATGTCAGGCATATATTCGCGCAGGAAACGGGAGGTTTTCGTTACAGATTTTACGGGTTTGGCAGGCTTTTGGGTCATTCGTCTACAGTTTTAAAGAATTACGCCGTCACTTGCCATAATAAATGGCGAAGGCGGTTGTGCGGGGCGTACTTTTGTCCTATCGGCTAGCGCATTCCCGCCCGTTTCCAAGACAGGATGGGGCAAATCTTATGAACAGGGCGGACGGCCCTTGAGCCGGTGACGCCCTTAGATAGGCGTGACCGAGATGAATGCAAGCTTTCCTCAACCGAACCTGGCCACTGTCGTTCTCGATTTCGATTCGACCTTCACCTCGGTCGAGGCGCTTGATGTTCTGGCCGAACTGCTTTCCGCCGCCGATCCGGCCCGTCAGGCCGATGTCGCCCAGATCAAGACCCTGACCGACCAGGCCATGTCCGGAGAGATCAGTTTCGCCGAAGCCCTCAACCGCCGCGTCCAGTTGCTCAAGCCGACGCGTGACGATATCGCCAGCCTGATCGAGGTATTGAAAACCAGGGTCAGCGCCTCGGTGGTGCGCAACAGGGCGGTCTTCACCGAGAACCCCGGCAAGTTCCGCGTCATCTCCGGCGGCTTTCATGATTTCATCGATCCGGTGGTTGCCGATTACGGCATCGAGGCCGAATATGTGCTGGCCAACCGTCTGGTCTGGAACGACGCCGGCGTCGCCACAGGCGTCGACCAGGCCAATCCGCTGTCTCAGGATGGCGGCAAGGTTGCCGCTTTGACAGGTATTGGCCTGAACGGACAGGTCGTCATGGTCGGTGACGGCTGGACCGATTTCGAGGTCTATAAGGGCGGCGCCGCCGAACGCTTCTATGCCTTCACCGAAAACGTGGTGCGCCCGAAGGTGGTCGCCGCCGTCAATGGAGACACCAGCCTGACCGCCGCCTCCTTCGATGAAGTGCTGCACGCCGAAGGTTATCAGGGCCGCTATTCCTTCCCGCGCTCAAAGCTGAAAGTGCTGCTGCTGGAAAACATTCACCCGGACGCCGTGCGCGCCTTCCGCGAAGAAGGCTATGACGTCACAACCGTCAAGGGCGCGCTCGATGAGGACGACCTGATCAAGGCGCTGCAAGGCGTCCATATCCTTGGCCTGCGCTCGAAGACCAACCTGACCGCCAAGGCCATTGAAGCGGCCGACAAGCTGATGGCGGTATCGGCCTTCTGCATCGGCACCAACCAGATCGACCTCAAGGCCTGCTCGCAAAAAGGCATCGCGGTCTTCAACGCGCCCTATTCCAATACCCGTTCGGTGGTGGAAATGGTCATCGGCCTGGTCGTCATGCTGACCCGCAGTATCCCTGACAAGTCGGTGGCCATGCACAAGGGCAAGTGGGACAAGTCGGCCACCGGCGCTCACGAGGTGCGCGGCAAGACCCTCGGCATCGTCGGTTACGGCGCCATCGGTTCCCAGCTTTCGATCCTGGCCGAAGCTTTCGGCATGCGCGTCATCTATTTCGACCTGGCCGAAAAGCTGACCCTGGGTAATGCCAAGCGCTACCGTTCGCTCGACGCCATGCTGGCCGAGGCTGACGTTATCTCGCTGCATGTCGATGGCCGCGCCGATAACAAGAACCTGTTCGGACCGGCGCAATTTGCCCGCATGAAGGACGGCGCCCTGTTCATCAACCTGTCGCGCGGTCATGTCGTCGATATCGATGCCCTGTCGAACGCCCTGAAATCGGGCAAGATCTATGGCGCCGCGATCGATGTCTTCCCGAAGGAACCGCGCACCAATGACGATCCGTTCGAATCGTCGCTGATGGGCCTGAAAAACCTGATCCTGACCCCGCATATCGGCGGCTCCACCGAGGAAGCGCAGGAAGCCATCGCCGAATTCGCCTCGGAACGCCTGCTGGGCTTCCTCAATCGTGGCGACACCACCTTCTCGGTCAACATGCCGCACGTGCAATTGTCGGAAGTCTCCGGCCGTCACCGCTTCCTGCACCTGCATCGCAACGTGCCGGGCGTCATGGCGGCGATCAACGCCATCATGGCCAAGTATGACCTGAACGTGCTGGCCCAGCACCTGAAGACCAACGAGACGCTCGGTTACGTGATCGTCGATGTCGACAAGGGCTATCCGAAAGAAGCTCTGGATGAGCTGAAAGCCGTCAATGGCACGCTGAAGTTCCGCTCATTGATGTAAAAAAACCCCGCAAGGTCAAACCTTGCGGGTTTTTTTCTTTTCATAGTGATCAGTCGAAATAGATCACACCGTCATCGGGTTCTTCGTCTGGCGTATCTGTAATTTTGCTCAAGCGGACCCAGGCGTCGAAAACCTCCGGCGGCACCTTGGCCGGGCGTCTGCCGTCATCCGTCATCTTCTGAATGAAATTGAATTTCAGCCCCATGCGATTGGCCATCGACCACGCGGACGACCCGCGCTTGACCATGCCCGTGTCCAGATCGATCAGCCAGATTTCAGCCGGAATATGATCCAGGTTTTCCATGGCGACGCGGGCGCCGCTGGCGCTCTGGTCGAGGATGCGGCAATTGATGATCTGGTGACTGGAGAGGAACAGCATGGCGCCGCGCGCGTCGCACGGGATACGCGGTTCGGAACGGCGGTCGGCATATTGATCCGGCATTATGACCTCGGCTACCGGATGTGCCTGCGCAGGCGGGGCCGCGGTGACGGACGGGGCGGAGCGGCGGATAGGCGGGGTCATGATCAACCTGAAAAGCAGAAATGGGCAAAGACCACATGGAAAGACATGTGGCGCATACACAAACGCGGCACTAACGGATCACTGGTACATTGTCCTGCCGTTCGTTGATAAGACGGCCAGGCATTCCGGCGCACATGGACGCCATGGACAGACTGTAGACGCGTTTGGTTTACAAAGCGTGAGTAAGTGCGCAAAAGCGATGCGGCCATGCAAAAAGCGTGTGGATATTTTGTTTGCGGCGCAACAGACGCAGACTTGACTTTTCGCCGGTTAAAGGGCATCTACGCCGCATCGCGGGAGCCTGGCTTTGGCGAAATAAAATATTTTTACGCTCTTTGCGCGTTTTCCATTTGAATTTACTGAATAAATTCCTGGATCAATGCGCTGCCCAATATACGGGCGCTGGCCGCGTGAGGTATGCTTCTTTACAGGGAAGTACATACCGCCAGTGATTAAGGTTGCCGCTTCAAGCGACCTGCCATCTATAAAAATGACCGAAGTCCGTGACACGCGAACGCTTCGACCCTCAACTCCCGATCTGGCCCTTGAATCGACTGGGGCCGGATGCGGGTAAGGGCCGCTGCGAAGGCGTGTGCTTTCGTTATGCCCGAAGCATATGAAAGTATTACGTGACCAAACTGTTTTCCGATCTCGGCCTCACCTCCACCCTGCTGATCCAGCTTGAAAAGGCCGGCTATGCCCAGCCGACCCCGATCCAGGCCCAGGCCATCCCCATCCTGCTGAACGGCCACGACCTGCTCGGCATCGCCCAGACCGGCACGGGCAAGACGGCGGCCTTCGCCCTGCCGATCCTGCAAAAGCTGCTCTCCGACCGCAGGATGCCGGCGCCGCGCCAGACGCGCGTGCTGGTCCTGTCACCCACCCGCGAACTGGCCTCGCAGATCGCCGAAAGCTTCCAGCAATATTCGCGCGGCACCGGTTTGCAGATCGCCACCATCTACGGCGGCTCGAAGTACGGCCCGCAATATAAAGCCCTGAATGGTGGCCTCGATATCCTCGTCGCCACGCCGGGCCGTCTGGTCGATCACATCGAGCAGAAGACCGTCGATCTGAGCACGGTCGAATTCTTCGTGCTCGACGAGGCCGACCAGATGCTTGACCTCGGCTTCGTCAAGCCGATCCGCCAGATCGCCTCGCGCATCAAGGGCAAGCGCCAGAACCTGTTCTTCTCGGCCACCATGCCGAAGGAAATCGGCATCCTGGCCTCCGAACTGCTGACCGAGCCGAAGAAGGTGGAGATCACGCCGGAAGCCACCACGGCCGAGCGCGTCGAGCAGACCGTCCTGTTCATCGAATCCCAGCGCAAGCGCGCCCTGCTGACCGAGCTTTATGCCGAGGACGCCCTGTCGCGCACCCTGGTCTTCACCCGCACCAAGCGCTCCGCCGACAAGGTGGCCGCCTACCTGCAAGCCGGTGGTATCGAAGCCGCCGCCATCCACGGTGACAAGTCGCAGGGCCAGCGCGAGCGCGCCCTGCAAGCCTTCAAGGCCGGCAAGGTCCGCGCGCTGGTGGCCACCGATATCGCAGCGCGTGGCATCGATGTCGATAACGTCTCGCACGTCATCAATTACGAGCTGCCGAACGTGTCGGAAGCCTATGTCCACCGCATCGGCCGCACCGCCCGCGCCGGGCGTAGCGGCATTTCGATCAGCTTCTGTTCGGATGACGAGCGCCGTATGCTGAAGGATATCGAGCGCATGACGCGCCAGCGCATCCCGTCGTTCGACCGCCGCAAGGATCAGGCGCTAAAACTGCTCGATGAAGCGATGCTGGCTTCAGGCGTCGCTGAAAAGCCGACCACGCCTGACCGTATTCCCCAAAAACGCGACCAGCAGCGTGAGGCCCGCCATACCGATCCGAACGCCGAGTTCGTCCATAAGCGCAGCCGCAACCGCCGAGAGGGTCAAGGAATGGGCAAGTCGGAACGCGCCGACCGCCGCGAAGGCGGCCAGAAGTCTTTTGGCGACCGCAAGTTCGGCAAGAAGCGCGATTTCGCCGAACGTCCCGCGCCCTACGATCCGATGGCGGCGGAGCGCCCGGCGCCCGTGCAATCCGAAGGCGCAAGGCCCGGTAAAAAGCCTTTCGCCAGGAAGAAGCCGGTCCCCGGTTTCAACGAGCGTCCCGCCGAGTTTTTCGAGCGCCCGGCGCATCCGAAGGCGGGGCGCGATGATTTCCGCAAGAAGCCGCGCGGCCGCAAGGATAATTCGGCCGGCAAGAACGCTTTCGGCGGCGATCGCGCCCATTACAGCGAAGCCCCGAAGCCGCGTTCCGAAGGCGCCCAGTTCAAGCGCCGCTCGCGCTCCTGATCCGGGTCACGTCTTACCCTCCCCTGCGTACAGCGGGGGAGGATGTCATATATTGTTTCGGGCGTTCTTCCTCAGTAACGCGGCAAACGGTAATCGCAAGCCCGACAGCTTGATGCCGAGCCACAGGATAAACAGGCTGAATCCCATCAGCACGACGGGTTCGCTGTAATCAAGGCCAGTCCGGTCAGTGCGCCGGCCAGAGCCACGACGCAAAGCGTGAGAACGATGCCCTGGCCGCTTCTGAGAACTGTCTGCTTATCCCCGACCATGATACGCGGGATCAGCAAGACCGCCAGGGATGTTTTATTCTGTAAAAATTGATCAATTGTTATAAATATATTTTGAAATCAATGCGTTACGTGATAGCGCGCATTTGGAGATCGTCAATCAATCCTCCCTGTGTTCCGTGTGACGTAAAAACCACCGTTTTTGGGAGCATTTCCCTTTGAAAAGAAAGGCGATTTTACATGTTGATCGGCTATGCGCGGGTATCGACCCATGATCAGAACGCGGACCTCCAGATCGATGCGCTGAAAGCCGCCGGGTGCGAACAGGTGTTTGTCGAAACCGCTTCAGGCGCGTGATGTCGGACTGGTGTCACTGACCGAAGCGATCAATACGGCCAGTCCGGGCGGGCGGCTGGTGCTACACATGTTCGGCGCCATCGCCGAGTTCGAGCGCACCCTGATCCGCGAACGCACCCTGGCCGGTCTGGCCGCCGCCCGCGCCAGGGGCCGTTTCGGCGGCCAGCCAAGGAAGGCGCTCCCACAGGCGGCGTGATCGCCGGTCAAACGCACAATAACCCCTTGAATCCTCAAAGCCGCCTGTGACTATTGTACGCGGCCCTTGTGCTATTTTCACGGTTGTGTGAAGACAGGTTTTCCCGTTTAATAGATGCGCGCCAATTGCCTGAGGATGCCGCCTGATGAATGACAAAGCGAGACAACCGGCCGGACTGCTCGCCTGCCTGATGGCGGTCCTGACGCTTTCCACGGGATTGCTGATGACCGGCTGCACCCCGAAGGCCAACGAGGCCAATGCGCCCATGGCCATCGTCGCCCGGACGGTCGATGACCATTCCTACGCCCGGCCGCAGGAAGCCCGCGTCAGCCATGTCGATCTCGACCTGACCGCCGATTTCAACGCCAAGATCCTGAAAGGCACGGCGACGCTCACCCTGGTCACCGAGGCCAACGCCAAGCAGGTGATCCTCGATACCCGCGCGCTCGATATCCAGTCCGTCACCGATGCCTCCGGCGCACCGCTGAAATTCACGCTCGGCAAGGGCAACGACATGATGGGCAAACCGCTGACCATCGAACTGCCGCAAGGGGCGCAGAAGATCGTCGTCCATTACCAGACGACGAAGGACGGCACCGCCCTGCAATGGCTCTCGCCCGAACAGACCGCCGGCAAGAAGCTGCCCTTCGTCTTCAGCCAGGGCGAGGAAATCCACACCCGCACCTGGATACCGACCCAGGACAGCCCGGCCATTCGCCAGACCTACAGCGCCCGCATCGTCGTACCCTCCAACCTGGTGGCGGTGATGAGCGCCGACCGCCTGACGCCGGAAGGCGAAAAGGTGCCGGGTCACGCGGCCCAGCGCGCCTTCCGCTTCGAGATGAAAAAGCCGATCGCGCCTTATCTGATCGCCCTCGCCATCGGCGATATCGGTTTCAAGGCCGAAGGGGCGCGCACCGGCGTCTATGCCGAGAGGACGACGCTGGCCGCCGCCGCCTCTGAATTTTCCGATATGCAGTCCATGCTGGAGGCCGCCGAAAAGCTCTACGGCCCTTACCAATGGGGCCGCTATGACGTGCTGGTCCTGCCGCCGTCCTTCCCCTTCGGCGGCATGGAAAACCCGACCCTGACCTTCGCCACGCCCACCGTCATCGCCGGCGACAAATCGCTGGTGTCTCTGGTGGCGCACGAACTGGCCCATAGCTGGTCGGGCAATCTGGTGACCAACGCCACCTGGGAGGATTTCTGGCTCAATGAAGGCTTCACGGTCTATTTCGAGGGTCGCATCATGGAAGAAGTCTATGGCAAGACGCGCGCCGACATGCTGCGTGTGCTGGGCTGGCAGGATTTGCAAGGTACGCTGAAAGACCTGACGGAACCGGGCAGCAAGACCGCCAATCCCGATTTCACCCGTCTGCATCCCGATCTGAAAAACATCAATCCGGACGATTATTTCAGCGACGTGCCCTATGAAAAAGGCGCCGCCTTCCTGCGGATGCTGGAGGCCCATTTCGGCCGCAAAAAGCTGGACGCCTATCTCAAGGGCTATTTCCAGCGCTACGCCTTCCAGAGCATGACGACAGATGCCTTCGTCGTCGATCTGCGCACCCATCTGCTGCATAACGACGCCGATCTGGAGAAATCGCTCAAGATTCACCAGTGGCTCTACGACAAGGGGATGCCCGATAACGCCGTGGCGCCGACCTCCGCCGCGCTCGATGAAGTGGCTTCCCAGGTGCTGGCCTTCATGGAAGGCGCGGCAGCGAAGGACCTGAAGGTCGAGAACTACAGCTCGCCGCAATGGCAGTATTTCCTGAGCCACCTGCCCGACACCCTGACCCTGGAGCAGATGGCCCAACTGGACGAGGCCTACGCCTTCTCGAAGACGCACAATTCGGAAATCCTGTTCGCCTGGCTGCAACTGGCCATCCAGCACCATTACCAGCCCGCCATGCCGGCGCTTGAAACCTTCCTGATTGAGCAGGGCCGCCGCAAGTTCGTGGTGCCGCTATACAAGAGCCTTATGGCGCAATCGGGCTGGGGCGTGGACATGGCGAAAAAGGTCTATGCCGAAGCGCGTCCCGGTTATCACGATGTCACCCGTCATACAGTGGATGACATCGTAAAATAATCAGCGCTTCACGTCGAATCCATCGTCGCTCAGGAAAGCATCGAGATCCGCTGTCGTGGCCAGACTGGCGTCACCCGGCTGGGCGTGCTTCAGGCAGGCGCAGGCAATGCCGTAATCAAGCGCCTTTTCATCGTCGGCGCCGGTCAGCAAGCCGTGCATGACGCCGGCCGCGAAAGCGTCACCGCCGCCGATCCGATCAATGATGCGCTCGATATCATGCGTGTCGGTTTCCAGCGAGCGGTCGCGCGTGTACATCAGGCCGGTCAAACGGTTGTGATCGACATTGACCTGCTCACGCCGTGTACAGACCAGCCGTTGCAGGTGCGGAAAGGCGGCGAAGGCATGATCGGCGGCTTCGCGTTCGTCGTTGAAACGCTGCTTTGAAACCAGTTCGATATCGCGGTAACCACCGAAGATCAGGTCGGCCTCGGCCATCAATTGCGTGATATAGGCGGGTGCGTCGGCGCTCCATTCGGCCCATAGTTTCGGGCGGTAATTGCAATCGAACGATACCTTTACGCCCAGCTTGCGCGCCATTTTCATGGCGGTGAGCACGGCGGTCACACAGTTTTCACCGAGCGCCGCCGTCACGCCGGAGACGTGCAGCCAGCCAGCGCCTTTCAGCAGTTTTGGCCAGTCGAGCGCGCTGAAATTGGCCAGGGCGAAGGCCGAACCGGCGCGGTCATAGATGATATCGGACGGGCGATGGATGGCGCCGGGTGTCAGGAAATAAAGCCCCATGCGCTGCGGCGCCCTGGATACGCTGTTTGTATCGACGCCCCAGCGGCGCAATTCGTTGACCGCCGCCACACCCAGCGCATTATCGGCCACCACACTGACCATGCGCGCATCATGCCCCAGCCGCGCCAGCCCGACCGCCACATTGGCCTCGGCGCCGCCGACAACCGGTTGCAGTGGCGACAGGCTCTCCAGCAGATGACCGCCGGTGACGGTCAGGCGGATCAGCAATTCGCCGAAGCAGACGAAAGGGGCGGTCGATGGCATATGGTCGTTTCCTGTTTTATGATATTTCCGGCGCACCGGCGGCAAGCGCTACGGTTTTCAGTCTTATAACCACATCCGCGACGCCGCTAAAGGTAATAACCGAGGTCTGGCCAGCCTTGATGGCATGGACGCCGGTGGTCTGGCCGGTCGAGATCAGCAGCCCGCGCGTCAGCGGCCGGCCGCGCTGCGCCAGATGACCGGCCAGCCAGGCCAGAGCCTTGAAAGGGCCGCCCGGCATGACGAAAAGCCCGCCCTCGCCGACAACTTCACCGTCGATCTCGGTCTTCGATTTATAATTTTTCAGGGCTTCCGGCCCGACTGTTTCGAGCGTGGTGTCGGAATCGATCTCCAGCAGCCGGGGGCCGAGAATCTCACCGAAATTGTTGCCGAAATCGGAGACGGTGACCGCCGGTCCCAGTTCGTTGATCTTCGGAAAAGGCGAACCGGCCACCTCGACCCCGGCATAAAGGCCGTCACACAGACGCAGGGCCTCTTCTTCCGTATAGCTGGTCTTTTCCGGATCGGCGTCGTGATCGATTCGCAGGATGAACTCGGCCTCGACCGCGCCGAAACCGCCGGTGAAAATCGGATAGGTCAGGGTTTCGCCCGTATATTCCCGAAAGCTGTTGGCGAAGATCGGCCCGGCCATGCGTTCGCCGTGCTTCGCCTGAAAGTCGGGATGAATACGGGCGATTTTCCAGCCGACAAGTTTCTGGGGCCACTGATCGATAGCCGTATCCTGGATGGTGTAGGCATCATCCATGGTTGCCGGCAGATCGCCCGGATAATCGGCCAAAGCGGTGGCGGAACGGCGGGCGGCGACAAAACGGTCGGCGATGATTTTATAAGACATTACGCAGGCTCTCGTTAGAGCGCGAACCTAAAAGATACCGGTGTCAGGTTCAATCTAAATACGGTTTTTTGCGAAAAAATCGCGCACCGTGTCACAGCCGCGCCGGCCCGCTCGTCATACCGGTATAATCCACCGAAGGAGACTGTCATGACCCACTTCAACCGCCTGAATATCGCCACCCTGTCCGCCGAAGGCTACAAGGGACTGTTCGCCGTCGAAACCTATCTTCACGGCGCGCTCGGCCTGAAACTGCTGAGCCTGGTCAAACTGCGCGCCTCGCAAATCAATGGCTGCGCCTTCTGCCTACACATGCACTATGAAGAAGCGCTCAAGGCCGGTGATACGCCCGCCCGCCTGAACCTGTTGCCGGCCTGGGAAGAATCGCGCATGTTCACGGAAAAGGAACGCGCCGCGCTGCTCTGGACCGAATCCCTCACCCATATCGCTACCGATCGCGCCGAGGACGAAACCTATGCCGAGGTCAAGGCGCAGTTCAGCGACAAGGAAATGGCCGACCTGACCCTGGCCGTCGCCATGATCAATGCCTGGAACCGCATCGCCATTTCGATGCGTAATCTCCATGCCAATGATAAGCCGACGGCATAAGACTTACAGGAAAAAAACCACGAATAGACACGAATGAATTTCTTTTCCGGAACTGAGACGCGATCTTCGAGCGCCATTATTCGTGTTCATTCGTGGTTTAAAAATCCGTGCGCCCCGTAAGTCACGTTTGCCCGAAAGACCGGACCATGATCCCGCAATCCGATATCCAGTGGTTTGAAGACGAGCGACGCTATCTGCAAGGCGTGGCCTACCGGATGCTGGGCACGGTCAGCGAGGCCGAGGACGCCGTGCAGGAGGCCTTCCTGCGCATCCGCGACACGAACCCGGAAATGCTCGGCAACAAACGCGCCTTCCTGACCCGGATCGTAACGCGCCTTTGTCTCGACATCCTGAAATCGGCGCATAAGAAACGCATCGAATATGTCGGCCCCTGGCTGCCGGAACCCCTGCATGATGTCAGCGATTTCACCGGCTCCCCGGCCACTGCCACCGAACTGGCCGATGATCTCTCCATCGGCCTGCTCTATGCGCTGGAACGCCTGACGCCGCTGGAGCGCGCCAGCTTCCTGTTGCATGATGTCTTCGATGTCGGCTATGAGGAAATCGCCAAAACCCTGGAGCGCTCGGAAGATAGTTGCCGGCAACTGGCGGCCCGCGCGCGCCGGCATGTCCGGGCGTCACGGCCGCGTTTCAGGGTGACGCCTGACGATGAACGGCGCTATCTCGAAGCCTTTGTCACAGCCTCGCAAAAGGGCGATATGGCGGCGCTGGAAGCGATGCTGGCCGAGGATGTGAAACTCTACAGCGACGGTGGCGGCAAAATATCGGCGGCGATCAATATCCTGGGTGGCCGGCGGCGGGTCGGCGCCTTCATGACGGGAATCTATCAGAAATTCCGCAACCACACGACAACGGCCCTGCGCTACGAGCGGATCAACGGCGTACTGTCATTACTGACTACGCACACCGACGATTATACCGATGTCCTGAGCGTCGAGATCAGTGACGGCAAGATCACCGCCGTCTGGTTCCAACGCAATCCCGACAAGTTGACAAGGGTGAACTGAAACCTCCTCCCTACGAAAGTGAGGAGGAGATTCTACAGCTTATAAGCCGCTTTCGGCAGGTTGTAGGTCAGATCCCTGATCACCTCGGCGGCGTCCTCGATCGGCAGACGATGCTCAGCCACCAGACGCGCCAGGAAGGCGGAATCGATACGGCGGGCGACATCATGGCGCGCCGGGATCGACAGGAAGGCGCGGGTATCGTCATTGAAGCCGACCGTATTGTAGAAGCCGGCCGTCTCGGTCACCTGCTCGCGGAAGCGCATCATGCCTTCCGGTGAATCGTGGAACCACCACGACGGGCCGAGTTTCAGCACCGGATAATGGCCGGCCAGCGGGGCCAGTTCGCGGGCATAGTTCGTCTCGTCGAGCGTGAACAGGATGACCGTCAGGTTTTTTTCGTTGCCGAAGGCGTCGAGCAGCGGCTTGAGCGCATGGACATAGCCGGTCGGCATCGGGATATCGGCGCCCTTGTCGCGGCCATATTTATCGAACACTTGATGATTATGGTTGCGACAGGCGCCGGGATGGATCTGCATGGTCAGGCCGTCATCGAGCGACATGCGCGCCATCTCGGTCAGCATCTGGGCGCGGAACAGTTCAGCGTCTTCCGCGGACACATGCTTTTTCAGCACACGGTGGAACAGGTCCTTGGCTTCGGCATGCGAGAGATTGGCGGTCTGCGCCGTCGGATGGCCGTGGTCGGTGGAGGTGGCGCCATGGGCCATGAAGACGTCGCGGCGCTTGCGGTGGGCGGCCAGATAACCCTTCCAGCTATGGACGTCCTCGCCGGTCAGGTCGGCGAAGAGGGCCAGCTTGTCGTGGAAATCCTCATGCTCCGGATCGATGACCGGATCGGGGCGATAGGCGGTGACGACGCGGCCTTTCCAGCCGGACGCCTTGATTTTGGCGTGATGCTCCAGCGTATCGGTCGGACCTTCGGTGGTGGCCAGCAGCTCGATATTGAAGCGGTCGAAAAGCGCGCGCGGACGATAGGCGTCCGAGGCCAGCAGTTCGCCGATACGGTCGAAATAGACATCCGCGGTGGTTTCATCGAGCGCCACCTCGAAGCCCATGATCTCGCCGAAGACATGCGACATCCACATGGATGACGGCGTGCCGCGGAACAGGTGCTGGTTGGCGGCGTAGATATGCCAGGCCTTGCGCGCATCGGCGGATGATGGTCCCGCCTTCGAGCCGACGCCGACCGCATCCATGTCGATGCCTTGGCTGTAGAGCATGCGATAGATATAGTGATCGGGTGCCAGGAACAGTTCGGTGGCGTTCTCGAAGGGTTGGTTGTCGGCGAACCAGGACGGATCGGTATGACCGTGCGGCGACAGGATCGGCAGGGACTTCACGCTGGCATAGAGATCGCGGGCGATGGCGCGCTGGGCCGGGTCGCTGGAAAACAGGCGGTCTGCGTGAAGGAAAAGCGGTTTGGACATGGATCGACCCTGTAGAGGCAGTATTTCGTTCTAGGTAACCGGTGTCATCGGATTTGACAACCGATTTTCTTCATAGCGCCTAAACCTTCGCGGTCGATTCGCGCACAACAAGACCGGATTCAAAGATAATCGCGGCCTTACGGTCGTCTTCTTCGGCCAGCAGCGTGGTGGCGGCGGCCCTGGCCATGTCGCGGCTCGGCAGGTTGACCGTGGTGAGCGGCGGCGAAACGCGCAGGGCCATCGGGCTGTCGTCATAGCCGCAGATGCTGAGATCGGCGGGAATACGCAGGCCGAGTTCAAAAGCCGCCTTGTAGGCGCCGATGGCCATTTCGTCATTGCTGGCGAAAAGGGCGGTCGGGCGATCGGGGCGGCTGAGGATTTTCAGCGCGGCGGCATGGCCGGATTCAAAGGTATAGGCGCCTTGCGCCTCCAGTTCCCAACTGATGTCCAGGCCGTGGGCCTGAAGACCTTCGCGGAAGCCGGCGCGGCGCTCGATCGAGGAGGCATAGCCTTCCGGTCCGGCGATGAAACCGATCTGCCTGTGACCGAGTTGCGCCAGATGCTCGCCGGCGGCGCGGCAGCCGATGCGTTCCTTCGAGAGCACCGCATAGCCGCCGCTGGGCGTGGTCGGTTGCAAAGCCGACACGCGGACATAGTCGACCTCCAGTTCCTCCAGCAGGGCCAGCAGGCGGCGGTCCTCGGAGATCGGCGGCAGGATGATGACCCCGGCCAGGCGCTGCAATTCGATAAAGTCGCGGATATCCTCGATGAAGCGCTCGCTGCGCAGGTCGCACGGGTGGACCACCAGTTCGCTTCCGGAGCCGCGCAGGGCGTCGAGCGCCCCCATCTGCATGTTGACGACATATTGCGCGTTCGGGTTATCGTAGATCAGCCCGATCAGGAACGATCGGCGGAAGGCCAGGCCGCGCGCCTGCGGATCGGGCCGGAAGCCGATGCGGTCGATGATGGCGTTGACGCTGTCACGCGTTTCGGTACGGACACTCGGCGACTTGTTGATGACCCGCGACACCGTTTTTTTCGACACGCGCGCCAGCCGCGCCACATCGTTGATCGTCGCCTTCTTGCGGCGCTGGATGAATTCCTCGATAGCGTCTTCGGACATATTTTGAGCCTGATCGTCTTGTGGACATATGGGTAGCGGGCTTCGCGGCGGCTGAACAGTTATTTTCTTGAAATGCCTGATTGAAAAGAGTGGGCTGTAGGTTTATGACACCGGTATCATAATTTGTAAAACACATCTTGGAGTTTGGTAATGGCGGATGATCCGGCAGGCGTATCGGTGCCCTGGCTGCGGGTCAGCACAGGTGATTCGGTGGCGGTCGCCTTGCAGGACCTGGCGACGGGTTACGTCATCACCATTGAAGGCCGTGAGGTCGTTCTGCGTAACGACATCCCGAAAGGCCACAAGATCGCGCTGAAGGACATCAATGCGGGCGATGAGGTCATCAAGCTCGGTTTCAGCATCGGTCGGGCGTCTCAGGCCATCGCGGCGGGTGAGCACGTTCATGCTCATAATCTGGTGACGGCCTTAAGCGGGCTGGAAGATTACCGCTATCAGCCGACGCCTGTAACCGAGACGCCCGCCCTGACGGATGCGACCTTTCAGGGCTATCGCCGGGCTGACGGACAGGTCGGCATCCGCAATGAAATCTGGATCCTGTGTACGGTCGGCTGCGTGGCCAAAACCTCCGAGAAACTGGCGCGCATCGCCTCGGAACGCTTCAGGGGTCGCGTCGATGGCGTCTATGCCCTGACCCATCCGCTGGGCTGTTCGCAACTGGGTGACGATCTCGACCATACCCGCAAGCTGCTGGCTTCGCTGGCCATGCACCCCAATGCCGGCGGCGTGCTGATTGTCGGTCTGGGCTGCGAAAACAATCAGCTTTCCGCCCTGATCAAGGAAATAGATCGCCCCTCTGACCGCCTGAAATATTTCGCGGCCCAGATGGTCAAGGATGAACATGAAACCGGCCTCGAAGCGCTCGAAGAACTGGTCGCGGTTATCGAAAAAGATCGACGCGAAACCTGTTCAGTCCGCGATCTGACGATCGGCGTCAAGTGTGGCGGATCGGACGCCTTTTCCGGCCTGACGGCCAATCCCCTGGTTGGCCTGATCGCCGATCGCGTGGCATTTGCCGGCGGCAAGGCGATCATGACCGAGATACCGGAAGTCTTCGGCGCCGAACGCGGCCTGATGAACCGGGCGAAGGATGAAAAGGTTTTTCATGAGATCGTCGATGTGGTCAACGATTTCAAGACCTACTTCCTCGAACACAAGCAGCCGGTGTTTGAGAATCCGTCGCCGGGCAACAAGGCGGGCGGTATCACCACACTGGAAGAAAAATCGCTCGGCGCGGTGCAAAAGGGTGGCCATAGCCCACTCAACGAAGTCATGCGCTATGGCGAACGCGCGCACGAACGGGGGCTTTCCCTGCTGGAAGCGCCCGGCAATGACGCGGTGTCGAGCACGGCCCTGACGGCGGCGGGCGCGGTGATCGTGCTCTTCACCACCGGACGCGGCACGCCCTTAGGCTTCCCGGCGCCCACGCTCAAGATCGCCTCCAATTCGGCCCTGGCGGCGCGCAAGCCGGGCTGGATCGATTTCAACGCCGGTCAGGTGCTGGAAGGCCGCACGCTGGAAAATACCGTCGACGACCTGATGGCCCTGATCCTGAAAACCGCCTCCGGCCAGCCGGCATGCAATGAAAAGAACGATGAGCGTGAGATCGCCATCTGGAAGAATGGGGTAACGCTTTAATATGCTCTCGCTGACCACGCTGGCCGCCGCCCGCGCCCTCAAGCCCGCCTACGATCCCGCCACCTTGGATATCGGCGTCGTCCATTTCGGCCCCGGCGCCTTTCACCGCGCCCATCAGGCGGCTTATTTCGACGCGCTGGCGGTGAAAGACCCTCGCTGGGGGATTTGCGGCGTGTCGCTGCATTCGGCGGGGGCGCGCGACGCTCTGACACCGCAGGACGGCCTCTATACCCTGGCCATTCTCGATGAAGAGATCAGCTACCGGATCATCGGTTCGATGCGCGAGGTTCTGGTCGGGCCGGAAGATATCGAGGCGGTGTTCGAGCGCCTGACGCGGCCGTCGGTCGGGCTGGTGACCTCCACCGTGACCGAAAAAGGCTATTGCCTGGGGCCGGATTTCACGCTCGATCTTCAGCACACGGACGTTATCCACGACCTGGCGAATCCACAGACGCCGAAATCCTTTATCGGCTATGTCGCTGAGGGTCTGCGCCGCCGCAAACAGGCCGGTCTGCAACCGTTTGTGCTGATCCCCTGTGACAACCTGCCGAAGAACGGCGAGCGCCTGAAAGCCGCGCTCATCGCCTTTGCGCGCCAAAATGATGGCGCCCTGGCGGACTGGATCGAGGCGAACCTGCAATGCCCCTGCACCATGGTCGATTCCATCACCCCGGCCACCGATGACGCCCTGCGCGCCCGTGTGACAGAGGCGACCGGCGTGGCCGATGCCTGGCCGATCCAGCGCGAAGCCTTTACCCAGTGGGTTATTGAGGCCCATACGCACGAAAACGGCCCGGATTGGGAAAGCGTCGGGGTAACGATCACCGACAACGTGCCGGCCTATGAGCGCGCCAAGCTGCGTTTGCTCAACGGCCCGCACTCGACCCTGGCCTATATGGGCCTGCATCGCGGTTATGAGAGCGTCAGCGAAGCGATGACAGACGCCGAACTGGCTGATATCGTCCGTGGGCTGATGATAGAGGATGTCGTGCCGCTTCTGGACGCGCCGAAGGGGCTGGATCTGGCCGCCTACAGCGAGGATATTCTTAAACGTTTCCGTAATCCGGCCATCGTCCACAAGCTGGCGCAGATCGCCTGGGATGGCTCGCAGAAGCTGCCGATCCGAATCTTAAGCAGCCTGAGCGAAGCGCTGGAACGCGGCCATGATATCCGCCGCCTGTGCCTGCCGCTGGCGGCCTGGATGCGCTTTGTCCGCGCCAAGGCCGTTTCCGGTGAAGCGATCACCGATCCGCTGGCGGATGACCTGATCACGGTCGGCAAGGCCTGTCAGGATGATATCAGCGACGTGAAGCGGTTCCTGAACTTACGCGCCGTATTTCCCGAAGGGCTGGCAAGCGATGAGCGCGTCCTTAGCGCGCTGGAAGCCGCCTACGCCGAACTCCTCAAGCGCGAAGCCGTTTTTGCTTGAGCTAAGGCGGTCCTTGCGCCTAAATCTGCCGTGAAGACAACAGATGAGGCCGGCATGAGCGCGATCACGGAAGCGGACAAGACATTCCTGGGTGGCGGGCGCATTGATGAGACGCGTCCTTTTCGGCCGGTCAGTCTCGCCGTCCTGACCGTTTCCGATACGCGCGACGCGGAAAGCGATACCTCCGGCGATGTGCTGGCCAAACGCATTGAAGCCGCCGGTCATGGCGTCGCCCGCCGCGCCATCGTGCGTGACGATATCGAAGCCATCCGCGCCAGAGTGATGGAGTGGGTCAAAACCGGTGAGATCGACGCCATCGTCACCACCGGCGGCACCGGCATTACCGGCCGCGATGTCACGCCTGAAGCCATTGAGCCTTTGCTTTCCAAACGTATCGAAGGTTTCTCGACCATCTTCCATATGTTGAGCTACCAGACGGTCGGCCTTTCCACCCTGCAATCGCGGGCGTTGGCGGGGATCATCGACGGGGTGTTCATTTTCTGCCTGCCCGGCTCGAACGGCGCGGTCAAGGACGGCTGGGACAAGGTGATCCGCTGGCAGCTCGACAGCCGCCACGGCCCCTGCAACATGGTCGAGCTGATGCCTCGGCTAAAAGAGAAGTGACTGGCCACACCGGACGTCGTGGTTCAAAAAAGTCACGCTGCGCGGCTTAATTCACCGGCGACTGGACGAAACCCGTTCGCATATGCACACATGGGGCATGACTCCGACGCAAAACGCTTCCCGGCTCGATATCGCTGCCGGTTTCGCCACCGATATCGGCAAACGCGATGAAAATCAGGATTTCGCCGCCCTCTGCCTGGAGGACGGCCAGCGTCATCATGGCGCGGTCGCGGCATTGGCGGATGGTGTCGGTGGCCGCAAGGGCGGGCGCGTGGCGGCCGAGCTTTCAGTGCGCACCTTCATCGACGATTATCTGGGCCAGAGCGAACTCCTGTCACCGCAAAAGACGGCGGCGCGGGCGCTGGAAAGCATCAATTACTGGCTCTACCGCGAAGGTCAGAAAAACGAAAACCTGAAGGGCATGTGCGCCGCCTTCACCGGTATCGTCATCAAGGGACGGCGGTTGCACAGCTTCCATGCCGGCGATACCCGGCTTTACCGTTTGCGCGCGGGCCAACTCGACCTGCTGACTCACGATCACAAGCCCGAAGGGCCGGATAACAGCCCCTTCATCACCCGCGCGGTCGGGGCCGAGGAAGCGATCCGCATCGATTACGGCGTACATGATATCTTCCCTCACGACCGGCTGATGCTGTGTTCGGACGGGGTTCATGGTTTTGTCGGGCAGGCGCAGATCTTAAGCCTGCTCGACGGCCGCGCCGCGCCGGAGGAAACGGCGCAGAAACTGGTGGTGCAGGCCATGGCCCATGGCGGCGACGATAACGCCACGGCCCTGGTGATCGATGTCATCGACTTAGCTCCGGCCACGATTGAGGACCTCAACCTCGCCATATCCAGATTGCCGATCATCGAGCCGCCGCACACCGGTGACCTGATCGACGGTTTCCGGCTGGAAAAACAACTGGCAGATGGCGTCTACAGCCGCGTCTTCCGGGCGCGCGACATGCGCGAGTTCCGCACCGGCATCAGCCCGCATGTCGTGCTGAAATTCCCCAAACCTCATACCATCGGCTCGGAAAGCTCGGCGCGCGAGGCCTTCATGCGAGAAGCCTGGGTGGCCAGCCGGGTTCAGCACATGTGGATCGGTTCAGTGCTCGATATCGCGCCCGGCCGCCAGACCTGCCTCTATGTCGCCCAACCCTATTATGCCGGCGAAACCCTGGAGCACCGCCTGTCGCGCAGTCCGAAGATTACCCTGAAGGAAGGGGTCGCCATCGCCACCAAGCTGGCCAAGGCGCTGGGATCGCTGCACCGCGCCGGCATCATCCACCGCGACGTCAAGCCGGAGAACATCATCCTGACAGCGGATGGCGGCTTCAAGCTGGTCGATCTCGGCGTGGCGCGCATACCTGGCATAGACAAGGACAGCCTGTTCGTGCCAGGCACGCCCAGCTACAAGGCGCCGGAACTTTTCGACGGCAAACCGGGTGACGAGCGCTCGGATATTTTCGCCATGGGGGTGACGCTCTACCGCATGTTCACCGGCGCCTATCCGTTCGGTGAGATAGAAACCGGCCAGATTCCGCGCTTCAACAAGCCGGAACCTCTGACGGCGCGCCGCCGTGATCTGCCCGCTTGGCTCGACAGCGTTATCCTTCAGGCGCTGGCCCCCAATCCGGCAGACCGTTTTCAGGACGGTTTTGAAATGGCATTCAAGCTGGAAACCGGTTCGCATGGCGCGGAGCCTGATTTTTTTCGCAGACACTCATGGCTGGCCCGTAATCAGGTCAATATCTGGCGCGGAATCAGTCTCATTCTGGCCCTGATTATTGCTGCCCTGCTGGCGACGGCGCGGTTCGACTTCCCGCCATGGGTGGAGCACGCCTGGGCGGCGGTTGCGAAAAAGCTTTACTGATCTGGCATTACAAAAACTTAATGCGCGGGTGGCCGGCATCGTGTTAACCCTGCCAACTGGTTTCATATTTAATCACCACGCCGTTCCGGGATCGCCTGACCTGCGGCGTGGCCTGCCAAACCCGGAGTTTCCATGCGTCCCCTGCTTTTCGCCGCCGGCCTGCTAATGGCCACGACCGCCTTTACCCCTGTCGCTTTCGCCGCGCCCGCCGTTTCAGTCGTGGCAGACGCCAACGCTCCGAAAGGTAAACTGCCCGACGCCGCCACGCCGTTGTCCTATACCCTCAACCTGACCATCGTGCCTTCAAAGCCGCGTTTCTCCGGCCATGTCGAGATCGATGTCAATGTGAAGGCGGAAACGAAATCGCTTTACCTGCACGGCCGTGACCTGAAGATGTCGAAAGTCGTCGCCCTGGTGGATAACAAGCCGGTCAGCGCCAAATATACCCAGGTCGATGACCTCGGCGTTGCCCGTCTTGATTTCAGTAAGGCGATTCCCGCCGGACGCGTGACTCTCGTGTTTGATTACGACGCCCCTTTCACCAATGACGCGGCGGGACTTTACCGCGTTCAGGTCGGCGGTGACTGGTATGTCTGGTCGCAGTTTGAATCGATCGATGCCCGCGGCGCCTTCCCGTCGTTCGACGAACCGGGCTTCAAGACGCCGTTCAAAGTGCAGATCACGACCGAGGATGGGCTTGTGGCCCTCAGCAACGGCCCGGAAGACGGCTCGACCACCAGCGGCAAGATGATCACGCATTCCTTCTACCGCACCGAAAAGCTGCCGACCTATCTCGTCGCCTTCGCCGTCGGACCGTTCGCCGTGGCCGAGGGCGTGGTCCCGCCCAACCAGTACCGCAGCCATGCCCTGCCGATCCGCATCGTGGCCACCAAGCCCAATGCGGCCAAGCTGAAATACGCACTCGACGAAACGCCGTCGATCGTTTCGCACCTGGAAGACTATTTCGGCCAGGCCTTCCCCTATCCGAAGCTCGATCAGGTGGCTTCGCCGATCATGCCAGGCGCCATGGAAAACGCCGGCATCGACATCTATGGCGACAATATCCTGCTGCTCGATTCCGGCGCGCCGACGACCCAGAAGCAGGAATTCGGCATGGTGGTGGCGCACGAGTTGTCTCACCAGTGGTTCGGCGATTACGTCACGCCGGCCTGGTGGGATGACATCTGGCTCAATGAGAGCTTCGCCAACTGGATGGGTTACCGCATCGGCAATGAATGGCGGCCGGAGCTGAATATCGGCGTTGGCGCCATCGATGAAGCTTTCGAGGCGATGGATACCGACGCCCTCAAGGTCGGCCGCCCGATCCATGAGACTATCACCAACAATTCCGACATCGACTCGGCTTTCGATAAAATCACCTATGGCAAGGGCGGTCAGGTGGTTTCCATGATCGCCGGTTATCTCGGCGACGAGGCCTTCAAGCGCGGCGTGCGCCTGCATATGTCGCGCCACCCTTACGGCAACGCCACCTCCGATGAGTTCTTCGGCGCCCTGGCCGATGCCGCACAGGAACCGGGCGTGCTCGACGCCATGAAAAGCTTCGTCAATCAGCAGGGGTTTCCGACGGTCGACTTCAGTCACCAGGGCGGCTGGCTCGTAGCGACGCAATCGCGTTACGCCCGCCTGGGCACCACGCTCGATCCGCAAAGCTGGACCATTCCGCTCTGCCTGCGCCAGGACGAGGAACGCAAGTGCTTCCTGATGGCTCAGCCGCAAGGCACGCTCGGCGCCGATCAGCCCGGCGTACTGATGCCCAATGCCGGCGGCACCGGTTATTACCGCTTTACCCTGACGCCGGAAGACTGGTCGGCCCTGATCGCCACCGGCGACAAATTGCCGGCCGGTGAAGGTCTGGCGGCGCTCGACAGTTTGTGGGGCCAGTTCTACGCCGGCAAGCTGCCCGCGTCGCAACTGATCGAGGCGGCGAAGGTCTTCGTCAACAACACCGATTCCAATGTCGCCACCGGCAGCGCCGACCAGTTCGAGGAACTGGTGACGCGCGGTATTATTCCCGAAACCGATCTGGCGGATTTCCATCGGGTCATGGAGGCTATCTACGCGCCCCGCCTGGCCGCGCTCGGTTTCAATCCGAAGGCCGGCGCGCATCTGGGCGACGATCCCGATACGCAGAAGCTGCGCCAGAAACTGGTCACCATCGTTTCCGATTCCGGCCATGACCCGGCGGTGCGCCGGCAACTGCTCGACGCCGCCAATGCCTATCTCGGTGGCGATAAAACCGCGCTCGATCAGGCCTTCCTGACGCGCGGCCTGAAAATCTACGTCGAGGAAGGCCATCAGCCGGCCGCCAAGACGATGTTCGACCGGATGCTGACCGCGCAGGATGAGGTTTTCCGTTCGGCCGCGCAGAAAGCCGTCACCGCCGACGCAGATACCGCCACGGCCACCTGGCTGTTCGGCCAACTGAACGACACCCGTCTGCGCGTGCCGGACAAGCTGGCCCTGGTCGGTGGCCTGATGAACAACGCCGCCACGCGCGACATGACTTATGAGTGGCTGAAAGCGAACTATGACAGTTTCTCGGCCAGCGCCGGCATCTTCTCCACCGGACGCATCGCCTCCCTGCCGCATAATTACTGCGACACGGCCAAGGCGGATGAAATCGAGCGCATCATGCGGCCCAAGGTCGTCGCCGCAGGCCGCGGTGAACTGCCCTTCAACCGGATGCTGGAGGATATCCGCTCGTGCGGTGTACTCAAGGACGCCAAGGGTGCAGAGGTCGTTACGGCCTTCAAGGACGTGAGGTAGCCGAAACTCCATGGCTGATCAAACCTCCGGCGCGAAATCGCCGGAGGTTTTTTCTTGTCCGGGGCTAACCCCTTGCCGTCACGTCACGCCTGTGCCAGTTTCCTGTTTCAAAGTCACGTCCGAAACCGGACGCAAAAGATAAAACAAGGGGTTGAGACGTATGGGCGAAGTCGCGCATAAGAAACAAAGCATGTGGCTGGTGATCGCAGCCTCATCGCTGGGCACCATCTTCGAGTGGTTCGATTTCTACATTTTCGGCACACTGGCCGCCATCATGGGGTCGCAGTTCTTCGAGGTGAAGGGCATCAACCCGACCACCTCCTTCATCTTCGCCCTGCTGGCGCTGGCGGCGGGTTTCATTGTCCGGCCCTTCGGCGCCATGGTCTTCGGCGGCATGGGTGACAAGGTGGGCCGTAAGCACACCTTCCTGATCACCATGATCATCATGGGCCTGTCGACCTTCCTGGTCGGCGTCCTGCCCAACTACGCCACCATCGGCATCGCCGCCCCCATCATCCTGATCGGCCTGCGGCTGGTGCAGGGCCTGGCCATGGGCGGCGAATACGGCGGCGCCGCCACCTATGTCGCCGAACATTCGCCGGATAACAAACGCGGCCAGATGACGGCGTGGATCCAGACCACCGCCACGCTCGGCCTGTTGCTGGCGCTCGTCGCCATCGGCGTGACGCAGCATTACATCAATGAGGATGATTTCAAGGCCTGGGGCTGGCGGCTGCCCTTCCTGTTCTCGATCGTGCTGCTGGCCGTTTCGATCTGGATACGGATGAAGCTCAATGAAAGCCCGGTTTTCCAGGCGATGAAGGACGAGGGCCGCACCTCGAAATCACCGCTTTCGGAAGCCTTCCTGCGCTGGAGCAATCTGAAAATCGTGCTGATCGCCCTGTTCGGTCTTGTCATGGGGCAGGGCGTGGTGTGGTATACCGGTCAGTTCTACGCCCTGTTCTTCCTGCAAAAGATGCTGCACGTCGATCTGGCCACCTCCTACTGGCTGATCGGCGGCGCCCTGGTCATTGCCACGCCCTTCTTCATTATCTTCGGCTGGCTGTCGGACAAGATCGGCCGCAAGCCGATCATTCTGGCCGGCCTGGTGCTGGCGGCCATCGGTTACTTCCCATTGTTCCAGATGCTGACCGGCGCTGTCAGCCCGGCGCTCGAACACGCTCAGAAAGCCGCCCCGGTCGTGGTTGTGGCCGATCAGGCGGCCTGCGCTGTCCAGTTCGATCCGGTCGGCAAGGCGAAATTCCTGCAATCGTGCGATATCGCCAAGTCCTATCTCGCCAAGGGCGGCATCAGCTATACCAATGAAGCCGCGCCCGCCGGCACGGTCGCCAGCGTCCGCATCGGCCAGACGGTGATTCCGTCTTTTGAAGGCAAGGGGCTGGCCGGCGATGCCCTCAAGGCCGCGCAGGCCGACTTCGCCACACAGGTGGGTGATGCGCTGAAGGCCGCCGGCTATCCGGCCAGCGCCGACAAGGCCGCCATCGATTATCCCAAAACCCTGACAATCCTGACCCTGCTCGTGGTCCTGGTGACCATGGTCTATGCACCCATGGCGGCGGCACTCGTGGAAATGTTCCCGGCGCGCATCCGGTACAGCGCCATGTCCCTGCCCTACCACTTCGGCAATGGCTGGTTCGGCGGCCTGCTACCCTTCATTACCTTCACCATCGTGGCGGCGACCGGCGGCATTTATGACGGCCTGTGGTATCCGGTGGGCATCGCCGCCCTGACGGTGCTGATCGGCCTGTTCACCATCAAGGATAACCGTCATATCGATTTTAAAGAGTAGCACGGTATCCTGACATCACGAAAACGTTGAAAAGACAGGCCTCCGGTTTGATTGACCGGGGGCCTTTTTTTGGCCATGGTCGCCTCATTGGGGTGAAATTTCCTTATCGCTCCATCAGTGCCCCGCGTATTTTCATCCACTTACAGGGCGACAACACATGGCCGATGATTCCGTACCTCCCGTGCAAACGCCGGACCCCAATCCCTACGCCAATCCGAAGAACCCGAACAACCTGATCGAGCGCGTGCAGGCCATCCTGCTCAAGCCCTCGCCCACCTGGGACGTAATCGAGGGTGAACAGACCTCGGTCAAGGCGCTCTATACCAGCTATATAATGCCGTTGGCCGCTATAGGTCCGGTGGCCAGCGCCATCGGCGGCGTGGTCTTCGGCGTAGGCGCGCTCGGTTTCACCTATCACACCCCTCTGGTCATGGCGATTACCGGGGCTGTGCTCGGCTATGTCCTGTCGCTGATCCTGATCTATGTCGTGGCCCTGATCATCGATGCGCTCGCCCCCAGTTTCAACGGCCAGAAAAACTTCATACAGGCGTTGAAAGTCGCCGCCTACGCCTCCACCGCCGGATGGGTGGCGGCCATTTTCGGCCTCTTCCCCATGCTTGGCATACTGGCCCTGCTGGGTGCGCTCTATGGCATCTATCTCTTCTATCTCGGCCTGCCGAAGCTGATGAAAAATCCGGCGGACAAGACCATCGTCTATATGATCGTGATCGCCGTGGTCTATATTGTGCTCGTCATGGTCATCGGCGCCATCGTCACCAGCGTGACCAGCATGGGTATGCTGGGCGCGGGCGGTCTGGGCGCGCTGGGGTCCAATAGCGGCCACGTTTCCGGCACCCTGACGGTTCCCGGCGCGGGCAGCGTCGATCTCGGCAAGATGGAAGCGGCGGCCAGCCAGATGGCGGCGCAGGCCTCGGCCATGCAGACCGGCCAGACGACGGTGAAACTGGCCGACGCCACAGCGTTGCTGGCCCTTCTGCCCGCCTCGCTCAACGGCGCGGCGCGCACGGACGACAACACCAGCTCCGGCGGCGCGGGCGGCATCGCCGTCTCCACCGCAGAAGGCAGCTACCATATCGGCGACGGCACGGTGAACGTGAAGGTTACCGATATGGGCACGGTGGCCGGCATCGGCGCCATGGCGGCGGCGATGAACCTGAATACATCCAGCAGCAGCGCCACCGGCTATGAAAAGGTGACCACCGAAAATGGCCGCATGGTCACCGAAAAATGGGATAATGCTGCGAAGCACGGCGAATACGCCATTGTTTCCGATGGCCGTTTCAGCGTCGAGGCGGAAGGTGATAATGTCGATATGGCCACCCTGAAATCGGTGGTGTCCGGCATCGATCTTGGCCGGGCCAAGACTCTGACACAGTAATTTACGGACCTCTCTGAAAAAGCAACAGCAGGCCGGTTCAGCACCGGCCTGTTTCTTATTTATAGCCACAACTAAACTAGTTTACAAAATAAACTTGTTTATGTAATTGTCCACAGATCGGGGCACGAGGCCTCGCAATGCGCCCAATCCCAGGAGATTGTCATGGCCATAAACAGTGAGCGTTTTCATGATCTCGATGCCGTGCGGGCCAGCGCCCTTTTGCTCGGCGTCGCCCTGCATGCCAGCATGTCCTTCATCGAACCGCAGATGTGGGTTTTGAAGGACGCCGGTTCGTCCGCCGGCTTGGGCGTGCTGTTCTATGTCATCCATATGTTCCGCATGACGACCTTTTTCGTCATGGCCGGGTTTTTCGCCCATATGCTGATGGGCAGGTACGACCTGGGCGGTTTTATCAAAAACCGGCTGATCCGGGTCGGCGCGCCGCTGGCCGTTTTCTGGCCGATCGTCTTCGCCTCGATTGTCGCCGTGATGATCATCGCCTATGCGCCGCCGCCGGGCGCGGCCTTGGCGGGCGCCGCGACACCCACCCCGTCACCGGGACTGACGCCGCAGACCTTCCCGCTGACCCACCTGTGGTTCCTCTATGCCCTGCTGTGGCTTTACGGCGGCGCGATCGTAATCAAGCTGGTGACGGACCTGTTGCGCATTGGCGGCGCATTGGGACGGATGATCGACGCCGTTATCGGCTTCCTGACCCGCATCGATCTGATCGGCGCCGTTCTGATCCTGCCGGCTTTCGCTGCGCTTTATACCAATCCTGCGTGGACGATGTGGTTCGGTATTCCCACGCCGGATACCGGCTTGATGCTCAATACGCCCGCTCTGGCTGGCTTCAGCACAGCCTTTGTGTTCGGCTGGTTCCTGCATCGTTCGCCCGACCTGCTCGGCCATCTGGCGAAGCGCTGGTGGGCCTACCTGCCGGCCGCCATAATCGGCACGGCCATCTGCCTGAACATGATCGGTATCGTGCCGGTGCTTACGCCCGCGAAAGGGGCCGGCCATTCGCTCTATCTCGTCATCTATCTGCTGTCCGGCTGGTCATGGACGCTCGGCCTGATCGGCGCGGCCCACGCCTGTCTCAAACGTGAAAACCCGGTGCTGCGTTATCTGTCGGACGCGTCCTACTGGATCTATATCATTCACATTCCGGTAGTTATGGGCCTGCAGCTGGCGATCCGCAACCTGGCCGGTCCGGCGGAACTGAAATTCGCCGCCATCCTGTTGGTGACCATAATGATCGGCCTCCTCAGTTATCAAATTATGGTACGCTATACCTTCATCGGGGCGATTCTCAATGGCCGCCGCCGCAGGACGAAGCGCACAACGAAGGGCCAGGAGGCCCTGATATGAGGCAAGGCATGACTGAACAGGGCGAGGACGTCCACAAAGACCTCGCGTTTCTTCGGTCCCTCGTCAGCGAGGGACCGAAGGCGCAGGGCGCGGCGGGCATTGTCTTCCTGACCGCGGGCCTGGCCTATGGCGCAGACTGCCTGGCCTATTGGGCGCAGATGGTGTTCGGCTGGCCCCAGACCGCGCTCATGGCTTGGACCCTGATCCTGTTCCCTATCGTCGTGACCGTCCCCGTCATCATCTATGTCACCTGGCAAAGCCGTAAGAACGGCCAGCACGGCGTCGCCACGCGGGCGCTCAATGCGGCCTACGGTTCGGCGGGACTGGCCAATCTCGCCATCGCCATCGTCTTCGGCTATGTCGCCAATACGCAGAAAAGCATGCTGATATGGCTGCTCTATCCGGTGGTGATCTGCGCCTTCATGGGGGCGGTCTGGTATGTCGCCTATATGATCCGGCGCAAGCTGTGGCTGGCTTGTGTATCCGCCGGCTGGTTCATCGCCACCGTGGCGCTCGGCTTGCTGGTCCGCCAGACCCAGACCTATCTGCTCATTCTCGGCATTGCCCTGATCGTCCTGATGGGCGGTTCGGGCTGGATCATGATGTCGCTTGATCGCCGTCAGAAGGGGGCCAAAAGGGGAGCGCGCGCATGAACAAAAATATCGAGGCCGACCTGGCGTTTGTGAAGGCGCTCGTCAGCGAAGGCGCGCGAGTGCGGATTTCGGGCGGTGTACTCTACCTCGCCGGCGGCGTGTGTTATGGGGTGCAATGCCTGGCGCAGTGGGCGGATCTAGCGGGCATTGTCCACCTCGGCGGCGCGGGTAACCTGATCGCCGGCGTTCTTCCGACTGTGGTCTTCCTGGCCGTGATGTGCGTCATTCTGTGGCGCGACCGCAAGGTGCCGAAGAACGGCGTGGCGACGCGGGCGCTCAATGCCGCCTTCAGCAGCGCGGGGCTGGCCAATATCTTCATGGTCGGCGTGTTCGCCTATGTCGCCATCACGGAAAAGAGCATCCTGATCTGGTTGCTTTACCCGATCACGGTTTGCGCCTTTCAGGGTGCGGTGTGGTTTACCGCCTATATGATCCGCAAGGAAGCGTGGCTGGCCGTCATATCCATTGGCTGGTTCGTCACCACCCTGGCGCTGGGCCTGCTGATCGGCACGCTGCATTATGTGCTGGTCCTGGGGCTGGCGCTGTTTGTTATCATGGGCGGCGGCGGCTGGTACATGATGCGGCAGGCAAGCAGATAGCCATGGCCGGTTTCGACATTATTTCTCTCGCTCAAGCGCCGCGAAGGCTCGCCGCATCAGCGGCGGCGCGCACTTGCGCTTGCCAAATGCCAAAGCATTTGGAGGACTGAGCATGGCCGGCTTCGACATCAACAAGCTGGATGACGCCATCCACGGACGCCTGCGTCTGGGGATAATGGCCTATTTGATGGACGCCGAAGCCGCCGATTTCAACGAACTGAAGGCCGTGCTGGAAGCCACCCAGGGCAATCTGTCGGTCCATCTGCGCAAGCTGGAAGAAGCGGGCTATATCGAGCTCATAAAGAGCTTCCAGGGCCGCAAACCCCTGACCCGCGCCCATATCACTGCCGACGGCCGCACGGCCTTCGCCGATTATCTCGAAGCTTTGTCAAACCTGGTAGCCAGACGTTAGGCGACTGAACCACAGGCGATAGCCGCCGGTTTTCTCCAGCTCGGTTTCCGGCGCTTTCGGCTTGAAAATCAGCGTCACCGTCACAAAGCTGATAATCAGCAGCAGACCCCAGGCGCCCATTTTCTGGATCGACACCAAATGCCACGCCTTGCCGGGATAAGCCCCAGGATACATCCATGTGTGAGTAAAGGTGCCGATATTTTCCGCCAGCCACAGGAAGAAGGCGGTCAGGGTCCCGGCCAGCAGATAGGGCATGGAGTGGACGGTCCGGTCGATGCGGAAGAAGACGAAACAGCGGAAATAGATCACCGCAATGGCCGCGAAGATCAGGTAACGGAAATCGAACAGGAAATGGTGCGTGAAGAAGTTCACATAGATCACTAGCGCCAACACATAAGTCATCCACGGTTTTGGATAATGCGAAAAGCGCATATCGAACACACGGATGGCGCGGGCGATAAACGAGCCGACACTGCCATACATGAAGCCGGTGAACAGCGGCACCCCGCCGATATGAAACAGGGACGGCTCCGGATAACTCCACGATCCCATATGGGTCTTGAAAATCTCCATGATTGTGCCGGTAACATGATAAAGGAAAATGACCTTCACCTCATCGAAGGTTTCCAGCCGGCTCCACAGTAACAGGGCCTGAATGGCGATGGCGGCGGCCAGCAGGAAATCATAGCGATGGATCGGGCTATTGGCGGGCCAGAAGAGATATGTCACGATCATCAGGGCCAGCATCCCGGCGCCGAAAAGGCACGACCACGCCATCTTCAGGCCGAACAGCACGAACTCGCGCAACGGCCCTGGCAGGACAAGCAAAGTGCGGCGTATCCAGCGCCGCACAGGCTGTAGAAATGGCGCAAGAGGATGTGCAGGCGTTTCCGGCATGCGCCTAACTAACATGCGCAACTGCTCCGGAAAAGCGCTTCATCCATCATTGTGAGGTCCCGCCAATCTTGCTAAGAGAGGCGCGCAGTTCCATATGGTATGACTATGAGCCTGAGCCAGACATCTGAAATCAACAGCCGCACTGAAATCCTGGCTACCGGCGCGCGCGTGATGCGTATTGAGGGTGAGGCTTTGCTGTTGTTTGCGGGTTCGCTGTCGGAATCGTTTGTTCGTGCGGTTGAGGTGATGTACGCGGTCCGTGGG